>JAABUZ0100000123.1_pt1 | contig 196785 bp, 178 predicted proteins | sample 5562091 | NCBI WGS metagenome assembly JAABUZ01 (sample SAMN12813069, study PRJNA571459) | rock metagenome | isolation source: Antarctica rocks | place: Antarctica: Victoria Land, Linnaeus Terrace sud | collected 2015-12-21
GTCTTGGGGGGGGGTTGGGGGGGGGGGGGTAAGCCGGGGACGACGAATAAAGCATCAGGTCGGGGAGGGCTTCCAAAACGCGCGCCGCCGTCCGCATCTTCTCGGCGTTCGGCACCAGCAGGGCGGCCCCATCCACCGCCTCGCCCGTGTCCAGGGCCATCTGGGCGAAGCAGCCGGTCAGGACGACGCGCGCCCCTTCCTTCTGCCGGGCAGCCCGCCGGGCGACCTGGCGCGACTTGCGGTCGGCGTCGGACGTGACCGAGCACGTATTGATGACGTAGACGTCGGCAGGCTCGCGGAAGTCGGCCAGCGTGAACCCGGCGGCCTCGAAGCTTTCGGCCAGCCGCTCGGTCTCGTACTGGTTGACCTTGCAGCCCAGGTTGGAAAACGCGGCGGTGGGCATGGCGCGGAGTGTACCGCACCCGGCGCGCGCTGTCAAGCCGGAAGAGCGCGGGGGTGTATGCCTGCCGCGTTTGCCGCCATTTTCCGCCGGGAAAAAAGGGGCAGGCGCGGGAACGGACCCGCGCCGCGTCGGCACTCTTTAGAAAGAGCACACTACAATGGCAGACATGAACGATGCGTTCGTGAACGGGCTTTCGGCCCTCTACAACACCGAGAAGCTGATCATGGAGGGGATGCCCAAGATGATGGGCGGCGTCCAGAACCCGCAGACCAAGCAGGTCATGGAGCAGCACACGCAGTAGACCCAGCAGCAGGCGAAGCGCCTGGAGCAGATTTTCAGCCAGATGGGCCAGACGCCGAACGACATCCAGCCCGAGGGCATCGTCGGCATCCTGAAGGAGAACGAGAATATCCAGAGCCAGGGCTACGACGCGGCCACGCTGGAGGCCAGCGTGATCGCCGCCGCCCAGCGCGTCGAGCACTACGAGATCGCCGGCTACGGTGCCCTGTCCACCTGGGCCAAGCACCTGGGTCATCAGGACGTCGCCGCCCTGCTGGATCAGTCGCTCCAGGAAGAAAAAGATGCCGACCAGAAGCTGACCCAGGCAGCCGAGGCCGGGGCGAACCCCCAGGCCGCGCAGGCCGCCTAGCGTGCGCTCGGCACAGCCGGACCGCGTGAAGAGGCCGCCCGGTACGCCCGTGTGCCGGGCGGCCTTTTTGGGTACTTTCCGGGAAAGACGAGTCAAGGCGATCAACTCAAGGGGATTAAAACGATGGACACAGAGGCATTGCCGCGCGAGGAGTGGGGCACGTTCTTCGACGACCTGAGCCGCGAGTACGAGGAGGGTCTGGTGGACGTGACGGTGCGGACGGACACGCTCTCCGACGCGCCGCTCATTTCCGGCCTGCCTCTGCTGGGCATCCAGCTCAACGCCAAGGGCGGCGACGCGGGCAGCGTCACCGTCATCGCCGGCCAGAGCGAGGACGACGCGGTCTCGCACACGGTCATGGGCGTGACCCAGGTTCACGTCATGCGGACGACCGATGGGGACGTGGACACCGTCCAGATCGACGCGCCGGACCCGGCCCAGACACACATCCACTTCCTTTCGTCCATCTAGCCCGCGCGGGCGATGGCGAACAGCCCCCACACGCCCAAGGCGTACAAGACCAGGACGACCAGCGAGTCCGCCCCCATCCGCAGGAAGAGGCGGCGGGGGCGGAAGACCAGGCCGTATATGTACACCGCTGTCAGCAGGATGCCTAGGCCGGCGAGGTAAATGTCCGTGTTCTTCGCCTGCGGCAGAACCGCCTGGCCCGACAGCAGCGTCGCCAGCAGGAACAAGACCGGCAGGAAGGCGTTGCCGCCGAAGATGTCGGAGATGGCGAGCTGGTAGTCCCCCAGCTTGATGGACGCGATCCCCGTGGAGAGTTCGGGCAGCGACGTCGCCGCGGCCAGGATCGTCGCCCCAAACAGAACGCCGGTCATGTGCAGGTGCTTGGCGATCCCGTCACCGCTCTGCACCAGCACGGCACCCGCCGCCAGCGTGACCACCGCGGCGACCCCGAAGACCAGGGCGATCCGCGCCGTGCTCTGCCCCTTGTTCTTCTCCTCGCTCTTCTTTTTCCGGGACTTCATGGCGTCGGTCTGCTCCCCGCCGGGCGCGTCCCCCTTCGCCTGCCAGGGCAGGTCGGTGCGCGCACGGTTCAGCATCCACAGTCCGGCCACCCACAGCCCGGCCACGGCGAGGTCCTCGGGGGTCAGCCGGAACGCGATCAGCGTCTTCGGAAGCTGCGTCCCCATCATGGTGACCGTCAGAACGGCGGTTACGAGGACGCCCTCCAGGACGAGCACCAGGGACGCGGCCTGCCACGTCAGCGGGCGCTTGCCCGGTACGCCGGCGTCGAGCACGACCAGCACGACCGTCTGGAGCGCGATGCCGCCCAGGATGTTGCCGATGGCGACGCCGATCTCATGGTGCAGCGCTGCGGTCGCCGTGATGGCGATCTCCGGCAGATTCGTCGTGAGCGCCAGCAGGATCAGTCCGCCCAGCGCTTCCCCCAGGTGGAGGCGCGAGTCGAGGGCGTCCGTCGTGTTCGACAGGAAGATGCCCGCCACCCACACCGCCCCCGCGGCGGCGGCGAAGACGAGCAGGAGGACGGGCAGCGAGAGGTGTGAGAAGTCAGGCATGGCGGCATAGTACCCGAAGTCAAGATTTAACAATCTCTTAACATGATTCTGCCGTAAGACAGTACATTGATGGGTGTATCCAGCCAACCGTGCCTAACGATAACACGGGGACCATTCAGAGAAGAACGATCACCATGGCAACCACCCGGCATCCCGCCGCCACGAGGCGGCCCACGAGCACACGACTGCCGCCAGCACACAGTCCAGCAAGTAAGTCTTGCTGCTTCCTGCGAAACGCCCTGCTCTCAGTCATACGAGGGCAGGGCGTTTTTGGTTTAGCGGCGCAGCGGCAACGCCCCGGCGTCTCCAAAAGCCTGGAGAGAACAGTCACGCGGAACAGGCTGTTAGCCAGAGAAGAAACAGTGTGCCTGCCGCGTTTTGGGTGACCGGCTGCGGGGAAAGAGCGGACATGACGGGTGCCTCCCGAGAGCCAGTCGTTGGAAGACGCTCCGCACTCAACTGGGAACGCTCCTTTGGGAAGGGCCGAAAGGAAAGCTCATGAAACCGACGGCATATATCAAGTCCACAGCCTACATCGTCGCGGCGGGACTGCTGGCGATCCCCAGTGGCGGCGTACTCGCCCGCGTCAGACACGCACAATCAAGGATGGGGATCAGCACTCTGGACAAGGCCTATTTGAAGGACACGGCGCAGAGCAACTTGGAAGAGGTACAGTTCGAGCCTGTGGTCATGTCACACGCGACCAACAGCCGGGACAGGCAATTCGGGCGGCGGATGAAACAGGACCACGGCAAGGCGAACGCCGCCCTCAAGCGGGTGGCCTCCAGGGTGGGCGACAAGCTGCCGACGGACGTGAGCGAAGATCAAAAGGCGCTGATGAACAAGCTCGCGAGCCTGCACGGGGCCAAGTTCGAGGCGGCCTACAAGCAGGAGATGATCCGGGACCACACGGGGGACATCGCGGAGACGAAGCGCGAGATCAGCCTGGGGCAGAATCCGCTGGTCAAAGCCAGCGCCCAGAAGAACCTCGTCCTGTTGCAGATGCACTTGAAGATGTCCCGAAGCCTGCCGAGCAGCGGAAAGTCATAACGTCAATCTCCGCGCCCCAGGGATTGTGAGTCAGCGGGCGCAGAATAGGCCGATCTTCGAGAAACCTATAAAAACGGGCGGGGTCGTGCATCCGAAACAAAGGCGTGTGCGATCCCGCCCGTCGTGTCTCTCCGCCTGCCCGTGTTCGTGACGCCGGGCGCGGAACTAAGGATCGGCTTCGGGCTGGAGCATCGCGTGAAAAAGCCCGCCTCCCGCCGCCGGGGGATCGGCGGGGCAGGCGGGCGGGGTGGGGAAGGGATTAGGCGTCGTAGTACAGGAAGAACTCGTAGGGGTGGGGGCGCAGGGCCACGCCCTCGACCTCGCGGACGCGCTTGTAGTCGATGTAGGTCTGGATCAGCGACTCGGTAAACACGTCGCCCTTCATCAGGAACTCGTGATCGGCCTCCAGAGCGTCCAGCGCCTCGGTCAACGTGGCGGGCGTGTGGGCGATGCCCGCCTTCTCCTCGGGGGCCAGCTCGTAGATGTCCTTGTCGATGGGGGGCGGCGGCTGGATCTTGTTCTGAATGCCGTCGATCCCGGCCATCGCCATCGCCGAGAACAGCAGGTAGGGGTTGGCGGTGGGGTCCGGGGCGCGAAACTCGACGCGCTTGGACTTGGGCGAGCCGGCGATGGGGATGCGGACGGCGGCGGAGCGGTTGCGGGCCGAGTAGACGAGGTTGATCGGGGCCTCGTAGCCCGGCACCAAGCGGCGGTAGGAGTTGGTCGAGGCCGCGCCGAAGGCCAGCAGCGCCTTGGCGTGCTTCAGGATGCCGCCGATGTAGTACACCGCCGTCTCGGACAGGCCGCCGTACCCCTTCTCGTCGTAGAACTGGTTGACGCCGCCCTTCCACATGGAGACCGAGCAGTGCATCCCCGAGCCGTTGTCCTGGAAGATGGGCTTGGGCATGAACGTGGCCGTGTAGCCGTTCTGGGCTGCGGTGTTCTTGACGATGTACTTGTGCATCAAAAGCTTGTCGGCCATGTTCACGAGCGAGTCGAACTTGATGCCGATCTCGCACTGGCCGGCGTTGCCGACCTCGTGGTGGTGGACGTCCACCTCAATGCCGGCTTCGAGCAGCGTCAGCACCATCTCGGAGCGCAGGTCGGCCAGCGTATCCGAGGGCGGCACGGGGAAGTAGCCTTCCTTGGTCCGCATCTTGTAGCCCAGATTGGGCTTCTCGTCGCGGCCCGAGTTCCAGGCGGCCTCGTCCGAGTCGATGGCGTAAAAGCCGGAGTTCGCGGACTGGCCGTAGCGGATGTCGTTGAAGACGTAGAACTCGGCCTCGGGGCCGAAGTAGGCGACGTCGGCGATGCCCGTGGACTGGAGGTAGGCCTCAGCCTTTTTGGCGATGTTGCGCGGGTCGCGGGGGTACTTCTCGCGCGTCAGCGGGTCCTCGACATCGGCGATGATCGACAATGTCTTGACCTCGGTGAAGGGGTCGAGCACGGCGGTCTCGGCATCGGGGACGAGGAGCATGTCGGACTCGTCGATGGTCTGGAAGCCGCGCACCGAGGACCCGTCGAAGGGCAGGCCGTCCGTGAAGACGTCCTCCTCAAAGCGGTGGGCGGGCAGCGTGAAGTGCTGCCAGGTGCCGGGGACGTCGATAAACTTGACGTCCACGAACTTCACGTCGTTGTCCTTGATCATGGTCAGGACGTCTTGGGGTGTTTTTGCCATCGAGCGCGTCGATCTCCTTCTGTGGTGTCGTTTTCCGTGGCGTCGTTTTGGGGCAAGCGGCAGACGAGAAAAAACGCCCCCGTGCCGAACCCCTGGGAGCCGCCTACCGAGAGGTGGCCGCTCCGCGAGAGCCGCACAGGAACGCCAGTGTCCCCCATCATCTGCCCGCCGTCACGGAAGCGAGTATACGGTAAAACAGCCGGCTTGTCAAGGCCGCCGGGCGTGTTTTTTTCCGCGCGCTCTCCCGCCGATTTCCGCGCCGATCTTTCTGCCAATCTTTGTGCTATAATTTCGGTTAATGCCGGGTATGAACAGGCAAAGACTCGCTCCGATTTGATTTGTGCTCATTCCCAAGCCTCTCGATCTCTGCGACGCAGGAGAACACGCGCCTTGAACAACATTTTCCGAAACGCCTCCGCACTACTGATTCTGACTCTCGCCTTCGGGGGTGCCGCTCAGGCCGCGCCCAAGACTCCGCCGGACGCCAAAAGCGCCCTGCCCGACGCGGACCTGCGCTACAACGCCGCCGTGGATGCTTTCGACAAGGCGGCTCAGGCCTACAGCGCGGTCAAACCCGGTGACGCGCAGGCGCTCGCCCAGGCCGATACACTGCTGACTGACAACGTCACCCAGATGCAGTCACTCACCCAGGACCCCGCCCTCAAGGCGGATCACAACGTCCCGCGCCTGCACAGCCTGCTCGGCTACTCGCTGCTGCTGCTGGGCAATCCCGCCGGGGCCGTCCCCGAGCTTCAGCAGGCCGTCGCGCTGGTCCCCGGCGATTTGAACGCGCACAACAACCTGGGCAACGCCCTGCGCGAGGCGATGCGCTACGACGAGGCGGCGACGCAGTATCAGTTCATCGTGGACCGCGAAAGCGCCGGGGCGACCGGGCCGGACCCCGCGCGGGTCAAATTCAACCTCGCGACCGCCCTGGGGCAGGCCGGCAAGAACGACGAGGCCCTGGCCGTGTTCAGCCAGATCGCCCCGGCGGGAGACGCCGCGACGCTCAAGAACTACGGATTCTTCCTGCAAAAGGCCGGGCGCAACGCCGAGGCCGCTGACGCCCTGCGCCAGTCGGCGCAGAAGAACCCGCAGGACGCCGTCTCGTGGCTGGACGCGGGCGAACTGTACGCCAAAGTCGGCCAGCGGGACGCCGCCATTTCCGCCCTGACCAATGCTGTCGGCCCGGATACGAACCCCAAGCTTGACGCGGCGGGCCAGTACGACGCCCACTTCACGCTGGGCGAGATGGAAGCCGCCAGCAGCGACGCCGCCGCCGCCATCAAAGAGTTTGACGCGGCCGCCGCGCTCCAACCGGACAACGGTGTGCCGCTCTATAACAAGGGCGTCCTCCAGGAGCAGGCCGGCCAGCAGGCCGACGCCGAGGCGTCCTACCGCGCCTCGCTCGCGAAGACGCCGGACAGCGTTCAGACCCAGGTGGCCTTGGGCCTGCTGCTGGCGGATGGGCCGAACGCCGCCGAAGCCTCCGGCCTGCTGGCCCAGGCCGCCCCCAAGCTGCCGCAGGACAGCGGCGCGGACAAGCTCAAGGCCGCGCCCGTGTATGCCCGCCTGGGCGATCTGTACGCGGCGCAGCATTCCTACGCCCAAGCCGATGCCGCCCGGCAGCAGGCGCTGGCGCTCAACCCGAGCGATGCCGATACGCGCGTGGCCCTGGCCGATTCGTACATGACCCAGAAGCAGTACGTCAGCGCGCTGACGCAGTACGACGCCGCTGCGGCCTTGCGGCCTGGGGATGCCGCGATCCAGAACGGGCGCGGCGTTGCCTACAAGAACCTGCGGCAGTACCCGAAGGCACTGGTCGCCTTCAAGCAGGCGCTGGCGCGCGACCCGCGCAACGCCCAAGTCCAGAACAACGTCGGGGTCCTGTATGAGCTTCTGGGCAACAAGGCGCAGGCCGTCGTCGCCTACAAAAAGGCGCTCGTCCTGAACCCGGCCCTGGCCGTGGCGCGCACCAACCTGGCGCGCTTCGCCCACCGGACCGAGTAAGACGCCGCGAAGGTTCAACAGAAACGGGTAGTCGGACACATGCTGACGCTGGGTATCATGGCGAACGCCGGGAAGCCGGCAGCCCTGGAGGTCGCCGCCGCAGCGGACGCCCACCTGCGCGCGCGCGGCCTCACCGTGCGCCTCCAGCACCGGGTCGCCGAGGCCCTGGGACTGCCGGGGCGCGGCCTGCCGGACGACGCGGTGGCGGAGGCCGAAGCGGTGTTGGTGCTGGGCGGCGATGGCACGATCCTCGCGACGGCCCGGCTCTGCGCGTCGCGTGGGACGCCGATGCTGCCGGTCCACGTGGGCCGGTTTGGGTTTCTGACCAACGTCGCCCCGAGCGACCTGCCGGCCGCTCTGGATGCGCTCCTGGCAGGCCGCTATGCACAGGAAGAGCGGATGATGCTCTGGTGTGAGACCCGCCGGGGCGGCACCTTGCAGGACTCGGGGCTGGCCCTGAACGAGATCGTGATCGCCAACGGCCCCCTCTCGCGTGTGCTCCACCTGCGGACATCCATCGACGGCCGCTACGTCACCACCTACGCCGCCGACGGCATCATCGTGGCGACGCCGACCGGCTCGACCGCCTACTCGCTGTCGGCGGGCGGGCCACTCGTCCACCCGTCGCTCCAGACGCTGCTGGTGACGCCGATCTGCCCGCACACCTTGACGGCCCGCGCCCTCCTCGTCCCGCCCTCAGCCGCCGTCACCGTGGTCGTCGAGCGCGATCCGCAGGACATGGTCCGCGTGACCATCGACGGTCAGCTCGGCTTCCCCCTCCAGGCGGACGACGAAATCCACATCCGCCGTGCCCCCCATCAGGCCCGCTTCCTGTCGGTCGGCGGCTCCGACTTCTACGACAAATTACAGAATAAGCTGCACTGGGGCGAGACGCTGTATTGAGCAGCCGCGTGTGTTTGACGACACGGCCCCGGCACCGGAAGTGCCGGGTGACAAGACGCTCTGGGACCTTGAGACAAGATGTTAGCCGAGCTTCACGTCACAAACTTTGCCCTGATCGACCATTTGGATTTGGCGTTCGGGGATGGCCTCAACATCCTCACGGGTGAGACCGGCGCGGGCAAGTCCATCATCATCGATGCCCTGGGGCTGGCCTTGGGGGAACGTGCGGGCGCGGACCTGGTCCGTACCGGGGCGGCCAAAGCAACCGTCGAGGCCGTCTTCGACCTCGCCCATGCCCCCGCCGAGGTCCGCCGCCGGCTGTCCGAGGCCGGGCTGGACGGCGACGAAGGCGAAGACGCGCTGCTGGTCACCCGCGAGATCGCCCGTGCCGGCGGCAAGTCGCAGTGCCGTATCAACGGACGGCTGATGCCTGTGGCCGTCCTGAAAGAGATCGCCGAGGGGCTGGTGGATGTCCATGGCCAGCACGAGCACCAGTCCCTTCTGGCCGCCGACCGGCACGTGGACACGCTGGACAACTGGACCGGCAAGGACGCGCTGGCCCAGCGGGCAGATGTGGCCGCGCTGCACTCCGAGGTCAACGCCCTGACGCGGGAGCGGGAAAAACTCCGTACCGACGCGCGCGAGCGTGTGCGTATGCTCGACCTGTATCGGTTCCAGCAGGAAGAAATCTCCGGGGCAGGCCTGCGCTCGGGCGAGGAAGAAGAGCTTGCCTCAGACCGCAGCCGCCTGGCGAACAGCGAAAAGCTGAGTGCGGCGGCCCAGGACGCCTATGCCACATTGTCGGGGGCAGAGCGCGGCGCGGGCGGGGCACTGGACGCGCTGAACGCCGCCCTGGCCGCCGTCCAGCACGCCGCCGCCCTGGACGAGGCCCTGGCACCGCTGGCCGAGACGCTGGGCAGCGCGGTCTCGTTCGCCGAGGACGCCGCCCACGACCTGCGCGTCTACCAGGAGACCGTGGAGTTCAACCCGGAGCGGCTGGAAGAGATCGAAAGCCGCCTGGACCTGATCCGCACCTTGAAGCGCAAGTACGGCGAGACGCTGGACGAGATCATCGCCTACGGGCAGGAGCTGGGCGGCAAGCTGGACGCCCTGGAGCACTCCGAAGCGCGCGAGGAGGAGCTGACCCAGGCCATCACCAGGTCCGAAGGGAAGCTCCAGTCCGCCGCCGCGAAGCTGACCAAGACGCGGCGCAAGGCCAGCGCCGAGTTCGCCGCGGGCATCGCGCGCGAGCTGCAAGACCTGGGCATGGCCGCGACCAAGTTTGAAGTGTCCATCGAGCCGCAGCCGATAACGAGCAAGGGCGCGGACAGGGTCGAGTTCCTGCTGTCGCCGAACCCCGGCGAGCCGCTGCGGCCCCTGGCGAAGATCGCCTCGGGCGGCGAGATGTCGCGCATCATGCTGGCGATGAAGTCGGTGCTGGCCCGGACCGGCACGATCCCGACCATGATCTTCGACGAGATCGACGTGGGCGTAGGTGGACGGACGGCTCAGACCATCGGCGACAAGCTGGAGGGGCTGGCCGGCGACGCGCAGATTCTGTGCATCACGCACCTGCCCCAGATCGCCTCGCGGGCCGGGACCCACTTCTACATCGAGAAGCGGGTTGAAGAAGGCCGGACCATCGTGTCCGTCTCACCCCTAGACCCCGAGGGGCGCATTGAAGAGATCGCGCGGATGCTGGGCGGCTCGCGCCGGTCGGAGGCCGTGGTCCAGCACGCCCGCGAGATGCTGTCCGCCGCTTAGACCGATCCGAGTGCAAGTGTGAGTTTAGGGTGAGGGATGGCCGTCCTTGTTTTTCAAACGCGACGTGCTTCTGGCGCAGGAATACCTCGCCTTCCTGCTGCTCAACCTGTTCGACCTGTTCCTGACGCGCTACATCTTCCGACATGGCGGCATGGAGGCCAATGGGATTGCCGCTGTCATCTACGCGCGCTACGGCCCGCAGGGCTTCGCCGTCTTCAAGTTCGCGCTCGTCACAGTGGTTGTGCTCGCCTGCGAGGGGTATTCCTTTAAGAGCGTCCGCATCTCCCGCGTCATCGTCACGGCGGGCTGCCTTGTCTACCTGCTGGTCGTCTTTTGGGAAGTGTTTTTGATCATCACCCATGTCCAAGGCATCCACTTCTGACCCCGCCCCGTTCGTGTTCCGGCCCGCGCGCGAGGCCGACCTGCCCGCGCTGACGGACATCTACAACGCCGCCGTATCCGGGACGGACTTTACCGGCCACCTGGCTGCCGTGTCCGTTCAGGACCGGCTGCCTTGGTGGCGGGCGCACCAAGACCCCCGCTTCCCCGTTCTCATCGCCGAAGACAGTCTCCGCAATGACGGCACGGTCTTGGGCTATGCCTCCCTGTCCGCCTGGGCCGACGGCTTCCCCGTTTACGACCACACGACCGAATCGTCCCTCTACCTCGCCCCCGCCGCCCAGGGCCGGGGCCTGGGCACGGCACTGATGCGCGCCCTGCTCGCCGAGGCCGCGCGCGTAGGCCACCACGTCGTCCTGTCCCGCATCTGGTCAGGGAATGCCCCCAGCCTCGCCATGTGCCGCAAGTGCGGCTACGAGGTGGTCGGCGTCCAGCGCGAGGTCGGCCTGCGGCATGGCAAGTGGGAAGACTGCGTGCTGATGCAGGTGATTTTGTAGGAGTCCCTCTCGCCCCAATCCTGGGGGGAACAATCCTCATCCGCTCCTCACGACATTCATTCCTTCTCCAACACCTTGACGTGCCCGTCTCCGAACAGCACGACCTGACCGCACGGCAGGTCCATCGTCCCGATCACCGTCGCGGCGGGTTCCTCCATCGCCGCCAATTCCGGCTTCTCGGGCGCGTGATAGACCCAGTGGACATTGCCGACGCTGTAGAGGCTCCGGTTCCTAAGGTAAGGCATGAGCGGCTCGTCCACGTCCCCGGCGGGCGGGAACTTCTCGTCATAATCCTGACAATACTGCGTGACCGCCAGCCCGATCTGCTTCATGTTGGACGTGGCGATTGCCTGCTCCTCGGGGCAGGACAGCGGCAAACCCAGGGCCATCTTTTCGTTCGGCATCCTCCCCGTTGCGGGTATGGTCGTCACATCGTTGACGTACAGGTCGCCGTGATTCAGAAACGCGATCTGCCTGCCGGTCGGCGACCAGACGGCCTGCGGGTCTTCGCCCCCCATCGTAATCCCCGCCCCGACCGCGCTCAGCGGCTTTTTCAGGCGCGGCGGACAGTAGACCCAGACGATACACGACGGGAACTGGGATACCCGCGTCTGGTCCACCTGGGGCCGATCTTCCACGTTCAGCGTGAGGTCCGGGTACTGCTTGGAGGCGGGGGGCAGGTCCGCGAGGCTGGTCGTCGGCAGGAGGCTGAACTTGCCCGTGACCACGTCCAGCGCCTTCCGACCCTGGCCCGACTGGACGGATAGGTGGCCGTCGTCCAGCCAACTGTTATAAATCTCGGTGTTCGCCGGCGGCACGAGCGGCTGGAACGTGTTCCGCTCGGTGTCATAAAGCTGGTACGCCGACTGCCGCTGCCTGTTGAGGTTGTAGTCGCGGGTGAACAGGACCCAGCGGTTGTGCGGGGAGGCATAGCGCAGCACCGTATCGTCCGACAGTGCGCCGGGCGGCAGGGTGAACTGCGGGATGACCGGGCGCACGACCGGCGGTTCGGCGCTGAGGTCCCAGCGCACCAAGTCCGTGACGCTCTCACCGGGGCTGTCTTCTTTCCCCTGCGTCCGTTCCAGCAAAAGATACTTGCCGCTCGGCGTCCAGCCCAGCATCTTGAACCCGATCTGCCCGCCGTCCGAGATCGGGGCCGAGGTCATCGACAGCCGGTGCAGCTCGTGGCCGGTGCGGACGTCAATCGTCTTGACGAAGTGAGTGGTCGTGTCGTCCGTCGTTTCGGAGCCGACGGCGGCGACTTCCAGGCCCAACGGCTCGTAGGCGAACTGGGTCAGGTGCGCGTTCAGGGTCAAGGGGCGGGCGGGGGCGATCCGCACGAACTCCTTGCGGCTCGTGTAGAGGATCTCGGGGCTGGGGGGACCGACCGGGTCGGCGGCGGCGGGCAGGCCGAACACGGCCAGCAGGGACAGCAGCGGGGGCCAGGGGGAGCGGCGGCGCATGAGGGTTCTCCTGAGTGGTGATAATCAGGAGAAACGGAAGTCCGGGGCGAAAGGGTTCGCAGACGGCGGACATCGTTTACAGCACCGTGTAGGGCGTGGCCGAGACGACGCCGCCGACGGCTTCCAGCGCGGGCAGCAGGCGGGCCAGAGTCGGCTCGTCGGTGTCGAAGGTGATCAGGACGTGGCCCGGACCGGAGACGATGTCCAGGGACACGTCTGATGCGGCGCAGGCGGCAGACAGGGCAGCGACAAGGCCCGCGCGCTCGTCGGTTTCCAGCAGGACGACCCGGCGCAGGAGGGGCAGGACTTGAGTGGGCATGGGGCGTCTTCTTTAGGGAGGCTGGTGGATTGTGTCAGGAAGGGTGGCGGAAGAAGTGGGCGTGGGAGTAGGCATAGAAGCCCGCCGCCAGGGCGACGACGAGCAGGGCGGCGTAGACCGTGGCGAAGACCTCTTCGCGCTTGAGCTTGAAGTGGCGGAAGTTGGCGGCCAGCACGGCCAGGCCCATCGGAATCAAAGCCGCGACGTTGATGCCCGTCACCAGAACCAGCAGCAGGGTGGCCGTCAGCAGCCCGTACATCCACCAGAACGTGCCCCGGACGTTGAGGTCCAGACGGAGTACGACGGCGAAGAAGAAGGCCATGAACAGGATGTCGCCCGGCCCGATGAACCCGATGGGGTGCAGCCCGCCGTGGTGATGCGCCCCGCCCACTCTGGGGACCGGCACCGACAGCATCTGCACCACGCCGGGGTGCTGCGCGACGGCGTTCTGCGTGAAGCCGATCGGAGTCATCGCGCCCAAATAGTCAATCGGCATGGCGACCAGGGCGACGGGCAACAGGACGTTCGCCTCGCGGATGATGCGCGACAACAAAATCCCCAGGAACGTGCAGCCCAGCGTGATGGACAGGCCCAGCGCGAGCTGCAAGACGAACAGCGGCAGCTGCAAGGCGCGCGCGTGGCCGAGCACCCAGAAGTCCAGCGCCCATAGGCCTGCGCACAGCACGGCGAGGCCCGCGCAGGCGAGGGGGCGGGGCCGGAGGGCGACGGCGGCCCGCGCCAGCCAGAGTTGCAGCAGCATGAAGGCCGCCGTCGTCAGCAGCACCAGTCCGCCGAGGACCAGGGGCGGGGGCCGGTGCGCGGGCAGCGGGGCCAGCGGCAGCAGCAGATTGAACGCGACGTAGGCGAGAAGGGCGTACCCCGCCGTGCGGCGTGCATCGGTCGGTGGGACGGCGGCAGGTGTGGACGGCTCTTGTCCCGTCGAGGGCGGCCAGACGGTGGGGTCGCTGACAATTGGGTCACTCATCGCGGTGCCGTTTCTCGTGGTGAAGCAGATCTTCGACCTCGGCGATGCTGCTTGCTTTGACCAGCAGCCCGCGCAGGGCCGAGACGCCGGGGAAGCCCTTGAAGTAGTGTGTCAGCAGCCCGCGCATCTCCCGAACGGCTCGCTCCTCGCCCACGGCGGGGTCCTCCGCCATCGTTTTCAGGTGGAGCAGGGCGGCCTCGATGCGCGCGGCGAGGGTGGGGGCGGGCCGCGCCTCGCCCGTCTCCCAGAAGTGCGCGATGTCCCCGAACAGCCATGGGTTCCCCATCGCCGCCCGGCCCACCATGACGGCGTCGCAGCCGGTCTCAGCCAGCATCCGCGCGGCGTCGGCGGGCGTCTCGACGTCGCCGTTGCCGATGACGGGGATCGTCACCACGTCTTTCACGCGCCGGATGATGCTCCAGTCGGCATGGCCCGTAAAGCCCTGGTTGGCATACCGCGCATGGACCGCGATGGCCGCCGCCCCCGCGTCCTGCGCCCGCCGGGCGAAGTCGATGCCCGTGATCTGCGACGGGTCCCAGCCGCTCCGAATCTTGACCGTCACGGGGATTTTGACCGCGTCCACCATCGCCTTGACGACGCTCTGAGCGAGGCACACGTCTTTGAGCAGCGTCGCCCCCGCGCCGGTCTTGGCGACCTTGGGCACCCAGCACCCCATGTTGAGGTCCACGATGTCCGCCCCCGCCGCCTCCACGACCCGCGCGGCCTCGGCCATCAGGGCCGGATCGCCGCCGAAGAGCTGCACCGAGACGGGCCGCTCATTATCGCCCCAGTCGAACATCCCAAAGGTCTTGGCGTTCTTGTAGTGGATCGCGTGCGACGACAGCAGCTCGGTCACGACCAGCCCCGCCCCGTGGTTCTTACACAGCAGTCGGAAGGCATGGGACGTCACGCCCGCCATGGGCGCAAGGACAAGCGGCGTGTCAACCGTGATCGGGCCGATCTGGAGCGGCTTGAGTTTTGTCGCGAGTGTGGTCATACCTGTTCTTCAACGGCTAGGGAAAGAAGCCGAGCCGCCTCCACTGCCTCCGAGCGGCGCGTTGAGCGGGGCTGTTCATGTCCAGGCGCGCGGTGGTCGCTCGGCCTGTCGGCGTCAGTCCACGGATATCATCGCTCTCCTCTTCAACGGCAAAGTGATCTCCCCACGTTTCTTCGCGAGGGCGGAACAGCCTGACCATCTCGCCGCTCCGCAGGTCCTCGCCGCTAAGATGGATTGCTTTACGCAGGTTACAAGACCGACAGGCCATCGCCAGGTTCGCCTCATTGCTTGTCCCACCTCGGGCGATGGGAACGATGTGCTCGACCTCAAATGGGAAGTTGAAAACCGCTTCGGGCGCATGGCAGTATTCGCAGCGATGCCCCGCCCGTGAAGCCACCCCCACATAGAGCGGATTCATCGCCCCGCTTCATCCGCGAGAGCTGCGGCCCGGCTGGTGGAGGCACGCAGTTCTTCCTCAATAAGGTCATCTAGTTCCGTTTGTTCATCCGGCGGCAACAGATGCCCCGCGTCGTTCGCCCCGCGCCACCGAGCCATGAGTTCGCCAAGACGCTGCTGCTGGATGGCGCTGAAGTAGCGGTCGGGCCGAAGACGCTGCACCACGACCAGCAGCCCCGCGTCACCGTCTGGCAGTTGAGCCGTCAGCGCATCAAGGGCTTCTCCCGCTGTTCTGCCCTGTGACCGCGCTTCCCCGGCGATGCCACGGTAGGAAACGCCAGTCGCCGTTGGAACGGGTAGGATCGCAATCTGAGTCATAGGATTGTGCTTCCATTAAAGCGTGTCGAGGCGATTATTCGTAAGTTATACGGACCGAGCGCGGCTATTATACCACAGTCATTTTATCCCGGTGCTCCGTCAGCCAGCCTGTCACCTGTGGGCTGACGCCCAATGACGAAGCCGAGGGCAGCAAGGACGAGCAGGCCACCGAGCATCTGGCCCCCGGTGACGGTCTGACCGAACAGCGCCCAGGCCAGCAGGCCTGCGAGGATCGGCTCTAACAGGACGGCAAAGGCGACGGTGGACGAGGGAAAGTGGCGCAGGGACGAGTTCAGCAGGGTGTGGCCGAGTATCTGCGGTCCCAGCGTCATGCCCAGCAGAGCGCGCCAGACACCCGGCGAGTAGTGGAGCGTGACGCCGCCGTGCAGCAGCAGCGCGCCCCACAGGACGGCGGCGGCGACGGAGTAGGTGGCCGTGACCTGCCGCCTCGCGGAGATCGTGACGTGTAGGCCCTCGACGCACAGGAAATAGAGGGCAAACAGCAGGCCTGCGGCCAGGCCGAGCAGGTCGCCCGCCAGTGTGGCGGGCGTGGGCGCTTGGGAAGAATTCCGCGTCACCAGCCACAGGCCGACGCCCGCGAAGACCAAGGCCAAAACGGCGGAGGGCGAGGGCCGAGGGCGGCCCGGCAGCAACCCGGTTAGGGTCGTCCACAGCGGCGTCGTGCAGGCCAGCAGCGTCGCCCGCGCCACGGGCGTTCTGTCGAGGGCCAGGAACCAGGTCACGAAATGGGCGGCGAGGCACAGCCCGGCGAGCGTCAGCCGCAGGCGGGTCGGGCGGGTGAGCGGGACGATGAGGGTGCCCGAGCGCCCGGACCCCGATAAGCCCAGGAAGAAGAGAGAAGCTAGGCCCAGCCGCCAGGCGGCGATGGCAAGCGGCGTCGCCTCGGCCAGCGCGCGATGTGCGAACAGGCCCGCTGTGCTGACCAGGAAGACACCGACCAGCAGCCACAGGCGCGTTAAAGGAGACGGACTCACGAGGCGGGGTGGTTCCGGGCGTAGACGGTCCGCAGGCCGTCCAGCGTCAGGTCCGGGTCCAGGTGCGTGATGCAGGCGCTCTCGGTCGCCAGCAGGTCGGCGGCGTAGCCGCCTGTCGCGATCACCGGGCAGTCCGGCGCGTCCATCTCGGCCCGGAAGCGGGCCACCATGCCGTCGACCAGGGCCAGTGTCCCCAGCACGATGCCCGATTGCAGGGCGTGAACCGTGTTGGTGCCGATGGCGTGGGGCGGGGCGGCCATCTCGATGCGCGGAATCTTGGCGGCCTTGGCGAACAGGGCGTCCAGCGACAGCCCGATGCCCAGGCAGATCGCGCCCCCTAAATAGATCGGCAGGCCGCCTGGTGTGGGGGAGGCGGCGACGGCGTTGAACGTGGTCGCCGAGCCGAAGTCGATGACGATGCACGGGGCACCGTACTTCTCGACGGCGGCCACGGCGTCCACCAGCCGGTCCGCGCCGACCCCGCCGGGCGGCTGGTAGGCGATTTCCAGCCCCAGGTCGCGGCGCGGCGTCACCTCCATCGGCTCCATCAGGAACGTGTCGCGGGCCAGCCGGCGCAGCGCGGGCGTGGCGGCGGGGACGACCGAGGCCAGCGCGATGCCGCTGATCTCCTCGAACGGCAGCCCGGCTTGCGTGAACAGCGCGCCGAGGAACGCGGCGTACTCGTCCGCGGTCCGTTCGGCCTCGGTGCGGATGCGCCAGCGCGCGAGGAGCCGTGCGCCGTCGTAGACGCCGAAGGTGACGTTGCTGTTGCCCGCGTCGATGACCAAAAGCATGGGCCATTATAGCACACGGCTGAGGCAGTGAGAAGCTTGACGCGGGCGGGGAACGGTGTATACTGGGCGCATGGATATCATCCGCCCCCCCGACAGTGTCGCTGCGTTTGCCGTTGACGCTCCCCAAACCCCGCTCGGCGGCGTGGACGTGCAGGCCCACGTTGCGGGGCGCGAGATGCGGCTGACCGTGTCCGCGCCCGATGGAGGCGTCGGGCGCGTCCGGCTCCGCTGGCGGGGCGGCATCCCCGACGGGCTGCGCGTGTTGGGCGACCATTGGGAGCGCGGGTACGGCGACCTGGAGTGGCGCGGGCTGGTCCCCGAGCGCGTCCTGCCGTGGTACTTCCTGGCGACGGGCGGGGGGCAGACGCTCGGCTGCGGCGTCAAGACCGGCGCGCGGGCGTTGTGCTTCTGGCAGATCGACGCGGCAGGCATCACGCTCTGGCTCGACCTGTGGAACGGCGGAGGGGACGTGCATCTAGGCGACCGGGTTCTGGAGGCGGCGACCGTCATTGCCCGCGAGGCCGAAGACGGGGCCACGCCGTTCGCGTTCGCGCAAAGTTTCTGCCGCGCCCTGTGCCCCGCCCCCCGGCTGCCCGCCGCGCCCGTCTATGGCGGCAACAACTGGTACTATGCCTACGGCCACAGCGCGCACGAGGAAATACTCACAGACGCGCGCCTGATGGCCTCGGTCGCGCCCGCGCACGGCGCGCGGCCCTTCATGGTCATCGACGACGGGTGGCAGGCGATCTGGGACGAGCACGGGACGGTCGGCCCGTGGGACCGGGGCAACGCCCGCTTCCCCGACATGGCCCGGCTGGCGTCGGAGATGAGAGAAGAAGGCACACAGCCCGGCCTCTGGATTCGCCCCCTGGTCACGACCGAGACATTGCCCGACGGCTGGTTTCTTCCCGAGGCCCGCTTCTCGCCCGGCTTCGTGGGGCGCGTTCTAGACCCGACCGTGCCCGAGGCGCGGGCACAGATCAGGCGCGATGTTGCGCGGGTCGTGGATTGGGGCTACGGCCTGGTCAAGCACGACTTCTCGACCTATGACCTGCTGGGCCGCTGGGGGTTCGAGATGGGTTCGGAGATCACCCAAGGAGGCTGGCACTTCGCGGACCGGAGCAAGACCACGGCGGAAGTCATTTTAGACCTCTACGAGTGCATCCGCGAGGCGGCGGGCGGGGCACTGGTGCTGGGCTGCAACACGGTCGGGCACCTGGGCGCGGGCCTGTTCGAGATACAGCGGACGGGGGACGACACGAGCGGGAGGGTGTGGGAGCGGACGCGCCGGATGGGGATCAACACGCTGGCGTTTCGGATGCCCCAGCACGACGCTTTCTTCGCCGTGGACGCCGACTGCGTCGGGCTGACCTCAGAGATACCGTGGGACCTGAACCGGCAGTGGCTGGATCTGCTGGCGCGCAGCGGGACCCCGCTGTTCGTCTCCGCCGCGCCGGACGCGGTCGGCCCGGCCCAGCGCGAGGCGCTGCGGGCGGCCTTCGCGCGGGCGGCCTCGCCGCACCCGATTGCCGAGCCACTGGACTGGCTGGACACGACCTGCCCGCGCCGCTGGCGCATCAACGGCGAGGAAGTCCGCTTCGACTGGCTCGGCGCGGACGGCGCGGACCCAGACTCGCATTGCTGACCGGCACCTACTCGGCGTCGCGCGTGAACTCCTCCGTCACCCAGAACTGGCCCTTGGCGTTGATGAAGCGGCGAAAAACGAAACGAGCGGGATGTTAATCACGCCAGATAGCGTTACGGATAACAAGCAATGATGGCACTCCAACAGCGCAAAAACAACAGACACTTGACTGCGTATCTCTACACTCAACTATCCTGCTTGATGATTGGGGGCACACTTAACGTTTGTCCCTTTGTTTATGCCCAGTCTACTAGTGCGGCTCTGTCTCCGCTGCATCCACCTATCACTTTAGGGACATTACAAACGGGACAAGATGCCCCAGAAAGACCCGACGCTTGGTTTGATGGTTCTGCTCCATTTTCAGGCCGTCTAGTTTATGCCTGGGACACCGCACCAATTTTCTTCTCCGGCTTAGGTAATGACCCGCCGTGGCAGAGTTACTTAACGGTTCACCCACTCGAATCAGGACGCCAGGGGACGGTTGTGGCGAGTTCTGCGACAGGTTCAGTTACCTATCCCGTTCTTATCCCAAAATATGAAGCCGTATTTCAACCTCAATATTCCCCCGATGGGACAAAAGGTCTAATCAGAGTCGGCAATTACCTGACGACGAACTATGTCACGTACCGGCCACTCATTTTGGATATCAAGGCGGGGAAGCTTACGGAGGTTGAAGCACCGAATTATAGCATTGGGAACCTGACCGTTCTCTGGTCATCGGACAGCCGTTATATAGCGTACTTACGCCACGGATTTGCCCTCCCCTTCGGTGGCCAGGATACGGCTCAACTTTATGTCTACGACACCCGTGCCGGCAAGAATCAGCAAGTAGTGGAAAATGAGGGGGTAAAAGACAGCTTCGCGTGGACAAGTGGTGACAAACTGCTTTACAGTATCTTCCCACCTGGTACACCACCTACTCGGCCCCCTGCTGATCTTTATGAGTTTTCCGTTGCAACGGGCAAAAGTGTATTACTCCGGCACGATGCTTACCGCCCTGCCTCTTCCCCAGACGGTAAGGAGGTTGTTTTTATGGCTGTCAGTGACCCACGGACATCGGGTAAGAGCAGAACTCCTAATAGAACGCCGTTTAACTTTACCTATAAATATGCTGCCAATAAGTACTTGGTAGTTTGGTCGCGCGTTAGCGGCAAAGCACACCTGATTCGTCAGGAGCAAGCGCCTCATTTCAGCGAACTGCGTTGGTTTCCTGACAGTCGCGGCTTGGTCCTGACGAACAGGCGGGTAGTTAGCGAAACCCAAGATCAAGCGGACATCACTACCTATGATTTAGAGACTGACAAACTACGCAAGGTTGCAGCAGTTCCATACGCCGATTATGAGCAGATTGATAGTCGGAGACCACTGTTCGTACCACTAACGGTCGCGAAAAACAGCGATTGGCTTTTCTTCACCGTGCAACAACCATACATGGCGACCCCTATCGATCATGGACAGTTCCTACGAGCCATACGCCTCGCGGATGGTACAGTCTCTACCCTCTGCTTTGTTCCGGGTTATAATGGTTTGGACTGGCAGGAGAAGTAGCTGCGCCTACAAAATCAATGGCTTCTACTGATCGCCGCTTTTTGACAAAAAAAGTCAAAAAGTCAAGAAAAAGCCGCCGCTTCGTAGGAAGCGGCGGCTTTCTTGTCAGCGTTTTCAGGCGCTTCGTCTCGGCGGACCCTACTCGCTGTCCTTCGTGAACTCTTCCGTCACCCAGAACTCGCCCTTGGCGTTGCGGTAGATACCCAGGCCGATCTTGGTGAAGCGCGGCTCCAGGATGTTGGCGCGGTGGCCGGGGCTGTCCATCAAGGCCTGGTGGCCGTAGGCGACGTTGTAAGTGTCGTTGAAGACGCTGCAATAGTAGATGTTCTCGCCGACGAGCAGGTAGTCGGGGTTGCCGTTGCCCGCGTCTTTGAGAGACTTGAGGACGCGGTCCATCGGCGACCGCAGGCCCGGCGTGGGCGAGTGGTGGTCGAAGTAGTCCTTGTCGCACATCTCGCGCGAGTGGGCACGGGCCACCCGGACCAGGAGGGGGTCGAAGGTCAGGGCGTTCAGGCCGCGCGAGGTGCGCTCCTGGTTGACGCGCTCGATGAACTCCTCTTCCTCGGGCAGCGGCGCGTCCGGGGACGGGGCGGCCGCGTCCGGCATCTCCCAGTTCATCCGGGCGCGGGGCAGCCCGCGGTGCCGGGGCGCGGCGGCCACCAGCAGCGGGCGCGGGGCGGGCGGGGCCAGCGTCAGCACGAAGGGCGCTTTGGCGGCCAGGATGGGCAGCGGGTGGGCGTTCGCCGTGGGAGTGCTGGGCAGGAAGTTGGCGGAAGCCCAGAAAAAGCCGGCGAGTAAAACGGATTTAATCATCCCGAGGTGGCCTTTCAGAACGAGCTGCCGGACGGCGGATTCGCCTACAGTCCGGTGACAGTTCTATAGTCGGAACGCCACGGTCTTTCCGCAAGGGACGGGGCCATAATCCGGTATTGTTGCCACCCGTATTGTTGCTATCGGCATCTTTGCGCGCCGGGAGAAATGCGTTGACAAGCCGCCCATGTCAGGGTATACTATATCCGACTAATATAGTCGGGTTTTCGGAAGTTTCGGCGTTCTAGGAAGTGCGGGGAAACACATGTCAACGGCGAACGCGGCCATCGAAGAGCTGGCCTCGAAGGAATACAAGTACGGGTTTATCAGCGACATCGACGCGGATTCGATCCCGGCGGGGTTGAGCGAGGACGTCATCCGGCACATCTCCGCGAGAAAGAACGAGCCGGAGTGGCTGCTGGAGTGGCGGCTCAAGGCTTACCGCCACTGGCTGACGCTGGAAGACCCACTGTGGCACAACGTCAAGCTCAAGCCGGTCGCCTACGACGACATCATCTATTACTCGGCCCCCAAGCCCAAGAAGGTCTTGAACAGCCTGGACGAAGTAGACCCAGACCTGCTCGCCACGTTCGAGAAGCTGGGCATCTCGCTGGCCGAGCAGAAGCGGCTCTCGAACGTCGCCGTGGACGCCGTCTTTGACAGCGTCTCGGTCACGACCACGTTCAAGGGCAAGCTCAAGGAGATGGGCATCATCTTCTCGTCGTTCTCCGAGGCCGTCCAGGAGCACCCGGAGCTTGTGCGCCAGTACTTAGGCTCGGTCATCCCCTACTCGGACAACTTCTTCGCGACTCTGAACTCCGCCGTGTTCACCGACGGCTCGTTCTGCTTCATCCCCAAAGGCGTCCGCTGCCCGATGGAGCTTTCGACCTACTTCCGTATCAACGCCGCCAACACGGGCCAGTTTGAGCGGACGCTGATCGTCTGCGAGGAGGGCGGCTACGTCTCTTATCTGGAGGGCTGCACGGCCCCGATGCGCGACGAGAACCAGCTCCACGCGGCCTGCGTCGAGCTGGTCGCCATGAAGGATGCGACGATCAAGTATTCGACGGTCCAGAACTGGTATCCGGGCGACAAAGAGGGCAAGGGCGGCATCTACAACTTCGTCACCAAGCGCGGCATCTGCAAGGGCGACAACGCCAAGATCTCGTGGACTCAGGTCGAGACGGGGAGCGCGATCACCTGGAAGTACCCCTCGTGCATCCTCCAAGGGGATAACTCGGTCGGCGAGTTCTACTCGGTCGCACTGACCAACAACATGCAGCAGGCCGACACGGGCACGAAGATGATCCACCTGGGCAAGAACACCCGCAGCACCATCGTCTCCAAGGGCATCTCGGCGGGCAAGGGCCAGAACACCTACCGCGGCCTGGTCAAGATCAACCCCGGCGCGGAGAACGCCCGCAACTACTCGCAGTGCGACTCGCTGCTGCTGGGCGACAAGTGCGGCGCGCACACGTTCCCGTACATCGAGGTCAAGAACCCCACCGCGACCGTGGAGCACGAGGCGTCCACGTCGAAGATCGGCGAGGACCAGATCTTCTACTGCAACCAGCGCGGCATCTCGACCGAGGACGCCGTCTCGATGATCGTCAACGGCTTCTGCAAAGAGGTCTTCCGCGAGCTGCCGATGGAGTTCGCCGTCGAGGCCCAGAAGCTGCTCGGCGTCAGCCTCGAAGGCAGCGTGGGTTAGAGGCCGTCCGATCTCTCTCAGAAGGAAGTACATAATGGCAAGCAAGTACATCGTCAAGATCAGCGGGTGGCCGGAGCACCACGATGTCGTGACGCATACCGAGCAGGAGGCCCAGGTCAAGGCCGAGGAGCTGGTCAAGAAGTCCCACGCAGAGGGTGTCGCGATGCACGCGCACGGCGGGCGGCACGACGGCAAGGACCACCACTGGCAGGGCACGAACGAGAACGGCCACCCGCGCGCGATCGAGATCGTCGTGGGCCAGGGCAACGTCTCTTAGAGGATAATCTTATGGCACTGCTGGAGATCACGGACCTGCGCGCGCGGGTCGAAGAGAAAGAAATACTGAAGGGCATCAGCCTCACCATCAACCCCGGTGAGGTCCACGCCATCATGGGGCCGAATGGCTCCGGCAAGAGCACCCTGGCGGGCGTCCTGGCCGGGCGCGACGCCTACGAGGTGACGGGGGGCGAGGTGCTGTTCGAGGGTAAAGACCTTTTGGACATGGACCCCGAGGTGCGCGCCCAGGAGGGCGTCTTCCTGGCATTCCAGTACCCGGTCGAGATACCCGGTGTCAACAACACCTACTTCCTGAAAGCCGCCGTCAACGCGATCCGCAAGTACCGGGGCGAGGAAGAGCTGGACGCCCGGCAGTTTATGGTGCTCGTCCGCGAGAAGCTGAAAGTGCTTTCGATTGACCAGAGCCTGCTGAACCGGCCCGTCAACGAGGGCTTCTCGGGCGGCGAAAAGAAGCGCAACGAGATCTTCCAGATGGCTGTCATCGACCCGAAGCTCGCGATCCTGGATGAGACCGACTCGGGGCTTGACATCGACGCCTTGAAGGCCGTCGCCGACGGGGTGAACTCCCTGCGCTCGCCGGACCGGGCCATCATCGTGGTGACGCACTACCAGCGGCTCTTGAACTACATCGTCCCCGACTTTGTCCACGTCCTGTCGGGCGGGCGCATCGTTAAGTCCGGCGGCAAAGAACTGGCGCTGGAGCTTGAGGCCCAAGGCTACGCCTGGCTGGAAGCGCCCGTGTCGCCCGCCGGCGAACTCGTTGCGGCCTGAGCGTGTTAGAGATGATGTCACCGACGTTATAAAGAAACAGCACACATGACCGACCCACCCACAGACAGCCCGACAACGACAGTAACGGCGATGAACAGCTACCTGCGAGACTTCACCGGCGGCGATGAGGGCAGCACGGGCGCAGCCCCCGCCTGGCTCCGCGATCTGCGCCGATCCGCCGCCGCCCGGTTCGCCTCGGTTGGGTTCCCAACCCGGCGCGACGAGGAGTTCCGCTTTACCAACGTGTCGCCCATTGCGGAAACGCCGTTCGTGCTGGCACCCCGTGACGGCGCAGCTCTGACGGCAGACGACCTCGCCCCCTACACTTACGCCGGCATGGGCGGGACGCGGTTGGTGTTCGTCAACGGCCACTTCCAGCCGGGTTTATCAAGCCGGTCGTTCCCACAGGGCGTAACGGTCAGCACACTGGCCGAGGCCATGCGGACGCACCCCGAAGACGTGCAAAAGCACGTAGGGCAGTACGCGCGGCCCGAGGCGCAGGCGTTCGTGGCCCTGAACACCGCCGCCCTGGAAGACGGCGCGTTTATTCATGTCCAGCGCGGCGCGGTCATCGAAGACCCGCTGCACCTGCTGTTCGTGTCCGCCCCGACCAGCGGCCCCACGGTCTCGCACCCGCGGGCGCTGATCCTCGCCGACGAAAACAGTCAGGCCACGGTCGTCGAGTCCTATACGGGGACGGCCGACACGGTTTACTTCACCAACGCCGTCACCGAGGTCGTCTTGGGCGCGGGCGCGGTCATGGATCATTACAAGGTCCAGCGCGAGAGCCTCAAAGCCTATCATATCGCCACGATGCAGCTCCAGCTCGCGCGCGGCACGGACTTTTCTTCGCACTCCATCGGCCTGGGCGGCAAGCTGGTCCGCAACGACGCCAACGCTTACTTGGGCGGCGAGGGAATCGAGTGTACGCTGAACGGGGTGTATCTGGGCGATGACCGGCAGCTCATCGACAACCACACGTCCATCGACCACGCCATGCCGCACTGCAACAGCCACGAGATATACAAAGGCATATTGGACGGCCACGCGCGGGGCGTCTTCAACGGCAAGATTTTCGTCCGGCCCGACGCCCAGAAGACCGACGCCAAGCAGACCAACAAGACGCTGCTGCTCTCGCCCACGGCCCAGATTGACACCAAGCCGCAGCTCGAAATCTTCGCCGACGACGTGCGCTGTACCCACGGCGCGACCATCGGCCAGATCAGTGAAGAAGCCCTGTTCTACCTGCGCGCGCGCGGCATCCCCCAGGATCAGGCCCGCAACCTGCTGACGTATGCGTTCGCCAGCGATGTGGTCAGCCGCATCAAAGTGGACGCCATCCGCGCGACGCTGGACCACGTCCTGCTCGCCGAGAGCGCATTAACCGGCCTGAGCGAGTGAGCCAGGCCGCACGATTAGAACGAGATCGTATTCCTATGGCCGCCGAATTCGATGTCCAGCGCGCGCGGCAGGATTTCCCCATCCTGCACCGGCAGGTGCATGGCAAGCCGCTGGTTTATCTGGACAACGCCAACACGACCCAGAAGCCGCAGGCCGTGATCGACGCGCTCGTCGATTACTACACGAACTACAACGCCAACATCCACCGGGCGACGCACCTGCTCAGTGAGCACGCGACGCGGGCCTATGAGGGCGCGCGGGTCAAGGTCAAGGACTTTCTGAACGCCGAGGATGCCCACGAGATCATCTTCGTGCGGAACGCGACCGAGGGCGTCAACCTGGTCGCGCAGACGTTCGGGCGGCAGAATATCGGGCCGGGCGACGAGGTCTTGATCTCGACGATGGAGCACCACTGCAACATCGTCCCCTGGCAGATGTTGTGCGAAGAAAAGGGCGCGACGCTCAGAGTCATCCCCATCAGCCGCGAGGGCGAGCTGCTCATGGACGAGTACGCGAGGCTGCTGTCCGAGAAGACGAAGCTGGTCGCCATCGTCCATATGTCGAACGTCCTGGGAACGATTAACCCCGTCAAGGCGGTCATCGACCAGGCCCATGCGCGCGGCATCCCTGTTCTGGTGGACGCCGCGCAGTCCGCCTACCACCTGCCTATCGACGTCCGGGAACTGGACTGCGACTTCCTGGTGTTTTCGGGGCACAAACTCTACGGCCCGACCGGCATCGGCGTCCTGTACGGCAAGCGGGCGGTGCTCGAAGCCATGCCGCCGTGGCAGGGCGGCGGGGACATGATCGCGACGGTCTCGTTCGACGAGACCGTGTACAACGAGATCCCCTATAAGTTCGAGGCCGGGACGCCGCACATCGAGGGTGCCATCGGCCTGGGCGCGGCCATTGACTATTTGACCGGCCTGGGCATGGACAGCATCGCCGCCTACGAGCGCGGCCTGATGGACTATGGGAGCGAGGCGCTGGCCGAAGTGCCCGGCCTGCGGATCATCGGCACGGCGCGCGAGAAGGCCAGCGTGTACTCGTTCACGATGGGCGACATCCACCCCTACGACATCGGAAGCCTGCTGGACGAAGAGGGCATCGCCATCCGCACGGGCCAGCACTGCGCCCACCCCGTCTTGCAGTTCCTGGGCGTCTCGTCCACGGCCCGCGCGTCGCTGGCGCTCTATAACACGCGGGAAGAGATCGACGCCCTCGTGCGCGGCCTGGCCCGCGTCCGAAAGATATTCGCCTGATGCCGACGACCGAAGGACAATCCATCGAGGCCGCCCAGGACGAGATCGTTGACGAGTTCGATCTGTTCGGTGACGACAGCGATATGCGGAACTCGTACATCATCGACCTGGGGCGCAAGCTCGCGCCGCTGCCGGAAGAGTTTCGCTCGGAGGCCAACATCGTCAAGGGGTGCCAGGCCCTGGTCTGGGTCCACCCGGAGCGCCGTGCGGGGCGGCTGTTCTTCCACGCGGACAGCAACGCGGCCATCCCGAAGGGGCTGATCGCATTGGCCCTGCGCCTCTATTCAGGCCGGACGCCCGAAGAAATCCTGCGGACGCCGCCGGACTTCATCGAGCGGATCGGCATGAGCAAGCACATCTCGTCATCGCGCGCCAACGGCCTGCAAGCGGTCATCGGGCGGATCAAGCGTGAAGCGCAGGAGAACATCAATGCCGCAGATTGAGAACCGCATCTACCCGCTGGCGATTGAGGCCGAGGTCATGGAAGCCTTGCGGGACGTCTACGACCCCGAGATTCCCGTCAACATCTACGACCTGGGCCTGATCTACGACGTTACCGTGGATGAATACGGCGTCGTGGATATCGACATGACGCTGACGTCGCCCGCCTGCCCCGTCGCGGGGACGCTGCCGGGCGAGGTCGAGAACAAGGTCCGCACCGTGCCCGGCGTCGCCGACGTCCACGTTGAGCTTGTCTGGGACCCTGCCTGGAGCATGGATCGGATGTCCGAAGAGGCCAAGCTCGAACTCGGCTTCTTCTAAAGAAAGCACTCCTATGACCGCCGTTCTGGAACCCATTAGCGCTGAAGAGACCGATCAGATCGTCACCCTGACGCCCTCCGCCGTCGCCCAGGTCAAGCGCCTGTGCGCGCGCAAGGGCGACGACACGCTCTTGCTGCGCGTCGGCGTCAAGGGTGGCGGCTGCTCCGGCCTGTCCTACATCCTGGCCCTGGAAGCGGCCCCGCGCGAGACCGATACCGTCTACGCCGTGGACGGCGTTTCAGTCATGGTGGACCCCAAGAGCGCCCAGTTCATCCAGGGCATGACGCTGGACTACAGCACCGCCAACCTTCTGGAAGGCGGCTGGAAGTACCTCAACCCCAACGTCCAGAAAAGTTGCGGTTGCGGGACATCGTTCACGCCCAAGTAGGCGACACAGACAAAGAAGGCGGTCCCTCCTAGTGAGTGGCCGCCTTCTTTTGTTTTCTGACAAAATCAAGTAACATATATTGTAATATGTCATTTGATTGGGTATAATCGCCTCGTGAGCGAAACAGTTTTGACACGGGAGCGGATCATGGAAGCCGCAGAGGATGTCCTGCGGCGCTACGGGCCGAGCAAGGCCACCGTCATTGACGTGGCCCGCGTTCTCGGGGTCAGCCACGGCAGCGTCTACCGGCATTTCGCCAGCAAAGCCGAGCTGCGCGATGCCGTCACACGGGTTTGGCTGTCACGCATCCACGACCCGCTCGAAGCCGTCATCGCGGAAGATGCCCCGACCGTCGAGCGCCTGCACCGCTGGCTGCGCGAACTCATTGCAGCCAAACGCCGCCTCCTCGCCGACGACCCCGAGTTGTTCGCCACGTACTGCGAGCTGGGGGCCGAGGCGCGCGAAGTGGTCGGGGAGCATATGGACCACCTGACCGGCCAGGTCAGCCGCATCGTCCGGGAGGGAGTGGCGCGGGGCGAGTTTGCGTCGAAAAATCCGGTGGCGACGGGGCGGGCCGTGCTGTCCGCGACGGCCCGCTTTCACCATCCCGCACACGCCTCGGAGTGGTCCGATTCCGACATCGACACGGCGTTCGAGGAAGTCTGGGCGTTGATCCTCAACGGCCTCCAGGCCAGGTCTTGAAGATTAAGACGAAGCACCACAACAAGGAGGCTCCGATGAAGCTGAACAAAAGAACCATCCTGATCACCGGAGGAACAAGCGGCATCGGTTTTGAGCTGGCGGGGCAGCTCCTCCAGCGTGGCAACACGGTCATCGTCACCGGCCGAGATCAGGAGAAGCTCGATGCCGCCAACAGGGCGCTCCCCGGCGTTCATGCCTTCAAGAGTGATGTGAGCGATCCTGGGGCCATCGCGGTGCTGCATGACGGCGTACTTGCACAGTTTCCAGCACTGGACACCCTCATCAACAACGCCGGCATCATGCGAAACTTGAATCTTAACCGGGACCGCGATCTGAACGACGTGACGCGCGAGATTGAGATCAACTTGAGCGGGCCGGTGCGTATGACTCAGCAGTTCCTGCCGCACCTCAAAACCCGCAAGGGTGGGCTGATCGTCAACGTCTCGTCCGGCCTGGCCTTTGTCCCTCTCCCCGTGTCACCGATTTATTGCGCCACGAAGGCCGCAATCCACTCCTTCACCCAATCTCTGCGCGTACAGCTCGACGGGTCCGGCGTCACGGTGATTGAACTGGCCCCGCCCGGCGTCGAGACGCTGCTGTTCCGAGGAGAGTTTGCCGAGGAAATGAAGAAGCAGAAGGGGATGGACGTGACAGTCCTCGTAAAACGAGCAATTGCCGGGATCGAAGCAGGCAGGTTGGAGATCCGGCCTGGCCTGAGCAACGTGCTGAAGGGCATGAGCCGGATCGCCCCGCAGTTCATGCTCAAGCAGATGATGAGAATGTCAAAGCCTAAACAGTGACACCAGGTTTCACGAACACAACCAGGAGAAGAACACCATGAAAATGACAGGCAACACGATTCTCATTACGGGCGGCGGCTCCGGCATCGGGCGCGGGCTGGCCGAAGCCTTCCACGCCCTCGGCAACCAAATCATTATCGCGGGGCGCGGGCAAAAGCGGCTGGACGAGACGGCGGGGGCCAACCCCGGCATGAAGTCACTGACTGTGGACATGGCGGACGCGGGCAGCACCCGCGCGTTCGCCGCCCAGGTGGCCCAAGACTACCCTAGCCTCAACGTCCTGATCAACATGGCAGGCGTCATGGTCCCCGAAAACCTGCTCGACCAGAAGGACCCCCTGGCCGACGCGGAGGCCACGGTGGCGACCAACCTGCTCGGCCCGATCCGCCTGACGGCGGCCCTGCTGCCCACCCTGCGGAAGCAGCCCCACGCCACCATTATGAACGTCTCCTCCGGCCTGGCGTTCGTCCCGCTGGCGATGACACCGACCTACTGCGCGACCAAGGCCGCCATCCACTCGTACACCGAGTCGTTGCGCTACCAGCTCCGGGACACCCCGGTAGAAGTTCTCGAACTCGTCCCACCTTACGTGCAGACGGAACTGATGGGGGAGCATGGGGCCAACGACCCCATGGCGATGCCGCTCGACGAGTTTATTGCAGAGGTCATGCAGATACTACAATCCGACCCGACTCCACCGGAAATCTGCGTGGAGCGGGTTGCTCCGCTCCGCTTCGCCGCCGCCAAGGGACAAGGGCCGTATGACGGAATGTTCAAGGGGTTCAACGACACCATGACGGCCGCACTGGCAGGACATTAAAGAGGACAAACCCCATGATCGAGCACATTGTCTTGTTCCGCTGGAAGCCCGAGGCGACGGATGAACAGGTGGCCGCAGGCATGGACGGTCTGCGTGGCCTGAAGAACCGGGTTCCGGGCATCGTGGCCATGGACTGCGGGGCAGACTTCTCCGGTCGCGCCCAGGGCTACACGCACGCCCTGGTCATCCGCTTCTCCGACAGGGCGGCATTCGACGCCTACGGCCCCCATCCCGCCCACCAGGCCGTTATCGAAACTCACCTCAAGCCTCTCTTGGAAGCCGTCTTCGACTTCGACTTTGAAGTCACGCCGTAAGACTGACGTGCGGAGACACAGGCAAAGAAGGCGGCTCCTCGATTGGGGAGCCGCCTTCGTCTGTTTTGCCGCATCCAATGGCCTGTTCTACGCTTCTGGTGTTGGGGGCCAGACGCCTTCAGGTGTCTCTGTCTCGGTCAGCCAGGGCGTTGCTAACAAATCAGGCTTGCTTCGGATAATCTGCCATAGGACAATGAGTGACCAAAGAAAAGCAAGAACGGAAACATCATCCATGAAGTCTGTGATCGTATTCAACGGTTCTGGTTCAGCGGTGTTTAAGAAAAAACAAACATTTTCGATGGCGTATGTGATCGCCTCATCCACTGTATAGATCGCCATGGGCACAAGCCACTTCAAATGAGCCGCCTGATCCGTTCGTCTGGCTTTCGTCAAAGACAGCAAGACGTAGATGGCTGCTACAGCGAAAAACAACCCTTGGATGAGGGAGGTGAACTGCGATTCCGAAAGACCAAAATGGATGCTGTAGTTTATGGTCGTTCCTCTTCAAGAATGAGAAAAGACATATTACCCGAGTTTACTGTGCTACTGTTGGTTGCCACCATCTCTACGGTGGGCCTTCTCAGGTACAATCACGGGTGATATGATCCCTATCCGGCTTGAACTCAAGAACTTCATGTCCTACGGCGAGGACACGCCCGCGCTGGACTTCAGCGGGATGCATACGCTCTGCCTGTCGGGCGAGAACGGGCACGGCAAGAGCGCGCTGCTTGACGCGATGACCTGGGCGCTGTGGGGCGAGAGCCGGGCGGGCAAGAACAAGCACGACGAGCTGGTCCGCATCGGGGCGGACGAGATGAGCGTGCTGTTCACGTTCGAGATGGACGGGCAGCGCTACCGCGTGGTCCGCAAATACTCCAAGAAGGCCAGCGGGCGGCTGTGGGAGTTCCAGCAGGAGACGCCTGACTTGGGCCTGGGGGCGGGCTGGCGGGCGCTGACCGGCAACAACTCGGGCGATACGGGCAAGGCCATCGAGAAGCTGCTGCGGATGTCGTATGACACCTTCCTGAACTCCGCTTATCTCCGGCAGGGCCAGGCCGACCAGTTCGTCAAGCAGACGCCCACCAAGCGCAAAGAAATACTCGCTGACATCTTGGACCTGTCGCGGTACGACCAGTTGGAAGCCAAGGCGCGCGACCGCGCGCGGTCTGCCAACGTCGAGGCGACCGACCTGGAGCGCGACATCAGCGGCATCGACGCCGAGATGAAGGCCGAGCCGGAGCTGCGGGAACAACTGGCCGCCCTGCAAGGACGTCTGGAAACACTGTACACGCGCCGCGAGGCGCTGCGGGTTGAGTGGGATGCGATCCAAGAGCGCCGGACGCAGCTCAAAGGCCAGGCGGACTTCGCCGCCACCTTGACGGCTCAGATCATCGAATGGGACAAAGAGGTGCGGGAGGTGTCCGGGGAACTCGTCGGGCAGCGGGCCGCCGCAGGGGAGGCGCGGGCGCTTCTGTCGCGCGAGGCGGAGATCAACCGGGACTACGGGAAGCTGGCCGCAGCCCGGAGCCGGTTCGCCACCCTGGAACGGGACCTGGAGCAGTTCCATCGCGGTCAGCAGCTTCTGGCGGCGGCGGACAAAGAGCTGATGGCGGCGGAGAACGAGGTACAGCGCCGTCTGGAGCGCGCGGTCGAGGACCACGAGCAGGCCCTGGCCGCCGTCCACGACTACGACTTCCTCGTAGAAAGAAAAGCCGCCATCGCCCCGCGTGTCGCCGAGGCCGACCGCGAGGAGGCCGGCATCCCCGCCGCCCAGGCAAGGACGAAGGCCTTGCAGGAGGAGTTCACCGCGCTGCGCGAAGAAAACGCCGGCCTGGACTGGCAGGTGCGCGACTGGGAGCGCAAGATCGCGGCCCTGGAAAGCCAGGACGGCACCTGCGACGTCTGCGCGTCGCCCCTGCCCGCAGCCAAGGTCGCCGCCGTCGGGGCCGACTACCAGCGCGCGCGGGACGAGGCCCAGATCAAGCAGAAGGCCGTGAAGGTCGAGGCCGCCCGCGTCAAGCAGGAGCTTGGGCGCGCCGAACAGTGTTTACGCAACCTGGCGGCCCATCAACTCGCCGCCCGCCCGGATCGCGAGGAACTGGCGCAGGTGGGGCAGTCGCTCTTCATTCGCGAGGAGCGGCGCAAAACGATACCCAACCTGCAAGTCGTCCGCCAGGAAGCCGAGCGCGTCTACGCCGAGGCCGCGTTTGCGCCGGAAGTACGGGCGAAGATCGCAAAATTCGAGGCCGCACTCGACAAGCTCGCCCATGCCGAGACGGACTACGCCGCCGTGCGCGCCGAGCTTACCATCCTGGAGCCGTCGGAGCGCCTGCACATCGCCCTGGAGCACGCGCACACGGCTTTGAAGACGGCGGACGCCAATATCGAGCGCGCGGAGAGGACCCTGCAAACGCGGGCGGCGAGCCAGGACGCGGCCCGGAAGCAGCTACAGTCGCTGGCTGATGTCGCCACGGAACTGGCGAAGCAGGAGGCGCACAGCGAGCAGATCCGCGACCAGGAGAACGCGCGACGGGCGGAAGAGCAGGCCGCCATCCAGGAGGTAGGACGACGGGAACAGACGCTGACTCGCCTCGAAGAGCAGAAAGCCGTCCGCGAGGTGAAATCCAAAAGCCTCGTTGATGCGCGCTATGACCAGGAAGTACACACGCGGCTGACCGAGGCGTTCGGCAAGAAAGGCGTCCAGGCCTTGATCATCGAGAACGCCATCCCCGAGCTTCAGGAGGAGGCCAACCGGCTGCTCGACCGGCTGACCGACGGCGACATGCTGCTGCACTTCGATACGCTCAAGGAGGCCAAGACCAAGAGCATCGGCCCCATCGAGACGTTAGAAATCAAGGTCAGCGACAACCTGGGCACGCGCCCCCTGGAGATGTACTCGGGCGGGGAAGGCTTCCGGGCCGCGTTCGCCTTGCGGATCGCTCTATCCAAGCTGCTGGCCCGCCGGGCGGGTGCCCGTCTCCAGACGCTCATCATCGACGAAGGCTTCGGCTCACAGGACGCCAAGGGCCGCGAGAAGCTGGTAGAATGCCTGGACGCCATCAAAGACGACTTTGAGCGCATCATCGTCATCACGCACATTGATGAGCTGAAGGATGCCTTTGCGACGCGCGTTGAAGTAACCAAAACGCCGTCCGGGTCGCGCATCACGGTCATGGAAGGGTCGGCGGGTTGACGCCCGCCGCGTCAAAGCCGGTCGTGCGGTGGCTGCTGTCCGGGCTGACCGCCGTTCTGTTAACCCTGGCGCTGAACCGCTTCGACGTCTGGTGGCTCGGCGCGACCGTGTTCACGACGGATTCGTTTTACGACGGCTGCGCCGCACTAATGACGCTGGCGATCCCCGCGCTGCTGGGCGGCATCGCCGGGGGGTTCATCGCCCGCGCGGACGCGCTGAACGCCGCCGCCGTCACGTTCGCGCTGTTCTGTTTCGCCGGCTTCCTGCGCCCGTTCTGGCGCATCCCGCCGGTCTCGCCCGAGGCAGCCCACAGCGGCGCGATTCACTACTTCTTGTACAGCCCCTTGGTCGCGCTGGCCTTCGGGGCGCTGGGCGCGTGGGCGGCGGGCCAGCTCGCCACGGGCAAGTGGACGATTGCCGACGCGGAACCCGTCGTGCCGCCGGGGTAGGGGAGAAGAACCGCCCTGGCTCGCCGCTCGCCGCCGGGAGGGGTTCTGGCTTTCTCCGGCTCCCTAGGATTGGGGCGGGGGGGGCTTTCTATGCACTTTAAGGGCCGTGGGCGATACCCTGCGGCGATGACACCATGATCTTTGTAGACGAAGTTTCCATAGACATCAAGGCCGGCGACGGCGGCAACGGGGCGGTCGCGTTCCGCAAGGAGAAGTACGTCCCGTTCGGCGGGCCGAGCGGCGGCGACGGGGGCAAAGGCGGCGACATCATCCTGGAGGCCGACTCGAACCTCTCCACGCTGCTCGACTTCCGCTACCAGCGGCATTACGAGGCCCCGCGCGGGACGCACGGGATCAGCAAGGACATGCGCGGCAAGGACGCCGACGACATGACGCTCAAAGTCCCCATTGGGACGACGGCCACGGATGTTGACTCGGGCAAGACGATTGTTGACCTGACCAGGCACGGGCAGCGGGCCATCGTCGCGCACGGCGGGCAGGGCGGGCGCGGCAACGCCCACTTCGCCTCGTCGACGCACCAGGCCCCCAAATACGCCGAGAACGGCGAGCCGGGGCAGGCCAAGAACGTCACCCTGGAGCTGAAGCTGCTGGCCGACGTCGGCCTGATCGGCTACCCGAACGTCGGCAAGAGCACGCTGATTGCAGCCCTGTCCGCGGCCAAGCCCAAGATCGCGGACTACCCGTTCACGACGCTGATCCCGAACCTGGGCGTGGTGCGCGTGGATGCGGAGCGGACGTTCGTGATCGCCGATATCCCCGGCCTGATCGAAGGCGCGAGCGAGGGCGTGGGCCTGGGCCACCAGTTTCTGCGCCACGTCGAGCGGACCCGGCTCTTGTGCCACTTGATCGACGTCTCAGGCACGTCCGGGCGTGAGCCGATGGACGACTACGCCGTCATCAACCGGGAGCTGGCCGCCTACAACGAAGACCTGGCGCGTCTGCCGCAGGCGGTCGTCCTGAACAAGATCGACATCGCCGACCCGGAGCTGGTCGAGATGCTCCGGGCCGAGTTTGCCGAGGAAGACATCCCCGTCTTTGCCGTGTCCGCCGCCACGCGGGCGGGCCTGGAGCCGTTGGTCTACTTTCTGGCCGAGAGCCTGGCCGCCATGCCGCTGCCCCCGCCGCCCGAGGACGACATCACCTTGATCACGCCCGGAACGGTGCGCGGGCGGCGCGTGACGGACCGCAAGTGGGAGGCGCACTACGACGCCGCCGAGCAGGTGTACGTCGTCAGCGGCGTGGGCATCGAGCGGCTGATCTCGATGACCCAGCTCGCCAACGAGGCCGCCATCAGCCGCCTGCATCGGACGCTGGAAAAGTCCGGCATCATCAACAAGCTGCGCGTCCTCGGTGCCGAAGAAGGCGACACGGTGCGTATCGGCAAGGCGGAGTTCGACTTCTTCGACGAGAACGCGCTGGACAAGCCCGAAGACGACAAGGCAGACAAAAAGGCACCTGAGGAAGCGTGATTCTTTCACTCCCCACCGTCAAGAAGCTTGTCATCAAGGTCGGCACCAGCACGCTGACGCTGGGCGGCGGGCCGCCGGACGCGGACTTCATCGCCGACCTGGCCGCTCAGATAGCCGCCCAGCAGGCCCAGGGCGTGTCGGTCGTGCTGGTCTCGTCGGGGGCCATTCGGGCGGGCATGGACCGGCTGACGCTTGTGGGGCGCCCGCGCTCCATCCCGCAGAAGCAGGCCGCAGCCGCCGTCGGGCAAGGGCTTCTGATGCACACCTACTCCCAGGCCTTTGCCGCGCACGGCGTCCCCGTGGCCCAGATACTGCTGACGCGCGAGGATTTACGGGACCGGACGCGCTACCTGAACGCCCGCAACACGTTCGACGCCCTGCTCGGTCACCACGTCGTGCCGGTCGTCAACGAGAACGACACCGTGGCCGTCGAGGAAATCAAGTTCGGCGACAACGATACCCTGGCCGCCCTGGTTGCCTCACTGGTCGAGGCGGACGCGCTCTTGCTGCTGTCCGACGTTGCGGGCCTGTACGACCGTGACCCGACCCAGCACCCCGACGCCTGGCTGATCCCGGTCGTCGAGACCGTTGACCGCACCGTCGAGCAGCGCGCGGGCGGCGCGCGGACGGCGACAGGGACCGGGGGCATGACGACCAAGATTCAGGCCGCCAAGATCTGCGCCAACACGGGCGTGACCCTGTGGATCGCCGACGGACGACGCGCCAACGTCGTGGCGGACGCCCTGGCGGGGCTTTGCGGGACGCGCTTCCTGCCCAAGCCCGTCCCCCTGCGCTCGCGCCAGCGCTGGATCGCCTACGGCGTCCTCCCCAGAGGCACGGTGACCGTCAACGACGGTGCGCGCTCGCGCCTGGCCGAAGAGGGCAAGAGTCTGTTGCCCGCCGGTGTGACGCACGTGTCGGGCCATTTCGCGCCCGGCGACCTGGTCCGCCTGGCCGACGGGGCCGGCCACGCTTTCGCGCAGGGCTTCGTCAACTATGGACACCGCGACCTCCAAAAGATCATGGGCTGCCGGACCGATGCCCTGCACTCGCTTCTCGCCGCCCCCTCGCCGGACGAGGTCATCCACCGTGACAACCTCGTGTTAGATTTATAACATGGACCGAACCAAACTGTTGCTCGTCATTCTACTTGTCGCCGCCGCCTTCGGCCTGGTCTTCGTCAGCGTCCGCAAGTCCACCGTCGCCGATCTCTCCACGTCGAAGCTGATCGCCCCCCAGACGGCAAAGCGCGCGCCCGATTTCACTCTGCCCGATGCTGCCACGGGGCGGCTGCTCCGTCTCACCGACGCGGCCAAAGCAAAGCCGCTGGTGCTGGACTTCTGGGCGACCTGGTGCGGCCCGTGCCGCGAGGAACTGCCCCACGTCGAGAGCCTCTCCCAAAAGTATGCGGGCCGGATCGCGTTTTATGGGGTTAACTCCAGCGACGTTCCCGCCAGCATCGGCCGGTTCAGCAAGCAGAACGGTCTGACGTTTCCCATGCTCAGTGACGCCCACCACAGCGTCGCTTTTTCCTACGGGGCGGATGCCATCCCTCTTTTGGTCGTTGTAGACACGCGGGGCCGCGTCCGCTACGTCTCGGACGGCTACGCGCCCGGTGACGAGAACACGCTCGACAGGAGCCTGGCCGCGCTGCTGGCCGAGCCGCGTGGCTGAAGCGCGCCTCGTCGTTTACCGCCCCGCGCGGGCGGGTAACACTAGGAGCACAGATGGAGGGCGATCATGTCTCACGACCAGAAAACGAAGCAAGCTTTCGAGCACACGGCGAAGGTGGAGAAGCAGGAGCGCGAGGACGCGCGCGGGGAGAGCGCGGTCAACGACGCGGCATTGCGCGCGGACAACCATACCGGCCAGCAGGGGATGATGCCCAGCGGCGGCGAGTTGATCGAAGGCTCGGAGATCAAGGGTCTGCGCGAGATGCTCCCGGAGTGGCACAAAGACGAGCTACGCCGGCTGCTGGTCGTCCCGCAGGGGACGCGCCTGCACATGGGTGATGTCTTCTGCGACCTGCGGTTCCGCGAGCGCGGCGAAGTGGTGGCCCACGGCGAGGAAGAAGTCCACGACGAGCTTCTCGTGCCCAAAAAAGCGGTGGATTACGAGATCTGGAACAAGCTGCTGAACAAGCCGACGCAGGCCAGCTAAGAGAAGCTGGCTAGGTCGGCTCGGACGGAACGGCCCCCGCCGTCGCGCTTTGCGCGACCTCGGGGGCCGTTTGGGCGTAGCGGGCGGACATCTTTTGGGCGGCCTCGGCGGCAGCGGCGCGCAGGGGGACGGGTTCCAGCACCTCAGCGGACGCACCGAAGGAGAGCACCCAGTACAGCATCTCCTCGTACCCATGCACCGTCACGCGGAAGGTTAAAGAGCCATCCGGGTGCTTCTCGATCTGTTGCGTCGTGTGCCACTGGCCGCCGGCGATCCAGCCGGCCACACCCGCGTCGAAGCGGATGACCACCTCGGTCGGTTCCCCCCCCGCCTGCAACTGCCATCCTCGGGCGAGCCACTCCGCCAGGTCAAAGTCCTGCGGGTAAGAGAAGCGCGCTTCTTCGGCGATGCGAAGCCACTTGATGCGGTCCAGGCCGAACGTCCGTATGCCTTCGCGCAGATGGCAGTAGCCGACCAAGTACCAGGCCCCGATCTTGTACGTCAAGCCATACGGGTCCACGCGCCGCCGCGTCGGCTCGGGCCGGGTGCGCGAGAGGTAAGTGAGATCAACCGGATGGTGTTGGACAATGGCCGATTGCAGGTCTTGATAGACCACGGCGGAGAAGTCGCGCACCACGGGCAGGCCGAACGAGACCCGCTCGCCCGCTTTTTTGATTTCCCCCGCGATGCGCCGGGGCAGGACCTGATCGATCTTCTTCAGGGCGGACGTCAGCGCGCCTTTGTAAGCCGCCCCGGCCTGTGCGGCGAAGCTGGTCCCGGCCAGGCGCAGGGCCAGCGCCTCGGGGGGCGTGAACGACGTCGGCAGGAACTTCATTTCGGCCAGCCCGAACTTCCCGCCCTTGCGCTTGACCTGGCCCCACTGACGCAGAACGGCGATGTCCCGCTCGATGGTCGCGCGCGACACGTCAAACTTCTCCTCCAGGCCCGACGCATCCCAGGCATACGGCTCCGAGTCGAGGAGCTGGAGTATCTGGATCAGGCGCGCGAACTGTTCCTCCAGAGTCATAGGCGTGTTTAGACGTCGTCGAGCAGGTAGGCGGGGCCGTTCGCGGAGACGGCGTAGCGGGCCTTGCGGACCTCGTCGCCGGGGTCCCAGTCCTCCATGCGGTCGTTCGTGACCAGGGGCGCACCCAGCAGCTTGGCGGTCCGCAAGAGCACCTCGTCGGCCACCGTGCCGGCGTCCACCAGGCCCAGCTCGCCCCGGTCGCGCAGGGCGAGCAGCCCGGCCTTGTCGTCGATGAAATAGGGCAGGTTGGCGTCGGCGTGCAGGACGACCGGAAAGAAGCCGCGCGCCCAGAGGGCGCGACGGACCGAAAGTAGGTGCCGCAGCCGGGGTTTGCCCTGCGCCAGGGATTCCTGGTCGAACCAGGCGACATTGCTGCCGTCCACCACGACCGGCCCTCGCGGGACGCGCCGCAGCGGGGCCAGCCGCTCGGGTTCGCCCGCCGAGTCCAGTTCCAGCGCGGCCCAGACGCGGCCCCAGGTCTCGGTGCCGGCGATTCCCGCGAGGGCGTCCCGCACGGCATCCACGAGGGCTTCGGCCCCCCGACCCACGGCCTGGAGCGCCTGGCGGACCGTGAGCGGCCGCGCGAGGCGCAGGGGGAGGGCGTCATCCGGGGCGAGCGCGCCGGGCGGGGGCATCAGGACCGGGCCGAGAGCGGTGTGCGCCGAGACCGTCCCGGCCAGCCAATCGGCGGCGGCGGGTGCGCTGCCTTGCAGGCGGGCCATCATCCGCCGGGCCGCCTCGACGGCGCGCGCGTCGGCGGGCGACAGGGCCAGGAGCAGTCGCCGGGCGTCGGGGTCGGCCTCATGCGGGTGCGGCAAAAGCCGCAGCAGGCGCTCCAGCGTTTCGGTGGCGGCGGCCATATCCCCGTGCCCGATCTGAACGCCCAGCAGGCGGCGGAGGAAAACCGCCGTCGGGCGCGGCTCGCGCCTGCCCTCCGAGGCGCGGGCCGCGATGTCCAGCGCGTCGCGCTCGTCCCCGTCGGCTTTGAGGACGTCCTCGGCCAGCGCCAGAGCCGCGTCCCACTTGCCTTTGTCCAGCAGGTGCCGCACGGCCTCGGTCCACGGCGAAGCCGTGCGCGCGGGGGCGGGGGCGGCCGGGGCGGAGCGGGGGGATGCGGAGGGCGGCGGCGAGACTTTATCCTCGCCCAGCGCCCTCAGCAGACCGACCTCGACCTGACGCGCGCGGGTTGCCTGCCGCTCCAGCCGTGCCAGACGCTCGGCCTGCCGCCGGGAAAGCTGCAAGGCCGCGTCGCGCTCGGCCTCGGCCCCCAGCCGCGCCTTCAGCGCCCCATCGCGTTCAGCCTCCGCCGCCGCCTGCGCCTGACGGGCCTCGTCGCGCTCCCGGCGGCGGCGATCACGCTCGGCCCGCAGGGCGTCCAGCGGGTCTACGGCGGGCAGGGTGGGGGGCATCGGGAAGGGCACGGGCGTGAGGGCAGGTTCAGGCCTTGCCTCCAGGGTAGGAGCAGCGGCGTCGGCCAGCCCGCGCAGCTTCGCGGCGACCTTGGCGTCGCGGGCGGCGGCCTGAGCGAGCCTGCCTCGGACGAGCGGGTTGGCGTAGGCCTTGGCGTCGGTGCGGAAGCCGACAAAGGCGCGGGAGATGGGCAGGGCGATGTCCGGCTCTTTCAGCAGGGCAAGCACCGAGGCGGGTTTGACGCGCAGGAGCCAGGCGGCGGCTTCTTCCGCCGTCACCGGCTCTTCGGCCTCTGCCGGCACTGCGCCCGCGACCTCTAAGCCGTCGATTTTGTCTTTTAAGCCGTCGATTCTGTCTTCGGAGGCCATCTCATGCGGCCCCCGCCAGGACCGGCAGGGATTGCCCCGAGGGGCGGCGGCGCGTGGTTTCGGTGACGAGCTGGCCGCAGGCGGCGGCGATCTGCCGCCCGCGCTCCTTGCGCTGGGTGACGACCACGCCGCCGTCTTCCAATATCCGGCGGAAGGCGGCGATGCGGGACGGCTCCGGCCTGCCGAACGGCTCGGCCACGGACGTGGGGTTGTAGGGGATGATGTTGACGGCGGCGGGCGTCGCGCGGACCAGCCGCGCAAGCTCGCGCGCGTGCTCCGGCTCGTCGTTGACGCCGCGCAGCAAAACGTACTCGAACGTCAGCCGCCGCCCTGTCTGCTTCGCGTAGTCGCGGCAGGCCGGCAGCAGGCGGTCCAATGGGTAAGTCTTGTTGACCGGCACGAGCCGCGTCCGCAGAACGTCGTTGGGCGCGTGGAGCGAGACGGCCAGGGTGATCTGCAAGTCTTCCGCCATCAGTTTCTCGATGGCGGGGACGATGCCCACGGTGGAGAGCGTGACATGCCGCATGGCGACGCCGCACTCGGCGTTCAGGACGCGGATGGCCTTCAGCGTGGCGTCGTAGTTGAGCAGCGGCTCGCCCATGCCCATCAGCACGACGTGGCTGATGCGGCGCGGCGACAGGCTCTGGAGCAGCAGAAACTGGGCGACGATCTCGCCTGCCGTCAGGTTGCGCGTCAGCCCCTGGGTCCCCGTGGCACAGAAGGTGCAGCCCATCGGGCAGCCGGCCTGGGTGGACAGGCACACCGAGACGCGCCGGACATCGGGCAGTAACACGCACTCGATGGGATGACCGCCGTCTACCAGCCGCGCCAGCGCCTTGACGGTGCCGTCGCCTTTGTCTTCCTGGGACCGCGTCAGTGTCAGCGGGGGGGCGGGGAATCGGGCCGCCAGGGCGACACGGGTCTCCTGGGGCAGATCCGTCATCGCGGCCCATTCCGCCCCGAATCCGCCGCCCTGACCGGGCAAAAGCCGTCGATACAGTCGGTCCGCGATCTGAGTCCCGCGGTACGCCGGTACGCCGGCCGCTTCGCTGACCAGGGCGCGGATTTCCTGAGTCGTAAGCCCTATCAAACTGTCCTGCGCGGGCTGATTCATCTCGCCAGTATACCCGCGAACCGCGCGACACGTCTACATGGGACCGGCGCGGCGACTGAGGAAAGCCGCTGATTTTCCCGATAATCGTGCCAATGAAACACTCCCTCGCCGACGCCATGCGGAGCCGGCCCGCCAGCGCCGTGCCGGGTGCGGGCGGGCCGTCGGAGCAGCGCGCGTTCCGCCGCTACGGCGTCAACCTTGTCGTACTGGTGCAGCCCGTGGACGCGCACGCCCAGGCGCGGCGCGGCGCGATGATCTCCGCCGTGGTCACCGACCTCAGCGTCTCCGGTCTGGTCTTCGTCTCGCCCCGCCCGCACCCGCCCGGCTCGCAGGTGGACGTCCAGATCAGCCTGGGTGCCCACGTTTTCCTGGTGCGGGCCGTCGTCCGGCGCAGCCAGATCCTGACCCTGCCGGGGCGGCGCACGTTCCAGTGTGCCGCCCAGTTGGCGCGTGGCGAGGCCGCCGCACGGTTCGTCCCGGCCGTGGCCCGGTATCTGCTCCAGCGCCAGCGCGCCCGGAACGGATCAGGGGAGTGCCCCTCGGACACGGCCTGACCCATGAGAGTTGCTGCCTGAAAACTGCTGAGGGCTGACGGCAGGAAGCCCCCGCCCGGCGTTTGGGCAACGCCGGGCGGGGGCTTCTAAGGCATCGGGCGCGGCTGCCCGTTTCTAGTGAGACGGCGCGGCGTCGCGCCCGCTGCGGGTGTAGTACCCTAGCTCGACCAGCAGGTCGGCGGGGTCGGTGTCCAGGAACTCGGAGATGGCCTGGATGAAATCAACGGAAGGGGCGGCGGACTGCCCGGCGGCTTCGAGCGTCTGTACATCAAGCGTCTCTGCTTCTCGGTTCATGGTGATCTCCTTCGGACTGTCGGGCTGTGGCGGGGCGGCAAACCGTTCCGTTATACCACAAATCCGGCGGGTTTATTCCTCTGAGACGGGACTCATTTCGGGTGCCCGACCCCGGAAGGCCCTTGAAAATTCGCCCCGCCTACGGTATACTCGGGCCACCCGTGAGCGCACTCATCGACAACCACGAGCAGCGCCTGGCGCTGCGGGTCCGCGCCTATCTTGAGTCGGGGGCGGACGCCGCGCGCTTCGCCGTGGGCTATCTGTTCTTGGACGGTCTCGTCCCCCTCCAAGCCCAGATCGAGCGGCTCGAATCGGTGGAGATTTTGATCGGCAACGTCATCAGCCGCTCGACCGAGGAGCAGGTCCGCGACGAGGCCGCCGCGCGGCTGCGGGGCGGCGAGGCGTGGGTCCGGGGGCAGGAAGACGTGGCAACGACGCTGCGGGAGAACCACGACCGAGCCGCCGCCGAGACCGCGCTGGGCCTGCGGGCGACGCTGGAGGCGCTGCCGCGCACCCAAGACCAGCAGGCGCTGCTGCTGACGCTCGCCCGGTCCGTCGCCCAGGGCCGGCTGAAGGTACGGCTGTACGCGCGGGGCCGCCTCCACGCCAAGGTCGCCCTGATCGGCTACCCCGCCGGGCACCCTCAAGCGCCGGGCCTCGCGATCGTGGGGTCGAGCAACCTTACTCTGGGGGGAGAGGCACACCCGACCGAGATGAACGTCGTCGTGCGCGATGCGGGCAGCGTGGATGCGCTGGCAGTGTGGTACCGGCAGCTGTGGGACGTCTCGCAGGACTTCCACCGCGAGTTCTTCGACGAACTCGGCGCTTGCTGGGCATTCCAGCAGCCGGCCCTGCCGGGCTAGTGGGAGCGCCGGGGCGGGCGAGCCGCGCGCGGCTTGTCGGGGCGGCCCTCGGAACCGTTTGCGGGCGGCTTGCCGTCGTCGGAGGCGTCGCCCGCCATGTCGTCGTCCAGCCAGGGCGTCGCCGGCCGGGGCATCGGCGGCGGGTGATCCCCGCGCCACAGATCCCCTTGGGCATCAAAGAGGGCCTCCGCCTGGGCGGGCGGGGTAAACATGAGTGACTTCATACGACCTCCTCGTCGTGTGTCAACCTGAGTGTTAGTGCAGGCGCGGCGTCATTGCCGTTCCCATCCGTATTGTACTCAATCCGTATAACATTTGATACCTGCCCCGGCGATTTCCTGTTCCTGAAGCTCATCCAGACCTTTCATGACTGTCATCGCCCATATCGGGTCTGAGAGCGTATTTCTTTAGGCAATTTCCCTGCACCGCCGATGCCCACCCTACGCTTTGAGACCCATCAAACCCCCGCTGACCTGCTGCCGCGCCTGCTCGCCCTTCCGACGGGCGGCATGGTGTTGGTCTTGGGCGGAGTGGACAGCGGCAAGACAACCTGGGTGCGCGGGGCGGCCCAGGCGCTGGCCGGGGCGGGCCGCCTGGTGGCCGTGGTGGACTGCGACCTCGGGCAGGGCGAGATCGGGCCGCCCGCGACCGTGGGCGTCGCCCTGGCCGCGCCCGGCGCGGCGTGGGACGTTCTGCGCGAGCTGCCGCCTCTGGCCGCCTACTTCGTGGGCAGCACTTCGCCGTCGCGGCACACGCTCGACGTCTGCGTCGGGGCCGTTCAGATGGCCCGGATCGTCAAAAAGAGCCGCCCGGACATTGTCCTCATCGACACCGACGGCATGGTGGGGGGGGCCAATGCCCGCGCCTTCAAGCGCCGGCTGGCCGAGCTGCTGCTGCCCCGCGTCGTCCTCGCCCTGGCCCGCGGCCCGGAACTCGGCCCACTGCTGACGGCTTTCCAGGGCATGGACGCCCCCGACGTCTGGCAGGTTCCCGCCGCCGCCGAGACCGGCCGCAAAACGGCGGCGGCGCGCACCACGCGCCGGGCGGCCCGCTTCCTGTCCGCCCTCCAGGGCGCGCGCTCCGTGACGGTGTCCTTAGACGACGTCGCGCTTCCGGGAACCTGGCTGGGGACGGGTGCCCCGATGGCCCACCACCTCCTGCACTTCCTCGCCCAGTCTCTGGAGCGGCCCGTGCTCCACGCCGAGCGGCTGCCCGGCGGCGGGCTGTACGTCGTGGTGAACGGCGAGCGGTGGGACACCGGCGGCCTGGCTGCGGTGGAGAGCCACTTCGCGACCCGCTCCGTTTCGGTCGTCGCCGCCCAGAAATTTGCCCGCCTCCTGGTGGGCCTTGTCTCCGCGTCCGGTGCACTGCTGGGCCTGGGTCTGATCGAGCGGATCGACTTCGCGCGACGCACCCTCACCCTCCTGACCCCGTGCCGCAAGCCGGGGGCCGTCGCCCAGGTCTGGCTGGGCGGGCTGAAACTGGAGCCGGACGGGCGCGAGGTCGGCGAGGTGAAGCCCGGCGAGGTGTGATGGCCCCTCGCTCTTTACGCCGCTGCGGGTTGTGCGGGGTTCACTCGGGCGAAATGGCTGACGCGGTTGCGCCCCTCGCCCTTGGAGCGGTACAAGGCCTGATCCGCCTCGTCCAGCAGCGGGGAGGCCGTGCGGGCACCCGCGCGCTGACTCGCGATGCCGAGGCTGACCGTCACCGCCCGGCGGGGCCACTGGGCCGCCTGGATGTCCGCCCGCAGCCGCTCCGCCGACCGGGTGGCGCCCTCCACACAGATCCGGGGCAGGAGCAGCGCGAACTCCTCGCCGCCGTACCGGAAGGCATGGCCGCTCAGGCAGGCGTGCGTCTTGAGGATTTGAGCGACGCCCTTCAAGACCTCGTCGCCGGTGGAGTGGCCGAATGCGTCGTTGTACTGCTTGAAGTGGTCCACGTCCAGCAGGATCAGCGACAGCGGGGACGTGTGGCGGAGCACCGTGCAGGCCTCGCGTTCCAAGGTCTCATGGAAGTCCCGGTGGTTCCTCAGCCCCGTCAGGCCGTCCGTGGTCGCCAGCGCCTGGAGCCGCGCGTTGGCCCGCTCCAGGTCCGCCTTCTGGGACTCGAGCTGCCGGCTGTACCCGTGGATGCGGGCGAGCTGGGTGCCGATCTGCTCCTCCATCCGTTTGCGCTCGGTGACATCGCGCAGGGTCGCCATGTAGTGGGTGGGTGCCCCGCCGTCCGTGCGGATCGGCGTGATACGCCATTCGGCCTGGTAGGGCCGCCCTCCCTTCCGGTAGTTGATGCCCTCGCCGTGGAACGGGAGGCCTTCTTTGAGGCAGTGGCGGAGATGCTGGAGGAGTTCCTGACTCGTTTCCGGCCCTTGCAGCAGGCGCGGCGTCTGCCCGATCACCTCCCGTTCCGCGTAGCCGGTCATGCGGAGGAACGCCGTATTGACGTACAGGATGTGCGGGCCGGGCCGGTCGATCTGGGCGTCGGTGATGATGATGGCGTCGAAGGCTTGTTCGACGGCCAGGCGCAGCAGGGACAGCGACCCCCCCGCAGTCAGCGTCAGAGGATGCACGGGAACCAGACCTTTCAAGCCGCCCGCATCAGGCGCAGGGGGGGGCGTGACATCTCGGGGGGGTTGGCGGGCTTGGCGAACAGGAAGCCCTGCATATAATCCGCGCCCGCGTCCCGGCACATCTGCATCTGCCCCTCGGTCTCGATGCCCTCGGCGATGACCTGGATTTCGAGCTGACGCGCCTGCGAGACGATCAGGTCCAGGCTGCGGCGGGCCTCGCCGCTGTGCTCGGACCGGACGACCAGGTCGCGGTCGATCTTGACGTAGTCGGGCCGGAGGGCGGTGAGGTATTGGAGGCTGGAGAAGCCCGCTCCCATGTCGTCCACGGCGGTGCCGACTCCGCGCGACTTGTAATAGTCCAGAATCTTCTTGAGCCGTTTCATGTCCGGGATGTTCTCGGTCTCGACCACCTCGAAGACGAGGCTGCCCAGGTCCACGCCGCACTCCTCTGCCGTCTCCATGGTCGTCCGCAGGCAGACCTGGGGGTCATAAATGGTGTTGGGCATGAAGTTGATGAACAGCCGCATCTGCGGCAGGTTCAGCGCGGCGGCGTTGCGGATCGCCGTCTGCCGCGCCCGCTGGTCCAGCACGTGCTCCAGGTTCAGCCGCACCGCCGAGTCGATGATCGGCCCCGCGCCGATAGTCTCGCCCGTCTCGGGGTGGCGGGCGCGGATCAGGGCCTCGTAGGCGTGGACCAGGCCGGTGTCCGAGCGCACGATGGGGTGGAACAGGCTGAACAGCCAGCCGTCGTCCAGGGCGTTCCGCACCCAGTCGTGTTCCGCACGGGCGACCAGGGCCGAAAGCGGCTCGGCGTGGACGAAGGCGGCCAGGGCGCGGCCCGCGTCATCCAGGTCGCCCGAAAAGAAGACGCCCTTGACATCCTCGGCCACCGCAGCGGGCAGGTGCTCCAGGAACGTCGCCAGCAGGCCCGTCACGCGCGGACGCATCGCCGGCAGGGCCAGCACGTTTTCCCAGGCGAGGAAGGGCGTGTTGGCCGCCGTCAGCGCCCGGACCAGCGCCTCGCGGGCGTTGGCGTTGTGCGGCCCCAGCAACAGGTACGTCTTGTCGCCGGGCGCGCACGCCCCGGCGGACTGGCAGCGGAGGCAGGCCTCGCCGCCCCCAAAACAGGCGGCGCGCGGTTGTTTGGGACTCTCGATCATCGGTCGTGGCTTTCTCGGGTTGGGAGTGTTTCGCTTTGCCGCATGGCAATGGCCTGCTCCTAGTTTCGGCAGACGGAGGGCCGGCGGTTAGGGTACGTTGCGGGTTTGCAGGAAACGCGGCCCGGCGCGGCGAAACGGCTCGTCAGAACAAAGCATTCCTTGTGAAGGGAGGTCCGCCACCGCCATGAGCAGCTACACCCCGCAGCCGTCCGACAAGTTCACCTTCGGCCTGTGGACCGTCGGCAACCCCGGCGTCGATCCCTTCGGGTCCGCCGTCCGCACCCCCGTGTCACCCGTCGAGCGCATCCACAAGCTGGCCGAGCTGGGTGCCTACGGCGTCAACCTGCACGACAACGACTTGATCCCCTTCGGCGCGTCCGCGCCCGAGCAGGACCGCATCGTCGCCGAGTTCAAACGGGCGCTGACGGGCAGCGGCATGGTCTGCGCGATGGCGACCACCAACCTCTTTGCCCACCCCGTCTTCAAGGACGGCGCGTTTACCTCGAACGACCCCGGCGTCCGCGCTTTCGCGCTCCAGAAGGCCATGCGCTCCATCGACCTGGGCGTCGAGCTGGGCGCGCCCCTCTACGTCTTCTGGGGCGGGCGCGAGGGCGTCGAAATCGAGGCCTCCAAAGACCCGATGCGGGCCACGAAGCGCTTCCGGGACGCTCTGGATTTTTTGTCGGAGTACGTCATCTCGCAGAAGTACGACCTCCGTTTCGCCCTGGAACCCAAGCCGAACGAGCCGCGCGGCGACATCTACCTGCCGACGACCGGCGCGATGCTCGGCTTCATCGCCACGCTCGCGCACCCGGAGATGGTGGGCGTCAACCCCGAATTCGCGCACGAGACGATGACCGGCCTGAGCTTCTACCACGCCGTCGCCCAGGCCCTGGAATGCGGCAAGCTCTTCCACATCGACCTGAACGGCCAGAAGCCGGGCCGCTACGACCAGGACTTCCGGTTCGGCCAGGAGGACTACAAGCAGAACTTCTTCCTGGTAAAGCTTTTGGAAGATTCGGGCTACGACGGCCCCAGGCACTTCGACGCCCACCCGCTGCGGACGTCGGACCCGGACGACGTCTGGGAGTTCGCCAAGGGGTGTATGCGGACCTATCTGATCTTCAAGGAGAAAGCCGCGCGGTTCAACGCCGACCCCGAGATTCAGGCTCTGTTGTCGCAGATCAACGTCACAGACCCCGTGCTCGACCCCATTTTAGGCGCGAAGTTCACCCCGGAGAACGCCCAGGCGCTGAAGACCCGCGCCTTCGACCCCGACGCCCTCGCCGCGATGCCGCTGCCTTATGAAAAACTGGATCAGCTTGTGTTTGACCTGCTGCTGGGCGTTCGGTAGCCTCGCGACCTCGGCCCAGGTTCCGCCTACGCCCGCCGTGCTCGCCCCCGACACTGCCTACCCGCAGGACGTGGCGCAGGACAGCGGCGGGCAGCTGTGGGGAGCCATCGGGGACGGCTTGTACCGCTGGATGCCGGCGGGGGAGTGGCGGCGCGTGCCGGCCCTGGCGGGCGTGATCGGGCGGCCCGACGCCCTCGCCCACCTGCCGTCGGGCGCGGTCGCCTGCCTGTGGGACAGGGGCGACGGCGACCACGTCCTGACCGCCCACCGGGGGGCCGTCTCACGTGTCGTCGCCCGCTTCTCCGGGTTCCTGCGCGCCCCGCACCTGTTCGGGGACCACGCGGGCAACGTGTGGGCAATGGGGTTAGGCGGTGACATCTACCGCGCCTCGGCCCGAGTCGGCGATATGTCGCCCGCCGAGCACGTCCTGACGATTGCGGACGCCGACTACTATCCGGGCTACCAGCGCAGCAACTTCGGCGGCGACCAGGGGCGCGAGGCGGGCCTGTTCTACCACGACCCCTTGTACGGGGCCGAGGACGGGCAGGGCCGGATGTGCTTCTGGACCGACCGGCTGGCCGGGGGCGGCAACTTCGCCGCCCTGCGCGGCATCTTGCGTTGGGAGAACGGCAAGCTCGTCCATCACGCCAGCCTCGCCGACCTGCCTGATAAACCGCTGACCTGGGTGGCCCGGCGCGACTCGGGGCACCTATGGGTCGCCCTGGAAAACGCGGGCGTCTACGAGGTGGACGCCGAGACGCTGCGGGGCATCCCCGTGCCTGCGCCCACCCTGAATGCTTTTCAGTCCGTTCAGAAGATGTTCGCGCTGGGGCCGGACTGGTACGTGGTCGCCGGCGGCTCGACCAACATGCACCCCGGACGGCTGGACGGGACGTTGTGGCGGCTACGCGCGGGGCGCTGGCGGCGGCTGATCGACGGGCTGGATTCCCAAACCGTGTTCCAGGACGTGACCCGGCGGCCAGTGCTCCAAACCGCCGCCGGTCTGTGGGTGGGGGCGTTCGGCAGCGGCGCATGGCTCATCCCCGCAGGCGGTGGGCCGCCGGTCCAGCTCGACTGGCACTATGGGTACAGGCTGGCGAACACCGACCGGCTGTTCGCCCTGCCGCCGAAAACGGGAGGCGTCGTCGCCTTCCGCTGGGGGGCCGCCAACGGCGGGGTCGTCGTGCCCGCCCAGACGCACCTGGAGGCGCGCATCGCGTTGCCGCCCTCGGGCCTTGTCCGCACCCTGATGACGAATCATCCGCTGGTCCAGGACCCCGGCGGCCGCATCTGGAACCTGGACCAGCCGCCGGGCGGCCCGCCCCAGGCGGGGACCGCTCGGGCGGCCAACCTGAGCGACTGGGATGGCGAAAAGTGGACGCCGCACCCGCTGCCCGTCGGGGCCGACCCCGCCGAAGCGGCGGGGCTGGACTGTGACAGCCGGGGCCGGCTCTGGCTGACGCCGTATCTGGGCGCGCAGCCTGCACGGCCCGTCTTCATTTTCGACCCGGCGGGGGTCGGCTGGAAACGTCATCGTGACTACGACTCTGCCCTGCTCGCGCAGACCGACACGCCTGGCCTGGTGATCCGCGCGGTCGCGTTCAGCAGCGGCGGGCGCGTTGCCTACCGGGACGACAACTGGCACCTGCACTTCTTCGACGGCCACATCTGGCACGTCTGGGCGCGGCCCGACATCATCCCTCACGACACGCTGTTCGCCTTCGACCCGCCGTTCTTCGGCCATGACGGCGGCCTGCGGGTCAACATCGACCACGACGGCAACCTGCCCGACGCGCAGCAGAAGAGCTGGGCCTGGACCGCCGACGCGGGCTGGCACCAATCGGCCTACGAAGAGGGGCCGGACGACTTCGCGGCCCAGACCAAGAAGAGCCTCTACATGGTGCCGCCGAAGCTGCCGATCACGCCGGACACGTTCTCCATCGCTCAGGACAGCTTGGGCACGTACTGGCTGACGTCCGGCCACGTCGTCTACCGGGCGACGGCGACCGAGAGCCGGGCGGCCTTCCCGCCCGGCCTGCCGACGCCGTTCGCGGACGGTCGGCGCATCACCGGGGCCATGACCGACCCGCAGGGCGGCACGTTCCTGCTCACCGAGAACGGGAACGCACGTGAGTATGTCTTCGTCCCCCCGCCGGACGGGGCAATCCCCCGGAAGGGACCGAAGCCATGATTCTGCGCCTGACGCTGGAACTGCCTGATGACGTTTCGTATGTTCGCATCGCCCGCCTGCTGGGGCGGACGCTGCTGGAGCACCTGCACGTCGTCGGCCAGGACATCGACGACGTAGAGACGCTGGTCGGCGAGCTGTGCTCGAACGTCCTGCGCCATGCCCAGGCCGGGGGCGAGCGGTACTACGTGATCCAGGAGTTCCACGCGGACCATCTCACGCTGACCATCGAGGACAGGGGGACCGGGTTCGCCTTCAAGGACGTGCCCGCGGAGGGGACGGTCCGCGCCGACTTCGGGGGCGGCGAGCGGATCGGCGGCTTCGGCATGCGGCTGATCGGGCTGCTGGCCGACCGCGTGGAGTTCCGGCGTAGCGACCCGCACGGCACGACCGTGGTGGCCGAGAAACGCCTGCACTACGAGAGCGAGGCTGCCGCGGAGGACGCCGCCCGACTCAACGATTCGGGCGGCCAGGCCAGGATTGACATCGCCTGACCGTCCGGGCCGCCGACGCCCGCCGTTGACAGCCGAGCCTCCGGGTCGGGTATACTTGTCGGAAACATTCTGCGAGGGACCCGCTTTGGAGCTTAGGAGCACGGACAGGAGTACGGAACAGACGATCACGCTGGGCGGCAACAAGAAGGCGCGGCGGGTCTACGGCTTCGACGAAGTGGCCCTGGTCCCCTCCGCCCTGTCCGTGGACCCGCGCGACGTGGATACGTCCTGGGCGCTGGGTCGGCACCGCTTCGCCATCCCCATCGTCGCGAGCGCGATGGACGCCGCCGTCAACCCCCGCCTGGCCGTCGAGATGACCCGTCTCGGCGGCTTCGCCGTTCTAAACGGTGAAGGCTTGCAGTCGCGCTACGAGGACGCCGAGGGTGTTTTAGAGGAGATCGCTTCCCTGCCCGCCGAGGGCATCATCGAGAAGATGCAGGCCTTGTACGCGGCCCCGGTGCGCCCCGACCTGCTCGCCCGCCGTGTGGCCGAGATCAAGGCGGCGGGCGGCTTCGCCGCCGTGGCCGCCATCCCGCCCAGCGCCCCCCGGCTGGCCGCCGCCGCCGTCGAGGCCGGCGCGGACCTGTTCGTGGTCGCCTCCCAGGTAGCAACCGCCCGGCACTACTCCACCCACGCCCAGCCCGTGGACCTCGCCCGGTTCTGCCGCGAATCACCAGTGCCGGTCGTCGTCGGCAACTGCGTCTCGTCCGGCGCGGCGACCGAACTGATGGAGGCCGGCGCGGCCGCCCTCTTGATCGGGGTCGGACCGGGCGCGATTTGCACTACGCGGTCCGTCCTGGGTGTGGGCGTCCCGCAGGTGACGGCGGTGGCCGACTGCGCCGCCGCCCGCGATGTCTTTGCCCAGCGCACGGGCCGCTACGTCCCGGTCCTGGCCGACGGCGGCATCCGCAACGGCGGCGACTTGGCGAAGGCCATCGCGTCCGGTGCGGATGCCGTCATGCTCGGGTCCAGCATTGCTGCCTCTTCTGAAGCCCCAGCGCCCGGCTACTCCTGGGGCATGGCGATGGCGAACGCCGACCTGCCGCGCGGGACGCGCATCCGGGTCAGCATCATGGGGACGCTGCGCGAGATACTCTTAGGGCCGGCCCACAAAGACGACGGCACGATGAACCTGGTCGGCGCGCTGCGTCTGTCGATGGCGACCTGCGGCGCGCGGACGCTTTCCGAGATGCAGCAGGCTGAAATGGTGCTCGCCCCCCAGATCGGCACCGAAGGCAAGTCCCAGCAGCGCGCCCAGCACGTCGGCCAGGGACGATAACATTGTATGGAGACGTGGCGGCAACTGAGTGAGGACAGCCTCCGTGCAGCGGAATCCCTATTACGCGAGGGTCGTTTTCGCAGCAGCGTCAGCCGCTCCTACTACGCCGCCTACTGTGCGGCCACACACGAAATCGTCCAAAACCTGACCACCTTCCCGAACGACTGGAACAACCCGCCGCATGAGAAGGTGCCGGGGTACGTTCAGAATAACTTGACTTTGCCCCCGACAAACAAGAAGACCATTAACAGCTTGATGCGGATACTGCGCCAGTTTCGAGAAGATGCAGATTACAGGCCCTATCGCCTCGTCAACGTTCAGGCCGCCCGCGACTGTGTCCGCGACGCCCGGCGAGTGCAGCAAGAGTTCTGGGGGAGGAGAACCTAACCATGAGTGAAAAAGAGATTATCGAGATCGTCGGGCGCTATCTCAAAGACAAACATCCCGGCGGAGCGACTTTGGAAGCGCTGTCTGAAGGCATACGGCACGAACAAGATTGGTGGTACGTTCCGGTCCGGCCCTCGCAAGAGCCGGCCCGCCGCTACGAGTATTATGAAGCCCTATCCGACGTGGAGACGGAACTGGAAGACGCCGAACACCTGACGGTTTTGCTGCTCCCTATCGCTCCTGAGGACGAGGAGACGCAAGTTTTGGGCGTTCAAAGTAAGTCCGAAGGCTGGCCTTCGGACGTACCCCGCGAGGCAACTTCCTATAACGCGAATCGGTACAAACTTAACGGCCGTTGGCACAGCCGGAATCCTGCGCGGCGATCAGGCCATCGCGGAGGGCCAGGAACGGCCGTTGAATGACTACGTTGCGGAGCAGAAAGCACGGGTTTCGTATTGACTACAGTTCCCGCAGTTGTTTCAATCTGTGACCTATCAAATACGGAGGATGTGGAAGCTTCTTATCGAGCGATGGCCGCCGACGAAGAGCGCGAGGCCGCGGCGCTGGAATGGTGCGAGGGGCTGATTGATTATTATGAAGATGACACAGAAGACTGTTGAAAAGAATGCTGAAACAAATGGTCTGAGAGTGATGGGGTGGGGGGCGTCATGTCTCTGACACCCCAGCACCAGGACCAGCCGATCCTGACCAATTATGGCCCGCGCGGGGCCGAGGCCCACGACCCGCTGCTGACGCCGGAACTCGTGCTCGTGCTCGACTTCGGCGCGCAGTACACCCAGCTCATCGCCCGGCGCATCCGCGAGTGCCGCGTCTACTGCGAGATTCTGCCCTACGACACGCCGCTGGACGTGATCCGGGCGCAGAACCCCGTCGGCCTAATCCTGTCCGGTGGGCCGTCATCCGTGTACGACGACGGTGCCCCGCAGATCGACAAAGCGATCTATGATCTTGACCTGCCGATTTTGGGCATCTGCTACGGGATGCAGGCGATGGCGCGCGACCTGGGCGGGACGGTCACGGCGGCCACGCTCAAGGAGTTCGGCAAGACGCGGCTCGAAGTTCTTGACCCCACGGTGCTGTTCGAGGGCCTGAACCCCGATTTGGTCTGCTGGATGAGCCACGGCGACACTGTGGAGGTGGCCCCTCCTGGGTTTGTCGTCGCCGCCGCGACGGACAACTGCCCCGTGGCGGCCATGTACGACGACGCCCGCCGCTTCTACGCCGTGCAGTTCCACCCCGAGGTCGTCCACACGCCCTGGGGCACCGAGGTCATCCGCGGCTTCGTCGAGAAGGTCTGCGGGACGCGCGGCCTGTGGCGGATGGGCAGCTTCGTCGAGCAGCAGGTCGCCCTCATCCGCGAGCAGGTCGGCACGAGCCAGGTCGTCTGCGGCCTGTCGGGCGGCATCGATAGTTGCACCGTCGCCGCCCTGGTCCATAAGGCGATCGGCGATCAGCTCGTGTGCATCTTCGTCAACCACGGCCTGCTCCGCAAGGGCGAGGCCGAGGACGTCCAGCGCCGCTTTGCCGCCGCGTTCAACATCAACCTGATCACGGTGGACGCCGAGGAGCGGTTCCTCGCCCGCCTGGCCGGCGTGTCGGACCCCGAGCTGAAGCGCCGGATCATCGGCGAGGAGTTCGTGCGCGTTTTCGAGGAAGAGTCGTGCAAGCTGACCGACGCCGCGTTCCTCGCGCAGGGGACGCTCTACCCGGACGTGATCGAATCGGGCACGGGCAAGGCCGCGAAGATTAAGACGCACCACAACGTCGCCCTGCCCGATGACATGCAGTTCAAGCTGGTCGAGCCGCTACGCTTTTTGTTCAAGGACGAGGTCCGAGCCGTGGCCGAGGAGCTGGGCCTGCCCTCCGACCTGGTCTGGCGTCAGCCGTTCCCCGGACCGGGCCTCGCGATTCGCATCACGGGTGAGGTGACCAAAGAGCGCCTGGACCTCTTGCGCTCGGCGGACTGGATCATCATCGACGAGATCAAAAAAGGCGGCCTGTACCGCAAGGTCTGGCAGTCCTTCGCCGTGCTCATCCCCACCAAGAGCGTCGGCGTCATGGGCGACCAGCGCACTTACGCCTACCCCATCGTTATCCGTGCCGTGACCAGCGAGGACGCCATGACGGCGGACTGGGCCAGGCTGCCCTACGAAGTGCTTGACCGCATCTCCAACCGCATCGTCAACGAGGTCCCCGGCATCAACCGCGTCGTCCTGGACATCACCAGCAAGCCCCCCGCCACGATTGAGTGGGAGTAGGAGAAGGCCATGCCGCTCGTCAGGAAGCTAGGTGCTCGCCTCTGGAGGAGTGTTGTTGTAGAATTTAGCAACTTGGTTAAGATAGCGATGAAGTCGCTGTATTATGGCCCGGTTTTTTATGGCATGAACTGGCTAATTTATCATCATGCACCGTCGCATGATATGTGGTTCGGCTTCTTTTGGGCGGCGTATTCCTTCACCAGTACCCGTAAGAAGACGAATAGCAGCCCAAACAAAAACGGAACGCAAAGACCACAAAGCCCGATCATCTTACCTGCTTCTCTGCGGCACGGAAGCCGTGACTTTCGCGTCTGAACGACTATTTTCTAGGCAGGCCGTTACCAAAGTCGGTGCAGGAACGAGTCATCATGAGAGGAACCAAAGCGATGGCGACAACTCTAGAAGAACGCGTGAGCGCATTGGAAGCGCAGGTGGCAAACCTGTTGGCGGAGAAAAAAGAACCGAATGCTCAGGTCGTCTGGTACGAGCGTTGGAAGGGCGCATTCCAGGACGATGAAATTTATGACGAGGCGATGCGGCTGGGCGCGGAGTACCGTCGTTCACAGCCGACGGCGGCGGAAGAGATCGAGGCACTGGAAAAGGCAGGCGTTCATGTACCCCTACCTGATGGACAGTGACCACGTTTCTCTGATTGGCCGGGGCGGCGAGTTAAGTGAACGCATCACAGCCCGTATCGCCGCACTTCCCTCGAACAGCGTGGCTCTCAGCCTGATCAGTTACGAGGAGCAGATGCGCGGTTGGATGGCGGAGATCGCCCGGATGCACAGCGTTGACCGCCAACTCGATGTCTATTCGCGTCTGAATCGGATGCGGGACTACTACTGCGTTACCCCCGTGCTGCCCTTTGACGAAAAGGCGTTGGCGCAGTTTCAGAGTCTGTGGCTGCGGCGGCTCCGCGTCGGCACGATGGATTTAAAGATCGCCGCCACGGCCCTTGCCAACGAGGCAACGCTGATCACACGCAACACTGGCGACTTCGGCAAAATTATTGGCCTCTCGGTGGAGGATTGGAGCGGCGAGTAGGCTATTTCTATCGCGCCGCAGTTGGACAATCCGACAAGCCGTCTGTCACGACCCTGTTGAAATGAGCACAAAACGGCAGAAAAAAGAGGCCAGTACCCATGTTGCAAATAATAGAGAGCGCAAGCCAGGATTCAGAAGATGTCACGCAAGCGGTGAAGGCGGTTGGGCTGGATGACCAAACATCTTCCCTTGTCATGAATACAATTCGGTATGATTGGCATTTCGGCGGACCAATAAAATTTTGCCTAGCAAATCGGCATGATCGCACAACAAAAACGGCTGCCAAATTAACAGGTGAGAAATATCAAGTCCAACCCCGTGGGGAGACGGAGGAAGACGAGAAAACTCATTTTCGTCTTCCTCCCTATTGGCCGCCGGAAGTCCTCTTTATAACCGGCAAGGCCTATGTCGGATTGCCCATGCCTGACGAAACAACGAGGGGAATGTATGGCCCATGGCAGACGGTCGTTGCTGTACTTCTTCAAGGTGTATCAGAAGGAAGCCCGTATGGAGGAAAAGGTAGCTCTCCAGTGTTACGGGTCATTGTGGACGAAATTGCGGGTGTATATGTAGATGGAAGCCCCATAACTTGTGCATCATTTGCGGACAAGGTGACACATCCTCTGCAAAGGGACAGAGTTCAAACCCTAGCAGGTATGTTGCGTCATTCAGCACTGACAAGCGGCCTCACGTTCGAAGATTTAGACGTTCGTCATTTGACGCCGGATCGCTTAGTTGAGCGGTGTCTGTCTCGCAAACAGAACAGTTATGAACTTCGAGGTCAGCTTCCTATAACCTACAACCCTGGGCGTGGGCGAGGCAGCTATGACCGCTATGTAACGTCGCTAGGATGGAGAGCCTTCGCTTCGGCCTTTAAGAAGTTAGTGCCCGGTCCATGTGAACTTTGTGGGAATTGCTCAACGCTGGGCAGGGCAAGCCAAATGGAGATTCATCACCTCACATATGAGGGGGTGGTAGGACGCGAACGGGACGTACCATACGCTCTTGCAAAGGTTTGTGACCGTTGCCATAATTTGCTTGAGGCCTTGAAATATGAGGATCAGGACAGTTACTACCGGCTTTGCCTCAAGTGCGGCTGCTAGCCAATTTTGTACGTAGGCTTGTATGGAACGTCTAGAACAAGAATTGGAACACTGGCTCCCGGAGCAGTTTCCCGGCGCGGAAGTCTCTTTGGAACTTGGGCGTCCCGGCACGAAGTTGAGCGGCATCCTGGCTTGGGGAGGCTTTAATGGATTAGAGCCGATTGACCGCCAGAGTCTGCTCTGGCGCGCGCTCCGTGCTCGTTTCAGCCGTGAAGATCAACTTCGCATCGCCATACTGGTCACTCTAATGCCTGCCAAATACAGTGTTCAGCGCGAGCCACAGCTGGCTTGAAGCGAGAGCTTTTTTAGGAGAATGAATGCCGGATTTGCTGTATGAGATCGGGTGCGAAGAACTGCCCGCGACGTTTGTCGCGCCGACGATGGCGCAGCTCGAAAGCCTGTTCCGCGCAAGCTTCGCCCAGGCCCGCCTGTGGGACGAGGCGGGTGGGGGGGCGGTGCGCGCTTATGGGACGCCGCGCCGGCTGGTCCTTCATGCGACCGGGCTGAAGGCACGGCAGGATGACGAGACGCTTTCCGTCAAGGGGCCGAGCGCGTCGGTGGCCTTCGACGCTGAGGGCAGGCCGACGAAGGCCGCGCTGGGGTTCGCTCAGAAAAACAAAATCGGCGCGGAAGACTTAAAAGTAGTGGACGGCTACGTCCAGGCAAACATTACGCGGGTGGGGCGCAGCGCTTTGGAGATCGCGGGCGAGCTGTTGCCGCAGATGACGCGGGCGCTGACGTTCCCCAAGGCCATGCGCTGGGGCGCGGGCCGGCTGCGTTTTGCCCGGCCTCTACGCTGGCTGCTGGCCCTGCTGGACGACCAGGTCATCCCCTTTGCCGTGGAGCACGTCGCGGCAGGCCGGACGACGCGCGGGCACCGGTTCCTCTCGCCCTCCGAGGCCGACGTGCCGGACGTGGCCGCCTACTTCGGCATTATGCGTGAGAAAAGTGTTCTGATCGACCCCGAGGAGCGGCGGGCGCGGATCGTCGCCCAGGCCGAGCGGCTGGGCACAGAGGCGGGCGGGCGGGTCCAGATCGCGCCGGAGCTTCTGGAGGAAAACGTCAACCTGACCGAGTTTCCCACGGCGGTGCGCGGCGGGTTCAGCCCCGACTTTCTGACACTGCCCCGGCCCGTCCTAGTCACGGCCATGCGGAAGCACCAGCGCTATTTTCCTCTGGTCGGCGACGACGGCGCGTTGCTGCCCGGCTTTGTCGCGGTGCGGAACGGCGGCGACCTGGCGCTGGACACGGTCCGCGCCGGCTTCGAGAACGTCCTCGCCGCCCGCTTCAACGACGCGCGCTTTTTCGACGAGATGGACGCCCGGACGACGCTTTCGAGCAAGGCCGGGGGGACCAAGATGATCGTCTTCCAGGAGAAGCTCGGCTCGGTCTTCCAGAAGTCGGAGCGCCTGGTCTTGATCTTAGAAAACGGCGGCCTGCTGGATGGCCTGGAGGAAGAGCAGATCGCCGCGCTGTTGCGGGCCGCCGCCTTGTGCAAGGCGGACCTGGCCTCGGAGATGGTCAAAGAGCTGCCGGCCTTGCAGGGGATCGTCGGCGAGGAGTACGCCCGGCGCGACGGCGAGCCGGAGGCCGTGGCCGTCGCCGTCGCCGAGCACTACCGGCCCAAGGGGGCGGGCGACCCGCTGCCCGAGTCGCCCACTGGCCTGCGGCTCGCCATCGCGGACCGTGTGGACACGTTAGCGGGGTACTTGGGCATCGGCATCGTGCCGACGGGCACGAGCGACCCCTACGCCCTGCGCCGGGCGGCGGCGGGCCTGGTCGCCCTGCTGGCGACTTCCCCCGCGTTCCCCGCGCCGCGGACGCTGTTTGGCGCAGCCTGGGAGGCTTATACGGGTCAGGGCATCCCACAGACCGCGACCCGAGAAGACGCCGAAGCCAGCCTCCTGCTGCTCCTGGCGCAGCGTCTGGATGCAGCTCTCGATGAGCAGGGCACCCGCTATGACATCCGCGAGGCGGTGCTGGCGACGCCCATGCACAGCGTGTTCGAGACTCAGGCCCGCGCGCGTGCCGTCAACGCTCTGGCAGACGGTGCCTCCTTCCGCGACGCCCTGGCCGCCGCTACCCGCCTCGGCAACATCCTGCGCTTCGCCCGCAAAGAGGGCTTGGCCCTGCCCGACGCCGCGCCCAATCCGGCCTTCTTCGAGGATGATACCGAGCAGGCCCTGATGGACGCCGTGACCGCCGCCGCCCCGGCCCTCGCCGATGCCTTGGAACGCGCCGACTACGCGGGGGCATTGCGCGGCCTCGCCGCCCTGCGCGGCCCCGTCGATGCCTTCTTCGAGGCCGTCATGGTGATGAGCGAAGACGTTGTCCGCCGCGACAACCGGCTCGCCCTGCTCGTCGCGGCCCACAGTTTGTTCCTGCGTCTGGCGGACTTCGAGAAGATCGTCACCAATGCTTAAGACTGCGCCGCCTGATGTCGAAGACGTGCGCGCCGTCATGGACACGCTGGCGGCGACCTACCACGGGCGCGGGGCCGTCGAACTGGGCGACCCTTTTCAGGTGCTCGTCGCCACGGTCATCTCCCAGCGCACCCGCGAGGAGCAGACGGCCCCCGTCTCGGCCCGCGTGTTCGCACGCTTCCCCGACGCCGCCGCGCTCGCCGCCGCCGATGAGCCTGAGCTTTACGCCCTCCTCAGCGGCAGCGAGTACCGCGAGGAAAAGGCTCCGCGCCTGATCGCCCTGGCGAGCATTTTGGTTGAGAAGCACGGCGGCCTGGTCCCCGACGACCTGGACGCTCTTTTGGCGTTACCCGGTGTGGGCCGCAAAACCGCCAACTGCGTCCTGATCTATGCCTTCAACCGTGCTGCGCTGTGCGTGGACATCCACTGCCACCGCATCACCAACCGCCTGGGCTGGGTGCAGACGAAGACGCCCGACGCCACCGAGAAGGCCTTGGGGCGCGTCATGCCCCGTGACCTCTGGGCTGGCAGCAACCGGCTGTTCTTGCAGCACGGGCGGGCGATCTGCCTGCCTTCCGTTCCAGTTTGTAGCCGCTGCCCTATCCGCGCGTGGTGTGATTTCGGGCAGGATGCTGAAACACGAAAGCGGTAGCCCCAATGTTTCCTTTGTCTTCTTCCGTTCCTGTAGAGGAGAAAGTCGTCAGGACTGCCATCAATGAATGTCTTCCGGGCGGCAAGACCTACCAATACTTTGCCTTGAACCCGTGGGAGGCGAGTATGCGGCAGGAGTTCGCAGTTTTTGTTCAAGCGCAAACAGCGTCGGAAGCGGTTGCCATAGATGATGGCGTGAAGTTGTTGCGACTTCTCAATGCACGGTACACTGCTCGGTATCCGGTGGTCGCGCTTCCGGTTGTCTATGAAAATGCTGTTAGCGTTCTGCATGAACATGGTTGGTGGAATAGGCAAATTCCTGATCTTCTACAGGCGAATGATGATGAAGTTCAACAGGTCTTGAATGTTCTTACCAGCATTCTATCCCGTGTCGCTCAACATCACGTTCCACAACCATACTCACTGTTGACTAAATGGCTGCACTTCTGCTTCCCTGACACGTTCGTAATTTTCGATTCTCAGGCGGCTAACTCGATTCAGACGTGCAGCGATTTTATGCACGGACATCTAGGGCCTCAGTCTTCAATTCGCCGCCAGTTTCGCCGCGTTTCAATTTACGAGAAGGGCGGCAAGGGGTACATGGGTCTATTAAGGTTTTATTACCTTTGCGGGCAAGCTGCTGATGAGGGAGGGCTGATGGGGGCCTTGTTGAAATCTTCGCAGCAGATGGAAGCGGTGCAGCACCAGATACCTGGCTGTCTGAACACGCGCATCAGTGTTTTAGATGTCCTGGATAAGCACTTCTGGAAAGCAAATGGTGACGCACACAAGCTGGGCATCGCGTAGTTCATTCGCGAAAATCAGGCTCAGGATTAGTTCCCGTATATCGGCTAACGCCGACACGATGTTTTGTGGCTGCGCGGGCTAGGGGCGCTTCCACAGGTCGTAGCCGAGCCGGGCGATGAGGGCGGAGACGACGCACAGGAACAGGGTACGCACGAAGCGCGAGCCGCGCGTCACGGCCAGGTGCGTCCCGGCCAGCGCCCCGAGCACGTTGCAGGCGGCCATCGGCACGGCAACGGCCCAGAAGACGTGCCGCGTCCAGGCGAAGAACAGCACGGCAGATAAGTTCGTGGCGAAGTTGACGACTTTGGCCGAGGCGGACGCGGACAAAAAGCTGAAGCCGAAGACGCCGACGAAGGCGAAGATCAGCAGGCTGCCCGTCCCCGGCCCGAAGAAGCCGTCGTAAAACCCCAGCGTCGCGCCCAAAGTCGCACCCGCCCAAGCCTGCTTGGTGGGGGAGAGGCGCGGGGCGTGGAGATCGCCGAAGTCTTTGCGGGCCAACGTGTACACGAACGCGCCGACCAGCAGCAGCAGGATGAGCGGGCGCAGGGCATCGGGGCGCAGCACGGTAACGGCGCGCCCGCCAGCGAGCAGAGGAATGCGGCCAAGGTCGTCAAGGGCAGCGACTGGCCGCGCAGCGAGACGCGGCCCGTGTAGCGGCAGGCCGCCACGCCCGTACCCATGATGGAAACAGCCTTGTTGGTGCCCAGGACGCTGGCGACCGGCAGACTCGCGGGCAGCAGCAGGAGCAAAGCAGGAAGCTGGATCAGTCCCCCACCGCCGACCACGGCATCGACGAGGCCAGCCAAAAAAGCGAAGAAGGGCAAGGCAATAGAGAATGGCAGGGCGATGGGGTGGGGCATGGGCTTTGCCCCAGTGTACCCGGCCTTTTGTGCCGCGTCTCGTAGGTTGCGCGGCGGCAGGACTTGGGGCGAGCGGCGTCGAACCTGTGCCCATGCGAAGAAGCAAGCGTTGGTTGGCAGCCGGGGCCTGTCTCGGTTTGATCGGTGCGGCGCGGGCAGATGCGCCCCCGCCGTCCCCAGGTTCCTCCCCGCCGGGGCTGGTGCGCGGCGCGGTGTACGCCGACCCGAAGGCGGCGACGGAGGCGCGGGTCTCGGACCTGCTGGCGCGGCTGACACAGCCGGAGAAGATGAGCCTGCTGGCGCTGACTCAGGTGGACGGGCTGACGACGCCGCCGATCCCACGCCTGGGCATCCCCGCCCTCCGCACCGCCGATGCGCCCCAGGGGGTGCGCGATGGGCAGTCCACGTTCTTCCCGATGGGCATCGTCATAGCCTCGACCTGGGATACTGCCCTGATCCGCCAAGTCGGCGCGGCGTTGGGCCAGGAGGCGAAGGCCAAAAACCGGCAGGTCGTCTACGGGCCGGATGTCAACATCCACCGGACGCCGCAGGGGGGCCGCAACTTCGAGAGCTTCAGCGAGGACCCGTTCCTGTCCGCCCGGATGGGAGTTGCCTACATCGAGGGCGAGCAGGCCGAGGGCGTGGCGGCCTGCGTCAAGCACTACGTCTGCAACAACCAGGAGAACGCGCGCGACAGCATCAACGTCCAGGTGGACGAGCGCGCCCTGCGCGAGATCTACACGCCCGCCTTTGACGCCGCCGTCCGCGAGGCACACTCGTGGTCGCTGATGCCCGCCCTGAACCGCGTCAACGGGCAGTGGAATGCCGAGAACACGCACCTGCTCGGGGAGATTTTGCGGACCGATTGGGCCTACGACGGCCTGGTCATCGGCGACTGGGGCGCGGTCCACGAGACGGTTCCGGCCATTGCGGCGGGCACGGACATGGAGATGCCACACCCCGACCACTTCAGCGCCGCGACGCTGACGGACGCCCTGACGAAGAAGCAGATCACGCAGGCCCAGATCGACGGCATGGACCGGAACGTCCTGCGCCTGATGGTGCGGACGGGGATGCTCGACGGTCACGCCCCCGTGGGCGCGGCCCTGAACACGCCCGCCCATCAGCACCTCGCGCGGCGGGTGGCGCAGGAGGGAATCACGCTCCTTAAGAACGCGGGCGACCTGCTCCCGCTGGGCCGGGGCAAGATCAAAACCATCGCCGTGGTCGGGCCGAACGCCGCCGTCAACTCGTTGGGCGGACGGTGGAGCGCCGATGTGAAGCCGTTTTACTCGGTCAGTGTTCTGGACGGGATCAAGAAGGCCGCCCCGGACGTGGCCGTCACTTACGCCGAGGGCTGCCCCCGGACAGCCCCCGCAGCGGGGACGGCCATCGCCGACGCGGCGGCGATGGCGGGCAAGGCCGATATCGCCGTCGTCGTGGTCGGCCTGGACAATAACATCGAAGGCGAGAGTCTGGACCCGCCCAACCTGTCCCTGCCCGGCGACCAGGACAGGCTGATCCAGGCCGTGAGCGCGGCCAACAAGAACACCATCGTCGTCCTGGTCAACGGCACACACGTTCTAATGTCCCCCTGGCTGGACCATGTGCCGGGCGTCTTGGAGTCGTGGTACGCCGGACAGGACGCGGGCAGCGCCGTCGCCGACATCCTGTTCGGGGACGTCAACCCGTCCGGCAGGCTGACCGACACGCTGGCCGCGCGGCGCGAGGACTACGGGGATTGGGGCAACTATCACCTCTACCCTGGGGTGAACGGAACCGTCACGTATGCCGAGGGCATCTACGTCGGCTACCGCCACTTCGACAAGGCGGGGATCGCGCCGCTGTTCCCGTTCGGCTTCGGCCTGTCCTACACGAGCTTCGCTTTCTCGGGCCTCCAGGTCTCGCCGGTGATGAAGCGCGGCGGAGCGGCCCATGTGCGCGTCGTCGTGCAGAACACCGGCAAGCGGGCCGGGGCCGAAGTCGTCCAGCTTTACGTCCGTGACCTGGCCCCCAAAGTGGACCGGCCCGTGCGGGAGCTGAAGGGCTTCGCGCGGGTCACGCTGCTGCCCGGCGAGAAGAAGGCCATGACGTTCAGCCTCGACGAGCGCGCCCTGTCGTATTACAACGTGGCGATGCACCGCTGGAAGGCGAACGCGGGCCGCTACGCCGTCGAGATCGGCGCATCCTCGCGCGACATCCGCGCGACCAGCATGCTGCGTCTGGAATAGAATCTGCCTTGAAATGAGAGAATGATGCCTTTGCACCCACTTGCCGGACAGCTGGCCCCGCGCGAAGTCCTGGTGGACGTCCCCGCCCTCGTCGCGGCCTATTATACGCTGACGCCGGACGCAGGCGATGCCGCCCAACGGGTGTCTTTCGGCACGTCGGGGCATCGGGGTTCGTCGCTCAACGCCACCTTCAATGAGGCACATATCTTGGCCGTCTGCCAGGCGGTGGCCGAGCATCGGTTGGAACGCTCTATCGACGGGCCGCTGTTTCTGGGCAAAGACACCCATGCGCTGTCCGAGCCGGCGCACCGGACCGCCATCGAAGTCTTTGCCGCCAATGGCATCGATCTGTGCGTCCAGGAGGGCGGCGGGTACACGCCGACGCCCGCCGTCTCGTTCGCCATTCTCACCCACAACAAAGTACGCACGGCGGGGCTAGCCGATGGCGTGGTGGTCACGCCGTCGCACAACCCGCCCGGCGACGGGGGCTTCAAGTACAACCCGCCGTCCGGCGGCCCCGCGGACACGGACATCACCGCGCGCATCCAGGAGCGCGCGAACGCGCTGCTGCGTGGCGGCCTAGCCGGCGTCAAGCGGCTGGCTTATGCCAAAGCGTTGACAGCGGAGACTACGCGGGCTTATGACTACGTCGGCCCCTATGTGGATGCCCTGGGCGAAGTCGTTGACATGGAGGCCGTCGCGCGGGCGGGCCTGCGGATCGGCGCGGACCCGCTGGGCGGGTCGAGCCTGGCCTACTGGGGCCGTATCGGCGAGCAATACGGGCTAAACTTGGATGTCGTGAACCCCGCCGTAGACCCGACGTTCGCGTTTATGACTCTGGACAAAGACGGCAAGATACGCATGGACTGCTCCTCGCCGTCCGCGATGGCCTCGCTCATTCGGCTGAAAGATCGCTACGACATCGCCTTCGGAAACGACCCCGACGCCGACCGGCACGGCATCGTCACTCCGAGCGTCGGGCTGATGCCGCCGAACCACTACCTCGCCGTCGCCATTGATTATCTCTTTCAGAATCGGCCCGGCTGGTCCGCCCGTGCCGCCGTCGGGAAGACGCTGGTGTCGAGTGCCATGATCGACCGCGTGGCGGCGGGCCTGGGCCGGACGCTGTCGGAAGTCCCCGTCGGCTTCAAGTGGTTCGTCCAGGGCCTGCTTTCAGGCACCTACGGCTTCGGCGGCGAGGAGAGCGCGGGGGCCTCATTCCTGCGCCGCGACGGCACGGTCTGGACGACGGATAAAGACGGCCTGATCATGGGCCTGCTGGCGGGCGAGATCACGGCCAAAACCGGCAGCGACCCCGGTACGCTGTATCAGCGGTTAGAGGCGCGCTACGGTCGCCCCGTGTACGAGCGCACGGACGCCCCCGCCGACGCCGCCCAGTCGGCCCGCCTGGGCCGCCTGACGCCCGATGCGGTGCGGGCCGAGACGCTGGCTGGGGACCCGATCACCGCCAAGCTGACGCGCGCGCCGGGCAACGACGCGCTCGTCGGCGGCCTCAAAGTCGTGACCCAGAACGGCTGGTTCGCCGCGCGCCCGTCCGGGACGGAGCCGATCTACAAAATCTACGCCGAGAGCTTCGTCGGGGCCGACCACCTGCGGCGCATCCAGGAAGAAGCCCAAGAGATCGTCGGCGCGGCACTTTCGGCCACCGACGCGCCCTGATGCGCTATAATGACGGCATGACCGAGGCTTTCTTTTCGCCCTACTCCCACGGCTTTGTTCGCGCCTGCGTGTGTGTCCCGTTCCTGCGCGTGGCGGACCCCGTTTACAATGCCGAGCGGACGCTGGGGCTGGCCCGCCGCGCCTCCGATCTAGGTGCCGCCGTGGCCCTGTTCCCCGAATTGGGCCTGTCGGCGTATTCCAACGAAGACTTGTTCCATCAAGATGTTTTGCTGGATGCCTCGCTGGCCGCCTTGGGCAGCGTCGTGGACGGGAGCCAGGACCTGTCGCCCGTTCTGCTGGTCGGTGTCCCGCTGCGCTTCGATGGGCAGCTCTTCAACTGCGCCGCCGTGGTCTACCGGGGCGACTTGCTGGGGATTGTCCCTAAAACTTACCTGCCTGCCTACCGTGAGTTCTATGAGAAGCGGCAGTTCGTCTCGGGCCGGGACGCCATCAGCCGCGAGGTCTCGGTTCTGGGCAAGCGCGTCCCGCTGGGCAATGACTTAATTTTTGAGGCTGAGAACGTCCCGAACTTCGTCCTCCACGCCGAAATCTGCGAGGACGTGTGGACGCCCATCCCCCCCAGCACCTACGCGGCCCTGGCCGGGGCCACGGTGCTCGCCAATCTGTCTGCGAGCAACATCACCATCGGCAAGGCCGCGTACCGGCGTGATTTGTGTGCGTCTCAGTCTGGCCGGTGCGTCGCCGCCTATCTTTATTCGGCGGCGGGGCCGGGCGAGTCCACCACGGACGTGGCCTGGGACGGTCAGGCGCTAATCTATGAGAACGCCGCGCCGCTGGCCGAGTCCGCCCGGTTCGCGTCTGAGGAACAGGTCACGACGGCGGACATTGACCTGGAGCGTCTGGCCCAGGACCGGATGCGCCTGACCTCGTTCCACGACGCCGTGGGGGACCATTTAGACCGTGTCCGCGCCGTCCGCCGCGTTGGCTTCGAGTTCCAGGTGCCTGTTCTGACTCCCCCAGGATTGGGGGCGGGGGGGCATCTCCATCGGCCTCTGGAACGCTTCCCTTACGTCCCCAATGACGCCCGCGAGCGGGACGAGCGCTGCTACGAAGCCTACAACATCCAGGTCCACGGCCTGATGAAACGGCTCGAAAGCACAAAAATCCAGCGCATCGTCATCGGCGTCTCGGGCGGTCTTGACTCGACCCACGCGCTGATCGTCGCCGCCCGCACGATGGACAGGTTGGGCCTGCCGCGCGAGAACATCTTGGGCTACACCATGCCCGGCTTCGCCACCAGCAGCGGCACTCGGTCCAACGCCCTGGGCCTGATGGCCGCGCTGGGGGTCACGTCGCAGGAGATCGACATCCGCCCCAGTTGCCTCCAGATGCTGCGCGACATCGGGCACCCCTTCGGCGCGAGCGGCGAGCCGGTTTATGACATCACCTTTGAGAACGTCCAGGCCGGCGAGCGGACCTCGCACCTGTTCCGGTTGGCGAACTTCCACGGCGGGCTTGTGCTGGGAACGGGGGATTTGAGCGAGCTGGCCTTGGGGTGGGCGACCTACGGGGTGGGTGATCACATATCGCACTACAACGTCAACGCCAGCGTGTCCAAGACCCTGATCCAATATCTTTTGCGCTGGGTAATCGCCACGGATCAGTTCGGTGACCAAGCCGGGGCCTTGATTCAGGCCATCGTGGACACCGAGATCTCGCCCGAATTGGTCCCGCATTCGTCCGCCGAGTCAGCGTCGCCGTTCCAGAGCACCCAGGAGAAGATCGGCCCCTACGAGCTGCAAGACTTCCACCTGTATTACACCGTCCGCTACGGCTTCCGCCCCTCCAAGGTCGCGTATCTGGCTTACTGCGCCTGGGCGGACAAGACGCGCGGCGCGTGGCCCGACCCTTTCCCCGACGACAAAAAGAACGAGTACGACTTGCCCACCATCAAGAAGTGGCTGGGCCTCTTCTTGTACCGCTTTTTCCAAACCAGCCAGTTCAAGCGCAGCGCCGTCCCCAACAGCCCCAAGGTCGGCTCGGGCGGCTCCCTCTCCCCCCGCGGCGACTGGCGCGCGCCCTCCGACTCCGAGGCGACCGTGTGGCTAAAGGAATTGCAGGAGAACGTGCCGGATTGAGGCGGGTGGAGAGCGGTCAGGAACCACGGGCATCGGCCCGCGTGTTCTCCAACCATGGCACTCACACTTTCCGTCCTCGACCTGTCCCCGGTCGGCACCGGCTCGACTTCCGCGCAGGCATTGCGTAACACGCTTGATCTCGCCCGGCGGGCCGAAGGGATGGGCTACGCGCGCTACTGGCTGGCCGAGCACCACAACATGCCGGGCATCGCGGGGTCGTCGCCCGCCGTGCTGATCGGCCAAGTCGCCCGCGAGACGTCACGCATCCGGGTGGGGTCGGGCGGAGTCATGCTCCCCAACCATGCCCCGCTCCAGGTCGCCGAGACTTTCCAGACATTGGAGGCCCTGTTTCCGGGGCGGATCGACCTGGGGCTAGGCCGCGCGCCCGGTACGGACATGCGGACCGCGCTGGCCCTGCGCGGCGCACACGGGGCATCGGGCGAGGACTTCCCCGCACAGCTTTCCGATCTCATGGCGTTTTCATCGGGGGAGCGTTTGCCTGGAGACCCGTTCCGCAGCGTAGCAGCCATGCCGGGCGGCGTCAGCCTGCCGCCGGTCTGGCTGCTGGGGTCGAGCGACTTCGGCGCGCGCCTGGCCGCGCGGGAGGGGCTGGGCTTCGCGTTCGCGCATCACATCAACCCGGTCGGGGCGGGGCTTGCCCTGCACCTGTACCAAACAGGGTTCAAGCCGTCCGCCCAGCTCGCGGCCCCGCGCGCCCTGCTGACGGTATCGGTCGTGTGCGCCGAGACGGATGCACAGGCGGATGCACTGGCGTCGTCGTTCGATCTGGCGTTTCTGCGTCTGCTCGCGGGCCGTCCCGGCTTGTTCCCCAGCCCCGATGAGGCGCGCGCCTACCCCTACACGCCCGAGGAGCGGGCGCAGGTGCGGGCGACGCAGACGCGGCTGATCGTCGGCAGCCCGCCGACGGTGCGCGACCAGATATGCCGCCTGGCGAGTGCGACGGGGGTGGGGGAGGTCATGGTCACGACGATGGTCCACGACCACGCCGCGCGAGTGCGCTCGTATGAGTTGCTTGCCGAAGTGCTCGGGGTGGGTTCCGAGTCTCTACTCCCGCAGCGCGGCGGGGTCTAAGCCCCTGCTCCGGCAGAAGCCCACGTAAGCGGCGGGGGCGATCTCGGAGGGCTTGATCTCGCTGCGACCGCCCCAGAAGACGTTGGTGTAGCCGACGGGGATGCCGATGCTCTTTAGGTGGGCGTCAATGGCGGCCTTGTGGGCCAGCAAGAGGCTCTTGTCTAAGCCGTGGGCGACGCCCATGATGTTCACGTTCTTGAACTCCGGGCCGCCCTCGCGCCAGTAGGCGTGGGTCATGATGTGGAAGCGGCCCACCTCCTGCCCCGCCTCGATCTCGCGGCCTGCGGGTACGGCCCAGTGGAACAGGGCGTTGTAGCGCGTCACGCGCTTGTCCCCCGCCGTGGGCTTGACGTGTTCCAGGAACGTCGAGAACCGCCCGATCACCCCCCGGTCGTGCAGCGATGCGGCCACCTCCAGGAACGTCGCGAGACTCACCCCGGCCTCGTCCGCGCGCGGCTGCCAGAGGTCCGCGCCGATCTCCTCCGGCTCGAACTCACGCTTCAGGGCCGTCAAGACCTGCCAGTCCAAGTCACTGAGCTGGACGATCTGCGTATCCAAGACCTCGGCGGGGACAGGAGCCATGCTGCCGACCGTCAACCCCTGGCGGCGGATGTGGCCGACGCCCAAGGCGAACAGACGCTTGGCGGGCATCAGCCGGTACGCCTCGGCCCCGATGCGGGCAGCCAAGAAGTCGCAGTGCTTCGCCAGGGAATAGCCCGAGGGGACTTTGAGCGTCGTCCACAGCTTATACTGCGAGCCGGGCGTGGCCGAGTCGGTGGAGCGCAAGACGACGTGGCCCGAAAACGGGTCCTGGCCGAAGAGGAACGAGAACGCCGTATCCAATTTGTCCGAAGGCACCTGCCAGGCGACGAGTGACCCTTGCGCCAGATTGGTCGCCATCAAGGTCTGCCGGACGCGCCGGATGGTCCCGGCCCGCAGCATGGCCTGGATGCGCGCGATCACCGTGGGCAGTGCGACACCCGACCGGGCGGCGATCTCGGCCATTGGGTCGGGCGAGAAGCCCTGGATGGTGTCCTCGGAGACGGCGAGAATGGCAGCGTTGACGGGGTCATCGATGTCCGCTGGGATGTGCGAAGGGGCGGGAGCGAACAGCGTAGTCATGGCCCTATTGTACCCGTATTGTGCCCGTGACAGGGGAGGCGGGGTACAATGGGCGCATGAGCGACACTGACTCGGGCGGCCTCGGGCCGATGCAGTTCCGCGGGCACCAAGAGGCGCTGGAAGCGCAGACACTTTCGCCGTATGCCGTCCGCGCGGCGGACACGCGGGGGCGCGCGCGTCCCGAGGCACAGGACCCCGTCCGCACGGACTTCCAGCGGGACCGGGACCGGATCCTCCACTCCAAATCGTTCCGGCGGCTCAAGCACAAGACGCAGGTGTTCATCGACCCCGAAGAAGACCACTACCGGACGCGGCTGACGCACACGCTGGAAGTGGCACAGATCGCGCGGACGCTGGCGCGCGCCCTGCGGCTCAATGAGGACCTGACCGAGGCCATCACCCTGGCCCACGACCTGGGGCACACGCCGTTCGGGCATGGCGGCGAGGAGGCCTTGGGCGAGGTCCTGCGCGAGTATGTCCCCGATGCTGAGTTCAAGCACTACGACCAGAGCCTGCGGATCGTGGACGTGCTGGAAAAGCACGGGCAGGGGCTTAACCTCACCTGGGAGGTGCGCGACGGGATTTTAGGCCACTCCAAGGGCAGCAAAGATTTAGGCATCGTCGAGGGCACCAACCTCCCGACGTCGCTGGAGGGGATGTGTGTGCGGATCGCCGACCGCATCGCCTACATCAACCACGACATCGACGACAGCGTCCGCGCGGGCGTCCTTCGGACCGAAGACCTGCCCCAGGACACGCTGGACGTGCTGGGCCGCAGCCACTCGCGCCGCATCGGGACGATGGTGATGAACGTGCTCCAGAGCAGCGTCGGGCAGCCCGAGGTTCGGATGACGGGCGAAGTCTTGACCGCCACCAACAAGCTCAAAGATTATATGTACGCCCACGTCTACACGATGGACACGCGCGGCAACACCGAGATGCACAAGGCGCAGTTCATGCTCAAGCAGCTCTTTCGGCTCTACATGGGGTCGTCTCAGATACTCTTGCCGATGGAAGAGCTGGAGCCGCACGAGTACGAGGGCCTGTCTGTCGAAGACCGCGCCCGGCGCGTGACGGACTTCATCGCCGGCATGACGGACCGCTACGCGACCATGAAGTTCCGCCAGCACTTCTTCCCCGAAGCTTGGAACGGTTAGGGGAGTGACAACTCCCCACTGGAAGGCTTTTCTCCGGTGGGCGTCGAACGAACGTTTAGTTCGCCTTTTGAACGAAGAGCGAACCAGGGCAGTGAGGCAACGTGGTAACGATCTATCTCGTGGTGACTTATTTCGTCGTCGTTCTTCTGGCGGTGCTTGTATTCCTTGGGCGTTGGGGTATCAGCAGGCTGCGACAAGAACAGCGTCACTCCGCCATCGTCTACGGGGTTTGCTTCGTGCTCCTCGCGTCACCATGGTTTCCGTGCCTTGCCCTGGCTACGGTGGGCCAGATGCTGGTAGGCGGGCTGCCAGACGTTGCGGGAGCCTTCAACGCCTCCTATTTCGTTCTCACCTACTCCTTTGTCGTTCTGCTTCTGCTGGTTTGGTTTCTGGCGTGGCGTCAGGACAAACACCGCCGCAACGCCGTTCCGTGGCTCATGAGCCTCGTTCTGTTCCTGTCACCCTGGTTTCCCTACGGGGTTATCTTTGCCCAGACTGCTCTCTTCGGGCGCGGTCTTTTAATCGGTGTTCATCAGGCATTCCGCGTCTGTGGCCCGAATTGCAGTGATGAGGGCGAACCCATCCTGAGATACCAGGTACTCAGGATCACTCCGAGCCATGCACAAGTCTTAGTCGTTCAGCCGTGCATTGACGATACGAGCGGTAAGGCACACGGAGGTACGATTGGCTGGGTGCTTTACTTTCAGAACACGGCGCACGGATGGAAATATCAAGATCGTGCCGATATGCCGTGGTCGTGCGGGAGTGCGGACTCGGATGTCTTTCCACCAGGTGGGTAAATCTTGGTTCGCCTTTCCCTTTGAAAAGCGAACAGTCCCTCTTTTCCGCCCCTGTCTCGCTCCCGTCCTCGATGGGAATGTTCCCCCACGTCCGCCTGCCATCCCAACTTCGCCCTGTCAAAACGGAATGCGAACTTGATGGGACGCTTAACGTACGATTTTTCCGTTTTGTGAGTTGCCCCCTCTGTGTGATAAATTACTCGACGTAGAAGACGTCTTCGGCGGATTGGGTGAGCCGTCTCGAAAAGAGCGCCACGCGCAAGGGCGGGCTGACGCGGGACGGCCAAGACGCCCGTGTAGACCGCCAGCACTAACAAGGGTGGGCCGAAAGGGAGGGGGGCGATGGCTGCGTCAACCTCCTGGCCTACTTCGCAGCGGAACTGCTCCGCCACCGCCAGCAACAGGGTCCCCTGGTTGGTGAAATAGAAGTAGCAGTTCCCAATGGAGGTTTCTGCCTCCGTCACGACCTGTTTCAGTGTCGTCGCCTCATAGCCCTGCCGGGCGAACAGGAGGCGGGCGGCGGCAACCAGGCGCTGCCGCATTGCCTCCTTCTTCGGGTCAACCGGGTTCCGCTCTGTCGGGCCGTTTTGCCGTGTTCCAGGCAAATCGAAAGCCGCCTGACGCGCCCGATCTAGCTCCCGAAGCTCATCACGGCTGGGGTCCTACCCCTTGTGCCGCGCTTGACAATCGGCCCCAAGTCTTGTATACTGAACCGAAGTTATCACGAAGACCGGCGACCGGGGCGCGGGCATGGCACCGCGCCTCTTCCAGAACATAAGCCGCCGGCGACCACGCCCCCGCAGGAGAACACGCCTTTGCAGAAAATACAGACCGTGGGCGGACGACGCCTCACGGGCGACGTGCGACTGAGCGGCAGCAAGAACGCCACCCTCGCGATCCTCACCGCCACCGTGCTCCCCGAGCACGGCGAGACCGTCCTGACCAATGTCCCCCGCATCAGCGACGTCCTGACCCTGCTGGACCTGCTGCGGCATCTGGGCGTCCGGGCGAGCTTCACGCAGGACGGGACCGTCACCATCGACGCCACCTCGCTGGCATCGTTTGAAGCCCCCTACGAGCTGATCAAGAAGATGCGGGCCTCGTTCTCCGTGCTCGGCCCGCTGCTTGCCCGCTTCAGCCGGGCGCGCGTCGCCCTCCCCGGTGGCTGCGACATCGGCGCGCGGCCCGTGGACTACCACCTCAAAGGCCTGGAGCGCATGGGCGCGGAGATCACCGTCGAGCACGGCTTCGTGCAAGCACACGCCCCGAACGGCCTGCGCGGGTGCAGCGTCTACCTCGACTTTCCCAGCGTCGGCGCGACCACGCATTTGATGTCGGCGGCGGCCCTGGCCGAGGGCATCACGACGATCTCAAACGCCGCCGAAGAGCCGGACGTCGTGGCCGCAGCCAACGTCCTTAACCTCATGGGCGCGCGGGTCCGCGGTGCGGGCACCAAGGAGATCGTGATCGAAGGCGTCAAGTCGCTGCACGGCGCGGAGATGCACATCGACGCCGACCGGATCGAGGCGGGCACGTTCGCCGTCGCCGCCGCCATGACCGGGGGCGACCTGTACATCCGGGACGCCGTGAAAGAGCACGTCCAGCCGGTCACGCGCAAGCTGGCCGAGGCCGGGGCCGAGGTCCATTTCGACGACGACGGCGTCCGGGTCCGCGTCCCGCGCGGGCGGACGCTGAAGGCGACTAACGTCTCTTCCAGCCCCCATCCCGGTTTCCCCACCGACATGCAGCCGCCGTTCGCGGCCCTGATGACACTGGCCGAGGGCACCTCGGTCATCACCGAGACCGTCTACGAGCGCCGGTTCCGCTACATCGATGAGCTGTCCCGGATGGGCGCGGACATCAAGGCCGAGGCCAGCGCCGCCGTCATCAAGGGCGTCCCTCGCCTGACTGGTGCGCCCGTTGCCGGGTCAGACCTGCGGGCGACGGCGGCCCTGGTGCTGGCGGGATTGGCCGCCGAGGGCACGACCGAGATCAGCGGCGTCCAGTACCTGGACCGCGGCTATGAGGGCTTCGAGGCCAAGCTGCGGGCCGTCGGGGCACGGATCGAGCGGGTCGAGATCAGGTCGGAAGCCCCCGCAGTCGCCCTCACGGGGGCGGCCGTTTGATGCGTTTCAGCCAGGACATCGGTATCGATCTGGGCACGGCAAACGTCCTGGTATACGTCCACGGCAAGGGTATCATCATGCGCGAGCCGTCAGTCGTCGCCATGGACGCCAACACGCGGCGTGTGCGCGCGGTGGGCGAAAAGGCGCGCGAGATGCTCGGGCGCACGCCGGTGAACATTGTCGCCGTGCGCCCGATGACCGACGGCGTGATCGCCGACTATACGACCACGCAGCGGATGCTGGAGCACATCCTGCACAAGGTCTGCGGGGTCAAGCGCCTGTTCAAGCCGCGCGTCCTGCTCGCTGTACCGTCGGGGGCCACGAGCGTAGAGCAGCGGGCGGTCAAGCAGGCCGCCCTGGCGGCGGGCGCGGGCGAGGCGCTGACCATCGAGGAGCCGATGGCGGCGGCGATTGGGGCCGGCCTGCCGATCTCCGATCCGGGCGGCAACATGGTGGTAGACATCGGGGGCGGCACGACCGACATCGCCGTGATCTCGCTGGACGGCATCGTCCTGTCCCGGTCCCTGCGGATCGGCGGCATGAAACTCGACGACGTCATCATCCGTCACATCCGCATCGCCTACAACCTCCTCATCGGTGACCGCACGGCCGAGGAGATCAAGATCGCCGTCGGGAGCGCCGTCCCGCAGCGTGAAGAAGCGCGCATCGAGGTCCGGGGGCGTGACCTCCTCAGCGGCCTGCCTCAGACCGTCGTGGTGACATCGGAAGAGATCCGCGAGTGCCTGGCCGAGCCGATCTTGCAGATCGTGACGCGGGTGAAGCACGTCTTGGAAAAGACGCCCCCTGAACTGGCCTCGGACATCATCGAGCGTGGCATCGTGCTGACCGGCGGGACGGCTATGCTCCGCGGCCTGGACGTGCTGATTGCCGAGACGGCGAACGTCCCCACCCGCGTGGCCGACGACCCGCTCTCCTGCGTCGCCCTGGGGACGGGCAAGGCCCTGGAAGAGCGGCGAGGCATCACCGAAGACCTGCTGGCGGCGGCCTGACCTCCATGCGTATTTCTCTGCGTATTTTTCTCGCGGCGTCCCTCCTCGCCTTTGTTCCATTGGCGGCTGGTGCCGTCCCAGCCGTGCCGACTGCTTTGCCGCGCGACGTCCCCACGCACCACTGGGCGGCGGGGGCGGTGGCCCGCATCGTCCACCAGCGCATCATGGGGCGCGACCTTGACGGGCGGTTCCGGGGCGACAAGCCGGTCACGCGCTACGAGCTGGCCGTGACGCTGGACCGCTTCGTCCGCTACATGGAAGCGTCGCACAAGCCGCTCCACATCGAGGCCCATCCCCCGACTGTCCCCTTCTCCGGTCAAGCCCCCCCCGATGCACGTCGCGCGCTGACCCACCTCGTCTCCCAGCACTTCCTGCCGCCTTCGTCCCCACTCTTGACCCGATCCGGCGACCAAGCCGTTTCGGCAGACGAATTCGCCGACGCACTTGCCGCCGTTACCATCCGCCTGTCCGACCGCGCGGAGGCGGTGCGGAAGGAGTAGGGTCGTCCCCGCCTTCACCCGTTTACGTATGTCACTACCCCGGTACTAGTCCTACCCCGGCTCGCCTGAAGCTCGCCACCCCTCCCTCGAAGGGAGGGGTTGGAGGAGTTCGCCCCCCGGCCCCCGATTCTGGGGGAATAAGAAACGCAGAGTGAGCGCGAGGGATGAAAAGTGCTCCCTTGCGTGTTTGCTGGTATGTTTGGTATAATATCGGCAGGCGGCGGGTGATGAACCGGCGGAAGAGCCTGTTGCTTGCGCGGCGGTTGTCGCCTCTGATGCAGGGTTACATCAGCAGATGCAGTCAAATCACGTTTTTGGCGTGTTACGCCGCAATAGCGCGATCAAATACTAGTTATGCCGCTTGTCGCAGGCGGGGCAACGAACCTACAATCTCATATTGTTATACAGCCTCAGTATTACGCATTCATAGGGAAGCAAACAAATGGATGATATGTCGTTACAGATCAATTTAGGGTCAATTCGCTCTTTTTGCGGTGGGTTGGATTTTGAATTCGTGGTTCACAGCAGTGGTGACGCTCACATACGACTATATGCATACGATCCAACTGATAGGAGAAAGTCTGGGGTTATTTTAACACTGGAAGACAAAGAATACCAAGAGCTAAAAAATATAATTGGGAAGGCTGATCAAACCATAGAAAGAATGCGAACAGCGGGCCAAATCAACAAGCGTCTGACTCGCCGCTTCTAAAAGCCATGCCTGATAAGTTTTGATTACAGGTAACGCGACTTAATGAAAAATGGAGATGAAGATGTATCAGCGTACTCCAGTTTTTGGCTTCGTTACAGTGAACTTGATTTATATGTCCTGTGCCATTGTCCAGCCAGCTATAGCCAAGGGGAAGCAAACAAAACATCATGGTCCAACCCTTAGCTATAGTGCTGCCTATAATCAGTTCGCAAACAGTGTAAATATGTCTCGTAACGATTTGGTAGTCAGCGTAAATAGCTCGTCGCCGTTGATTGTTACCATAACCTTACATCAAAAACCAGTGAGTGAACTAAAACTGATTGGATTGCAATTCTATAAGAAGTATCGTGCGCTTCGTATACATATGGCCTTCCTGTAACACCTTCAGAATGCGGAGTCATTGTTGAGGGACTAAGTATTACAAGTGGTCCAACGGTCATAACGGATGCGAATGGTTCCCGTATAGGCCCGTAACAAATAAGTTAAAGGATGAAAATATGGCACACGAAGTTCAGTTCACTATTCCTACTCGGGAACTTGGCCGTTCGGATGTAGAGTTCGTAGTGACGAAAGATGATGAGTTATTGGGAACATTAAAGATATCCAAAGGTTCGTTGGTATGGTTGCCGAAGCATTCCAGAGAGGGTCACAAAGCTACATGGGTAGAATTTGACGAAATTATGTCCGCTCATGCGAAGGCTACAGAACGCCGATGAATGCCTAGCGGCCCAATAAGGCGCTACCCCCAACGCTCGCGGCGAAATTGTCAGGGAATCGGTCAGTGTCATGCCTGCCGACGTCATGGGTAGGATTGTCCGTTAGTCCCATCCCTTCCCAACACAAGTCGTTCGTGAGGCGGGAGAAATTGTGCAAACTGCGTTGAGATTGACCGGCACGGTTCAACCGGGGGCCGAGTGGAAGTCTCTAGCCAGGAACTGCCTTCGGGGAAGTCTGCGGACGTGATCGTTCTGTTTCCGCGTGAGGCAAAGAGTTCGCGCCCGTCTGTCATGGACGCCTTAGCGGAAGCGCCGGGGCTTCTCGCGTTCCAGACAGCGGAAGAGGTGAATGCCGACGTTCAGGAAGAGCGCGATGCATGGGAGGGCAGGGGCAAGCCCTGCCCCTACGGGAAGCGTGGCAGGTAAGGCGGGGCAGGGATTGGTAGGGAAGGCGCAGCAAGCCAGGAGGGCGCAGCAAGCGACGCCCCTACGCGGGTGAGCGAGGCACGGCGCAGGCGGTGTGATAGGTAAGTAGGGGTGAAGAAGGGCGGCCACAGGGGACCGCTCCTACGAAGGATGGGGGGCAGACCGAGGGGTCTGCCCTTTTTGGCGTCTTGGTTAGGAGGCGGCTTTGGGGTCGGCGGTGAGGTGCAGAACGTTGGGTTCTTCGTACTGGGCGACGATCTTCTCGTGCTGGGCTTTCGCCTCGACGTAGGCGGCGGCTATTATTCAGCAATCGGGTAGACTGTGTTTATGAAAACCGTGACTGACGAACAAGCACGCACCACTCTGCCGCAACTGCTTGAGCAGGCCGCCCTCTCGCATGAACCCATCCAAATCAACGGGACAACCGCGAGTGCCGTTCTTGTCTCGGAAGAAGATTGGCGCTCGATTGAAGAGACCTTGTACCTACTGTCCGTTCCGGGGATGCGGGAGTCAATCCGGGAAGGAATGCGGACGCCGTTAGAGCAGTGTTCCACGGAACTGCACTGGTGAGAGCCGAACCTCCGCAGGAAGCCGAGCCGGAGTCCCCGGCCTGGCAAGTTGTTTTCACCCGGCAGGCACAGAAGGATTCGCTCAACCTTGCTTCGGCAGGCTTACGCCCTAAAGCTGAGTCTCTCCTGGTCGTCCTGGGCCGGAACCCATTTGAGACTCCACCGTCTTACGAGAAGCTGGGCGGCGATCTTGCGGGAGCCTATTCGCGCCGTATCAACATTCAGCATCGGCTCGTTTATGAAGTAGACAAAGACGCTAGGGCGGTGAAGGTACTCAGGATGTGGACACATTACGGATAGTCGCAAGGCAGTGAGCGAAGGGCAGGCCGGGGGGTCTGCCCTTTTTGTCGTCCCGTGCCGGTCTCAGTTGCTGGCGGTCTTGTCGGCGCGGTGCAGGACCACGGGCTGCTTGCGGAGCATGACGATCTTCTCGAACTGGGCCTTGGCGGCTGGGTAGTCGGTGGGCATGATCTCGCCGGGGTGCGAGGTCACGGCCAGATGGATGGTCAGCTGATCGCCTGCCAGTGTCACGGTCTGGTCGAAGCCGCCGAGCGGGGTCTTCTCGTGGACCTCGTCCGGCTTGTCTTCCAGCGTGTAGCCGGGCGGCAGCGTGATGACCTGGTCGTCCACGGCCTCGGCGGTCTTGCTCTCGTAAATCGGGAAGGTGCGCTCGCTCCGGTCGTAGGGCGCGCTGGTCATGTCCTTGCCGCTCAGAATCAGCAGGTGCCCGGTGCGGACGGCCCACAGGGGGGCGTGGTACTTGAGGTCGAAGATGACGGGCTGGTCGCGATCCGAGAACGGCGAGATCGTGTAGCTGGTCAGCGAGGCGTTCGGGCTGAAGTGGCTGACCATGTTCTGGAAGCCGGGCTTGACCTGCGCGGACTGCAAGCCGCGGAACGAGAGCCGCGCGCCCAGGGCGTTGTCGCCGCCGAGATGCACGGTCGTCTCGCAGTCCGCGCTGCCGTCGGCGTGGAGGTTCACTCGGGTTGTCGTCGTCTCGCGGTTGTCCTCGGGCGTCCCCGTCGGGATGGTCTCGAACGCACCCACGCCGCTGCGGATCACGAAGGCGTTGACGCCCCGGTCGCCGCCGGGAATCTGGCCGAAGGCGCACATCTGGGCGGTCGAGTCGAACCAGTACGGCTTGCCGTCGATGTCGGCGCGGACGATGGCGTGGTTGAAGAACGAGGGCGCGGCGAGGTATTGGGAGACGACGTCATGGCTGTCCGCGCCGAGCAGGACGGGCCAGGCTGTCTTGATGCCGGCCTCGTGCAGCATGGCGAGCAGCAGCGTCGCCATGTCCTTGCAGTCGCCGTAGCGGTTGCGGCAGACGTCCGAAGCGGGGTGGGGCTGAAAGGCGGACAGGCCCAGCTCCAGGGCCACGTAACGTGTCCGGCCCTCGACCCAGTAGTAGATGGCGCGGGCCTTGTCGGTCTCGGTCGTCTTACCCGCCGTCAGCGTTTTCACGGTCTCTTTGATCTCGGGCGAGACGGCCATCTGGCCCGAAGCCAGGCCTTGATACCAGCGCGCGATGGTCTGCCATGAGGGGATCGTCGAGATCTCGACCCACGGCAGGAACGTGTTGGAGGGCGGCATCATCGGCTCGGGGATCAGCGGCAGCAGCCCGCCCATCTTCCAGATGTAGGTGCGGCGCTTGCCATCGGGCGAGAGCGTGTCCGAAGCCGCCATGCCGCCCGTGTTGCGCGCCAGAGTCTGGATTTTCATCGACGCGGGGGCCACCAGCGTCATCTTGCTGAGTGTGACCGGGTCCACGCCGTCTCGGAAGGTCCACGTCTCGCTGTACTGGTTGGGCAAAAACGCGCGCGTCGTCGTCCGCGTGTAGACGTAGTCGATGATGACGCCGTCCTCGACGCCGGGCATCGAGACGCCGGTGATCTTGGCGTCGTCGTACATGGCGAACTCGGAGAAGGGCGCGCTCTGGTGGATGTCCCCCGCACTGGCCGTCAGGACGGTGCCGTCGGGCTTGATGGTCCGGGCGTGGAGGCCGGTGATCTTCTCGTTGGCTCGATTGAAGGGGATGGAGATCTCCGCCTTCTCGTGCCCGCGCTCGTTGAAGATCTTGAACGTCTCGCGCGTGACGTCGGTACTCGTGCCGTCCGCGTTCAGGTGGACCGTGCTCTCGTCCCGCAGCGTGATGGCGGAGGCGTCGGGGTATGCCGCCGCAGCGGGGGCGGAGCGGAGCAGAGCGGCGGCTGAAGTGTCGAACGCATCATCGGTCGCCGCTCGCGCGGCGAGTGGGGCGGACGCGATGCAGGCGAGGGCAAATAACAGGGCAGGCCGGTTGGGCATGGGGATTCTTTCAGTAGGTCAGATGGCGTATTAGTGTATACGGGCAGCGGGCGTCAAAGGTTCGCGGCGAGACTGGTCAGTGCCCGCCTGCCGCCGCCCCGGCGGACTTTTTCGCCCGGCCCAGCAGGAAGATGGCCGGGGAGGCGACAACGAACGTTAGCCCCAGCAGCAGGAAGGCGTCGTTGTAAGACATCGTGGCCGCGTTGTTCTGGACGGTGTGGTCCAGGGCGCGCAGGGCCATCTGGTGCGCGTCGGTCTGGCTACTGCCCTTTGCCATGAAGCCCGCCGCCGCGCCGGCCAGCCGGGTGGAGAAAGCGGCATTGCCGGGATCGAGGTAGGCGACAAGGTTGGCGCGGTGGTAGGCCTCCTGGTTCGAGATGTACGTGTTCAGGTAGGCGATGCCGAACGAGCCGCCGAGCTGCCGGGCGAGGTTGATCAGCCCGGACGCCTGCTGAATTTCCGGTCCCTTCAGGGCCGCGAAGACGACAAAGTTGATCGGGGCGAACAGGAATCCCAGGCCCAGGCCGCGCACGATCAGGCCCAATCGCGTGTCCGGCTCGCCGGACTGGGGCGACAGGTGCCCGAGCATCCACATCGACGCGATGAAGATGCTCATGCCGATCAGGATCAGGATGCGCGGGTCGACCAGCGGCGTCTTCCCGTTCAGCGCGCGCCCGCAGAACATCGCCGCAGCCCCGGTCGCCAGCCCGCCGGGGAGCAGCACCAGGCCAGTCGCCGTGGGGGTGAGGGCGAGGACGCTCTGGACGAACAGGGGAAAGATAAAAATGCCCCCGTACAGCCCAAAGCCCAAGGCGAGGAACAGAATCAAACCCGCCGTCAGGTCCCGGTTCTTGAGGATCCGAAAGTTGACGATGGGTGCCTTGTTGCGCGGGGACAGCTCCCAGGCGAGCATGGCGGACAGCGCGACGGCGGCGAGAATTGAGAGCCGCAGGATCAGGACATCGCTGAACCAGTCGTCGCGCTTGCCCTCCTCCAGGACGTATTGCAGCGATCCCAGCCCGACGGTCAGCAGGACGATGCCGGGGACGTCGATGGCGCTGGCCTTGGGGGCGTTCGGTGGGTCGTGCAGGAACGTGGTGACGAGGAACACCGACAAAAGACCGATGGGGATGTTGACGAAGAATATCCAGGGCCAGTTGTAGTTGTCGGTGATGTACCCGCCCAGCACCGGCCCCAGGGTGGGGGCCATGACGATCCCCAAAATAAACAGCGCCTGCACGACGCCCTGCTGCTCCTTGGGAAAGATTTGGCGCAGGGTGGCCTGCCCGGTCGAGAGCAGGGCCGCGCCGCCCGCGCCCTGGAGGATGCGCCAGAAGATGATCTGGTTGAGCGTGTGCGACGTGCCGCAGAAGAACGACGCGACGATGAAGATCAGGATCGACGTGGTTAGGTAGCGCTTGCGCCCGAAGCGCTGCGAGAGCCAGGCGGTCATCGGCAGGATGATGACGTTCGCCAGGATGTAGGCGGTCGAGATCCAGGCGATCTCGTCGGTCGTCGCGTTCAGGTTGCCGGCCATCTGCGGCAGGGCGACGTTGATGATGGTGGTGTCCAAAACCTCCATGATCGCCGCCGTGATCAGGCCGATCAGGATGATCCAGCGATACGGGTCCGGGGCCGCCGCCGAGGGCGCGCCCGCCGGCGGCCCGCCGCCCGGCTTTTCCCCCTGCCCCGCTACGCCGTGGGGCGTCTGTCCGTTGCGGGGCCGCCCGCCGTGGTGCTGAAGTGCTTGCGTGGACATGGAGTGGCTTGTGTGCTTTCCGAGGTCAGGGCGTCTCCGACTTTCTTTCTGGCCTCTGAATCACTGGTGCTGTCCCGTGCTGACGTCGATGGTGGCGTTGACCGACATGCCCTGGCGCAGGTTGTGGATGTCGTTCGCGGTGGCGTACTTTTTGTCGTCGTGTGGCCCCGCCGGGACCAGCTCGATACGGACCGGGATGCGCTGGACGACTTTGGTGAAGTTGCCCGTGGCGTTGTCCGGCGGCAGCAAGGCGTTGGTCGCGCCGGTCGCCTCGTTGATGCTCCTCACCTTGCCGTGGAAAACGCGTCCGGGAAACGAGTCCACTTCCACGTCAGCGAGCTGTCCGGGCTTCACGTCGTGGAGCTGGGTTTCCTTGAAGTTCGCGGTCACGTACACGTAATCGCCCTGCGTAATGGTCAGGATCGTCTGGCCGGGGGAAAGAGAGGAGCCGATGTTCGCGGCCTTCTTCACGACCGTGCCGTTGTTCGGGGCGGAGATGTAGGTGTCGTTCTCCGTCACCTGGGCGTTGGCGAGGGCGGCCTTGGACTGGAGGATCTGCGCCTGCGTGGTCAATATCTGTTGGCGGCGCAGCCCGATCTGAGTCTGGCCCGCCTGGGCAGTGGACAGGTCGGCAAGGGCACCGGCGTTCTGGCCGAAGGCGTTGGCGACATTGGTCTGCTGGATGCCGACCTGACTCTGGTTGGCCCGCGCGATGCCGAGGCCGGCGCGGGCGACTTCCACCTGCTGCCCGGCGGCGGCGGCGGCCTTGCGGGCGGCGTTGAGCTGGGCCTGCGCCTGGCTGACGTTGCGCCGAGCCTGGATGACCTGCGAGTGCGCCTGGGCACCCTGGAAGCGGGTGGCGTTAAACTGCGATTCGGCGCTGTCGGTCGCGGCCTTGACGGCGTCGTACTGCTGGGGCGTCACCGCCTCCTGGACGACGAGCCGGGCGTAGCGCGCCTTATCGGTCCGATTCTTCTCGAAGTTCGACTGGGCACCCTTGAGCTGCGCGTCGGCGGAGTCGGCGGCCCGCTGGGCGGTTTCGACGCCCTGCCGCTGGGCGTTGACGACGGACTGCGCGGCCTGCACCTGGGCCTGGGCCTGCGCGGCCTGGGCCTGGGCCTGGGCGACCTGACTTTCGGCCTGGGCCACCTGGCCGGCCAGCGTGTTGCGGCTCAGGGCGACCTGCTGCTCGGCCCCGGACGTCTTGGCGCGCTGGGCGGCAAGCTCGGCCTGCGCCTTGCGGATGTTGGCACCAGTGGCCTGCTGCTGGTAAAGCAGGTTCTGCTGGGCCTGGGGGAGCTGGCTCGCGGCGGCCTGATAGGAGGCCTGCGCCTGGCGCAGGGAGGCGATCTGCCCGCCATCCTCCAGCCTGGCGATGACCTTGCCCTTGGTGACGGTCTCGCCCTCGTCCACCAGGAGCTGGCTCAGGGTGCCGCCGATGATGGGGCTGATGTTGACCAGGTTGCCGGTGATGTAGGCATCGTCTGTGCTGACGTGGCTCTGGCTGTACTTGTAATACGACCAGCCCCAGATGGCGGCGACGACGAGCGCGGCGGCGACGAGCGCGCCGATGATGAGCTTGCGGATCGGCCCGGCGGATTTCTTCGCCGGCTCCTGCCCGCCGCCCGCATCAGCGCTGTCTTTGGCCGCGTCGCCACCCTTCGGCCTGTCTTCGGGCGGGGCGTACTTGTGCCCGTCCTGCCCGTTCGGCGGGGCGGGGTACTTGACCGCCCCATGCCCGTTGCCTTGTCCACTCGGTGGCCCGGTAGCCCCGTCGGGATGGGTGCCAGGCGGCTGCGTCTTTTGTGTGTCGTCTGCCATGTCTGCTTCCCTTCTAACGCCGACACTGAAGTGGCCTCAGCGCACGGCCAAGGACGGCACAGTGGTCGTGCCGCCGAGCGAATACTGGAACTGGGCGCGGGCCACGAGAAAGTTGTAAACGGCGTCCACTTGGGAGTTCTCGGCCTGGACCAGGGCGGCCTGGGCATCGGTGACTTCGAGGTACAGCCCGACCCCGCCCCGGTAGCGCAACTCGGCGAGCTGGCGGGCGGCGATGGCCGAGTCCAGTGCGGCGTTGGCGGCCCCGATCTGCTGGGCCGACGTGGCGAGGTTCAGGTACGCCTGGCGGACGTCCAGGGCGACATCGGACTGAGTCGAGGCCAGCGATGTCCGCGCGTTCTCGGTCCGCAGCCGCGACTCCTGCACCCGGTCGTTCGTCGCACCGCCGTCGTAGAGCGGGATGTTCAGCGTCGCCGTGAGCTGGGCCGTGCGCTGACGCGGGAACTGGAACGACGGCGTTGGATAATAGTTGCCCGCCGCGCTCAGGCTGAAGGTCGGGTCCAGGCCCGCGCGGGCCAGCTTGATGCCGGTCTGCGCGACCCGGACGTTGACCTGGGCGGTGCGGATCTCGGGCCGCTGCGTCAGCGCCGTCTGCAGCGACCGACCGATGTCGATGGCCGCCACTTCCCGGAGCGCATCCGGCAGCGGCGCGGCGGCCTTCGCGGTGGGAGCGCCGACGCGCGAGAAGTCGGTGATCGGAGCGGCAAAGACGACGTTGGGCTGGTCGATGAGCTGCACCGGGGCGTCGAGGGGCCGCCCGACCAGGTCGTTGAAGTTGGTCACGGCGATGCCCAGATTGTTCTGCGCCGCCTGAACGTTCTGGAGGGCGTTCTCTACCTGGGTCTGTGCGCGCAGCAGGTCGATCTTCTGGCCGACGCCCGCTGCATTCAGGTTGACGGCGTCCTGGAGCTGACGCCGGGCGTTGGCGAGGGTGGCTTGGGCGACTTCCCGCTGGTGTTCGGCGCGCAGCGTGTTGAAGTAGATCGTCTGCGCGCGCAGGACGCGCCCGTTGCGGACCTGCCCGAGCACGAACTCGTCGGCCAGGCTTTGCAGCCGCGCCTGGTCGGCGGCGGCGGCGATCTGGCCGGTGAGGTCGAAGCGGTTGCTGATGTTGAGGGTCAGAATCTCTTGGTGCGTGGGCGTGACCTGAATGGGGGGGCCGCCTGCCAGGGCAATGCTGGTGGCCTGATCGTAGCGGATGGCCGTGCCCGAGGCGTCCACGTTGGGCCGACCCGCCGCCGCCGCCTCGTCGCCGCGCTTCCGGTCGATCTCGACGTTGCGGGTCGCGGTCTGGACGTCGGCACTGCTCGCGATGGCTGCCCGGATGGTCTGGTCCAGGTCGAAGGCCTGAATCCCGCCCCGCGCCCCACTCAGCGGCAGGCTGCCTTGTCCGGCCCCCGTGTTTCCCGCGCCGCTGGTGCCGCCGTTCCCGTTGGTGCCGCTGGCTCCGGTTCCCGTGTTGCTGCCCCCCGTGGTCGCGCCCGTGCCGTTGGCGTTGCCGACTCCGGTGGCCGTGCCGGGGGCGGCTACCCCGCCCGTTCCGTCACCCGTCGCGCCTACGTTGCCCGTCGCCCCGGCTCCAACGCCCGTGCCGCCGACCCCCGCGCCGCCGACGCCCGCTCCCCCGGTCCCGTTCGTGCCGGTGCCCGCCGTGCCATTGGTGCCCGCGCCCGCATTGCCGCCTGCTCCGGTGCCCGCGCCGCCGGCGGCCTGGCCGAGCCAGACGAAGCCGGGCGGGATCGGGCCGGCAGCCAGGGCGAGGGAGGGCGAAGAGGCGAGGGCGGTGATCGCCCAGGCCGTCGCCTGTCGTGTGCGGCGTCTAGTCATGCTTTACGGAGTCCTCTCACGGTCAAATCCACTATTCCGGCGATCTCGGCGGCGATCTCTTCCTGTGTGCTGACATAGGGGTACGGCGGCAGGAAGCCGTGCGTCATCATCTTCAAAGTCCGCGCCGCGCCCAGCGTGTCCGGCACATCGAACTCGCCTCGATGGTTTCCCTCCGCCAGCACACCGGCCAGCAGGTCGTGTTCGGTGTCCATGTAGGTCTGGATGTGCGCCCGGATGTGCGGCTTGACCGCGATGACCATCTCCAGCATCTGCGGCGATTCCAGGCACTTCCGGTGGGCCATCAGCAGCGAATGCTGGAGCATCTCTTTGAGCTTCTGCACGGGCGTCTTCCCGGCGTCTTCGGCGATGTCCTGGATGGCGTGCAGGCTCTCCTCTTTGTACTGGCCGATGATCGCCAGTCCGATGTCTTCCTTGCTGTCGAAATACAGGTAGACCGTGCCCTTGCCGACGCCGGCGTCGGACGCGATCTCGTCCATCGTCGTCTTCTTGAACCCGTAGTGCCAGAGCCGCTGCCTTGCGGCGTCCAGGATCCTTTGGCGCACGTCTCCGTGGCGCGGGGTGATTGTTTTCATGGCCTCAATTACTGACCGGATTAGTATTCCAGTCATATCATACCCTAGAAACAGCGAAAACCCACTTCCGTTCCCCTGTTTTTTTCAACCGTCCCTTGCGGAAATAGGCCGCAGCGGCTACACTAAGACACGTCCACAACGCCTGACGATTTAGGGAGGTTCCGCCCATGCCGGAGGTCACTTTTTTCATCGTCGACTCGTTCACCCGCACCCCGTTCGCGGGCAACCCGGCGGGAGTGATCCTGACGGACGCGCCGCTCACCGAACCCATGATGCTCGCCATCGCCGGGGAACTGCACCTGGAAAGCGCGTTCGCGACGCCCGCCACGGTGCCCGAGGTGGACTACCAAGTCGCCTACTACACCGGCACGAGCCGTATCCCCCTCTGCGGCCACGACACCGTCGCCCTGGTCACGGTCCTCGCACGGCAGGGCAGGTGCCAAGTCCCCGGCACGGTCCGGCTTTCCACGGACGTCGGTGTTCTTGCCGTCAGCATCGCCGCCGACGGCATGGTCACGATCAACATGGCCCTGCCGCAGTACGGCCCGATGCTGGGTGCGGGCGATGTCGCCCAGGCGCTGGGTCTGCCACCAGCAGAGATCGAAGACACCGGCCTGCCGGTCCGGGTCGTTTCGACGGGGACGCCGTTCGTGATCGTTCCGGTCGTCCACCGCGCGGCTTTGAGTGCGTTGGCCCCGGACATGGCCGCTTTGATCGCCTACGGCGATGGACTGGCAGACCCAATCGCCGGCTTCTACCTCTGGTCGCCTGAGACCGAGGGTACGGATGCCCTCGTCCACGCCCGCTGCTTCTGCCCCGCCGTCGGCCTGCCCGAGGACCCCGTCACGGGGACCGGCAGCGGCGCGGTCGGCGCATACCTCGCCAGGCATGGGGGGCTGGAGTTCAGCGCCGGAAATGAGGGCGTGTTCCGCACCGAACAGGGCTACGCCATGGGTCGGCCCGGCAACGCGCTGGTGAGGATCAAGACCGAGAGCGGCGTGGTGACTCAGGTGCAGGTCAGCGGGCCGGCGACCGTGACAGGGCAGGGGACGCTGCGTTTCTGAGGGCAGGTTTAAGAACGGCCCCCGTCGTAGGATAACCACGCAGGCACATCGGCTGACAATCGCTAAGAGGAGGCCACTATGACACTAAACGGAAAAACTGCCGTCGTGACCGGCGCGGCCACGGGCATCGGACAGGCTATCGCCATTCGCATGGCGAGCGAAGGCGCATCAGTCGTCGTGGACTACGTGGGCAGGCCCGGAGCCGCCGACGACACCGTGCATCAGATACAAGCCGCAGGCGGCAAAGTGCTGGCCGTGGAGGCCGACGTCTCGCAGCCGGACCAGGTTGCAAATCTCATCGGCCAGGCCGTGACGCAGTTCGGTCGGCTGGACATCTTCGTCAACAACGCCGGCATCGAGTACAAGCACCCGATCACCGAATTCCCCCTGGACCAGTGGAACAAGATCATCGCCGTCAACCTGACCGGGCCGTTCCTGTGCGCCCAGGCGGCGGCGAACCAGATGATCAAACAGGGCAGCACAGGGCGGATTATCAACATCTCCAGTGTTCACCAGGACCTGCCCATGCCGACCAACGCCCCCTACTGCGCGTCTAAGGGAGGGCTGCGGATGCTGATGCGGACCATCGCCGTGGAGCTTGCCCCGCACGGCATCACGGTCAACAACATCGGGCCGGGGGCGATCTTCACGCCCATCGACGCCGACGTCCAGGCCAACCCCGAGATGGAAAAAGCGTTGATGGCTGAGATTCCCGTCGGGCGCTGGGGCAAACCGGAGGAAGTGGCGAATTTGGCCGCGTTCCTCGCGTCGGACGGCGCGGCTTACATTACCGGCAGCACCTACTACATCGACGGCGGGATGCTGCGCCAGTCGGGGAGCTTGTAGATGAGCGTCACGCGCGAAGTCGGGCCGAGCCAGCGGGGCGGCATCTACACGCTGCCGGACTCGGAGCTTTCCATCGGCAGCACGCTGGGCGGGCCGAAGGCGGCCTGCATCATCAAGGCGACCGGGGCGATCCAGACGGTCTACGCCATCGAGATCGGACAGTCGCTGTTCGGGACCGTGCTGCTGCGCCATTATGACGGTGACACGGGGATGCACCTCGCGCAGGACCAGGCCGGGACGTTCGCGATCCATCCTGAACACCAGGAGCACCGCTTCGGCCTGCCGCCCGGCATCGCCGTTCACGAGACCGTGTTCGTCCTGAGCGGCCAGCCCGGCGAGGACGGCAGCGTAGACCCGCCGGGCGTGTACCTGGCCGTCGAGATGCGGAACGACGGCCCGCAGCCGGCGCGGCTCATCACTTATGCCTACGCCGATCTGCGCGGCACGACGGGGCATGACGTGGCCGCTGAGTACGACGCCGGGCTGGACGCGCTGGTGGCCTGGAACCTGTCGCAGCCGGACTGGGTGCGCGTCTTCGGCTGCTCGGACCCGCCGGACAGCTACGAGACGACGCTGGACTGGGGCAAGGTGGTCGCCGATACCGACCCCGGCCCCTTGTCGGGCAAGACGGACGCGCCGACTGACCCTCTGGGTGCCTTCCGGCACACGCGCGAGATCGCGCCGGGCGGGACGGCACACTTCTTCTACCTGCTCTCGTTCGGCAGCGGGCGCGAACAGGCCGTCCAGAACTTCCGCGCCTGCCCGCCCGCCGACGCCGCCCTGGCGAAGACGCGGGCGTACTACACCGACGCTCTGGGCCGCGCCGTTTTGCTGACGCCCAACCCCCAGGTCAACCGAGGCGTTCTGTGGGCCAAGGCCAACATGATGCGGACAATGGTGAAGGCGCAGACGGGCTGGTGCTTCGTCAACGACCCCACACGCTCGAACAACAGCGTCGGGCGTGATACGGCCTGGTTCGCGCATGGCGGCGATTATCTGGACCACGGCTTCGTCCGCGAGTCGCTGCTGGCCTACGTCCACAACCAGGAAAGCAGCGGCAAGGTCGTCGAATACTACGACATCCGCACCGGCAAGACCGCCGACTACGATCTGAACGTCAACGACAACACGCCGCTTCTGGTCCTGGCCCTGTGGCACCATTACAATACGACCGGGGACTTGGTCTTTCTTCAAGAGGTCTACCCCGCCGCCGCCAAAGCCGTTCGCTACCTGCTCACGCAGCGGAATGATCAGGGGCTGGTCTGGTGCAGCGCCACGGGCACGTCCGACTGGGGCATCATCGGCTGGCGCAACGTCATCACGAACTACCGGCTGTCGGGCGCGAGCACCGAGGTCAACTCCGAGTGCTACGCCGCGCTGCTCACGGCCTCGCACATGGCGCGCGTGTTAGGCAGGCACGAGGAGAGCGCAGAACTGATGGGCGAGGCGGAATCGCTCAAATCCGCCATCAACACTCACTTAAAGAACCCGGCCAACGGGCTGTACTACCTGAACATCGACATCGACGGCTTGCCCCGCAGCAGCGTCACGTCTGATTTAGTCTTCCCGGTCATGTTCGGCGTCGCCGACGCCCAGACATCGGCGCAGATCATCAGCCGGCTCAGCGACGCCGACTTCTGGACGGCGGCGGGCATACGGACCACGCCGCGCGACGCCCTGGACTACGACCCGGACGGCACGAACAACGGCCCCTACGGGCTTCTCGGCGGCGTCTGGCTCGGCTGCTCGTTCTGGTTCGCCTTCGCCGCCGCGCGCCACAACCCCGAGTTCATGGACCACGCCCTGTCGGCCTCGTTCCGCAACTTCTCGATGGACCCGCGACGCAACAACACGGTGCCGGGCCAGTTCTCCGAGTGGCTGCACGGCGAGACGCTGACCAACGAGGGCATGATGCTCTCGCCCTGGGACCCTCCGCGCTACCTGTGGGCGGCTATCGAGGGCGTCGGCGGCGTGGACCCATCGGGCGACGGCGTGACGCTCAACCCGCGCCTGTCCAGCGACTGGAAGTGGCTGGGGGTCCAGAACCTGCCGTTCCGGGGGAGATCGCTCACGTACTTCGCCATCCGCGCGCCGGACCTCCAGATCTACACCAGCTTTCACCCGCAGGAGTCGCAGCCGTACCAGGCTTACGACGAGGACATCAGCGGGCAGGTCCACGCGGGCTTGGACTCGGTCTGCGCGCTGGGCCTGCGGTCGGGGACGCGCCTGATCCTCTTCGCCGGCAACACGGGTGAGCAGACCGTCAGCACGTCCCTGCGAGTCACGGCCCCGCTGACGGGTATCTACCGGGCACGCGTCTACGACAGCCTGCTTGGCGGCTGGGCGGAGCGGGGGCTGATCCCCGCCGCGCAGCTCGCGCGGGGCCACGTTCTGAAGATCGAGCGCAAGGGCTTCAGCCTGCTGGAGCTGACCCAAGAGTCCTAACCATGACCAAGCCCCGGACAGCGGGAACCACGGGCGGCGCGCTGACCAGCGTCGAAACGGAACTGTACGACGAGTGGAAGCGCAGCGGCCCGCACCTGGAGGAGTACGCGAGCGAGCTGCTGGGCACGGCGTTCCTGCTGTTCTGCGTGGTCGGGATCGTGTCGTTCATGTTCGGCACGACCTCGCCGCTGCCCCGACTCCTGCCGTCGCCCGCCCTGCGCCTGCTGCTGACCGGGCTGCTTCTCGGCGGGGCGAGCTGGGCCGTCGCCCTGTCGCCCCCCGGCCGGCTCAGCGGGGCGCACCTGAACCCGGCCATCTCGGGCGGCTTCTGGCTGCTGGGGAAGATGCACGGGCGGGACGTGGCCGGATACGTTGCAGGGCAAATAGCCGGGGCGGTGCTCGGGACGTGGGGAGGCCGGGCCGTGTTCGGGCGGTTGGCTCAGGAGGTCCAGGTCGGTTCACTGCACCCCGGCGACGGGGTAGGGGTCTGGGGCGTCGCAGCGGGCGAGGCCGGGAGCACGTTCGTTCTAGCCTTCGCCGTGTTCACGTTCGTCAGCCACAAGCCGCTGACGCGCTGGACGCCCGCGATGGCGATGGTTTTGGTGGGGATTTTGGTCTGTGCGGACGGCCACTACTCGGGGGCGGGCATGAATCCGGCCCGGTGGTTCGGCCCGGCTTTTGCCGCACAGGCCTGGGGCTTCGCGGTCGCCTACACGCTCGCGCCGATCCTTGCCGCGCTGGCGGCGGCGGGGCTACGGCGGTCCGGGCTGCTGACCCACGCCATGCCCGACACAGGCAAAATTTTCCACGACGAGCGATACCGGTCTATTTTTCGCGGAGACACGATGGCCTCCAGGCCGCCCGAGCGCTCAAGACAACTCCCGTGAGCGGTCCGCTGCGGCTTGAACGGCGTCGATGAGGGCGGTGCGGAGGCCGGCGCGCTCTAAAACGTGCAGGGCGGCGATGGTGGTCCCGCCGGGCGTGGTGACGTTGTCTTTGAGCTGGGCGGGGTGCTGGTCGGAGGAAAGCACCATCTGGGCGGCACCAAGGACGGTTTGGGCAGCGAGCAGGCGGGCGGTATCGCGCGTCAGCCCCTCTTTGACGCCGCCGTCGGCCAGGGCCTCGATCATCAGGTAGACATAGGCGGGCCCGGACCCGGACAGGCCGGTGACGGCGTCCATGAGGCTCTCGGGCACCTCGACAGACAGGCCGACGGAGGCGAACAAAGACTGGGCGAGGCCAAGGTGCGCGGCACTCGCGTGCGTACCGCGGCAGATCGCTGTCGCACCGCAGCCGACGAGGCAGGGGGTGTTAGGCATGGTGCGGATGACGGGCACCGCTTCGGCGACCAGCGCCTCCATCGTCGCCAGACGCACCCCGGCGGCGATGGAGAGGACGAGGCGGGCGGGCGTCAGCACGTCCGCGATGCCGGCCAGCACGTCCGGCACCATCGGCGGCTTGACGGCCAGCAGCACCAGGTCGGCACCGTCCACGGCGGCCCGCGCCGAGGAGGCGACGACCACGCCCGGCCCCAAGTCGGAGGCCAGGGCCTCGGCCTTCGCCTGGTGGGTGTCGAACAGCCGTAGCCCCGAGGGGGGCATGGCCCCACAGCCGACGAGGCCACGGGTCAGTGCGCCGCCCATCATGCCCGTGCCCAGCACGGCGAGTGTCTTATCACGCAGCATCGGCATAAGAGCGGGGCGATTAGTCGCTGCTGAAGATCGCGGCGCGGACGCCCGTGGGGGCGGGCCGGTCCTCGATGTCGATGGTGACGGTGGACGGGGTGTACAGGTACACCTGCTCGCCGATCTTCTCGACGCTGCCGTCCAGGGCATACGTGGCCCCGTTCAGGAAATCGGTGATGCGCTCCGCCATCTCGGGCGGCGTCTGCTCCAGGTTGACGATCTGCTGCTGGCCGTCCTTTAGCCCGTCAGCGGCGCGGCGGGCGTCATCGAAGGTCTGGACCGAGCGGCGGACGGTGATGCGGGTCTGGCGGGCCTGGTCGATCCGAAGCGTCGTCGGGCGCTTGAGCGGGTTATAGGAGCCGCCGCTGGCGCGGGACGAGGCGGGGATCGGCTGGGTCTGATTTTCAGGGATGGCTGCCACGTCCTCTTCCTCCTCCTCGTAATCGTCATGGCCCCGAAAATGGCTCATGATGCGGGAAACAAAGCCGCCGTCTCGGGCGGGTGTGCCGTCGTATTCTTCCGCTTCCGCGTTCTGGTTCATCGTGCTGCTGGCCTCCTATCGCGTGTCCTGCGCGCTGATCTTGTGTTGCTTGTGAGCTGCTTGTTTAATGCCGGGTGCCGAAAATCGCGGTGCCGACGCGGACCATCGTCGCGCCCTCTTCGATGGCGCTCTCGAAGTCGCCGCTCATGCCCATGGAGAGCATGCGCCGGTTGTCGGCGGGCAAGGCCTCGAAGAGCCGGCGCAAGTGCCGGAAATGCGGGCGTGGGTCGCCCACGAGCGGGGCGATGCCCATCAGCCCGTGCAGTGAAACGCCGGCAAGGGCGGCGAGTTCTGCGACCGCCTCGGCGACCATGTCAGGCGCGAGACCCGACTTGGTCTCCTCGTCGCCCAAAAGCACTTGGAGCAGGATGTCCTGGGTCTTGCCCTGTTCCTGTGCGTACCGCCCCAGTGTCCGCGCCAGCTTGACGCCGTCCACGCTCTGCACCATGTCGAATAGGGATACGGCCTGTTTTGCCTTGTTGCTCTGCAGATGCCCCATCAGATGCCAGCGGCCACCTTGAACGCCGCCGCGCTTGTCGGCGGCCTCCTGCACATAGTTCTCGCCGAAATCCAGCGCGCCCGCCGCCAATGCCTCGCTGACGGATGCCGCCGGCTGCCTTTTGGTGACGACCACCAGGGTGACGTCTTCCGGGGCGCGTCCCGCCCGGAGGGCCGCCGCGCCGATCCGCTCGCGCACACGTGCCAGATTATCGGCAAGGGTGCTCATGGCGACTCGGGACGCGCGCCCTGCCGTCCGAGCGGCTTGCGGTCACCCGTTTCGATGTAGTAGACGCGCTCCGCGATGTTTGTCGCGTGGTCGGCGATGCGCTCCAGATATACCACAGCCAGAAGCAGGTAGGAGGCCGGGAAAATATTAGCGGGTTCGCGCTGCGTCATGGCGAGTAGGTCTTCGCGCAGGACCTTGAACGCCTCGTCCACCGCGTCATCGTCGTCGCAGACCTGGACGGACAGGGCCAGGTCATGCCGGACCAGGGATTCGAGGCTTTGGAGGACCATCATCCGGGCCATCGCGGCGAGGGGGCCGATGTCCAAAAGCGGTGCCTTGAGGTAGAATTCCTGGGTCAGCTTGCGGGCGATCTTGGCGATGTCCACGGCGTGGTCGCCGATCCGCTCCAGGTCCGTGATGACCTTCAGGGCGCTCTCGACCTGGCGAAGATCGCGCGCCAGCGGCTGCTGCAAGGCAAGAAGCCGGATGCACTTAGCCTCAATCCGCCGGTCCATGTCGTCCACGGCATCGTCCTGGCTCAGGACGGCCTCGGCCAGCACCATGTTCCCGGTCTGCACGGCTTCGACGGCCTGCGCGAGCATGGTGGCGGTCTGCGTCCCCATCTGTAGCAGCTCTTGTTCCAAGGCCGCCAGCTCATCGCGAAAGGTTTGTCGTGTGTTCAACATCACTGCGTTCTATTCCGACCCGTTACAACCTTTGCCCATTATAGCACAGTTGTTGCTATTTGACAAGAAAGCAAGATTTTTTTGTCAACATATACGCATTTTTTTCACGCGAGTCTACTAAATGTAGCACGGCAGAGAAAGAAGGAATAGGGGAATGAGATTTGGTGTCTGCGCGGCCCCGGAGCAGCGCGTCCTGCTGGGCGGAATCGGCTTCGATTACATAGAGCCGGGCGTCAGCGTACACTTGCAGCCGGAACAGCCCACCGAGGCGATCATGCCGCCCTTGCTGGCGGCTTTCGCCGGGCCTGGCCCGCGCCCCGAAGCGTTCAACCTGCTTTTGCCCGGCGACCTGAAGGTCGTGGGGCCGAAAGCCGAGCCTGACCGGCAAGAAATGTATCTGGAAACGGCGATGACGCGGGCCGGTGCGCTGGGCGGCCGGGTCGTCGTGTTCGGCAGCGGCGGGGCGCGGCACGTCCCGGACGCCTGGACGCGCGAGGAGGCGGGGCGGCAGGTGCGGGGCTTCCTGCACCAAGCGGGGGAGGCCGCCGCGCGGCACGGCCTGGTCGTGGCAATCGAGCCTCTGAACCGGGCCGAGTCGAACCACATCAACAGCGTTGCGGAGGCCGGTGCGCTCGCAGGGGGAGTTGCACACCCCGCCGTTGGCGTCCTGAGTGACTTATATCATGTGCTGCACGACGGCCAGAGCTACGGCGAGACGCGAGACGCCCTACCGGGTTTAAGCCACGTCCATGTCGCGGGTGCGGGCCGACGTGCGCCGTGTCAAGAAGACAAAGCGCTGCTGCGCGGCTTCTTCGCCGTACTCAAAGCGGGCAGCTACGAGGGCCGTATCAGCATCGAGGCGACCTGGGACAATCCGGCGGCGCAGGGGGCGGAGGCTTTGGGGGTGCTGCACCAGGCCTGGACGGAGGCGTGATGCGGCCCTTTAATCCCACGTCCCGTGGAAGCGGCCACGGGCCAGGCGCTCCCGCTCCTCAGCGGAGGAAAGGACCGGGGCACCCAGGTCGCGCAGGCGGCGCAGGCGGTCCGTGATCACGAACGCGGACAGGCCCGTCTCGCGCGAGAGCGCCTCGCGGCCCAAGGCGCGCCACTGGAGCCAAGTCAGCCACAAGACGTCGGCCTGGGGCGGGTGCGGCACGGACTCCGCGACGCGGCGGTGGACGGCTTCGGCTTCGGGGAGGCGGCAGATGGCGGCGACGCGGCGCGCGGCCTCGCAGGGGCCAACGGTGACAGCAGCAGACATAAATAAAGACTCACTTTCCGGGAGGTCGGTGAGCTTATTGTACGGCACCCGCCGCCCCAGGCTGCACGGCGAATGTACGAGTTTCGGGGCGGCGGCCCTACCGGTTTTTCTCGCGGACTAGGCTACTTCGATGCGGCCTTCGCCGAGTCGCAGGGTGCGCTGTGTCTCACCGCCCTTGTTGAGCAGCAGGGTGTGGACGCCGGCCTGGTCGGCCATCTGGGCGATCACGGGTCCCGGCAGGACGACGGCGCTGCGCCCGGCCTCATCCCATACGCGCATCGCCTCCTCGCTGGTGAAGCAGAGCAGGGCATCGTCCTGTGTCAAAAGCTCCAGCTCCTGCGGTGCGTCCGGCGCGTCGGCGGGTGCCCCGGTGCTCAGGACGATGCACTCGGCGTCCTCGTCGGCGTCGCCCGCCACGGGGATGCGGCTGAACTCTTCCAAAAACGCCTGCACGACCGCGCCGCGGTGCTCGGGCGTGTCTTCGCCGTGCAGACCGGCCAGGGCGACTTCCAGGCGCTCGTTGCTGCCCGCCGCCTGCTGCTGCATCTGGGCCATCATCTGTGCGGACTGGGCCAGGGTTTGCAGCTCGACCGGCGTGACCTCGGCGTGGACGTCTGGGCCGTCCACGAACAGAAGGTGCTCGCTGCCACCCAAAATGCCGCCGAGCTGCGCGCCGCTCAGGAACATGCCGTGTTCGAGCTGGGGCAGCGCGCCGCGCAGGATGCCGAGCTGGGTGAAAGCGGGGACGCCCGAGACGCCCTCCTGGCTGGTGGCGATGATGAGCTGGATGTCCGCGCCCGGCTCGATGGAGCCGTCGGGCGCGGTCGGGACGGGGTTCATGGTGGGGACGGCGAGGATGCTGTCGCGCAGGATATCCAGGAAGCGCCGCCGCGCCTCGGCCCCTTCTTCCTCGGTGAGGGTCATACGCAGGCCAAGGATAGCCGATTCGAGCGGGACGTTCTTGAGCGGTTCTTCCGAGGGGTCTTGTTGCATAAAATCTGCTTTCTTCTGACTGCTTCTGCTTTCGTATCGCCTTCCGTTGCCGTCAGGCCAGCGGGTCGCGGGGGGCGGGCTTCTGCTTGCCCAGGCGCTTCAGTCGGCCCAGAACCCCGTGCTGGGCTTCCTCCTGGATGGTGGCCTCCAGCGCGGCCCGTTCCCGCTGGTCGCGGGCCTGCCGGCCCTCGGCGGCGCGCGCCTGGTACTGGAGGTCGTCGATCCGGGCACCGCACCAGTTACACAGCATACTGGTCTGCGTCAGCAGCTTGCGCCCGCAGGTGGGGCACGTGGCGAGAGGGGCCGCATCGGCGCTCGGCTCGGCGCTCGTCTCGGCAACGGGCGGTCCAGGCTTTGGGGGCCAAACTTCGGGGGTGTTGCTCATAGCGGTTTCCATCGGGCGTCAGGCGGTCAGCGCGGTCATGCGCGGGGCGCTCAGGCGGCGCAGGCGCGCGACGGTCTGCGGCAGCTTCTCCAAAACATAATCAATCTCGGCGTCCGTCGTGTAGCGCGAGACGCCGAAGCGTAGGGAAGAGTGGGCGAGGGCGCTGGACAGGCCGATGGCTTCTAAAACGTAGCTGGCGGCGAGCGACTCGGACGAGCAGGCCGAGCCGGTGGACAGGGCGACGTCGGGCAGGGCCGACATCAGCGCATCGCCCTCCACGCCCTTGAAAGAAACGTTGACGTTGTGCGGCAGGCGCTCAGTCGGATGGCCGTTGAGCATCGCCCCATCAATCTCGGTCAGGATGCCCTGAATCAAGCGATCCCGCAGGCGCGTCAGATGCTGCTGCTCAGTGCCGAGTTCGAGGCGGCAGATCTCCGATGCACTGCCGAAACCGACGATGCCCGGCACGTTCAGCGTCCCGGACCGCATCCCCTGCTCGTGGCCGCCGCCGTCCATCTGCGCGCTCAGGCGGACGCGCGGGGCGCGGCGGCGGACATACAGTGCGCCCACGCCCTTCGGCCCGTGCATCTTGTGGGCGGTAAACGACATAAGATCGATGGGCAGACCCGCGACGTCGAGAGGCATCTTGCCGACGCACTGCGTCGCGTCCGTATGGAACAACACGCCGCGCTCCCGGCACAGCGCGCCGATCTCGCGGATCGGCTGGAGGGTCCCGATCTCGTTGCTGCCCCAGATTACGGAAACAAGAACAGTGTCGTCGGCCAGGGCGTTCCGCAGGTCGTCCAGGCTGATCCGCCCCATCGCGTCCACCGGGAGGATGGTGACGCGGGCACCCGCGCCCCGGAGGCGTTGCGCCGTGTCCAGCACGGCCTTGTGCTCGATGGCCGTGGTGATCAGGTGACGCCCCTTGTCGGTGTGCCGCTCCATGACCCCCTTCAAAGCGAGATTATCCGACTCGGTCGCCCCCGAGGTCCAGACGATCTCGCGCGGGTCCGCCCCGATCAGGGCCGAAACCTGGGCGCGGGCGCGGGCCACGGCCTCCTCGGCGGCCCACCCGAACGGGTGGCTACGGGACGCGGCATTGCCGTAGACTTCGGAGAAGAAGGGGAGCATGGCTTCCACGACGCGCGGGTCGGTGCGGGTCGTGGCGTTGTTGTCGAGGTAGATCAAAAGCGCGGATTCCTAGCCGGCTGCTCCCTAGCCCACGGTCAGGCCGGCGACGAAAGCCCGGCGGGTAAAGTCCGGGAACGCGGGCCATTCTGCCGGCGAGGGCGGCGGCCCGCTGATGTCGGCCAGCGTCGTCTCCTGCAAGAGGCTCTGGACGCGCCGCTCGATCTCGGCGAAGGGATCGCGGATGGTGCAGCGGCTGAACTGCTTGCACGAATCCCCCTGGCCGTTGGAGCACTGGAGCAGGGACAGTGGGCCGTCCACGGCGGCGAGTATTTCGGCGACGCTGACCGCCTGGGGCGCGCGCCGCAGCCGGTAGCCGCCGGTCGGGCCGGGGTGGGAGGCAACGATGTCGCTCTTCGCCAGGGCTTGCAGCAGCTTCGCGAGCAGCTCGATGGGGATCTCGTACTGCTCGGCGATTTCTTTGGTGTTGACGAGCCGCGCGGGGTCGGCGGCCTGGGCGGCGGCCAGGTGCGACAGCGCGATGAGGGCGTAATCGGCCCGCTTGGACAGACTGAGCATCGTCTGGCACGGCCCCTTTCTCCGGCGCGGCGGGCCGGGGCGGCGGCCTCGCTGGCCGTCTTCTCCGCCTGATTATACCGAATCGACAGGAGGCAAGTCAAGGCGATGTGTGCCGCAGAGGCAACGCCGGCATCTGGTACAATCGGGGAACGCTGCGGTCAAACACCCGGCCCCGAACACCCGCGGGCCTGTCGCATCAGGCGGCAGGAAGGAATGGAAGGACACTCCTATGCTGATGCGCAAAGCCTGCATCACCCTGGCCGCACTGGTCATCATTCTGCTCTCGCCCGGCAGCCTCCCTGAGGCCCGTGCGGGCGGATGGAGCTGGAAGACGCCGCCGAACATGGTCACGCTCGACTCCCACCGGCGCAGCCCCATCTTTTATGTCGGCGAGCCGATCTCGTTCACGCTCGGCGGTCCGGGGGCGACCTCGTACCTAGTGCGCGACTACTACGGGACATTGGTGGACCAGGGCGAGGTCCGGGCGCGGCTGACCGTCAAGGCGCTGGGGCCGGGCTGGTACAAGCTGTACGTTTTAGGCGACTTGGACCAGGGGGCACCCTGGGGCAGGATCGTCGGCGGGACCAACATCGCCGTGTTCCGGCGCGACCCGCACTTCCCGCCGTTTGCCCCGCAGGACGCGCCGGGCGGCGGGGACGGGGTGGGCGACCAGCCGACGCGCGACGTGACGGGCATGGGGCCGGAGCGCCTGTCCGTGCCAGATGCCAATAAGCCCGACGAGGCCATCCAGAAGCTGGAAGGCGAGATCGCCATCGACAAGCGGATGTACCTGCCGTTCGACCCCGTCCGCAAGCGTGTCCTGATGGTGGCATTCCCCAACGGCACCCAGAACCTGGACGGCGTCCGCCGAATCGTGGCGCACTTCCAACGCGACGTCGCGTACTGGGAGCCGCGCAACGAGCCGAACGGCGGCAGCAGCGGCGCGGCCTTCGCCGTCAAAGAGATGAAGCCGTTCTACGACACGGTGAAGTCGGTCAACCCGAGGCTGAAGGTGATGGGGCCGGGGACAGTCGGCATCGCGCCGGCGGGGAACATGCTGGGCTGGATCGAAGACTTCCTGAAGGCCGGGGGCGGCAGGTCCATCGATGCGTTCTCGTTCCACGCCTACAACACCGTCAACGGCGACGTGGAGATGGCCCGGCTGGCACTGGACACGCTCCAGGCGCTTTTGGCGCGCTACGGACTGGGCAAGATCGAGAAGTGGCAGACCGAGCAGGGGTACATGGCCGCCGTCTACGGGTCGTACCAGCCGCGCCTCCAGGGGCGCTGGACCATGGACCAGATGATGGTGTACGAGCAGTACGGCATCCCCAAGGAGCACAACCACTACTGGTACGATACGAGCCACGGATTCTGGGACCAGCCGATGTGGTGGGAGAACGAGGACCGCAGCCTCAACCCCGCCGCCTCGCTGCTGCGCGTCTGGAGTGAGGAGCTGTACGGGACGAACTTCAAGAGCGCCTACCGCTTCGGGCCGGCGGGCGAGGCGCAGTACGTGGGCAACTATTTCGCCGGCCCAGGCAAGCGCGTCGCCGCGTTCCTGAGCGCGGGCGACCCTTATGGGCGGGTCAGCCTGACGGTACGCGGCGGCGGCACACTCAGGACTGTCTCGCCGTTCGGCGTCACGACGAGTCTGCCCGTTAAGAACGGCCTCGCCAGCCTGCCGGTCTCCGAGCTGCCCGTCTATGTCGAGCTAGGGCCGGGGCAGACGATCACGGTCCGTCCGCTTGATTACGGGCCGAACCTGGCCCGGCAGCCCGGCGTGACCGCCAGCGCCCCCGGCAACCTGGCGAGTGTCGATCGGATCCACAACGGGGCTTATGAAAACTGGTACTATTCCCAGACGCCCGATTCGATAGCCTGGGGCGACTATTCGCTCTGGGCGAAGGCGCAGGACGCCCCCACGCCCCCCGTCCCGATGTGGGTCGTGCTGCGCCTGCCCGCCCCGCAGAGGGTCGCCCGCGTGATCGTGTACGCCGCCCCGCCCTGGCAGGGGCTGTCCACCCTGCTGGACTTTGAGGTGCAGTACGACGCGGGGGGTGTCTGGAAGACGATCCGGCGCGTCCAGGAGCCGACCTGGACGTTCCCCGCCTACTCGCCCAACAATCGGACGACCGTAGACAGCTTCTTCAGCGACCGCTGGGTTTTTCCGCTCGCGTTCCGCCCGGTCACGACGCGGCGTATCCGCCTGCTCATCCACAACGCCACGTTCGGCGGCGGGGCCACCAAAGACGTCGCCCTCGCCGGCGGCCAGACAGGCCCGCGCACGGTGACGCTGCGCGAGGTCGAGGTCTACGGCAGGTGACAGAGGAAAGCCCCGCCCCTAGAACGGGTCGACCGGGACATCGGAGGCTTTGACCGCACCAGGGGACGGGGTAAACCGGAACGTGCTGAGGGGAGTCGTGGCGGGGACCTGAAGGCGTACCAGGGTTTCCTTGAAGCCGAACTGCGTCCCCTTCTGCGCGCCGGACAGATCAGCCTGCGTGAGCCGGTTGGTGGCGGGGTCCACAGTGAAGCGGTAAGCGAGGCCTTGCTGGCCCAGGGTCATGCGGTAGACCAGCGAGTCATGGCCGTCGGCCGATTCGGCGCGGCTGGAGATCGTCGCACCCGTTTGCTTTAGCCCGGCAAGGAACTCGGCGCTGTTGTCCCGCGTGATCATCCGCAAGGCCTGGGCCAGCACGTGGGCGTCGCCGATGAAGAAGCCTCCCACCGTCAGCCCCAGGGCGGTGATGTCGTCGTCGGCCGCCTCAAACGCCGCAAAGCTGCGGACCGAATAGCGCCGGGTACCGGGCCTGTAGGTCCAGACTCGGCTGCCGTCGCTGACCACGAGGAGTTTCTGCTGCGGGACGCCGGCTGCGGAGAACTGGGTCAGCTCCGCACGGAAGCGGTTGGGGCGCTTCGCGATGACCTTCACCTCTTCACGAAAGGTGAACGAGAGGCCCTGCTTGCTGCCGCTCATCTGGAGGTTCGAGTCGGACTGAAGCAAGCCCTCTCCCGAAAGAGGGAACAGGGCTTTCTTGAGCGGCAGCAGGTCGGGGGACTGGGCAGGGGCAGGCGGAGGAGAGATCGCAGGGACCGGGGGCGCTGGGGTCTCTTGTGCGCGCACTGCCTGGACCGGGGGCACGAGCAGAAGCAGCGGGAGGAACGCGCAGCGGCGGAGTGGGTGAAGTGGCGGCAATGAGGTAATCCTCCTTGAGTGGTTTGCCCCCATTGTACCACAACAACCTGTCACCAGCCAGGTGTGTGCTAGGAAAGACCGGCCAGGCGCGTCAGGGTGCGGCTGAGGGCGCGGGAGAAGAAGCCGACGGCGGGCACGGCGCGGTCGTAATCCATGCGCGTCGGCCCGACGACGCCCAGCGTCCCGCGCTCGCGGGTGCCGACGTAGTAGGGCGCGGTGACGACGCTGCACTCGGTCATTGCGGGCACGTGGTTTTCGGCCCCGATGACCACGGCGACGTCCGCCCCGAGCAGGGCGCGTGACAGCGTCTGGAAAAGCAGCGTCCCGCGCTGAAGCGACCCCAGCACGTTTCCGATCTTGGCAGCGTCCCGGAACTCGGGCTGCCGCAGAATCTCGCTCGCGCCTTCGACGTACACGTGGTCATCGTCCAGGGCCGCCTGCGCCATCTGCCGCGCTGCCTCTACCAGCGTTTGGAACAGGGCGCGAGGACCGGCGGGGAAGTCAGCGGGGGACTCGACGGCCAGCCCCGGCAGCGCCTCCAAGGCCTGTCCCACCAGAGCGGCGTGGACGGAGTTGCCGAGCAGGGTGAGGGTCGACTGGCCGGCGAACGGCCTTTCCGAAGGCGAAAGGGAGAGCAGGCGGTTCTCGACCTGGCCGGTGCTGAGGAGCAGGACGACCAGAAGCTGGTCCTCCCCGGCGGGCGTCAAAAACACCTGGCGGACCTGGGTGTCGGCGGGCTGCGGCGGGGTGGCGACCGAGGTATAGGAGGTGGTGCGCGTCAGCAGGGCGCAGGTGCGGCGCAGGAGCCGCTCCATTTCGAGCGCGCGGTCTTCCTCGTCAAGAGGCATGAACGTTACGCCGTCAAGCTCGCGTGTGACCATCAGGTTATCGACGTAGAAGCGGTACCCCTGGTCCGAGGGGATGCGGCCCGCGCTGGTATGGAGCTGACGCAGGAATCCGAGGTCGGCCAGCTCCGCCAGCTCGCTGCGGATGGTCGCGCTCTTGATGCCCCACTGGTGCCGCGCGGCCAGCTCCTCGCTGCCCTGCGGCCTGACGGTTTCAACGTAGTCGCGGACGACCGCGCCGAGTATCTTCTGTTTTCGCTCATCGAGTGACATTTTGTTGACAACAGTATACCCCTCCGGCGGGCAGAGGGTCAATCGGCCAGGCTCAGGGCTGCCCCTCCCATCACGGCGGGGTCGGCACCGAGGAAGCCGCGCAGGGTCTCGGCGTATTCGGGGCGCTCCACGCGCTCGCACTCGGCCTGCGCCTGCCCCAGCCGGGCGGTGACGTCGCGGCGCAGGGCGGGGCTGAGCGGGTTCGGGTGGTTGAGGTATTCGCGCAGGGCCTGAACGTGGCGACGCCACAGGCGCGAGTCGACTTCCTGCTGGCAGCGGAGGCGCTCGGCGTACCAGCCGCTCCCCCACAGGTGCTCGCGCGTGAACAGGGCGCGGACGGCGGGGTCGTCCACGCCCTTGCCCTCGAAGTGGCCGTCGCGCATGACGTGGAGCAGCGCGCGCAGGGGCGGGCAGGCGAGGGCGATGCTGCCGTCCTCAAAGTAGTTGGCGGCGATCCGCTGGTGGGTCGAGACGATGTTGTCCATGCCGTCCACGAACGTCTCCAGGCTTTGCGTCTCGGGCCGCAGCATCTCGTCGCTGAAGACGTCATTGGGGTTGTCGAAGACGATCCCGAAGAAGGCGCGGACGAAGTCCGGCGTGATGCGAAAACCCAGGCGGCTGGCGAGGACGGTGCGGCCCTGGTGCTCGAAGTCCGCGCACTTTTCCAGGTATCCGTTCGCCAGCAGGAACGCCGGGTCCCGCTCGGCGACGCCCATGCGCGCCCAGACCTCGGGGATGAGCAGGCTGATGTCGTGGTCCACGCGGTAATGCGGGCCGACATGGCCCGCCGCCGTGGCGAAGTCCTGGCTGCCGGTCAGGACGTGGGAGACCAGGGCGTTGTTCAGGTCGATGATCGGCGGCAGGGCGTTGAACGGCCCCTTGGTCAGGGCACCCTCGGACCCGGCCCCAGTCGTGGACGGCGACTTGCCGGTGAGGCTGCTGATCAGCTCCATGAACAGCTCGGGCGTCTCCTGGTAGTGGATCGGGTTGTAAACGGCCAGGCTGCGGACGCCCGGCTCGGGCGGGTTCAGCCGCCGGCCCGGCAGGACGGCGTTGACGGGCGTCGGCAGCGGCTCGCCGGGGGGGACCTGCCGGCGCAGGCGCATCCCCGTCTCGGACAGGTACGCCGGGCGCGCGTCCAGCAGGTCCGCCCGGACCTGCAAGAAGCGCGGGTTCTTGGTCGGCTTGCCGCCGACGAGCCGGGGGTGGGCCGACGAGACGAAGTAGCCGGGCGCACCCGCCGCACGGCGGATGACGTCCTGCATCGGCGGCGTCCACTCGCCCAGGGTGATCGGCGAGGCGAGCAGCTCGATTGCGTCAGCCTGCGTCAGGGGCGCGTAGTTCGAGAAAAAGTTGTCGGGCCGGGCGAAGTCGGCCTCGGTGCCCTTGTCGTAGCCGCGGTGGATGGCCTCGTCGGGGCGCTGGAACTGGCGCCTCTCGGTGTTCTCGATGAACTTGACGCCCCCGCCTCGGTCGTAGCGGTCGCTGAGGTGCGAAAGCCGCGCGGCGGGGGCGACGACCGAAGCGCTGATGTCATCTTCCTTTTGAATCTTCTCGGCGGGCACGAAGTCGCTCCGCAGGGTGAAGATGCGCCAGTTACCGTCCGACGTGAAGCCGACGCGGGCGTAATGGGCCAGCAGCTTCTCGCCCCGGAAGCGAAGCTCGTTGCCGGGCCGGCCATTCACGACATCGACCGAGAACTGCGCGCGCCAGTTCTCGCCCATCTCGGGCTGGTAGAAGCGCTTGACGACGTAGACCAGCTCGCGAATGGGGTGGGGAATCGAATCGAGCCAGCCGTTGTACTCGTCGGTGTAGAGCGTCCCCGAGGGCGTGAGCAGCTTGATGACCGAGCCGAGCGAGCGGTCCGGGCTGAGGAGGGGGCGGCTGTCGCCGGTCGGGCGGTCACGGAAGCGGCTGGAGTAGTCGCGGGTCAGCAGCGCCCCCGCCGCGCCCATGTCGCGCTCGAAGTCGGCGACGAAGAACGGCGCGTACATGATCGAGTCCGAGATGGACTTGGAGATCTCGGACTTGCCGCCGCCCGAGACCGTGCTGGGCTTGTGGCAGAACGTCCCCTCGGCCGTCGTGCCGATGAGCCTCCACTGGCCCGAGTCGGCCTCCTTCTCCAGTCGGACTTTATAGCCCGCCGGGACCATGTAGGTGACGGCCGGGTCAAGCGGCAGCGAGTACGCCCCGCTCAGGTTGCGCCAGCGGACGGTCTGCGCGTTCAGGTCGATCTCGACGTTTTCGGGGACGTAGTAGATGTCCCCGAAGCGCTTATCAACGCCATAGCCCTCCTTGCGGACCTCCATCGCCTCGCCGAGCAGCCGCCTGACCTTCTCGAACGTGTGGGGCGTTTTGGGCAGGTGCGTGGCGACGCTGAACGTCTTGCCCAGGTCGTAGCGCGGATGGACAAGCGCGCCGCCGGCGTGCTCTTCTTCGACCATGCCCAGCAGGTTCGCGGCGAAGCTGATCTGGGTCTTGACCTCTTTTTTGCAATACCCGTAGTAGTTGTCGGCGATCAGCGTCACCATGACGCCCCGCCCGTCGCGGGCCGTGATCTTGAAGGCATCGCCGTCGTTGTAGCACTCGTCGGGCGAGGCCCAGCACATCCGGTCGCGCTTCTGCCGGTCGGTAGCGTCGTCGAAGTGCGGCAGGCCCAGGTCTTTCTTGGGCAGCGTCGTCAGGTGCGGGGCCAGAACCACGTAGCCGGTGTGCCCGGTCCAGCCCTCGATGTCCAGCCCGGCGTCGTTCTCGGGCAGGTGCGGGTCGCCCCCGTTGCCGAAAATGCGCTCCAGAAAGTCCAGGTTACTGACGAGGTTGCCCGGCACCACGAACCGCACCTCCATCGTCTTGCGCGGCGTCACGCTCGGCACGTGGGGCACGACCAGGGGCCGCAGCAGCAGCGAAACGAAGGTCTCGACGAGTGCGCCCGAGCCGGACGCGAAGGGGAGGCCGAGCAGGGCGCGCGGCGGATTGAGCGCGGCCCGCAGCAGGCCGGCGAAGGCGTCCTTGGGGACGCTGACCTTGTCGAACGGGACGGGTGTGCCCCCCTCAGCCACATGGAAGACGCCCTGCGTCGTCCGCCGGTCGCTTTTGGGGTTGTGCAGGACGCCTTGGCCGTGCCCCAACCTGTACGAGCTGACGATGTCGGACTCAAACGAGTCCCCATGCTCCGGCAGGCTCAACTCGCGGGCCAGTCCGGGCCGGTCGAGAATAAAGCTCTCGCCCAGGCCGGGCAGCTTGATCGGCGGCGACGGTGAGACATCGGCTAGGTAGCCGTCCAGGAACGCCTGTGCGCGGGCATCGGCCGGGCTGGGCTGGCCGTGCGAAAGCCGGATTCGCTCCCGGAGGTGGGCCACCACTTCGCGCGGGATCGCCAGCCCGCTGGCCGCGCCGGGGGACGCCTCACCCCCGCCCGAGACCATCAGATTGAACTTGATGTAGTCGGAAAGTTCCTGTCGGTCAGAGATTTGGCTTTGGTCGTTGGTCATAGGATGTGTCTCATGGCACCCCCCGGCCCCTACCCCAAGAAAGCCTCAATGATGGGGGAGTGAGACGGGGGAGCGGGGTACGTCTGGTCCCCCCATTATTGGGGGCTGGATTGGGGGCTAGGGGGTCTTCCCGAAAAACCCCCGAACCCCACAATGCTACAAGACGGTGTGCGGCAGCAGTGGGATCGGGGGCTTCATTGCCTTCGTTCCGGGATGAGGACCGGGCTTAGGGGAGGTCGGTCGCTCCCATCAGGAAGCGGTCGCACTCGCGGGCCGCGCCCCGGCCCTCGTTGAAGGCCCACACGACCAGGCTCTGGCCGCGCCGGGCGTCGCCCGCCGCGAACACGCCCGGCACGCTCGTGGCGTACTTGCCGTATTCGGCGTGGACGTTGGATCGCGGGTCGCGGGCGACGCCCATCTGCTCGATCAGCGCGTCTTCCGGCCCCAGGAAGCCCATCGCCAGCAGCACAAGCTGCGCGGGCGAGACCTTTTCGGTGCCGGGTATTTCGACGGGCACGAACCGGCCCTTGTCGTCGGTCTGCCAGTCCACCTGGACCGTGTGGACCTCTTTGACGCGGCCCTGAGCATCGCCCACGAACTTCTTGGCCGTGGTGCAGTAGACGCGCGGGTCGCTGCCGAAGACGGCCAGCGCCTCCTCCTGGCCGTAGTCCAGGCGGTAGACCTTGGGCCACTGCGGCCACGGGTTGTCCGGGGCGCGCGACTGGGGCGGCTTGGGCAGGATCTCTAGCTGGACCAGGCTGCGGCAGCCGTGCCGCATCGAAGTCCCCACGCAGTCCGTGCCCGTGTCACCGCCGCCGATGACCACCACGTCCCGGCCCTGGGCGCTCACGAAGGCGGTATTGGGCACCCCGCCCAGCACGTTCTGCGTGTTGGCCGTCAAGAAGTCCATGGCGAAGTGGATGCCGGCAAGGTCCGCGCCCTCAACCGGCGGCAGGCCGCGCGGCTTGGTTGCGCCCGTGGCGAGCACCACGGCGTCGAACTCTTTGAGCAGCCGGTCGGCGGCATAGTCCTTGCCGACCTCGACGTTGGTCAGGAACGCGATGCCCTCGTGCTCCATGAGCTTCACGCGGCGGTCCACCAACTCCTTGCCGAGCTTCATGTTGGGGATGCCGTAGGTGAGCAGGCCGCCGATGCGGTCGCCGCGCTCGAAGACCGTCACCTGATGTCCGGCCCGGTTGAGCTGGGCGGCGGCGCACAGGCCGGCCGGTCCCGACCCGACCACGGCGACGCGCCTGCCGGTCCGCCGCTCGGGCGGCTCGGGCACGATCCAGCCCTCCTCCCAGCCCTTGTCCACGATGGCGCACTCGATGTTCTTGATCGTGACCGGCGGGGCGTTGATCCCCAGGACGCACGCGCCCTCGCAGGGGGCGGGGCAGACGCGGCCGGTGAATTCGGGGAAGTTGTTCGTCTTGTGCAGGCGGTTCAAAGCCTCGCGCCACAGGCCCCGGTAGACCAGGTCGTTCCACTCGGGGATCAGGTTGTTGATCGGGCATCCCGACGCCATGCCGTTGAGCAGCGTCCCCGTGTGGCAGAAGGGGATGCCGCAGTCCATACAGCGCGCGCCCTGTTCCCGCAGCTTCTCCTCGCCGAGGTGCAGGTGGAACTCTTTCCAGTCGCGGATGCGCTCGTCGGCGGCCCGGTCGCGGGGCAGCTCGCGCAGGTATTCGATAAAGCCGGTCGGTTTTCCCATGGGTGGTCTCTGTGTTCTGAAGGGTTTCTACCCGCCCGCCGCTCGTGCGGTGTCGCGGGCGTTCTCCTCGAAGGCGGCGAGCAGCGCATCTTCGCCGGTCAGGCCGGTGGCCTCGACGCGGCGGATGGCGTCCTGCATCCGCTGGTAGTCGTGCGGGATGACGCGGACCAGGCGCGGCACCGTCTCTTCCCACCCGTTCAAGAGCCGGGCGGCGTGGTCGCTGCCGGTGTACTCGACGTAGCGGCGGACCATCTGGCGGACTTCCTCGACCTCGGCCAGGTCCTCCAGGTGCCCCAGGCCGACCATCTGCCGGTTGCACCGGGTTGCGAAGTCACCCGACTCGTCCAGCACGTAGGCGATGCCGCCCGACATGCCCGCCGCGAAGTTGCGGCCCGTCGGCCCCAGCACCACGACCCGGCCGCCGGTCATGTACTCGCACCCGTGGTCGCCCACGGCTTCGACGACCGCGTTCGCGCCGGAGTTGCGGACGGCGAACCGCTCGCCCGCGCCGCCGCGGATGTAGACCTCGCCCGCCGTCGCCCCGTACAAAGCCGTGTTGCCGATGATGATGTTGTCCCGAGCCGTGAACGTCGAGCCTTCCGGCGGCATGATCACGATCTTGCCGCCCGACAGCCCCTTGCCCAGATAGTCGTTGGCGTCGCCGTGGAGCAGCAGAGTCATGCCGCGCGGGATGAACGCGCCGAACGACTGGCCCGCCGAACCGTTGAAGGTCAGCTTGATCGTGTCTTCGGGCAGGCCTTCGGCACCCCACCGGCGCGTCAAGGCGCTGCCGACGATGGTGCCCGTGACGCGGTTGATGTTTTTGATCGGCAGCATCGCGTGGACCGGGTTGCCCCTTTCCAGCGCGGGCCGGCATAGGTCCAGCAGGGTCGTATTGTCCAGCGCCCCGTCCAGGCCGTGGTCCTGGGCCATCTGATGATAGCGTCCCACTTCGGGGCCAACCGTGGGCTGGTGGAACAGGTTGGACAAGTCCAGGCCCTGCGTCTTCCAGTGCTCGACCGCCCGGCCCGCTTCCAGTCGCCCTGTCTGCCCGACCATCTCGTTCAATGTCCGGTAGCCCAGGGACGCCATGATCTCGCGCGTCTCTTCGGCGACGAACCGCATGAAGTTGACCGCGTGGGCCGGGTCGCCGGTGAAGTTCCTGCGAAGCTCCGGGTTCTGCGTGGCGACGCCGACCGGGCAGGTGTTCAGGTGGCACACCCGCATCATGATGCAGCCGAGCGACACCAGGGGTGCGGTCGCAAACCCGAACTCCTCGGCCCCCAGCAGGGCGGCGATGACCACGTCCCGCCCCGTCTTGAGCTGGCCGTCGGTCTCGATCACGATGCGCGAGCGCAGGTTGTTCAGCACCAGGGTCTGGTGCGTCTCGGCCAGGCCCATCTCCCACGGGATGCCCGCGTGCTTGATCGAGGTCTGCGGCGACGCGCCCGTGCCGCCGTCGTGCCCGCTGATTAGGACCAGGTCGGCCTTGGCCTTGGCGACACCCGCGGCGATGGTGCCGACGCCGACCTCGGAAACCAGCTTGACGCTGATACGGGCCTGGGTGTTAGCGTTCTTCAGGTCATGAATCAGCTCGGCCAGGTCCTCAATCGAGTAGATGTCATGGTGCGGCGGCGGCGAGATCAGCCCGACGCCGGGCGTCGAGAAGCGCACTTTGGCGATCCAGGGATACACTTTGGAGCCGGGGAGCTGGCCGCCCTCGCCGGGCTTTGCCCCCTGCGCCATCTTGATCTGAAGCTCCTGGGCGTTGACCAGGTAGTGGCTCGTGACGCCGAACCGGCCCGAGGCCACCTGCTTGATCGCCGACGAGCGCGAGTCGCCGTTGGCGTCGGGGACGTAGCGGGCGGGGTCCTCACCGCCCTCGCCCGTGTTAGACTTGCCGCCGATGCGGTTCATGGCGATGGCGAGCGCCTCGTGGGCTTCCAGGCTGATCGAGCCGTAGGACATGGCCCCGGTCTTGAATCGCTTGACGATCTCCGTCCAGGGTTCCACTTCGTCCAGCGGCACGGCGGGCCGGTCCAGCTTCAGGCCGAGCAGGCCGCGCAGGGTGGCGCGCTTTTCAAGCTGGTCGTTGACCAGCCGGCTGTACTCGCCGAACGCCTGGCCGTCGTTGTTGCGGACGGCCTGCTGCAACTTGTGGATCGTCTGCGGGCTGAACAGGTGGTACTCGCCCTCCGCGCGCCAGGCATACTGCCCGCCGACATCCAGCGCCTGCGGGTGCGCGCCCCGGTCCGGGAAGGCGTGGTCGTGGCGGATCTGCGCCTCGCGGGCCAGCACGTCCATGCCGACACCGCCGATGCGCGAGGCGGTCCGGGTGAAGTAGCGGTCGATGACCGACGGGTGCAGGCCGATGGCCTCGAATATCTGCGCCCCGCAGTAGCTCTCGACGGTCGAGATGCCCATCTTGGAGATGACCTTGACGATGCCCTTGACGGCGGCCTTGACGAAATTCTTGCGCGCCTCATACGGCTCGATGTTCCGCATCAGGCCCTGCCGGATGGCGTCGTCGATGGACTCAAACGCCAGGTACGGGTTGACCGCAGCCACGCCGTAGCCGACCAGGAGCGAGAAGTGGTGGACCTCGCGCGGCTCGCCCGATTCGAGCACCAGTCCGATGCAGGTGCGAGTCCCCTGACGGATCAGATGATGGTGCAGGCCCGCCGAGGCCAGCAAGGCGGGGATGGCGGCGTGGTCGCGGTCCACGCCCCGGTCCGAGAGGATCAGGATGTTCTTGTCTTCGGCGATGGCCGCGTCCGCCGCGGCGAACAACGCCTCCATCGCCTGAACCAGCCCTTCCGCGCCGCTGCCCGACGGGAACAGGATGGGGAGCGTGACCGACTGGAATCCGGGCCGGTCGATCTGGCGCAGGCGGGCCAGGTCCTCGTTCATCAGGATGGACGAGTCCAGGGCGATCAGGTTGCAGTTTTCGGGGCCGGGCTGGAGCATGTTGCGCTCCGTCCCGATGGTCATCCCCGCCGATGTGACGATCTCCTCGCGGATGCAGTCGATGGGCGGGTTGGTGACCTGGGCGAAGAGCTGCTGGAAGTAGTTGAACAGCGACTGCGGCTTGTCCGAGAGCACGGCCAGCGGCGTGTCCGTGCCCATCGAGCCGATGGCCTCCATTCCCTGCCGGGCCATGGGGGCCATGATGATCCGCAGATCTTCCCAGGTGTAGCCGAACGCCTGCTGGCGCTGCAAAATGGTCTCCGAATCGTCGAGCGGCAGGGGGCCGGGGTCGGGCAGGTCGGAGAGCTGGATCAGATTCTCGTCGAGCCACTGCTGGTACGGCTCGGCGCGGGCGATCTCGTCTTTGATCTCCGCGTCGGCGATGATGCGGCCCTGGGCGGTGTCCACCAGGAACATCCGGCCCGGCTGTAGGCGGCCTTTCTCCAGGATGCGCTCCGGCGCGATGTCCAGGACGCCGACTTCCGAGGCCATGATGACCAAGTCATCTTTGGTGACGTAGTAGCGCGACGGTCGCAGGCCGTTACGGTCCAGGACAGCCCCGATCTGGACGCCGTCGGTGAACGAGATCGAGGCCGGGCCGTCCCAGGGTTCCATCAGGCACGAGTGGTACTGGTAGAAGGCCTTCTTGTCGGCGCTCATGCCCTCGTTGCCGACCCACGGCTCCGGGATCATCATCATCATCGCGTGGGGCAGCGAGCGGCCCGCCAGGGTCAAAAACTCCAGGCAGTTGTCGAACATGGCCGAGTCGCTCTGCTCGGCGTTGATGATCGGCAGCATCTTCGGCAGGTCGTCGCCGAACAGGTCCGAGGCGAACTGCGCCTGCCGGGCGCGCATCCAGTTGACGTTGCCGCGCAACGTGTTGATCTCGCCGTTGTGGGCGATCATGCGGTAAGGGTGGGCGCGCTCCCACGAAGGGAACGTGTTGGTGCTGAAGCGTGAGTGGACCAGGGCCAGGGCGCTCGTGAAGTCGGAATCGCGCAGGTCCGGGAAATACTCGTCCACCTGCTCCGGCATCAGCATTCCCTTGTAGACCAGGGTACGAGCCGAAAGACTGGGGACGTAGAACTTGGTGCCGGGGATGCCGTCCTTGGCGAGCAGGTGGGCGGTCCGCTTGCGGATCACGCACAGCTTGCGCTCGAAGTGCCGGGCATCCGTGATGCCCTCGCCCTTGCCGATGAACACCTGGCGCATGACCGGCTGGGCCGCACGCGCGGTCTCGCCCAGGGTCGAGTCGTCTGTGGGGACGTCGCGCCAGCCCAGGAGCCGCTGCCCTTCCTCCCAGACCACCGCCTGGAGCCGCGCCTCGCAGGTGCGGCGCTGGGCGGCATCCGTGGGCAGGAAGACAAAGCCGACCGCGTACTCGCCCGATGCGGGCAGCGCAAAGCCCAGGCTCGCGGCCTCGCGGGCGAGGAACGTGTGTGGGATTTGTGTCAGGATGCCCGCGCCGTCGCCGGAGTTCGCCTCGCTGCCGCAGGCCCCCCGGTGGGCGAGGTTCCGCAGGATGGTCAGCGCCTGCGAGACGATCTCGTGCGACTTGCCGTCTTTGATGTTGACGACGAAGCCTGCGCCGCACGAGTCGTGCTCGAAGTCCGGGTCGTAGAGTCCCTGCTTGGGGGGCAGCCCTGTCGATTCCATGCGGAGGCGTTCCTGTTCTAATTCTAAAGCTTCGGACGAGAGAAAAGCGGCACGTTTCGGAGCAGTCGCGGCACTGCGACGGGGCATCTCCTTACGAGAAGGACGGTTAGTATAGCACAAAGCGGGGAAGGCGTCAAGGCCGCGCCGTCAGCCCGGCGCGCGGCGAAAGCGGTGCGGTGCAAGGCAGATCGCGAGGGGATAATCTCTCTCGCTCCCTGGAAGATAATCTCTACTCGCTCCCTGAAAAGGGATTCATCCCCTCGCGGCTGCTGACGGCAAACAGACGCCCCGCTAGGGGTACAATGAAGGCCTATGTCACCCCTGCCGCTGCCCATGCTCGACACGCGCCTCCGCCCGCTACGCGACCTGAGAATCTCGGTCACAGACAAGTGCAGCTTCCGCTGCACCTACTGCATGCCGAAAGAGATTTTCGGGCGTGATTTCGTCTTCCTGCCGCCCGCCCAGATACTCAGCTTCGAGGAGATCACGCGGCTCACGCGCGTCTTCCTCGATCTGGGCGTGGAGAAGATTCGCCTGACCGGCGGCGAGCCGCTGCTGCGCCGGGACATCGAGAAGCTGGTGGGGATGCTGTCCGGCCTGCCCGGCCTGCGCGACCTGACGCTGACGACCAACGGCGCGCTGCTCGCGCGCAAGGCGGAAGCCCTGAAGGCGGCGGGCCTGGACCGGGTGACGGTGAGCCTGGACGCGCTCGACGACGCCGTGTTCCAAGGCATGAACGACGTCCGGTTCCCCGTCGCGCGCGTTTTGGTAGGCATCGAGGCCGCACAGGCGGCGGGGCTGGGGCCGGTCAAGGTCAACATGGTGGTGCAGCGCGGTGTCAACGACGACCAGATATTGCCGATGGCCCGCTACTTCCACGGTTCGGGGCCGGGCGCGGGGTGCGTCCTGCGCTTCATCGAGTTCATGGACGTCGGCGCGACTAACGGCTGGCGGCTCGCCGACGTCGTCCCCGCCGACACCATCATCCGCCGCATCAGTCGTGAGATGCCCCTGGTGGCCGTCGCCCCGAACTACCCCGGCGAGGTCGCCCGCCGCTTCCGCTATGCCGACGGCGGCGGCGAGATCGGGGTCATCGCTTCAGTGACGCAGCCCTTCTGCGGCGACTGCTCCCGCGCCCGCCTGTCCGCCGAGGGCCGACTGTACACCTGCCTGTTCGCCGGGGATGGCTCGGACCTGCGCGCCCTGCTGCGCGGCGAGGCCTCTGATGCCGAGATCGCCGACAAACTGCGCGGCCTCTGGTCCGCCCGCGCGGACCGCTACTCCGAGGTGCGGACCGAGGAGTCGGCCCGCCGCCCCAGAGTCGAGATGTCCCACATCGGGGGATAGGAGAGTGTGATGTCGTTAGCGACGCGACCGAGATCGTTTGCCTTTGCGCCGCGGCTCCTCGCCGCCCTCTGCTTCCTGACGGTCCTGACGGCGGCCCGCGCCGCCGAGACGGACTGCCTGGTCCGTGACCCGTCCACGATGATCAAGCGCGGCGACACCTACTGGATCTACGGCACGGGGCCGGGGACGCAGCAGTTCTCCTCCAAAGACCGCCTGCACTGGACCAACCGGGGGCCGGCCCTGCCGCGCAAGCCGGACTGGGTCGCCAAAGCATCGCCGGACAACACCAACGCCGTCTGGGCACCCGATGTTCACTTCTACCACGGCCGATACTGGCTCTACTCGGCCTACTCGCACTGGGGCACGAACAACTCCGGCATCGGGCTGGCGACCAGCACGAACTTGGAGCCGACCTCCTGGGTGGAGCAGGGCCTGGTCGTCGCCTCGGCCAACGGCGGCGTCAACGCCATCGACCCCTGCATCTTCGAGGACGCCGGCGGGAAGCCCTGGCTTTCCTACGGCTCCTATGTGACCGGGATCAAGCTGATCCCGCTCGACCCGGAGACGGGGCTGCGGGCGGCGGGGAACACGACGGCCTACAGCATCGCCAACCGGCCCGGCGTCCCCGGCGACCAGGTCGAGGCGTCCTACATCACCTACCGCGACGGCTTCTACTACCTGTTTGTCAACTGGGACGCCTGCTGCGCCGGCAGCAAGAGCACCTATAACATCCGCATGGGGCGCTCCAAGAGCGTCACCGGCCCCTATTTAGACAAGACGGGCAAAGACATGGAGCAGGGCGGCGGGACGCTGTTCCTGGGGGCCGTCAACGACAACGGCTCGGGGCGGCCCCCGGACGACGAGGACGGCCCCGGCCACGTCGGCATCACCCACGAGCCGGGCGGCGACTGGCTCACCACCCACTACGAATGGGCGCGGGACAGGCACGGTGCGACCACGGTGAACGTCCAGCGGCTTGCCTGGGACGACGACGGCTGGCCGCGCGCCGTGCTGGACCCCGGCCCCTACACAGTGGTCTCGTTCCTACCGACGCACGACGCCCTGACCGCCGGGGGCGCGTCCCTCCAGGCGCAGCCGGACACCCGCGCGGCGAATCAAAGATGGACCTTGGGCTACCAGGGCGAAGGCTACTACAGCCTGGTGAGCAGCGCCGGGGCGCTGACGGTCGCGGGCGACGCGACGAAGCCCGGCGCGAAGACAACTCTCGCGCCGCTGACGAACCGCGCGTCGCAGCTCTGGTACTTGCAGCAGAACGACGACGGGACGTACACGGCGCTCTCCAAGAACAGCGGCAAGGCGCTGGCCCTAGACGTCTCCGGCTGCTCCCTCAACGATGGGACACCGGTGGGGGAGTGGACGTCACTTGGCAACGACTGCCAGAAGTGGTCCTTCCGCCGCCGTTGAGCGTTGGGAGCAGGGCATGGCCCTCGTGCAGGAACAGATCGACTTCTCCATGCCGCCCGCCGCGAACAACCAATCCGCCTTGCGCCACCTGCCCAACGTCCACGCCCTGCTCGAAACCGAGGCGGCGCGGGCACTGCTGGGCAAGCATCCGCGTCAAATTGTCCTAGATGAAGTGCGCGCCGAGATCGACGCCCTGCGCCAAAAGGTGCTGGCGGGTGAGGCTGCGCCGCCTTTCGACGATGAAGCCATCTTTCAGGCCGTTCGAGATCGACTGGGGGACGCCGACCTGCGGCGCATCCGGCGGGCGATCAACGCGACGGGCATCGTCATCCATACCAACATGGGCCGCGCGTCCATGCCCGAGGCCGCCGTGCAGGCGGTCGCCGGGGTCGCGCGGGGCTACTCAAACCTCGAACTTGACCTCGAAACCGGCAAGCGCGGCGGGCGCGGCGGGCAGATCGGCGAACTCCTGCGGCGGCTGACCGGGGCCGAGGCGGCGCTGATCGTCAACAACAACGCCGCCGCCGTCCTGCTCGCCCTGGGGACACTGGCGGCGGGTGGCGAGGTCGTCATCTCGCGCGGCGAGCTGGTGGAGATCGGCGGGGGCTTTCGTATCCCGGACGTCATCCGGCAGTCGGGGGCGCGGCTGGTCGAGGTCGGGGCGACCAACAAGACGCGGCTCTCCGACTACGCCGGGGCGATTACGCCGGACACCAGAGTCTTGCTCAAGGTCCACACGAGCAACTATCGCATTGTCGGGTTCACCGAGGAAGTCGGGTTGGCCGCGCTCTCGGCGCTGGGGCAGGAACGCGGTTTGCCGGTGATGAACGACCTGGGCAGCGGGGCGTTGACCGACCTGACGCGCTGGGGCCTGCCCTATGAGCCGACGGTCGGCGAGGCGATTCAATCAGGCGCGGATGTGGCGACGGTAAGCGGCGACAAGCTGCTGGGCGGGCCACAGTGCGGGATCATCCTGGGCCGCGCGGAGATGGTGGGCCGCATGGCGGCAAACCCGCTGTACCGCGCCCTGCGCCCGGACAAGATGACGCTGGCCGCCCTGGAAGCGACCCTGCGGCTTTACGAAGACGAAGAGCGCTTGGCCGAGGCCGTACCCACGCTGCACATGCTCTCGCGCACGCGCGCGCAAATCACGCCCCGCGCGCGGCGATTGCGGAACGCGCTGGCGAAGCTGCCGGGCCTGGAAACGCGGCTCCGGGATGGGGACGGCTACACCGGCGGCGGCGCGTTGCCCGCCCACCCGCTGCCGACCAAGTGGGTTCAGGTGCGGTCACTGGGGGATGGCCCATCCGTGGACGAACTTGCCGCGCGGCTGCGGCGGCATGACCCGCCGGTCGTCGGGATGGTCTCAGACGGCTGGCTGACGCTGGACGTGCGGACCGCCCGCGACGACGAGTTCTCGATCATCGTGGCGGCGGTGCGGGAGGCAGGATCAGCCGGTTCTTCTCCGGGCGACTGAAGTCACCCGACCTGGGACTTGGGCGGCTTGGGCGTGGGAAACCGTGAGGAGGGAGACAGCGGCGTGAAGAAAATCATGATTTGTATACTGTGGCTGCTGCCGGTTCTAGTCCTCACAGCCAAGCCCGTGGCGGCGCAGACAGCCTGGAAGCCGTTCGAGCGGTTCGACTTCCGGCACCGGGTCCTGACATTGGCGCAGACCGGCCCCATGACGCTGCTGGACCTGAAGTACATGCGCGGCCTGGTCTTCGGACGGCACGGGCGGCGGTTCGATGAGGCGGCGATCCAGGACTTCTTGAAGACGCGGCCTTGGTACAGGCCCTCTCCAACCTACCGGGTCACTGACTTGAACGCCGACGAGCGCCTGAACATGGACGCGATCAAGACGGCCGAGTCGCGTCGGCATTCACATCCCGGTCCGGGCGATATGCGCTTCTTCACCGCCCGGAGGCTGACACCGGGGCAGCTCGGCGCGCACAGCGCGCTGGACCTCCAGATCATGGCCGCCGAGGTCGAGGCCTGGCGCGGCAGGCCCTTCACCGCCAACCCCTGGCTGCGCGAGTATTTCGCCGAGCGCTACTGGTATCACCCGCGCGCGGATTACGGCATCCGGGACCTGTCGCCGACCGAGCAGGCGAATCTCGCCTTGCTCCAACGCTCCCTGCGCGATTCTCGGCATCTTGCCCTGGCACCGGGCGACATGGGCCGGTTCCGGGCGGTGCCGATCACGGCGGCCCAGCTTCGTGGCCTGGGGCTGTACGACCTGCGCGTCCTGCGGAACGAGATATTCGCGCGGCGCGGGGGTCGGTTCCACACGGCCTGGCTGCAAAGCTACTTCGACGGCCAGCCCTGGTATCGGCCCCAGCCCAGCGGGAACCCGGTGGCGCTGTCGCCGGTTGAAAGCCGTAACGCCAAGATCATCGCGGACGCCGAGGCGCGACTTCACCAGCAGGTCTCGACCGCGCCCCTGCCGCCGTCGCTGCTTGAGGGCCTATCGGCGGACGACGCGCGGCGGCTGCGGAACGAGGTGTACGCCCGGCACGGGCGCGTCTTCGGGGACCCGTGGCTCCAGGGCTACTTCCAGAGCCAGCCCTGGTACAAGCCTGACGCCCATTTCCGCGAGGCGTCTCTCTCGCCCATCGAGCGGGCAAACGTCGCCGTCATCAAGCGCTACGAGGAGCGGGGCCGGACTCAGCTCCGGCAGGCGGCGGCTTGATAGGCCCCGGCTCTGCGGTGCAGAGCCAGTGCGTCCCGGTCGGGACGAGGGCTACAATGGATAAAGGCAAGCACATCACGGTCGGCGTGGCGGGCCACGTGGACCATGGCAAGACGGCCCTGGTCCGCGCGCTGACCGGGACTGAGACCGACCGGCTCAAAGAGGAGCAGGCGCGCGGCATGTCCATCGTTCTGGGCTTCGCGCACCTGGCCCTGCCCGGCGGCGTCGTGGACCTGATCGACGTGCCGGGCCACGAGAAATTCGTGCGGACGATGATCGCCGGCGCGACGGGCCTGGACGCCGCCATGCTCGTGGTCGCGGCGAACGAGCGTGTGAGGCCGCAGACGGTCGAGCACGTCGCCCTGCTGGGACTGCTCGGCGTCCGGCGCGGCCTGGTGGTGATCGGCAAAAGTGATCTGGTGACTGAGCCGGAAGAACGGGCGCGCACAGAAGCCGAGGTGCGGGCTTTTGTCGCGCCGACGTTTCTGGGGGACTCGGGCGTCTTCTGGGCGTCGGCCCACACGGGCGAAGGCCTGGAACAGATCACCAAGGCATTGGCCGGGCTGCTGGCCGCCTCTGATGCGCCGCCCGAGTGGCCGTACCTCACGCTCCCGGTTGACCGCGCGTTCACGATCGTGGGGCAGGGGACGATCGTGACCGGGACGCTGCGGCGGGCGTCGCTGCGTGTCGGGCAGGCGGTCGAGATCTGGCCGCGCGGGCTGCGCGCTGAGGTGCGCGGGCTGGAGGTACACGGGCAGGCCGTCCCCATTGCCCGGCCCGGCTGGCGCACGGCGGTCAATCTGCGCGGCGTCAAGAAAGAGGACGTGGCGCACGGCGACACGCTGGCGACGACCGGCGCGCTGCGCCCGACGCGGCTGCTGGACGCCGAACTCTCGGTCCTGCCGTCAGCGGAGCGGCCAATCAGGCGCGGGCAGGCGGTGACGCTGCACTGGGGTACGGCGGAAGTCGCCGCCCGCGTCTACCCCCTCGGCCCCCTGGAGATCGCGCCCGGCGCGTCGTCCCCGACGCAGTTCCGGCTGGCCGAAGACGCCGTGGTGCCTGTCGGCGAGGCGTTCGTCATCCGCACGCCTTCCCCGCCCGAGACGTTGGGCGGCGGCCACATCGTTGACTCCTACCCGGCCAAGCACACGCGCGTTGACGAGGGCGTTCTCCGTAGCTTCGCCATCCTGGCCTACGGGCAACCCACGGATCGTCTGCGGGAGAAGCTGCGCGAGGCGGGACCGGCGGGCCGTGACCGGCGGGAGCTGACGCTCGACCTGGGGCTTGACGCCGATGCACTGACGCCCGATCTGGCCCACTTCTGCGGCGGCCTGGCTTTAGACTTAGATGCCTTCGCCGCGATGACAGTTCAAGCGCGGGACGGGGTGCGGGCGTTCCACGCCAAGAACCCGCTGCGGCGCGGCCTGCCCCGCGAAGAGCTGCGTCGACTGCTGCCGCGCTCGCTCGCGCCCGTGGCGCTCGCGTCCCTGCTGGAATCAACGGCACAGGCAGGCCTCTTGGAGACGTTCGCCGGTCTAGTGCGCGAAACGGGGTACAACCCGGAAGAGGCGCTTTCGGCCATCGAGCGCGACATCGCGGGTGAGATCGAGGCGCGCTTCCGGGACGGTGGCCTGAAGCCGCCTGACCTCAATGAAGTCCTGAAGCGTGACCGGCGGCGCAAAAGCGTGTACCAATTTTTGGTGGAAGCCGGGAAGCTGACACCTACTGTCGGCGGGGCTGAGGGCCGTACCGCCGTCTTCCACCAAGAGGCCATCGCCGCCGCCACGCAGCGGCTCCAGTCTGCCTCTTGGGGGGACGGCCTAAGCGTCTCGGAGCTGGACGCGATCTTGGGGACGACGCGCAAGTTTGCGATTCCCTTGCTGGAACACCTGGACGCGCTGGGCATCACGCGCCGCCGGGGCGACCGCCGCGTCTGGGGCGAAGCAGAGATAAAAGACGAGAAAGAACGTCCCAATGACGACACACCCTGATACCCCCGTGCGACTCACGGAAATGGTCTCGTGCGCCGGCTGCGCGGCGAAGCTCGGACCGGCGCATTTGCGCGCCGCCGTCGGCGGCCTGCTCGACGGCATGACCCCCGGCCCGAACGTGCTGGTCGGCTTCGGGCTGCTCGACGACGCGGGCGTTTATAAGTTGAGTGACGATCTGGCCCTGGTGCAGACCGTGGACTTCTTCACGCCTGTCGTGGATGACCCCGTGCTGTTCGGCGAGATCGCCGCCGCGAACGCCCTGTCGGATGTCTACGCGATGGGCGGGGAACCGCGCACAGCTCTCAACATCGCCTGTTTTCCTTCGACGCTCGACCCGCAGATATTGAACGCCATCCTGCGCGGCGGCATGAACAAGTGCCGCGAGGCCGGGGTCGCCCTGCTGGGCGGGCATACCGTGGATGACCCGGAGATCAAGTTCGGCATGGCCGTGACCGGCCTGGTCCATCCTGAGCACATTTGGAGCAACGCCGGGGCGCGGGTGGGGGACGTGTTGGTGCTGACGAAGCCGCTGGGCGTGGGCATCATCACCACGGCGATCAAGCAGGGCGTCGCTTCGGACGACTCGGTTGACGCCGCTGTGACCGCCATGCGGACGCTCAACCGGGCCGCGCGCGACGCGGCGGCTGTCTTTGACGTCCACGCCTGCACCGACGTGACCGGCTTCAGCCTGATGGGCCATTTGTCTCAGGTCGCGCGGGCGTCGGGCGTGACCGCCCGTGTCCACCCCGCCCGCCTGCCGGTCCTGCCCGGCGCGTGGGAGCTGGCGCGGCGCGGCGTCGGGCCAGGCGGCACCGACCGCAACCGCGCCTTCTACGGCGAGTACGTCTCGCTGCCCCCCGGCGCGGACGACGCCCTGATCCGCCTGCTGTTCGACCCACAGACATCGGGTGGCCTGCTGCTCTCGGTGCCCGCCTCGCAGGGCGAAGCCTTGGTGTCTGCCCTGGCAGACGGCGGCGCGCTTGGCACGATCATCGGCGAGATCGCTGGCCCCTCGTCGGGCCGTGTTGAGGTACTATAACTGACGTTGTATGGAGGCGTTCGGGGTCTGGTGGCCCCCCCGGTCTTCAAAACCGTTGACCCGCCTCGCGCGGGTGGTGGGTTCGATTCCCATCCGCTTCCGCCATTTCTAGGGACCCTCATGGAGCCTGACCTATTATGTCCTCTCCGACGGGCGGCGTTGATGCCCTCAAAATCCGGCGGGTGACGCGCCTGCGCGACGGGGCGCTGGCCGATGCGGACGACGCCCTGGTAGTCGAGGAGCCGCTGGAAATCCGCCTGGGCGACGAGCGGTTCACCGTGACCATGCGGACGCCCGGCGACGACTTCGCCCTGACGCGCGGCCTGCTGCTGACCGAGGGCGTGATCCGCTCCGGCGATGACATCGGGCAGATTCGCTACTGCGACGTGGGCGAGGCGGGCGACGTCGAGGGGGACAACATCGTCACCGTCCGCCTGAAGACAGCGCCCCAGTCGGGCCGCCTGTGGCAGCGGACGCTGATGGCCGGCACGAGCTGCGGCCTGTGCGGCAAGGCGGCCCTGGAGGCCGTCGGGATGCAGGCCGACCCGCTGCCCGTTTCGCCCGCCGTCCTCACGCGCGAGACGCTGCTGTCGCTGCCGCACACGCTGCGGCGTCACCAATCGCTGTTTCGGCAGACGGGCGGCCTGCACGCGGTCGGGCTGTTCGAGGCGTCGGGGAACTGCCTGTGCGTCTTCGAGGACATCGGGCGGCACAACGCGACCGACAAGGCCATCGGCTTCGGCGTCGAGCAGGGCTGGCTGCCATGGTCAGGCGCGGAGCCGCTGACCCTCCTGGTCAGCGGGCGCGCGAGCTTCGAGATCACGCAGAAGGCGCTGATGGCGCGCATCCCCGTCGTCTGTGCCGTCTCCGCCGCCTCGTCACTCGCCGCCGAACTCGCCGAGGCCAACAACCAGACGCTCATCGGCTTCCTCCGGGACACAGGCCTGACGGTCTACGCCGGACGCGAACGCTTGGTGGGAGCGTAACGGCTCTCCCGCCCGATGCCCAAGGCGTCCGCGACCCAAGTGATGTAGTTGAACCAGGCCGTGATCAGCGCGATCTGCAAAATCCCCCGGTCGTCAAAGCCGACGGCCCGCAGGTGCGCGTAGTCATCCGGGCTGACCTTCGTGTCGTCTTTGGTGGCCTTGACGGCGTAGTCCAGCATGGTCCCTTCGGCTCGCCCTGCGCTAAGTTGGAGACAGCTCCCCACGCCTCCCAAGTGGCGAGGCGATCCACGTAGGCAGCACACGCCGTAGAGCCGCGTCTCAGCAGAACATATCGACGTGGCGCTCGCACCAGTCGCGGAAGGTTCGCGGCGCGACGCCGGTAAGGTTCTCGATGTCGTCGGCGATCACCCCGGCTCGGCCCGCGCGGAACAACTCGTTGAGATTTTGCATGGCTTCGGCAAGCTGGACCGGAGTACCGTGGGCGATGCTGTCCTGCGCGACCTGCTCGGGTGTGACATCGACGAAGTCGATGGTGCGTCCGAGGACATCCGAAAGGATTTGGACCTGCTCGCGGGAGGTGAGCGCCTCCGGCCCGTTGAGGATGTAACCGTGTCCGACATGGCCCTCCTCGGTGAGTACGAGGGCAGCGACACGCGCGATGTCGTCGGGATCAACATAGGGTATGCGTCCCAGCCCACTTGGATCGACGACGCGGTTCTCGGCGCGGATTCCGTCGGCCCATGACAGCGCGTTCGACATGAGGCCATTTGGCCGCAGATAGGTGACGTCGAGTTCCGACTGGTTTAGCAGATCCTCACGGGCGGCAAGTGTCATACCGATTGTCGGCAGGGGCCGGAGGCGGGCACCGATAGAGGAGAGCAACACGATCCGGCGCACCCCGGCGGAACGCGCAGCGTCGATCATGATCTGGGTCTGGGTGGTGCCAGGGCTGACGTGCAGCAGGAACACACTGTCAACGCCGCGAAGGGCTGCGGCAACACTTTCAGCGTCGTCGAGGTTTCCGACGGCGATGTCAATGCCATTAGGAAGGAGGTCGGCGCGAGAGGCGTCACGGACTAGGGCACGCACTCTGTGGCCTTCTTTGTGGAGCTGGTCAACGACGGCCCGGCCGATGTTGCCGGTAGGTCCGGTGATGAGGTACATAGTTGATCCTTTCGCGATCGGATAGATTACCAAGGTAAGCTTCCGGCGGCGTTGCGGTAGGCGCCGGTCGGAGTGTCGGGGCCGCCGAGGGCGAAGGCGATGATGGCGTCGGTGCCCTTTTCAACTGAGTGACCTTGTCCGCCGCTGAGGTCGGTGGCGGTCATGCCGGGGTCGGCGGCATTGATGCGGATACCGGGCAGTAGCTGCGCGTAGCGGGCGGTCAGCATGTTGATCGCGGACTTGGCTGCACCGTACAGTGGTGTGCCGGCGTGCGACTCGATCCGGCTCGAATCGTGGAACAGCGCGAACGAGCCGAGGCCGCTGCTCACGTTGACGATGCGTGGGTCTGAGGCCCGCTCGAGGAGTGGGAGGAAGGCATGGATCACCCTGACGTAACCAACCACGTTGGTCAGCAGCACCATGGCTGCGTCGTCGCCGGTGTACTCGTGGACGTCGCGTAAGGGGCCGGTGATACCGGCGTTGTTGACCAGCACGTCGAGATGCCCCTCTTTTTGCGCGACGACCTCGGCGGCATGCCGGACCGAGTCGTCGGACATGACATCCAGTTGGATGGGGCATGCACCGACGTTCTCGGCGGCGGCGCGACCACGCTCAATGTCTCGGGCTGCCAGATACACGCGGTAACCAGCGCCGGTGAGGCGTCGAACAGTCTCCATGCCGATGCCTTTGTTGGCACCGGTGACCAGAGCGACCATTTTATCCTGCATAGTAACCTCCTCCGAGTGCGTGGTACTATAGAGTGCTGCAACTTAACTCGCAAGAAGTATACCCGCATATCTAAACACTGTCAAGATAAATGTGAACACCGTATAGATAAAACAGGAACATGCCTCAAAAAAGATCAACTTATCATCACGGCGACCTGCGCGCGGCCCTGATCCAAGCGGCCGATGACCTCATCGCCGAGGGGGGCCTCGAAGCCTTTTCGCTTCGTGCCGCCGCTCAACGTGCGGGCGTCTCCCCAGGCGCTCCGGCGCACCACTTCGGGAGCGCGAAAGGACTCCTCACCGAAGTGGCTCTGTTGGCGTTTGGAAGGATTAGTCAGTACATCAAGGAAGTCGGGCACTCAGACGATGTCACTACGGATGTCCGCGCACTGACGCTCGCGTTTGTCACCTTTGCGCTAGATCATCCCGGCCACTTCCGTCTGATGTTTCGGAGCGACCTCGTGAACTGCAATGATCCCCGCTATCCTGAGATCAGCATCAAGCCTGGGATGCGACTTGGGCTTGCTGTCGCTGCTTATCACGGGAACTCCGATGTAGATCTAAATCGGTTTAATGATTCCGTGGATATGTTCTGCGCGATGTCTCTGCTGCATGGCCTCGCGCATTTGGTTCTCGAGGGAACAGCGGCCTCTTTTTTTCAAAGCATCACTCCCCGCGATTTTGTGAATACAGAACTGCCCAAGGCGCTTGAGCACATGTACCCGCACATAGACAGGACGCAGGAAGCATAGGTGCCCAAAAATGGTGCTTGTCCTCCTCCGGCTTGACGAACTGGCCGTTGTTCGGATCACGAACAGCGGCTTGCGTTTTGGGCTGCGGCTGGGGAAACATGGCGTTGGGCATCGCCGCTGCCTTCGGTCCTGCTGTCTGCAAGCCATGCAGGTCGTCGGCGGTTTGCTGGGCTTTGGCAGCGGTGAAGATCGCCAGCGAGGCACTTCCAGCCAAGAGCCGGCGTGGTCTGGATGCGGCTCGTGGCAAGGGAGAAATGGGCGCACACGAACGCGGCATCGATCCTCAACGCCTACTTTGAGCGTTTCATCGGAAGTGCATCAGCGCGGCCATCGCGGCGTAGAAGCCGCACATGCCGTGGACGCCGCCGCCGGGGGGCGTGGACGCGGAGCAGAGATAGACACCGGGGATGGGCGTGGACCAGGGCGTCCAGCGGGGGAGGGGGCGGGTGAAGAGCTGCGCCCAGTCCTGGACGCCGCCGTTGATGTCGCCGCCGACGTAGTTGGCGTTGTAGCGCTCCATCGCGGTCGGGCTGATGACGGAGCGGGCTAAAACACGGTCGCGGAAGCCGGGCGCGAACCGCTCGATTTGCGCCTCGATGCGGTCCGTCATGTCTACGGTGCTGCCGTTTGGCGTGTGGCAGTAGCCCCAGGCCGTGTGCTTGCCCTGCGGGGCGCGCGTGTCGTCGAAAAGGCTCTGCTGGGCCAGCAGGACATAGGGCCGCTCGGCGATCTCCCCGCGCGCCGACGCGCGCTCGGATGCGCTGATCTCCGCCCGCGACGCGCCCAGATGCACCGTGCCGGCTCGCGCGACATCGGGTGATTTCCATGGGATCGGCCCGTCCAGCGCCCAGTCCAGCTTGAACGCGCCCATGCCGTAGCGGTAGCGCGACAGCGCGGCGCGGTAGCCTGCGGGGAGCTTGTCGCCGGCGATGGCGAGCCACTGCTTGGGCGAAATGTCGGCGAAGACCAGCCGCGACGGGGGCAGGTCTGCCAGCGACCGCACGGTCTGCCCCGTTTCCACTTCGCCCCCCAATGATCGCAGATGGGCCACCAGGGCATCAATAATGGACTGCGAGCCGCCGCGCGGCAGAGGCCAGCCGACAGCGTGGCCGGCGATGCCCAGGGCCAGCCCGAACGCGCCGCTTGGGGACTGCTCCAGCGGCAGCATCGAGTGCGCGGCCATGCCCGCGAAGAAGCCACGCGCCCGCCCTCCCTGGAAAGCCGACTCGGTCAGCCTTTGCGACGACTGGATCGCCTTCAGCCCGAACCGGGCCAGGCCGAAGGGATGGCGCGTCAGCCGCCACGGCTCGCGCAGGGTCCGCGATGTTTGGTCCCAGTCCGGCACCAGCGGCCCCATCAGGCGCTCGTAGTTTTTCCCATCCGCCCCCAGTGTGTTCCCTGTCGCTTCCACCGACCGCTCCAAGAGGGCGGGCGGGCCGTCGTCGAAGGGGTGGGCGAGCGCGGCGGGCGGCTGTATCCACTCCAGCCCGTACCGTTCCAACCCCAGCGTCCGAAAGAACGGCGAGCCGTAGCCGAGCGGGTGGATGGCCGAACAGATGTCGTGCCGGAAACCCGGCAGCGTCAGCTCCTTGGTCCGGCACCCGCCGCCGGGCGTGTCCGCGGCTTCGAGGACGAGGACAGAACGCCCCTCCTGCGCGACTTTGATGGCCGCCGCCAGCCCGTTCGGCCCCGCGCCGATCACCACGGCGTCGTACTCAGTGTTGCTGCTCAAAGTATTTCATCAATTCTAAGAAATTAGCGACGGGTGCCGCCTGAACTGTAGAAGCAGCAGAGCTTCAGAGGGGTACGCCTTCCGGTAAATGTCTCAGGAAGGCAAAACCAAGCGGAATTTGCGTAGTCTCCAGTGTGATCTTCCAACAATCCACTTGCAGCATCCGTGGAAAAAGGCTGTATATCATCGCTTGATAAGCACTCGAGCTCACAACGGGAGAGGATACAACAAAATAAGTGCGCTCCAAGCCCTTGAGTTCCTGAAGCAGCTCTAGTCTGCTGTTGTTACTGTTGCAGTCATATGTCGAGTTCAATTTTACTTTGTCTGCCGCCATCCTACCTAAGAGAGTCTCATCGAAGCTGCTTGCTGACATCAGCACGGTAGTGTCAGTGCTCACATCTGCGATTATGTTCTGTAGCCTGTGAAGATCAAAAGAGGAGCAGACAATCAACTGCTTCATAGTGCTTCCCCGTAACGTGCTGATTGCGAAGTTTCTTGGGAGAGGCCGTAATCCGCCGGCATCTGGGCCAACATCACCCATGTCTCTGCCCGAAGCCGTTCCGTTTCCGACTGATTGCTCTTGGTTCGCTCATCAATCAAATCTAGCTGAGTGAACAGATCGGCGACAGCAGTTTTGTAGTCCGTAACTCGTTCGACTGCCGGTTTATGGGCGACTTCTGGCGTCAACGTCTTGTCCGCCTCGGGTGTTCGCGCAGAAGCAGTAGCTCTCGGATGGCATTCGCGGTCTCACGCCACATGGTCAAACTGCCCTCAGACACGCCAAGATTTCGCGCGTCTCGGCACGTACACGGTCAGTCTCCGCTTGGGTCTCCTTGATCTGCTCGTTGAGGACCTGCATCTCGGCAAACATTTGAGCAATAGCCGCCTTGTAGCCTGCAACTCGTCCGGCGGTTGGTTGCGGACCGGCTTCTGTTAACAACGTTTTGTCCATGATGGCTCCTCCTAACGCTATTGTAGCACACCGGGTTGTAGCACACCGGAGCCGCCACCGATAGTGCGCTCATTGGCAAGCCTCCAGCAGTGCAGTTGTGGTTCAGCATTGTACTCAATCCTATGATGTTCCCGCACGATTGTTGGCAGGAATAGCCGGGGAAAAAGGTGAATAGAAACAAAAATCGACGCCGCTGTCAGGTACGACAGACAGGGAGCCAGGGACCATGATAAAACTGCCTCTTTTCGCGTCCAACAAGGGCGGAAAAAAGCGCGAGGCGCAGCCGTTCAGCCGGCAGACACTGGGGAAAGGGGCGCGCACCGAGGGCGCGACCGTGACCGAGGGCGTCTGCCCGTACTGCGCGGTCGGCTGCGGCCAGCACATCTACACCAAGGGCGGCCAGATCATCGACATCGAGGGCAACCCGCACTCGCCCATCAACGAGGGGACTCTGTGTCCCAAGGGCGCGAACGTCTTCCAATTGGCCCGCAACCCGCACCGGGTCAAGCACATCCTGTACCGCGCCCCTTACGCGACCGAATGGGAAGAAAAGCCATTAGAATGGGCGATGGACCGGATCGCCCAAAAGGTGAAAGACGCCCGCGAGCGGGGCTGGGCTGAGAAGGACGATCAGGGGCAGACCATCAACGCTGTCCGCAACATCGGCACCCTGGGCGGGGCGACGCTGGACAACGAAGAGAACTACCTGATCAAGAAGCTGTTCACGGCGGGGCTGGGCGTGCTTTCGGTCGAGAACCAGGCGCGCATCTGACATTCTGCTTCCGTGCCCGGTCTGGGTGCGACATTTGGCCGCGGCGCGGCCACACAATACCAGCAGGATCTTCAGAACAGCGACGCCATCTTGATCATGGGGTCTAACATGGCCGAGGCGCACCCGGTCGGCTTCCGCTGGCCGATGAAGGCCAAGGCTCGGGGCGCGAAGCTCATCCACGTGGACCCCAGATTCACCCGCACATCGGCGATGGCCGATCAGCACGTCCAGATTCGGGCCGGCAGTGACATCGCGTTTTTGGGCGCGCTGGTCAACCACGTCTTGACCCAGGAGCGCTGGTTCAAGGAGTACGTGCTCGCCTACTCCAACGCTTCCACCATCGTGGACGAGCGGTTTCAGGATACGGAAGAGCTGGACGGCCTGTTCAGCGGCTATGACACCGAGTCCCGCGCCTACGACCCGTCTGAGGGGCATTGGAGCTACAAGCACCCTGAGGGGGATGAAGGCAAAGACGAGGGCGGCACCAGCGGCAAGTCTTCAGCGGACTCGCGCGGCCTGCACGGGCACGGCATCGAGGGCGGAGCCAGCACCCACAACTCCCCCCAAGGCGAAGCGACCGGGTCCAAAGCGGGCCACATCCAGCGCGACGAGACGTTGCAAGACCCAAACTGCGTGATGCAGCTCCTGCGCCGGCACTTTGCCCGGTACACGCCTGAAATGGCCGCCGACATCTGCGGCTGCACCCCGCAGCAGATCGTCCAGGTCGCCGAGACGCTGTGCGACAACTCGGGGCGCGAGCGCACGAGCGCCATCTGTTACGCGGTCGGCTGGACCATGCACACGACCGGCGTCCAGATCATCCGCACAGCGAGCATCCTCCAGACTCTGTTGGGCAACATGGGCCGGCCCGGCGGCGGTATCATGGCCCTGCGCGGCCACGCCAGCATCCAGGGGTCCACGGACATCCCGACTCTGTACGATCTGCTCCCCGGCTACCTGCCCCAGCCGACGTCCGAGCCGTCGCACGACACGCTGGACTCGTATGTCAAGTACGAGGGCCTGCCCACGGGCTACTGGGTCCACTTCCGCGAGTTCATCGTCAGCCTGCTCAAAGCTTATTACGGCGAGGCGGCGACCAAGGCCAATGACTTCTGTTACAACTGGCTGCCCCGGCTGGACGACGACTATTCCATGATCCTGGCCTTCCAGCGCATGGCGAAGGGAGACTTTGAGGGCTACTTTTTGTTCGGCCAGAACCCTGCGGCGGGGTCGGTCAACGCCAAGGTCGTCCGCGAGGGCCTGCGGAATCTGGACTGGCTGGTCGTCGCCGACTGGTTCGAGACCGAGAGCGCCGTCTTCTGGAAGAACGACCCGACCGGGCCGCCGCCCGAACAGATCGCCACCGAGGTCTTTTTCATCCCCGCCGCCTCGTCGCCGGAGAAAGAGGGAACGCTGACCAACACGCAGCGTCTCATTCAGTGGCACGACAAGGCCATCGACCCCCCGGACGACTGCCGCTCGGACCTGTGGTTTTTGTACAACCTGGGCAAGCGGCTGCGTAAGCTGTACGCAGGCTCGACGGACCCCAAAGATCAGCCCCTGCTGCACCTGACCTGGGACTACGAGTACGACGAGCACCCGCGTCTCCCGGACGGCACGATGAGCCGCATCGAGGGCGAGCCGGACGCCCTGAAGGTGCTCCAGGAGATCAACGGCTACCACACCGACCGGGTAGACCCCGAGACGGGGAAGTGGAAGCTGCTGACCGGGTTCAACGAGTGCAAGGACGACGGCACGACGGCCTGCGGCGGCTGGATCTACTCCGGCGTCACGCCCGCGCCCCATGTCAACCGCGCCCGCGACCGGGTCCGCACACCGGATAACCCGCTGGACCCTCGGTGGGGCTACGCCTGGCCGCACAACCGGCGCATCCTGTACAACCGGGCGAGTGCCGACCCCGAGGGTAACCCGTGGTCGGAGCGCAAGAAGCTGATCTGGTGGGACAAAGACAAGTCCGTCTGGACCGGCGACGACGAGCCGGACTTCGAGCCGGACAAAGCCCCGTCCTACCGCGCCCCGCTGGATGCCGTGGGCATGGAGGCCATCGGCGGCGACCAGCCGTTCATCATGCACCCCGACGGCCTGGCCTGGCTGTTCGCGCCCGGCGGCACCAAAGATGCGCCCCTGCCCGCGCACTACGAGCCGGTCGAGTCGCCGGTCCGTAACCTGCTCTACGGGGCGACCCAGGACAACCCGACGACGCGCTACTTTGAAGACCTGCCGGGCAATAAGCTCGCCCGCTACCCCGAGTCGGACTTCCCGGTCGTCGCCTGCACGTTCCGGCTGACGGAGCACTATCTGAGCGGGCCGATGTCGCGCTTCAATTCGTGGCTCAACGAGCTGATGCCGTCCATGTTCATCGAGATCAGCCCGGAGCTTGCCGCCGAGCACGGCATTGAGCACGGCGGCTGGATGGTCTGCGAGTCGGCGCGGGCCGGGATCGAGGCGCGCGCAATGGTGACGAAACGGATCAAGCCGATGGTCGTCGACGGCAGGACGATCCACCAGGTCGGCATCCCCTTCCAGTGGGGCTTCGCGGGCGAGGTGGTCGGCAGCAGCGCGAACGACCTGACTTCGCTCGTGGCCGACCCGAACGTGACGATGCACGAGGCGAAGGTGTTCGCCTGCCGCGTCCGCGCGGGCCGCCTGCCGGGCCAGCCGACCCGTCCGACTCAGCCCGCCGAGCGCTGGGCCAACCGCCAGCCCGTCCCGGATACCCCGGCGGGGGCGCAGCCGGAGGGCCACCTCGAAAAGCACATCCGCAAGGACGGGCCGGAAACGCCCCGCCCCTGAAAGAACACCATGATTCCCCTCGACATGTTCGACAGCATCGCTAATGCCTTCCCGCCACGCCGGACGGACGTCCCCGGTGCCGAGGCCCGCACGCAGACGGGCTTCTTCACCGACACCAGCGTCTGCATCGGCTGCAAGGCCTGCGAGGTCGCCTGCAAGCAGTGGAACCAGCTCCCCTCGGACGGCTTCAAGTTCACCGGCAACTCCTATGATAACACCGAGATGCTGTCCGAGACGACGTGGCGGCACGTGGCGTTCCAGGAGCAGATCGGCGAGCATTCGTCCCGCTGGCTGATGATGAGCGACGTCTGCAAGCACTGCGAGGATGCCCCCTGCCTCCAGTCGTGCCCCACGGGATCGCTGATCTACAACGAGTTCGGCAACGTTTATTTGCAGGCCGACATCTGCAACGGCTGCGGCTACTGTGTTTCGGCCTGCCCCTTCGGCGTCCTGGGGCGCAGCGAAGACGACGGCCACGCACACAAGTGTACGCTGTGCTACGACCGGCAGAAGGACGGCATGACGCCGGCCTGCGCCAAGGCCTGCCCCACGGCGTCGATCCAGTTCGGCCCCGTCGATGAGTTGCGCGAACACGCCAAGGCCCGCGTCGAGACGCTGCGCGCGCAGGGCAACGAGGGCGCGTACCTGTACGGCGCGGACGACCTCGGCGACTACGGCAAGCTGCACTCGTTCTTTCTGCTGGAAGACCACCCGAACCGCTACAACCTGCCGACGAATCCGCCCCAGCCGCTGAAGAAGCAGGGCAAGCGCTACGCCGCCAGCCTGCTGACCGGGCTGGCGCTGACCGCCTTCGCCGGGCTGCTGTTCGCGAAAGGGGGCGTCGATGCCGCCGGAAACTGAGACGCGGGGCCGCTGGGAGGCCGCCAATGGCGTCCACCCCGACCCAAAGAAAGGCATTGCCCCCGGCAGCAATGATAGCGGCGATAAGAGCCTAGAGGCACGGGACGGGCGGGGGCGCAAGTCCGACGGGGACACCAAGGACGGCGAGCCGGCCTACTACGACATCTCGCTTCTCAAGGCACCGCTGTGGACGCCCGAGGTCGGGACGTACTTCTTTCTGGGCGGGATGTCGTCGGCTTGCTTCAGCGTCGCCCGCCTGGCCGACCGCTTCGGGCGGGGGCAGTACCGCGAGGTGACGAAGGCGGGGACGCTGATCGCGGCCTTGGCCGCGCTGCCGTGCGCGCCGCTGCTGATCTGGGACCTGGGGGATCGGTCGCGCTTCCACCACATGCTGCGCGTCTGGAAGCCCTCATCGCCGATGAACCTGGGGAGCTGGACGCTGACGGTCTATACGCTCACGGGCGGCATCGCCGCCCTGCGCGAGCTGCTGCGCGTCCGTCGTCACGACGCGGCCCTGTCAGGGGCGGGGCGTATCATAGACGAAACAGCCGGCCTGGTGGCGGACGGGGTGGGCGTGCCGCTGGGCCTGCTGCTGGCGGGCTATACGGGCGTCCTGCTGTCCACGACCTCGACGCCGGTCTGGAGCCGCAACTCCTGGATCGGCGCGCTGTTCAGCGCGTCCGCCGTCAGCGCGGGCACCGGTGCCGTCCGGCTGGCTTTGGAGGTCGTCGGACAGGACGGGGCGGGCACGGAAGCTTTAGGCAAAGTCGAGACGGCGGCCCATATCGCCGAGGCCATAGCCCAGGTGGGATTCGTCCGCGAGGCGGGGCCGCTGGCGAAGCCGCTCCTCGTGGGCGGCCAGAAGACGCTCTATTGGACTTCGGTTGTGGCCGGCGTCATCCTACCGGAAGTGCTCAACCGGGTGCCGGTCGCGCGGAAGCACAAGCGCTGGATGTCGGTCGCGGCGGGCGTGGTCAGCCTCGTCGGCGGCTTCGCCCTGCGCCAGGCGTTCGTCGAGGCGGGCAGGCCGTCCGCCCTGGACCCCGATGCCGCCCGGCTGGCGACGGGTGAGCGGGGAGGGACGGCATGAAAGTACGCTGGACGCGCGACAGCCTGCGGCTGAGGATCACGCCCTCGGAGATGGAAGCGGTACAATCGGGCGAAGCGGCCACGGCGGCCCTCGGCTTCCCCGACGGCCTCACTTGGACCGTGACGCTTGGCCCTAGTGCCGAGGCGACCGGGCTGAACTCCAGCGATCAGGGGGTGTTCCTGTCCCTGTCCGCCCCCGACCTAGCCGCCTTGGCTAGGCCGGAAGCCGAGGGCGTGTACTTCCAGACGGACGGCCCGCAGCCGCTGCGCTATTACGTCGAGAAGGACTACCCGTGCGTCCATCCACGCGCGGGTGAGGCGGGCGAGGCCGCTTCGGAGACGTTCGCCGCGCCCGAAGGCCACGAGATGCAGGAAGAAGCGCCGGAAATTAACGGGGACTAGACGCGGCTCAGAATGAAACAAAAAGCCCCTGCATCGGCAGAGGCGGGGGCTTTCGTCGTGTGGCTGATCGGGCACTGCCGCAGCCTGTTCAGCCGGTTCACCTAGCGCGACGCGGTAGGAACCGTATGTGCGGGCGCGAGCACCGTGCCAACGCGGCTGGCGACCGCCTCGACGATGATGTGCATTCCGGCCGGCGCATTGCCGTCCTCGTCGAAGACGACCAGGTGGTTGCCGCCGGGCTTCAGCAGCGAGTCGGGCAGGTAGACGCCCTCCACGGGTGAACGCTCCGGGTAGCGGCCCAGGTTGCGGCCGTTGAGCCAGACGAATCCGCGCGACATGCCCGCCGTGGACAGGCGCAGAACGGGGTGGGGGCCGACCGGGCCGGGCTGCACGGCCTCGAACGTCGCCGCATAAAAGGCGGGTGTGGCGGGCGCGGCGCTGGGCGCGGCGCTCTTCCAGTCCGCCGCGTCCCAGGTGGGCACCGTGACGCCGCCGCGCATCCGCCAGCCCTGGACGGCCTGCCCTTCGGGCAGGGGCGCGACCAGCCGCACCTCGCCGATGGTGCCCGGCCCACCCGTGTTATGCACCGCCACCGCCAGCACGTTCGGCCCCCCCTCCTTCCAGGCACCCTCCAAGGGCACGTCTGCGTCGGCATTGATCCCGATATCCGAGGCGAGCAGCTTGCCGTTCAGGTAGATCGTGCCGCTGTCGTCTATCGAGTCGAAGTGCAGGCTCCGGTGCGGGCCGGACCAGGCCGGCAGGACAGCGCGGAACCAGGCCCAGCCGTAGCGGTCGTTGAACACGTCCGTGGAATTGGTGGCGTCGTGCCAGTCGGCCCCGCTCGTGTCCACCCCGACGGCGGCCTGCTTCGCCGCGTCTTCCGGGGCGCGGTCATCGGCCTGCCAGCGGAAGGCCTCGACCTGGGCGGGCGCGGCCGTCACGGCGGACAGCGTCGCCGGGCCGGAGACGCCCTTGGCGTCGATGACGTCCATCGGCCCGTAGTAATTGAACAGCTTGTTGCGGCCATAGTGGGCGGTCAGCAGAGCCAGCGTGTTCCTGCCCTGCTGGAGCGGCACGACCAGGCGGCGCGGGGCGGCGCTCCGGTAGCGGGTGCGCGGGCCGTCGCTGTCCGCGCGCCTGCCGTTGACGAAGGCGACCACCCAATCCCCCACGTCGCTCAGATTGAGCTGGTAGGTGCCGGCCTTGGGCACGACCACGGCGCTCCGATACCAGGCATAGGCGCTGTAGTCGCCGTCCGCGCCCATCGGCAGGGGGAGGTCGCTCGCTTTCCAACCCGCGTCGTCGAAGCCGCCCTGGGCCTCGGGGTCGGCGGCGTCCACGCGCCACGCGCTCAATGCGGGTGCGGCGACGGGGGCGGGGCGCGCATCGGGGACGGAAACCGAGACAAGCGGGGTCGGGGCATCCATCGAGGCGGTGTAGAGGAGGCGGGGCAGGGCAGGGGACGGGGCCGCGCCCAGGCCGCGCCGCTCGGTCTCGATCCGCAGGCCCGCGGGCGTCTCTCGCACCTCGCCCACGTAGTCCGGGCCGACGGCGATCAGGCCGCCCTGGTGCAAGAACCAGCAGCGGTCGGCAAGCTCCGAGCGCATGGCGAGGACACGGACCAGGCGCGTACCGACGCGGAAGATGCTCGCCGTGGGCGACCCGCCGGGAAAGGTCGTCCGGTACAGGACCAGTCCAGGCATGACGGCCAGCGCCTTGTCATTGGCGGGCTGCCGGACGACGCGGGCGGCGTGGGCGGCGAAGTGCAGCTCGGCGGGTTCGCCGGCCGCGCCGTACACCACCAGGGTCGTCATCTGCCCGGACTGCGTGACTCCAAGAATGCGCGAGGCGGCCAGGCTGAGGCTGACGCCGGGGGCGACCGTGTATCCCCGGACGACGGGCATGATCTCGCCCGCGTCCAGCGTGACCGGCCCGGCCGCGGGGTAGGCCTTGCCGCCCGGCATTCGGATCTGCGTCCTGACCGGCCCGCCCGTCCGGTTGTCCAGAAACAAAATCTCGCCGCCAGGCCCCTTGCGGTTGGTGATCTGGACGGAGCCGTCGGTCGGGGCGGTCCCGCCGCCGCCTGCACCGGCAGGCGAGTTCTCGATGACATCGGGGAACGACGTCGCGAACATCGCAGCCCGCTTGCAGAAGTAGTAGTCGTCGCGCAGGTCGCCGGACTGGCCGATGGGCGAGCCGAAGTCATACGAGGCCGCCTGCTCGTCGTTGTTCCAGGTGTCAAAGTCCGTGCCGCCCGCCATCGTGTAGTGTGTGTACCCCGCCCCGCCGTAGGCGATCACCTTCCAGGTCGCGCGCTCCAGCTTCTTGCCCCGCGCGGGTTCGACGCCGTAGCGGCCCACCCAGCCGGTCCAGAACTCGGTGCTGAACCAGGGGCTGGTACGCTGGGAGGTGTCGAACGGCGAGTCGCCCGCAGGGTCGTCCCCGTGGTTCAGGCCGCTGAAGAACAGCGGCACGGTCAGGCCCATCCGGCGGGCCTTGGCGAGGTAGTGCTTGTAGTAGGCGTTCGGCAGGTCCGTGCCGCCGCCGACGCCGCCGGGCAGGACGTGCTCGTTTTCGAGCTGGACCATGATGACCGGCCCACCGCGCGAGATCTGATTAGCGGCAATGATCGAGAAGAGCTTGTCCCAGTACGGCTCCACGGCGGCGTAAAACTGGGCGTTGTCGGTCATGGGCAGGAGGCCGGGCTTGAAGCGCAGCCAGACCGGCAGGCCGCCCGTATCCCACTCGGCGTTGATATAAGGACCGGCGCGGACGATGGCATACATATCGAGAGACTGCACGGTCTTCAGGAAGGCGTTCAAGTCCTTCTCGCCTTTGAAGTCGAACTGGCCTTCGTGCGGTTCGTGGTAGTTCCAAAAGGCGTAGGTCTGGACGGTGTTGTAACCCGCCCGCTTGATCCGCAGCAGGCGGTCCCGCCACAAGGCGCGCGGGGTCCGCGGGTAGTGCATATCGCCCGCGACGATGAACGTCCGCTTGCCGTGGACCAAAAACCCGTGCCCGTCGAAGTCGATAGAAGACTTTGCGGCGGGGAGCGGCGGGAAGATGCTGTCGTTGTTGTCGGGCCAGCCGAAAGCCTGGGCGTATGAGGGGAGCAGGGCCAGCAGGAGCGCGGACAAGAGCAGGCGGGGGACGTACTTCATGCCTCATTATAGCAGGTTATGGCGGGCACAGGTGCTAGCGCGAGGCAGCGCGGGCGGGGCGCACCGGAGCAAGCACGACGTCCGTGCGGCTGGCGGCGGCCTCGACGACGATGCGGACGCCGGCGGGGGAGTTGCCCTCCTCGTCGAAGATGACCAGCTCGTTCCGGCCGGCGCGGAGCATCGACTCGGGCAGGTACAATCCGTCCACGGGCGACCGCTCGGGGTAGCGGCCCAGGTTGTGCCCGTTGAGCCAGATCGAGCCGCGCGACAGGCCGAGGGGGGACGCCCGCAGGATCGGGTGCGGCCCGGTCGGGCCGGGCGGGTTGACCGTAAACGTGGTGCGGAAGAAAGACGGGATGCCGGTCGGTCCGCCGACAAGTGGCTTCCAGGCGGGTGATCCGGGCGCAGGCGGGGTTTCGCCGCCATGCATACGCCAGCCGCGCAGCTCGCGGCCTTCGGCGATGCCGCCTTGCAGCGTGATGTCGCCTAAGAGTCCGCCCCCGCCGGCCGTGTTCTGGACGGCGACGGCCAGCACGTTCGGCTTGCCCACGCGCCAGCCCGCGTCCAGAGAGACCTCTTTGCCGGCGTTGACGCCGACGCCGGCGGCGATCTGCCGGCCGTTCAGGAAGACGTCGCCGTTGTCATCGATCGAGTTGAACCGGATGACGCGGTGCGGGCCGGGCAGGTCGGGCAGGACGGCGCGGAACCAGGCCCAGCCGACGCGCCCGGCAAAGACGTCGGTAGAAGTCGTGGCGTCGTGCCAGTCGGCCCCGTCCGCGTTCAGGTCGGGTGCGGCCTGCTTGGCCGCGTCGTCCGGGGCGCGGTCGTCGGCCTGCCAGCGGAACTTGTTCAGCGGGCCGGTGTAGGCAGGCGGCGATTCGAGCCGGACCGGGCCGGAGATGCCTTTGGCGTCGATGATGTCCAGCGGCCCGTAATAGTTGTAAAGCTTGTTGCGGCCAAAGTGGGCGGTCAGAAAGGCGACCGTGTCCGTGCCGGGGGGCAGCGTGACGGACAGGCGGCTCGATACGGGGTTCTGATAACGCTGACGGACGTCGCTGCTGGCAACGTGCTTGCCGTTGATGAAACACGCCGCCCAGTCCCCGACGTCGCTGAGGGCGATCTGGGTGGGGGGCGGGGCCGCGCCGGGGGTCGGGGGGGGGACGGTGATCCGTGTCCGATACCAGGCGTAGGGACCGATGTCACCGTCCGCGCCCATGGGCAGGGGCTGGTCGCTGCTCTTCCAGCCCGCGTCGTCGAAGCCGGGCTGCGCCTGGGGGACCGAGCCATCGGCCTGCCAGGGGCCGAGCACGGGCGCGGACGCCGAGGCTGCGGGGGTACTCACCGTTGCCACCGGCGCAAGGACCATCGGCGGGGCCAGAGTCGGCCCGTAGAGGAGCTGGGGCAGCGTGGAAGCGGGGGCGGGCAGGCCGCGCCGCTCCGAGGACAGCTCCAGAACCCCCCCGTGCTCCTGCGCCTCACCGACATAGTCCGGCCCGCAGGCGATGTACTGTCCGCCCGACAAAAACCAGGTGCGGTCTGCTAGGTCGTCGCTCATAACCAGGACGCGGATCGTGCGCCCATTGGCCTTGAACGCGACCGAAAGCGGCGTTTGGGCGGGGAAGCGGGTTTGGAGGGAAACGCCCGTGGCGGTGACAGCCAGGGTGTTTCCCACCGAGGGCTTGTCCAGCGCCTTCGCCCCGTTCGCGGTGAAATGGAGTTCCCCCGGCTCCCCGGCTTTGCCGTAGATGACCAGCGTCGTCGTGGCCCCCTGGTCGTCCACGCCGAGGACGCGGGCGGCGGCCAGTGTCAGGCGGACGCCGGGGGCGAGCGTGTAGCCTTTGACGACCGGCATGATCTCGCCCGTATCCAGCGTGATCGGCCCGGCGTGTGGGTAGGCCGCGCCGTCCGCGGTCCTGATCTGCGTCTTGACCGGCCCGCCCGTGCGGTTGTCCAGAAAGAGTATCTCGCCCGCCGGCCCTTTCCGATTGGTGATCTGGATGCTGCCGTCGGTCGGGCCGGCACCGTCGCCGCCCGCGCCGGCGAGCGAGTTCTCGATGACGTCGGGAAACGAGGTGGCGAACGAGGCGGCCCGCTTCATCCGGTAATACACGTCGCGCAGGTCACCGGCCTGACCGACGGGCGCCCCGAAATCATAGGACGCGCCCTGCTCGTCGCAGTTCCAGGCGTCGAAGTCTGTGCCGCCGCAGAACGTGTACTGGGAGTAGCCGTTCCCGCCGTAGGCGATCACCTTCCAGGTCGCGCGCTCCAGCTTCTTGCCGCGCTCCGGCTCGACTCCATAGACCTTGATCCAGCCGGTCCAGAACTCGGTGCTGAACCAGGGGCTGGTGCGCTGGGAGGTGTCGAACGGCGAGTCGCCCGCAGGGTCGTCCCCGTGGTTCAGGCCGCTGAAGAACAGCGGCACTTGCAGCCCACCCGCCCGCATCCTGCTCAGAAACCGCTTGTAGTAGGCGTTGGGCAGGTCCGTGCCGCCGCCCGCGCTGTTCTCGTTTTCCATCTGGACCATCAGGATCGGGCCGCCGTGGTTGATCTGGTTGCGGGCGAGGATGGGGACGAGCCTGGCGAAGTAAGGGTCCAGGGCGGCGTAGAACGGGGCGTTGTCCTGCATCGGCAGCAGGCCCGGCTTGAAGCGCAGCCAGACGGGCAGGCCGCCCGTGTCCCACTCGGAGTTGACGTAGGGGCCTATGCGGACGACGGCGTACAGGCCGAGCGAATGGGCGAGCTTCAGGTAGGCGTCTAAATCTTTGTCGCCCGCGAAGTCGAACTCCCCTTCGCGCGGCTCGTGGAAATTCCAGTAAACGTAAGTCTGGACGGCGTTGTAGCCGGCCCGCTTGATCCGCAACATCCGGTCCCGCCAGAGTGCGCGCGGGGTCCGCGCATATTGCAGCTCGCCCGCAGCGATGAACGTCCGCTTGCCGTGGACCAAGAACCCGCGCCCGTCGAAATCGATGAACGGCTTGGCTGCGGCCTGGGGCGGGAAGATGCTGTCGTTGTTGTTCGGCCAGCCGAAGGCGTGGGCGCGCGGCGGCAGGAGGCAGGGAGCGGCGACGAGCAGAAGCATCAACAGGAGCGTTAAGAGGCGGGGGGAGTGTTTCATGGGATGACACCTGAACTACGCGGCGTGTTTGGGAGGATTGCGGGACTGAGACATGATTGTAGCGCGCGGGGGGTGGGGTGTCAAGCCGGGGGCGGGGAAGCGAAGGGGAACCTCATCCCCCGCCCTTCCTTCTCAGCAAGGAGAGGGTGGCGAGGGACGAGCCGGGTGGGGTTCATCCCCTACCTGTCGAAGAACACCGGCTGGCCTGCCTTCGCCGACTCGTAGATGGCTTCCAGGATTTCCGAGACGACCAGGGCCTGCTCAGGCAGGACGACCGGGGCGGTATCGCTGCGGACGGCCTCGATCCAGGACTTAGCCTCCTCGAAGGCCGTGTCCAGGGTTTTGCCCTCAAAGAAGGCCACGCCGCCGCCGCTGGTCTGGATGTCCTCGACGTACAGGGTGCCGTGCTTTTCGCCGTTGATGCGGAGGCCCTGCTTCATGTCCGCCCCGGCCTTTGTCCCGGCCAGGGTGCAGTTCGCCTCTGTGGCGTCCGTGAGGTTGATCGCCCACGCCGCTTCCAGGATGATGGTCGCGCCGTTTTTCATGGTGATGAAGCCGAAGGCCGAATCTTCCACGGTGAACTTATTGGGGTCCCAGGGTCCCCAGGCGTTGGCCGCGTTCTCGTTGTCGCCGAGCTTGCGGTAGACGTTGCCCACGACCGATTTCGGCTCGTAGTTGTCCATCATCCACAGCGTCAGGTCCAGGGCGTGTGTGCCGATGTCGATCAGCGGGCCGCCGCCCTGCTTCTCGGCGTCCAGGAACACGCCCCAGGTCGGAACAGCCCGGCGGCGCAGGGCGTTCGCCCGCGCGAAGTAGATCTCGCCCAGGTCTCCCGCCGCGCAGACCTTTTTGAGGTACTGGCTTTCCGCCGTCTGCCGCGTCTGGTAGCCGATGGTCAGCTTTTTGCCGGTCCGGCGGGCGGCGTCGAGCATCCGGCGGGCGTCGGCGGCCTTCTTCGCCATCGGCTTCTCGCACATCACGTGTTTGCCGGCTTCGAGCGCGGCGACCGTGATCTCGGCGTGGGAGTCGTTGGGGGTCAGGACGTGGACCACGTCGATGGCCGGGTCTTGAAGCAGCGCGCGGTAGTCGGTAAAGGCCTTCGCGTCTGCGGTCCCGAAGCGCGCTGCCGCGGACTGCGCCTTGCCCTGCTCGACGTCGCAGAACGCCGTCATCTCGACGCCCTCGACCCGCGCCAGGGCGGGCATGTGCTTGCCGTGCGCGATGCCGCCCGTCCCGATGATGCCTACTCGAATGGTTTTCACTTAAAGTTCAGTCTCCCGTTGTGTCTTGGATTGTCCGTCTCAGGTTCACGCCGGGCAGCTCGGAGTCCTTCCCCGTGTCGAGGAAATTTCGGATGGGTTCAGCCCTGTCCCGCCCGCGCCGCCTCCCACATCGTCCAATTCCCGCTGAACCCTTCGACCCGCCCGCCCGGCTCGAACACCAGGAGCCGCGTCGCCACTTTATCCAGAAAGAATCGGTCGTGGCTGACGACAACGACAGCGCCGGGGAAGTTCACCAGGGCGCGCTCCATCACCTGCGTGCTGGTCAGGTCCAGGTGGTTCGTCGGCTCGTCCAGGATCAGCGTCTGCGCGCCCGACAGCAGGCACCGGGCGAGGGCGACGCGGGCACACTGGCCGCCCGACAATGTCCCGATGCGCTGCCCCAGGTCCATCTCGGAGAACTGCAAGAGACTCAGGAACCGGTTGATCTCCTTGCGCCGCGCGCTGAACGCCAGGCCGCCCGCGCCGCCCATCGTATTGACGGCGTGGGTGACGGTGTCTTTGGGGTCCAGATCGGCCAGCATCCGGTTGAAGTCCGCGAATGACGTGCCGCCCGGCCAGACCACCGCGCCTTCGCCCGCGTCCGGCGCTTCGGCCCCGGTCAGCAGGCGCAGCAGCGTGGACTTGCCGGACCCGTTCGCGCCGACGATGGCGAGCCGCTCCCCTTTTTCGACCTCGAACGAGACGTCCGAGAACAGCGTCTGTCCGCCGTAGGACTTGGATAGGTGCTGGGCTGACAGCATCTTGTCCGGCAGGCGGATGCCCTGGTAGATCGCCGTCACGACCAGGTCCACGGGGCGCGGCTCGCGCCGCTTCTTCAGGTCGGCGAGCTTGCGCTGGAGACTCTGGCTGGGGCTGCGCCGGGCCTCGTCGCGGTCCGCGATGGCTTCGGCCTCGAACGTCAGCAGCTCCTCCTCGTGCAGGAACTGGCGCTCCAGAGTCTTGAAGCGGAACTGTTTCTCGCGGACATACTGGGTGAAGCTGCCGGCGTACTCCTGGAAACCGTAGTTCTCGACTTCGACCACGCGCGTCACCACGGCGTCCAAGAACTGCCGGTCGTGGGAGACGAGCAGCAGGCCGCCCCGGAACTGCGTCAGCCAGCCTTCGAGCCAGGCCAGGCCTTCGACGTCGAGGAAGTTCGTCGGCTCGTCCAGCAGCAGCAGGTCCGGGGCCTGGAGGAGCATCAGGGCGAGGGCGGCGCGGTTGCGCCAGCCGCCCGAGAGCTGGTCGATGGGCCGGGCGCGGTGTGCAGCGCTGAAGCCGAGCCGGGTCAGCACGGTGTCGATGTGCCGCCCGTACTCCCAGCCGTCGCGCCGGGTCATCTCGTCCAAGGCCACGGCCTGACGGTCCAACAAGCTCTCCATCTCATCGCCATCCTCGACGGTTTCGAGCGCCGAGGCGATCTGGTCGAGTTCATTTTCGAGCGCACGCACGTCGCCGAACAGCTCTTCCAAGACGTGCTGGGCCGAGAGCTGGCCGTCCAGCGAGGAGAACTGCGAGAAGTATCCGACTTTCAGGTTTTGCTCCCGCTCGACGGCACCCTCGGTCGGCTCGATCTGCTCCAGGATCAGCTTCAGGATGGTCGTCTTACCCGCCCCATTCTTGCCAATCAGGCCGACGCGCTCGCCCGCGCCGAGTTTGAAGAAGACGCTGCGGAGGACCTGCCGGTCCTCGTACTTCATCGAGACGTTATTCAGGCGTATGAGGCTCATCGTGTGGTTATCTTTCAGGCTCCCGCTCAGCCTCAGCGCGCACCGGCGCGCGGGGGGCGCGGGTGAGAGTGTACCAGGCTTCGGCGGCGATACCTGTCACAGCCGCCCCAGGAAAATGGGGTGATGGCGAACCGATGCGGGGGCGGATTGGGTATACTAGGAGGAACCCACCGCTCTTGGTCTGTGACAGCGTGGTGTGCGTTCTGTTTCGTGCCGACGCGCTTAGGAAGCTCCGCCTGAATGTCCATCATTTCCCTGCTGCCCTCGCGCTCGTCGGACCCGCAGCCGGCGATCCCAGGCCGCGTCACGCTCTGGGACCGGCTGGACCGGCCCGACTCCGCCGCCCTGCACGGGCTGATGAGCGGGGCGGTCTGGTTCCTGATCAGCGTCATTTACGGTTTGATCATGTCCAACGAGCTGACGACGCCGGACATTTTCGCCGGCATCCCCGCCCTGGTCTTCAGCCGGATGCGGCCCGCCCACGTCAACATGGTGCTGTTCGGGTACCTGTCCACGGCGTTCTTCGGGGCGTGGTACTTCATCGTCCCGCGCCTGTGCAAGACTCCGCTGCGCTCCAACCGGGCGGCGAACCTGCTCCTGATCTTCTGGAACCTCGCCATCGTCGCCGGCACGGTCGCGCTGGCTTGCGGCGACACGCAGGGGAAGGAGTACGGCGAGTACCCCTGGTACATCGACTGGCCTATCCTGATCCTGATGGGCGTCAACGCCGTTATCATCTACCAGACGATCCTGGCCCGCCAGGAGGCCAAGCTGTACGTGTCGCTGTGGTACATCGGCGGGACGCTGATCTGGATTCCGATGATGTTTTTCCTGGGGCACGTGATGTGGCACCCGTTCACGACCTTTATGACGGCGGACGGGCACCGGCACATCCTGTGGAGCAACAACGGGGCGAACCTGCCCGACGCGCCCGTCTCGCACTACCAGCGGACCGGGGCCATGTCGAGCCTGGACGACGCCGTGTTCAACTGGTTCTACGGCCACAACGTTTTCGCGCTGTACATCACCACGGGCGGGCTGGCCGTCGCCTACTACCTGATTCCCAAGCTGTCGCGCCGTCCGCTCTACTCTCACCTGATGTCGCTGGTCGGGTTCTGGTCCATCGCCCTGTTTTACACCAACACGGGCATGCACCACCTCCTGCAAGCGCCGATCCCGAACTGGCTCAAGGTCATCTCGGTCGTCGGGTCCGTCGCCCTGGTCATCCCCGTGTTCTCGTTCAGCACCAACGTGTTCATGACGATGCGCGGGCAGTGGGGCCAGATGCTGGAGAACCTGCCCCTGCGGTTCGTCCTGACCGGGGCGTTCTTCTACCTGGCCGTCTCGATTCAGGGTTCGATCCAGTCGCTGATGTCGGTCAACCGCTTCGTCCACTTCTCGCAGTGGACCATCGCGCACGCGCACCTGGCCCTGCTCGGCGCGTTCGGCTTCATCGCCTCGGGGGCCATGGTCTACATGGTGCCGCAGATCGTCCGCAAGCCGCTGTGGAGCCGGAACCTGGCGGACGCCCAGTACTGGCTGCTGCTGCTGGGCATCAACCTCTACTTCTGGGCGATCACGGCGGCGGGCTTGGCGCAGGCCAGCGCGTGGGTCTCGCTCGGGGAGCAGGTGGTCAAGGCCTACCCCGTCGTGAAGCCGTATTTCTACCTGCGCTCGATGGCCGGAGGCATGATCGTGATCGCGGTCACGATGCAGCTCATCAACCTGTACATGACGATCCGGTCGCAGCCCATCGACCGGGCGGGCCAGCGACGCAAGCAGATCGCCGAGATGCAGGAGCTTTCGGCCCCGGCGGGCGCGTTCGACGACCGCACCGTGGCCGTCGATTAGAACTCTGAGACACCCGTCGCCATGAAAATGACACCGCTGACCGTTTTGCTGGGGTCGTTCCTGATCGTCTTCACCACCGTGATCGTGGTCGCTTTCACCCCGGTGGTCGTGTTCAACCCGCACCCCTCGCCCAACGCGCGCCCGTACACGACGCAGGAGCTGAAGGGCCGCGAGATCTACGTCAAGAACGGCTGCGTCTACTGCCACACGCAGGACACACGCCCGATGGACTGGGGCATGGGCAGCGGGCTGGCCTCCCAGCCGGGCGACTACGCCTACGACTCGCCGCACCTGGTCGGGGAGCACCGCAACGGCCCGGATTTGGCGCATGAGGCGGGTTACCATCCCAACGACTGGCACTGGGCGCACTTCCAGAACCCGCGCTACACCCGCCCGCAGTCGTTCATGCCGTCCTACAGCTACATCCGGGGCGACGACCGGCGGAACCTGATCGCCTACCTCCAGTGTTTGGGCGGCAGGGACGGCACCAAGCGGGCGCAGCAGCAGGCGGACCTCAAGGTCAACCTGGTGAAGTATTACCAGAAAGGGCCTGGGGAGAACGTCGCCTACCTGAACTCGACGCTGCCTTCGGACTGGCTGACGATGCCGAACCCGGAGCCGGTCACCGTCGAGTCGGTCGAGCGCGGGCGCATATTGTACGTCGCCTACTGCGCCGGCTGCCACGGCGAGCACGGGGACGGGCGCGGCCCGTCCAAGCCCTACCTGAACCCGCCGCCGATGGACTTCACGCTGATCCAGGCATCGGGGGCCAGCACGCAGGGGGGCCAGCCGGGCTACCATTACGACTACCGCAAGAACGAGGTGTCGTCCATCTCGAACGGCGACATCTACTACGTGGTGCTGTACGGCATCCCCGGCAGCGCCATGCCGCAGTTCAAGGGGCAGCTCCCGTCGGAGAAGATCTGGGACGTCGGCAACTACGTCGGGTGGGCCTTCATGGGCTGGAAGCAGGAGCCGAACAGCGGGCGCTACGAGGAGCTGGCGCGGCAGCCCTGGGAGCACACCTGGGAGCGGGGCCAGAAGACGGTGGCGTCCGCACGGTGACGGCCGACCTGACGGCGCTGAAACAACGTCGGAAAAGCCCCCGGCACCGTGCCGGGGGCTTTTCTGCGTCTGACTGTCGTGCGGCGGCTTAGTAGCCCGACGCCTCGAAGCGCTCGGAGACTTTGGTCCAGTTGACCGTGTTCCACCAGGCCGCGAGGTATTCGGGGCGGCGGTTCTGGTACTTCAGGTAGTACGAGTGCTCCCAGACGTCGTTGCCCAGGATAGGGTACTGGCCGTCGCTCATCGGGTTGTCCTGGTTGGCCGTGCTGACGATAGCGAGCTTGCCGTCGGTGGCCTTGACCAGCCAGGCCCAGCCGCTGCCGAAGCGCTTGACCCCGGCGTCATTGAACTGGGTCTTAAAGGCGTCGAAGCTGCCGAAGGCGGACGTGATGGCGTCGGCCAATGCGCCCGTCGGCGGCCCGCCGCCGCCCGGTCCCATGATCTCCCAGAACATCGAATGGTTGACGTGGCCGCCGCCGTTGTTGCGGACGGCCATGCGGATGTCCTCGGGCACGGCGCTCAGCTTCTTGAGCAGATCCTCGGCGGACTTGCCGGCAAGCTCGGGGTGCTTGTCCACGGCCATGTTCAGGTTGGTGACATAGGCCTGGTGGTGCTTGTCGTGGTGCAGGTGCATCGTCTCGGCGTCGATGTGCGGCTCCAGCGCCTCGTAGGCGTAGGACAGGGGCGGGACTTCAAATGCCATGTTCGTGTGACTCCTTCAAGGTTGACAACAAGAAAGGCTTACCCGCGCGGGCGCGGGGGCTAAACGGTATAATCCTATATCTGAGTGCCTGGGAGGGAAAGAGATGAAACGAGCCTTCTTACGTTTACTGCTTCGTTTGTCATTCGCGGTCGTCGCGGCTGTCGTGTCGGCTTTCCCTTGTTCGCCTGCTCTGGCAGACGAGTCTGACAAAACCAATCATGCAATGGTCCCGAGCGTTGACAGCAGGATGTCGTTAGATGATTATCTGACGGTAGTAGGAGCTAGGCTGAATTGTTATTTCACACTTGAGTTGGACAGCAGGCGTCAACCCCAAGTTTTCGGAGAAAAGGCCAGCTTCAAACTTTCACCATTGTTGGTGGCTTCGACAAAAGAAGATGGAAGCACCATCACCATCCATGCTCTTATTAAAAAACTTCAACGGGAACTTCCAGAAGTGCATATTGCCCAGAGCAAAGAGGACCCCAGGATCATACATCTCATAGACGCTTCTTTGCTGGCGGATGCCGATTATTCCATTCAGAAGCGCGCTTCAATAACATACTCAGGCCTGCTATACCAGTTCCCTGATGCCATAGGGAAGAGCGTCGCGGGATTAACCTCACGGCAATGGCTCATGGTTCCTGTATTCAACTTTGACTGGGCAACTACCGTTCACGTCCGGGCGAGCCAGGGGACGGTAAGAGAACTGTTGACGCAGGCTGTCCCATTGGCCGGCTATAAGCACATCATCTGGGTCGCGGAGACGTTTGCCAAGCAGGGCAAGGCCGAGACGCAGGTGCAGTTCTATGGTCCTTTGAAGAAGGCTAAGGCCGAGATTCGCTAAAGAACGCCTCGACTTCCTGAATATCGTGGACGCGGCGGGCAGGGGGGAGGAAGCGCAGGAACCGCTCGCCGTAAGACTTGCGGACAAGGCGCGTGTCTAATATGGCGACGACGCCCCGGTCTGAGGCCGTGCGGATCAGCCGCCCGAAGCCCTGCTTGAGCTTGAGCTGCGCCTGCGGCAGGGCGAAGTCGCCGAACCAGTCGCCGCCGGCCTGGGTGATCTCGTCCACGCGGGCCTTGTGCAGGGGGCTGTCGGGGACCGAGAAGGGCAGGCGGTCGATGATGACCAGGCGCAGGTCCGCACCGGGCACGTCCACGCCCTCCCAGAACGACTGCGTCCCCAAGAGGATGGCGTTCTTTTCGTCCTTGAACGTCTGCACCAATTTGGAGTTCGGCATCTCGCCCTGGCGCAAAATGGGGTAGGGGAGGTCGGACTGCATCAACTGGTCATAGGCGGCGTTGAGCGCTCGGTGGGACGTGAACAGCAGGAACGCGCCGCCGCGCGCGGCCTCGACAAGCGCGGCCATCTCATTGACCGAGTCGTAGACGTAGCCGGGGTCGTCCGAAGGCGGCGGCAGGTGCCGGGGGATGTAAAGCAGGCAGTGCCGGGCGTAGTCGAACGGCGAGCCGACCAGCGTTTCGGTCACGAGCGAGTCGGCGGCGGGGATGCCCAGGCGGCGGCGGACATAGCCGAAGCCGCCGTCGGTCGAGAGCGTGGCCGAGATCAGGGCGGCCCCGACCGCGCGGGGTTGTTTCCACAAGGCGGCCTGCAAGATGGGCGCGACCGAGATCGGCGTCCAGCTGATGGTCGCCGACGGCCCGCGCCGCCCGCCGCGCGCCGTGGACCCCCAGCGGACGAAGTTGGCGTCTTCGGCCCCGAAGGCCAGCGACAGCTCCTCCCGCGCACGGACGCACTGCCGGCGCAGGCCGTCCACGCGGTCTTTCAGTGTCGCCTGGCCGCCCGTATCCGCCTTCAGCAGCTCCAGGGCGACGGCGTCGAGCAGGACGCCGATACCGGCGGTCAGGGCGCGGGCGGCTTGCAGGTCCTGTTCGCGCGGCAGCAGGTCCGAGACGAAGAACTCGGCGCGCTGCGTCCGCAGGAATGGGTCGAACAGCGACTGCGCCTGGGCGTCGATGGCCTTCAGACGGTCGGTGTTCAGGTCGAGCTGCCGTGCGGCGCGGCGAATCTTGTCGATGAGGGTGGGCAGGCGCGCGGACGAGAATGTCACGCCGAACGCCCCTGCGGCAGCGGCTTCTAAGTGGTGCGCCTCGTCGAACACGACGAAGTCGTAGTCCGGGAGCAGGCGCGCGTCCTGCTCGCCCGCCCGGCGCACGGCGAGGTCGCTGAAGAACAGCGCGTGGTTGACCAGCAGAATCTGGGCCTCGTGGGCGGACCGGCGCATCTGGTAGTAAAAGCAGCGGTCGAAGAAGCGGCATTCTTGGTTCTTGCAGGTGTCCGTGTTGGCGCGGATGTCGGCCCAGGCGGGGTAAGTGAAATCGAGTTCGGCGGCGTCGCCCGTCTTGGTCTCGCCGCTCCAGCGGACGATCCGGGCGAACTGCGGGTCGCCCGCGGTCCACAGGTCGGTGCGGGCGGCGTCCATGTCCTGCAAGCAGAGGTAGTTCCCGCGCCCCTTGATGGTCGCGGCCTCGACCGGCGTTTTCCAGAGTGACTGGACGAGGGGGATGTCCTTCTCCGCGAGCTGAGACTGGAGGGCCAGTGTATGCGTCGAGACCACGATGCGCCGGTTCGGGCCGGCGTGACGCAGGGCAGGCAGAAGGTACGCCAGGGTCTTGCCGACGCCCGTGCCGGCCTCGATCAGCGCGATGCCGGTCCGCGCCGACAGCGCGGCCTCGACGGCGGCGGCGGCGGCCTGCTGCTCGGGCCTCGCCTGGAAACCGGGCAGCGCGCGCCCGGCGACGCCCTTCTCACCGAGGAACCGTGAGAGATAGTTTGACGTGGGCATATGTTCCTCAAGATTCGGGATCGGTGCCCCTGCTTCCTGCCGCTTGAACCCCAGGTAAAGAAATCAGGCTCACAAACTCGCGAAGCGTTTATTTTTAGGAGTCGTTGAGGTATAACAGCACCGGACGACACCGACATGCCTGCTTCCTGTCCCTCGACGCTTCCGCGCCGGCGGGAGCCAGGGTCGGGCCACTTTTGACAAGGAGCTTCCCTCACATGCAATTCCGAACCACGCGCAACTGGGCTATCGCCTCCGCCGTCGCCGCCATGCTCGCCTCCTCGGCGGCCGGCGTACGGGCGCAGGACGCCACCGCCACCCCGCCGGCATCTAGCCCAACGACCGCCCCCAACAATGGCACGGTCGTTCCCGATTCGTCCGCGACCGGAGCAGCACAGCAGCCCAACGCCGCGCCCACGACCGGCGCAACGAGCACGGACAGCACGACGACGGGTAGCATGAGCACAGGCAGCACAACCGCCATGCCGATGTCCAATGGGTCCATGTCCAATGGGTCCATGTCCAACGGGTCCATGTCCAACGGGTCCATGTCCAACGGGTCCATGTCCAACGGGTCCATGCCGGGCATGATGTCCGGGACGATGACGCCGGACTACAAGATCCTCAGCAATCCCAACTACGACTACATTGATCTTCAGCAGGCCAAGGCGCGCGGCCTCTCGGACAGCCAGATCGCCACTGTCGCCAAGATCGCCCAGGAGAGCGGTGTGCCGTTCCGCATGGTCTCCGCCGCAGTCGAGCGCGGCGAAACGTTCCCGATGCTTGCCACCGAGTACAACCTGAAGCTGGCTGATGTCTACGAGAGCGACAAGGAGAAGATGCAGATCGCGAACTACATCTCCACCTATGAGTCCATCGGCACGAAAGGCGGCACCGGCGGCGGCATGATGATGTCGAGCGGGTCGATGTCGCCTTCCATGCCTATGTCGTCAACACCGCCCGCGATGACCAACCCGACCCCGATGGCACAGACTCCCGCGCCGATGACCCCGCCGATGGCGAACACCGCCACCCTGGACATCGTGGACACCGCGATGGCTGCCCCGAACCTATCCACGCTGGTCAAGGCCCTCCAGATGGCCGGGCTGGTTGAGACGCTGAAGGGGGCGGGTCCGTTCACCGTCTTCGCACCCGACAACAAGGCGTTCTCCCGGCTGCCCGCAGGTGCGCTCGACGCCCTGATGGCAGACCCTACCAAGCTGAAGATGGTCCTGACGTACCACGTCATTCCGGCCAACATCATGGCGGCAGATGCGATGGCGATGACCACGCCTGACTCGCCCCCGACCGTCGAGGGCGCGACGCTCAAGGTCACCAAGGGACGCAAGGGCAAGCTCAAGATCAACGACGCGACCGTGACCAAGGCCAACATCCAGGCCACCAACGGCACCATCCACATCATTGACCGTGTCCTGATGCCCCCGATGGATGCCACCACGCCGACCGCCACGCCGATGACGCCGGCGACCCCGGATACGACGGCACCGGGTACGACGACTGCACCGATGACTCCGGCTCCTGGTACGACGACCGCCCCGATGACTCCGGCCCCCGGTACGCCGGATCCGAACGCACCGACGGCCCCCGGAACGCCTGCTGCCCCTGCGCCCGCGACCCCGGATGCAACCCCGCCTGCGGCCCCCGCCATGCCGCCGACGCCTGCGCCGGCTCAGTAGACCCCCGGCCTACGTCAACTGCCCCTGCAACAGTGATCACTGTTGCAGGGGTTTTTCGTTTGCCCTGGCTGCCTCGCAGCACCAGAGGGGGACGAGGCAGAGCGCCCCCGCCACCACCCCCGCATCGTTTAAGGCTAGGCTCGCGGCGATTGCCGTACCCCCGCCGACCCTCAACGCCCGTCCCGCTGCGGAACGGCTCGGCCACCGCCCCCGCAGAGACACAAGGCAGCCGAGGCCGACCCAGAGCAAGGTCGCCCAGGTGCTGTGATAGGCGAGCCGGCTCTCGACGGCGAGCTTCCGGGCCGCGATGCCTGCCGCTTCCCTCACCCCGCCGCCCTGTATCCTTGCCATGGCTTCACCGATGTGCGAATGCGTCCCCGCTGGTCGCGCCAAATCCGCTGCGGTAAACCCGGCCATGCCGAGTATGACCAGCAGCAGCAGCAGCAAGACGGGCCGGACTGACCAGCGCCGCCCCATCGCCGTGTAGAGAAACGCCCCGAACGCCGTGAGCGATGCTAAGAGGCCCCCCGCTTTTGCGCCGGCCCAGGATGACCCGAGCAACAGGCAGGCGAGGCCGAAGACGGACGCGACTCCGATCATTCCTCGCCGACCCCACACACCCCATCCGTGCGCGGCCAGAACCAGTAGACACCCGAGCAGGACGCCCATCGCCTCATTGCCGATGCCGTAATAGCGCGCGCCCTCGATGGCCGAATAGCCGAGGGGGGAGCGCCGCATGAGGGGGTCGCCGGTGACCATGTCCGCCAGCAGGCAAAAGGCCGTGGCCGCGAGCAGGCAAAGGAGCGCCGCGGCAGCGCCGCGCCGGGCGGCCAGCGACGAGGCCAGGCCCAGCGCCACCAGGAAATATAAGGCCACGGACGGTGCCGAGCCGCTGAACAGGAGCGCAAGGAGCAGGGAGGGCGGCACGAGGGGCCACAAGAGTGGGAGGCGGGCTTGGCGGAGAAGCAGCGTGCCGAACCCGACCCATGCGGCCAGGGCGAGGGCGACATAAGGCAACGCCCGCATCGTGTCCGCCTGTGCGACTGCCTGCGCTTCCAGTGATCGCACCTGACCGATCGGGTCGCGTCGGGGCACTGCGTGGATGACCTGGCCGAAAGGACGGACAACGAAATCTTTCACACCGAGGCCGAAGTAGTTCGCCACGGTCGGCGCAACGTCGGTGTTCGTGACCAGGCCCGCCCTGCGCGTCGAAGGCGAAAGCAGCAGGCCAGCCGGGACACCCGGCCCCCACATCAGGATCGGAGTCAGGCGGTGGCCGTGCGCGTATTCGTCATCCTCCGCGAACGGGGAGAGGACGAGGAGCCGCCCCCCGGAGCCGCCGACAAGCGCCTGAGCCGTTCCCAAAGCCCGGTCCGCCGCCGGTATGCCGCTGCCGGCGTCCCAGACCAGGCACTGGCCGGGCTGGACGGACAGCGTGGCGGCGGCGCGCGCCGTGCCGCCGCCCGCCGCGGCCACGAAGTCGCTCCCTGAGCCGCCGCCGGCCTGGATGGCGATCCCGTGCATCTCCAGAGTGTCCGCGAGGCTGCCGAGGTGCAGGTCATAGCCGCGCCCCTGATTGGCGCACAGGAGGCGGGGCCAGTCGGGGTTCACCCGCACGCCGGGGGCTGCGACGAGTCCCATGCGCCGCCTATAAATGTTGCCGAAAGAAACAGGCAGGCCATCGGGGTGAGACGCGGCGGTGAAGAACGCCGATGACGGACCGGCGGCCCTTGCGCCCGCACCGAGGGTCAGGAGGGCGCTCTGGGGCGTCTCGCGGGCGCGGTCGCCCGGCAGGCGGGCCGTCCGCGTGTTCATGACCGCGAGCGATCCTGTCTGCATCAGGGAATGAAGATGGGGGGCGTCAGCCGCCTCCCAGTCGTGCAGGCTTGTGCCCGGCAGCAGGACGATGACGAAGGGGCCAGGGCCGGCTCGGGCGGGTATCACCAGACACGTCAGCCAGAGAAGACACAAGGCCACGCGGGCGGCTGGCCTCATGCGCGGGCCAAGGCCGCGTCCAGCGCCTGCCGGACGCTCTCGACGCCGATGACTTTGAGGTCAGGCGAGCGGCGCAGGCCGGCCTTGTTGCGGGCGCAGATGACGGCCTGCTTGAAGCCCATGCGCGCGGCCTCGCGGAGCCGCTGCTCGACGTGGCCCACGGCGCGGATCTCGCCGCCCAGGCCGACCTCGCCGGCGAAAACGGTGGACGGATCGACGGGGCGCTCCCCGAAGGAAGAGGCGATGGACACGGCGACGGCGAGGTCGGACGCCGGCTCGTCCACGCGGACGCCCCCGGCCAGGTTGACGAAGACGTCTTGATTCGCAAGGCCGATGCCGACGCGCTTCTCCAGAACGGCCAGGATAAGGTTCACCCGGTTGGTGTCTACCCCCGCCACAGTCCGGCGTGGGTTGGTGAGGTAGGAGGGGGCGACCAGGGCCTGTGCCTCGATGAGCAGGGGCCGGGTGCCCTCGACGGTCGCAAGAATGGCCGACCCCGCCGTGTTCTGGTTCCGCTCGGCCAGCAGCATCTCGGAGGGGTTAGGGACTTCGACCAGGCCTTCCTCGTGCATCTCGAACAGGCCGATCTCGTCCGTCGAGCCGAAGCGGTTCTTGACCGCACGCAGGATTCGGTAGGTGTAGTGGCGGTCGCCCTCGAACGTCAGAACGGTATCCACCATGTGCTCCAGGACTCGCGGCCCGGCCAGCGCGCCGTCCTTGGTGACGTGGCCGACGAGGAAGATGGGGATGCCCTCGCCCTTAGCGACCTGGGCAAGATGTGCCGTGGCCGCCCGGACCTGGGAGACGCTGCCGGGCGCGGACTCGATCTCGGGGTGCTGCATCGTCTGGATGCTGTCGATGATGGCGAATCCGGGCCGCTCCGCCTGAATCTCCCCGGCGATCAGGGTCACGTCGGTCTCGTTGTGGAGCAGCATGTCGCCGCCCGTGATGCCCAGGCGCTCGGCGCGCAGCTTGATCTGCGTAGCCGACTCCTCGCCCGAGACGTACAGCGTCTTGCCGCCCCGTGCGGCCAGGTTGCCGGCCACCTGTGTCAGCATGGTGCTCTTGCCGATGCCCGGATCGCCCCCGATCAGCGTCAGCGCGCCCCGGACGATGCCGCCGCCCAGCACACGGTCGAACTCGCCGATGCCGGTGAGTATCCGGCCTTCTTCGGCGGGGGAGGGGACGTCGCTCAGGCGCTGCGGCTTGCTCCGGCCTACGAACCCGGTGGAGGCCGCCGCGCGGGCGGCGGGACTCTTCGGTGCGGCGAGGCTGACCGTCTCCTCCAGGCCGCCCCATTCGGCGCACGAGGGGCACTTGCCGAGCCACTTGGGGCTTTCATAACCGCAGTGGCGGCAGACGAACCGCGTTTGCGCTTTTGCCATGCGCTTATTGTACCTGAATTGACTCCCGCGCCCGTTTCTGCTAGAATTGGTACGTTAATCGACGCCGACGCGAGGAGTTTTATGCTATGCCCACGGTTCCCGAAACGCTGAAGGCACTGGACGCCTTGCAGCAGCTAGACAGCCATATCTTACGGGCCAAGCGGGCGCAGAGCGCCCTGGATACGGGCGCGGCGGCGGCCCAGGCGGCGCAGGCGGCCCGCGATGAGGCCCAGGCGCGGCGCGGCGAGTGGCAGAAGGACGTCGGGGACCTCAAAGACAGCGAGCTGAAGCTTGCGACCGTCGAGGCCAAGCACAAGTCTTACCAGCAGAAACTGTACCAGGGCACCGTCACGAGTCCCAAGGAACTCGCCAGCATCGAGAAAGAGATCGGGGCCTTGGGAAGGCAGCGATCCGACCTGGACGGGCGTATTTTGGAGCTGATGGAGCAGACCGAACAGGCACAGGCGATGCTGACGGCCGCCGAGGAGCGCGCGCGGTCGGCGGATGGGCACCACGTGGGCGTCGTCAGCACCTACAGGTCGCGCCGTGAGGCGCTGGACCTGGAGCTGTCGTCGCTCGCCACCCAGAGGGCCAACGCCGCGACGCTCGTCGAAGACAAGGCGTTGCTCGAACGCTACGACGGCATCCGGGCTGGGGCGGGGGGGGTGGGCCTGGCGCGCATCGACGGCAGTTCCTGCGGCGGCTGCCACATGACGCTGTCCGGGACGCAGATCAAGGTGGCGAAGGAGGGAGCGCAGGTTCAGACGTGTGAGAACTGTGGACGCCTGCTGGCGGCCTGAGTGCGGGCAGTGGTGATTGACGGCACGGCTGGCCCCGTGGTATAATGCGCCGAGGTAAGTCGCCCGCCATGTCGCAGAACACGCCGCACGTTCCCAGCCAGGCCGCCGCCGGAGCCGCCGAGCTGCCGTCCGTCTACGAGGATCGGAGGCAATACATCGAGCGGCTGGAGCAGGCCAACCTTGACCTGGAACAGCGCATCCACGAGGCCAAAACCAGGCCCTTGCCGGTGTCCCCCTCCGCACTGCCTCTGCCCTCTCCCGGTGAGTTCGAAAACATCCTGAAGCGACTGGTGGACAAGATCGCCAAAATCCTTCAGGCGGAGAAGTGCGTTTTCCTGCTGCACGATGCCCAGGCGGCGACGCTGTACGCGACGCCGCCCGCCCTGGGCCTGACGCGCGAGGCGTTGGACGCGCTGGAGCGGCGCGTCTCCGAAGAGGGCGTCTCGAACGAAGTCTTCCGCACCAACACACCCCTGATCACCTATGATGCCGCGCGCGACCCGCGCGCGGCGGCGGAGGGACTGGAAGCATTGGGCATCCGCAACGCCGTCTCCGTCCCCTTGATCGTTGAGAAGCGGGACGAAGATAACCGTGTTTTGGATCGAACAACGGTGGGCGTTCTGCACGTCTTCAACAAGAAGTATGACGGGCTGTTCGTGGACGAGGATGTACGGCTGCTGGAACAGCTCGCGCGGCAGGGTGCGGCCGTGATCGCTTCCGCCCAGATGTACCGCGAGGTGGTCCAGGAGAAGCAGGAGCTGCTCCACACCATCGACAGCCTGTACGCAGGCCTGCTGATGGTGGGCAGCAACGGGCGGCTGCTCCAGATCAACCCGTCGGCGCGCGCGATTCTCGGCATCCCTCTGGACCGGGCTTTGATCGACCTGCCCTACGAGCGGGCGATCCCGGACGCCCGCGTCCGGGCCATCCTCAGCCGCGCCCTGTCACCCGTCCTCAGCGAAGTGGCCGATGAGGTGGCGTTCCCGGTGGCGGACGCGGCCCCGGAAGATGAGTTCCGGGAACGCATCTACCAGGTGCAGTGCGCGCGGGTGCGTGAGGACGACGGCTCGACGGCGGGCATCGTGGCGATCTTCAACGACATCACCGAGATCCGTGGCGTTGAGCGCATGAAGACGGCGTTCATTTCAACGGTTTCGCACGAGCTGCGGACGCCGCTGACCAGCATCAAAGGGTTCATCTCGACGCTGTTGGCGGACGACGAGGGTTACTATGATGAGGCGACGCGGCGCGAGTTCTACGGCATCATTGACTCGGAGTGTGACCGCCTCCACCGCCTGATCAAAGACCTGCTGGACATCTCGCGCATCGAGCAGGGCCATGCGATGCAGATGAACTGGGACCGGGTTGACGTCGCCGCCGTGGCAGAAAAAGTTTTGGCCGCCCAGCGCGCTTACACACGTGAGCACACGCTGTCTGCGGACTTCCCCGCCGGTTTCCCCCGTGTTGACGCCGACCCGGATAAGATGGAGCAGATACTGACCAACTTGGTGAACAACGCGATCAAGTATTCGCCTCACGGTGGAAACGTAAAAGTCTCAGGACGCCTCCTGGCCGGCCCGGACGGGGGGCCAGAGGCCCCCTCCGTCGCCGTCCGCGTCTCCGACGAGGGCATGGGCATCCCGCGCGAGCACTTGCCGAAGATATTCGAGCGATTCTACCGCGTGGACAACCGGGACAACCGCGAGATCGGCGGCACGGGCATCGGGCTGGCCCTGGTGAAAGCGCTGGTCGAGGGGCACGGGGGCAGGGTCACCGTGGAGAGCGAGCCGGGGCAGGGGACCGCCTTCACGTTCGTCTTCCCCGTCAGCCGGGCGGAGGCTTGACCTTGCGCGTCCCGATTCAGCGCGTGGAAGATGCGGGTGACCTGCCGCTGCCGCGCTATGCGACGGAGGGGGCGGCGGGGATGGACCTGTACGCCGCTTTGCCGGCGGAGATTTCCCTCGCTCCGGGGGAGCGGTCGCTGATCCCGACGGGTGTTCGTCTGGCCCTGCCGGAAGGGTACGAGGCACAGGTGCGCCCGCGCAGCGGGCTGGCTCTGCGGCACGGGCTGACCCTGCTCAACGCGCCGGGGACCATCGACTCCGACTACCGCGGCGTGGTGAGCGTCCTGATGATCAACTTGGGGCAGGCAGCGGCCCGCATCCGGCGCGGCGACCGCGTCGCGCAGATCGTGGTGGCCCCGGTGGCGCGAGTCGATTGGGTCGAAGAGGCCGGGGAGCTGCCGGCGACGACGCGGGAAGGGGGCGGCTTTGGATCCACGGGAAGTGCCCTTGACGGATGACGGGGCCGATGACGGCGGCGGGAGGGCCGGGCGGGGCAGTGACCTACCGCGCGAGGCTTATGCCCTGCTGGCACAGGCCAACCTGCTGCGGATGCGGGGGTGCTGGGAGGCTGCGGTGGAGAACTGCATGGCGGCCTTGCGCCTGGCTCCGGACAGCCCCTCGGCGCAGAGCCTGCTCGGAGACATCTACGAGAACCAAGGCCGATATGATGACGCGATCCAGTGGTACCGCATGGCGCTCGACGCGCACCCGGACAGCCCCGCCGACCGCCTGAAGCTGGAGCGCCTGACCGCCCGCCAGCAGGCACTGCCTGTCCAGGCATCGGCCTCCGCCCGCACACGCACGGCGGCGGCGGACACCGAGGACGTGTCTCATGCGCCGCACCGCGCGAAGGGGCTGATCCTCAGTGTGGATAAAGCACTCCGGTACGGTGCCATCGTGACAGCGCTCGTCGTCGTGGTGGTGGTGGCCTCGGCCTATGCCGCAGTTCGCCGCCATGCGGGCCTGGGTTCGCTCAGGCCGACACAGGAGATGAGGGAACGCCCTCTGCTCGTTTCTTCCTCTGGGGCCGCCGCCGCGCCCGATGATACCGCACGGGACACCGCCGACCAAGCCGCCCTGGAGGCCCTGCGCCGCTCGCCGGACCTGGCGGCGTCGGGTGTGACGGTTTATGACGTCCAGACCGACCCGCACGCGGGGCGCGTCAGCGTGACCTTCGGCCTTGCGGCACAGGCGGTCCTGACGCGGGCGGCGATCCTGAAGGATGCGCTGCTGACGGTGCAGGCGGCGGGCACGGCCATTCCCAATGCCGCCATTTTTACGGCGCGGTGCCTATCGGCCTCCCCCGGAGGATCATACTCGCTCGTTTTTGCCGGGGACGTGCCCCGATCGAGTGTCCCGGTTGACGCCGTCGCCGCGGGGCTGAATGAGGCGCGGATCCAGTCCCTCTGGAACGGCCTGTGGTGGTCTTCATTGGTGACCGGCTGACGGCGGCGTGTGACGCGGATCAAGAGAGCCACCTAGTGAACAGCAGCCCAAAGGTCCCTATCCCCACCCTGGAGCGCCTCGCGACCTATCTGCGCTACTTGATCGACCTGGAAGTGTCCCAGGTGGAGACGATCTCCTCGACGGACGTGGAGAAGCAGACCGGCATCAATGCCGCTCAGTTCCGTAAAGACCTTTCCTACTTCGGTGAGTTCGGCAAGCCTGGGGTCGGCTACAACGTCGTGGAGCTTCAGACGCGCATCGCGCGGATTCTGAAGATCGACCAGATGCAGCCGATCATCGTGATCGGGGCAGGGAACCTTGGCAGCGCCCTGATCGGATACCCCGGCCTGCGCGACCATAAGTTCCACATCGCGGCGGCCTTTGACAGCGACCCGGCCAAGGTCGGGCGGCTCCAGGGCGGACTGATTCTCCGGGACGAGGCACATTTGCGTCAGGCGAACGCCGAGATCGGCGCGCGAATCGCCATCCTCTGTGTCCCCGCTGGGGCGGCGCAGGCCGTGGCATCCGAAGCGATCTCAGCGGGGGTGCGCGTCATCCTAAACTTCGCACCGCTCATCCTGAAGGTCCCGGAGCGGATCGTGGTCCGCAACGTATCGTTCCTCCAGGAGCTGGCCGTTTTGTCCTACCACCTTTCCGGTGACGCGCACAAGTAGAAAGTCTTTCACACCCCTTATGACGAACACACGCACCGAAAGAGACTCGATGGGCGAGTTTCAGGTCCCGTCTGACGCCTACTACGGGGCGCAGACCGCCCGCGCCGTGGCGAACTTCCCCGTGTCCGGCGTCCGCTTCCCCCGGCCTTTCATCCAGGCGCTGGGGGCGGTCAAGCGGGCGGCAGCCGAGACGAACGCGGAGATGGGCCTGCTGGACGGGGCCACTGCGGGCCTGATCTACCGCGCCGCCGACGAGGTCATCGCCGGGGACCTGGACGCGCAGTTCGTGGTCGACGTCTACCAGACCGGCTCGGGCACGTCCACGAACATGAACACCAACGAGGTGATCGCGAACCGCGCCATCGAGCTGTCGGGCGGCGTCCTCGGCTCCAAGTCGCCCGTGCATCCGAACGACCACGTCAACAAGAGTCAGTCGTCCAACGACGTCATCCCGACGGCCCTGCACATCGCGGCGGCGACGGAGCTTGAGACGAGGCTGCTGCCGGCCCTGCGCGGCCTCCACGCCGCCCTGGACGACAAAGCGCACCTGTGGGACGACATCGTGAAGATCGGGCGGACGCACCTGATGGACGCGACGCCGATCCGGCTGGGCCAGGAGGCGTCCGGCTGGGCACGTCAGGTGGAGATTGGCATCGCGCGGCTGGAGTCGGTCCGGCCCCGGCTGATGGAGCTTGCCATCGGCGGGACGGCGGTCGGGACGGGCATCAATTCGCCCGAAGGTTTCGGGGCTTCGGTCGCGGCCAAGCTTGCGGCCCGCTTCGGCCTGCCGTTCGCCGAGGCCGTCAACCACTTCGAGGCGCAGGGCAGCCAGGATGGGGCCGTGGAGCTTGCGAATCAGCTTTCGACCGTCGCATCGTCGCTCCTGAAGGTCGCCAACGACGTCCGCTGGCTCTCGTCCGGCCCCCGGTGCGGTCTCGGGGAGCTGTCCCTGCCTGCCGTTCAGCCCGGCTCCTCCATCATGCCCGGCAAAGTCAACCCGGTCATGTGCGAGCAATTGATGATGGTCTGCGCCCAGGTGATCGGCAACGCGGTAACGGTGACGACGGCCAACACGCACGGGAACCTGGACCTGAACGTGATGCTGCCGGTGATGGCGCGCAACGTCCTCGAAAGCGTCACGTTCCTGGCGGGTTCGGTTACGGTGTTCACCGAAAAGGCAGTCGTCGGCCTGACGGCCAACCGCCAGAGGGCGGAGAGCCTGGTCGAGTGGTCCATGAGCATGGTGACGAGCCTCGCCCCGGTCATCGGCTACGACCAAGCCGCGAAGCTCGCCAAGCGGGCCGTGGACGAGGGGCGCACGGTGCGTGACCTCTGCCTCGACGAGGGCATCCTGCCCGCCGACCGATTGGGTCTGCTGCTCGACCCACGGGCGATGACGGAACCGGGCGTCGGCGCGGGCGGTGAGTAGTGGACAAGGAAGATCGAGTGAAGGAGAAAGCATGCCTGAGAATCCTGTGCGCGTGCTGGTCTGGGACGAAGCCCCAGCCCACGCGCCCAAAGAAGTGTATCCGAAGAGCCTGAACGGCGCAATCGCCGACGGCCTGAACGACATGGGCGGCGGGGGGATCGTCGCCTCGACGGCCAATCTGGACGACCCCGACCAGGGCATCACCGACGAGCTTTTGGCGGCCCAAGATGTCCTGATCTGGTGGGGCCACGCCCGCCACGACGAGGTCTCGGACGACACGGCCACCAAGGTCGTCGGGGCGGTTAAAAACGGCCTGGGGTTCGTGCCGCTCCACTCGGCACACTATTCCAAGCCGTTCCGCAGCGTTTTGAACTGCACGGGGCATCTCAAGGGCGGCTGGCGCGAGACACACAATCCCGCCGACACCGAGGAGGTCACCGTCTGCGCACCCCGACACCCGATCACCCAAGGCGTCAGCAGCTTCGTGCTGCCCGCCGAGGAAATGTATGGGGCACCGTTCGACGTGCCGCCGGCCATGACGGTCGTGTTTCAGTCATTTTTCCCGCTCGGGGGTGAGTATTTCCCGAGCTTCACGCTCACCGTAGGGGAAGGGATCGACCCGGATTTCACCAGCGGGCCGGGTGGCGGCAAGGGTCAAGGGGAGGGCAAGGGGCGGGTGTTCTACTTCCGGCCCGGCCATGAGACGTACCCGACCTACCTCGACCCGAACGTCCGCCGGATACTCCACAACGCCGTGCTGTGGGCCGCGAGGAGGGTTTAGCCATGACACATTGGAAGAAAGCGATCATCGTGGGGGCGTCGTCCGGCATCGGGGAGGCCCTGGCGCGCGCCCTGCTGCTTGACGGCTGCCGTGTCGCCCTGGTCGCCCGGCGCGGGGAGCGCCTGCGGACGCTGGCTCGCGAGGCCGGGGGCGACGAGGCCCTGGTTTACGCGCATGATGTGACGGACACAGACGCCGTGCCGGCCCTCTTTGACCGCATCACCCAGGACCTGGGGGGCCTGGACCTGATCGTCTACGCGGCGGGGATCATGCCCAACGTCGCCCCGGACGAGTACGACAGTGCGAAAGACGCCGGGATCATCGCCTCCAACTTCACCGGGGCGGTCTCCTGGCTGAACGAGGCCGCGCGACGGTTCGAGAAGGCGGGTGAGGGCACGATCGTCGGTATTTCGAGTGTCGCGGGCGACCGTGGGCGGCGCGGGAACCCCGTCTACGGTGCGACGAAAGCCGCTTTGAATGCGTACCTGGAATCGCTCCGCAACCGCATCGAGCGGCGCGGGGCGTTCGTCGTGACGATCAAGCCCGGCCCCGTGGACACGCCGATGACGCACGGGCTGAACGCTCCGGGCATGATTTCGCCGGAGCGCGCCGCAGCCGAAATCCTGGTCGCCGCGAAAGACAAGGTGCGGGTGGCCTACGTGCCCGCGAAGTGGAAGCCGATCATGGGAGTGATCCGCTCCATCCCGCCGGGCATCTTCAAGCATCTCAACATATGAAAGAAGCATCGCACGTGATAGAAACACTGCCTTCCGAAACTTTGCCCGCAGAGCACCTGGCTTCCGAAACTTTGCCCGCAGAGCGCCTGGAGCGCGTGGAAGGGTGGGGGATGTCGGCCTCCGCCCTGAGCTACGTCTACCGCCCTGTGGATGCCGACGGCATCTGCGCCGTCTTCGATCACGCCCGCCGCTCGGGGAGGCCCGTCGGCCTGCGCGGGGCCGGGCGTTCCTATGGGGATGCCTCGCTGAACGCCGAGGGCATTTCGCTGGATCTGACGCGCATGCGGCGTATTCTGGCCTGGAACCCGCAGACGGGTGTGATCCGCGTCGAACCGGGCGTGACCATACGTGACCTGTGGCAGTACACCATCGAGGACGGCTGGTGGCCGCCCGTGGTTTCGGGGACGATGTTCCCGACTTTGGGCGGGGCGGCGGCGATGAACATCCACGGCAAGAACAACTGGAAAGTGGGGCCGATTGGCGACCACATCCTGGAGTTCGAGTTGATGACGCCGGCCGGCGAAACGAAGGTCTGCTCAAGGTCGGAGAACGCGGACCTGTTCCGCGCCGTCATCGGCGGCTTCGGGATGCTGGGCGTCATCACACGGCTGGACTTGCAGCTCAAAAAGGTGTATTCGGGGCTGCTCAAGGTCGAGCCGATTGGGACACGTAACTTCGAGCAGATGTTCCAGGTCTTCGAGGAGAGGCTCGGGCGCGCGGATTATCTCGTGGGCTGGGTGGACTGCTTCGCGACCGGGGACAGCCTCGGCCGGGGCCAAATTCATCAGGCAAACTACCTCGCCCCCGGCGAGGACCCGCAGCCTGCGCAGACGTTGCGGGTCGAAAACCAGGAGCTGCCGGACAGCCTGTTCGGGGTCTTACCCAAGTCGCTGATGTGGCGGTTCATGAAGCCGTTCGTCAACGATCCGGGGGTGCGGGCGATCAACGCGGCCAAGTCGTTTGCCTCATCCCGCCCCGCGCACAGCCACACGGAGTCACACGCGGGTTTTGCGTTCCTGCTGGATTACGTTCCAAACTGGAAGAATGCCTACAAGCCGGGCGGCCTGATCCAGTACCAGAGCTTCGTGCCCGCCGCGCAGGCCGAGCGAGTCTTCACGGAGCAGATCCGGCTCGCCCAGGCCTGCGGGGTTGTACCCTACCTTGGCGTCTTCAAGCGGCACCGGCCTGACGACTTTTTGATGACGCACGCCGTAGACGGCTATTCGTTCGCCCTGGATTTCGCGGTCACGCCGGCGCGGCGCGGCGCGATGCTGAGTCTGGCGGCGGAGTTTGACCGGATCGTCTTGGAGGCCGGGGGGCGCTACTACTTCGCCAAGGATAGCGCCCTGCATCGATCTTCACTGGCCGAGGCATTGGGCGAGTCGCGGGTCTCCGAGTTTGTCGCGCTCAAGTCCAAGCACGACCCCGAATCTTTGCTCCAAACGAATCTGTGGCGGCGGCTGTTCGGCATGCCTAAGTGATCTCCGTGTGCTCCTTCTCAAACCCGAGGAGCGGGGCCAGCTCAATCTCGTCGTCTTCCCGGTCGCCGTCGAAATCCTCCGTGTCGATCTCGTCCAAGGCGGCGAGAAAATTGTCCACGATCTCGGGGTCGAACTGCGTACCGGCGCAGCGGCTCAATTCGGCGCGGGCGTAGGGGCCGCCGTAGGCTTCCTTGTAGCTGCGGCGGCTGATCATGGCCCCGTAGGAGTCGACGACGCAGACGATTCGGGCGGCAACAGGTATCTCCGCACCCCGCAGACCGTCCGGGTAGCCGGTCCCGTCGTACCACTCGTGGTGATGCAGGACCGCGTCCGCGACGGGCGCGAGGGCCGGAACGTGCAGAATCAGGTCGTGTCCCAAACGGACGTGTGAGCGGACGAGGTCGCGCTCGGCGGGCAGCAGCGGGCCGGGCTTGTTCAGGATGCCGTCGCTGACTCCGATCTTCCCGATGTCGTGCAGCAGGGCCGCATAACGGACGATGGTCATCTGCCGCGCGTCGAGGGCGAGCCGGCGCCCGATGCGGCCCGCGTAGCGTGACACCATCTCGCAATGACCCTGCGTGTACGGGTCTTTTGCTTCCATGGCGTCGGCCAGGACGCTGACCGTCGCGAGGTAAGCGTTCTGTAGTTTCTGGCGGAGCTGGATGTTTTCGGCGGCGACGGCCGCTTGGCTGCCGACGTGCAGCAGCGTCTGGGCGTCGTCTCCGTCGAATTCTCCGGGCTTGTCCGCCACGACGATGACTCCATGAAGGTCGCGCAGGAGAAGGACTGGTGCCGCCAGGAAGTTCTGAAAAGACTCCGAGGTGGGGGTCGAGAGGGGCAGATCGTCGTGATCACCGGATCGGTTCCTGATGAGCGGGTTGTCCTGCCCGGCGAGGCGCTGACAGATCGCGTCCAGCCAAGAAGAGGGTGGGGACTGTGGATACCCCTCGATGCCGACCGCCGCCCGGACCCGGCGCGTGCATCCGTGTGTGCCGGCGGTGATGTAAAGCCCGCGCGTCGCTCCGGTCAGCCTGAGACAGACCTGAAGGATCAGCGCGTAGAGGTCTCCATGGGAAATAACCTGATGGACGTCGCGCAGTGCGGCCGCGAGGCCATCGGCACGCTCACGTTCCTGTCGTTCCCGGTCTCGCGCCTGGCGGATCTGAACACGGAGAGCGGCTAATTCCACCTCCCGCGCCTGGGTTTCCTCCTGGAGGTCGTCCACGGCGGCGCGGTAGCGGCTTTCCGCCTCGTGAAGAACCGAAAGGACAGGATCGTTACTGGGCAGGTCGTTCGGCATAATCGGCATTCCCTTAGCGGATTGGTCTTCGGACATATCTGCCCCTAATATTTTTTTTGGAAAAGGATTTCTATCGGTGAAAGCTCACCCGCCTTTGTCTCATCAAGGGGGGTTGGATTCTGCATCTGAACGATGTTCTGCACGATGACGTCTTCCATCTGCCTCAGACGCTGAATCTCTTCTTCGCAGCGCGTGATCGTGGCTTCATCCTCGCGCAGGCGCTTGTCGAGGCCGTCGATATAGCCTTCAAGCTGACGGAGAGCCTCCCGAACCTGGGCCGGCTCGTAGCCACTCGCTTCGGAAGTCTCGAACGTCAGTGTGGAAATGTACTTCTTGACACTCTCCACGGAGGCTCCAAGAATAGACCCCGTCACTGTCTCCTCCTGGGGGGTGCTGTCGAGCCGCAGGAGAAGCATCCGCGCGGCGACATGGCCGGGAGAGTGTTCCAACAGGTAGAGCAGCGTTTCCCGCGCGGCCTCTCTGCGGCCCGCAGCAAGATAGGCGTGCGTCAGGTTCAGCGAAAGTTCGGGTGGGACGGCTGGCGTGGGTGACAATTGGAAGGCAGCCTCAAAGGCGGAGACTGACTCCGCCCCCCTGCCGAGGGCGTACAAGGCCGCGCCGAGGTAGGCGTTGCTCTCGTACCGGATGTCCCGTGTGACGGTCAGGTCCGTGTCCGCCGTGGCGGCTCCGAGTCGATCTGCCGCTTCCCGCATGCGGCCTTCGTGGAAGGCCTGAAAGCCGAGTTGCCAATCTGTCATAACATCACCGGAGACGGTTATTATCGGAGAAGATTATTCCGTGACTGAAGATCTGCCGGAGCTGCTGGCCAGCCGCCGCGTCGTCGCCTTGATCCGCTTGGCGCGCGAGGGATCGGTGGTGGCTGCCCCCAGCCCGACGATCTGCTCTTCCATGTCCTGTGCAAGCTTTTCCTCCCCGAGTCGGTAAAGCTGCCTGGTCGCGGCCCCCAGCTTCTCCCGCGCGGTCTCGATGTCACCCCGACTCTGGGCGCGCTGCGCTTCCCGCTCGTATCTGTAGATGCCGAATCTCTCCACCAGGTCCTGAACATGGGCGTCTCGTTCGCTGACCAGCGCATCATCCGGGGTGAAGCGTGCGGCGATCTCGGCACGGTCGTAGCCGGAACCCTCGGATGCGCTGCCGCCGGGGTTGGTCCAGGTCAGCAGGGCCTCGATGATGACGTGCTCACCTGCCGCGAGCAGGGGAGGAGCGGCCTGGATGATGACGCTGGCCGGGCTGAGGCTGGACACGTCACCGACGCGGGCGCGCAGCCAGCCTTCCTCGGTATATATCTCGTCGAACAGCGTCATGGCTGGCTGAACCAGAAACAGGTCCTGAACGACCGCCCCTTCCAGGCCACGCACCGCAACATAGAGATCGGTCAGCGTCATCGTCTGCAGCGTCGACATTTCGGCCTCCAGGCGGCCCATGAGGTCAGTGATGTCGGCGGCGTAGTGGTACTCACCGCGCGAGTTGTCCGCGACGCGCATCAGAAATTCTTCATCGAACTCGTCCCCGACGCCCACCGTCGTGATGGACATCCCTCGGGACTGGATCTCCTCGATGGCCGATAGCGTCGCATCCTGATCCTGCACGATGCCGTCGGAGATGACGATGAGGCGGTTGACGCCGGGCGAGAGGAGGTGCTGACCGAGCGACGATGACGCCTGCCGCAGCGCCTCTGCCATATGCGTCCCCATCCCGATATCCACGGGTAGACGTTGCTCACGGAGCAGCCCGACCTGGCTCCGGCAGCCGTCCGGGAAGTTAGTCCAGTCTTGTTGGTTGAAGACCGTGTGTACGCCGTCGGCAAAGGCGTAGACGGCCACTTGGTCCGTTGGGACGAGCGTGTTGAGAAGGGCGAGCAGGGCATCGGCTGCCAGCATCATGGGTGTCCGTGCGTCGTTCTGCATTTCCGACAGTGTTTGCCCCGTCCAATACATCGCGTCCGCTTCGTCCGCTTCCCCGCGCTGGAATTCTTCGCGGGAGATCGCCAGGGCCATCCAGTACTCGCGCTCTTCCTCGGTCAGGTGGAAGTGGTGCATGGTGGCCGAAGAATCTACCACGACGACCAGGTTGAGGGGCGGCCGGGTGGCCGCAGCCGCAGAGGGGGCAGGGTCGATCTCAAGCAAGACGCTGATGGGGACATCCGTGTACACGCTGGAAGAAAGGCAAGGCTGACTGAGCGAGGTCGTGATCTTGAGGGGGCCGTTCACGCGGGCATCTCCTTCGGGCCGTGGCGCAGAAGCGCGCGGTGTGTCCGCGCGGGGCCTGTGTTCCGGCTCTTATTCAGGAAATCGTTCCGCGATTCCTTCTTTTGCGCTGCGACATGCGCTGAATTGACTTTCGAGGCCGGTGGTGCTATAATGAGGACGACCGAGGGGTTATTCGCCTGGACATTCTGACACTCCTTTGTGCCGGATGGCCCGGTTTTTTTTTGCTCGCAACGGACCGAGAGTGGAGAGGATAAGGGAGGACGCATGACACCCATACGGCGCGCACTGGTGAGCGTTTCGGACAAGAGCGGCCTGACGGCATTCGTGCAGGGCCTGGCCGAAATGGGCGTGGAGATCATCTCAACCGGCGGGACGGCTCGCGCCCTCACGGAGGCGGGGCTTACCGTTGTGAACATCTCGGACGTCACGCACTTCCCGGAGATGCTGGACGGGCGCGTCAAGACGCTGCACCCGGCGGTACACGGGGCTTTGCTGGCCGACCGGGCCAAGCCGGAGCATATGCAGACCATCGGGGAACATGGCATCGTCCCGATTGACCTTGTCGTCGTTAACCTGTACCCGTTCGCAGCCACTATCGCTCGGCCCAATGTCTCGCGCGAAGAGGCCGTTGAGAACATCGACATCGGCGGCCCCGCCATGATCCGCTCCGCAGCCAAGAACCATGCGTCGGTCGCCGTCGCCGTCTCGCCAGACGATTATCCGGCGCTTTTGGAAGAGATGCGCGGCAATGGCGGGGCCTTGTCTCAGGCGACGCGCGACCGGCTGTGTGCGCGGGCGTTCGCGCACACGGCGGCCTATGACACCACCATCGCCCGGTATTTGGGGGCCAATCTCCCGGAGGTGACGTTATGAGCGACACGGAGCTGACACTGCGCTACGGCGCGAACCCGCACCAGACGCCCGCGCGCGTCTTCAGCAGGGCAGGGGACCTGCCCTTGCGCGTCCTGAGCGGCGCACCCGGCTACATCAACCTCTTAGACGCGCTGAACGGCTGGCAATTGGTGCGCGAGCTGAAACAGGCGACGAGCCTGCCCGCCGCGACTTCGTTCAAGCACGTCAGCCCCGCCGGAGCCGCCGTGGCCGTGCCGCTGAACGAGACCTTGCGGCAGGTTTACAACGTCGGGCCGGGCGATCTGTCGCCGCTGGCGACCGCCTACGCCCGCGCGCGCGGGGCAGACAGGGTCTCGTCGTTCGGCGACTTCGTGGCTTTGAGCGACACGGTGGACACGGCGACGGCCAACTTGCTGCGCCGCGAAGTCTCGGATGGTGTGCTCGCGCCGGGCTTCGAGCCGGAAGCGCTGGAGATCCTGACCAAGAAGCAGGGCGGCAAGTATCTGGTCTTGCAAATAGACCCGAGCTATGAGCCGCCCGAGACCGAGGCGCGAGACGTGTTCGGGATCACGTTCGAGCAGAAGCGTAACAGCACCTTGGTGACCGCCGACCTGCTTCAAGACCGCGTGACCCAAAAGAAGGACCTAACGCCCGAGGCCGAGCGCGATCTCTTGGTGGCTTTGATCACCATCAAATACACGCAGTCCAACTCGGTCGGGCTGGCTATCGACGGGCAGATGGTAGGTATCGGGGCGGGGCAACAATCACGCATCCTCTGTACGCGGCTTGCCTGTGGCAAGGCCGATCACTGGCACCTGCGTCAGCACCCGAAGACACTGGCCCTGCCGTTCGTCGAGAAGCTATCCCGGCCCGAGCGCGACAACGCCATCGACTTATACCTTTTGGAGAACATCTCAGGCGCGGAAGAGGCCGCCTGGCTCCAGTCGTTCCGCGAGCGACCCGAGCGGCTGACGGCCGCTGAGAAGGCCGAGTGGAAGCAAAGCCTTCAGGGCGTGTCACTGGCTTCAGATGGCTTCATCCCGTTCCGGGACAACATCGACCGGGCCTCGCAGAGCGGCGTCGCCTACGTGGCCCAGCCGGGTCATTCCCTGCGCGACCCTGACGTAATTGCCGCCTGCGAAGAGTACGGTATGGTGATGGCATTCACGGGTCTGCGTCTGTTCCATCACTAGATTAATTATCCTGGTCCTGCCGATGGCAGGACCAAAGTTTTACATAAGTAAGCTTTTGAGCATTAAATTATAAGTTAATGCAAATTACATATGCAGAGAAATCAATGTGTGTTGATATGATATTCGCTACTCCTAACAACAGCTTGCTTTTGTAAGATATACACCAAAACCCACTAGTAATAGGTGCCTAGAATATGATATACTCCAACCAATGAAACTGTTGATGAGGAAGCGATAAATGCCTCTCGATCTACGCAAAGACGCGGAAGACATCCGAGCAATGCTCAACGCTGCGGTTGAACGCTATGCCGCCGGCAGCGCGCTCATTGCAACCAACTATGCACCTGTGAGCGCGCTCAACCTCACTTATGACTGCGGCCTTGGGGCGCACGTCACTTTGCACTTTGACACGCGGACTGACTTCGAGCCGGATGGGACCTGGACACGCGATACGTTCGCGCAGATCGACCGCCCGGAGTGGGAACAGGCATATACGACTTTGCAAGATCGCGACCTACATTTTATTCTTGCGGACGGATCGAACCTGACGCTCGCGGCGGCAACGGATGATGAAGCCTATGTCACTGTCTTCGGGCAAATGCTCGTGGACCCACTCAAATCGGTTCGCGACACGGGGAAGCTCCTCGCGCTCCCGAAGGTGCCCGGCTGTGAGATGGGCGTTGAGGAAGTTGAGGGGATGTTCGGGTGGCCAGCCTATGAAGAGCGTGGCGATAACAACCTCGCAGCGTCTGTTATTGCATAATGCTCATTATCGGAACCAAATTCGGGCGTGAATAAGGGGCGGCTTACACGCGCAAGCCGCCCCCCTTCTTTGCAGCCTTCTAATCCGGCTCCCATCTTAATCGGCTCGTCAGCGGTTCGTCAGCCGGGTATGCGCTGCACCTCGGCTTCGAGCTGCTCCATCCTCTTCTGACACGACAGCAGCAGGTCGTTCACATCCGTGAGCGCCTGCCGGGCATCCTGCTGACGCGAGAGCCAGAACGCATAAGAGCCGGTCGCCAGGGCAATGGTCGCGCAGACGATGCTGGCGGTCACGGCTGTCAACAGCAGCGCCCGTGCCGGGACGCCGTCTGTCAAGGCAGACGCATGATCCGCCGCCGGATAATCAGCGGCGGCGTCATCCATCTCGCCGACTTTCTGCCGCCGGCCCGTACTGTTGACGAGCACGAGCCGGTTAAAGGGCGCTCGACTAAAGGGTGTATCGTTTCTCATCGGCGATCCCATCTTCCATAGAAAAGATGCGCTTGACGAAGGCGATCAGCTCCATCGGGTTGAAAGGCTTCGTCAGGTAGCACTCGACGCCCGATTGCCAGCCCCGCAGGACGTCGGAGTCCTGGGCGCGCGCCGTCAGCATGATGACCGGGATGTTCTCGGTTTCCGGGTTGCTTTTGAGGGCTTCCAGAACCTCGAAGCCCGTCATCTCCGGCATCATCACGTCCAAAACGATCAGGTCCGGCTTCTCTTCCTTGACCTTCTCCAGACACTCCGCCCCGTTAAAGGCCGTGACGACCTCGTAGCCTTGCCGCTCCAGGTTGACCTGGATCAACCGGACTATGTGCTTCTCGTCATCGCAGGTCAGTATCTTACGCGCCATGGGCCGAACCCCCCGTTCTCGTCATGTCAGCATATCATACCACAAATCAGGCCGCGCCTACAGCGTCCACGAACGTCCAGTCCGAAACGGCGAGGGCAGCGCGCATCGTCCGGCGCAGGGCGGACACAAAAGCCGCGGAGTCCGGGATGCTGCTGTCGGGCAGCGACATCTGCTGCAAGAGCGCCCCGCCTTCCCTCCTCTGCGCGCTGCCGACGAGCTTTCGGCCCGTGTGTGCCTCCACTAAATCGCAAAGGGCGCTGACGTCGAAGCAATCGACAGCGCCACGGCCCGCGCGCGACGGCTCCGCACCGAAGACCGCTTCCTGACCACAGCATTGCAGCGCCAGCAGCACTCCCTGTAAAATCAGCCGTGAGGAGGCCAGGACCGTGCCCGCCCCTTGGGGCAGCCAGTCAAGCCGGGTGGCGACAGACACAGTCAGGTCGGCCCCGTGCAGCACGGCGCGGCCCCCCGTCGGGCGGCGGACACAGGGCAGATCGGGGTGCAGCCGCCGGACAGGCGGCTCCTCCTGGAGGCGACCGATACTGATGGCGGCCCGGTCCCAGCGGTAGACGCGGACAGCCGGGCCGGGCGCTTCGCCGGACTGGGCTGCGACCATCAGTGCTAGGTCGGTCGCCATGTTCTGCGCGGGCGTCCCCGGCGCGGCGTCCTCGTGCCAAAAGCCCGCGCGTGTCACGCCGCTGTCCAGCACAGGCATGGGCTGCGGGCCGCCTTCGCCTCGTCCAGCTTGCGGACCGGGGTGAAGTGCGGCGCGGACTTGACGATCTCGGGATCCTGCTCGATGTCCTCGGCGATCCGGCACATGGCGGCGATGAACTTGTCCAGGGTTTCCTTGCTCTCGGTTTCGGTCGGCTCCACCATCAACGCCTCGGCCACGATCAAGGGGAAGTAAATGGTGGGCGGGTGATAGCCGAAGTCCATCAGGCGCTTGGCGATGTCCAGTGCCTTGATGCCATGCGCGCGCTGCTGACGCCGCGCGGTGAACACGCACTCGTGCATGCACATCTCATTGAAGGCCACGTCGAAGGCGTTCTGGAGGCCGACGCGGACGTAGTTGGCGTTCAGCACGGCGTTCTCGGCGACCTGTGCCAGCCGCTCGCGTCCGTAGTAGGAGATGTAAGCGTAGGCGCGCAGGATGCACAGGAACGAGCCGAAGTAGCCATGTATCTTGCCGACTGACTTGGGGCGGTCGAAGTCCAGGCGGAAGCCCTCGCCCCCATGGACCACCTGCGGCACGGGCAGGTACGGCTCCAGAATCCCCTTGACGGCGACCGGACCCGACCCCGGTCCCCCACCCCCGTGCGGTGACGAAAACGTCTTGTGCAGGTTGAAGTGCATGACGTCGAACCCCATGTCGCCGGGGCGCGCGCGCCCGACCAGGGCGTTCATGTTCGCGCCGTCGCAGTAGACCAGGCCGCCCGTATGGTGGATCAGGGCGCAGATCTCGGCGATGTCATCCTCGAACAGTCCGAGCGTGTTCGGGTTGGTCAGCATCAGGCCGGCGACGTTGTCCGAGAGCAGCGACTTGAGGTGGGCCAGGTCGACGCGGCCCCGGCCATCGGACTTCACGGTCGCCGTTTTGTAGCCGCAACGGGCCGCCGAGGCCGGGTTGGTGCCGTGCGCGGCCTCGGGCACCAGGATCGTGTCGCGATGGGCCTGCCCGTGGTCGTCGTGGTAGGCCTTGATCAGCATCAGGCCCAGCAGCTCGCCGTGCGCGCCCGCAGCGGGCTGGAGGCTGACGGCGTCCATGCCCGCGATCTCGGCCAGGATGTGCTGCATCTCGTGCATCACTTCCAGCGTCCCCTGGGCCGCTGTGTCGGGCAACAGGGGGTGGAGACGGGCGAAGCCGGGCAGCCGGGCGACTTCCTCGTTGATCTTGGGGTTATACTTCATCGTACACGACCCGAGCGGGTAAAAGCCCGAGTCGATGGAGTAGTTGCGCTGCGACAGGAGCGTGTAGTGCCGGATGACCTCCGGCTCGGACAGCTCCGGCAGCGGCAGGTCGCGGCGGAGCGCGTCTGCGGGGAGGAGGTCCGAGGCGGACACGGAGGGAACATCGCAGTCCGGCATCTCGACGCCTAGACGTCCAGCCCGGCTGATCTCGAACAGCAGCGGCTCTAAGGTGTCGTTCATGTGAAGCTTTCCAGGACGCCAACGAGCGCGTCGATCTCGTCTTTAGTGCGCTGCTCGGTGACGCACAGCAGCAGGGCGTTGTCCATCTCCGGGTAGAGTGGGCCGAGCGGCAGGCCGCCGACGATGCCCCGGTCCAGCAGGCGCGCGTTGATCAGCTCGGGGTCAACCGGGGTGCGGATGGCGAACTCCTTGAAGAACGGCGTGTCGGGGAAGAGCAGCGCGTAGCCCGGCAGCCGGGTGATCTCCGAGGCGGCGTAGTGGGACTTTTGCAGGCACAGGTCGGCCACCTGTTTAAGGCCCTGCTTGCCCATCGTCGCCAGGTACACGGTCGCGGCCAGGGCGTACAGGGCCTCGTTGGTGCAGATGTTGCTCGTCGCCCGCTCGCGCCGGATGTCCTGCTCGCGCGTCCGCAGCGTCATCACGAAAGCCCGCTTGCCGTCGCCGTCCGTCGTCTGGCCGACGATGCGGCCCGGCAGGCGGCGGACGTACTTGTTTTTGCAGGCAAAGAAGCCGAGCAGCGGCCCGCCGTAGCCCATCGGGCAGCCCAGCCCCTGCCCTTCGCCGACCACGATGTCGGCGTCGTACTCGCCGGGCGGCGTCAGCAGGCCGAGCGAGATGGGGTCCACGCAGGCGACCAGCAGCGCGCCCGCGGCGTGGGCGGCTTCGGACAGCCGCGCCGCGTCTTCCAGGCAGCCAAAGAAGTTCGGCTGCTGGACGAGTATCGCCGCGACGTCGTCCCCCACCCCGCCCCCGCCGGTGACCCCGTCGATGTCCGTGACGACCTCGGCCTTCATGTCTAGGTGCCGCAGGTACGTGTCCAGCACGTCGCGGTAGGTCGGGTGGACCGAGGCGAGCACGATGATCTTCTTGCGCCCGGTCAGGTCGCCCGCCATCAGCGCGGCCTCGGCCAGGGCGGTCGCCCCGTCGTACATGGAGGCGTTGGCGACATCCATACCTAGAAGCTGGCACAGCAGCGATTGGAACTCGAAGATGCTTTGAAGGACCCCCTGGCTCATTTCGGGCTGGTACGGGGTGTACGACGTGTAGAACTCCGACCGGCCCGTGATGGCCCCGACGGTGGGCGGGACGTAGTGGTCGTAGATGCCCGCCCCGAGGAAACAGGGATAGGCGTCCGCGTGGAGGTTCTTCGCGGCCAGCTTGTTCAGGTGCCGGGCGAGCGTCACCTGGTCCATGCGCGGCGGGATGTTGAGCGTCCCTTGAAGCCGCAGCGGCTCCGGGATCGGCGCGAACAGGTCATCCAGGGAAGCCGCGCCGATGGCCGCCAGCATCTCGGCGCGGTCCTCATCGGTGTTGGGGATGTACGACATAAAGGCTTTCTAAAACTGCTTAACCCAGCGCCTCGTAGGCGTCGCTGTCCAGGAGCAGGTCGGCGTCGGCGGGGATATCCATCCTAATACGCAGCATCCAACCCTCCCCATAAGGGACGTCGTTGACGCGCTCCGGGGCGTCGTTCAGCGCCTCGTTGACCTCGACCACCAGGCCGCCGACCGGCGCGTACAGGTCCGACACGGCCTTGATGCTCTCGATCTCGCCGAACTTCTCGCCGCGCTGCAAAACGCGCCCCACGTCGGGGAACAGGACCAGGGCGACGTCTCCTAATTCTTCCTGCGCGTGCTGGGTGATGCCGACGGTTGCGACGCCGTCCTCGATCCTGGCCCACTCGTGGGTCTTGGCGTACTTCAAGTCGGTCGGCTCGGACATGGTGGGAAAGCCTCTCTTCTCGTGTCTGCGTCTAAACTCTGAGTCTAAACGCCGTTTCGATAAAACGGCAATGAAGCCACGGTCGCCGGCGCTTGGCGGCCCCGGATGTCCACGAAGACGCGCGTACCGAGAGCGGCGTGAGCGGCATCGAGCCGCGCCATCGCGATGCCGGCTTTGACCGTCGGCGACCAGGTGCCGCTGGTCGTCTGCCCGATGGGCCGGCCCTCGGCGTCGGAGACGGCGAAATGCTCGCGCGGGATCGCCCGCTCGTCCATCCGCAGGCCGACGATCCGGCGCGCGGGCGGGGGGGTGCTCAGGGCGTCACGACCGACGAAGCCGCCTTTGGCCTTCTTGACGGCCCAGCCCACCCCGGACTCGGCGGGGCCTGTATCCGAGTCAAGCTCGTGCCCGTAGAGCGAGTAGCCCGCTTCCAGCCGCAGGACGTCCCGCGCCCCCAGCCCGGCGGGCGTCGCCCCGGCGGCGACCAGCATGTCCCAAAGCTCGGGCGCGTCGTCCCAGGCGCAGAATATCTCGAAGCCGTCCTCGCCCGTATACCCGGTTCGGGACAGCGTGAGGGGCAGGCCGTGCCAGTTGCGCCCGGCGAAGGCGAAGCGGGGCAGCTCCTTCGAGGCGTGGTCCACCAGGCCGTTGACCAGGGCAACCGCAGCGGGTCCCTGCACGGCGATCAACGCCGTCTGGTCGCTGACGTCGGCAAGCGTGACATCCGCCCGGCCTGCCGCCTGCGACTGGAGCCAGGCCCAGTCCTTGTCCTTACATCCGGCATTGAGCACAAAGAAGTAGTCGTCCGGGGCGCGGCAGTAGACGATGACGTCATCAACCACGCCCCCACCCTCGTTCAGCAGCAGCGAATACTGTGCCCTGCCCGGCGCAAGACGCCCGGCGTCGTTCGTGGTCACGCGCTGGATGAACGCCAGCGCCCCCGGCCCCGTCACCGACGCCTCACCCATGTGCGAGACGTCGAACAGGCCCGCCGCCGTGCGAACGGCGGCGACCTCGGCCACCGTCCCCGCATAGGAGACCGGCATCTCCCAGCCCGCGAAGGGAACCAGCGTCGCCCCGGCGGACTGGTGCGTGTGGTACAGCGACGTGCGCTTTAGGTCGGTCGTGGTATCAGTCACCCAGGTACGCCTTCTTCACTTCGTCGTTCGCCAGCAGCGCCTTGGCCTCATCGGCGAGGACGATGTGGCCGGTTTCCAGAACATAGCCCCGATGGGCGACGCCCAGCGCCATGTGCGCGTTCTGCTCGACCAGCAGGACCGTCGTCCCCTGGGCGTTGATGTCCCGGATGATCTGGAAGATGTCCCGGACCAGAAACGGGGCCAGGCCCAGCGACGGCTCATCCAGCAGCAGAAGCTTGGGCCGGGCCATCAGGGCGCGGCCCATCGCCAGCATCTGCTGCTCACCCCCCGACAGCGTCCCGGCGTTCTGGCCGATCCGCTCCCGCAGGCGCGGGAACAGGGTCAGCGCGCGCTCCATGTCGGTGCTGATACCGGCCCGGTCGCGCCGGGTGTAGGCCCCGAGTTCCAGGTTCTCGCGGACCGACATGTTCGCGAACACGCACCGGCCCTCGGGCGAGTGGCCGATGCCGCGCATGACGATCTTGTCTGCCCCTAGGGAAGAAATTTCCTGCCCCCCGAAGACGATGCGGCCACCGGCCACCGGCACCAGGCCGGAGATCGCGCGCAGCGTCGTGCTCTTGCCGGCCCCATTCGCGCCGATCAGCGTCACGACCTCGCCCTGGGCGATCTCCAGCGAGATGCCCTGCAAGGCGCGGATGTTGCCGTAAGAGACGGCGACGTTTTCCAGCGATAACAGCGCGGTGGGCATCTCAGGCCACGGTCTCCACTTGGGGGGTGGCGGCCGCCTCACCAAGATAAGCCTCGATGACGCGGGGATTCTCGCGGATCTCGCGCGGCGTCCCCGAGGCGATGACCTGGCCGTAGTCCAAAACCAAGATGCGCCGGCAGATGCCCATAACCACCTTCATGTCGTGCTCGATCAGCAGGATCGTCAGCCCGAAGTCGCCCTGCAGACTCTCGATCTGACGCATCAAATCGTTCTTCTCCTGGGGGTTCATCCCCGCCGCAGGCTCGTCCAGCAGCAGAAGCTTAGGCCGGGTCGCCAGGGCGCGCGCGATTTCCAGGCGGCGCTGCTCGCCGTAGGCTAGATTCCGGGCGAACTCCTGGGCATAGCGGTCCAAGCCGAACCGCTCCAAAAGCGCGTGGGCCTCGGCCAGGGCCGCGTGCTCCGCCCGCGCGAAGGCTGCGCCGCGCCAGACGGCGCTCCACAGCGAGGGCTTGTAGTGCATATGCGCCGCCGCGCGGACGTTGTCCAACACGGTGAGTGAAGGGAAAAGGCGGATGTTCTGGAAAGTACGCGCAATGCCCGCGCCGGCGATCTGGTAGGGCTTGCGCCCGGCGATTGACGCCCCGCCGAACTCGATGGCCCCCGAGGTCGGCGCGTAGACGCCCGTGAGCAGGTTGAAGGCGGTCGTCTTCCCGGCCCCGTTGGGGCCGATCAACCCAACCATCTCCCCCGGCTCAAGGGCAAGCGAGAACTTGTTGACGGCGGTTAGCCCGCCGAACTGTTTGGTGCAGTCGCGGACGTCGAGCAGCGGCATGGGGCCATTCTACCCGAAAGCGGCCCGCCGGGGCAAGGCTTGGGGGCGGGACATCGGCCCCGTGTTGACAGCCCGCACGGCAGCGGCTATAATGGCCCCAATCTTCCTAAAGGGGTACACACGGCGCTGCCCACTTCCGCCACCATGACATCCGAAGCACCCGGTGCCGCCACGCGGCCTGATGAGACGATCCTCGCCTGGTCAGTCCACCTCGCACGGCGCGACCGGCCACGGATGCTCCGAGCGCTGGGCGTCCTTGTCCTGGTGTTCACGTTCGGCGTGTGGCTGTTCCGCTCGCCAACCGTGGCACTGCTGCCGCCCCTCGCCCTTTTGCTCTCCCTGTCCGAGTTCTTTTTTCCCGTCCACTACCGCCTGGCGGCGCAGTCGGCACACGTCCGGCACGGGCTGACGGTGCTCGAAATCCGCTGGGCGGACGTGCGCCACGCCTACCTGGCCCCAGACGGCATCAAGCTCAGTCCGCTCCGGGCGAAGAACGCGCGCTGGGAGCCACTGCGCGGCGTGTTCCTGCGCTTCGACGATGCCAACCACGACCAAGTGATCGCGACCGTGCGGCGGCTGCGCGAGGAGGCCGGGCGTGGCTGAAGGTCTGTTGCACTTCGACTGGGACGCGCCGCTCGCGGAGGCGGACCGGGACCACATCTTAGAGCGGCTCGCCGCCGCCGTCCACAAGTGGCGGATGGAAGTTCCGGCCCTGCTGCTGCTCGAAACCACCGCCCCCCTGAGCCACCTCGGAGGGCAAGGGCTGGTCGCGTTCTCGCCGTTCGTCGCGCCGCTGCTGCCGCACGGGCTGGCCGACGTCCAGCGCCTGAGCAAATTCTTGGAGCAGCCCGACAACGTCCGGCGGCTGATGGATTTGATCGCCGACGCGCCGCCGGAGCAAGAAAAACGAGAGAAAGAGGCCGATGCAGCACGCGAGTGACAACTGGTGGGTCAGCGGGCTGGTGCTCCTGCTGTCGCTGATCATCGTCTTCAAGGTCCTGACGGCGCAGGCCGGAAAGGCACCGTTCATCCGGCGCATCCCCGGCCTGAACGCGCTGGACGAGGCGGTGGGCCGGGCGACGGAGATGGGGCGGCCCGTGCTGATGGTGCCGGGCCTGAGCGGGCTGGACGTGGTGACGCTGCAAGCCCTGTCCATCTTCAGCTACATCGGGCGGGCCGTGGCGCGGTTCGGCAACAAGTCCATCATGGCGACCATCGACCCCATCGTCACGGGCGTCGGCGAGGAGGTCCTGCGGGACGCCTACGCGGACGCGGGCCGGCCTGAGCTGTTCGACGAGGGCGACGTGCGCTACCTGACGCAGCAGCAGTTCGCGTTCGCCACGGGCGTGGCGGGCATCCTGATCCGTGAGCGCGTGGCCGCCTCGTTCCTGTTCGGGGCGTTCTTCGCCGAGTCGCTGATCTTCGCCGAGGTCGGCCAGCAGGTCGGCGCGGTGCAGGTGGCGGGCACGACACAGACCAACCAGATTCCGTTCCTGATCGCCGCCTGCGACTACGTGATCATCGGCGACGAGTTCTACGCCGCGTCGGCCTATCTTTCCCGTGACCCGACCCTGTTGGGCAGCATCGCTGGGCAGGACTACTGCAAGCTGCTGCTGCTGGCGATCATCCTGCTGGGCGTTGTCGCCGTTTCTTTGCTCGCTGTCCCAGCCGTCGCCCACGTCGGCGCGCTCGCGGCGGCTGGGCACTGGTTTGTGGACGTTCTGAAGGTCAAATAAGGGCTTGCACTCGCTCCAACAATTTTTCGCGCCGATGCCCTCCCATCCCGACGCCTACTACGGCAAGATGGCGCTGGCCCTGGCCGTCATGTTCGCCATCCTCGCGGGCCTCCAGGCCGCGCCGCGCCGGTCGCGCAAGGCCATCATTGCTTTTTTCACGTTCCTGGGCGGCCTGTACTTCGTGGCCGAGTTCTTCTGGCCGGCGGGCAAGACCGGCGAGAACCCGCTGACGCCGCACCTGCCGGTCGTCGCAAACTTCAGCGCGGTCCTCCAGGCGTTCGCCATCGGCCTGGGCGTGATCTCGCTGACGCAGCTCCACACCCGCAACATCGCCCGTCAAAGGCCGGGCTGGGGTTATAGCCTGACCCTGATGACGATGTTCGCCGCGATGACCGTGTTCGGGCTGATGGACGCCTACGCGCCCCACGCCCGCGTCATCCCCGCCGTGTCCGGGCTGTGGCAGCCCCAAAACGCGCACGGAATGTACCTCTTTCTGTTCAACGGCGGCCTGTCGAACCTGGCGGCGGCGACGTTCTCCATCATCGCCTTTTACATCGCCTCCGCCGCCTACCGGGCGTTCCGCCTGCGGTCGCTGGAGGCAGGCCTGCTGATGACGGCGGCCCTGTTCGTCATGCTCGGCTCGGTCTCGTTCGGGACGGCGCTGACGTCCAAAATCCCCCTCCACAGCGGGCTGGACGGCGCGGGGCATCCCGCCGAGAACGTCTGGGCCAACCTGCGCCTGGAGAACATCGCGCAGTGGCTCCTGCTGGAGATCAACGCCCCGGCCCAGCGCGGCATCCTGTTCGGCCTGACCCTGGGCCTGCTGGCGACGGCCCTGCGCTACTGGCTGAGTTTGGAGCGCGGCGCGTACTTCGACAAAGAACTATGACCCGACGCTTATGAACAAGAACTTCTGGGACAGGCTTCAGACCATCGACCGGCGCGTCATCTACGCCGTGCTGCTGGGCGTCATCCTGATCCCCCTCTTCTTCCCGACCTCGCTGCCCAACTACCCAGCCAAGCAGTCCCAGGACTTCTACGACACGGTCGAAAAGATCGCCGCCGACAAGAGCAGCGCGAACAAGATCGTCATCCTCGACGGCCAGTGGTCGGCCAGTACGCGCGGCGAGAACCAGTGGCAGTCCGAGGCGGTCGTGACGCACCTGATGGCGCGGCACCTGCACTTCGCCCTGATCGCCTTCGACACGCAGAACCTGACGCTGATGCAGCAGCAGGTGGTCGACCCGCTGGCGAATAAGTACGGCTACGTGTACGGGCGCGACTACGTGAACTGGGGCTACCGCCCGTTTACGGCGTCGTTCATCCCCACGGTGAAGGGCCTGGCGACCGACATCCCCCGCACCATCAAGACGGACTTTCACGGGACGCCGCTTGCCGCCCTGCCGGTCATGCGCGGCATTAGATCACGGGCGGACGTGGCCGCCGTCGTGGAACTGACCTCCGTCGAGTCGGCAGAAACCTGGCTCGGCCAGTTCGAGCAGGGCGGCAGCCCGCCGTTCCTGTTCGCGCCCACGGCGGTCATGGCCCCCACCTATTACCCCTACCTGGACAGCGGCCAGATCTCCGGCATGCTGACCGGCATCAAGGGGGCGGGCGACTACGAAGGCCTGCTGAGGCAGAACGGGCTGACCCACACCAACGGCTTCGGCCTTCAGGCGGCCAACGCCCTGTCACTGGTGTACGCGCTGATCGTCCTGCTGATCATCCTGGGCAACGTGGGCTTCTACGCCGCCCGCGCGGCGCGGCGTCGGACGGAGCGGCGAGGATGAGCCTGCACGAACACCTCAAATACCTGCTGAACCCGGTCCTGCTGTTCGGCGCGTTCGGCACGATGGCCGTCCTCTCGCTGGTCTTCAAGGAGAACCGATTTTACCGCTTCTTTGAGCACGTCTTTCTGGGCCTGGCGCTGGGCTACGACCTGGAGCTGACCTGGAAGGAAGTGCTGCGCCCGCAGTTCTGGGACCCGATGGTGCGCGACGGGCAGTGGGCATGGATCTGCGTCGTGCCCGTCGGTTTGATGTTCTACGGCGTCTACACGCAGCGGTTTGCTTGGATGAGCCGCCTGGTCTTCGGCATCACCTTCGGCCTGGTCGCCGGAACGGTCTTCCAGGACTTCGCGGGCCGGTTCGTGCCGCAGGTGACGAAGTCGTTCGCCGCCAACAAGTCTCTGGTCCCGCCGCCCCGCGCGCCGGGCGACCCCCATGGGCTTCTCCACCAGGTCTCGTTCGTGCTGAACAACGCCCTGTTCCTCGCCATCGTGGTCTCGGTCCTGGTCTATTTTTTGTTCGCCTTCGAGCAGAAAAACCGGGCCGTCCTGGGGACGGCCCGGTTCGGGCGGCTCATTCTGATGCTGTCGTTCGGGGCGATCTTCGGCTCGACGATCATGACGCGCATGGCGCTCTTGATCGACCGGATGTATTTCCTGTTCCACGACTGGCTGCGGCTGGTCAGGTAGAGGAGCATCGGCCCGCCGCTTCTAGACTCCCAGCCCGTCGGGGCGCGAGCCTTGGCGCTTTTTCAGGCCGGCCTCGCGCCGTGCGGCCCGTAGGTCGCGCCGTGCCTGAAAGCCCTGCCACGCCGCACGGCAGCAGCCCGTGAGCTTCTGCCAGAGGGTCGTCCGGCGCAGGGCACCGAAGTCCCCCACTGCCGCGACGCGCCTTGGAAGGACGTGCTCGGGCCGGACGCCCTCGTACCGCACTTCCAGACGCTGCCAGGCCAGCGTGATGGTGCGCGCATCATCGCTGAACGCGCCGCTCCAGCGGCATGTCCAGCACTCGGCGTTGCCCCGGTGGTTGAGCGTCCCGCACAGCGCGCAAATCTTGACGTCGTCTTGCGTGATCTTTCCCGCCGCGCCCCGGCGGACCCGCGATGGATTCATTGGTTGGTTCTTTCCGTGGAGGACCTGCCCGTCATTGGACGATGTCCAGCAGGTATATACCCGCATTCCCGACGCTCTCCACGTATTTTTAACAGGAAGCGACGTGGCCGTGGTCAAGCGGCCCGCCCTTATTATTGCCGGTGGAGACCTGTTTCTCTAGGGTCTGCCACGCCCGGCTTGACTTTTCACCCCGCCAAGATGTATACTCCCCACCGTGTCCTTCGCACGACCCGCGCCCGTGCCGCCCGCCTGATGCCCTTAACCCATGTTTGAAAGCCTCTCCGACAAGCTACAGAACGTCTTCCAGCGCCTGCGCGGGAGCGGCCCCCTGACCGAAGCGGACGTCACCGAGGCCCTGCGTGAGGTGCGCCTCGGGCTGCTCGAAGCCGACGTCAACTTCAAAGTCGTCAAGGACTTCATCGGGCGCATCCGCGACCGCGCGGTCGGGACCGACGTCTTGGAGGGCCTGCATCCGGGGCAGCAGGTCATCAAGATCGTGGACGAGGAGCTGACGGCCCTACTGGGCGGCGAGCAGGCCCCGCTGACGTTCGCCGCCAAGGCCCCGACCGTGCTGATGCTCTGCGGGCTGCAAGGGGCGGGCAAGACGACCCATGCGGGCAAGCTGTCGCTTCTGCTGCGGAAGCAGGGCCGACACCCGCTCCTGGTGGCCGCCGACATCTACCGGCCTGCGGCGATCAAGCAGCTCCAGATCGTGGGCGAGCAGGTCAAAACGCCCGTCTTCACATTGGACGGGGCCGACCCCGAGGAGATCGCGCGGCAAGGCGTCGCCCAGGCGATCTGGGACGGCAACGACGTAGTCATCTTGGACACGGCGGGCCGGCTCCAGATCGACCTGGCGCTGATGGACGAGCTGAAGCGGATCAAAGCGGCGGTCAATCCGCACGAGATTTTGTTGGTCGTGGACGCGATGACCGGCCAGGAGGCCGTCAACGTCGCCCAAGGCTTCAACGAAGCCCTGGACGTTTCGGGCTTCATCCTGACGAAGCTGGACGGCGACACGCGCGGCGGCGCGGCCCTGTCCATCAAGAGCGTCGCGGGTCGCCCGATCAAGTTCGTAGGGGTCGGCGAGAAGATGGAGGCGCTGGAAGTCTTCCACCCCGACCGGATGGCCTCGCGCATCCTGGGCATGGGGGATGTGCTGACGCTGATCGAGCGCGCCGAGGGCGCGCTGGACCAGAAAAAAGCGGCCGAGCTGGAAAAGCGGCTCCGGGCCAACAAGTTCGATTTCGAGGATTATCTGGAGCAGATGCGCCAGATGCGGAAGATGGGTCCGCTGGGCGACATCCTGAAGATGATTCCGGGCCTGGGCGGCTCGGCACTCAAAGACATCAACATCGACGAGGGGCACTTGGCGCGCATCGAGGGCATGATCCTCTCGATGACGCCCGGTGAGCGGCGCAACCCGGCCCTGATCAACGGCAGCCGGCGGCGGCGCATCGCCGGCGGTAGCGGGCGGACGATCCAAGAAGTCAACGGCCTGCTGACGCAGTTCGAGCAGATGAAAAAGATGATGCGCGGCCTGGCGGGCGCGGACCCCGGCGCGCTGCCCTCCCTGCCGGGCATGACGACTCGGCGCGGTGGCAGCAACAAGACGCCGAGCAGCAAAAACAAGCGCAAGCCGCCGCCGACCTTCAAACTGCCGTTCGGGCGGCGCTGACTTTTTGTGTCCCCTGTGCGATTGTGAATACGAACCGTTCAGGCGGCCCCGTGGCCGCCTTTCTCCTGTGACTCTGTCGTGAACCGAAGACCGAAGAAGGAAGAAACACCATGTCTGTCAAGATTCGACTGCGGCGGATGGGCGCCAAGAAGCGCCCGTTCTACCGGCTCGTCGTCGCGGATAGCCGCCGCGCCCGCGACGGCCGCTTCATCGAGACCCTGGGGTATTACAACCCCTGCGTCGAGCCGAACGAGCTGAAGATCGACGGCGACCGCGCCCGCTACTGGCTCGGCTGCGGCGCGCAGCCTTCCGACACCGTCGGGGCGCTGCTGAAGCGGCAGGGCATCGGCACACAGCCCGCCGAATCCGCGCCTGCCGAATCCGCGCCGGCGGCCTAGAGGCGGGAACGGCAAGGCTCCCGCCCCCGGTACGAGGCGGCGGCGGGAGAGTAGAGGAGTTGCAGTACCTTGAAACCGATGATAGAGTACCTCGTTAAAGAGTTGGTGGATGAACCGGAACACGTAACCGTCACCGAAATCCCCGGCGAGGAGTCGACTACCTACGAGGTCCACGTCGCACCGGGCGATCTGGGCAAAGTCATCGGCAAACAGGGCCGCATCGCGAACGCCCTGCGGACCGTCACCAAGGCCGTCGCGATGAAGGCCAAAAAGAAAGTTTACGTCGAGATCGTGGCCTAGCCGCCCCGCCCCCTATCCATAATGCCGGACACCGCAAACACAGTGACAGGCGATTACACGGTCCTTGCGGCGCATACGGCGGGCGCGCACGGCGTCAGCGGCAGCGTCCGCCTCCGGCTCGTCGGCGGCGTCGCGTCCGACGAGAACGACGAGGGCGGTGCCCGTTCCCTCAAAGTCGGGCGGCTGGTGCGGCTGGTGCGCGAATCGGACGGGCTTGAGTGTGACCTGACGCTGGCCGCCCTGCGCCGTCAGCCGAAGGGCGTCTGGATCGCCCGCTTCAAGGAAGTCACCGACCGCAGCGGCGGCGAGGGTCTGCAGGGCTGCGCCGTGATGATCCGCGAGAGCGAGCGGGCCGCGCTTCCCGAGGGCGAGTTCTATGTGGATCAGCTCCTGGGTTTGCCCGTCGTCACCGACACGGGGCGGGCGCTGGGGGCGCTTGTGGACGTCCTGAGTACGCCCGCACACGATGTCTACGTGACCGACGACGGGGCGATGATCCCCGTGGCCGGGGACTACATCGTCCGGGTCGATCTGGCCGAAAAGCAGATCGTCGTCCGCGACGTGCCCGGCCTGCACGGCGGGGAGTGACGGGCACGATGCGCGTGGACGTCATCACGATATTCCCTGACCTGATCCAATCAGCCTTGGGGTTCAGCATCCTGAAGCGCGCGCGCGAGTCGGAGGCGCTGGACGCCCACGTCCACGACCTGCGCGACTGGGCACCCGGCGTCCACCGCAGCACGGACGACACGCCCTACGGGGGCGGCGCGGGGATGCTGATGCGGCCTGGGCCAGTGTTTGATGCCGTAGAAAGCCTGCCTCGCACCGAAGAGACGCGCACCGTCCTGATGACGCCGCAGGGGCAGACGTTCACGCAGGCAAAAGCGCGCGAGCTGGCTCTGTGCCCGCATTTGATATTGATCTGCGGGCACTACGAGGGCTTCGACGAGCGCATCCGGCAGCACCTTGTTACCGACGAGATTTCGGTCGGCGACTACGTGCTGACCGGCGGCGAGATGCCCGCCCTGATGGTGATCGACGCGGTGACCCGCTTGCAGCCCCGTGTCCTGGGCAACGCGGTCTCCGCCGAGGACGACACGTTCTCGGACGGGCTGCTGGAGTACCCGCACTACACGCGCCCGCCCGAATATCGGGGATGGCGCGTTCCCGATGTCCTGCTCTCCGGCCACCATGCCGAGATCGCCGCGTGGCGACGCAAGGAGCAGTTCCGCCGCACACAAATGCGGCGGCCCGACCTCTGGGCGGAATTCGTCCCGTCTAAGTCCGACCTGAAGCTGCTCCGGCAGTTGTCAGAAGAACCCACGCTCCCCCCGCCGGGGGAAGAGACCGAGGAGACCGCACATGCATCCGCTGATCATGGAGATCGAGAAGGCCCAGCGTAAAGAGGCCGACGCTGTACCCCAGTTCGGGTCCGGCGACACCGTCCGCGTCCACGTCAAAGTAGTCGAGGGCGGCAAAGAGCGCATCCAGATTTTCGAGGGGACCGTCATCTACCGCAAAGAAGGCCTGTCCCGCGCCGCGTTCATGGTCCGCAAGATCAGCAACGGCTATGGCGTCGAGCGCACGTTCCTGCTGCACTCGCCGCGCGTGGATAGGATCGAGGTCACCCGCCGCGGCCTGGTCCGCCGCGCTAAACTGTTCTACCTGCGGAAGAAGGTCGGCAAGGCCGCCCGCATTAAAGAAAAGCGGAACTTCTAACGAGTCGCCGCGCGTAGTGTCAGTCGCCGGGGTAGCCCGGCGACTTTTTTCTTGCCGAGTGTAAACTTATGCCCCCCCCGCTTTCCGACGCGCCGACGGCCCCTGGCTTGCCCGAGATTCTGGCGAACATCAATATCCTCTGGGTCCTTGCCGCTGTCACAGGGTTGACCGCGATTCGCCTGGCACTGGTTCCGGTCAAGTCCAGCACCGCCCGCTTCTGGGCTGAGATACTCGAATCGGGCATGATCGCCATCGCCCTCGTCTTCCTGATCATCCGCCCGTTCGTCCTGCAAGCCTTTTTTATTCCCTCCCCCTCGATGGAGCCGACGCTGCTGGGCAAGAACAACGCGGGTGATCACATCCTGGTGAACAAGTTCGCGTACCGATTGGGCAAGCCGCGGCGCGACGACGTGGTCGTGTTTCTCGCCCCGCCCGCGGCGATGGAGGGCGACCCGGAGTTTATCAAGCGCCTGATCGGCCTGCCGGGTGACAGGCTCCAGGCTGTCGGCGGCTACGTCACGGTCAACGGGCGGCTGTTCAACCACGCCGACCTGCGGCAGGCGTTGGCCGTCGCAGGTGATTTCGGACCCGAGGCGCAGGCGAACGGCGGCGTGGTGGATCAGGCAGACCATCACGTCCGATTCGTGGACGGCGGCGTCCTGGCTGACAAGAGGCTGATCCCCGTGAGCCAGCTCGCGGGTATCCTGACCGGCCAGCCGCACCTGCCCGCGACCGTGCATCCGGGCTACGTGATCCGCAATGGGCAGCGGCAGGCCGAGCCGTTCATCGCCGAAGACCCCGACTACGACCTGACCCTCTTCCACGGCGAGCCGCTGAAGCACAACTACGATCCGACGCAGGCGACATACAAGTGGGGCGACCAGCAGATCTCGCCGACGGAGTACATGAAGGACGCCGCCGCGCCGACCGAGCCGGTCCCCGCCGGCCACTACCTGATGATGGGCGACAACCGCAACGACAGCAACGACGGCACCAACTGGGGTCCGCTGGAAGCGAAGCGGGTGGTCGGCAAGGCGGAGATTATCTTCTTCCCTCCGACGCGAATCGGCCTCATCCGCAGCCACTGACCTCGCCAGAAAGGGCCGCGCGTGATTGACTGGTGGCGGCACGAGGCGGCGGCGTGGGCGCGGGGCGCGACGCGGGTTGCCGGCCTGGATGAGGCCGGGCGCGGCCCCCTGGCCGGCCCGGTCGTCGCCGCCTGCGTCGTTCTGCCCGCGGGCTTCGCGCTCGATGGCATCAACGACTCCAAGAAGCTGTCGGCGAGGCAGCGGGAGCGCGCCGAGACGCGCATCCGTGCCGAAGCCGTCTGCTTGGGGCTGGGCATCGTCGGGCCGGACGTCATCGACGCCATCAACATCCTCCAGGCGACGCGACGCGCCATGCGCGAGGCGTTTCTTTCTCTTCCCACTCCCCCAGACTGTGTGCCGCCCGATTGTGTGCTGATAGACGGCCTGCCCGTGCCCGATTTCCCCTGCGCCGCGCAGCAGGCCATCGTCGGCGGAGACGGGCAAAGTGCATCGGTCGCTGCCGCCTCCATCCTCGCCAAGACGGCGCGAGACCGGATGATGTGCGCTTTCGACGCCGAATACCCCGAGTACGGCTTTGCGGGCCATAAGGGCTACGGGGCGGCCAGCCACCTGTCGGCCCTGCGCGCGCACGGGCCGTGCCCCATCCACCGGCTGTCGTTCGCCCCCTGCCGCGAGGCGCGGCGATGACCCAGGCGCGCAAAGCGCTGGGGGCATCAGGCGAGGCGGACACCGTGGCGTTTCTCGAATCGCGCGGCTACCGCGTCGTGGACACCAACGTCCGGCCCCTGGGCGGCATGGCGCGCGGCGAGATCGACGTCGTGGCCTGGGACGGTGACTTTCTGGTCTTCGTCGAGGTCAAGACGCGGCGGACGGGAATGGGCGATCAGGGGACGCCCGCCGAGGCCGTGGACGTCCGTAAGCAGCGCCAGTTGACGCGGCTGGGTCTGGCTTATCTTGCCAAGCACGAGATGGACGATGTGGACTGCCGCTTCGACGTTGTGGCCGTAGTGCGCGCGCCGCCCCGTCTGCCGCGCTTCACCCTGTTGCGCGATGCATTCACGCCTTCCGGCGGCGATTGACAACGCTTTGCCCCTGTGCTAGAATGACCGCATGACGGACACGAGCGAAACGATCATCTACCCCGATTTGCTGCCACTCTCGCCGGTCTCAGGCCCTGTCCGCGCCTCTGTGTCGCTTCCCGGCTCTAAGAGCATCACCAACCGCGCCCTTTTGCTGGCCGCCCTCGCCGATGGCGAGAGCCGTCTGCGCGCGCCGCTGCACTCCGAAGACACGCTTCATATGGCGACGGCCCTGCGCGCGCTGGGCGTTTCGGTCGAAGAGACGCCCGAGCGCGACTTCGTGGTGCGTGGGTCCGGCGGCGTCTTCCAGGCCCCCCCGAAAACGCTGTTGGTCGGCAACTCGGGCACCACGGTCCGCTTTCTGGCCGCCGCCGCCTGCCTCACCCCGTCGGGTAGCGACGTCGTCCTGGATGGCGTCGCCCGGATGCGCGAGCGGCCCATCCGGGACCTGGTCGGGGCGCTGCTGACGCTGGGCGTGGACGCCGAATGCCTCAACGGCGGCGGCTGCCCCCCCGTGCGCGTGCGCGGCGGCGGCCTGCCCGGCGGGCGATGCCGCCTTCGCGGCGACGTCAGCTCCCAGTTCCTGACCGCCCTGCTCCAGGTCGCACCCTATGCCCAGGCTGATATCGAGGTCGAGATCGTCGCCGAGCTGATCTCCAGGCCCTACGTGGACATGACACAGGCCGTCATGCGCGCGTTCGGCGTCGAGCTGCAAAACGAGAGTTACCAGCGCCTCCGCGTCCCGTGCGGTCAGCGGTATGTCGGGCAAGACTACGCCGTCGAGGCCGACGCCTCCAACGCTTCTTACTTCCTCGCCGCCGCCGCCGTGACCCAAGGAACGGTGGCACTGAAAAACATGGGCGACAGCGCCTTGCAGGGCGACGCCGGGTTCAAGGACGTCCTGGCGCGGATGGGCTGCCTGGCGTCGACGGGGGGCGGAAAGACGACGCTGAAAGGCCCGGCCCGGCTGACCGGGATCGACATCGACCTGGAGGCGATGCCCGACATGGCGCAGACACTGGCCGTCGTCGCCGCGTTCGCCGACCGCCCCTCGCGCATCCGTGGCCTCGCCAGCCTGCGCGTCAAAGAAACCGACCGCCTCAAAGCCGTCGCCACCGAGCTGCCAAAGCTCGGCGTCGGCGTCCAAGAAGGCCACGACGACTGGATGATCCTCCCGCCCCGAGACGGCGTCTACAGGGGCGCGTCCATCGCCACCTACGGCGATCACCGCATGGCGATGGCGTTTGCCGTGGCCGGGCTGCGTGTGCCCGGTGTCGTGATCGAGGACCCCGGCTGCGTCGCCAAGACGTTCCCGGACTTCTGGGTCCGCTGGGCCAGAGCGTTTGGGTGAAAGGGCCTTCTATGACGGGCGAAGAGTTTTCGGAAGTCGGCGTCGCGGGCGCACTGGCCCAAATATACGCCAAAGATATGCGCGGGTTCCTGCCCTTGCTCGCCATCGCGCTCGAAGGCGCGATGCCGGAGGAAACGCAGGTCGAGCGCCGTGGCGGCCTCTTCCAGCGCGAAAAGCCCGTCCGCAAGGTCAGCGTGACGCTGGGCGACCAGATTTACACGCTGGAAGATTTGGGGCGCGGGCCGCTGTCCGCCCAGCGCGTCAAGGTCGTGCGCGGCATCACCCTGAAGACCGAGCCTGTCCCCATCGAGGACTGGCTCGCCGACCTGAGTGCCGGGATCGCCGCCCGCGCCAGGGGCAACGAAAAGGCGTTTTTCGCGCTCAAGAACCTGCTGGGTTAGTGGCAAAGTGTATACCAGCGGCCTGAGCGTCTCGGAGTTCGTCCTGGCCGCCGACGACGGCTTGCACATGCTCGGGATCGTCCAGGGCGGCTCGGTGTTCCACGTCGGCCTGCTCCAGGCACTGGTGTACGAGAGCCGGGAGCTGACGGCCACGACTCGGGCGCACCAGCAGGTGCGCCGCCTGGCACTGTCCCGCCTGGAACAGGAAGCCGCGCGTCTGGGAGCGCACGGCGTCCTCGGCGTTTCCTTCCGGCAGCGGCCCGTAGGCACAGACGGCCTGGAGTTTTGGGCGGCGGGCACGGCGGTCCGGCTGACTCAGGGCGAGCCGCCCCCGCGCCCCTTCCTGTGTACGCTGTCGGGAACAGAGTTCTGGACATTGCGCCGGGCCGGCTACCGCCCCTGCGGCGTCGCGCTGGGCGTGTGCGCCGCTTACCACGTCGCTTCCCAACCCTTGCGGAACCTGCGGGTCTCGCGTCAAAGGCGCGACATCGGGCGTAAAGGCGTGGGCGGCATGGAATACGCCGAGTACACCGAGGCAGTGCAATCGGCGCGTCAGACGGCGCTTGACCGGCTGGCTGCCGGGGCCGCACAGGGTCTCGCCGAAGGCGTGATCAACATCCAGGTGGAGCAGTCCGTCGCGCCGCCCACGTTGGACGACAGCAATGTCTACCGACGCTTCGACCTGCTCATCCGCTGCGTCGCGCTGGGGACGGCCATCGCCGCGCACCGGGACCGCTGGCCGCTGATCGACCAAGCCGTGCCGCTGGATACTTAGACCTGTCCTGCAACCTCCTGACTCTTGCCCGGTTTTCATTGAGCGACACGGCGCAAGCCACAGAAGACACAAAACTGTTTACCAGCAACTTGAGCGTTAAAGAACTGGCCCTCTGCGCCTCCATAGGCGTTCGCGCTCTGGGACAGGTCATGGGCAGCACAGTCTATCAGATCGGCTGGCAGTCACCGCCATTTGCGAGCGGGGAGCTGACATTCGTGACGAAGGCTTATCTTCAAGCTCGCCAACTCGTTTTCCAGAGCATGCAGCAGGAAGCAGGATTGCTGGGCGCTCACGGAATTATCGGACTCCAGATGGAGCGCAGGGAGTTGAACCCGCAACGCGGGTTGATCGAGTGGAAGGCGTTCGGCACTGCCGTTACATATGCTGGGAGACAAGTGGCCGCGCCGCCTTTCCTGAGCGCCTTGACGGGCCAGGAACTTTGGGCGCTTTCCCAAGCCGGCTATGAACCGGTCGGCCTCGCCTACGGCGTCTGCGGTTATTATCAAAAGGGCGACTGCCGCTTCCGAAATGCCTTCACGCGGAGGTCAAACCTGGCTTATCCTGTGCAAAGTGAGGCTTACAGCACGGCGCAGAGCCGTGAAGACGCTGGCCTCACGGCGGGCATCTATGCGGCTCGCGCTCACGCGATGCGCCGTCTGGAAAACGAAGCCGCCCAGGCGAGTGCGAGCGGCATCGTTGGTGTTCACTGGGAGATGAAAAAGCACCTGCGGGAAGCCGACGATTTGAACGAAACGTTCCGAAAGGATGTGTGCCTGTCTGTCGATGTTTTCGGGACCGCCATTGTTTCTGTTGGCGTGAGGTCATCTGACACGGATTTTTGTCTGCCACTCAACCATTAGAGGAGAATCGCCATCATGCCGAACGCACCCTATACACCAGGCTCTCAGGAAGGCCTGCCGTCACACGCCCGCGGGCGGCTGGCGGCCATGACCCCCGGCGCGGGCCGGAAGGGACTGTTCACCAGCGACCTGTCTGTGAACGAGTTTTTGCTGGTCAAAGAGGCGGGGTTTGATCCGCTCGGCCTGGTCGTCGGGTCCAGCATCTATCATATCGGCTGGCAGAAGCCCGCCATGAACCAGAGCATGGAACTGACGACGCTGACCCAGGCGATGTACCACGCGCGCGAGCTGGCGATGACGCGCATGGAGGAGGAAGCGGACAGCATCGGCGCGGACGGCATCGTGGGTGTGAGGTTAGAAGTGGGAAGGCAGGAATGGGGCGAGAACCTGGCCGAGTTCATCGCCATCGGCACGGCGATCAAGGCGCGCAGCGGCGAGTCGCACCGCGCGCCGAACGGGCGGCCCTTCACGTCAGACCTAAGCGGGCAGGACTTCTGGACGCTGACCAAAGCCGGCTACCGACCCGTGTCGTTCGTGATGGGCAACTGCGTCTACCACGTCGGCTACCAGGGCGTCAAGGCCTGGTTCTCGCAGGTCGGGCAGAACGTCGAGATGCCGACCTACACGCAGGCGATCTATGACGCCCGCGAGCTGGCTTTGGCCCGGATGCAGGCCGAGGCCGAGCAGCTAGGGGCTGACGGCATCGTCGGGGCGACCATCAAAGAGAACTCGCACGGGTGGAGCAGCCACGTGATCGAATACTTCGCGGTCGGCACCAGCATCATCGCGACCCGTGCCGATCACACCATCCCTACCCCATCGCTTGTGTTGCCGCTGTCCGACAAATAGCACGCACATCGCACGGATCAAAGACAAAGAAAAGGGAGGCCGGTCGGCCTCCCTCTGAATTCAGCGCGGCTGGAAATAAATCAGGCGCGGCGTTTGGCCGGGCCGTTCGCCTTGATTGCCTGGGCCTCCGCGCCGTCACGGATGGTCGTCGTGCGGTCAGCGGGATTGCCGCCGTGGTACTCTTCGAGCATTGCGTCGCCGATTTTGACCGTCACGGCGGGGGCCGCAACGGCCGTTTTGGCGGGGGCGCTCTGCTTCGTGTTCGCCGGCGTCGCGGCGTGGGCCGCCGTCATGCCCAAGCCCGCGAACAATGCCAGTGTCGTCAACAGTCGAGCCGTATTCACTTTCATGGTCTGCTCCTTCGTAGTTCTCGCAGTTCGGTAGCTCGGCGGCCAGTCCTCGATTGGAAGACGAAGGCCCGTAGCTTTGCGTCCCGCCCTTTCAGGCGGTTTGCCCTGTTCGCTTGCGAAGGATGACGGCCTGAGCGCCGTCTACTGGTGATTATGCCGTTTCCCGGAAGCGCCGTTACCCCGAGATATACCAGGAATTCCCGAAACTAAAACGCCCCGAGGCCTTGGGAGGAAAACAGCCACCCTCTGAGGAACATTCAGGCGCGAACTTGATTACGGAAGACGAAGACATTCAGGAGGAACAGTCTTATGCTCGCCCAAGTGGATTCGAGTGCCATCCTCGGCATCGACGCATACATCGTCCGCGTGGAAGTAGACATCTCTTCCAGCGTCCCCATGTTCACCATCGTCGGACTGCCCGACGCCGCCGTGCAGGAGTCGCGCGAGCGGGTCCGCAGCGCCATCAAGAACACCGGCCTGGAGTTCCCCCTCCGCCGCATCACCATCAACCTCGCCCCCGCCGACATCAAGAAGCAAGGCCCGGCCTTCGATCTGCCCATCGCGGTCGGCCTGCTGGCCGCGACGGGCCAGGTGCCAGGCGACAAGCTTTCCGAGGGGATGTTCGTCGGCGAGCTGGCCCTTGACGGCAGCGTCAGCCCCGTCTCAGGCGTGTTGCCGATGGCGGTTAAGGCCCGCGCGGACAAGCGCCCGTTCCTGGTCGTGCCCGAGGCCAACGCCCGCGAGGCGGCCATCGTCGGCGGCGTCCAGGTCTACGGCGTCCGGTCGCTGGCTGACGTCGTGACACTGCTGTGCGACTTCGACTCGCAGACGCCGCTGACGTCCGACCCCGACGCCCTGCTGGCGAGGGGCGGCGGCGACGACCAGGACTTCTGCGAGGTCAAGGGTCAGGAACACGTCAAGCGTGCCCTGGAAGTCGCCGCTGCCGGAGGCCACAACATACTTTTGGTCGGCCCGCCCGGCTCTGGCAAAACCATGCTGGCCCGCCGCCTGCCCTCCGTCCTGCCGCCGCTGACGCTGGACGAGGCGCTGGACGTGACCAAAATCTACTCGGTCGGGGGCCTGCTGGGGAGCCACACGGCCCTGGTGACGCGCCGCCCCTTCCGGTCGCCGCACCACTCGGTCTCCAATGCCGCGCTGGCCGGAGGGGGCAGTACGCCCCGCCCCGGCGAAGTCTCACTGGCCCACCACGGGATACTTTTTCTGGACGAATTGCCGGAGTTCCGCCGGGACGTTTTGGAAGTCCTGCGCCAGCCGCTCGAAGACGGGCACGTCACCATCGCGCGCGTCGCGGCGACGATGACCTACCCGGCCCAGCTCATGCTGGTGGCCGCCATGAACCCCTGCCCCTGCGGCTACTACGGCGACACGGTGAAGACCTGTACCTGCTCGCAGCCGATGATCGCCAAGTATTTGCAGCGCATCAGCGGCCCCTTGCTGGACCGCATCGACATCCACATCGAAGTGCCGCGCCTGCGCCAGGACGAGATGCTTCATGGCGGCGGCGCGGGCGAGCCGTCGTCGTCCATCCGCCAGCGCGTTTTGGCCGCGCGCGGCCAGCAGAAAGCCCGCTTCGAGGGCACTGATCTGCACTGCAACGCCCACATGGGGCCGCGCCAGATCAAAGAATACTGCGCGGCTGGAGACGACGTCAAGGACCTGCTGCGGGCGGCCATCTCGCAGCTCGGCCTGTCCGCCCGCGCCTACGACCGCATCCTCAAGCTCGCCCGCACCATCGCCGACCTGGACGCCCAAGAGGCCATTCAGCTAGCCCACGTCGCCGAGGCCATCCAGTACCGCGCCCTGGACCGCAAGCTGTGGGGATAGAAGCGGGGAAAAACGGTTTGAGTGCAGCCTCGTCGTTGGACTACTCTGACGTGGCGCGGGCAAAAATAACAAGCGGAGTCGGCGACGGCCTCAGTAGGAATGGTCCAACAAAGATGGTTTCAAGGGAAGATGTTAAGAGCATGTGTAAAAAGGGTCAGGCCGCTGGCCTCCTCAGCATTGCGCCCGTCAGGGCGATCTGGATGAAGCCCCTCTCGGTCTGCGGCCTCTGCTCGTCGTCCTTGCCCAAACGCCGCCAGCGGCCCAGCCAGGCGAACGTGCGCCCCGCCACCCAGCGGCGCGGCAGGACGCAGAACCCCTTCTGGCCCTCGGGCTTGCCTCTGGCCCTCGGGCTTGACCACGGTCTCGATCTCGTAGCCGAAGCCGCCCCTGGCCCGCGCCACCGGCGGGCCGTCATAGTTACCGCTGGCGAAGACGTGTAGGCTCGGGGACTGGAGTCACAGGCGGCGCATCAGCCGCATGGCCCCTTCGCGGCCCTGCACGCCGCTGCATTGTGATACCGCACGGGCTGCCTCACCCGCAACAACATTCAGATAAGAGAATGTTGAAGCAGGACAGGAATGGACGTGGCTTTTGGCGTCGGGTGCGGCGCAATGTTAAGCCGCCGGCTGTTCTGGCTGCGAGTGAAGCCAAGTTAGAAACACGCCTAAGATAGCTTCTAACTGCTCTGACCCGCCTAAACCTTTAAACTTGCTGCCCACTTTACGGCAAACAAACCAATCAGGATTGTCTTCGTAGCGATGGCCCGTCTCATTATGCTGAACTTCGGCAAGAGAGGCGTCTTCTAATTCTGTCTCTTCCAAGTCAATAGTAATTTGGGTAGTGGTTCAATGCCAGTTGTTCTTAATTTTCGGCCACCAGTCAAGAATTCCCTGAGCAACAGGCAAATGTGAAGGTAATGCTGGCAGTCACTCCACAATTACAACATTAGATGCTCGAAAAACAACTCGTATTGAGCCACTACCCCGTAATTTGCCAGCCTGGATGATCCAAAGTTTCTATCTTGATGCCGTAACAATGCTCCCAGTCTCCATCGCTTTGCGAATAGTACCAGCGTTGGAGTTCAGCAAGGGCAGAGGCATCCATTTCTCATTTCTCCTGGCACATGATAGATGCACGGCAACGATCCTGCGGCCCAGTGACCTAGCTCACCCGCGACGCCCGCACTGCAAAGCCAACTGGGTATGCACAGGAAGCCGGGCTGATGGCGTCGGGTGAAAAACCACGGGTTGAAACCCGTGGCCTCCAACAGTTTATATAGGAACAAAGTTCCTGACGTCAAGCCAGGGAGCGGGATAGGGAGCGGGATAGGGAGCGGGATAGGGAGCGGGCGGGTCAGGCCTGCTGGGCGCGAATGTACTCGCTGACGACCGACCCTTCCACCACGCCCACCGTCGCGGCAAAGGGAAGATTAAGAGTAGCCCACGGCCCAAAGGCTGTTGCCCCACAGGAACTCGGCCAGATCGGGGAACTCCGCCCGCAGGACCCGGCTCGTGCCGCCCTTGAGCCGCTTCATGATCGTACATACCATGATCGTGGACACGCTGTACTTGGGCTGTACCTGCACCAGCAGGTGAACGTGGTCGGGCTGGATCGCCAGTTCTTCCAGGCCCCAGCGGTTGACCTCACACGCTTGGCGCAGGAGTTGTTCCAAGCGGGCGGCGACCTTGCCTTCGAGGACGCGCTTGCGGTACTTGGGGATGAAGACGAATTACTTGGGGATGAAGACGAGGTGATAGCGCAGCCGGTGTTTGGTGTGTGCCCCGCTCCAATACTTGTCGGCGGCCTTCTGCGGGTTCTTGTATAGCTCCTGCGGGTTCTTGTATAGCTCCTGCGGGTTCTTGTATAGCTTCTGCGGGTTCTTGTATAGCTTCTGCGGGTTCTTGTATAGCTTCTGCGGGTTCTTGTATAGCTCTCGTGCTAACTTGTTCGCTTCGCTCATGGGTGAAGTATAACAGGTGAAGTATGACAGAAGCCAGCGGCCTATCAATGCGTCGGGTCAGCCATCCGGGTCGGGTGGAAGCGCCTTTCCACCCCGGTCTGAAGACCGGGGCGGCCAGGCGCGGGTCGGTGCAGCGCATTGTTAG
>JAABUZ0100000125.1_pt1 | contig 195752 bp, 177 predicted proteins | sample 5562091 | NCBI WGS metagenome assembly JAABUZ01 (sample SAMN12813069, study PRJNA571459) | rock metagenome | isolation source: Antarctica rocks | place: Antarctica: Victoria Land, Linnaeus Terrace sud | collected 2015-12-21
GCGCGATAACCGCATACGTTCGCGACCACAACAAGACCGCTGAGCCGTTTGTATGGACCAAGTCAGCTCGCACCATCATGCGCAAGATAAATAAATGTCATGCCATTTATGGCGGGTCACACTAGCAATGCACCAAGCTCCATGGTAGTGCTTCGCAGATTTATCGCTCGCCTGCCGCCGTCACCCACGTTCCGGGTGGAGGCAAAGAATCGACGGCTCCGCAACGTTACGGCGTGTTTTTCTTTTTTAGTAATCGTTCGGGCTGTTTACGTTCGGTTATCATCTCGATAATCGGCTCGTTCGTCGTCTTCGGCTTGATGCGAGCTTGCGGCCATGCGTAGCTCGGTCAACGACAAGAGAGCCCGATCGACGGCACGCGTCGTATACCAAACTTCCCAAGGGAAGATATCAACCTGCGTTCGAGAGCGAGAAGCCAAAATGGAAAATCCCGACAAATTACCGAAACCCGAGAACAAAGCACCTGCGGAAGAAGCCAAGCCCAAAGAATCAATTGACAACAAGACGGCGCGAGAAATCTCCGATACGGACGATACGCCGGCCTAGGTAGAGGGAGCCCATGTTCCCGAAGTCGTGGGAGTAGCAGAGCGAGCCCACGCTAGTTAAGACGGGCAATGCCGGGTTAGAAACGTCTCATGAAGAATATTATCAGCGCGATGGCAGCATCGGCCGCTCTTTCGGCGGTCCTACTAGTAGGCCCAATGCAAAGCGCCGGCCTAGCGCAAACCACTGGAGGGACGGCGACCGACGCCGCCGGCTCGACGTCAGGCACGACGGGCTCCACGAGTACCACGAACAGCACGAGTACGAATCCCGATCAGGAACGCCATGACTGGGGCTGGGTCGGTCTTCTCGGACTGCTGGGGCTGGCTGGCCTGCGTCCGCGCCGCGACACCACCGCCTATACCGGAACGACCGGAACCCGCCCTTAAAGAATCCGATCTGAACCGTGAATCGTGCTCGGCCTGTCGAGCGCGATTCCCGGTCTTACGCTGCTAATTTGCGCGGCGGCGGGTTTACCGTTTAGCCGCGTGACGAGTTTGCCGCTTCCAGGAGCGGCTATTCGCTTTGATTAGGAAGCCTCAATTTGAAACGAGGCCGACGATGGAGCATCCGATGTTTTCGCTTTTGAAGACACCGGATCTCAAGATTCGCGTCTACGAGCACAAGGGAAACAGCATCACGATCACGCCAAGCGCCGCCGGCCTCGCGACGATCTGGAACAAAGACATCTTACTTTTCACGATTCGTGCCTGGTTGAGGCGCAGCATCGTGGACTGCCCATCGGCCGTACGATTCGGTTGCGCGCCCGCGATCTGTTAGTCTATTGCAACCGAGGTACGAGCGGCGCCGAATACGACGCGCTCGCAAAGGCGTTTGAACGGCTTGCCGGGATGCGCATTCGTACAGATATTACGACGGGGAAGAAGCGCGCACGTCGTGGCTTCGGTCTCGTCGGCGGCCTATTTCAATCCTTCGGTTTCAGATGCGGAGTTTCTCCGCTCTTCTTGGCGTTGACTTGTACGGCTTCCGGCGTCGGGGCCGCGGGCGGTTGGTTTTGCGGTGGGGGCTGCGGCTGGGGGTTTTTCGACGTGTCGCTCATAGTAGGTTGCCTCCCCCGCGCGCCAGATGAGAATCACGACGACGGTGCCATAGAGTATCGCCATCGCGCGGTTGAGATCCCGCGCTTTGCGGTCAATGATTGGCGTATTCTTCGCGATAGCGTCCGCCGCTCCCAACACCGCCGATCGAATATACGTCTTTGGATACCACGCGTACGTCTCAACAAGGACGTCAAGGTTAGGGATATCCTTGTAATCCGTCGTCCGGAAGGCTAGCAGCAGCATGGCGAGCGGGACTAGCAAGAAGGCAGCTACGCCCAGATCAAGCGGCCCTCCAGCTTTGTCAACAAATAAACCAAGCGCCGCTAAAGTACCCGCGATGATTGGCGCAATTTTGCTCTCAATCCGCTCAAGGCGATTCCGTTCAGCGTCCCTCCGATCACGTGCGAGTTCAAACGCTCGATCCCAGTCGACTTCGGAATCTGGCGGCAGCGGCTCGTCCGCCAGTCGCGGTTCCCGCGGTTGCGGCGGTTCTGCGTCGCGAACGCCGGCTCTGATCGCACGCGTGCTTAAGCGAAGCACGAGCACGAAGAACCGGAGTAACGTCAGCGGGGGCTACGCGGGGGCCGCGGCGGTGGGCTACCCTCACGTAGCGTAACCTGGACGGATTGAGGGGTGGGCGGAGGCGGCGGCTTTGGCGGCGGTGAGGCCGGCGGGCCCTTGGGGGGTTCTGGCATTGCAGGATATCAGTTCGTTGCGGCCAGACGGCTTCCCATGCAAGTGTCTCGCCCTTTCAAAGATACTCTAAATGCCAAAAGTGGGTCGCGTCGAGCTGCGCATATCGCAGATAGAAGGCTTCTTAGTCAAGCTGCGTCACCCGGACGGCGGAGACGTGCGCTCCGATCGCGCCGGTTTACCGACCTGGCCCTATGAGAGAGCGGCCAAAGACGCTTGGAGCGTCGCTGACTGGAAACGCGAGCGATTCGTGCCGACGTATCCTGGCTTCGTCGTTGATGTGCTGGATGCTGACGAAAATGCCGTTCCCGGGCAAACGAAATTAGAGAACCGTCAGAGATACTGCCGCGTCCTCAGCCTTCCAAAGTCCAGGGGCGAACGCGACGGTCTAAGAAACCGGCCAAGTGACGATCCTCGACTTGCTCGACGCCGCGCGCCGCGACCGTGGTACCGCGTTCGCGGTCGGGGATATTACCTACGACGATCTCGTGGCGCGTGTCGCCCGCGTCGCGACGGGTTTTGCGGCGCTCGGCGTCGAGCGCGGAGATCGCGTTGCGATCTACAGCGAAAACCGCCAGGGCTTTATCGACGCGTATTTCGGCGCCTTACGGCTCGGCGCGATCGTCGTCCCGACCAACGTACTGTACCGAAGCGCCGACCTCGGCCACGTCTTGCGCGACGCCGAAGCCAAGTTGGTCGTCGCGAGTGCTGCGCACATCGCGCACGTCGAGGCGCTCGCCGATTCGCCGCAGATCGTCGATATTGCGGAGCTCGAAAATTGGGCCGCGGGCGACGGCGCTCGACATCCCGGCGTTCGGCTCCGCGAAGACGAAATCGCGGTCGTCATCTACACCAGCGGCACGACCGGGCGCAGCAAGGGAGCGATGCTCCACCACGGCGCCCTCGCATCGATCGCGACGCAGGTTGCGAGCGCATGGCGATGGAGTGCCACAGATACGCTCTACATCGCGTTGCCGCTCTTTCACGTCCACGGGTTAGGCGCCGCTCTCAACGGCAGCGTCGCGGCGGCCGGCCGGATCATCATCGAACCGCGCTTCGACGCCGCGCGAACGCTCGATATCCTGCGCCGCGACGATGTGACCATGTTCTTCGGCGTTCCGACGATGTACGTGCGGCTACTCGAAGCGCTCGGCAGGGGGGCCGCACCGCGCTTGCGCCTCTGTGTCTCGGGCTCGGCCGCGCTCGATGCGACGACGTTCGAGACGTTTCGGGAACGCTTCGGAATCGAGATTCTCGAGCGTTACGGCGCGACCGAGTTCGGTTTTGCGCTCACGAATCGTTATGGCGGCGTACGCGTTCCCGGCAGTGTGGGCATTCCGTTCGCCGGCGTCGAGGTTCGCATCGTCGGCGGCGACGATAACGACGTTTCCGAAGGTTCCGTCGGCGAATTACTGGTGTCGGGACCCAATGTCTTCGCGGGCTATTGGCGCGACCCCCAAAAGACCGCAGCCGCCTTTTCGGTCGGTAACGACGGACGTCGCTGGTATCGCAGCGGCGACCTCGCACGTTACGACGTCGAGCACGACGTTTACCGGATCGTCGGTCGCCTCAAGGAGCTCATCATCTCCGGCGGCTTCAACGTGTATCCGCGCGAGGTGGAAAGCGAAATCGATCGCTTTCCGGGCGTCCGCGCGAGCGCGCTCGTCGGCGCCGCTGACCGGGCGCGCGGGGAACTTCCGGTCGCGTTCGTCGAGGCGGACGAGCTCGACGCAGATGCGCTGCTCGCGTACCTCTCCGAACGCCTCGCGAGCTTCAAGTTGCCGAAGCGCGTGCACCGAGTCGACGGCTTGCCCCGCAACGCGCTCGGCAAGATCGAAAAGCACCGACTCACCGAGCCGGCGTAATTGGATAGCTGCGCGGGCGTCAGCTTGGCTCACGCTTACAGCATTTATGGTATAGTGGTGTGTGCCATTAAACATTAAAAACTTTGCCGTCGAAAGTTTGGCCGCCGACGTTGCAGCCCTCGCAGGCGAAACGAAAACTGAAGCGATTCGAAAATCGCTGGAGCTGCGCAAGCGGGCGTTGGAACACGAGCGATCGTCGTCGGAACAGCGGGGAGGCCTTCTCGCGGCTCTGGTGCACGAGATTTGGCCGGTGGTCCCGGCGGACCAAATCGGCAAACGCCTTACGCATAGCGAGGAAGACGACATCTTCGGCTACGACGCAGAGGGCGCATGATCGTCGACTCTTCAGCGCTGGTTGCCATCGCATTTAAGGAACCGGAACACGATCGGCTGCTCGCGGCGTTGAGCAACGCTCCTGCCGCAGGAATTGGGGCGCCACGGCCGCCGAGGCCGCAATCGTGCTTAGCCGAAGGTTTCGATTTACGCAGCCGTGGGTGCTGCACCGGATGCTCGAAGCCGCAAAGATCGTCGTAATCCCCTTCGACGAACGGCATTGGTCCGAAGCTTTGCTGGCGTACGAGTGTTTCGGCCGGGGCCGGCATTCCGCGGCCCTAAATTTTGGCGACGCTCTGTGTTATGCAACCGCGAAGCTCGCTCGACGGCCGCTGCTTTGCGTCGGTGAAGATTTTCCGCAGACGGATTTGCCCCTCGTCTTTGCGCCGCGCTGAGCATTTCACGGCGTTTTTATGTTCCCGTCCACTTGGGCGAACGGCGGGCGACGAACGCGGCGACGCCTTCGCGAAAATCGTTGCTGCCGTAACATGCGCGCAGCCAATCGGCGTCGTCGGGCAGCTTCGGCACCTCGCTCAAGCGCACCGTCATCGCTTTGCTCGCGCGGACTGTTAGCGGTGCCAGTAACGCGATGGCGCGTGCGGCTTCGAGCGCGCGCGGCAGAATAGCGTCGTCGCTCGCGACGACTTCGCTCAAGAAACCCAGACGGTACGCATCCGGCGCCGCGAGCAGCTTACCGGTTAATAGCAACGCCCGCGCGGCATCCAGTCCGATCAGCGCGGCTAGACGCGCGATATTGCGCAAGGAGAGGGTATTGCCGAGCGTGCGCGCGATGGGGATGCCGACCCGCGTACCGGGACCACCGATGCGCACGTCGCACGCGCCGGCTATACTCGCACCGCCGCCCGTGCACGCACCGCGGATGGCTGCGATCGCCGGCACGCGCAAATGCGAAAGCGCGCCGATAACCGCTTCGACCCGCGCTTCGTAAGCGATTCCGTCTTCGCCGCTCGAAAATTTGGTAAACTCGCCGATGTCGGTTCCCGAAACGAACGCCGCCTCACCGGCGCCTGCAAAGACGACACAACGCAGGTCGTCGTCGGCGTCGAGCTCCACCGCGTACGCGCGGAGTTGTTCCCACATCGCGAAAGTCAGCGCGTTGCGTGCCTCGGGCCGATCGAACGTCACGAGCGCAATGCCAAGCTCCGGCCGCTCCAGACGGATCACCGCGTCACCTCGGTAAGTGCAGCGAGCTCGTCTGCCGACGCCCCGATCTCGCGCAGCACGTCCGCCGTATCGGCCCCGAGCAGCGGCCCCGCGCGTTCGATCTGCACCGGCGTTTGCGAGAACCGCATCGGGGAGCCGAGCTGACGCACGGGACCGAGCGTCGCATGCTCTGCGTCGACGAAAAATCCGCGCGCGTGAAGATGCTCGTCGGCGAACACGCGATCGAAACTCCAAATCGGACCGCACGGAATGTGCGCCGCCTCGAGCCGCTCGATCCACTCGGCAACGACGCGCGACACCGTAACCGCTTCGATCGCCGCGACCAGCGTGGTCCGGTTCTTCACGCGCAGTTCGTTCGTCGCGAAGCGCGGATCGTCCAGCAACGATAACGACTCGAGGACGGCACACGCCCGCCGCCAATGCTCGGACGAGTTCGCTCCAAAGGTGAACCAACCGTCGGAAGCACGTACGGCTTGATACGGTGCGATCGAACCGTGCGCCGAGCCCGACGCTTGCGGCACGTCGCCGGTCGCAAAATAACGGCCCGCCTCCCACACACCGAACGAGACCGCCGATTCGAGCAACGAGACGTCGATGAACTGGCCATGGCCGTCGCGATCGCGCGCGCGTAGCGCCGCGAGCACGGCGATCGTCGCGTACAAACCGCACGTCAGATCCGCGATTGGCACGCCGACTTTTACCGGTGCGCCGCCGGGTTCGCCCGTAACGCTCATCAAGCCCGACATTCCCTGCGCGATGATGTCGAGCCCGGCGCGTTTCGCGTACGGTCCGTCGCTGCCGAATCCCGTTGCCGCGAGATAGATCAGCGCCGGCCGCTCGAAAGCGAGCTGCTCGTAGCCCAGACCGAGGCCGTGCATCGCGCGAGGCCGCAGATTTTCGATCAGCACGTCGGCGGTCGCAACGAGCCGCCGGAACAACGCCTTGCCGGCTTGCGCTTTGAGATCGAGCGCGACGCTGCGTTTGCCGCGGTTCAAGCGAACGAACGGCGAGCTCTCGCCGTCGATGAAGGGCCCCGTGCCGCGCGTCAAGTCGCCACCGCGCGGGTTCTCGACTTTGATCACTTCCGCACCGAGATCGGCGAGTTGCATACCGCAAAACGGCACCGCCATGAAGTTGCCCACTTCCACGACTCGGAGGCCGGTCAACGGCGCAGCGCTCATCGCGCGACCGTGAAGCGTCCGCGCTCGCGGTCGTTCATCGAAAGCACGAGTTCGTCGCCCGGCGCGAGCGCGCGCGCACCCGCCGGCGTCCCGGTGTAGATCACGTCGCCACGGTCGAGCGTAAACACCGAGCTGAGATAGGCGACGATGCGGGCGAAGGAATGCGTCATCAGCGACGCATCGCCCGACTGACGCCGTTCGCCGTTGACGTCGAGCGCAAAGCGCAGGCGGCTCGGGTCGCCCGCTTCGGCCGGTGCGACGAACGGTGCGAGCGCGCCCGCGGTATCGAAGCCCTTGCAGATGGTCCACGGCAAACCGTTCGCCTTCGCGTGCTGCTGCACGTCGAACGCCGTTAGATCGAGCCCCACGCCGTAGCCGGCGACCGCGTCGAGCGCCTCGCGCTCCGCAACGTCGCGCGTGCGCCGGCCGATCAGGAGCGTCAATTCGATTTCGTGGTGCACTTCGCACGAAAATGCGGGCAAGCGTAAAGGCGTGCCCGGCCACGCGAGCGAGGAGATGGGTTTCAGCGTGACTACGGGATCGCCGCTCGCCGGCGCGTCGCCGGCTTTTGCGTAATTGCGGCCGATCACGAATAACGTCCGGACGTCGATCACTCGTTGCGAACGATCCGACAGCCGTCGATCGGCAAGTCGAGAACGACCTCGCTGCCCGGCTCCATATTCGCCGATGGATGCGTCGATACGCGCACCTGTGCGGAGCCGAGATCGATGAGATAATCGCGCGCGTCGCCGAGATACGTTTGGCGCACGACCCGGCCGCCGAGGCGGTTGTGCCCGTTACCGCGATAACCCGACGCCACACCGTCGGGAGCGACGAAACGCAATTCGTGCGGCCGAATGCAAAGCGTGACCGCGGCGCCGTTCGCCGCGCCGGATTCGTCCAGCGCGCGCAAGCGCACGCCGCCCCACTCGACGATTCCTGTCTCGACCAGCGTCCCTGCGAGCGTATTCGTTAAACCCATGAAGTTCGCGATGAAACTCGTCGCCGGCCGCAAGTAAACGTCATCCGCGGTACCGACCTGCGCGATGCGTCCGGAGTGCATGATCGCGATCCGGTCGGAGGTAACCATCGCCTCCGAGCGATCGTGCGTGACGTAGACCATCGTGATGCCGGTCGCATCGTGCAGCCGCCGGATCTCGAAGCGCATCTCTTCACGCAGGTTCGCATCGAGGTTCGAGAGCGGTTCGTCCAGCAGCAGCGTTTCGGGTTCGACGACGATCGCACGGGCCAGTGCGACGCGCTGCTGCTGGCCGCCCGAAAGCTCGCCCGGATAGCGGTGCGCGAGGTCCGTGAGACGGACGGAGGCGAGCACCCGCTTTACGCGGTCCTCGATTTCGGAGCGACTGCAACGGAGGACCCGCAAGCCGTACGCGACGTTCTCGAAGACCGTTTTATGCGGCCAAACGGCATAGCTCTGAAAGATCAGCGACATGCGCCGTTTCTCCGGCGGCACCGTGGCCCGTGCGGACGATAACACCCGGTCGCCGACGGCGATCGAGCCTTCGTCCGGCGAAAGAAATCCCGCCAACAGTTGCAGGGTGGTCGTCTTCCCGCAGCCGGAGGGCCCGACCAGCGCCATCACTTCGCCGTCGCGGATGTCCAGATCGATGCCGTCCACCGCCCACAGGTTCGAGCCCGGATACGTCTTGCGTAAACCTGCGATGCTTATAGCCGCCATCAGCCCTCCCGGCTCGTCGTGAAATCGCGCCCGAGCAAGCGGTACGCCACGGTGATCACGCCGAAGGTGATGACCAAGATGATAACCGCCAGCGCCGCGACCGCTTCATAATTTCCGGCATCGGAAAAGTCGAAGATCTGCGTCGTCATCGTCGCCGTACCGGGCGTGAACAAGAAGATCGCAGAACTAAGCTCGCGGATCGCCGGAATAAAGACCAGGAGCCAGCTCGCGAGCAGGCCGCGTCGCAGGAGCGGAGCCGTGATCGTGGCGATCGTGCGCAAGCGTGTGGCGCCGAGCGTGCGCGCCGCGTTTTCGAGATCGGGATGAACGCCCGCGAGCAGCGTGTTCAGATTCGTGAACGCGATGGGTAAGAAACGCGCTGCGAATGCCAAAATTAAAATCCAGGCCGTTCCGTAGAGTACGAGCGGGGGCCGCGAATAGGCGGCGTAGACCCCAATCGCGAGGACGATTCCCGGAACGACGAACGGTGCCGTGCACAGGAAGCCGAGAAAACCGGCACCGCGAAAGAGCTTGCGATTCGCCGCGTACGCGATCGCGATGGCGACGCTGACGGCAATCGTCGCCGCCGTGGCGCCGTACGTCAGACTGTGGCCGATCGCGGCCGCCGTCGATGGATTTTCCGCGAAAGCCCAATGATACCAATAGAACGTGAGATTGCCCGGTACCGGGCCGTTGCCCCACGAGCGCGAGAGCGACGTTGCGAGCAACGCCAGGTAGGGCACGACGACCGAGAGCCCCGGAACGACGAACGCGAGCGCCAGAATCAAATAGCGCCAGCGGCCGAGCGCGACGAGACGCCGCTTTCCGCCCTTGCCGCCGACGGTCGTGTATTTGCGCCGGCCGAGCACGCGGCGTTGTAAGCCAAGCAATGCGATGGTAACCGCAAGCAGCGGCATCGCGTACGCCGCTGCCAATTCCGTTCGCACCGGAAATTGAAAAAAGAGGTAGAGCTGCGTCGTGATGACTTGCGTGCGCGCCGGGATCAACAAGAACGCCGGCGCACCGAACTCGGCGATCGCTTCGAGAAACGCCATGATGAAGCCGGCGACGATCGCCGGTGCTGCCAGAGGCAACGTGATCGACAGCGCCGTTCGCAGCCGCGAACCGCCGAGCGTCGCCGAAGCATCTTCGAGGTCGGCGGGCATCAAGTCGAGCGCGCCCGCCGTAAACGTGAAGACGTACGGCACGTTGTAGAGCGCCATCACGAAGATCGCGCCCGCGAGTGAAAAGATATTGAAAGGCCCGTGTTCGGTGTGCGCGAGCGCGGCGAGGCCACGATTGATCCAGCCGCTATTGGGAGCCGCTAGCGTGATCCACGCCTCGGCGCCGACGAACGACGGCGTGACGAAAGCAGCCATGATCAGAGCGCGCATGAACCCGCGCGCCGGCAGATCGGTTCGCGCGACCAGCCATGCGAGCGGGGCGCCGATCGCCGTCGCTAGCGTCGCGACCGATACCGCCAGCACGAACGAATTGAAAATCGGCTGCAGATAGATCGCGCGGGTAAACGCTTCGACGTAATTCCCGACGGTGAGCCCCGCGGCTCCGTCGCCACGCTGCAGACTGATGACCAACAGCCAGCCGAGTGGCACGACGACGAGCAGGAACAGCGCCGCCGTCGCAACGACGAACAATGCGACGCTCGCATCGAACCGGCGTCCGGCGCGCACGGGCGCCGAACGCAACGCGACGTCGGCCAAGGGCTAGACCCCGAACGTTTCCCGCCACTTGGCGACGACTTCGGGGATACCGGTCGCTAAGCGGTCCACCTTACTGCGATACAGCTTGAGCCGGTCGAGATGAACGTTGCCCGCCGGCGGTACGTCGGTACGGATGGGCACCACGTAAGATTTCAATAAGGCGCGTGAATATTCGCGGGAATAGTAAAAGTTCATGAACAGGCGCGCGGCACTCGGGTGCGGGGCATCCTTCATGACCGCAACGGGGTTGATGACGACGATCGTATCGTCTTGCGGAAAACCGATATCGATCGCGCTGCCCGATGCGTGCCGTTCGCCCGCCAGGCTGTCGGCACCGGGGCCCACGATGCGTTCGCCGCCGACGATGTCGTTCGTAGCGTCGAAGACGGAGCGACCGATCTTCGGTTCGTTCGCCGCGAACTTTTTGAAGTAATTGTCCCAGCCGTACTTGTCGTTCATCGCCAGCGCCCAATTGCCCACGAACCCGCTAAAGCCGGGATGTCCGACCGTCAATTGGCTCTTGTACTTAGGGTCGAGCAAATCGGCCCACTTTTTGGGTGCGCCCGTCTTCTTGGGATTATAGTTGAACAGCATCAGCGCGTAGGCGCCGAGCTGATACGTCTCGTCGGGATCGAGCGTCCGATAGGCCGGGGCGATCTTGTCGAGGTCGGCCGGCACGAAGCTCGCGAGCGCGTTCTGCTTTTTGAGAATCGGATAGTGCGCTTCGTCGGTCGAGGCGAACACGTCGAGCTCTTTTACGCCCGACTTCAGGTCTTGGCTCAAGCGCTGAAAGAGCACTTGACCGGTTTGGCGGATAAAGTTTACTTCGATGCCCGGATATTTACTTTTGAAGGCGTCGCGCACGCGTTCGGCGGCATCCTGCGCGTATTGGCCCGTCCACCAGACGACGGTGCCCTCTTTCTTTGCCTCATCGTAGAGCTTCGAGACGTCGGCATCTCGCAGTGCGCGCGGCTTGGCACTCGCGCCCAGCGGCGAACCGGCGAGTGCCCCGGCACCGAGTGCACCGGCGGCTGATTGTAAGAATCGCGAACGTGTAGTCATGCGTTAGCCTCCTCTTCTCTTCGGGAAACACTTCGTTCGTTGGCTACGTGCAAAGCGCGCGTTCCAACACCTGCGCTACGTGGAGCGTGTCACGCGCGGCACCGTGGGCGATTTGGTGCTTGCAGCTCATCCCGTCGGTGACGATCAGGGTCTCGGCCGGCGCCGCGCGCACCGCCGGCAGCAGCGACGCTTCGGCCATACGCATCGAGATATCGTAGTGCTCGCGTTCGTAGCCGAACGTTCCGGCCATACCGCAACACGACGACGCGATCGGCGTTACTTCAAGCCCCGGCACGAGCGCCAGCGTGCGCGCTACGGCAGGCATGGCACCGAACGCCTTTTGGTGACAGTGACCGTGCAGCAACGCGCGCGCCGCGATCGGGCGCAGCGCCGGCGCAAACGCGCCCGCCGCATGTTCGCGCGCAAGAAACTCTTCGAATAGCAATGCGGCGCCGGCGACGGCTCGCGCGTCGTCGGTCGGGACCAGCGCCACGAATTCGTCGCGCAACGTCAAGAGACACGACGGCTCCAGGCCGACGATGGCGACGCCGCGGCGTGCGTACGGCGCGAGGGCCGCAATCGTGCGCTCCGCCTCGACCCGCGCTTCGTCGATCGACCCCGCGCTGAGATACGTGCGTCCACAGCACAACGGTCGCGCGCCGTCGCGTGCCGTCGCAAATCGGATGGTATAGCCCGTTGCCTGCAAGACGCGCACGGCGGCACGCGCGACGGCGGATTCGAAATACCGGTTGAACGTATCGACGAACAGCACGACCTCGCGCACGGCCACGCCGCTCGGCTGCGCGATTTCGCTCTCGCGGAACGGGCGCGTACTCCAACGCGGCAGGGGACGTTTCCCGGAGAATCCGGCGCTACGTTCGGCCAGCTGCCGCGCGCCGGGCAGGCGCTGCACGACGTTGGCGAACGCGCGTAGCGGTCCGAGGCGATACGCTACGCGCGGCAGCGCCGCGACGATGCGGTCCTTGAGCCGCATGCCGTGCCGCGCGCGATAGGCACCGAGAAACTCGACCTTCATGCGCGCCATGTCCACACCGGCCGGACATTCGCGGCGGCATGCTTTGCAGCCGACGCACAAATCGAGCGCGTCGTACAGACCATCGGAAGTAAACGCGTCCGCCCCCAGTTGCCCCGTCAGTGCGAGCCGCAGCGCGTTCGCGCGGCCGCGCGTCGCGTGGTGTTCGTCGCCCGTGGCGCGGTACGAGGGACACATCACGCCGGTGTCGTCCTTGCGACAGGCACCGTTGTTGTTGCACATCTCGACCGCACCCGCTATGCCGCCCCACGTCGACCAATCGAGCCGCGTCTCGAGCGGCAACGGCGCGTAGCCGGGGCCGTAGCGGAATAGCGTGCGGTCGTCCATGCGCGGCGCATCGACGATCTTGCCGGGATTGAGCGTTCCGGCCGGATCGAAGGCGGTTTTCACGTCGCGGAACGCGCCGACGATCCGCGCCCCGAACATTCGCTCGTGAAACTCGGAGCGTACGATGCCGTCGCCGTGTTCGCCCGAGTGAGAACCGCCGTAGCGTGCGACCAGCGCGAACGCCTCATCGGCGATCGCGCGTAATTTGCCGACATCGGCATCGCGTTTCACGTTGAGGACGGGCCGCACGTGCAAACAGCCGACCGAGGCGTGCGCGTACCACGTTCCTACGGTACCGTACTTTTTGAAGACGTCGGTAAGCGCGGCCGTGTAGTCGGCGAGATGCTCCAGGGGAACGGCGCAATCTTCGATGATCGAAACGGGTTTCTCGTCACCGATCGTCGAGGTCATGATGTTGAGGCCGGCGGCACGCACGGCCCAGACGTCGCTCTGCCCTGCGCTATCGCCGACCTTTACGACGGCATGGGGAAAGCCGAGCTCCGCCATGCAGGCGTCGAGATCGTCGAGCTTGGAAGCGATGGTGGCCGCATCGTCACCGGCAAATTCGACGAGCAGCAGGGCACCCGGCTCGCCGCGCACGTACGTCGCCATCGTCCCGGCGAAGGTCGCGATGCCGCGCGAGAGTTCGATCATCGTACGATCGACCAATTCGACGGCGACCGGATCGAGCGCGACGAGCGCTTGCGTCGAGCGCATCGCGTCGGCAAAGCGCGGGAAATGACAGATCCCGAGCGCTTTCGCGCGCGGCAACGGCTGCAGCGCGAGCTCGACCTCGGTGAAGAACCCGAGCGTCCCCTCGGAGCCGACCAGCAGACTCGCCATGTTGAACGGCGCATCGGGGCGCACGGCTTGAATCGCGTAACCGCCGACATGACGCAACACTTTGGGAATGCGCGCCGCGATCTCGTCGCGCTCGCGCGCAGCGATCGCGCGAACACGTTCGATCAGCTGCGCGTAACGTGCGGGCATCGTGGCGCCGCCCGGGACGCCGACCGGCCCGAACGTCGCGCGCGTTCCGTCGGCAAGCACCGCATCGATCGCCGCGACGTTGTGCACCATGTTGCCGTAGCGGATGGAGCGGGCGCCCGAGGAATTGTTGGCGGTCATGCCGCCGATCGTCGCGCGGCTCGCCGTCGACGGATCGACGGGGAAAAATAGGCCGTGCGGCGCGAGCGCGACGTTGAGCGCATCGAGCACGATTCCCGGCTGGACGCGAGCGCGTCGCGCCGCGACGTCGAGCGAGACGATCTCGCGCAGATACCGGCTCACGTCGACGATGAGTCCCGCTCCGACGGTTTGCCCGCACTGCGAGGTTCCGCCGCCGCGTGCGGTAACGGAGACGCCTTCTTCTCGCGCGATCGCGATCGTCGCTTCGATGTCGTCGGCCGTCCGCGGCACGACCACGCCGAGCGGCACGATTTGGTAGATCGAGGCGTCGGTGGCATACATGCCGCGCGAGGTCCGGTCGAACAGCACGTCGCCCCGCACCGCCGCGCGCAGCCGGGCTTCGACACGGTTGGCCAGGACGGGCTCGCGCACCGGCCGCGGCGCGCCGCTCACATCGGGCGCAGCGACGGCCACGCTAGACGGCAGCGAGACTCGGCGCGACGCCGGCGCGCGAAAGCGAAGCGAGCGCCGGCGTGACGCCGTCGCCGTGCGGAATTCCGGCCAGTTCTAAACCCATCTGGACGCCGCACAGCGTTCCGGCGAGCATCAGGTCGTTGAACGAGCCAAGGTGTCCGATGCGAAATACGCGGCCCTTCATGCGTCCTAGACCCGTGCCGAGCGACATGTCGAACGTATCGAGAATGAGCGCGCGCAACGAATCTGCGTCGATTCCCTCCGGCATGACGACGGCCGTAAGCGTGTCGGAGTATTCGCGCGGATCGGCGGCAAGAATTTCCAGTCCCCAGCCGCGCACGGCAGCCCGCGTCGCTTCCCCGTGCCGAGCGTGACGCGCGAACACCGCGCTCAGCCCCTCTTCGTGGAGCATCGTGAGTGCTTCACGCAGACCGTACAGCATATTGGTCGCGGGCGTGTACGGAAAGAAACCCGCGCGATTCGCGTTCAGAATTTCTTCCCAATTCCAATACGAACGTGGAAAGGTCGCCGTGCGAGCGGCGGCCAGCGCCTTCGCGCTTACCGCGTTGAAGCTCAAGCCCGGCGGCAGCATCAAGCCCTTTTGCGAACCGCCGACGGTAACGTCGACACCCCACGCATCGTGCTCGTAGGGCAAGGAGGCGAGCGACGAGATGGTATCGACGAAGAGCAGGGCCGGGTGCCGCGCGCCATCGATCGCTTCACGCACTTCCGAGACGCGGCTCGTGACGCCCGTCGAGGTCTCGTTGTGGACGACGGCGACCGCACGGATGCGGTGTTCCGGGTCGGCCCGCAAGCGCTGGCCGATCGCCTCGGGATCGGCGCCGTGCCGCCAATCGCCCGGCACGAAATCGACCTCAATCCCCAGCCGCCCCGCCATCTCGCGCCAGAGCGTCGCAAACTGACCCGTCTCCGCCATCAGAACGCGATCGCCGGGCGAGAGCGTGTTTACGAGTGCAGCTTCCCATGCGCCGGTGCCGGAGGCGGGGAAAATCACGACCGGTGCCGTCGTGCCGAATACGGGCCCAAGCAGCGGCAGTATATCGCGAGTCAGGCGCGCGAAGTCGGGACCACGGTGGTCGATGGTCGGCCGGTCCATCGCGCGCAGCACGCGGTCCGGTACGTTCGTCGGTCCGGGAATCTGCAAAAAGTGAACGCCGCTGCGGAACGGTTGCGCCATTCGTGGACCTCCGTGGCCTTCGCATATTGCATGCAATCGGCATGAGCGCCTCTCCCTCCGGGCACCATGCGGCCGCAGAGCGCGGCGACTATTTCGCCTGCAATCAACGCATCCACCAAGCGATCGTAAGCCGCCGGCAATCCGCAGCTCAGCGATATGTACGGTCTGCTATCGCGCCGCATGCGCCGCGCGCGTTACCTCGGAACGAAGCGATGCGCGAGCACGAGAATACGACGTCGTGCGCGGATGCTTTTCCGGCTGAAGCGATTGCGATGCGCAGCGGCGTTAGGGGTCGATGCGTAACCTTGACCGAGAATCGAAGTACGCCACATACATGACGAAAATTGAAGTTGCCGGGCCCGATTTAATCGTGCACGTTGAAGGGCTCGACCGATTTTGGGCTTTTAAGAGCGAGTTGCGAGTTCCGCTCGCCCATGTCGTGGGCGTCGAACGGGCCGCAGACGAGGCTGGCCGCTGGTGGCACGGGTTCCACGCCCCAGGCACGGACGTTCCGGGCGTTATCACAGCGGGCACGTTTTACGAAAGCGAAGGCCGCGTCTTCTGGAACGTTCACGATCCCGAACGCGCGATCGCAATTCGACTGCGAGACGATCGATACGTAAAGCTCGTCATCGAAGTCCGAGACCCCGATGCCGCCATCGACGAAGTAACCGCCGCGCTGACCGCGCCGTCGGGTCAGCCTCGATGACCTCATACTAGCCGCCTTCTTGCTGTCTTCCCAGGTTTTGTTCCGAAAATTCCGGTTAAGATGCATGCCATGCAACCGTTACGTTCGACACGAATCTTCGCCATTGGTGCGCTTTTCGCGATGGGAGCGACAGTCGCCGATGCGGCGACCGCTACGATTTCGAATCACGACGTCGTTGCGGCGTTACAAATCATTCAACGCGATGCCGACGCGATCGCCGCCGGTAAGTATCGGGGCAAATCGTTGCAAGCGCCCGCGCACGAGATCGGCGCCAAGTGGTATCAGATCGAACCGAGGCTCGCCAGAAACGGTGACGTGCTGGTGGAAGTGCGAATGGCGAACGCTGCGATCACGGCATTTGACACAAATTGGAAGCACAATGGGCAGGCTCGCAAATCTGCTAAGGATGTCAGCACGAACGTCGCTCAACTGATCGCTGCTGAAAAACAAAGCATCAAGCCGTCGCCAGCCGCGTCGTCCGCGCCCTCGCCGTCGCCTTCACCCTCGCCCTCGCCCGGGGGATCGCCTACGGCCGCCGCCCCCGGATCTCGCTCTCCCGGATCTGCGCCGCCGGTACAGTCGTCGACGGCGCCCAGTCCACGGGGCCGCTGAGCGTCACGGGGCCGGCTTTTCAAAAAGTGCTTCTATATCTTGCGCGATGACGACGTGCCCCGTGATCGTCGGGTGAATGTTGAAAGGTTGAAAGAAGTTTGCCGGGTCGTGCAACCTCGGGTCTGCATTGAGCTCGAGTACCGTAATCTCAGACGAGAGAGCCTGGATCTGCTCGTTTAGACGGTCCCGCGTCGAAGCATATACGGGAATCCGTTGAGTGTCGATGTTCGGGTTCGCAATGATCGTCATAACCACAACATTTTCACACTTGCTTTTTAGCGCATTGACGATAAGCTGAAGGTTTTCTGCGAGACGACCGCGCTCGGCACCCGCATCGTTCGTACCGATATTTACCGTCCCGAGCGAGCACGGGCCGCTGATTTGAGGGACCTGCGACCCGAGCACTTCCGTGGAAGTAACGCCTCCAATGGCGAGATTGCGAACAGGCAAGTTATAGTACGCGCCCAGCAAGATCGGGTACGCATAAAGCCACGGCGACGACGTTTCACTTGCAAATGTGATCGAGTCTCCCAGCGCGTAGATCGTTCCGCTCTTTGCCATCGGTAGTATGGTGTGCGGGATTGCCGTAGGGGAAATGTAAGGCGCCATACCGGGAATAGGGGTCGAGGTAGAACCAGAACTGCAGGACGTCAACGCAATACCTGCTGCAACCAAACAAAATTCATGTAGGGCTTCGGTTTGCATAATTGAAGCGCCAATGTTCCGCTAGCTTTGCCTCCTGCACCTGGCTGGGACGCGGAATATTCGAACGTTGCCATTTGAAGGTTCTCTGGAATGTCTCGGCATGCGCGGAACGTAAGTCGGTAAGGATGCATCAAGTGACGAACACCGACGAGCGATCTTTTCCACGACCGGGCGCGATCGCGAATTATGGGCCCGATCGGCCCGTTCGCGTTCGCCACATTGCGCTGGACCTTCGCCCGGATTTGTCCCTGCGACGGATCGATGCGACTGCGACATTGACGGTCGAAGCGATCGCAGACGGCATCGAATCGATCGAACTCGATGCGGTCGACCTCGAGATTCGCGCGGTGAGCGCGGGCAAGCTCACGCTCGCGTACACGTCACGCGCGCGCACGCTCGACATTCATTTCGTCAATCGCTTGCGCGCAGGTGAGAAGACGAAATTCGCAATCGACTACGCCGTCGTTGCGCCACGCCGTGGCGTGTATTTCCCGCAGCCCGATCGCGGTACGCCGGACAAACCGCGGCAACTGTGGACGCAATGTCAGCCGTCGGATGCGCGGTATTGGGTGCCGTGTCAAGATTCGCCCGACGTCAAGGCGAGTACGACGACGACGATCGTCGTGCGTAAGCCACTGTTCGCGCTCGGCAACGGCGCGCTTCGCGAGCGCGGCGATGACGGCCAGATGACGACGTTCGTTTACGAACAAACGATACCGCACGCCGCATATCTGCTTACGCTCGTCGTCGGCGAGTTCGAAGAAGTGGAACAATCGGGCGCCGACGTTCCGGTCGCGTATTACGTCGCGAGCGGTCGTCGTGAAGAGGGCGAACGTAGTTTTGGTGCGACCCCGGAGATGATGCGCGTGCTCTCCGAATTTACCGGTACGCCGTACCCGTTCGCCCGTTACGGGCAGATTGCGGTCGCCGATTTCACCGTCGGCGGTATGGAGAACACGACCGCGACGACCCAGACCGATCTCACGCTGCACGACGAACGGGCACACCTGGACTATACGAGCGACTGGCTCGTCTCGCACGAACTCGCGCACCAGTGGTTCGGGGATTTGCTCACGACGCGCGATTGGTCGCACGCGTGGCTCAACGAAGGCTTCGCGACGTATTGCGAGTGCGTCTGGTGGGAAGCCAAATTCGGCTGGGACGAGTACGTCTACTACCTCTTTGAAGCCGTTACCACGTATCTCACAGAAGAAGCCGACAAATACCGCCGTGCGATCGTCGCGAACGTCTACCGCGACCCGTCGGAACTCTTCGATCGCCATCTTTATAAGAAGGGCGGTGCGGTGCTGCACATGGTCCGCGGCACGCTCGGCCACGCACCGTTCCGCGCGGCAATCGCACGCTACGTGCGCGACAACGCCGGCCGCTCGGTCGAAACGATCGATTTGATCCGTGCGATCGAAACCGCAACGGGCCGCAACCTTCGCGAACTCTTCGATCGCTGGGTGCTGTCGGCCGGTCACCCCGTGCTGACATATGCGTATCGCTACGACGCGCGCGAACGGACGGCCGTCGTCACGATCTCGCAAACACAAACGATCGACGAGTCGCACCCTGCCTTCACGTTCGACGTCGTCGTCGGCATCGTGGCCGATGATCCGGCATCGCTAACGTGCGATGCGGGCGACGCTGCGCTCGCGAGCGAGCGACGCGTGCGCGTGCGCGTCGATAGTGCCGAACGCACCGTCACGCTTGCGGCCGATCGCAAGCCCGCGTTCGTGCGGGTCGATCCGGGGGCTTACGTTCTGGGCGATGTGTCATACGCGCTGGGAACCGATACGCACGTCGCGATTTTGCGCGGCGAGCCCGATGTCGTCGCGCGCGTCCGAGCCGCGCGGGCGCTCGCCAAAGACGGCTCGCGTCGCGCATTCGATGCTCTCGCGGCGGGAATCCGGAACGATCCGTTCTGGGGCGTTGCGGCACAGATCGCGCAAGCGCTCGCCGAGACCCACGCAGCGCCTGCGCGCGATATCTTGATCGCTTCGAGCGCGCACGCGCATCCTAAAGTGCGGCGAGCCGTCGCCGCTGCCCTCGGCGCGTTTACTCCGACTGCGGAGACGTCGACCGCACTACGCGCGCTTTGCCGCGATGCGTCCTATTTTGTGGTCGCGGACGCGCTCGCTAGCTTGGGAAAGATGCGCGCGCCCGATGCATTCGCCACGCTGGAAGCGCATCTCGCGGTACCGTCGTGGCAGGACACGATAGCCGGCGGCGCGTTGCGCGGGCTCGCCGAACTCGGTGACGAACGCGCGCTCGCCCCGCTCTTGCGATGCGTGCAAGACGATCGTGCGACGTGGTTGCGCGAGGCGGCGCTTGCGGCGATTCCCCGCCTCTACGCAACGCTCGATCGGCGTCACGTCGCACTCGTCGATGCGGTCGTGCGTGCGCTCGACGATCCGCTTCACAAGATCCGGCGCGTCGCGATCGTAGCGGCCGGTAAACTCGTAGATCCCGCCGCACGCCCGGTACTGGCGCGAATCGCCGACGACGCGGGCGAAGGCTTCTTGCAGCGCGCGGCAGCCGACGCCGTCGGGGAGATCGATCGTGCGCAGCGTGTTCCGGCCGAAGTCGACCGGCTGCGGCGCGATCTCGACGGCCTGCGCGCCGAGATCGCGAACTTGCGCACGGGCCGGAGCGACGCGTAACGACGTCTCGTGCGCGCAGCGGGGTACCGCGGCGTACGTTAGGAGAGCTCGATCCATGTTGGTGCGTGGTCGCTCGCGTTTTCGAGCCCGCGCACTTCTCGATCGACCCCCGCGCCAACTAACCGATTCACCAGACTTCGGCTAAGCAGGAGATGGTCTAAACGCATGCCGGCGTCGCGACTCCAAGCATCACGAAAATAATGCCAGAACGTATAGATGCGTTCGCCCGGGTGCACGTGGCGCACGGCGTCGGTCCAGCCAAGCGCCATTAAACGGGCAAATGCCGCTCGTGCTCGCGGTTGGACCAACGCGTTGTCACGCCACGATCGCATCGAGTAGATGTCTGCGTCGGCCGGCACGACGTTGTAGTCGCCGGCGAGAACCACGGGCACGCCGGCCCGTTCTAAGGCGGTCGCATGCGCGATCAAGCGCTCGAACCAGCAAAGCTTGTAAATAAATTTCGGACCCGGTTGCGGATTTCCGTTGGGAAGATATAGACACCCGATCAAAACTCCGTCGATCGCAGCCTCGATATAGCGCGCCTCACGATCGAGCGGCCCTCCCGGCAGACTTCGCGTCGATTCGATCGGGTCGGCGTTACGCGCAAGGATCGCGACGCCATGATGCGGACCCTGGCCATGCCAGACGGCGCCGTAACCCGCCGCCGTTAATGCTTTCTGTGGGAAATCAGCGTTGTTGCATTTGATCTCTTGGAGGCAGACAACATCGGGCCGCGCCTCTTGCATCCAAGATAGCAAATTCTCGAGCCGGCGATTAACGCCATTGATGTTGAAGGTTACGATCTTCATTTGAAACGCCACCCGGAGGGCGACGCTTCCAATTCGTTCCTCGAACCGGTCCGCCCCAGGCTCCGGGGCTTACATCGAACCGCTCCTCGGGAGGCACCGCCGCGGCCGCATGTGCCGGTCGCGCCGCCTTTCTCTCCGCTCCAGTGATAGTCGGCGCGTCCAGATGGGCAGTAGCAGCCCATGAGACGCCAGCCTTGGCCCAGCGCGCGCGAGTACCGCGATGCGATCGAGAACCCGAGCTCGCTCAGGGCGTTCGAGTTGCGAAGCGGCACGCTCGAACTAAGCCCCGGCGGACTGCCGAAAGCCTACGCGGGCACCTTTACGACGACGTTTCACTTGGAGACGGTGCGCGGCGCCGTGGCGGTGCGCTGCTTCACGCGCGCGTACGATGAGCTTCAGCGGCGTTACGCCGCGATCGGAGAGTTTCTTCGATACGTGCGCAACGACGCGCTATGCCATACGGAGTATGTCGCAGAAGCTATTCTCGTCGCCGGTACGCAGTGGCCGGCGGTTGTGATGGATTGGGTCGCGGGCCTCGCGCTGAACGCAGAAGTCGAGAGCCGCTTCAACGACGGCGATGCGATGCTGGCTTTAGCTGCGGACTTCCGCGAAGTCGTGCGTTCTCTGGGAGCGCTCGGCGTGGCCCATGGCGACCTGCAGCATGGCAACATTCTCATATCGCGCGGCCAAATGCGCCTCATCGACTACGATGCGATGTTCTTACCGGCCATCGCAGATTTGCCACAGGCCGAATACGGGCACCGCAACTACCAGCATCCCGAGCGGCGAAGCGCACCCTTCGATAGCCGCCTCGACCGCTTCTCCTCGATCGTCATCTACACGGCGCTCCTCGCACTGTCCGCCGATCGCTCGTTGTGGACGCGCTTCAACGACGGCGAGAACTTGTTGTTCCGCGCTCACGACTTTACGTCGAACGGACAATCCGAATTGTTCCGCGCGTTGCTTGCCAACAACGCCACGAGTGGCCTCGCCGACATCTTGCTGACGGCTTGTCAGCGGCCCGTCGAGCAGGTTCCAACGCTCGAACACGCGATTCAGGCCGCTTCCGGCACCATGCCCGCACACTCGCCCGCGCCGCCGCCCCGGCCTTCGCCGCGGCGCTCACCGGACGTCGAGCCCGCTCTACCGCCGACGCGGAACGCCCCGCCGCCAGTCTACGTCGTGTCGGCCTTGACGCCGGACGAATCGCCACAGCAAGCACCGGCGCCCGTGCTCCGGGGGGCGGCCTCACCGAACCGCTCCGCGCGTTCTCTCGCGCTTGTGGCGCTCGTGACGGTTCTGAGCGGGCTCATGATAGGCTTCGGAATTGCCGTCTCACAGCACGGCTCTGCGCCCTGGACTTCACGTCCGAGCCGGCTGACCGCGGCCGTCGCGAAGCCGTCGCGTGCTCCCGTGCGCGCCGCGACGCCGAAAGCCGCTCCGAAAGCCGCCGCGATCGTGGCGGCTGCACCGACGACTAGTCCGACACCTACGGCAGCGCCCGCATCGACAGTCGCGGCGTCACCGGCCCCAACCGCTACCGCTACACCGACGGCAGCGGCGACAGCTTCAGCAGCTCCGACGCCAACATTGATGCTCCAGCCGGCGGCCGGAGTCACGCCCGCTACGCGCCGGAACGATGCAGGGTTGCAAGGCGCATGGCAACTCGCGGAAGCGAACCGCGAGGTCGGTACGATCGTCTGGTCCGGCGCCGCCCTGCTCTCCGGTGGCGGGACGATCGTGCTGGACGTGCACAAAGCGAGCATTGCGGGTCAATCGGCCTCGCCATGCGAGCGCCAAACGACCCTGCACGCGGCGTTCGCGCTTGGCGTAGCGCAGCAGATCGTTCCGTACCGCGAGACGAATTGCCAAGGTTCGACGTCGAGTGGAGAGATACGCGTAAGCGGCCTTTCCCGGGATGGCGGCTCATTTCTCGGAAGCGTTTGGCGAGATGGTGTGAAGCTCGGCGACTTCACCGCAAGCAAACAGTAGACGACGAATGCGGAGCCGTTGCTGGCTTTGGTGTCAGCGTCGCAATCGATACGTGCAATTATTGTGGCGTCCGATATGATTTAATGTCATAATAATGGCATGGCAAAGCGCGTGGCTCGGCTGCTTCCCCCGTTGGAGCGCCGGCTTTCGCGGCTGGGCGAACGGATGCGGACTGCCCGGCTCCGCCGCAGACTTTCCGCAAAACTCGTCGCCGCGCGGGCAGGTATGTCGGTGATGACGCTGCGCAACGTCGAGCGTGGCGGCATGGGCGTCACGCTGGGCGCTTATGCCGCGGTTCTGCACGTTCTCGGACTCGACGGCGATCTCGACGCGGTCGCCGAGGCCGATACCCTCGGTCGCGACCTCCAAGATGCGGCGCTTCCCCGCAATTCACGTTCGAGGAGCGAGTCGCAATGGAAGGCGTGATCGAGGTTTTTAGAGATTGGGACGCGGGGGAAGCGCCAAAACGGCTCGGGACGCTACGCGTTCGACCGGGCCGGACGAGCGAGCTATTCGATTTCACCTTCGATGACGATGCACTTACCGATAAAGCCCTATCGAAGCAGACCCTGGATCCCGACTTGGGGAACTTTTCGGGGCCGCAGTTTCCCAAAGAGGGACGCACGATCTTCGGCCTCTTTAAGGATTCGAGTCCCGACCGCTGGGGTGAAACGCTTATTCGGCGCCGGTTCGATCGCAGCAAGCGCGCCGGCCTGGTGCCCCAAAACGCGCGCCTCGGCCAGTCGGATTATCTGCTCGGCGTCCATGACGTGTTTCGATCGGGAGCACTGCGCTACAAACTGACGCCGCAAGGCCCGTTCCTCGACGAGCACGACCGGAGCGCTGCACCGCCGTTCGTCCGGTTGCGCGAACTCGAGGCCGCGAGTCGCGCGCTCGAGGACGACAGCACTAACGATGATCCGGCGACGGACGAGTGGCTACGCTTGTTGCTCGCTCCTGGCGCGTCGCTTGGTGGTGCGCGACCGAAGGCAACCGTCGTCGATGCCGCGGGTAATCTCTGGATTGCAAAATTTCCGAGCGCCGGGGATCATTACGATGTCGGTGCATGGGAACTCGTCGTTGCGAGGCTTGCCCGGCACTGCGGTCTACGGGTCCCGACTAGCGAGGCGCGCAAGTTCGCCAGCAGCGAGCACACGTTCTTGGTGCAGCGCTTCGATCGTCGTACGTCGGGGGCGCGCATCCATTTTGCTTCGGCGATGACGCTCACGGGACACGAGGACGGTGCCGGCGCGTCTACCGGCGCAAGCTATCTCGAAATCGCGGAGATCATCATGTCGCAGGGCAGCGCACCGCGCGAAGACCTCATCGAACTCTGGTCGCGCATCGCTTTCAACGTGATGGTTTCCAACACGGACGATCACCTTCGTAACCACGGCTTCTTGCTCAGGCCGAATGCCGGTTGGCGGCTCTCGGAAGCCTACGACATGAATCCGGTTCCAGGCTCGTCCGGCCTCTGCTTAAACATCGACGAAAGCGACAATGCGCGCGATGTCGATCTGGTGCGGTCCGTGGCACCGTACTTCCGCATCAAAGACGCTCAAGCGACGTCGATTATCGATCGCATCGCAAACGTCGTCCGCGGCTGGCGTGAAATTGCGAACTCGCTCGGGATCAAGCGAAGCGAGCAAGACGGCATGGCCGATGCGTTCGCGATGCCCCAGTCCACATAGCTACGGTCGACCCGCTGATGCGCGGCTCGGCCGTTCTCTTCGGACTTACGGAACTCGAACGATGAGTTGGTGGTGCGCCGTAATGCCGAGTTCGCCGCGTTGCATGCCGTGATCGTGACCGTCGCTATGATAGACGAGTAGCAGCCCTTCCGCGTGCGAGACGACCCCCGGAACCGTAAGTGTTAGCGCGGCGCGGCCGTCGCGCGAAGCGGTGAACGAATTCGTGGTCGCATTCCCGTCGAGCGGCGTGAAAGTCACTCCGTTTGCACTAAAATGATTCTCGAACAAACTATATCGCCCGTTCGGGATCAAGCCGCCGAACGCGAACGCAGCGACCGTGTTGCTGCCGGAGGACGTCAGCTTGACGGATCCGTTGGCGCCGAACCATTGCCCGAAATTGAAGCCGAGCGCGCGGCCTTGGGCGTTGACGACGGGAGTCGCGGGATCTTCGACTCCATACGCCGGCCGCACACCGCCCAGGTGGACGATGCCCTGGGGACCGGGACCCGCCGTTGCCGTCGCGTCTGCCACGAACGCTTGGGGGTCGATGAGATTCGCTTGCTTCGACTCGAGTGAGAAAAATGCGGCGTGCGTGACGAACCCGTATGTCTTCGCGCCTGGCCCGGCGGCGGGCTGTGCGTTCGCCGTCGAGAGCGCCAAACCGAAGGCGATCAGCGTGGAAAAAATAATTCTCATCATCAGATCGGCTATTCGACCGGAAGCGGTTCATCCGCTGCACATCAAATTCCTGACGAGTATAGTCGATATATGATATAATATTTGTATGTTAGTTGATTTATCGACTATAGGGAGCCGACTTCGCCGAGCTAGGCTTGCCGCGGGTCTAAGTCAGGTCGAACTTTCCAAAAAGCTTGGCGTCACACAAGGGACGATCTCGAGAGCGGAGGCTGGACGCGATTCGCGATCGAGCACCCTCGTGGAGCTGGCCCGGGCCCTTGATCTCGACCTGACGATTGTCCCGCGCCGCTTACGTTCGACGGTCGAGAGCCTCGTCGACGGCCGCCCGAGCGACCATACTGCTATTTATACCGGCGCAGGCGACGAGCCGTACTACGAGAGCGAACGGGACGAAACAGAGCGCGGACGGCGTGAGACGTCGACGTGACAGCCCAATTGAATGTCACGTTGCACGGTCGCCTCGTCGCGACGATTACAAACACGCCCGGCGACACGAACGTCGTTGCGATCGACCGCGACTTTGCGAACGATCCACAAGCCCCCGTACTCAGCTTCAATGCGTTTCGCGACCCTGTGACGCGCGCTTATCGTTCGACGATTCGACCGACGCAAACCGTCGTCCATCCCTATTTCGCGAACCTTCTGCCGGAAGGGCCGCTCCGAACGTACCTCGCGCGGCACGCGCAGGTGAAGCCGATTAGGGACTTCCCGCTCCTCTGGCTTCTGGGAAACGATCTCCCCGGCGCGCTGATCGTGCGGGATGCCGAGGGGGCATCGGAGCCGCCACACGATCGCGGCGACCGGGGCGTAAACGAGAACGTTACCGCGAGTCCGGAAACGTTGCGTTTCTCGCTCGCCGGCGTTCAGCTAAAGTTTTCGGCGAGTGGTGACCCACAGCGTGGCCTCACGATCCCAGTCGGCGGCCAAGGGGGGAGCTGGATTCTCAAGCTGCCCGATCAACGATTTGCCGGTGTTCCCGAAAACGAATACTCGATGATGACGTTTGCCCGTCAGGTCGGAATAGACGTACCGACTATCGGCCTCGTCGCAGCAAGCGAGATTGCAGGCCTCCCTGGCGACGTACAATTCTCCGGCAATGCGTACTACATTGAACGATTCGATCGCGGCCCGCTCGGAGCGCGGATCCACATGGAAGACTTCGCGCAAGCAAACGTGCTATATCCCTCAGAAAAATACGAGCGGTTCAATTTCGACATGCTCCTCACGCAGGTAGCCGATCTCATGGGAAGCGACGTGGCGATGGACCTATTGCGGCGAATCGTCTTCAACATCGGCATCGGTAACGGCGACATGCACGCCAAGAACTGGTCCGTGCTCTACCGAGACGACCGCACACCATCACTGGCCCCGGCATACGACTATCTGTCTACGATCAGATACATGTCGAACGAGAACCTTGGCATGAATCTTGCTGGAACGAAAGCATTTGCAAACATCGATCTCGAGCGCATAGCGCGCCTGACGTCGCTCGCTCGCCTCTCCACGAAAGCTGCGGAGCTAACCGTGCGCGACATGGTAACCCGCATGCGCGACGTCTGGCCGACGATCAAGGATGCGTTGCCAATCGACGACGCGCACCGCAACATAGTCACGCAACAGATGAACACCGTCCCGCTTTTTCAAGCGACGGATGCACTCGCAATTTCCTATCCCGCGGGTTACAAGAGATAACGGTGAACACCACCCCACCGCCAGGAGGTTCGCCCCGTGCGAAAATCGCGCTACTCCGCCCAGCAGATCGCCGCCGCTCTCCGCCAGGCCGAGATCGGAACCCCCGTCGGGGACATCACGCGCAAGCTCGGCATTTCGTAAGCCACGTTCGATGTCTGGAAGAAACGCTTCGGAACACTTGGCACCTCGAAAATCCTTGAGCTACGTCAGCTGCGCGATGACAACGCCAAGCCCAAAGCGGGCGTAGCCGATTTAACGCTTGATCGCCCTGTCTTACAGGACGTGCTCAAAAGAAAGTGGTAGGCCGCGTTTGTCGCAAGACCGTGCTGCCGATTATACGCAAGACGCGGCAGCTAAGCGAACGGCGTGCGTGCGAGATACTCAGCGTCAATCGTTGCGCCGTGCGGTATCGATCGGTGCGTGCTAACGTGGACGTTGCGTTGCAAGTTCGCATCAAGGCGATCGCCGCGGTTCGCATTCCCTATGGGCAACGCCGAATTCACGTCTTGCTCAGACGCGAGGGATGGCAGGTCAATTTCAAGCGTTTTGCTCGGCTTTATCGGGAAGAAGGCCTGGCAATTCGCACGAAGACCCCGCGTCGCCGACGCGCAGTTGTGGTGCGTGAAACGCCGGCTCATCCAACGGCAACGAATAAGAGTTGGGCGATGGACTTCATGCACGACGTGCTCGCCGACGGCACGAAGATCCGGCTCTTAACCATAGCGGATATCTTTAGACGCGAGAGCGTCGCGGCATAGTATCAAGCAAACACCCCTCCACGGAACCGACCCAACATCAGGCTTGTGTACACTCGACCATGCGCTCTAAGAGTACATCAGCGCACCAACTATGCAAATGGATCGTTAAGTTATGTTAACTGAAAGTAAAAAAAAACCCGCGCTTTGCGCGGGCCTTATCTGCTCCTCAATCCGCAGTGAGAAAAGCGATTCTCGTCCGTTCAGATGCTAACTCAACTTAACGAAATTATCGCTCGTAAGAACGTCAGAACGGGATCTCGTCGTCCATGCTGTCCTCGTCTAGACCACCGCCGCCGACTGCAGCAGGCACCGCGGCACCACGACTCCCGCCGCCGCCGTTGAACGATGAGCCGCCACCTTCGCCCGTACCGCGACCTTTCGAATCCAACATCTGCATGTCGCTCGCCACGACCTCGACGGCCCGGCGCTTCTCGCCGTCCTTGTTTGTGTAATCGCGGATGGCGAGCCGGCCCTCGACGAGGGCGGACATGCCCTTTTTCAAATACTGATTGCAGATCTCGCCGAGGCGATCCCAAGCGACGATGTCGATGAACATCGTTTCGTCGCCGGCCTTGCTCTTGCGATTGATCGCGAGCGCAAACTTCGTGACAGCCTTACCGCCGCCATCGACGTAGCGAATTTCCGGGTCGCGCGTCAGATTGCCGACCAAGGTGATGCGATTGTAACTTCCAGCCATGATGCCGTACCTCCCGAGAGACGTTCGTGGAGCGGGCGACCCAGAGTCTTAGGCGTCCGCGGTGAGATTGATCAGGAGCTGGCGCATCACGTCTTCGTTCAAACGAAGCTGACGCTCGAGCTCTTTGGCTTGCGCGGCTTCACTCTTGAACTTCATGACGACGTAGTAGCCTTCGCGGACGTCGTTGATCTCGTACGCCAAGCGCCGCTTGCCCATCTTCTCGATCTCGCCGACTTCCGCGCCGTTGGCCGCGAGCGCCGCGGAAATCGCGTCGACCTTCGTATCGACTTCGGCTTCTTCGAGATTCGGGCGTACGATGTACGTCACTTCGTAGTCTGTCGTCATGAATCGATCCCTCTTCGGACGTCGCCGCAAATGGGGCGAACGGCCCAGCCGCCGGAGCGGCTTGGGCAGTGGGCCGTGCTCGGGTCGCCCCCGCACGAGCAAACCGGCAAGGGAACGCCTCACCGGAAAACTCGCCTATGGTATCACGCCGCCGCAGGAAACGTCTAGGGCGATGCCGCGCATTGTATAAGAAGCCGAAGTCCTCCAAGACGCGTCACAGTCTCGACTGCCACAATACGCGGGCCGTCACGTCGTCCCAAATTGCCGAGGAGCCGCCCTGCCAAACGTTGCCCCCGGGAACCACCCGTGCCGATAGCCCGCTTCGCAGTAACGCGGCGCGTCTCGGTCGCGATGATCGCTCTGGCGATCGTCGTCCTGGGTATCTTCGCGTTGCCGCGCCTGCCGGTCGATCTGCTGCCGACGTTTCAGCCGCCCGTCGTAAGCGTTACCGTCAACTACGGCAACGTTTCGCCGGAAACGATGGAATCGACCGTCACCCGACCGCTCGAAAACGCGGTCGCGCGCGTGGCCGGGATCGACTTCCTGCAGTCCAACTCGACGCAAGGCCAATCGTCCGTGCGTGCCCAGTTCAAGTTCGGGACCGACATCAACGTCGCCGTCAACGATATCGAACAACAGGTCGCACGGGCGCGCACGCAGTTGCCCAACGATCCCAATTTGCAAGAACCGCAAATCGTCAAGGCGGATCCGAACGCCGCGCCCGTCGTGCGGTTCTACGTGACCGATGCCACGCGCACCCAACGCGATCTCAACGACCTATTCACCAACGTGCTCTCGGACGAATTTTCCGCGGTACCGGGCGTCGGTAGCGTGTCGGTGGACGGCGGCCAGGTGCGAGCGATCATGGTAGCACCCAATCAGGATACGCTTGCCGGTTACGGTCTGACCAATAACGACATCATCAAAAAAATTGCCAACGAGAACGTCGATTATCCAGCCGGGCTCATTTCGATCGGGCCTCGCGAATTCGGAATCCGGACGAGCGCGCTCTATAAATCGGCGAGCGAAGTCGGCGACGCCGTCGTCACGATCCGCAACGGTGCGCCCGTCTATCTTCGCGACGTCGCGACCGTTTCCGACGGCATCGAAGAACAGCGCGTCTTCTCGCGCCTCGACGGGACGCAAGCCATCTCGATGGTCATAACGGCCCAGCCCGATGCCAACATCGTTGCGGTCGCCGACGGCGTCAACGAGAAGATCGCCGCCGTCAACAAACAGTATCCGTCGATCAAATTCGGCGCGGTCTTCGCGCAGCGCGATTTCATTCTCGATGCGATCAACGCGCTCGAACATACGGCGCTTCTTGGCGCGGTGCTCGCCGTGCTCATCATCCTGCTCTTCTTGCATTCCTTGCGCTCGACGCTCATCGTCGCGATCACGCTGCCGGTCGCGGTGTGCGGCACGCTCTTCGCGGCCTATATAACGCATCAGACGCTCAATACCATGACCCTCGGCGGTCTCGCCCTCGCCGTCGGCCTCATCGTCGACGACGCCGTCGTCGTGACGGAAAATATCTTTCGACACCTCGACGAAGGCGAAACGCCGCTCGATGCTGCGCGCAACGCCACGTCGCAGATATTTTCGGCGGTATTTTCATCGACGGTCACCGTCGTAACCGTCTTCGTTCCGTTGTTGCTGATTCCGGGTTTGCAGGGACTGATCTTCGGACCGTTCGCGCTGACCGTTATGACCGCCGTTGCCGTATCGTTGCTGGTTGCCCTCACGACGGTACCGATGCTTTCGAGCATCATGCTCAAGCCCCAAGAAGCGCACGCTGGCGGACGCTTCGCTCGCGCGTTCGATCGCCAGTACGAACGCTTCGAGCGCCGCTATCGCGCGATTCTCGCCTGGATGATCGATCGACCGGCGCTCGTTGTCGCGACGAGTCTGTTACTGCTGGGCGCGACGATCCTCTCGCTCAATCTGGGCGCCGTCCAAACCGAAGTTTTTCCGGCGTCGAATTCACGCTTCGCGCGTTTCAGTATACGAACGCCGAACGGTTCGTCGCTCGCATATACCGACCGCGTTTCGCGTCTCGTCGAAGCTTCGTTCCACACCGATCCGCGGGTCGTCAACGTCGGGACGACCGTCGGATCCGCCTTCGGCGGGGGCGGTTCGCGACCGATTACGAATCAATCATCGCTTTCGGTAACGCTCCAACCCGGACTCGTCGGCGAAGCAGCTGGAAATTTCGTCTCGGAATGGCAGACGCGTTTGGGGGGCCGGCCCCGCCGTCCCGTCGCCCCGTCGGCGGCGCCGACCGCCTTACCGCAGCCCGGCTCGGCCGCTGCGCTCCGGCGCGCGCTCGTCGGCACCGTGGTCAGCGGTCGCACGATCGACATCCTGCAGCAGCAGATCGCGCAGGGCTCCGACGCGTTGACCATTCAAATTTACGGGCCCGACATCCGCAAACTCTACGACCTCGCGCAGGCCGCCTTGCCCAAGATTGCGGTGATTCCGGGCGTGATTCGTCCCGACACGAACATTACGGCAAGCGCACCTGAAGTCGACGTCCACATCGACCGTCGCCGCGCCGCACAGCTCGGATATTCCACGGGCGATATTGCAGCCGATATCGCGACCGCAACGAGCGGCACCGTCGCATCGTATTTTCAAATCAACGGCATTCAATATCCCATCTTCGTGCAGGCCGCAGCGGACCAACGTCGCTCGCTCGCGGCGCTGGCCGATCTGCCGCTCGTGCCGCCGAGCACGCTGGGCGCGCCCGCCAATGCCGGAAGTGTCGCAAACGCAACGGCCGAGCGTTCGTCGCAATCGCTCGCGAGCGTACCGCTTTCGGCCGTTGCGTCGATCGTCGAAGCTACGGGGCCATCGCAAATTTCGAGACAGAATAAGCAGCGTCGCATCGATATCGACGCACCGGTACAAGGGCAGCCGCTGGGTTCGGTGATCGCCGCCGCGCAAACGGTGATGGATTCGTATCCGCTGCCAGCCGGATATCGCTGGCAGTTCGGTCCGGAAATTGCGCAAAACAACAACACGTTTGGTGCGCTCGCGCTCGTGGTCATCCTGGCGATCGCGCTCATCTACATGCTACTCGCATCGCAGTTTGAATCGTTCCTCGACCCGCTCGTGATCATGATGTCGGTGCCGCTGGCGCTCGTCGGTATCACCCTTTCGCTCGTACTGACGCATCGTGCCTTCGGGCTCACCGCATTTATCGGTTCGCTCATGCTCGTCGGCATCGCGGTGAAGAACGCGATCCTCGTCATCGAATTTACGAAGCAACTACGCCGGAGCGGACTCGATCCGCGCGAGGCGCTGTTGCAGGCGGGTCCGCGACGTCTACGGCCGATTCTCATGACGACGCTCGCGACGATCGGCGGCATGATGCCGCTTGCACTCGCACTCGAAGCCGGCAGTTCGACGCAAGCGCCGCTGGGGACCGTGGTCATCGGCGGACTGATCAGCTCGACGATCCTTTCGCTGCTCGTCGTTCCGACGCTCTACCTCTGGGTCGCGACGCACGTCGAGCCGCGCTTCACGACGAAACCGCCGCGACTACTCGCGCCGTCGCGCCAAAGCGTCGGCGTACCGGTTCGCGAAACCGCGGGCGTCTACAAGTAACCTTGGCCGACGAGCGCGGCTCGTAGCGGTCCGTCGAGCGCGTCCGCCCACGCTTTATAACCGGCGGTCGAGAGATGCAGTTCGTCGGCTTCGTATAATCCGGCGTGCAAGGTGCCCTTCGCGTCGCTGAACGCCGGCGCGAGATTGGCAAAGCGCGTCGTCTCGTCGGCGAGTTTCTCGATGCGCGTATTGACCATCGCAACGAACCGCTCGCCGCCGGGACCGCCGTCGCCCCGCGGCAACAGCGCGAGCAGTAGAACGCGCGATGCCGGTACGCGTGCGCGGACCGCGTCCAGACACGCGCGAATACCATCGACGGTTTGTTGCGGACCGCTGCCAGTGCCGAGATCGTTCGTACCGATCAACAGCACCACGAGTGCGGGCACGAGTCCGTCGAAAACGCCGGGGATGCGCGCCAGCACGTCGGCCGTCGTATCGCCCGGTACGCCGCAGTTGACCGCCCCCAGCGGCTCGTATCGCGCTTGCCAGACCGCGCGGCCGGCGGTACTCCAATCGTACGTTAACGAATCGCCGAGGAAAACGATGCGGCCGGCGTTAGCCGCTGGCACGTATCTCGCGTTTGGTGACGCGGTAGACGTTGCGCACATCGCGCAAGGTGCGCAGCTTTTCCAGCACGCGATGCAGATGCGCGAGATTGCTGATCTGTAGCGTTAGGCTGATCAAGGCGCCGTCCCGTTTGACGCGCGCGGTAACCGACGACGCCGACGTCCGATATTCCGAGCATACGCCCATCACGTCTTGGAGTAAGCCGGCGCGATCCAACGCTTCGATTTCGACGTCGACGGAATGCGTCGCCAGCTCCGCATCGGCCCACGACGCTTGCAGGATGCGTTCCGGCGTCGCCGACATGTACGCGACGTTCGGACAGTCTGCCCGATGCACCGAGACGCCCTTCCCGATCGTTACGTAACCCATGATCGGATCGCCCGGAACGGGGCTGCAACACTTCGAGAGCCGGACGAGCACGTCGTCGACGCCGGCGATGCGGATGCCGGTCGAGTTGCGCAGGATGCGCCTGGCGGGAATGCGCTGGACGGACGATAGGTCGATGAGGTTGTTGGTCTTGGCTTCGTCTTTGAGCTTCGTAACCACCGAGACCGCCGACGCATCGCCGAACCCAATCGCGGCGAACAGATCGACTGCGCTCGAGTAGTTCATCCGCTTCGCGATCTTTTCGATCGTCTCGCCGCGTGCGAGATCGAGGCGCATGTGTTCGCGACTCAGCTCGCGTTCCACGCTCTCCTGACCGATCAGCACGTTTTCGTCTTTGCGATCGCGGCGAAACCATTGTTTGATCTTGTGCTTCGCGCCGGAAGTACGGACGATCGAAAGCCAGTCGAGCGACGGCCGTGAATTCTTGTTGACGAGCACCTCACAGATGTCGCCGTTTTTGAGCTGATAATCCAGCGGCACGATCTTGCCGTTGACTTTGGTGCCGACGCAGTGATGGCCGACGTCGGTATGCACGTGATATGCAAAATCGAGCGGCGTCGCGGCGGACTGCAACGGAAAGACGTCGCCTTTGGGGGAGAAGATGAATACCTGATTCTCGAACAGATCGAGCTTGAGGTTTTCCATAAAGGCGCGGGAGTCGCGCATGTCGTTCTGCCATTCGAGCAACGACCGCAGCCACGTCAACTTGTGCTCGAACGCGTCGTTCTTGCCGCCTTCTTTGTAGCGCCAATGCGCCGCGATGCCGTACTCGCTCGTACGATGCATCTCGAGCGTGCGAATTTGGATCTCGAGCGGATCGCCGCCGGGGCCGACGACCGTCGTGTGCAGCGACTGATACATGTTCGGCTTCGGCATCGCGATGTAATCTTTGAAGCGCCCCGGAATCGGCTTCCATATGGAGTGGACGGTTCCGAGCGCACCGTAACAATCTTTGACCGAATCGACTATCACGCGCACTGCCGTAAGGTCATAGATGGTCGAGAAATCGCGACCATTTTTCAGCTTCGTATAGATCGAATAAAAGTGTTTGGGGCGCCCCGTTACTTCGGCGAGAATCGCCAACTTTTCGAAGTGCGCGCGTAGCAGGGCGACGACGCTCGAAACGGCCGCTTCCCGTTCGCCGCGTTTCTTGGCGACGCGATCCGCAATCTCACGGTAGATGTCGGGATCGAGATAGCGCAGGCACAAATCCTCGAGATCCCACTTGATCTTCCAGATCCCCAGCCGATGCGCGATCGGTGAATAGATCTCGATCGTCTCGCGCGCGATCGTCTGCTGTTTGCCGGGCGGCAAGCTCGCGAGGGTACGCATGTTGTGCAGCCGGTCGGCGAGCTTGATGATGATGACGCGGATGTCTTTGGCCATCGCCATGAACATCTTGCGTAGGTTCTCGACCTGCGCATCCTCTTTCGACTGATATGGGATGCGGGTCAGCTTGGTGACGCCTTCGACCAGTTGAGCGATCTCGGGTCCAAACTTCAGCAAGACCTCGTCGCTCGTGACCACCGTATCTTCGACGACGTCGTGCAAGATTGCAGCGGCAATCGTCTCGCGATCCATCTCCATGTCGGCCAGAATCCGAGCGACGGCGACGGGATGCTCGATGTAATCTTCACCGCTGGCCCGGCGCTGCCCGTCGTGCGCGGCATCGGCGAGTTCGTAGACCGACCGCAACCACGACGCTTCCAGCGTCGTGTCGTACGATTGTATTTTGGTTACGAGTTCGTCGAAATGTGCGGTTGGCATGATGGATTAGCGCCTATGATGCCACAGAAGCTGCGGCAATTGAAGACCGTTTGGTCGCTTTCAGTACGATAGGAACGTCGTCACCTCGTGCCCGGCGAGCGCTCGACGCCCGCCCAGCGCCACGAGCTCGATGAGGAAGGCGAAGCCCGCGACATCGGCACCGAGCTTGGCGAGAAGCCGCGCGGTCGCAGCGGCCGTACCGCCGGTCGCGAGCAGATCGTCGACGACGAGAACGCGCTGACCGTTGCCGACCGCGTCGTCGTGGATTTCGAGCGTATTCGTACCGTATTCGAGTGTGTATGACTCGACGAACGTCGTACCGGGCAGCTTACCGGGCTTGCGGACCGGCACGAAACCGGCTCCGAGCGCGTACGCGAGCGGCGCTCCGAAGATATAGCCGCGCGCTTCCATCGCGACTACGAGATCGATTCGCTGCGATTTGTATCGCTCGACAAAGAGGTCGATCGCCGCGTGAAACCCGCCCGCATCTTTGAGCAGCGGAGTGATATCGCGAAAAAGGACCCCGGGGACCGGAAAATCCGGGATCGCGCGAACGAGCGGATCGATCTGCAGGGCTGCCTCCTCGGCCGCCGAGTGCGGCCGCTTGCCCTGCACGTGCGCCTTTCTTCGCGAGCCACCCTGCGCTGATGAAGCGGAATATTCTTCCGCAAGTCGGAGGAGCGATCGAACTGGAGATTCTTTAAGATGCGAACGATTCGAGATATAGCGCTCGTTACTAAAGCGTACTTCCCGGCGCCATCCCGGACGCCGGACGAAAGTGATCTCGATAACTCCTTTACTAATTCGCTCGACTGGCGTTATAGCAGGCAAGTACCGGGAAGAAAGGCTCTACTATGAAAAACACTCTTATCGCCGCAGCCCTCGCTGCAACGATGGCCGCCGGCCCGCTCGCTTCACCGGCGCTCGCGGATGGGAAAGCTAGTACCCGGAACATCATCCTGGGAGCGGGTGCCGCCTATGGCGCGGGCGTCCTCATCACGAATTACAATCACAAGAAGCAGGCTCGACGCGCAGAAGACGCGTCCCGTACGCGGCGTCAGGCGGCGTACCGCCAGCGCTTCTTTCAGATTCACGGCTACTACCCGCGGTAACAACCGGCTCGGACCGGATGGAGGCGACCCCCAATCGATATCGTCGACATCCGGGACGGCGGCTTTCGACAGCGTGCGCTCCTGGCGTTCGCCGTCGCCGTCGCGATTCATGAAATAATTGCCGGCCTCTGGCCGCAACAGGAGCGCGGCGTGGCGCAAGAACGCATCGTAACGCAGATCGTCACGATCTCCAAGCGTACCCCGCCGCCGACTCCAGTTCCGACGCTGCCACCCACCCCTATTCCGACCCCAAAACCGACCCCGCCGCCCAAAGTAACGCCGACGCCGCAACCGCATTACACCCTCGCGCCCAGGGTTGTCGTGCGTGCGCCGGGCGTGAAAGCAGCGGCCCGGCCCACGAAAAAACTCGGTGGCGCCGCCGCTCCGAAGGCGCTCGTTCGCGCGACGTCGCTTCCCCATAAAGTGCCCGCCGCCGGGCACGTCGCTGCCGTGCGATCGCTCGCCGACGGGCGCGCGGCCGGCGCTCAGACGGGCGGTACCGGGACGGGTGCCGGGCCAGGCAACGGCACCGGGGGCTCCGGCGGCACCGGGAGTGGGACGGGGACCTCGGGCACCGGCAACGCCGGCGACGTCACGAACGCGCCATGTGGCGACGTCTTTCTCGAGCCCGGACATCTAAGTTTTCGGCGTGACGGCACGGTCGTACAACAGGTCCTTGCCAAAGTCGTCACGCGCGACGGAACCGTCTCGGTCGCCGTGTTTCCTTGGCCTTTCCTTTATCCCGGCGAAAAGCAGAACCCATTCGCCCACGATGAAGCGCTCAACGGCCACGACGGCGTCCCCGTGCAGCCGCCACCGCCCGGTACGGAAGTCGCTTCGTTAGCGCCGGCCATTCAAGTCGTGCTCAAACATACGGACCCCGCGACGGGCACCACCACGTTTCCCGCCTGTACGCGAGGCGGGGCTTGATTAGCGGGAAGGTGAAGCGCTGACGCGCGGTCCCGGCGTATTGGGCACACCGATCGACGGTTGCGGATTCGGCGAACTCGAACTCGAACTCGAGGCGCTCGCGATCGGCGATGCGGACGGATTCGGTGCGATCTGGCCGCCGTTCTGACTCGATGCGCCTTCGTTGCCGCCCTGCGGGATTGGAGCGACGCTCGCCCCGGCGTTCGGCTTCATCGCCGCGGACATTCCGGGCATATTCGCCATCATCGTCAGGTCGTTTTGCGCGAGATCGAGATGCGACTGCACCACGGTCACCTGCATGTTCGCATACATGCGCAAGATCGGATTTTTCCCATTAGCGGCATATGCCGTCAAAAAGTTCAGCGCATCGGTGTGGGCGGCGACTTGTTGCTGGAAGTACTCGTAATCGAGCGATGGACCCGTGGCATTTCGAAACGCCGGCGGCGCCATAACCATTGCTCGACCGCGCTGGGGCAATGCGACATGTGCGTTCCGTGAAGTCGTTTGCAGCGAAACTTCTGCAGTGGAATGGTCCTGCACCATGCGCGTCGCAAACTCGCGAACCGCCGCGTTCTTCGTCGACTTTAGTACGTAGCGTGCAGCCGCGATCTCGCTGTCGTTCGAACGCTGAACCACCTGGACGAATCCGTCGTCCGTCAGCGGCGATAAAGCAGGGTCCGACGACGCGGGGGCCATGCTCGGAGCCGGCATCGACTGCGACGTGGCAAGCCCGCCCGTTCCGGCGACGAGAATCGCCGCTCCGAGCGCGATCGCTTGAGGATTCTTCATGTCGGTCTTTGCCATCGCGCTCACCGGCATAAGCACGCTCGCTCGTTTAGTTAGAAGGCCCCTGTTCGCCGGCGCTTACCGCCGGCAGCTCGGTATGATAGCTCGTCGTCCGCAGACCGAACCCGGGCGAGCGTCGAAGGCGTGGCCAATTCGCGACAACGGTGGGCTCAGACGGCCAACGCGAACCGCGATCGCGCGCTTGCCGCCGCACTTTAACGCCGAAAAAGGGGAACCGTTCGATGCAGCTCGACCGCCCGTGGATCAAGACGTATCCGCCGCCCGCGCGCTGGGACGCAGCCATCGCGACGGGTCCGGTCTACGAGGTGCTGGACACGAGCGTGGCGCGCTATGCCGACCGGCCGGCGATAGAGATGATGGGCAAGAAAGCGACGTATCGCGAGTTCGGGAACCTTGTCGATCGCGCCGCCAAAGGCTTTCAAGAACTGGGCGTCGGTCCGGGCGTTGCGGTCGGCCTCTATCTGCCCAACACGCCGCATTATTTGGTCGCGTTCTTCGGCGTCCTCAAGGCAGGTGGTACGGTCGTCAATTATTCTCCGCTCGATGCGGAGCAAGTGCTCCGCTATAAGATCGAAGACAGCGCGACACAGATCGTCGTGACGCTCGATCTGCCGATCTTACTACCCGTGATGGAGAAGCTCTGCGGAACGCACCTGCTGCGGACGATCGTCATCGGAAGCGGTGCCGCCGACCTGCTGGCATTTCCCGCCTTCGCGAACGCGCCCGATGCGCCGCGCGAACCCGTCGATGCAACGACGACGCGCGTCTCGTTCGCCCGCTTACTGCACAACGATGCCCACTACGTCGTGCATCCGTTCGACGATCCCGAAGAGACGATCGCGGTCATCCAATACACCGGCGGCACGACGGGCTTGGCCAAAGGTGCGATCCTGACTCATGCCAATCTGATGGCCGCCACGAACCAATACTACGAAACGACGAAGGTCGAGCCGCCACTGCTGCTCGAGGGCGTCGAGCGCACGATCTTGGTCTTGCCGCTGTTCCACATCTACGCGCTGACGTCGGTAATGCTGCTTTCGATCAAGATCGGTTCCGAGATGCTCTTGCATCCGCGCTTCGATGCGGATGCAATCGTTCGCGATCTCGCGACCAAGAAGGTGACGATTTTCTACGGCGTCCCGACGATGTACGCGGCGCTCAATAACCACCCGAAGATGGCCGAGATCGACCTTCCGCAACTCAAGTATTGCGCTTCCGGCGGTGCGCCGTTGCCGCTCGGAGTACAGACGCGTTTTCGCGAGCTCACGAAGTGCGATATAAGTGAGGGCTGGGGCATGACCGAGACATCGCCCTCCGGAACGTTTACGCCGATCCGCGGCTTGCGCAAGGCGGGCTCATGCGGCATACCGGTTCCGGCGGCCGACATTCGCCTCGTCGCCGTCGACGATGCGACACGTTACGTCCCGCTCGGCGAACGCGGCGAGATCTGCATCAAGGGGCCCAACGTCATGAAGGGCTACTGGAAAGCGCCCGACGCGACGCGCGATGCGATGACGGCCGAAGGATACCTGCGCACCGGCGATGTCGGCTATATGGACGAGGACGGCTTCCTCTTTATCGTAGATCGCATCAAAGATATGCTGCTGTGCAGCGGTTTCAACGTCTATCCGCGCAACATCGAAGAAGCGATCTACACCCATCCCTCGGTCGCGGAAGCCTGCGTTATCGGTATCCCGGACGAATATCGCGGTGAAATCCCGAAAGCGTTCATCACGCTGAAAAAAAACGCGGCGCCATTCACACTCGAAGCGCTCACCGAACATCTCAGCGGAAAACTCGGTAAATTTGAGATGGTGCAGGCGCTCGAATTTCGCGAAACGCTCCCGAAAACCGCCGTTGGCAAGTTTGCGAAAACGGTCCTTTACGAAGAAGAGGAACGGCGCCGCTCGGCCGTCTCCTAAGCGGCCGGTTCTCGCACCGCGCCGGGTTCGATCCTTAGCCTTTGTCGCGCGAAAACATCGAACGCAGTTGTTCGGTGTTGCTGCGCACGCGATCGAGCGCGATCTCGTAGATCTCGGTTTGGGACTTTTGCGCGGCTTCGGCCATTTCTTTCATGCCTTCGACGGTGCGCGATAGCGTCGTCTGCACCATGTCGCTCTCGCGCTTGACCATATCACGCAAACCGTTTTGGCCGTCGGCCGAAGCGCGCGCCTTGACGGCGTTATTGATTTCACCGAGCGCGTTCTTGAGGAGATCGGCTTGTTTTTCCGTAATGGACGCTGCGCCCGCAAAAGCGGAGGACGTGGCGCTCGACATCGCATCGATGTCGGCTTGACGCGCTTCGATGAACGCATCGAAATTGAACCCCGGCACTTTGAACTGTTCGAATATCTCGCGCATTTTCGTCGTGGCGTTTTTAGCCGCGTCGCGGGCGCTGGCTGGCGTCTCGTCCATCGTTTTTGGGCTCCTCATACGACGTTATGAATTTCGTAAGCGCTTACTCAGCCGCGCAGGAGGCGATGGCCTCTAGCGGCTCGCTGATTCGACGGCCCGGCTTCTTATGCGGACGGCGAGAAGTGGGAATACACGTCCCACGACACCGCAACGGGACGGAGAATCTCTTGGAATCTAAGAATGCGAGAGTCGACGGGATCGTGATGCGTTGGGACGAGGTGGGCGACGGCACGCCCGTCGTCTTCGTTCACGGCGTTCCGACGGACCCGAGTCTTTGGCGCAACGTTCTCCCGCTCGTCCAAGGCGCGCGTTGTTTGGCGTGGGAGATGGTCGGATACGGGAACTCCATCCCGGAGGGGCGAGGTCGGAATATTTCAGTCGCGCATCAAGCCGAGTATCTCGTGGCATGGCTGCGCACACTCGGACTGACGCGCGTCATCCTGGCGGGACACGATTTGGGCGGCGGAGTCGTTCAGATCGCTGCCACGAGGCACCCCGAAGCGTGCGCGGGCTTATTTCTGACGAACGCGATCGGTTACGATTCATGGCCGATCCCGAGCGTCAACGCGATGAAATACGTTGGCGGGATCGCGCGCCGTCTGCCGGACTCGCTCTTCGAGATGATCTTTCGGTCGTTTCTGTACCGAGGACACGATACGAGCGACCTCGCTGACGCGGCGTTCGAGGCGCACTGGCCGGCGTACGAGCGCCACGGTGCCGCAGAAGCGTTCGTCCGACAGATCGAAGCGCTGCACACGCAAGATACGCTCGACGTCGCGGAGTCGTTGCCGCGCTTGGGCGTACCGGCACGGATCGCGTGGGGCACGGGCGACGCATTTCAGAAAATCGAGTACGGCGAGCGTTTCGCGAAGGACCTCGATGCGCCGCTCCGACGCATCGAGGGCGCACGCCACTTCACACCGGAAGACCATCCGGACATCATCGCATCGCAAGTTTCGCAACTCGTAGCGGACGTAAACGCGCGTACGTTCCCATAAGGTTGCCGCGCAGACCCTCCGTTGACGCGGGGGGCTCACACAACGGGCCCGAAGTGAATAAAGCAGCTTTAGTAGAAGAACTTCTGGCAGAAAGAAAGGACGAGCATGTGGGTTGGGGGTCAGACTTTCGCGACATAGCTTTTAGCAGACCAAGGACTCGCGCCGCCAAAACGCTGTACGCCAGCGCTTGCGTTGTTGGGATTCTCACAGTCATTGGGTTGGTCGTGGCGGCGCTATAGGGTGCCTTGGCGTGGATCTGTTTCCAGCGCCGCAGTGAATAAAAACGCGGTCGGCTTCCATCCACGGACGCAGGTTGCCGATGTGACGATCGGGGGGTACCGTAGATATTGCCGCTGCGTGCGGTGCGATAGATGCCGTCACTCTTGCGAATCGAACCCTTTAACTCGGGGGACCTGAGAGCCGTCAGTATTCGGTAACGGATCGAACTGAGCTTGCGGCCGGCCCGCTTCGTCGTGATAGAACTCCGCCTATCTTTCTTAGGGGGAGTTTTTATGATCGCTTCAAGGCCTTCCGATCACGCTACGCGCGCACTCGAGTTCGGCATGTATCGCGACGGCGATAACAATCTCGATGAGATACAATCGCTCACGATCGCGCAAGCACTACAAACGAGTAAAGGCGATCGCGCGATCGAATTCACGGTCGAAGATACGACCGCGCGCCGCGGCTTCGATCCCGAGCACGTCTTACGCACGGAGTCGTACACGATCGCCGATGGTGACTTCGCGAGCAACGTGCGGATCTCGGCGCCGCACGACATGTCGGCGCGTAAGGACCTCGCAACGTTCGTTTCACACGTGCTTGATAACGCCGAAAAGTCCGGTGCGAAAGCGACGTGGATCGATCTCATCGACCACGGCGGCGGCGATGGCGGCGGCATGCAGTCGACACACAGCAAAACCGGCATCATGCGCGAAGACGATATCGCGGGCGCGATCGCCGACGGCGTCGCATTGCACGCGAAGGCGCATCCCGAAGATAACGGACGTCACATTGACGGCGTCGTCGCAAATCAATGCCTGATGGCCACGGTGGCTTTTTCGTCCGCGCTTTCGCACGCGGGCGTAAAATTTTTGGCCGCGTCACCCGAGACGATGCTGGCGCCGGGCGTGCCCACCGGCGTCGCACACGATATCGCCAGCCACCTCGACGATGCACGCGAGATGGCAAGCAGCGTCGTGACCGACACGATGACTACGAATTACGGCCCGGCGCACGGTGGTTTCGCTCCGGCGGCCGCGTTCGATGTCATGGACTTGTCCCCCGCAAAGACGGCGCAAGTCGAGCGGACCGTCGCCGCGCTCGACAGCGACTTGGTGACCGCGGTTCGCGCGGACCGTAGCGCGCGCACGGCGATCCGCCAAGACGCGCGCACGATCGACGGCATGGTCCGTTTTCCCGACGGTAAAGCGTTGCCGTGGCGAGCCGATCGTCCCGCAATCGCGCTCTATGAAACGCTTTCCGAAGATGGGCGTCTTTCAACGACTGTTCGAAGCGCCGCACTCGCGGCCCGCAACGCGATCGCCGACACGGTGCTCGCGCATCGTGAGACCGACGATTTTGCCCCTTTCGGGGACGCCGATTACAGCGATGCCTACGGACCGACGATACATTTCCCGGTTTCACGCGCGCAGATCGACACGTGGGCGCCGAAAATTTCCGAGACCGATAATGCGTTCTACAAAGTCGTCGGGGCCGCCGATCTCACCAAGGTCGTCGCATAGAAAGCAGACGAAAGGGGGACGTCGTGAACGATCGGCGATCGGCGATCGGCGATCGCCGTCCGTCGTTCTTCGATGCCGAAATCCGCTCACGCGCGTTCCAAGAGCATCGCGATACCTTGACCGACACCGATACACATCGTGCAAACCGCAAAGCGGGCATTCATGCGTTGCAGATCGACCGATGCCGTCGTTGCCAACCGTGCTCCGCTCATGCCCAGCGGATGTCCCAGAGCGATTGCGCCGCCGTTGGGATTTACGTGCGGCGCGTCATCGGGTAACCCGAGTTCGCGAAGCACCGCGAGCGATTGCGCGGCAAACGCTTCGTTGAGTTCGATCAGGTCGATTTCGCCGATAGCGAGCCCGCTCAACGCTAAGAGCTTCTGCACGGCGGGGACGGGGCCGAGGCCCATGACGCGTGGCGGCACTCCAGCCGCGACCGCGGCGACGATACGTGCGCGCGCGCTCAAACCGTACTTCTCGACCGCGGCCTCCGAGGCCACGATGACCGCGGCCGCGCCGTCATTTACGCTCGACGCATTTCCGGCCGTCACGCTGCCACCAATACGAAACGGTGCCGGCAACGCCGCGAGCTTTTCCAGCGTCGTATCGGGACGGGGCTGCTCGTCTGTATCGACGATCGACGTCGCGCCTTTTTTTCCCGGAATCGCGACGGGCACGATCTCTTCGCGGAAACGGCCGGAAGCCGTTGCCGCTGCCGCCCGCTGCTGCGAACGAAGCGCGAAAGCGTCTTGATCCTCACGCGAGACGGAGAAGCCGGTCGCGACGTTCTCGGCCGTTTCCGGCATGCTGTCGGTGCCGAATCGATCCTTAAACGTTTGGTTTACGAATCGCCATCCGATCGTCGTATCGTAGATCGCGTTGTCCCGCGCGAAGGCCGCGCCCGCCTTGGGCATCACGAACGGCGCGCGGCTCATGCTCTCCACGCCGCCCGCGATACACAACTCGGCATCGCCCGCCTTGATCGTGCGCGCCGCGATCGCGATCGCGTCCAGTCCCGATCCGCACAGACGATTCACGGTGGAACCGGGAATGCGCTCCGGTAACCCGGCGAGCAGCAGCGACATGCGAGCCACGTTGCGGTTATCTTCGCCGGCCTGGTTCGCGCAGCCGAAGTACACGTCGTCGACTGCATCCCAATCAACGCCGCGGTTGCGTTCCATAAGGGCCGCGATCGGGATGGCTCCGAGGTCGTCGGCGCGTATCCGGGCGAGCACGCCGCCGTACTTCCCGATCGGCGTCCGCACCGCGTCGCAGAGGTACGCTCGTCGGCCGCCGTTCACGCGCCCTCGATCGGTAGAGTTTTGAATACATCCATATCGCTCCTATAACCCGCGTCGACAACAGCGACGATCGGAAAAGACCGCAAACACCGGTTCATTCGAACGTCCCCCGTCGAGCCGCCTCGATCAACACGGGCGAGACGCGCCAGAACTGGGGATCGCGTTGCGCGAACCTTTGGATGGTACGTAAGACATCCTCGAGCCCGATCTCTTGCGCGTAATGCATCGGGCCGCCGCGCGTTTTCGGAAATCCATAGCCATTGACCCAAATCGTATCGATGTCGGCCGCACGGGACGCGACGCCTTCTTCTAAAATCTTCGCACCTTCGTTGACGAGCGCGTACACGCAGCGTTGCACGATCGCTTCGTCTCCGGCGATTTCCGTCGCGACGCCGAGCCGGTCGCGCTCCGCCGCGACGAACGGTTCCAAGCCCGGATCGGATTGAGGGATGCGTTCCCCCAAATCGTAGCGGTAGTAACCGAGGCCCGACTTCTGGCCGAGGCGTCCGGCGGCCACCAGCGCGTCCGGCAAATCCGTCACCGTAAATGGCGGCGCCGCACCGCGTTTGAGGCGTTCTTGCTTCGAACGCCAGCCGACGTCGATGCCGGCCAGATCCGAAACGGCGAACACGCCCATCGCAAAACCGAATGCCTGCAGTGCCGCATCAACGCGCTGCGGAGTGGATCCCTCCAGCAAAAGAAATTCGGCCTCACGCCGGTAGCCGAGCAGCATACGGTTCCCGACGAAGCCGTCACCGTTGCCAACGACGACCGGTACTTTGCCGAGCCGTTCGCCCAAACGTACTGCCGCGGCGATCGTCGCGGGCGACGTACCCGTACCGCGCACGACTTCGAGCAGCTTCATGACGTGCGCCGGACTAAAAAAGTGCAGTCCGACGGTTCGCTCGGGGTGCGGCGCCGCACGCGCGATCGCATCGACGTCGAGCGTCGACGTGTTGGTTGCGAGCAAGGCGTCGGGGCGGCAGATCGCTCCCAAACGCGCGAACACGTCGCGTTTGATCGCCAGATCTTCGAAGACCGCTTCGACCGCGACGTCGACTGCGGCCAGCTCGGCAAAGTTGGCGACGTACCGGATCGACGTGAGCCGTCGTTCCGCGACGTCTGCGGTCAGGCGTCCCCGCTTTACGACAGCGGCGTACGTACTCGCGATCGAGGCGCTCGCACGCCCGAGCGCGTCCGGCGCCGCATCGATCAAGCAGACTCCGATTCCCGCATTGGCAAAGCTCATGGCGATTCCGGCACCCATCGTCCCCGCCCCGACGACGCCTGCCGAGTGGATCTCCGTTGCTTGCTGCATCACGCCGTCTCCCGTCGACGCCTCACACATGTGAGTGCGAATCGACGTCGATGCCGATCGTATCGGTGACGGGATAGCTCTGACACATCAGCACGAAGCCGCGGGCGATCTCGTAATCTTCGAGCGCGTAATGAACGTCCATATCGACTTCACCCTCGACGAGCACGACGCGACACGTCGAGCACACGCCGCCTTTGCACGAGTACGGCAAATCGAGTCCTTGGCGCAGACCGGCATCCAAAACCGTTTCTTTGCCCTTTTCGATCGCGAACGTCCGCCGTTGACCGTCGAGAATCGCGTAAGCCGTGCACTCACTCGCGGAACCATTTTCGACCGAAGTGGCGATTCGGCGCGGGCCGCGAGGGGCCGCCGCAAAGTGTTCCGTCTTGATCTGCTCCTTCTCCATACCGCGCGAGCGCAGCGAAGCCGTCACTGCTTCCGTCATCGCCACCGGCCCGCACACGAAGGCGACGTCGACGTTCGCGACGTCGATCCACGATCCGAATAACGCGTCGCATTTCGCCTCGTCGATCCGTCCGTGAAAAACATCGACGTCTTGTTGTTCGCGGCTCATCACGAACAGCAGCGCGAAACGTCCGAGATAGCGGTCCTTGAGGTCTTGCAATTCGTCACGAAACATCACGCTCGACGAAGAGCGATTGCCGTAAACGAGCGTGCAGCGGCTCTGCGGTTCGACCGCGAGCGTCGTCTTGACGATCGAAAGCAACGGAGTTATGCCACTGCCGGCCGCGATGCCGAGGTAGTGGCGTGCGTTCTCACTCGCCAGCGGAACGTGAAACCGCCCGTCGGGCGGAGCGACCTCGATCGTCGTGCCGGGGACGAGTGCTCCATGCGCCCAGGCGGAGAAGCGGCCGTCAGCGACGCGTTTGATCGCGACGCGTAACTCGTCGTCTCCCGGCGCGGAACAAATCGAATACGAACGGCGCATTTCTTCACCGTCGAGCTCCACCTTGAGCGTCAGAAACTGCCCTTGGGTAAAGCGGAAGCGATCGCGGAGACGCGCCGGCACATCAAAGGTGACGACGAGCGCATCGCGCGTCTCACGCTTTACATGTGCGATCGTTAGCGGATAGAAGGCGCGCTGCTGCCGCGCTTTTAGTGACATTTGAAATGGTCGAAAGGCTCCCGGCAGGCGTGGCAGCGATAGAGCGCCTTACACGGCGTCGAGCCGAAGCGGCTCGTCAATTCGACGTTCGCCGACGCGCAGCGCGGACACGTTACGCCCGGCTCGATAAAACCGGGCGCGATATCGAGAACGCGACTGCCGCCGCGCTCGGGCGGCGAGATGCCGTACGCACGCAGCTTCTCGCGACCGGCCGCGGAAAGCCAATCGGTCGTCCACGCCGGCGCGACGCGAATCTCGATTTCGACGCGAGCAACACCGCGTTCGCGTAATGCGCGCGCGATATCGGCTTCGATGATGCGAGTCGCGGGGCAGCCGGAATAGGTCGGCGTGACGGTCACGCGAAGCGCGCCCACGTTATCGCCATCGCCGTCGAGCCATACGACCTCGCGCACGATGCCGAGATCGACGACGGAAAGTGCCGGGATCTCCGGATCGGGAACGCCTTCCAGCCAGCGCCATACCTCCGCGAGATCGGTTCGTGCGGCGATCACCAGCGCTCCCCCGGTACGGAACGGCGCACGGACTGCATCTCCGCGAGCAGATAGCCGAGATGCTCGCTATGCCGGCCCGACTTGCCACCCGACTGCATCCAGCCGTCCGGCGGAACGCTCAACGTCGCGTCGGCGAGCACGCCTCCGATGTGCTCGAGCCACGGCTCGCGCACGGCCTCGAGAGCGATGCCGACGCCGCGGCGCGTCAACTCGACATCGGTCTCATCCGAGCGAAAGAGTTCGCCGGTATACGGCCACAAGTCATCGAGCGCCGCCTGCATCTTCGCATGACTGACGTCCGTTCCGTCACCGAGGCGCACGACCCAATCGCCGCTGCGCCGGACGTGATAGGCGACCTCGCGGACCGCCTTCTGCGCGATGCCGGCCAGCCGTTCGTCGCTCGAAGCGCACAGCGCGCGCAGCACATAGAAATGCCACGTGTCGAAGAGGAACTGCCGCACGAGCGTCGCGCCGTAATCTCCGTTCGGGCGCTCGACCAGCAACACGTTACGGAATTCGCGCGAATCGCGAAAGTACGCCAGGCGGTCCTCGTCGCGACCGCGGCCTTCCGCCTCGCCGGCGTACGCGAGCCACATCCTCGCTTGGCCGATGCAATCGAGCGCGACGTTGGTCAGCGCCAGATCTTCTTCGACGATCGGCGCGCGGCCGGTCCACTGCGAAAGCCGCTGTCCGAGGACGAGCACGTTGTCGCCCAGACGCAACAGATAGTCGACGAACGCCGTGTCCCGCGCGAGCGTCGTCATCAGAGGTTCTTCACTCCCTCGGGCACGCTGTAGTAGGTTGCGTGCCGATACGTCTTGTCTTCCGCCGGCTCGAAGAAGCTCTCGCGTTCCTCCGGACGGCTGGCGATGATATCCGTCGAACGAACGACCCACACGCTGACGCCTTCGTTTCGGCGCGTGTAGACGTCGCGCGCATTTTCGAGCGCCATGTCGCCGTCGGCGGCGTGCAGGCTGCCGACGTGTTTGTGCGCGAGACCGTGCGCGCTGCGAATGAAGATTTCCCAGAGCGGCCACGCGGCCGCTCCTTTTGCAGCGTCGTTCACACCGCGTGCATCGGTAGCCGCGTCGCGCGCTTGGCCGCATGCGCGACCGCCGCTTCGCGAACCCACGCACCGTCATCGTGGGCTTTTCGCCGCGTTTCGAGGCGCTGCCGATTGCACGGTCCGTTACCGCGCACCACATCGTAAAATTCGTTCCAATCGGGCTCGCCGAACCGATAATGACCGGACTGTTCGTCCAAGTGCAACGCGGGATCCGGCATCTTCAGACCGAGCACGTCCGCCTGCGGTACGGTTTGATCGACGAATTTCTGGCGCAGCTCGTCGTTGGTATAGAGCTTGATCTTCCAGCGCATCGACCGTTCGTTATGCTGCGAAGCCGCATCGGGCGGCCCAAACATCATGACCGCCGGCCACCACCAGCGATCCAGGGCGTCTTGCGCCATCGCGTGCTGCTCGTTCGTACCGTTGCAGAGGGTCGTCATGATCTCGTAACCCTGGCGCTGGTGAAAACTCTCTTCCTTGCAGACGCGCACCAGGGCGCGCGCGTAGGGCCCGTACGAACAGCGCGTGAGCGGCACTTGATTGATGATCGCGGCACCGTCCACGAGCCAGCCGATGGCCCCCATATCCGCCCACGTCAGCGTCGGATAATTGAAAATGCTCGAATATTTTGCGCGGCCCGACAGCAGCGCGTCGACCATCGCATCGCGCGACGTGCCCAGCGTCTCCGCCGCACTGTAGAGATAGAGACCGTGGCCCGCCTCGTCTTGCACTTTCGCCATCAAGATCAACTTGCGCTCGAGCGAAGGCGCGCGCGTGATCCAGTTGCCTTCGGGAAGCATGCCGACGATTTCGGAGTGTGCGTGCTGCGAAATTTGCCGCAACAACGTATCGCGGTAGGCCTGCGGCATCCAGTCGGTCGGTTCGATCGTTACTCCGCGATCGATCTTGTCGTCGAAGGCGCGCTGCTGCGCGCTCTCATCGCCGCGATCGCTTTCGGAAACCTCGACCATCTGCGTATACATCGGTGATATCCTTTGCTTAGCGGACTGCCGCGATTGGTTCGCGCGCGTGCGGCGCGTCGGCGGCGGCATACGCCGTCTGGTTCATCGTGAGCAACTCGTACGCCGCGACGATCTCGGCATGTTGATTGGTGACTTCGACGTCCCAACGCACTTCGCCGTATTCCGGTTTACGAAGCGTCTTCTGTTTGACCGTCAGACGAACGGCGATGCTGTCGCCCGGCTCGACCGGCTTCAAGAAACGCAAGTTGTCGAGGCCGTAATTTGCGAGCACGGGCCCCGGGGCTGGTTCGACGAAGAGCCCGGCCGCGAACGACAAGAGCAGGTAGCCGTGCGCCACCCGTCCCGGGAAAAATGGGTTCGCGCGCGCCGCTTCTTCGTCCATGTGAGCGTAGAACTTGTCGCCCGTGAAGCGCGCGAAATGTTCGATGTCGTCCAAGGTGATCGTTCGCGTCGGCGTGCGCAGCGACTCGCCGATAACCAGTTCTTCAAAGCGGTGCCGGAACGGATGTTCCGGCTTTGCAACTTCCGCCGCGCCGCGCGTCCAGGCGGACGTGAGCGCCGCCAGCCGCGACGGCGAACCTTGGATCGCGGTGCGCTGCATGTAATGGTACACGCCGCGTAAACCGCCGAGTTCTTCACCGCCGCCGGCGCGACCGGGACCACCGTGCACGAGTTGCGGCATGGGCGAACCGTGCCCGGTCGATTCGCGCGCGCAGTCGCGGTCGAGCACCAGGATGCGACCGTGATACGATGCAATGCCGGCGACGAGCGTCGCGGCTGCGAGCGGGTCGTAGGTAACGATCGAGGCGACCAGACTACCGTCACCGCGGCGCACGATCTCGCACGCTTCATCCACACCGTCGTACGCCATCAGCGTACACACCGGGCCGAACGCTTCGACCGAATGCACGTTATGCGCGGTGAGCGGATGCTCGCAGCCGAGCAGGATCGGAGAAAGAAAGGCTCCCGTTTCGGCGTCCGCACCGACCACATCGCAATGCACAGGGTCGCCGAAGAGCAGCGTCGCTTCTTCGCGCAGTTCGGCGACGCGCGCGCGAACGTCGTCGCGCTGCGCCCGGCTGACGAGCGGGCCCATGCGTACGGAGTCCAGGCGCGGATCGCCGACGACGATGTCACGGAGCTTCGCGGAGATCGCGAGCGCCGCTGCGTCGTAGCTCGCGCGCGGTACGATCGCGCGCCGGATGGCGGTGCATTTTTGGCCCGCCTTGGCCGTCATCTCACGCACGACTTCTTTGACGAAGAGCTCGAATTCCGGCGTACCGGCAACGGCATCGGGCCCCAGCACGGCCGCATTGAGGGAATCGCGCTCGGCGATGAAGCGGACCGCTTTTTCGGCGACGACGCGGTGCTCGCGCAATTTTAGCGACGTCGCGAGCGACCCGGTGAACGAAACGACGTCTTGGCCGTCGAGGTGCTCGAGCAGATCGCCCGTGTTGCCGGCGATGAGCTGCACGGCCCCTTCCGGCAATAGCCCCGATTCAACGATGAGGGCGAAAACGGCATGCGTCACGTACGCCGTCGCGGTCGCGGGTTTCACGATCGCGGGCACGCCCGCCAGCAGCGCCGGCGCCAGTTTTTCGAGCATGCCCCAACACGGAAAATTGTAAGCGTTGATGTGGACGGCAACGCCGCTCAGGGGCGTCATGATGTGACGTCCGGCGAACGTTCCTTTTTTTGCGAGCGGTTCCAGCGTGCCGTCTAAAACGAAACGCTCGTTGGGAAGTTCGCGGCGACCCTTCGACGCGTAAGCAAAGAGCGTCCCGATCCCGCCATCGATATCGATGTAGTGGTCGCGCTGTGTCGAGCCGGTATCGAACGACACGGCGTAGAGCTCAGCCTTACGCGCGTCGAGATAAAGGGCGAGCTCTTTGAGCATCGCTGCACGCTCGTGAAAGGTGGACGCGCGAAGATGCGGTCCACCGACGTTTCGCGCAAAGCGCACGAGCTCGCCGAAGTCGAGGCCGGTGCTCGATACGCGCGCGACGACGCGACCGTCGATGGCGCTGCAAACGTCGCCGAAGCCGCCTTCGGCTTCGTACCACATTCCTTGCGCGAAGCTTCGCAGCTTACGGCCTTCGTCGAGCAGCACGGTCATTCTCGAACTCACCTTACCAAATGGTTAGTTAAGCAACTGTAGCGTGGTCCGCGCGGGCTGTCAAGTTCGCACCGGTTCCTTCGAAAACCATCTGCACGACGGTGGCAACGATCGTCTCGGCGCGTAAGGTACCGGTCGGCCGATACCACTCGACGAGCGAATTGCACAGCCCGAAGATCAACCGTACCACGAGGCCCGCATCGAGCGCCGGGTCCAACGCGGCGCTGATTTGCGCTTGACGAACGAGCACGGCGACGCTCGCGTCGAAGGCACGGCGGCGCGCGTGGGCGCGGCGCGCCGCCCGGCTGTTACCGCGGACGCGCACCAGCACCGTCAATTCCGGACGCAGCGCGAGCGCCAGTTCCGCCACGCGCTTCACGATGTAACGCACGCGTTCCAAGGGCGGACCGTCCGTCGCCTCGCGTTCTTCTAGTACCGAAAACAACGCCTCGAGGGCCCGGCCGAGGCCGCGCTCCAGCAATTCTTCTTTGCCGCTGACGTGATGGTAAATCGCGGCCTTCGTGATACCGGCTTCGCGCGCAACGTCATCCATCGAGGCGCCATCGAAGCCACGTTCCGCGAAAACGCGTAGCGCCACGTCGGTGAGACTATCGATGTCGTACTGCGTCCGCGGCCCTGGCATGCGAAAGAATTCTTAGAAATCGACGGCAAAGCCTCGCCGGAGCTCCAGCCGTACACTTTTTCTCTCGACGAACACTCGTTTCCGACGCCATCAGGTACTTGGCCGCCCGATCATCGCGCATTTTGTGGTGAACCAGACTGACGATATCGGAGCTATAATAAAACCTGCTAACACGATGAGATGCGTATGAACGCGAGTTAGCGTACGCGCTACGAATTGGACTGGACTTCCCAAGCTCGTAGAAGACGGTTGCGGGCGTGTCCAATGTCAACCGCCCGACCCAAGCGTGAGACGTGTACGCGCGAATATAAGCACGAGGCCCTGCGCCTCCGCGGCGGCCCTTGGAACAGCTTCAGTTCGTTGCTGCGGAGGGCCTCGCGATCGGAGGCGCTATCTCGGCCGTACCCGCTCTGGCGGTGCTGCTTCGTTTCGCGCCACCGATCGGAGGTCGGGCTTCTACGCCGGACGCGGCCTGAGCGCCGCGCTCACAGCGGCAGCTTCGCCTCGATCGACGCAGCCTCGAGCGTCATCGCTTTGCCCTCGTGAAAGGCCTGCGCGTATGCGAGTTTGGAGAGCGCCGCGCGGAGCGAGGCGACGAGCTCGCTCATGCGCCGGGCATCCTGCGGTTGACGCGGGCCGAGGTTGTCGTCGAGCGAACTCATGTAGCCGATCACGCGGACGGCCCGCTCGTGCCGTCCGCGGCGCGCCTGCACGTTCGCGAGCACGGACAAACATTCGCGCACGTTCGAGGTCTCGCGCTGCACGATCAAACCGTCGAGCATCTCGCCGCAGATATCGTAAGCCGTCTCGACGTTGCCGCGCATCAGTTCGACGAGGCCGAGGTCGACGAGAAAAGCGTAGGGCGTTCCGTATCGTTCCAAAATCGCGACCGCTTCGCGCTGGTACGTCAGCGCACGCTCGCCGTCGCCACGGTCGTACATGATTTCCGAAAGGTTGTGCAGCGAACGCGCGAGCTTGCGGTCGTGGCCGATCTCGCGCGCAATCGCGATCGCTTGGCCGTATGCCGTCTCCGCGGCGGCCCGTTCCTCGCCATACAGCGCCACCGCCCCCTGACTGTTGAGCGTATCGGCTTCGATCAAGCGGTCGCCGCAAGCGCGAGCGAGCGCGAGCGCGTCCTGCAAAATTAGACGCGCCTCGGCGAGGCGGAGCTGCATGAGGTATCCGCCGCCGATGGTCAGGAACGCGAAGGCCCGAACGCGCTCGCTCGCGGCGTCGCCCGCAAGCACGAGTACCTGCTCGCCGAGGGCGATCACACGTTCGGGAGAATCGCCTTTTATTCGCAACACGTAGCCGATGCCCAGACACAGCTCGACTTTGCGCGCGGAGGATAGCGACGGTTCGGCAAAGGCGCGCTCGAGCCAGGCGAGGGCCTCGCCCGGCCGGCTGACGGTTTCCCAATACGGCACGAGCCCGAGCGCGACCGCCGCGCCCGAATCGGGATCCTGGTGTTCTCCGAGCGTCCACTCGAGAACGCTTCGAAAATTGTCGGCCTCCGCAATGAGCGGGGGAAGCCAGGTGCGCGTCGGGCTGGTCGCACACGCGCCGATCGTATATTCCGCAAGCCCACGAAAATAGGCGACCTGCCGCGTGCGCAGGCTTGCGGCATCGCCCGAGACGATGAGGCGGTCGCGCGCATATTCGCGGGTCGACTCCATGAACCGGTAGCGAATCTCCGGTCCGCTCGTTTCCGCGAGGACGAGCGACTTCTCGACGAGTTGCGTCAGCAAGTCCGTGACTTCCCAAGGTTCGAGCTCTTCGGAACACACCGCGGCGGCGGCCTCCATGCTCCACGACGCCGCGAAAACGGAGAGCCGCTCGAACACGGCGCGTTCGCCCGCGTTGAGGAGATTGTAACTCCAGTCGATCAGCGCGCGCAGCGTCTGCTGGCGCGGCAGAGCCGCCCGGCTTCCGCCGGTCAGCGTTCGGAAACGATCGTCGAGCAACTTTGCAAGCTGTTCGACGCTCATCGCCTTGAGTCGCGCGACGGCCAGTTCCAGCGCGAGCGGAATGCCGTCTAATCGTCGGCAAATGTGCGCGACGGTCGCGGCGTTCGCGTCGGTAAGCGTGAAACCGACGTTCGCGGCCCGCGTAACAAAGAAGCGGACACCGTCGTAGTGGAGAGCCTGCTCGGCGACGATGCGCTGGTCGGAGGCGGGCAACGCGAGTGAGGCGACGCGATAGGTCAGTTCACCGGCGATGCCGAGCGGCTCTCGGCTGGTCGCGAGCACCTCGAGCTGTGGCGCTTGACGCAACAGCGCATCGACGATCTGCGCGCACGGCTCGGTGAGGTGCTCGCAATTGTCGAACACCAGCAACGCGACCTTACTCTTGAGAAACGCCGCGAGCATGTCGAGCGTCGACGCATTTGGCGTCGTCGGTAACCGGAGTACCGCTGCAATCGTACCCGCTACGAGCGACGGATCCGCGACGCTAGCCAGCTCGATCAGCCACACACCGTCCGCGAACGCGTCGAGCAGACCGCGCGCAACTTCGAGCGCGAGCCGAGTCTTGCCGATGCCGCCGGCGCCCGCCAGCGTCACCAAGCGCGCGTCGCCGAGCGCTGCGCGAACGTCGCCGAGCTCGCGCTCGCGTCCGAGGAAAGGCGTCAGCTGCAGGGGTATGTTGTGGCGCGTCTCTTCCTGTCGTTGCGCCGGCGGTGCATCGGACTGATAGTACGGGCCGACGACGCGATTACGGCCGGCGGCCTTCGCTTCGTACAGGGCCTCGTCGGCGCGTTGGACGAGCGCAATCGGGTCGATATCGACGCTGGGCACCATCGCAGCGGCGCCGACGCTGAGCGAGACGTGGCCGAGCGACGAGCGTTGGTGCGCGATCCCGAGCTTGGCGACGGCACTTCGCATCGACTCCGCGACCGCGATCGCACCGGCCGCATCGGTGCCCGGTAAGATAGCGACGAATTCTTCGCCCCCGTAGCGGGCCAGCAGATCGGTCGGCCGCGCTACGCAATCGGCGAGCCCGCCCGCGATCTGCTGCAAGCTCGCATCCCCAGCGACGTGTCCGTAGCCGTCGTTGAACGACTTAAAAAAATCTACGTCGGAGAACAGGAGGGCCAGCGGTTCGCGAAACTTCGCGCAGCGGGCCCATTCGGTGCCGAGCCGCTCGTCGAAGCAGCGGCGATTCGCGATGCCCGTCAAGCCGTCGATCGCCGCGAGGTCCTTGAAGGCACGTTTCGCCGTCGCTTCCCCGGCGTGGTGCACGCGCACGGCGAGATAGAGCGCGCACGTCTCCAACATTTCGACGTCGCCTTCATCGTAGGCGCCTTCCACCGCGGTCTGCACCGACAGCACGCCGATCGTCTCGTTACCGAATTTGAGCGGAACAAACACGGCCGAAACGACCCCGGGCTTCGTACCTCGCCCGGCGATACCGATGGTTATCCGATCGTGCCAATCGCTCGCTGCTCGCTTGAGGATCGACGTGCCGGTCTTAGCGACGAGTGCGCTCTGCGTTCCAGCCCGAATCTCCGCGTCCGACGGTTCGCCGACTGCCCCTTCGTCGAGCAGGTACACGATGCGAAGCGTCTCCGCTTCACAGAGCGCAATAAAGGCGCGCGAGACGTCGACGAAGCGCGCGAGCAGGGCGCAGAATTGCGAGAAGATCGTGCTCAACGGGACGTCGGCCGCCAGCAGTTCGGCCGTTCGCCGCACTACCTCGCGGTCGCGCTGCGACCGCTCGGCCGCGTGAGCGCCCCGAGCTTTCGTGATCGGCGTCACCTTGTCGATCGAAATAATAGCGCTCGCGTCCCCCGCTGGTTGCTCCTCTTTGTATCGGCCGGATGGCCCAAACATCGAGTGCCGCGGGCGCTATTTCGAGCGGCGACCGGTCACGGGGTCGAAACCGTGCCGTGCCGAGCGCGCCGCGGGCAGCATAGCATCAGCGAGTTGCCCGTTGCGCCGGCGACGGCGATGGGGTTGGAAACGCGACGTCGGGAAGCGCATCGGCGAAGCGATAGTCCGAACCGCGAACGGCGACGTTGGTTCGCGCGTGCACGAAGAGCGCGTTGAATGCCAGTTCGAAATTTTCGTCGCGAACGACCCAGTATGGCCCGAACCGATCGAATACGATCGTCCCGGCACCGCGGCCGCTCGCGACCACGTAGTGGCCCGCAACTTCACCGCTCACACGCCGCGCCAGAAACGACTCGGTATCGACGAGCATCTCCGTGAGCGGATGCGTGTTCGGTTCGCGGTAGGCGTGAAAGAGGAGTCGATACACGTCGTGGCCCTCGAACGCTTCGCGATCGGCGAGCGTGATGCGATAGTAGCGGGAAGCTTCGGCGTGCACGGCACCGATGAGCGCCAGGCTGCCGGTTGCGGACTGCGCCGTCGCATCCGCGCCCGCGGCGGGCGCTGCGGAAGGCCCGGGTGAGGCATGCGCGGTTCCGAGTGACGCGATGTCATCGCCCGCCGGATACAGTAAGGCGCCTCGGCAGCGCTCGAGGGTCGCCAGATTCTGCGTCACCGAAACCGAATCGCGAACGCGGAACCACACGCGGTAGGCCGCTCGAGATTGGCCGTGTCGCACCGTGATCGACGTCCCGTTCAACGAGCACTGAAGCTCGGCGTTGCGCGCGTCGATATCTTCACGAAAGACGACGTACGCCGGCTTTGGCTCCGCTTTCATCGAGCGGATCGCCCGCAGGTAGATGCCGTCGGGGGCAAGCGCCGTGTTCGCGCTCGGGCGGGGCGAGGGTTCTCCGGCACCCAGGAAGGCCGTCGCCGCTACCGCCGCGGCCACGAGCGACGCGAAAGTGCGCCTACGCTGCATAACGGCCATCGGGCACCCTTGCTATCGGCCGCCGTCGGGTCCTGGTTCGAACCGAAGAGGCGACCAAGATGCGGCCGTTATGTCTGTAGGGCAACGCGATCGGGATAGATCGGGCGGTTGACGATCTGCTCAAGCGTTAACGTGTCGGCTTTCAACGCGAGGTCGCAAAAGCGCTCGAACGCCTCACGTTCGGCCTGACCTTCGGCGAAGCGCGTGGTAGCCGCGAGATCGACTTTGTGCGCGACGTCGTGAAAGCGAACGAAGCGGCCATCATCGTCGGTGCCCGCATCGACGAGTCCACCCTCCGAGAAGATACGAACGGCCGCGCCAACCGTCGAACCGTCGACCATGTCGAGCGCGAGCGTGCGCGCGATATCGTCATACGCCATCCGCAGCACCTCGTGCGCGCCGAGGCCGCGCATGCCGCGATACAGTTGGCGTAACGTCTCGAGCGACGGCGCACTGCGCGCGATGATGTAATCGTTGATGCGCCGGTCGCCATCGCCGTAGAGCAGATGGATGCGCGCGTCGAGCCCATCGCGTCCGGCGCGGCCGGCCATTTGATTGAAACCGGTGAAGTCGAAATTGAGATGGTAGAGCACGACATCGCGCACGTCGGGCAAGTCGATGCCCTCGCCGAAGGCCGACGTCGCGACGATGAGGCGGATACCACCGCCCCGGAAGAGATCCTCGATCTGCGCCCGTTCGGGGCTCGGGATACCGGCATGATAGAACGCGACCGTCGGCCCGTAACGGACGCGAAGCCGTTCCGCGAGTTTCGTCGCTTCGCTGCGTGAATTGCAATAGACGATCGCTTTACCATCGCTCTCCAGCTCGCGCGCGAGATAGCCGTTCTTGTCCGTAACGTTGCGCGCATCGACGACGTGCAGGTTCTCGCGAACGGTCGGATCGATCGTCCACGAATCGATCGCGAGCGCGCGCCGTATCTCACGAAAGGTTTCGTCGTTCGCGGTCGCGGTGAGCGCCAGAATTTGCGGCGTGCCGAATTCGCGAATCAGCTCGCCGAGCGTCCCATATGCCGGGCGATGCTTGGATTCGAAGAGATGGTGCGCTTCGTCGACCACGACGAAATCCGGGCGGTTGAGCGGCCGCAAAAACGCGTCGCGATGATAGGTTGCAAATTCGGGCGTCGAAAGGATGACATCCCAGTCCCCTCCGGCCAGCGCCTCCTCGAGATCCGCGCGTTCCGCCGCATCGATCGAGCCGTTCGCGCGAAAGACGCGCACGCCGAACGAACCGAGTCGCCGCACCATCGCATCGTACTGATCGTTTGCGAGCGCGCGTAACGGATAGAACACGATCGTTTTTTCGCCGTGCGCGAGCGCACGTTGCGCCGCGGGGAGTTGAAAGCAGAGCGATTTACCGCGACCGGTTCCCAAAATCGCGAGCGTACTGCGGCCGGCCGCGATCGTCCCCAGCACGATACGCTGCGCGTCGCGCAGCGGCCGGTCGCCGATCAGCGCCACGCGCACGGCATCGGCGGAGGCTACGGTACGGTCGTCGCCCACGCGCATCGCAGCCGAACCTCGCAGCCGTTCGCGACGCACGTGAATATTGACGCCGACGTTGCGCTGGCCGCCGCCCGTGATACTGGCGACGGTCGCCTTATAGCGCTCGCCGCTATCGATATTCGGTGCGATGCGTCGCGCGATCTCGCGCCGGATATAGCCGAGCGCGAGCGCACCGTAACGCACGGCGACGGCATTGGGATCGAACGTGTTGGCCGGTTCGCGCACGAGTTCGAGCGGTGCGCCCGGCAGTAAGCCGGTTACTTTATCTTGGCGCCCCTCGAAGCTGACGCCGACGATCTTGGTGTAGAAGTCGCCGGCCTCGCCGATCGACCCATACCGGTCGCGTTGGAGATACGCGGCGCCGTTTGCGAAGAGTTCGTCGAGAAATGCCGACCCTTCGTCGTGCGGCGCCGCCGGCGGTCGCGAGACGTCGCTTACGGTCGGATCGCATTCGTCGAAATGCGCGAGAAGCCGCTCGAAGGCGGCTTCCGATGCAGTCGGCGGCGGAAGATTCCGCGCGCCGCTAGTCCCCTTTGACGGCCGGGTGTGCGGTTTTGACGTCGGTTTCGGCATCGTCGAAGTTCAACCGAATTTCCTCGTGTCCGAGCGCCAATTCTTCGTCGTGGACGCCCGCGTTCTGCGCGTCGAGCGGATCGAGTGCGTACGGATCGTGCGCGTACGAAGCGGACTCGTGCTCGTCGGAATCGCGCTCGAATCCGTCGTGCTCGTGCCCGAGCACCTCTCGCCCGTGTTCGTCCTCGTAGACGTCTTCATATTGCGGTTCCGCTTCGAAAGCAGCAGCTTCCGCCGCGGTCGCCGTCGCCGGCAACACGCGTTTACGACGGTACTTTATGGGCGCGCTCGCGGCGGGACGGCCGTTGGATTTGCGGCGCCGTTCCTTGCGCGCGGCGACGATTTCCGCGCGGCTCGCAGTGCGCGCGACTTGGGCGCGCGCTTCGGCAACGGTGCGCGGGCGCTCGCCGGCGCTCGCCCGTTCGAGTTCCCGGCGGGTCGTGGCCGATCGCAGCTGCCTTTCGCGCAAGATGTTGACCAGCGGGGCGGAGTAGAAGATCGAGTGATAGCCGCCGGAGCAGATGCCGACCAGTAAGGCGAAGGCGAAATTTTGCAAGCTCGCGCCGCCGAAGCCGACCAGCGCGACGAGCGTCACGATCACGGTCGCGAGCGTATTGAACGAACGCGTCATCGTCTGGAGGATCGAGGTGTTGACGATCTTCGCGTACGGTTCGCCCGCCATCACCTTCACGTTCTCGCGGATTCGATCCAAGATGACGATCGTATCCATAACCGAATAACCGATGACCGTCAGCACCGCTGCGAGAAACGCGTCGTCGGCGCGACGATCGGCGATCGCATAGATACCGATCATCATTGCAGCATCGCGCACGAGCGCGATGACGACGACCAGGCCGAAGATGTAATTCCAACCGAATCGGAATGCGATGAAGACGAACTGAATCGAGATCGCGATAACGAGCGCTTCGGCTGCTTTGAGCAGGTATTCTTTACCGAGCGAGGGGCCGACGGCGGCGATCTGCGATTGCGCGCGATCGACGGCGCCGACCGTTGCGAGCGCTGACCACAAGCGCGGCGTATTATCGCCGAAATCGGTTTGCGTTTCGATCGTGAAGCGCTCGTTGGGCTGGGCGTCGGTCGCCTTACCGAGCGTATTGACGCGCGCGTCGTTAACGCCGATCGTACCGAGCGCTTTTTGAATCGCAGCGACGTTCTGCGGCGCAGCGTACTTTACGGTAACGTCGGTGCCGCCCGTAAACGAAAGCCCCAGACGCAGGGCATGGGAAGGCTGAAACCCGCCGCCCGGCGCGTGAGTGGCGTGCCAGAGCAACGCCAGCACGCCCGCGAAGATGATCGCGTACGAAATATAAGAGACGGTGCGGAACCAACCGACGACGTTCCAATTCAAGCGGCGGAAGAACATCGGTTACGCTCCGTAGACTTTCGGATTTTCGACGACGCGATTGTTCACGACGAGATCCATAAAGTAACGCGTGACGAAGGTCGCCGTGAACAGCGAGAACAGCGTTCCCCAGAACAACGTGTAGGCGAATCCCTTGACGGTGCCCGTGCCCAGCATGAACAGAACGCCGGCGCCCACTACTGTCGTGAAGTGGCTATCGAAGACGGCGGTAAACGCGCGCTTGAAGCCGACCGCAACGGCCGAGCGCAGCGACTTGCCGGCCCAAATTTCTTCCTTGAGCCGTTCGAAGATCAGCACGTTCGCATCGACCGCCATCCCGATCGAAAGAACGAAGCCCGCGATACCGGGCAGCGTCAAGACCGCGTGGACGCCGGCGAGCAGACCGAGCAGCATCAGCACGTAGACGACCAGGGCGAGATCGGCGAGGAACCCGGGCAACCGATACACGACGAACATGAACACGAGGACGAGCCCGAGGCCGACCATCGACGCATACAGCGACTTTTCGAGATCGATCTTGCCGAGCACGGGCCCCACCGTATCGTTTTCAACGATCTTGACCGGCACGGGCAGCGCGCCCGCGTTGAGGTCGTTGGCGATGCGGATCGTCTCTTCTTCGGCGAACTGACCGGTAATTTGACCTTGATCCGTGATCACGCTCTGGATCGTCGCGGCCGACACAAATTTTTGATCGAGAAAGAAGCCGAGCAGTTTGCCGATATTGGCCTGCGTCATGCGGCCGAACTTGGCCGGATCTTTCGTTTCGAAATCGATCTTCCAGCCGCCGCCCTGATCGGGCGACGACGAAGCTCGCTTCAATTCGCTGCCGCTGTAGACGATCGCCCCGCTGTCCTTATACGCGCCGTTCGGATCGTTCGCGTACTTTTTATCTCGCGCGACACGCTCGTTGACGGCGGCCGGAATAATTTTGAAATCGAGCTTCGCGACGTCTTTGAGCGAGCGAACCGCTTCGTCGGGATTTTTGACGTTGGGCAATTCCACGAGAATCCGGTCGCTGCCGACCGCCGTGATTTGCGGTTCCGCAACGCCGAGGCCGTTGATGCGCGCGTCGATGACCTGCTGCACTTCGGTCTGCACCTGCCGCGTGATCTGCGGAACTTCTTTGCTGGTCTGCAGTTCGAGCAAAACACGAACGCCGCCCTGAAGGTCTAAGCCCAGCTTGATTTTATTTTGGATCGGCAGCACCAAATACAGGCACCACGCCACGATTCCAGCGAGAAAAACGCCCGTCGCCCAGGGTTTGAGTCGTAGCCACATGTGAATAAAAAGACCCCAAGGGAGGGGAGAACCCGCGTATTGTAGCAGGGTCGTCCCACCCCGTCAAACCGTTTGGAGGGAGTCTGTCCCCCATGGATTTCAGATCCTTCGACGCCGGGTTGCTGCAATCGCGCTATCGTCTTACGAAGCAGCGTGCGGCCGTTTTGCGCGCTCTAGGCACCGGCCAGCACCTCTCCGCGGAGACCATCCTCGAGCGGGTCCGCAACGAAATGCCGGGGGTGAGTCTAGGAACGATCTATCGCACGTGCGATATCCTACGCGAAATCGGATTAGTTCAAGTTTTTTCATTTGCCGGAAGCGCCGCTCGTTACGAAGCCGCGCGGGAGAAGCACCACCATTTGCTGTGCTCGACGTGCCGCGAGCTCACGGACATCGACGCCGACGGCATCGGAGATATCGTCCACGCGATTGCTGCGCGCGAGGGCTTCAGCGAGACCGCTTTTTCGTTGACCATTACTGGCCGCTGCAGCAACTGCGCGCGCGCCTAGGGCGCGACCAATTCTGGCGCGACCGCTTGGGGCGGCCCAAGGACCATCGCCGGGCGGAGCTCCAGTTCGGGCGGCAACTCACCGTAGGCGAACACGTCGAGCGTCGTGCCGAAACGCCGTATGAAATCTGCGAGCGGCGCGCGCAGCGCCGCCGTGCAGACCAACGCCGCTCGTTCGCGCGCGACGGCGTGCGCGTACCGGGCGACGACATCGCGCAGGTGAATGGCCGTCTCGGGCTGCGGGGCGAACGTGCCATCGACGAGCCAGGCGTGGAGCTCGTGCTCGAAGGCGGGCTCGATGATGAGCGGTTCGAGCGCGGACAGTGCGCGGCGGCGAAGCTGCTGGGGAACGATGCGGCGCCGCACCGTTTCGGCGAGTTCGACGGGTTCGCGCACCGTCGCCGATGCATCGACCAGCGCCTCTAGCGTTGCGACCGCATCGCGCGGCCAGACGCGTTCCCGCAGCAGCAATTCGAAGACCCGGTGAACCGTGGCCGGTGTCAACGGTTCGGTTCCGATCTCGCGTACGAGCGTCGGCACGGAGGACCGTAGATGCTCGAGCAGCGTCTGTAATTCTTGCCGCCCGAGCAGTGCGCTCGCATGCGCGCGCACGACTTCGGCGAGGTGCGATCCGACGATCGAAATCGGATCGAAGACGAGCGCGCCGTTCGCAACGGCGTGTTCCCGCTCGGCCGGCGCAATCCACGTCGCGGCGAGCCCGTAGACCGGTTCGCGAACGCGTTCGCCATCGAGGCGTCCGAGGACCGCTTCGTCGGCGACGGCGAGCACGCGGTCCAGGCGCAGGCGCGCTTCGCCAACGAGCACGTCACGAACTCGGATCGCATAGGTGGCACCGTCGCGCGCGAGATCGTCGCGCAGGCGGACGCCGGGCATCACGATGCCGATATCCGCCGCAATGGCGCGCCGCACTTCGCCGATGCGATCGAGCAGGGCGTCCGCGAGGGGCGGCACGAGGAGCGCGCCGAGATCGAGTCCGACATCGATCGCGAGCGCATCGACGCCCACGAGCCCGAGCGCCATTTCTGGGCGACGGATTGCCGCACGTCGCGCCGCGTCGCGCGCCGCCTCCGCCGCGGCTTCGATCGCGCGCTGACGCCGGCGACCGAAGCGAGCGATTGCGAACAGCGCGACGGCGAGCGCGGCGAACAGCGCGTGCGGCAAGGCCGGCACCAAGGCGAGCGCCAGTGCGAAGACGGCGGCGGCCGAAAGTACGTCGGGCCGATCGACCACCTGGGTCGCGATATCGACGCCGAGCGACCCGTCGCCGCTCGCGCGCGTCACCATCAGGCCCATCGATGTCGAGAGCAAGAACGCGGGTAGCGTCGTGACCAGGGCGTTGCCGATCGAGAGAATGGCGAACGTGTTGAGAGCTTCCAGGGCGTCCATGCCGTGATAGGCGATGCCGACGACGACGCCGCCGATGAGATTGAGCGCGACGATGACGAGCGCGGCGATCGCGTCGCCTTTGACGAATTTTCCCGCGCCGTCCATCGCGCCGTAGAAATCCGCTTCGCGCTGCACGTTCTGCCGCTTGAGACGGGCGCCCGCCGCATCGAGAATGCCGGCGTGGACCTCTGCATCGATCGCCATCTGTTTGCCCGGCATCGCATCGAGCGTAAAGCGTGCGGCGACTTCGGCGACGCGTTGCGAGCCCGATGCGATGACGATGAACTGGATCGTAATGAGAATCGCGAAAACGATCAGCCCGACGACCAAGTTGCCGTGCACGACCAATTCGCCGAAGGCCGGAATGATTTCGCCGACGCCGCCTTCGACGTGCCCCTGCGTGAGGATCAAGCGCGTCGCCGAAACGTCGAGCGCAAGACGAAAAAGCGTCGCGATCAGAAGCGCGGGCGCGAAGGCCGCGAATTCGAGCGGCTCGCCGATGGTAATGGCGAGCAGCAAGACGATTCCGGAACCCAAGATGTTGACCGCCAGCAGCCCGTCGAGCACGAGCGGCGGTAACGGCACGACCAAGATACCGACGATCGAAAGCACGATTCCGGCGAACGCGTATGTAACCGCCTTGGCGTTCATGCGAGCGCCTTGTCGCGGACAAGCGATGCGACGATCGCCGCGACGGCGCCGTAGGCGTCGCCCGGAATGAAATCTCCGACGTCGGCTGCAGCGAGTAGCGCTCGCGCGAGCGCGACGTTCTCGACGATCGGCACGCAGAATTCACGCGCCCGCCGCTTGACCTCGAGCGCACCGTCGTCGATGGCCCGAACCAGTACCCGCGGCACGGCGACTTCCGGCGGCCGGTATTCGAGAGCGATTGCGATATGCGTCGGATTCGTAACGACGAACGCCGCTTCGCGCACGCGTCCGATCGAGCCGCGCACGAGCGCGCGATGCGCTTGGCGGCGGCGGCCCCGTAAGAGCGGATCGCCTTCGCTCTGCCGATGATCGCGTTTGAGCTCCTCGAAACTCATGCGCAGACGCTTCTTCCATTTGGCGCGCTCGAGCGCGACGTCGAGGACGGCGAAGAGCGCCGCGATGACGAGCGCGCTAGCGACGATGGCCCCGAGTGCTCGGGCGACGAGCGCGGCGAGTTCCGCGGGCGACGAAGCAGACCCGCTTGCGGCAAACGTGTCGCGCGCCGGAGCGATCGCGGTCGCCGTAACGACCAGCGATACGACCATCGCTTTCGCGCCGCCGACGACGGCATCGCGCGAGATCATCTTTTTGATGCCTTGGAATGGATTGAGTTTTTCAAACTTCGGCGCGGGAAACTTCGCCACTAGCGTGCGCGCTTGCGCGAACGTAGCGACCAGAGCGCCGACGGTCGCGGCGAAGCAGACGCCGAGCGCGCACCCGGCGATCGTAACGTACGGCCACGGCGGAAACGAGCGCGATGAAACCGCAGCGGTGAATGCGGCGCGGAACGCTGCGCCGAGCGCGCCGAGCGAAGCGAAAAGTGCGATCGACGCGCACCCGATCGAGATGACGACGTTGATATCGGCGGAACGCGGCAGATCGCCCTCGCGCTTGGCTTTCGCCAGTCGTGAAGCGCTGGCTTCGAACGCTTTCTCTTCGCCCAACCTCGCGTGTCCCTAGCGCGCTCGCAACGCGGAGAGATCCATCCACGGCTGACCGGCGGCGCCCAGAACGACCGGCAATGCCGCGATCGTGGCCAGCAAGACGCATGCGAAGACGACCGGAAACGCCAGCGTGAAGGTCGAGAAACGCGGCACCAAGCGGGAGACGACCGCGAGACCGACCTGCGCGACGAGCGCAATGGCAAGCGCCGGTCCGGCGACGAAGAACGCGGCCCGCACGAGCGTCTGTGGAAGAGCGACGGCAAACGTCTGCAGGTCGCGCGCATGCGCGAGCGCTCCGGGGGGCAACGTTCGCAGCGAGTCGGCGAACCCGACCAGTGCCACGCGATAGCCGCCGAGCACGAAGAAACCCGTCGTAAACGCCAGCGACCATAAGCGTCCGAACCCCGCACCGGCTGCGACGTTCGCGCTCGGAACGCTGGACTTGATACCGACGTAGTCGTCCAGCGCGCGGCCGCCGGCGAAGGCACCGTCGTACAACATCGAGGCCGCGATTCCGATCGCCGCGCCGACGAGAACTTCGCTCGCGAGCGCGAACGGCAACGCGCCGGGAGCGAAGCGCACGCGCGCTGCGTAGGGGGCGCTCAGTGCTAGCGAAAGCACGAAGGCGAAACCCGCTCGCACCGGCGGCGGGACGTCGGGATGCGAAAGTCCGGGCGCACGAAAGACGAAACCCGCGCAGCGGGCGAAGACGAGCAGCGCGCCATCCATCACGGCGTACCGCTCACGATCGCGGGCACGAGACGGATCGCTTCGGTAAAGAGCGTGCCGCAACGCGTCAGCGCGTAAGCACCGAAGATCGCCACCATCGCGCCGACCGCGAGCATTTTCGGCAAAAGCGTCAACGTCTGTTCTTGCACTTGCGTTGCCGCCTGGACGACGGCGACGACCGTGCCGATGGCGGTCGCGACTGCGAGCACCGGCAGGCAGAGAACCGCAGTGACGACGAGCGTTTCGCGAAGGATTCCGGCGAGCGCATCCATCTGCCGATGCTACGCGCACGATGTGACGGCGCGCAGAGGGAAACGTTACGAAACTATGACACGGCTACAGCGCTGCAGCACCCGCGAGAGCCGCTTCTCGGATCGCACCCGACGCGATGAGTGCGGAGACGACGGCGCGCGTCGCGGTCGATCGATTGAGCGTGTAGAAATGCAGCCCCGGCGCTCCGCCCGCCAGGAGCTCGCGACACTGCAGCGCCGTAAAGGCCACACCGAGTTCGGCAACTGCCTCCGGTTCATCGACGCGCGCTTCGAGTTCGGCGAGCAGACGCTGCGGCATCGAGCCGCCATTCATCTTCAGCATGCGCGCCACGGCCGCATAGCTCGTGATCGGCATGACGCCGGGAAGAACGGGAACCCCGACGCCAGCGGCACGGAGCCGTCCGACGTATTGGAAATACGCCTCGTTTTCGAAAAAGAACTGCGTGACCAGAAAGTTCGCGCCGGCTTCGATCTTCGCACGTGCGACGCGCACGTCGGCTGCGGCATCGTCTGCTTCGGGATGCTTTTCGGGATAACCGCCGGCGCCGACGCTGAATTCGAATTCGTTCGCGAGCATCGCGATGAGCTCGCTGGCATACTGGAAGCCGCCTTCGACGGAGCGCCAGCGTTGCTCCCCTTGCGGCGGATCGCCGCGAAGCGCCATGATGTTTTCGATGCCCGCGGCGGCGAGTTCGCGCAGCACGACGCGCATCTGGTCGCGCGTACTTCCGACGCACGTCAAATGCGCCATGGGCTCGATCTCGAGCTCTTCTTTGATGCGCTTGACGACTTCGAGCGAACGTGCCCGGCTCGATCCGCCGGCACCGTACGTCACCGATACGAAGCCCGGATTGAGAATGCGTAGCGACTTGACGGTCCGCATGAGATTCTCGACGCCGTCGTCGGTCTTGGGTGGAAAAAACTCGAACGATATGCAGGGTCGCCGGTTCGCTAAAATCTCGCCGATCTTCATCGGCCGTAAGATTCGCGCACGGCAAACCCGCTCCGCTAACGGAAGCTCGATACGACGCCGCCACAGACCAGCGCCCATCCATCGATCATCACGAAGAGCAGTAACTTACATGGCAGCGAAACGATCGGCGGACTGAGCATGAACATGCCCAGGCCCATGAGGATCGAAGCGACGGCCAGATCGATCGCGACGAACGGTAGATATAGCGCGAACCCGATCGCGAATGCGCTGCGCAATTCGCCCACGACGAATGCCGGCACGAGTACGGCGGGTGGAACGTCGCTCGCACGCATCCGTGCCAGATGCGCCAAACGCGCGAACATTTCCAAATCTTTGGCGTGCGCCTGCCGCAACATGAACGCGCGCAGCGGCGCGAACGCGCGGCCGAGCATCGTCGCCTGCGAGATCGCGCCGCGACCGTACGGCTCGAGCGCGTCGTGCGAGACTCGCTCGAGCGTCGGCGTCATGATCGCGAAGGTGAGGATCAAGGCGAGGCCGGTCAACACCGCGTTCGGCGGCAACGACGACGCGCCGATCGCCGAGCGAACCAGCGAGAGCACGACCGCGATGCGGACGAACGATGTCGTCATCACCAGGACGAACGGTGCGATGCCGATGAGCGTCAGGCCGGCGAGCACGTCGAGCGGTAGGCCCGCGCGAGATCCGTGCGCGGAAAGCGAGAGAAGCTGCTCCATCTCTACGCCCGCGCGGCTTTTCGCGCGACGACTTCGGTGACGCGGACGCCGAAGCGATCGTCGACCGCTACGACCTCGCCGCGCGCGACCAGCCGGTTGTTGACCAGCACGTCGATCGGGCTCCCGGCGAGCCGATCGAGCTCGACGATCGAGCCCTTACCGAGCTTGAGCACGTCACTAACACGCATCGTGCAACGTCCGAGTTCCGCGCTGACGCCGAGCGAAACGTTCATGAGCAAATCGAGGTTTCGGCTATCGTTCATCGGCCGGCTCCGCTGGCGCGCGGCGGCGCCTCAATGTCTAAGTTGATGGCGCTGCGGCCCTCGTGGACTCCACAGGTGCCGCGTGCGAACGCGACGCCGCCCAAACGGAGCGTGCCGTGCGCGCCGAGCGTCGTATCGAGAACGAGCGTCGCACCGGTCGCCAACCGCGAGAACGCCGGTACGCCGAGCGCGCCCGTACCGAGTTCGACCGCTCCTTCGATCTCGATGTCGGCGAGATCGTCGAGCGTCACGCGCGACGTCACGTCTTCGGGCGGATCGTGGGTCACCGCAAAGCCGATCGCCAAGCGCACGGCGCCCGTCGTGCGAACTTCAAAATACGTGACGAGATCGCACGCCGCACGTTCGGTCGTCTCGCGAGACACCGGTCCGAGCGTCCCGCACAAAGCGTTGCACAACGGTGCGAGCGCGGAAATGACGCGTTCGACCGTAGCGGCTTCGATCTCCGAAAGGGAACCGGCGTCCGGACGTTCGCTTTCGCCAAACGCCAGCGCGACGATGCGTCGCTGATCGACGGGCCGCACGATGACGAAACCGTCGCACAGTCGCCCGCGCACGCGCAGGATCGTCGCGCCTTCCAACAGCACGCGCCGTTCTGCGCCCGGCGGCATGGCCGGCTCGACGAGATCGACGTCGATTTCGCTCGCGAGCAGACGCGAGAGCGTTTCGCGTACGCCGTTGGCGACGAGGCACGCGGCGGAGATCGGCAACGTCGAGCGCGACACGAACGACGGCCGCCGGAGGAGCCGGCCGTTCTTAAGCTCGGCCGGCGTCGCGAATGCGAGCGCCGCGATCATTTCACCAAATCCATCGTCGTCTTCTCGACCGCACCGCGCGTGCGATCGGCCGCGCGCAATGCTTCGAAGGCGACGTAGGCTTCGCGTAGCTTGTCGAGACCGGCGATGACGTTCACGCGCCCGAGATCGCGTGCGAACGTAACCAGCGGTGCGAAGCTGCCGTCAGCGGGAACGCCCACCTGCGCACGCGCACCGGTCGGGGGAGCGACGTGGCCGGCGTCGAGGCGCTCGGGCTGACTGCCCGCGGGAAAGCGCCCGAGCGCGATGCGCCCGACGGCGACGCGTTCGGTGCGACGATCGCCCGTGCGTGGATCGACGGATATGCGCTCGTAGCCGAACGTGCCGTCCGACTCGATGCGTGCGTTCGAAATTCGTCCGAGTGCGGCGTCGTACGGGTCGGCGCGCAGCGGCACGAGCTTCGTTCGATCGCCGACGACGAAGCCGAGCACGGGACGGCCGTCGCCGGCCTGCAATTCGCCGGCACGCACCGCAAAGGCACCGTCGCGCGAATACGTCAAGCGGCCGGTCGCGTCGGGCGTTACGACGTAAGCGCCCGGCGGGACGGCGACGCCGAGCGGGTCGGCATCGGGCACGATCCGCGGCGTCTCGGCGACGTCGCTACGCTCGGGTATGAAGCCGGGATCGAAGGCGTGGAGCACGTCCCGCTCGCGTTGTGCGATCCGTCCGAGCCCGGCGGACACGGCAGGATCGATCATGCCGTCACCGCGCCGCCCTGCACGAGTTCGATCGACGAGCGAATCGTTTCGCCGCGTAGACGGACGTGCGCGTCGGCGCAGGCCAGCGCGCGACGCACCGTTTCGCTCATTTCCGGGCGACACAGAGCGACGACGTGCAAGGTCGCGCCTTCGCGCCGCAACAGCAATTGCACGCGTTCGCCTTTCGCATCGAGCGTCAAGGAGGTGCGAAAAGGCGGATAGCTACGCGCGCTTTCGTCGGCCGCGCGAAGCGGCGCTGCGCTTCGTACGTCGTACGTGCGGCGCGCGGCGATCTGCGCGCTGGAGCGTACGCGTTCTGCAGATCGGCCGCGCGGCGACGGCTCGGCTCGCGGTGGCGCGGCGCTCGGCTCGGACGCCGCGGCCGCCCGCCGTGACGGTGTTGCAGCGACGGCGAGATTGCGGCGGTCGCGCGCGGCGGGGACCGGCGGACCGTCCGACGCGAGATGAAGCGCGGAGAACCACGCTTCCGAAAGCGCGCGGCGATCGATGTACGGCATGCGCGTCGCGATGACGGCGAGCTTCGGCGAGGTGTCGTTCACGGCAATTCTCTCCGGATCCGAAAGTATGCCGTTACGGTACGTGCGCGGGACGACGCCCGCGTAGCCGAATTGTTAACGAACTATGTGCGCGTCCGCCCGTCGTCGAACGAGCCGCCGCGTTCGAGATACAACGCCGAATTGACGAGATCGAACGTCATCGTAAAGTTCTTGAGTATTCCGAGGCCGACGTTGCCGGCGTCGAAGCGATCGGCGAAAGCCCCTTTCGTCGCCTGCATGACGTCGGTCTCCGCGTGGTAGAGCGGGATACTGCCGAACTCGATTTGATCGAGCGTGCTTCGGTACGACACGGTCGCGCCGCCGATCCCGTAGCTATGACGGCTCGTAAGCGTGAACGGTACGATCCCGGGATGCCGGTCGACGAAGGGCTTGTAGAGCAGCACTTCACCGGCGTTACCGGTATCGACGATGAACGGCGCATCGATCGCCGCATTGAGCCGCACGCGCGCTTCGGGAAAGGCTCGATCGAGTTCGACGGCGATCCGCTCGCCGGCCGGCGCGAACGATCCGGGCGGGCCGAACGTCATCTCTTTTTTCGCCGGATCGATCCGCACCGTCGCCGCTGCGAAGAACGGATAACCCAGGATGCCGTCGATGCGAAATGCTCCGGCCGTCGACGCGCCGAGATCGATCGTCGTTGCGACGATATCGCGCAAATGCCCGTCGCCGATCGCGAGGTCATCCACCTTCGCCAACTGCAGACCGCCGGTGTGCGAGGCCCCGCTCGCTTCCAGAGCGCCGCTCGAACTCAAGCCCAGTTCGCGTGCCACGCGTTTATCGATCAAGATATTTTGGGCGCCGGTATCGAGCAGGAATTGGTAGCGATGCGTTCCGATGCGAACCGGAGCGTACAGGTGGCCTTCGTACGATTCGAGCGGCAGCGACTGGGGCGCACTCATGTCGATCCGCCGCGCGACCAAAGGCGCGAAGATTACGGCATCGATCGGCGAGGCGAGGTCGACGGCCGTCGTGATCTGCGTCGTGTCGTACGCCCGATCGCCGTTGGAAGCGGTGCTGCGAAACGGATACCGGTGGCCCCCCACGTCTCGCCAGTCCGCAAAATCGATCGTCGTGCGGCCGTCGTCGTCATCGTACGCCAGACGGATTGGTAAGCCGGAAAGGGCATCGAGATAGAGTGTTTCCGTTTCGCCGCCAGGGGCCGTCACGTCGACCGCGTCGGCCGGCCGCCGGTCGACGACCGTCGACCCGCGCGCGACGCAACGTTCGGGCTCTTTTGCAAACTCGCCGGAATCGATAAAGCGTTCCGTACGTTCGCGGCGCGCGAGGATGCCGGTAAACTCGCGCACGTCGCCATCGGCATCGGCATACCAGATGCGATCGCCCACGCGCAACGTTCGCTCCACGCGCGGCCCCAAATTTTGATCCGTCCGTTCGCGGTCGCGATCGATCCACGTGTGGAATACACCCGTGAGCCCCGCGCCCGCGATCGTCCCGACCATCTGCACGCGAGCGAGGTCGTTCGCGCCGGAATCGCCGACGGCGCGCCGATAACGGTTGAGAATCGCGGCAAGATCCGGCGCGCCGATACGCGCGTTCGCCGCGCCCGGCACGACCTCTGCGGCAATCGTTAGAGCGCTAAAGACCGCCGCGCTCGCGATACGCAGCCATGACGCGCTCGACGTAGGCTCGCGTCTCGGCATACGGCGGAATGCCGCCGTAGCGCTCGACGGCGCCGGGGCCCGCATTATACGCAGCGACGGCCAGCGGCACCTGACCGCCAAAACGTTCGAGAAGTTGATGGAGATACGCCGCACCTCCGCGCACGTTCTGCGCCGGGTCGTACGGGTCCGTGACGCCGAGCGATTCCGCCGTCGCGGGCATCAGTTGCATGAGACCGGCCGCTCCGGTACGCGACGTCGCAGCGGGATCGAAGCCCGACTCGGTTTGCATGACGGCGCTTACGAGGGCGGGGTCGACGCCGGCATCGTGGGCCCCGCGGCGCGCGAGCGCTTCGTACGCGCCTGCGACGAAGGAGCCGAACGCTTTCGGTCCGCTGGCGCCCGCCGTCACTTGGGACACCGTAACGGGCGTTGCGCTTCGCGCGCTGCCGCCCGCAATTTCTTCGATACGGCTTTGGACGGCGGACAAGTCGGCCGCGATGTTCACGGACGTCGTTCCACGAGCGCGGCAACCGACCGCAAACCGTCGAGAATCGCGCCGGGTTCGGCACTGCCGCGCTGACGCAAGAACGCCTGCAAGGCGCTTTCCGCTTCGACGGCGGCCGCAAGCGCCGCGTCCCCGTAGTTCGCGAGCCCCAGCGCCCGCGCCTCACTGGTTTCCGCGAGGCGCGCTAATGCCACGCGAACGGCAGCCGCATGGCGCGCGTGATCGTCGCCCACGACGCCGGACATCGTTCGGCTCGTGCTGGCAACGACGTCGATCGCCGGAAAGTGCTGCGCGCGCGCGAGGCTACTCGAGAGCACGATGTGCCCGTCTAAGAGCGAACGCGCCGCATCGGAGAGCGGCTCGCGATCGTCGGCCCCGTCGGAGAGGACCGTCGCGAGCATCGTGATGGAGCCGGCGGCAGCGTTCCCGGCACGCTCGAGATACCGCGCGAGTTCTGCCCAGACGGTCGGCGGATAGCCTCCGCGGCCCACGGGCTCGCCGAAAGCGACGCGTTGCTCGCGCAAGGCGGCAGTGTAGCGCGCGAGACTGTCGACGACGAGCACGACGTGCGCGCCCCGGTCGCGTAAAAATTCCGCTTGCGTCATCGCGACGTCGGCCGCGCGCACGCGTTCCGCAGCGCTGCGATCGCTCGTCGCGCACACGATGGTCGTCCGGCGATCGCGCCGAGCGAGCCACGACTGCGCTTCGCGACCGCGTTCGCCCACGAGCGCGATGATGACGGCATCGCCGCGCGCTCCGGCGGCGATCGTCTCCAGGAGCGTCGTCTTTCCGGCGCCGGGCGCGCCGAAGAGACCGATGCGAGCGCCGCGACCGATTGCGAGCAAGCCGTCGATCGCGCGGATGCCGGTCCAAAAGATATCGCGCACCGGTTCGCGATCGCCAGGCGCGGGAGCCCGCGCGCGATCCACCGTCGCCGTCGCCCCCTCCGGAGGCGCGCCACCGTCGATCGGCCGTCCCGCTGCGTCGAACGCCCGTCCGAGCGCGCCGCTTCCGACCGGTACGACGAGCGCCCGTGCATCGATCGCGATCCGGTCGCCGACCGCGACGCCGGCCAGCGCTCCGAACGGCGCGATCGCGACGCGCGCGCGTTCGACTGCCGCCACTTCGCCACCCAACACCGTACCGTCGGCGAGCTGGATGCGCACCCCGTCGCCGATGCGCGCGCCGGGCAGCGCCGCGAGAACCGTCTCGCCGACCGTCCGCACGACGCAGCCGACGGCGCGCGCGATCACGCGGCACCGCGCGTCGCACGTTCGAGTGCGTCGGTCAGCCGGAAGCCGAAGGTCGATTCAAACGCACCGTCGCGCACGTAGACGATCAGATCACCGGCGACGAGCGCCGCATCGGTTCGAATCGGCAGCGGAGCTCGGACGCGTTCGCGATCGGCGGCCGCGACGGCGAGCGAGACCGGTTCGTGATCGACCAGCGCCGCGAGCGACCGCGCGACGAGCGTCTCGATGTCGGCGGGCGCGAGTGCGAGTTCGCGTGCCAAGACGTCGTGTGCGAGATCCGCGATAAGCCGTCGCGCCGCGTTTTCGAAAGCTTCGAGCGAGGCGAGCCGCATCAGCGTCAGATCGTGCACGATATCTGCGTGAGCGAAATCGAGCATTGGCGGAGCGACGCGCGCGGGTGGTTCGGCTGCGGGCGGCGAGGCGACCGAGACGGGATCGGCGGCACTTGCGCCGGACGATGCGCTCGTGCGTGAAGTTCGCAGGTACGTCGCGAGCGGAACGAAGCGATCATCCACGGCGCAATACGGATTGGTAATCGGGCACCACGGGTGCGGCGGCGCGCGACATCCGGCGCACGATCGCGGCGCGCTCTTCCGGCGGATACATATCGAGAACGGCGGTCGCCGTCGCCGCCGGCAGTGCGCTGATGATTGCGGCGGCGGTATGAGGCGGTTCGCCCGCAAGCGCCCCGCGCACGTGCGACGGTGCAAACGCGGCGACGGCTTGCGTCGTGCGACCGATGGCAAGACGTCCGACGAGCGCTTCACAGACGCGCGCGACCGGGGCCGCACCGATGCGCAAGCCCAGCAACACCGCCATTGCGACGACGATCGTCGGCAGCAATGCCGCCGCAAAGCCCAGACTCGCTGCGATCGGTGTCGGTAACGCCGCCGCTACCGGCCGCGGAAACGCGATCTCTTCGACCGAGACCGAATCTCCACGGCGGGGCTCCAGACCAAGCGTCGCAGTTGCGAGCGACCGGATCTTGGTGAGATCGAGCCGGCGCGCTTGATCGACGGCGACCGCAACGGAGATGCGTTCCAAGCGGCCCCCGGGTGTATCGATGCGCTCGTCTTGCGTTTCACTGCCGCGATCGACCGACGTGGTGCTCTTCGCATACGTTTTGCTCGTGCTCTTGAAGTGTTCGTCTGCGTTCGTCGTCACGATCGGCGCGCTCCCGAGCGGTTTGCGGACGACGTCGTGCACCTCACGAACGCGCGGATCGTAGCTGACGCGCACGCGCACGATGGCGGCGCCGGTACCGAGAGCCAGATCGAATGCCGATTGCAGCGACTCGCGAAACGCTTGCGCCTCATCGCTGCCCGTTACGTTGCGATCGCCCAAGGCGAGCCCACGGTCGTCGAGAATCGCCACCCGTTTCGGGTCGAGACCAGGCACGCCGGCTGCCACGAATTGCCGCACGCCTTCGAGCGCATCTCGGCCGAGCGACGCACCCGGCTTGAAGACGAGCCGGACCGATGCCGTCGCCTCGCGCGACGCCTCGTCCGCGAACGCGCCTTCGCGGGCGGGCGCGATAATGACTTGCGCGTCGGCGATTCCCGCAAGGCCGCGCAAGCCGCTCGCGAGATCGCCCGCAAGACCGTCGCGTTGCTGCGCGTCGAGCACCGACTGCGGCGTCAGCGGTCCCGCTTTCGTAAGCGCCTCGGCCGACGACGCGAGATGCGCGTGCGGAACGCCGACGAGCGATAATTTCAAAAGGATGTCGTTGCGGCGACGCACATCGACGTGGACGTTGTCCGCCAGCGCGATAAACGGGACGTTCCATTCCGCTAAACGTTCGACGACCTCGTTCACCTGTTCCGAACGCAGTGGCGCGGCGAAGAGTGCGACGCGCCGATCGCGCTGTGCGAGACCGGCGAGTGCGATCGCCGCGACGACGAGCAAGCCGGCGACGGCCAACGCGAGGCGCGTGCGCGGCGGCCACGTATTCCAGCGAGCGTATCCCGCAACCATCGCTTAAAGCTGCATGCCGAGAACGGTCGTGAGCGATTGCGCCGTGCGGCTGGCAACGGCGCTCGCGATCGATAGGGCGACGTCGGCCTGCGCACGTTCGAGCACCATTTCTTGCAGTCCACCGCGACCGGTAGCGAAGGCGCGCTCCGCAGCATCGGCGCGTTCGAGTCGCGCGCTTGCATCGGCGAAGGCACCGCTCACGGCGCCCGAAAAGACGGCGACGTCCCCGGCAGACGCTGCGCTCGCCGACGGGAGCGGACCGTCGGAGATGTCGAGCACTCGGGCCGACGGGAGCGGCATGACGGTCATGACAGCCGCCCGACGTCGAGCGTCCGTTCGGCAAGCCGTTTCGCTAGATCGAAAACCGAGGCGTTGGCTTCGTACGCACGCTGGGCGCCGAGTACCGAAACCATCTCCGTCACCGCATCGACGTCGACGCCGCGCTGCGGGATCGCGCCGAGATACCGCACGGGCACGTCGTCGCTAGCTCCGTCAGGATCGCCGTCGGCATCGGGTGGTTCGTAGGCGGCCGGACCGCTGCTCGCGGTGCCGGGTGGCGAGGCTAACGCGAAGCGCGGCACCAGACGTGCGAAACCTCGGCCGCTCGGCGTCGCTTCCGCGGCGGCGACGTTGCGGGCCGCGAGATCGAGGGCGGAGCGCTGGGCATCCATGCCGGCCGCCGCGGACCGCAGAATATCGAATTCACTCATGGCGCGATGCTAAAGGTCGCGCATGAGCGCGACGATGCCGGGTTGTGAACCCCTTGCGACGGTCGACACTGTAGGGCGCGTCATTTTGCGACCGCTTTTAGCGCTTCGAGGCGAGCGTGCATCGCGGCCAGCAAGGCGTCGGCGAAGATCGCTTCCCGGGCGGCGGCCGCCATCGCGCCGGCCGCTGCCGGCGACCCCGGTGCCGCGCTCGCGACCGCAGCGCCGCGCGATAGCACCGAAAGCCGCTCCCGCGCTTGCAGCGCCGCTTGCGTCAGGAGAGTTGGCAGAGCATCCATTACGAAATCGTAGGCCCGGAGGTTGACCGCTGCGTGACCCGCGGATGTCCGCCCCGTTAACGTTGTTCCAAAGCTGCGCCGAACACAAAGCTGTACCCAATGTATTTCGTCTGCAGCCTCGTCATCGCGCGACTCATCCCGCTCCCCCAGTGCTACCCCGTCGCGCGCTGTAGCTTTTGCCTATGACGTCGGACGCAGGAAACGAGGACGGCGACCACACGACCATCGGTGAAACGCTCGGGGCCCTCCAGGGCGATCCCGACGGAGCGAACGACGCGCGCGCAAGAGCCGCCCCGAGTACGCTCGCGCAGCGGCTCGATCCGGCCTGGGAAAAGGCGCGGCTCTTCGATTGCGAGCGCGAGCGCCTCCAACGGATTTTCGCACTCCAGCAATTTCAGACGCGCATCCTCGAGGCCATCGCCAACGGCGTCATCACGCTCTCGCCGGCGTGCGAGATCACGACGTTCAACCGCGCTGCCGAAACGACGTTCGGCTTAGCGAGCGAAGCGATGCACGGCAAAGCTGCCTCCGCTCTCGCCGCGGCCATCCCGGAATTCCCGGAGCTGCTCGACATCTTCTTTCGCAGCGGCGGCGTTCAGTTGCGCGCCGAGGTCGAAGCGACCCATACCGACGGCACGCCCTTGATCCTCGAGATGCGACTCTCGCCGCTCGATACCGCCGAAGGCAAAGGTGTCGCAATGGTCGTGACCGACGTTACCAGGCAGCGCCGCCTCGAACTCGCGCACGAAGCGCAAGCCGAAAAAGCGACCCGCGTCGAGGCTTCGTTTTCGCGCTACCTCGCGCCACATATCGTCAAATCCTTAATGGATGATCCGGGATCGGCCCGTCTCGGCGACGAGCGCAAACGCGCGACTATGTTCTTTGCCGACATCCGCGGCTTCACGTCTCTCGCCGCACGTTTGCCGGTCGAACGCGTCGTCGAAATCTTGAATTGGTATTTCGACGAAGCGGTGAAAATCGTGTTCGAACACGACGGCATGCTCGATAAGTTTTACGGCGACGGCGTAATGGCAGTTTTCGGAACGCCGCGTACGCGTAGCGACGATGCGGGCCGCGCCGTCGCCGCAGCCATCCGCCTGCACGATGTCGTCGCGCGTCTGGGACCACGACTCGATCGTTCGTTGCAGATTTCCGTCGGACTAGCGACGGGCGATGTCGTCGCGGGACACTTCGGCAGCGCTCAACGGATGGACTATACCGTTATCGGGGACGCCGTCAATTTAGCGAACGGCCTGCAATGCGCGGCGCCGGCGGGCGCCATCTACTGCGACGAAGCAACGATCGAAGCGGCGGGCATCGTCTCCCGACCGGTCCACCGCCTGGCGGCGCGCATCAAAGGCCGCGACGATCTCGTTCCGGCCTACGGCATCTTCCCCGGCGCGACGCCGGCGCCGTACGCGGGTGACACGCTCTCATCGTTCCAGCGCGGCGACACGAACTAGCGCTTGGAGAATTGGAACCGCTTACGAGCGCGTTTGCGGCCGTACTTCTTCGATTCTTTTTCCCGGGGATCGCGGGTCAGCAGCCCGTTCTTGCGCAGTGACTCGCGCAGCGATTCATCCATCTCGACGAGCGCGCGAGCGATGCCGTGGCGCACGGCGCCGGCTTGACCGGCGACCCCGCCGCCTTCGGTCTTGACGCTGACATCGAAGCGCGCCGTCGTCTGCGTGACCTCGAGCGCCTGGCGCACGATCATGAGCAAGGTGGGACGCGGAAAATACTCGTCGACCGACCGCTTGTTGATCGTGATGATCCCTTGGCCGAGCGTGAGCTTGACGCGGGCTACTGCGCGCTTGCGGCGACCGGTGCCGCCAAAATTTTCCGTAGAATCCATAACTACATGAGCTCCTTGGGCTGCTGCGGAGCGTGCGTGTGCTCCGTGCCCGCGTAGACTTTGAGGCGGCGCAGCTGCACGTCGCGCATACGGTTGGTCGGCAACATGCCGCGCACCGCGCGCTCGACGAGGCGCTCGGGATACTTATCGCGGAGGTCCTGAGCCGTCTCCGTGCGGAGGCCGCCGGGAAAGCCGCTATGGCGGTGGTAAACCTTCTGAGTCCACTTCTTACCGCCGAGTTCGACCTTATCGGCATTGATGACCACCACGTGATCGCCGTCGTCGATGTGTGGCGTCCACGTCGGTTTGTGCTTGCCGGAAAGGGCCTTGGCGATGCGCACGGCAAGCACGCCCAAACGCTGGCCGGCCGCATCGACCACGTACCAATCGTGCTGGGTCTCGGCCGTTTTCTGTTGGTAGGTGCGCATGCGAACGGGCCTTATAGCGGGAGACGAGCAAAAATCGGCCGATATCGGCCGGGACAACCCCCGAATCTTACCGGAACCCGAGCTTCCATGTCAATGGAAACCGGCGCCGGGCACGAGACGTAGTGCGGCGCTGCGCGCCGATCAAAGAACGAGCGGGTCAGAATTCCCGTCAATCGCTATGACACGAAAGTGAAGAAAAACCGGGATAGCGCACCTCGACGAGCGTGAGTCCGGCGGCGGGCGCCGTCGGGCCCGCGCAACGGCGATCGCGGGCGGCGAGCATCTCCGCAACGTCGCCTGGCTCGCTACGACCGGCGCCGATGTCGAGCAGCGTCCCCGTGATGATGCGGACCATGCGATGGAGGAAGCCCTTGCCGCGAATCGCGAGCACGAGGCGGTCGCCGTGCGGGTCGATCTCGAGCGCGTTGATCGTCCGCACCGTCCCACCACTATCGGGTAGAACGCCGCAGAACGAAACGAAATCGTGTTCGCCGACGAGATCACGCGCGGCCGCACGCATGCGTCCCAAGTCCAGTTCGCGATGATCGTGATGCGCGAAGCGACGTAAGAGCGCCGAGGGATCGCGCCGATTGAGAACGACGTAACGATAGCGCCGTTCGAGCGCGGAGAGCCGTGCTGAAAAACGATCGTCGACGCAGGCGGCATCGCGCGCCGAGAGGTCGGGCGGCAAGATCGTGTTGAGCGCGATCGAGAGCCGCTCGATCGGGAAGCGATCGTGCGCGACGAAGGAGATGACCTGACCGCTCGCATGTACGCCGGAATCCGTGCGCCCGGCGACCGTCACTTTTATCGGCATATCGAAGAGGCGCGATAGCGCGCTTTCGATCTCGCCCGCAACGGTGCGCAACGTCGGCTGGTATTGGAATCCGTAAAAATCCGTACCGTCATACTCGATGACGACGCGGTACGTCGCTTCGGCCGTGACAATTCTCCCTACGATCGCGCCTCACGTTCCAGCGCGGATCGCGATTACCGTTCGAACGGCTCGACGGCCGTCGCGCGGCCGGCGGCCGCTCTCGCGGAAAAACGGCCCGGCGAGCCGCTCGCGAGAGATTAGTTAGGCGAGCGGACGCTGCAAGGGAAAGAGGATGACCTCGCGGATCGATTGCTTATTCGTCAATAACATCACGATGCGGTCGACGCCGATGCCGATGCCGGCGGTCGGCGGCATGCCGTACTCGAGGGCCGTTACGAAATCCCAGTCCGGCGGCGGCACTTCGTCGTCGCCCGTCTTGCGCTGGACGATCTGCGTTTCGAAGCGCGCGCGTTGCTCGTCCGCGTCGTTGAGTTCGGTAAAAGCGTTCGAAAGCTCGAAGTTCGCGCCGAAGAGCTCGTAGCGATCGACGATTGCGGGGTCGCCGGCTTTGCGCTTTGCCAGCGGCGAAATCAATACCGGGTAATCGTACACGAACGTGGGATCGACGAGTTTCGGCTCGACGACGCGTTCGAAGATCTTGTCGAGTGCCTGACCGTGGGTCTGCGACGGCGGCAGATTCATATCGCGCAAGATGTCGCGCGCGCCTTCGGCATCGAGTAGCGTCGCTCGCTCTAGCCCGCCCCACTCTTTCATCGCTTCGAAGTAGCCGATGCGCCGAAACGGCCGGACGAACGATAGCGTCTTTTCGCCGTAATTTATGCCGGTCGTACCGTGAACCGTTTGGACGAGATGCGCCAAGAGCTCTTCGTTGAAGTCCATCATTTCGTGAACCGACCAATACGCCGCATATAATTCCAGCATCGTGAACTCGGGGTTGTGCGTCGTATCGATGCCCTCGTTACGGAAGATACGGCCGATCTCGTAGACGCGCTCCAGTCCTCCGACGACGAGCCGCTTGAGATTGAGTTCGGTCGCGATGCGGAGATCGAGCTGCAGATCCAACGCGTTATGGTGCGTGCGAAAAGGCCGTGCGGTCGCGCCGCCGGCGACGTGGAGCATCGTCGACGTCTCGCATTCGATGAAACCGCGTGCGTCGCAAAAGCGGCGCATCTCCGCGACGATCTTCGAGCGCGTCATGAAGATGCGGCGTACGTCTTCATTGACGATGAGGTCGACGTAACGCTGCCGATAGCGTTTCTCGACGTCTTGCAGGCCGTGATGCTTGTCGGGCAACGGCACGAGCGCTTTGGACAGTACGTCGAACGACTCGACTCGCAGCGTCAATTCGCCGCTCTTGCTGCGGAAGAGCGAGCCGCTCGCGCCGACGATGTCGCCGATGTCGAGCCGATCGAAGCGATCGAACGCCGCTTCTCCGACGACATCTTGACGCACGTAAACCTGCAGCTTGCCGCTACGGTCCCACAGATCGGCAAAGAACACTTTTTTGCCTTGTTTGCGCAGCGCCAAGAGCCGCCCCGCGATGGCAGGGCGGTCCGGGGGCGTTTCCCCCTCGGGCTGCAGCGACGCGAAAGTGGCGACAAGATCGGCTGCGTGCGCCGTGACGTCGTAACGCGTCGCCGCGAACGGGTCGACGCCGCCTTCGCGCAGGGCGGCCAAATTGTTGCGCCGCGCGGCTCGGAGTTCCCCTTCGCGCCGTCCGACGTCGCCCGCGTCCTCCGCGGGCGTTCCGATCGGAAGGTCGCCCATCACGAAGCTTTCTTAGCGGCCTTCTTCTTCGTCGAACCGATCGCTTCGATTTTATACGACGCGAGACCGCGCGGCGTCGTCACCTCGACGGTATCGCCTTTCTTTTTGCCCAGCAGCGCCATGCCCAGCGGCGATTCGTTGGAGAGGCGCCCATTGGTCGGGTCGGCCTCGGTCGAACCGACGATCGTGAACTCGTGCGCGGACGCGGTTTTCGTTTCTTTCACCTTCACCGACGCACCGAGATGCACTTCGCTCTGATCGTATTCCGAAGCGTCGATGATGCGCGCGTTGCGAATCATCTGTTCGACCTTGATGATGCGGCCTTCGACGAACGCCTGCTCTTGTTTCGCGTCTTCATATTCCGCGTTTTCGGAGATGTCGCCGAATTCTTTGGCCGTGCGGATTCGCTCGCTGACGTCGCGGCGATGGACGGTCTTGAGTTCTTCGAGCTCTTCTTCGAGCTTTTGAAGACCCTCTTGGGTGAGCACGAGCTCTTTGTCGTTCACGAATCTCCCTCGATCGAGCGGCGCGTGTCGCCGGTCGGCCTGCCAGTACGAAAAGGACGCGGGTCTGCCCGCGCCGGTGCGGATGTTTCGTGCCCGGCGGCAGCGGCGCCCTCTAAGCGCGGGGAGACCTCCGCCGGTCGTTCGAACGTGGCGGCCGTGACGCAGAAGCTATCGACCGGCGAGCGGCCGCGCGGCCCCGCGACGGCGGTGCTGGTCCTTACGCTTCTTGCTCTCGCGGTCGGCATTTGGGCGCGTTTCAGCAACGTCACGCATAAGATTTATTATCAAGACGAAGCGGTGACGTCAGTGCGGACCGCCGGCTATCGCTTAGCCGACGTCTACACACTTTTCGACGGTCGAGTTCACCCCTTCGGCGACTTGCAACGCTTGCTGCGACCGGCTCCCGGCCGCGGCGTACGAGCGACCGTCGCATCGCTCGCACGCGAAGATCCGCAACATCCACCGCTCTACTACGCGCTGCAAGCCGCCTGGATGCGCGCGATCGGGTCCGACCCGGTGCGCATGCGCGTGTTGCCCGTACTTTTGAGTTTGCTCGCGCTGCCGCTCGGATTTCTCTGCGCGCGCGAACTCTTCGCATCGCGTACGAGTGCGCTGGTCATGACGGCACTGCTCGCCGTTTCTCCGTTCCAGGTGCTCTACAGTTACCAGACGCGCGAATACGGGTTATTGACCGCGACGATCTTGGCGGCGAGTCTCGCCCTGCTCGTTGCCCTGCGGCGCGCCGACTCCGCGCGATCGTGGATCGCGTACGCGCTCGCGGTGACGGTCGGCCTCTATACCTATCTCCTCTTCGCGTACGTCGTCGTCGCGCACGTCGCCTACGTGCTACTGCTGGAACGCTTCCGCTTCTCTCGATCGGTCCGGCGCTTCGCCCTCGCGTCGGCCGCGGGTGTCCTGCTCGCCGCCCCGTGGTTCGCTATCGCGTACGCGCATCGCGCTACGATGTCGGCCGATCTCGACTGGGCGCAATCGTCGTATCCGCTCGCTTTCATGGTTTCGAAGTGGGCGTTCTTCAGCAGCGCGACCTTCTTTGATCTCGCGTATGCGAACGTACGCTTCGCCCCGCTCGGGCTCGCCGTCGTACTCTTCGCGCTCTACGCCGTCATCCGCACGGTGCGCCAGGCTTCGCCGCGGGTCGCGCTCTTCGTGCTGACGCTCGTTGCGACGACGGCGGTGTTCCTTGTCGCACAGGACCTCGCGTTTCACGAACGTTTCTCGACAATCGCACGGTACCTCACACCGACTTGGCTCGGACTCGACTTCGCGGTCGCCTACACCGTAGGAGGCGCGCTCGACGGCGCGCGCAGCGCACGCACGCAGCGCGCTTGGCTCGCGACGTTCTTGGCCTTTGTCGCGCTCGGCGCGAGTTCCGATGCGATCAATTCGCGCGCGTCGTCGTGGTGGGAGAACAGCGGCAACCGGCCGCTGCCCGCGATGGCGGCAGTGCTCGGCCGCACCCCGCAGGCGCTCGTCGTCGTGCAGAACGAGTATGCTCCCGTGCTCTCGCTGGCGTTTCTCGTCAACGGCGAACTGCGGCTGCAAGGCTTCATTGGCCGCAGGCTCCCGCCAATAGACAGTAGCGGTGCCGGGCCGATCTATCTCTTCTCACCGACGGGTGACCTGCGCGAGCGCCTCCTACGAGAACAGCACCTCGTCGCTCGCCGCGTCTACGATTCGCGCGATGAGGCGCTAGCGGTGCGCCAGTTTCGCAGCGCCGTCGCTTCATCGAAAAAGACGCCCGTCGGCGCCTGGGGCGAAGGCTCGCTCTGGATCGCTACGTCGCGGTAAAGGTCGCAGGTTCGCCGCAAAGGCTGGATCCCGCATCCGAGCAGTAGCCGCGGTCAGCACGATGCGGGCACTAGCATCGGCAACTCACCTCCAGGAGATTGCAATGCGCTCGTTACCTGCGATTTCGAGCTTCGCCGTGTTGTGCGCTTCGCTGGCACTGCCGCAAACCGTATCGGCCGACTCCTGCGAGGGCTCCCACTACACGTACGACCACGGCGAATGTTACGACCGGACCGGCAGTACGACGCACGACATGTTGAAAATGTACGATGATAGCGATCGGGCGGCCCGCGATCGCGCGCCTGTCCAACGCCGGGCTCGGACGGCTAAACGACGATCTGGCCCTTACCGGCGGAACGTTGCTCTACGTTGCGACCGAAGCTCGCGCGCATCACGACAGCGCTGCACTCGCACCCGTCCGCCGCCAAGCGCTCCAATTTCTCGTGGGTTTCCATCATGTCGACCCGCGCCGAACGAGTCTGGACGATACGTTCTGTCTTGCGAATGCGGCCCTCATCGCCGGCACGTGCGATCAAATGAAGTTCGTCGTGACGGACGGCAAAGTGGGCCGGAATCCGTTACAGATTCCATGATTCATTCGGGAGGCACGCGCTGGGCGGGCCCAGCCGTAAGCGAATGACGATGGCCGTACGCCGCGTGGACGCCGCGCCTCACCGCAAACCGCGTTACCGCAATCGTTGCTAGGAAGCGAACTATCACGGGTTGGATAGGCCGTGGGGCCGACTACGATGTGCGATTGGAGCGCGATCTCCACGGCGCAGGCATAGAAGGCGCGGTCCTCGTTCCCGCGTAGCTTGCGATAACGTTTGCGCTATTCGCACGAGAACGGGCGCGCCCGGCCGCGTTCCGCTTGCGGTCGCAACAACGAATGACGATAGCCGTACGCGGCGTAGACGCCGACGCCGACGAGAAACCAGACGATGAAGCGCAACCACGTGCCGCCCGAGAGCCCGCCGATCATCAAATAGAGGCACATGCCGAGCCCGAGTAACGGAACGGCCGGAAATAGCGGCGCGCGAAACGGGCGGCGCGCGGCGGGCTCGGCGTAGCGAAGCACGAGCACCCCCGCACAGACGATCGAGAATGCCGAGAGCGTGCCGATGTTCACGAGCGACAACAGCGCATCCAGCGGTACGATGCCGGCCAGAATCGCGACCACGATTCCCGTCGTCACCGTCGTCACGAGCGGCGTGCGCGTTCGCGGATCGACCCTCGAAACGATCGGCGGCAACATCTTATCGCGCGCCATACAATAAAAAATGCGTACCTGACCGAGCAGCGACGTCAACATGACGGTCGTGGTGCCTGCGATCGCGCCCGCGGTCAAGACGCCCGCCAGCCACGGGTTATTCCCCGCGCGGCGGACGGCGTCGGCCATTCCGGCGTCTTTATCGATATGCGCCCACGGCACGACACCCACGGTAACGAGCGCGATCGCAACGTAGAGCGCGGCCCCGATGGCGAGCGATCCAAGCACGGCAATCGGCACGTCGCGTTCGGGACGTTTGGCTTCTTCCGAAGCGACGGTTACCGTATCGAAGCCGATGTACGCGAAAAAAACGAGCGCCGCGCCGCTGACGACGCCGTGCAAGCCGTGAGGAAAGGCGGGCGCGAAGTTCGTAGGATGCACCGCCCCGGCCAGCGCCGCGACGAAGATGACGATGGCGAAAACCTGCACGACGACGAGCGCCGTGTTGACCGACGCGGATTCTTTTATGCCGATCGCAATGAGTGCCGCGATCGCGAGAACCGCGAGGACAGCGAGCAGATCGACCTGCGTGCGCGCCAGATCGATACGCCCGCGAACGAACGCGAGATGCGCGACGCGCGCCCAAGACGGCAGCGCGACGCCGTAGTTTTGTAAGAACGCTTGGACGTACCCCGACCACGACGCCGCGATCGGCGCGACGCTGATGCCGTATTCGAGGATCAGATCCCAACCGATGATCCAGGCGACGAATTCACCGAGCGTCGCATAGGCGTAGGTATACGCACTGCCAGCGATCGGCACCATCGACGCGAGCTCCGCATAGCAGAGCGAAACGAACACGCACGCCAGCCCCGAAAGTAGGAACGAGACGACGACGCCCGGCCCCGCTTCGAACGTTCCGATACCGACCGTTGCGAAGATCCCGCCGAGCATCGTGCCGAGGCCCACGCCGATCAGCCCGCCGATGCCGAGCACGCGTTTGAGAACGGGGCCCCCCGCGCTGCGCGCGCTCGCGTGCGGCTGACGCGCGAGCAGCCGGGCCCGCAGAACCCTCAGGCGCAAGCGAGATCGAGAACGCGCGGACGCAGCGCCAGCCGCTCGAGCAGCGTCGCATAATCGTCCGGCGTAACCTCGGCCCACGACTTCCCGAGCAGCGCCAGCAGCGCGGCTTCCACGACGTTGGTTCCAAAGGACCGCCCGCCGAAATCGGGCGTCGTGGTCACGAGGCGCGCGATCCCGCGCACGCGCAATTCCTCGACATCGTTCGACGTCAACGTATTGGTCAGAACGGTTTTGCCGTCCAGACGTTGCGGCATGAACTGCCGCATGAAATGATAGTCGCCCGCGATGATTTGCGCCTGCGCGTAATACTCGGGATATTTCGGCTGCGGGGCGCGATCTTGTTTCTTGCCGGTCGGATAGAAGAACTGGAACGGCAGTTTGCAAGCATCGGGCAGATAGCGTTCGGCGAGCGCTTCGAATTCCGCGAGCCCGCGGACCGGCTTGTCGAGATCGAGTGCGAAGATGAAATCGCCGAAGAGCACGTTCGCGCCGGCATCGACGAACGCTTGCGCCATGCCGAAACGATCCAGCGCGCTGACCATCAGCACGCTCGTCCCGTCGAGGGCGACGCCGAGTTCGTCGCGCAGAAAACGCACGGCTTCGCGTTCGAGCGTGTTCTTGAGCCCGCTGCCATCGACGACCGGGGTCGCCTTCACGGCGTCGAGCAGTCGCAGGCCGTCCCGCAGAGCGAACCGTTTCGTGCCGGCGTAGAGATATACGTCGATGCCGCCGAGGCCGATCGCATCGACCGTGCCGTCGAGTTCACGCAGCTTCTTCGTCGCGCGCTCGATCGAGCCGTCCATGCCGATGCGTTCGATGTCGAACTCTTCATCGAGCAGGCGCACGCGCGCGCGATGATCGCGTGACGACGAACCGAGCGAGACCGATACGACGCGCTTCAGGGTGCCGGCTTCCAGAGGCCTTGCGACCCGATGCGCAGCGCGCGGTTGAATTTGCTCGACGCGTTCTCCCACGCGATCGTCGCGGTGAGTTCGACGATTTCGTTCGAGTCGAAGGCCGCGCGAAGCTCCTCGAAAAAAGCGTCATCGACGTCGCCGTTGGTGCGCGTCATTCGCTCCGCGTAGGCGAGCGCGAGGCGTTCGCGCGAGTCGAAGAGCGCGCTCGTTTCCCACGCCGTCAGCGCCGCGAGCTTCGCATCGGAGATACCGAGTTCGCTACCCACGGCAGCGTTGATGTCGGCTCAAAATTCGCAGCCGTTGATCAGCGCGACGCGGCGATTGAGCAGCGCGACGAGTTCGGGCGCCAAGAGAGCGCTCGCGGCGAGCCCCGACCACATCGCACGCGCGCCACGGAAGATCGTCGGACGGCGTGCGTAGACGAGGTGGTTCGCGAGCGGCGCGCCGTAGCGAGCCGCCTGTGACTCGAGCACCGCGCGCACCGGTGCGTCGGCCGCCGCAGTATCCACGCCCTCCACGCGCATCAACGGACCGCCGGCGCCCGGCGCTCGCGCGCCGCCGTTTTGATTTCCGCGACTCGCTCGGGCGTGATCGCCGCATCGAACGCGCGCATACCCGCGAGTTCGAAGCCCGCCCGCGCCGCGAGCGTCTCGATTTCACGGACCTTTTCCAGATCGATGCCGCGCCCGAGCGTATAGTTCGCGCGCCGGTTTTCGAGCGCGAGCACCATCGTCTCGGACATGCATGCCAGCGCCGTCTGCGGCGGCAAACCGAGATCGAAATCCCGCCCGGTCTCCCGTACGCGTGCGAAGCGCGGCGTCCCGGGAACGCGGATATTGCCGCCTTCGGTCACCAGCACGTCCGGTCGCTCCAGCGCCACGCGGCGGCCGACGTCGTGCGGCAGCGACAGCTCGCACACGACGGCTCCGGTCTGCAAATCGCTCGGCTCGATGAGTTCTTGCGTCGACGTGGTAGCCGTGAGCACGAGCGCGCCGCGCGGTACCGATGCACGAACGTCCGTGGAGACCGAGAGCTCGCACGAAACGCGAGCGCGCAGTTCCGCCGCAAATTTCTCCAAGCGCGTGCGATTGCGTGCGACCAGGACCACCTCGGCCACGTGCGGCGCCAGCAGTTCCACACACGCCGAGCCGATCGAGCCGGTCGCGCCGATAACGACGGCCGTCGCGCCGCGGACGTCGATTTCCATCTCGTGTGCCCCGCGCAGCAAGCTCGCGACGCCGGCGGAGATCGTGAGCGAGTTGCCGGTCGTCACCGGAATCGGCGAACGTTCGGCGATCGTTAGGCCCGCATCGCCCACGACCCCCGTAAACGCCCCGAGGCCGACGATCTCGGCGCCGAGGTCCGCGCCGATCTGGATGGCGGCCAGAATTTTCGCGTAGACGGTCTCGCGCGGCAAGCCGAGCATCTGCTCCGGCATGTAGGTCGCAGCGACGAACCAGCCCTCCGTCTCGCGGCCGTCCGGCGTACGCACGCCCGTAATATGTGCCGCCGTATAAGCCGGCATCCACTCCATGATCTTCTCGATGAGCGGCCGGCCTTTTCCGACCGCTCCCGGCTCGTACCGCACGACGTCTTCGAGCGACGTCGGGTGAATGACGAAGGCGAACTTCACGTAGCGGCCCTTCGCCGCAAGGACGGCCAGGTTCTCTCGGGCGCGGCCCGCGAAGTTACGGGCGTGATCCGTTCCGTTCTGTACCGAAATTCGCTTAGCGCCGTGCTGTTCGTCGTGGCGGTCGTCGGCATTTTCGTCCAGATGCGCGAGGTGCACATGGGCCTCGTCTCCCCGCAGACGCGGCTGGTTTTAATAGCGTATTTTTTGATCGCTATTTACGCCGTGTTCTCGATCGTGCTACGGCTGCGCGGCATAAAGAATAAACGGTAAGGCGAACGATCGCTGCCCTTCGCCCGAAATGGTGTCGTTGGGAGACACCTCGGTGCACCGAAAGCAAACGCCGGGCATAAGGCAGTTTAATGTTTGTCCGTCCGCACCCCGGGTATGCGTAACCGGCTCACCAGAAAAGGACGTCATATGAAAACCTGGATCATCGGAACATTTCGCGACCGCGCGTCGGCGGAGACGGCGGTCGACCGTCTCGCCGAACTCGGATACGGCCAGAACGACGTTTCCGTCGTCATGAATCAGGCGACTCGTACGAAGTATTTCGGCGACGACGCGGCCGCCGGAGCGGGCGGAACGGATCGCGGCGCGTCGATTGCCAAAGGCGCGGCCGGGGGCGGCATGATCGGCGGTACCCTCGGTGCGCTCGTCGCCGCAGTCGTTGGAACGGGCGCGCTCGGACTGACCGTCGCGACGGGCGGTATCGCCGCGCCCTTCATCGCGGGCCCGCTCGCAGCGGCACTGGCAGCGGGTGGCGCGGGTGCGGCGGCCGGCAGCGTGCTCGGCGGCCTCGTCGGTGCTGGGATGCCCTCCAACGATGCGAAACGGGTCGATCGGGATGTTGAAGGCGGCAACATCGTCGTTTCGGTTCATATCGATGAGACGGACGCCGCCGCCGCGCGTAGCGCCTTAGGAGCGAACGCGGCGCTTTAGCGCGAGTTCGGTCGGCGATCTTCGGAGCGAGGCCCTACGCGCTTCTACGCCGTAGCGACGCGTTCTCGGCCTCGCGCTTGAGCGCGGCCAGCATCATCTCGCTGTTTTCGAGGACTTTGCGATGAAGCGTCGGACCGATCAATTCGGCGAGGGTCGGCACGCCGAAATCGTACTCGACGTCGAGCGAGACGAACGTCGCGCCGTCGCGCGCTTCGAACGTCCACGCACCTTGAAACGTGTCGAGATCGCCTTCGAGCAGTTTGTAATCGACGCGCAGCGCCGCATCGTCGAAGAGATCTTCCTCGATCCATTCGATCGGCGCTTCTTCGACGAGCGTCTTCCATTTGGAGATCGCGCGCGTCGCGTGACGCTCGAGAACCGTCACGAGTTCGACGTCGGGCATGAATTCGGGAAAGCGCTCCTGCTCTTTCGCCAGTTCGTACACGTCGCGCGCGGGCGCATCGACGACGATCGTTACGTTGACGAATGGCATTGCCGTTACGTGGCGCCCGTTTCGGGAAGGACGCCGAGCTTGTGGTGCGCCACGTGCACGCCCGCGCGTAGCGCCGCAAGTCCGCGTTCGATCTCGGCGGCCGTAACGATCAGCGGCGGTTCGAGCCGAATGACGCGTTGCGCGTTGAGCGTCCAAGCGGTCGTGACGCCCGCCTTGAGCATCTCCGGCACGATCGTGCCGGCGTAGCCTTCGCTGCGCAGTTCCATCCCGACCAGCAGCCCGAGGCCGCGCGCTTCGCGCACGACGCTCGGATAATCGTTCGCGACCGCACGAACGCCCGCGAGCAGTTGTTCGCCGCGCGCGCACGCGTTGTCGACGAGCCGTTCGTCGCGTAAGACGTCCAGTGCCGCGAGCGCCGCCGCGCACGCGAGCGGATTGCCGCCGAAGGTCGAGGTGTGCACGAGCGGCGCTTTCGCGTACGCCGCGTGCCACACGACCGGCCGCGCGACGAAGGCACCGATCGGCATGACGCCGCCGGATAAACCTTTGGCGAGCGTCAGCACGTCGGGCACGATGCCGTCGCGTTCGCAAGCAAAGAGCATCCCGCAGCGGCCGAGCCCCGTTTGCACTTCGTCAACGATCAACAGAGCACCCGAAGCGTCGCAGGCGGCCCGCGCCGCCCGCAGGTAGCCCAGCGGCGGAACGACGACGCCGCCTTCGCCTTGTACCGGTTCGACGATGAACGCCGCAGCGTCCACCAGCGCTTCATCGAGCACGGAAACGTCACCGTACGGCAGGTGCACGACATCGGCGAGCAGCGGCCCGAACGGTGCCTTGTACGCTTCGCGCCCACTTGCGGCGAGCGCGCCGATCGTCTTGCCGTGATAGGCGTCGATCGTCGCGACGATCTTCGCACGTTTGGTTGCGGCGCGCGCGAGCTTGAGCGCACCTTCGACCGCCTCGGTGCCGCTATTGGCGAAGAACGAGAGCGACAGGTCGCCCGGTGTCAGCGCAGCGAGTTCACGCGCGAGCCGGCCGAGCAACGGCGCGAACATCGTCTTTCCGGAGAGCGACATGCGGTCGAGCTGCTCCCGTACGGCCGCGATCACCCGCGGATGCGAATGCCCGAGCGTAAAGACGCCGTAGCCCCCGGCAAAATCGAGATACGCCTTGCCGTTCTGATCCCAAATCGTCGAACCGAGCGCGCGTACTTCGACGGGCGAACCCGAAAGTTTCATGATGCGCGCCAGCGGCGGGTTGACGAACGACTTGTAGTTTTCGTACGTCTCGTCGTACAGCGCGCGGCCGTCGGGCGCACCGTAGAGGTCGTCCGTATCGCGTGCCCTCACGCCGCGACGACCTCCGTGCACGCGAGCCGCTCGATCGTCGCTTCGACGATGTCGAGCGTTTCTGCGGCGGTCGGCGTACGCATCAACCGCTCGCGTAATTGGCTCGCGCCGTCGAAGCCCTTGAGATAATAGCCGAGGTGTTTGCGCATCTGGGGCACGGCGCGCGCTTCGCCCCACTCGTCGACCATCGTACGGTAGTGAAGCGTTGCGAAACGTAAGCGCTCCGTCGGCGGCGGATAGGGCGTCGCCGGGCGGCCTTCGAGCAGATCGCGCACGGCTCGCACCAGCCACGGGTTGCCGAGCACGGCACGCCCGAGCATGATCCCGTCGACGCCGCTATCGCGCATGCGCCGCAGCGCTTCGTGCGGCTCGCCGAGATCGCCGTTTCCGATAACGGGAATGCCGACGGCCGCCTTAAGCCGTGCGATGTGCGACCAATCGGCCGTTCCGCGGTAAAATTGCTTGGCGGTGCGCGCGTGCAACGTCAACGCGCGCACGCCGACCGCTTCGGCGCGTTTCGCGACGTCCAAATACGCGAGCTCTGAGTCGCTCCAGCCCAGGCGCATCTTCATCGTTACCGGACAATCGACGGCGTCCACCACCGCCTTCATGATCGCTTCACAGCGCGCGGCGTCACGCAGACAGGCACTGCCGCCCGCCGTCTTCGTTACCTTGGGGGCCGGACAGCCGAAATTGATGTCGATGATATCGGCACCACACTCGCGCACGACTTTCGCCGCGTGCGCCATGAGGGCCGGATCGTTGCCCCAGAGCTGCGTCGAAACGGGTTGCTCGACGCCGTGCTGGTCGATCATCTCCATCGTGCGCTTCGCACCGAATTGCAACGCGTTCGACGAGACGAATTCGGTGACCGTAAGCCCGAAACCGAACGGTTTGTAGAGCGCTCGCAGGGTACGATTCGTCACGCCCGACATCGGCGCGAGCACCACGGGCGGCCAGATCTCGTGCGTGCCGATACGCAGCGGCGGCGAGAGACGGTCCACGATCCCCGAGTATACCATACGTCGCCCGCCCTCGCGGCGGCTTACCGGCTAGCACCGGGCGACGAGGGCCCTGCACTCGGCGACGCGAGCGGAGCGGGAAACGCTTTTGGTGTCGGCAGCGGAGCGTTGACCGTGACGGCCGAGATCGCGGCCGCAAGCTGTGGATCGGTTGCCGGATCGCCGCGCACGGCGTTGGCAGGCGCGAGGACGACGACGTCCGGTACGATGCCGACGCGATCGATATCGCGGCCCTTCGGAGTCGTGTAGCGCGCCGTCGTCATCTTGATCGCGCTGCCGTCGGGAAGCGGAAAGACCGATTGCACCAAGCCCTTTCCGAAGGTCCGAGCGCCGACGATCGTACCGATTCCATCGTCCTGCACGGCGCCCGCAACGATCTCCGCCGCCGACGCTGAATCGCCATCGACGAGCACCGCCAGACGTCCGGAAAACGGCCGCTTCATCGTCGCCCGGGCGATGCGCGGCGCCGCTCCGCGCTCGCGCGTCGCGAACACCGGACCGCCGAGAAACAGCGCCGCGACCGCCGTCGCTTCGTCGCCGTATCCGCCGCCGTTGCCGCGCAGATCGAGCACGAACGCGGTGATGCCGCGGGCCCGTTGTTCCGCGAGCGCCGCGGCCAGTTCGGCGCCCGCACGGTCGCCGAAGCGTGAGAGCGCGAGATACCCCACGGAATCGAAGATGTGTGCCCGCACCTCTGGATCGCGAACCGCAGCGCGCGCGATCGCGATCGTCTGGGACACGCCGGCGCGATCGAACGTGGCCCGTACCATCGTACCGATCTTGCCGCGCAACGCCGCGCGGACGCCAGCGGGATCGCGTCCGAGCAGCGGTCTTCCATCGATTGCGGTCAGCGCGTCCCCCGCTCGCAATCCCGCCGTCGCGGCCGGGCCGCCGGCGATGACGCGTTCGACGAGCGCGCGCCCGTGCGCCGCATCGAAGGTCAGCACCGCACCGATCCCACCGAAGCTCGCATCGCCGAGAAATGCGTTGAAACTCTTGAATTCTTGCGGCCGGAAGATCAGCGTGTACGGATCGTGCAGCGCCGCGAGTTCCCCGCGGACCGCCGCACGGGCGAGCCGGTGGCCACCGATACGCGCACCGTAGCGCGCGATGCTGCCGACGACCATCGTATCGATCGCATCCGCGCCGCTACCGAAATCGACGCGCGTCGGGACGGCCGGAAGGCTCGCTCGAGGTACGCCGTCCTTGGCGAGTTCTGCCGCAATTCCGCTACGCGCCCCAGCGACGAGCGTGCGCGGTTCGACCGGCTCGTAATAACGCGCGAGAATCGTCGTATACGAGATTTGCAGTTCGATGAGATCGAGCGCGGAGACCGGGGTCACGATCGATGGCGGTGCGGCTTTGCGATGTGCGGTGCCCCTCGTCGCGCCGCGCCCCACCGCGCCGACGGAAGACGCCGCCACGAGCGTCGACACGCAGGCGGTCGCGACCGCGCGCGTCAGACGCGCTGGGAAGCGAACCATAGTGCGAGCCCATGCAGGACCAGATGCGGTTCGACGACGTCGATGAGCGTCGTGTGTTTGGCGATGACGTCGGCGAGGCCGCCCGTCGCGACGACGCGCGCGTCTTCGCCAATCGCGTGACGCAGGCGCGCTACCAGCGCTTCGGTCTGACCGACGAAACCGTAGATGAAGCCCGCTTGCAGCGCCGAGACCGTATCGCGCCCGATGGGACCGCTCGGCGCCTCGAGGGCGACTTGCGGTATTTTCGCCGTGCGCTCGACCAGCGCGTCGATCGAAATCCGGATGCCCGGCGCGAGCGCGACGCCGAGGTACTCGCCTTCGCGCGAGACCGCTCCGAAGGTCGTCGCGGTACCGAAACCGACGACGACCGCCGGCGTGCCGTGGCGCGCTTTCGCCGCGATGGCGGCCGCCACGAGATCCGCGCCGAGCTCTTTCGGCCGCTCCGTCGTTACGTCGATCAGCGTCTGTTCGGAGGCCGTAAAAAATAGCGCTTCGCAGCCGAAATACCGCCGGCAGCCTTCGGCTAGGGCGCGATCGGTTTGCGGGACGACGCTCGAGACGACGATCGATTTCACCGCTTCGATCGAGAGGCCCGTGGATCCGAAGAGCGTCGCGAACAGGATGCCGAACTCGTCGGCCGTTCGCGCGCGCGCCGTCTGAACGCGCCACGTCTTCACCAGTTCGAAGGTTCCGCCGGCGCCGCGAGCCGGGTCGCCGGCAACGGTGAAAAACCCGAGCTTCGTGTCCGTATTACCGACGTCGACGGCGAGCAGCATCGCTAGACGCGACTGACGTTCGAGGAACGGACGCGCAACAGCGCGTCCCACAGCCGCTTCGCGAGTTCCGCTTTCGACGCGCGCCCGAGCGCTTCGCGTCCGTCGCCGGGCCACAAGAGCACCAGTTCGTTCTCGCCCGTCCCAAAGCCGATACCCGGCGCCGCAACGTCGTTGACGGCGATCGCATCGAGCGCCTTTGCGCGCAGTTTCTCGCGCGCGTAGGCTTCCGCATCGTGCGTTTCCGCGGCGAACCCGACCAAAAACGTCGCCGGCGAAGCCGCTGCGAGTGCCGCGACGATGTCGGGCGTGCGCTCGAGCGCGAGCGTCAACTCCACGGCTTCCTTCTTTACTTTACGACCGTACGATCGTACCGGGCGGAAGTCGGAGACGGCCGCGGTCGCGATCACAATCGTCGCTCCCGCCGCCCAAGCGAGGGCCGCGTCGCACATCTCGCGCGCCGACGTAACGCGCGCGAGCCGAACGCCGCTCGGCGGTTCGAGTAGCGTCGGACCGAGTACCAGATCGACGTCGGCGCCGCGGGCGAGCGCGGCGCGCGCGAGTTCGATGCCCATCGTCCCCGTCGACGCGTTGGACAAAAAGCGCACGGGATCGAGCGCCTCGCGCGTCGGGCCGGCCGTAATGAGGACGCGCTCGCCACAGAGATCCCGGCGCCGTCCACACGCCGCATCGAGCGCGCCGAGAATCGCGGCCAAATCGGCGAGACGGCCGATGCCGTTCTCTCGCTCCGCGAGGAAACCCGTGCCCGGTTCCACGATCGTCACGCCTCGCGTCGCCAGCGTCGCGAGGTGACCCTGCGTCGCCGGATGCTCGTACATGGCCGAATTCATCGCCGGTGCGACGATAAGCGGCACGCGAGCGGCCAGCGCGATGTTGCCGAGCAAATCGTCCGCTAGACCGAGCGCGAGTTTCGCGATGACGTTCGCGGTCGCCGGGACGATCGCCACGGCATCCGCCGACCGTGCCAGCGCGATGTGGGGAATCGTTTCCGGAGCATCCCATAGACTGCCGAGCACCGGGCGGTGCGTCAACGCGGCGAACGTGAGCGGTGCGATAAAGCGGCGCGCGCCGCCCGTCATCACGACATCGACGTCGTCGCCACGCTGCACCAGCGCGCTGCAGAGCGCGACCGCCTTATAGGCGGCGATCCCGCCCGCCACACCGAGGACGACGCGCATCAGCGCCTCGCGCGTTCGGTGTCGCGCTCGACGGCACGCTCCGGCGTAACGAACGGCAAAACGCCGTCGGCTCCAGCGATGGGAACGTTATCCAAAAGTCGCGTTGCGCCCGCACGCGCCACTCCGAGAGCCAGCGCCGGCACGGCCAGCGGATCGCGTTCGGCGAACGTGACGGGATCGACGATCGCGAGATAGTCCCAGACGAGCGGCGCTTCGAGCAGGGCCCCACCGGCGGCGAGCACCGTCGCCGCGTCGTACGCACCGCCCTCGACCGCGCTCGCGATCGCACGCAGCGCGCGATGGAGGCTCGGCGCCGCCGCGCGCTCGGCCGGCGTAAGGTAGACGTTCCGGCTCGAACGTGCCAGGCCGTCGGGTTCGCGCGCGGTCGGCGCGACGACGACGTTGGTCGCCATGTCCAAATCCCGAATCATCGCCCGCAATACAGCCGCCTGTTGAGCGTCTTTTTGGCCGAGATACAGCGAGGTCGGTTCGATCGCGTGGAGCAGTTTCGCGACGACGGTGGCGACGCCGGCGAAATGACCGGGGCGCCGCGCGCCCTCGAAGACGTCAGCGAGTGGGCCCACGGCGATCGACGCCGCGAAGTGCGGCGGATACATGCGCTCGACGGCCGGCGCGTACAGGAGCTCGACCCCCTGCGCTGCGAGCAGATCCGCATCACGCGCGAAAGCCCGCGGATATCGCTCGAAATCTTCGACCGGACCGAACTGCAGCGGATTCACGAAGATCGATGCCACGACCGAGGCGTTTTCACGGCGTGCGCGTTCCACGAGTGAAAGGTGGCCCTCGTGGAGGGCCCCCATCGTGGGAACGAAGCCGACGGGGCGGCGTAACGTCCGCGACGCCGCGCGGGCGGAGCCCGGCGTTCGAACCGTCTGCACGTTAGGCGCGGCTGACGCGAAGCAACGTCCGCCCGATCATGAAACGTTCGCCTAGCGAGATCGGCGTATCGGATGTGATCGACTCCTCGCCTTTTCGCGTTCCGTTGCGGCTCGCCAGATCCGCCAGCACGAGCGTATCGCCGTCCTCGCGCAATGATGCGTGCCGGCGTGAAACGTACCGATCCAGGGTAAGGCAAGCCACGGCGACGGCGTCGTCGCGACCGATCGTGATCTCATTTTCGAACGTCCACGTTTTTCCATCGAGCGGTCCGCTCAACACTTCGAGAACGTACACCTAGCGCGCGCGATCCATTACGAAGTTGACCTTAGCCCAGGCGGGCAAAACTTCCCCGGTGAAAGTATACTCTGCGCCAGGCACGCCACAGGCAGATTCGCGAAGAGAGGAGAGATGGCAATCGGGACCGAGACCGACCCCGGGGATACCGGCAAGATAGACGCTCTCCTCAAAGATATCGAAGATCTCGACCTTCAAGAGATCGACGCCGATTCGCTGCGCGAAGCGGAATTCGAACAGACGCGTTGGGTTCTCGATAAAATGACGGGGAAGACGATCACCCGCGCCGTCGTCGAAGAGACTCGCATCGTGATCGAGACCTCGGACGGTAACCGCTATTTTTTCTTCGGGTTTATGGGTGCCGGACCGCGCTGAGGCGCGACCAGGCAACTACTCGGTGGACGGCTCGTTCTCGTCGTCGTCGACCGCTTGGCGCTGCACTTCGGAGGCAACGTAGCGGACAATTTCTTCCTGATCGCGCGGATCGATCGAGGTAAAGGCGATGCCGTGCATGTAGCGTCGATCTTCGGCGTTATAAAACGACAGCACGATCCTTCCGCGAACGACGACTTCGCGTTCTGCGGTCGGAAGCGGGAAGCGCAACATCAGGACGGATCCGAGCGGCAGATCTTCGTCGGTTGCTAGCCGCACGCCGCCGCCGCCGAGATCGCTCGAATGTCCCGTCTTCGGAACGTCGCTGCCATCGCGGGTATAGGCGATCGTCGTCGCGACCGAGACGCGAACGTAGTGCCGTCGGTACGGTCCCGCAGCATTCTTCACGGCGGATTCGTCGATTTCGCTCACGGACAAACGTTCCAGCTCATGCCGCGTGACTTCTGCGGTGAGCGTCATTTGCTTTCTTTAATAAGCGATTGGGCTGCAAACATCGCTCCCAGGAGGACGTGCTCCCGGCTCGTGCCGCCTTGAAGATACATTTCGAATGGCGGCCGTAGCGGCGCGTCGCACGATAATTCGATCGTCGCGCCGTTGACGAACGCGCCGCCGGACATGACGACGGGGTCGCGATATCCCGGCACGCTGCCGGCTTCGGGAGCGAAACGCGCGTTGAGCGGCATTGCGCGCTGAAGGCCCCGCGCGAAAGCGATGGTCCGGGCGGCCGAGCCCAGTCCGATCGCTTGTACGATGTCGTGCCGGGCCGCCAGCGGTAACGGATCGACGCTTTCGCCGAGCTCTTCGAAGAGCGCGGCGGCGAGGTCGAGCCCCGCGAGGCACTCCGCGACGACCCCCGGTGCGTTGAAGAGCCCTTGAATTAGCGCGCGACCGAAGCCGAGCGTCGAGCCGACCGCCGTTCCGAGGCCGGGCGCGTAGTGCCGCGCGGCGACGCGCTCGACGACCTCCGCGCGTCCGATGACGTAACCGCCGCCGGGCGCGAGGGCGCCGCCCAAATTCTTGATGAGGGAACCCATGACCGCATCGACGCCGTGGTGGGTCGGTTCGGTCGCATCGACCAGCTCGCCGTAACAGTTGTCGACGAGCACGAACGCATCGGATGCGACGCTGCGAACGACTTTCGCGATCGCGCCGCACTCGGCCGCCGAAAGCGACGGCCGCGCTGCGTAACCGCGCGAACGTTGAATGAAGACGACGTCGACGCCGCGCTCGCAGGCGCGCGCGAGCGCCATGAGATCGACGTCGTTGCTCTCGTGAGCGAAGGGAATTTCATCGTAGCGCACGCCGCGGCGCGCGAGCGCGTACGGGGCATCAACCAAAGCGTTGCGCAGCGTATCGTACGGGCGTCCCGTTGCCGACACGAGCCGGCCTTCGTGGGGAAGACACGCGTCGATCGCGGTGACGATCGCGTGCGTTCCGCTTACGAACGATAGCCGCGCGAGCGCGCGCTCGGCCCCGAAGATGCGCGCGAGGAGCGACTCGTAACGCGCGCGCGCCGCATCGTCGTAACCGTATCCGAGCGAGCCGCCCAGATCGCTCTCCGCAACGCCTTCGTCGAAGAACGCACGCAGCACGTTTGCGCGCGCGTGTGCGGTCGCGAGCGTCGCGGCCGACGTCTGCGCGCGGCATCGCGCGTCGGCGCGTCGCGCCGCATCTGCGAGCGACGCGTCGAAGGCAAAACGCTCGAGCAGCGGCTCGATCATGCCGCGATTTCGCCGGCCTTGCGCTCGCGGTCGCGTTCGTGACGCTCGTAGAGCGCGACGAACGGCGCGTAAATAGCGAGCCCGATGCCGATATTGAGCGCGACCAGCACGACGGAGCGCCAATCTTTCGTGGCCAGAAACGCCCCGATGGGTAGCGGCACGGTCGAGGGGATATAATATGCCGGCCGTGCGACGAACCCGAGCGACATCGCGTAATACGACACGACCGCGAGCGTCAGCGGTACGACGACGAACGGCACGCCGAGTATCGGATTGAGAACTAGCGGCAAGCCGAACATCAACGGCTCGTTGGCGTTTGCGACCGACGGCAAAAGCGTCGCATACGCGATCGTGCGGACGCGTCTTACACGGCTACGGAGCAGCAACAGGACCAGCGGAAACGTCGCTCCCGCACCACCGGGAAAGACGAAGAGGAACATCGACACGGTGACGATGTGCGGCAACGGTTCGCCGTGGGCGATCGCTTCGGTGTTCGCAACTTGCAGGTTGATGTAGACGGGGAGCGCCACGGCCGCTAAGAGGGCCGGCCCGTGAATGCCGATCGTCCACAGCAGCGTCTCGACGAACGTGATGATCAACAGTGCGTAGAGGCTATCCCCGAGATTCCCCAGCGGCGCGATCAGCGCGCTCAGGGCCGCCGTCAGGGAAACTCCCAGCACAAGAAGCGCCGCTGCGGCGCCCAGGACCACGCCGCCTCCGACGAGCGCGCCGATGCGCCGCCCGAGCGCCTTACGCGCGAGCCGGAGCGCGAGCACGCTCAGCAACGCGATTCCGATCGCGAGGAACAAACCGCTCGATCCGAGCGTCTTCGCGAGCGATTCGAACGACGTCGCACGCGCGTACGGCAACGATAGGGCGAAGGCTCCGGCGGCGACGGCAACCGCGAGGAAGGACGGCACCCCGCGCCGCGGCGCGAGATCGTAAGCGAGCACGACGACGAGCAGCGCCGACATCATGCCGAACGCTGCGGCGAACGAATGCGAGAATCGCTCGAGCAGCGTCCCGGCCGGCTGCGTCGCCATGAAACCCGCAAGGCCGAACGCGAGCCCGGCGAAACTGATGGGCAGCGCGCGGCGAATGGCGACGAGCTCCGGCGATTCGGCGATGGCGCGAATGCGCGGCACGACACGCGCGACGAGCGAGGGCCCATCGACCGTCTCGAAGTCTGAGGCGGACACGGGGGACCGACGTTCGTCCGGCCCGCTCGGAAAACCTTAGAGCTTGCGGAAGACCGCGCCGACTTTCCCGAGGATGGTGACGTCGGCCGCGTAGATCGGCTCCATGGTGCGATTCTCGGGCTGCAACCGAATCCGGCCCCTTTCGCGAAAGAAACGTTTCACGGTCGCTTCACCTTCGACCATTGCCACGACGATCTCACCGTTGGACGCATCGGGTTGCGGCGAGACGACGATGAGGTCCCCATCGAGGATCGCGGCTTCGATCATCGATTCGCCCTGCACCCGCAGGATGAACGTGCCGTTCTTGCGCGCGAACTCGGCCGGCAGGACGAAATCGCCCTCGACGTTCTCCGACGCGGTGATGGGCACGCCAGCCGCAACTTTCCCCACGATGGGCAGCACGCCGAACTCCGGAACATTCGCTATTGGAGCGACGACGGCGGTCCCCGGTCCCGTCGTCGTCAGCGCGCGCGGTTTCGTCGGATCGCGATGAACGAAGCCATGTTTTTCGAGCGTGCGCAAGTGCGACTGAACCGTGGATGACGACGAGAGCCCGACCCGCTCGCCGATTTCACGAACGGACGGCGGGTACCCACGCTCTTCGGTAAAGCGGCGGATGACCTCGAGAATGCGCGTTTGACGCTCGGTCGGGGCGCGTTGTCCCATGCTGTTTCCTCACCGGCAGCGGCGCAGGTTTCGCACCGCGATTGTACTGAGGGTAACATAAGAATGGCTCTCAGTGCAAACACACGTTCGAACAAACCTTGACATGCTCGCTATCGCCTTGCTAAAATGTGGTAGACGAACACTCGTTTGGCCCAAGATATAGGCACACCGGTAGGGAACGGCTGTTCGAGCACAAGATAGGAGGCGCGCCATGATATCGCAGAAACGAAAGATAACGCTGCTGCCGGCGGTTTCCTTGGCGGCCCTCAGTGCCCTGATCGCTATTCCGGCGCTTTCGCAATCGCGGCTCTACGCCGCCGCTCCAGAACACTTTACGGCGACGACCGTCGTCCGCGGCGAAAGTCTTTGGGCCATTGCCGACCGCTACACATCGGCGGGCGAGAACGTGCAAGAGACCGTGGATGGCATCATGGCGGTCAACGGACTGTCCTCGCCGACCGTGGTCCCGGGTCAACATTTGAAGATCCCGCGCTAACCGACGCGACGCCTTATTTCTGCGGACGGCTATGGACGTTTGCTGAGGATGACGCTATGGCCGCTGTGCCGTTCCAGAAATTCGAGCCCCTCGTTGATCCACGTATCGAGGCCGGCTTGAACGTGCCGCGCGACTTCCCGCACGACGTGTTCGCGATTCTTTAGCCACTGCAATTCGGCGCGCGTCGTCGCCGGCCAGGTCGCTTCTTCACATTCCTCGCACTGAAATCCGTATCGCATCGCATTGCGTCTGTACCGGAGAAAGAGAAAAGGCCCTCGCCGAGGCGAGGGCCTTTTTCATGATACCGTCGCTGCTTTAGAGCTTGATCTTGGCGTCGACATAGACGCTAAACGGATTCTTCAACGAATTCGAGTTCGTATTGAAGGCTCCGTACGAACGTTGATACGGTGACGAAATGACCGGTTCCACGATCGACGTTGGGTTATAGACGTTGCCGTAGTATGGTGCCGAATTACCCGCCGAGACGAGGCCGTACGAACAGACGTTGCTGCCGCCGTTCGTCCACGGCTCTTTCGACCCGCCGAAGCAATTGTTGAGAATATTCGCGAACGTTGCGACGAACGTAATGTTTTTCGACGCTTCGTACGAGAGTTGCATGTTCGCAACGAGCTGATTCGGATTCACGAAATCGCCGATACCGTCGAACCGTTTCGTGAGCGGGTTTGGAATTGCGTTCAGTAGACCCGCACACGACGCGGCGTCGTACGGTGCGCCACCGGCTGCGCCGTACTGGTAACGCGGATCGTTCGTAGTCGAGCCGGCTAATGCGGAGCAGCCAGCGGTCGGATCGATACCGGCGCTCGACTCCGGGACGCCGTAGCGTTGACCGCCCGTGAACTGCAGTGACGGCGTGATCGCAAACTTGTCTTTCTTGTAGTTCAAGATCATCGTCGCTACGTAAGGCACGAGATACGAGTTGGCCGATGCACCGATGGGACCGGTAATCAAGGTGAACGGCTGATACTTGCCGTTCGTATCGACTAAGCCTTGCAGCGGCGCGTTGAAATACGGATTCGCGATGGACCCAGCGGCGCAGGCGGGGTCGGGTGTGCCGTCCGTACCGAAGCACGGAACCGCATTTGCGGACGCCGCGGCACCCGGGCAACCCTTGTTGCCGGCGGCTGCGCAAGCTTTCGTAAATCCGTTGTAGTTTTGAATGTCGGTGTTGATGCCGTCGAACACGGACGATCCGCCGGCAAACTTGTTGTACTCCGAATACGCGTTCGTGTACGTGAAGCTCAGCTGAGCGGCCAAGCCGTTGCGTCCGAAGTCGCCCTTGTTCATTTGGAGTTCGAAACCACGTGCCGTCAAGCGGTCCGCATTGAGACCCGAAACGAAGCCCGACGCCTGGTCGAGGAAAAAGTTTTGGATCTGGTTTTGCGTGTAGCGATAAAACGGTGTGAGCTTGAACGAAAGATCGGTACCCTTGATATGATGCTCGAGCGAGAAGTCATAATTGTTCGAGACTTCCGGCCTTACCGAGTGGCTCGGCGTGCGAAAACCGTACTTGTAGAACGACGTGCCGAGTTGCGTCGGCGAGTCCTGCTGCAAGTAATTATACTGCTCGAAAGCCGTATTTGGCGCTTGCGCGTAACGACCGTAGCTGGCGCGTAAGACCGTGTCGGGATTGACGGTGTACGTCGCGCCGAAACGCGGTTGGAACACCGGGTACTGCTGCTGCTGAGCCGACGCATTGACTAGGCCCGGGGCAGACTGCCCGTTCGCACATGCGGCGCCCGGCGTCTTCTTCGCGATGATCGCGTTATTGCCGTCCGTGCAATTATCGCGATTGAAAGCGTTGAAAAACAGCGTCCGGGCGGGGGTGGCGGTCGTATCGGATCCTTGGAACGCAAAGGAGTCGTAGCGAATGCCCAAGTTGAGCAGCAACTTATCGCTTGGCTTGAACGTATCCGTCAGCGACGCACCGAAGAAGCGCGGACGCACGCTGTTGTACGTCGCCTGTTGACCGTTTTCGACGACGAAGTATTCGCACGGGCCGCCGCCGCACGTCACGTTGCGGATCGTGTCGGCGAAGGGGATCGACCCTGCGGCAGCTTGGGTCAGCGTCGCGTAGGTCGCGCGCTTTGCGGTCGCTGCTTGCGGGCTGCAGAAGGCTTCGGTCGCGGCCGTCCCCGCAGTATTGAGCTTGTAGCACAAGCCGCTCGTTGGGTTCGTCGAATCGACGACCGTCGCGAAGCGGTTGCGGAAACCACCGGTGTCGTTGATCTGGCGGTTATTATCGCGCAGCGTCGACGACGTCGTAAAAGAGCCTTGCAGCTGGATCAAATTCTTCGCATTGATTTGGTCCGCGAAGGTGGCGCTGAGGCCTTGTGTGTGGCTGGAAAGTTCGTAGTCACGGCTGACACCGCCAATCCCGAGCCCGACGAAATTCGCAAAGTTGGGACCGTTGATCAACCAGTTCGAATAATCGAGGTATCCATAAAGACGCAAATACGCTTCGGAACTAAAGTTCTTTTGGTACTGCGCTTTAAAGATCGACTGATTGTTTTGATACGAATCGCGATTGTTCAACGGGATTGCCGCGCCTGCCGCGCGCTCCGAAGTCGAACTCGGGAAGTAGTAGGTCGAGGTGAGCGCCTGGTAATTCGTCGGCAACGCTTGGCCCGGGGTAAGGTTGAACGAAAGGCCATCGACGTAGTTCAGCGTTTGCGTCGGCTGCTGCGTCGCAACGTTCGAGAGGTCGCCGCCGGACGAGAAAAACTGAGTGCGCAGGAAATTGTTGAGATACAGGAGTTGGATGTCGTCCTTCGACCCGTCGCCGTGGTGCGGAAGGCCGAAGTGGACGTTGACGACCGTGTCGCGATCGTTGATCGTGGACGCCGAACCGAACTCGGTCGACGTCGTCGTGTAGCCGGCCGGAGCCGTCGTTCCATTCGCATAGCACGTCAGGAAACTGTTCGCCTGTTGCGAACCAGCCGTGCAATCCGAGGGTGCGGCAGCGCCGATAAAGCCTCCGCCGTTCGCTGCGACGCGCTGACCGTTGCCTTGGTCGACGTAGCGGAAGTCCTGATTGTACCCGCCGAGGCCGACGTAATACGAGAAATTCCGGTCGGGCGTGGCTCCGCCGAACTCGAAGTTCGCCTTATGGTAGAACGAGGGGCCGCCGATACCGATGTCGGTGTTGACGAAACCCGGATTCGTACCGGTGCGGATGACCTGATTGATGAAGCCCGCGAGGCCCTGGCCTTCCGCGTTTGCCGGAGCGGCGCCGGTGTAAACCTGCAGCTCCTGCTGGCCGAGCGACGAGGCCGTGCCGGAGGGATAGTTGTCGAACGAACGATTTACCGGGACGCCGTCGACTTCGTACCCGACTTGGTCGTAGTCGCCGCCGCGGATATGAATCGTCTGGAAGTAGCCGGCTTGGTTCGTCGGCACGTAGGCGCCGGGAACCGAAGCGATCGCGGAGTACGCGTTGTTCAGACCGCCACCGCCGCCGAGTCCCGAGAACTTCGACTGCTGCAGCGCGTTGACCGAGTACACGTCCGCCGTGGTACCGGGCTTGACCAGATCGGTGACCGCTCGCGAAGTCACGCGACCGATCTCACGAAGGGTTTTACGCGTTGCGAGGCTGAGCGTTTGCTGCTGGTCGGCGAAAACATTGACGCCGGCTTGAGCGATCGGATCGTATCCTTGCTTCTCGACCGAAACCGTATACGTGTCCGGTGCCAGCGAAGCGAAGGTGAAATGGCCGCCGCCATCCGTGGTAGCCGTGACCGTTTGGGATGGGCTCGTAGCCGTCACCTTCGCTGAGGCGACCGCTTGCGAACTCGCATCCAGAACGGTTCCAGTCAACGATCCCGTCGTGCCCGCCAGAACCAATGTTCCCTGGAGAAGCAGCGAAACGAGAACGAGAATGGCGACTAGCGGATGCGTGAAACGACGTTTCAGCATGCTGTCTCCTTGTAGGATGGAAAGTAGATGTTGCAAAAATCCGGAGGCTCAAGGCCTACGGATTTTACGCGTAGAGCGACGTTCGTTCAGTCGTTCTATTATCCTGGCCTTAACCGCGCTCGCCCCTCCGACGGGTCAGCGATCAGGGATGGGCCGCCAGCCGTTGCCGCAATAAGTTCGGAATTTCCGACGGTAGCTCGGCGACCGGTACCCCTGCTGCCGCAAAGGCTGCGAGCTTACTTTCCGGCGTGCCGAAGTTGCCGGAGATGATGGCGCCGGCATGCCCGAGGCGCTTGCCTTTCGGGGCGGAGCGGCCGCCCACGAACGCGACGGCCGGCTTATTCGGGAGATGCGCCTTGATGAACGCCGCGGCGTCTTCTTCGTCCGAACCGCCGATCTCGCCGCAAACGACGACGGCGTCGGTTTCGGGATCGTTCGCAAAGGCTTCTAAGCAATCGACGAACGTCGTTCCGATGATCGGATCGCCGCCGATGCCGACGCAGGTCGACTGACCGAGTCCGGCTTTCGTGAGCATATCCACGATCTCGTAGGTGAGCGTTCCCGAACGCGAGATCATGCCGATGCGCCCCTCTTTAAAGATGTGACCCGGCATGATGCCGACGAGGGCTCGTCCCGGCGACACGAGCCCGGGGCAATTGGGTCCGATGACGCGCATACTCTTGGTCGTCGCGACGACCTTGAGCATGTCGTGGGCCGGAATGCCTTCGGTGATAGCGACGGCGAGCGAGATGCCGGCATCGTAGGCTTCGTAGAGCGCGTCGGCGGCGAAGGGCGGCGGCACGAAGATGATCGTATGCGAAGCGCCCGTCGCTTCGACGGCATCCTTCACCGTATTGAAAACCGGCTGGCCGCTCTCGATCTTCGAGCCACCTTTACCCGGCGTCACGCCGCCGACGATGTTGGTACCGTACGCGAGCATGCGCTGCGTGTGGAAGAGACCTTCGCGTCCGGTGATGCCTTGCACGATGACTTTGGAGTTCTTATCCAGATAAATCGACACGCGCGTTAACCCTTCGCAAAGGCGACGGCGCGCCGGGCGCCCTCGTCCATCGTTTCGACCGGACTCATGCCGGCGGCCGCGAGAATTTCGCGACCTTCCTTTTCGTTCGTGCCCGTCAGACGTACCACGAGCGGCACCTTGCGCAGATCGTCGCCTTTGAGCGCCTCGACGATTCCGAGGGCGACTTGGTCGCCGCGCGTGATGCCGCCGAAGATATTGATGAACATCGCTTTGACCTTCGGATCGCTCGTGACGAGGGCGTAACTCTTCTTGACGAGTTCGGCTTGCGCGCCGCCGCCGATGTCGAGAAAATTCGCCGCCATTCCGCCGGCGTTACGAATCGCGTCCATCGTCCCCATGCCGAGGCCGGCGCCGTTGGCGATCACACCGATATCGCCATCGAGCTTGGCGTAATTCGACATGCCCAGACCGATCGCGACCGCCGCCGCCTGATCTTCGTCGGCAGGCCCGTCGTTACGCCAGGCGTCGAGGTCGGGATGCTTGTACAGACCGTTGTCGTCCAATTCGACTTTCGCATCGCTCGCGATAACGCCACCGGACTTCGTCAACACCAGCGGGTTGATCTCGACTAGATTAGCGCCATAGTCCATAAATAAAGCGTAGAGGCCGGCGAGCACTTTCGGAAACGCTTTGTGGTAGCCCGCAGGAAGCTTTGCCGCAAACGCGAGCTGACGCGCTTCAAACGGCTGAAATCCGATCGCGGGATCGATCCAATATTTGCTGATCGCTTCGGGATGATGCTCGGCGACTTCTTCGACGTCCATGCCGCCTTGCGAACTGACGATCACGACGGGGCGCTTCGTCGCGAGATCGATCGTGATCGACGCGTAGGCCTCGCTTTCGATCGCGACTTTCTCCTCGACGAGCAGCGAACGCACTTCCTCGCCCTCGGGATTTTGATTATTTTTTAGCACCTTACCGATGAGTTCGCGGGCATGGGCCGCACCGGTCGCCGCGTCGTCCGCAAATTTAATGCCGCCGGCTTTGCCGCGGCCGCCCATCATGACTTGGCTCTTGATCACCCACGAGCCGGGATTGTCCCTCACGAACGCCTCGACGTCGGCAGAGCTCGTCGCATGCACGCCGCGCGGCGTCGGAATGCCGACTCGGCGAAAGAGTTCTTTGCCCTGGTACTCCATGAGTTTCACGCGCGCGCATCTCCATCTTCCAGCGATACACGCAAGTTGTCACTGTAGAGGTGAAACCCTCGGCAACAGGCTGCTTTAATGCTATGGTACGTCCCGTGCAGGTCGTCAATCGAGGCCGTAGCCGCGCATGAAGCGGTCTGCTATGAGGACGTCCGCGATCGTCCTATGCGGATTGGCTGCTTTTCAGGCGGCCACGATCGCGCTCTTTCACAGGCTTTTCTTACCACCGGTGTTCGCACATTGGGAGCGGCTGACGTGGCTCGGATGGCTCGTGGCGCTTACGGTCGCAGCGCTCTACATCGGCTATTCGGTTCGCGGGTTAGCGCCGATTCGCAGATACTTTTGGACGGTGTCGGCGTTCAAAATTACTGGGCTTGCGATCGCCATTCCAGCCGCTATCTTAGAGGAAGTATTTTTCCGCCAGTCCGTGATGAACGCGTTGCTCGATCGGTCAACCGTCATTCAAATCGCTGCGTCGGCCGTTTCGTTTGGGTTGGCACACGCCGTCTGGGGGATTCGCGGCGGATGGCGCGCGTTGATTGGCGCGGTCGGCTCGACGACGCTCATGGGTGCGGCTCTAGCGGTCACCTTCATCGCGTCCAATCGCGTCATTCTGCCCTGTATCGTCAGTCACTTTATTATAACCTTCGCGCTCGAACCGTGGCTGCTCTATGCGTATATCGACCGCGCGACGAGCGGGCCGCGAGCAACCGGTGCGGTCGCCTGAGCCGTACCCTCGCCGCGCCCGCACGGAATCGCCCACCTTCGCGCCGTTAGCGTTTCGTCTTCGGTAAACGGCGTTTGTTGAACTTCGGTAGTCCTGTGCGCGGCTGGTGGTGCTCGGGCTCGCGTGCCCGCTTGGGGCCCGTGCCCTGCGCACGCAGCGCCGCATGGATGTCGTCGTCGATGCGTTCGCGTTCGCGCACGACCGCCGCCGCGTTCACGTAGACCGCGGGAAAACGTTGAGCGAGCCAAAGGTACAGGGTCGCTAGGCGCGAGCGATCTTCGTACAAAAGGAGCCGGTCGCGCGCGGTCAGGTGCGTCGTGAGTTCCGATCCATCAACGACGCCTTCGGCGGCGTGGCGCTCGCCCCACCGCGTGAGAATCGCAAGGCTGTTGCCGCGCGTCGTGACGGGCGCGCGACTGTACGCGCAGCGAACCTCGAACGGCAATTCGAGAAATCGGTCCGTCGTCTCGAGCGCCGTCGCCACGTCGATCGGTCCGGAAAGATCCGCGATCCGCACGTCGCTCGCGTCGCCGCGCAGCACGCGCGTTTGGAAGAACTGCAATAGACGGCTGACGCGCGACGTGCCGACGATAGCGCCGAGCCGGCGCAAGTGGTCGTCGGTCGGCGATATCCAAATCGGTTCGTCGGGCGCCGGCCCTTCGAATCGCTCGAGTGCGAGCCGGAGGGCCGGCACGTCGCGCCGTTCGAGCGCGGTGACGAGCCCTTCTTCATGCAATCCGTAGCGCCCGGCACGACCGGCGATTTGACGGATTTCGGCCGGCCGCAGCGGGCGCGTGGCCGTGCCGTCGTATTTCTCGACCGCAGCGAAGATCAGCCGGCGGATCGGAAGATTCAGCCCTAAACCGATCGCATCGGTCGCGACGAGCACGCCCGCAGCACCCGAGCGGAAGCGTTCGGCTTCACGGCGTCGGACGGCGGGTGAGAGCGAGCCGTAGATCGCAGCGGTCGTGTGACCGCTTTTGGCGATCTGCGCCTGCAGCCCGACCACCGCGTTGCGCGTGAACGCGACGACGGCATCGCCGCGGCGCAGTTGCCCCAGCGGCACCGCATCGACGACGCGCAACGGGTTCTTGCGCTCGAAAGGCCGTACTTCGAGCGCCACGCCAAGCCGGGTGGCGAGCCGCTGCGCCGCGTGCAGTCCGTCTTCGGAGCCGCACATGACGACGGTCTTCGCACGCACGCCCGCAATCGCGAGCGTCCAGGCCCAACCGCGCTGCTCGTCTTGCAACATTTGCGCTTCGTCGATGACCGCGACATCGACGCGCCGCCGCAGATCGACCATCTCGACCGTCGAACTGACGTGCTGCGCCGCGACGCGCAAAATCCGTTCTTCACCGGTCACGAGCGACGCGGGAACGCCGAGCGCTTCGAGACGCTCGTGCACTTCGAGCGCGAGCAGTCGCAGCGGTGCGAGATACACGCCGCTCTGCGCTTCCCGCAGCAACTCGATCGCCGCGTGCGTCTTACCAGAATTGGTCGGTCCGACGAAATACGCGAAGACGCGCTTGTCCTGCGTAAAACTCGCAACGTAGAAGTGCAACCCGAGATCGCTTTCGACGCGCTCGTCCACGCGCTGATTCTCGAGATCGGTATACGCACGGAGCAATCCGCGACGCGCTTCTTCGAGCGCGCTGAAGAACGAATGGCTTTCGAAGACGTGGCGCTTCGCGACATCGTCGGGCTCGCTAAGCATTTTCCCCACGGCCCGCTCCATCGCGTGACGAAATTGCCCGGCGACGGGATCGACCAGCGGCGCGAGCGCGAGGTTCGCTTCTTCGATCGTGAGCGGATCGGGCACGGGAATCGGCACCCGTCCGCGCACGATCGCGACGCGCGGTCCGAAAGAGAACTCGCGTTCGATCTTGATCTCAACGGTATTCCGTCCGACCAGTTTCCAGCCGAGCTTCGTAGCGGCTCTTTTGAGCCGCGCGCGTTCGTGCTTGCGCTCGTCGTCCGGTGCGACGGCAGCTTCTTCGGAGTCGTTGGAGATCATTACGGCGTCAGTCGTGTTGCAGACGAAGCCACGCAGAGCGTTCGGTCGCGGTCGGTGCCGCATCGGCGCTTTCGATCGAAGCTTCCAAGTCGCCGAGCGCGCGAAAGCGTTCGCGGGCCGCGACGAGCGCTTTCGGCGCGCCGCGATCGTGTGACGTTGTGAGAATTGCGATGCGCTCGCGCAGCCGTTCTCGTATCGCGTCGACGCTGCGCGCGAGCGACGCTTGTGCGACGAGGTCGGCGTCGCTGGCAGCGACGCGCGGATCGCGCCGCACGGCGAAGGGGCGAACCTCCCCTCGGCCCGCGTACGTCAACGTCGCGGCATAGCGGCCCGGTGGTGCGAGCGCTCCATCGGGGCGGTCGAGGTGGAGATCCCATACGAAACGATGCATGCCCGGCATCGGCGAGAGCTCGTGCGGTCCCGCGATCCAATACGGCGGGTACGGCACGGACGACGGATCGGCCGCCTTGACGCGGGCCGCGCTCGACCACGTGCGGACGATAGCGCCGGTCGCGTCCGCGATGCGCAACTCGACCGTGCCGGCCGCGCTTGCCGGCAAAACATAATCGATGAACGCACCGCTGGGCGGATTCTCACCGAGCGGTACTTCGGGCGGTGTGGCTTCGGCCTCGTCGTTTCCCGCGAGCACGCGGATCGCGTCTTGCGGTGCGAACAGACGTGCACCGCCGCCTGCGTCGGCCGCTAATTCCCGCAACGGTTCCACATCGTCGAGAATCCAAAACCCGCGGCCGTGCGTCGCGAGCGCGAGGTCGTCGCCATGCACCGCGATATCGCGAACCGACACGTGCGGCATGTTGGCGCGTAACGACTGCCAATTCGCACCGTCGTCGAACGAAACGTAAACGCCGCTTTCGGTTCCGGCATACAGCAGTCCGCGTCGCACGCGATCCTCGCGCACGACGTTGACGAAACTTCCCGCAGGTATGCCGGCATGTGACTCGCGCCAGGTCGCACCGCCGTCGCGCGTGACGTATGCAAACGGCCGGTCGTCGTCGAGCCGATGCCGGTCGACGGCGACGTAAGCGGTCCGGGCGTCGAAACGCGACGCTTCGATTCCATCGACGTGACTCCACGGCGCGATGCCGGGCGGCGTGACGTCGTGCCACGTGCGCGCACCGTCCATCGTCACGTGCACGAGACCGTCGTCGGTGCCGGCCCAAACCGTCCCGGCGTCTAGCGGTGACGGTGCGACCGCGTACACGACGCCACGCGGTTCTGGTCCGTCCGCATCGGCGGCGGTCGGCGCGTCCAGCGTTCTCGGCGTGCCGGCATGCGAGCGCGCGAGGTCGCTGCTAATCGCTTCCCACGAATCGCCGCGATCGTGCGAACGAAAGACACGCTGATTCGTCGCGTACAGCGCGCCGCCCGGGCCGAAGACGATCGGCTGCGTCCACTCGGCGCGCCACGGGCCTGGGAGACCGAGCGTCGGTGAAATCGCGCGGGCCTCATTGGTGCGCAGATTTTCGCGCACGACGGTATCGCTGCCGCCACCGACCGTCCCGTACGCGGTATCGCGGTCGCGCGGGTCGATCGCGATCTCGCCGCTTTCGCCCCCCGCCCCGAGCGCGCGCCAATCGCGTTCTTCGATGCCGCGATGGCTGCTTCGCGAAACGATTTCGACCGCGCCGCTATCCTGCTGGGCGCCGAAGAGATGGTACGGAAACGCATCGTCGGTCGCGACGTGATAGAACTGGCCCGTCGGTTGATTGAACCAGGTGCTCCAGGTGCGAGCGCCGTCGATGCTTACCGAAGCGCCCTGATCGCTACCGAGCACCATGCGCGCTCCGTCGCTCGGATCGATCCACAGTTGATGGAAGTCGTCGCCGTCGGGTGAGCCTTTGAGCGCGTCGAAGTGCGCGCCGCCGTCCGTCGAATGATAGAACGCCGTATCGGAGACGTAGACGCTGTCGGCGTTCTTCGGATCGACGGCCACGTGCGAAAAGTACCAGCCGCGCTCCCACAGCCGCTTGTCGGCGTCGATGCGGCGCCACGACCCGCCCGCATCGTCGCTGCGGTAGAGTCCGCCCGCCTTGGCATCGACCAGCGCGTACACGCGGGCCGGGTCGCTCGGCGCGACGGCCAGGCCGATCTTGCCGAGCGCGTCGCGCGGAAATCCGCGAGCGCGCACCGCTCGCCACGTCACGCCGCCGTCATGCGAACGGTACAGTCCCGAACCCGGCCCCTTCGATGGCGGATAGACGCTCCACGGCGGCCGACGCGTCTGCCAAAGCGACGCGTAGACTTCGTGCATCCCGGGATCGCTCGCGAGATCGATCGCGCCCGTATCGGCGTCGTGAAAGAGGGTTCGCACCCACGTCGCGCCGCCGTCGGTCGAGCGGTAGACGCCACGCATCGCGCTCGGGCCGTAGGCGTGGCCGAGTGCCGCAACCAGCAGCGTTCCGGAATCGTGCGGTGCGATCAGCACGCGACCGATCTGCCGCGAGTCTTCGAGACCGACGTGCGTCCACGACGCGCCCGCATCGGTGGAACGATACATGCCGTTGCCGTGCACGATGTCGGAGCGCATGTCGGCTTCGCCGCTGCCCACGTACACCGTCGCCGGGTCGCTCGGCGCCACCGCTATCGCACCGATCGACGCGACGGGCTGACCGTCCATCACGGGCCGCCAGGTAACGCCCGCGTTTTCGCTCTTCCACACCCCACCGCCGACCGCTCCGAAATAGAACGTGCGCGCGTCCCCGGCGACACCGCTGACCGCGACGGCGCGACCGCCGCGATAGGGACCGATGGAGCGCCAATGCAGCCCGGCGAAGAGCGCGGGGTCGACGCCGTGGACGCCGTCTTGCGCCGGCGCAACGCCGCCCGACGTCGCGAAGACAAACGCAAATGCAAATAGCGGCACGAGCCGCGGCGACACGCTGCGGCGCATCATTCGTACCGTCCCAGCAGCGAGCGGCCGATGATCATCTGCTGGATCTCGCTTGTCCCTTCGTAAATCTCGGTGATCTTCGCATCGCGGTAATAGCGTTCGACCGGAAACTCCGTCGTATAGCCGTAACCGCCGTGAATCTGCAGCGCTTCGGCGGCGTGTTTGCGCGCGGCAGTCGATGCGAACAGTTTCGCTTTACTGGCCTCGATCGCGAAGGGCAGACCGCGATCGCACAGCGACGCGGCGCGGTATACCAGCAGTCGCGCCGCATCGAGGTCGGTCGCCATCTGCGCGATCTTGAACGAGATGCCCTCGAACGCAGCGATCGGTTTCCCGAACGCCTCGCGCTCGCGCGCGAACGCGATCGACGCATCCAGACACGCGCAAAGAATACCGGTAGCCTGCGCGGCGATTCCGATACGTCCGGCGGTCAGAGCGCTCAGCGCCATCGTGAAGCCCGTCCCTTCGTCGCCGAGCATCGCGCTCGCGGGAACGCGCACGGCTTCGAACACGATGTCGCACGTGTTACTCGTATGGATTCCGAGCTTTTCGGTCACTTTCTCGACGACGTATCCGGGCGAGTCGCCCTCGATCAGGAAGGCCGAAACGCCCTTCGCGCCCGACGCCCCGGTTCGGAACATGCCCATGGTGACGCCGGCGAAGCTGCCGTTCGTGCACCATTGTTTACGACCGTACAGAATGTATTCGTCGCCTTCACGGCGCGCCGTGCTCGAGAGTGCGGCCGCATCGGAACCGGCTCCAGGTTCCGTCAACGCAAACCCCGCGATGACGTCGCCCGCGGCGAGGCGCGGCAGATACCGCTCTCTTTGCTCGTCGCTGCCGAGGCGGTCGATCGCGGAGGCGATCATCGCGTGCACCGACAGCGTCACGGCCGTCCCCGCATCGACGCGCGCCAGTTCTTCGATCGCGAGCGCGTACGACACGTAATCGGCGCCGGCTCCGCCGTACCGTTCGGGCACCACGATGCCCATCAGGCCGATGTCGTTGAGCTTCGTGATCAGTTCTCGGGGAAAGCGATGCGCGCGATCCCAAGCGGCGATGTGCGGCGCGATCTCGCGCTCGGCGATCTCGCGCGCGAGGTTGCCGATCTCGCGCTGCTGCGGTGTGACCTCAAAGAGCGCCGGAGCGTCGGTTGAGATCACGCGCGACCGAGCGCGAAGGCCGGGACGCCGCTCGGCCCCAAATCACCGCGTTCCGCTTTTGCGCCGCCGCGCCAATCGTAGAAACCGAGGCCGCTCTTGCGCCCTAGCCACCCGGCCGCAACGTATTCGCGCAGCAGCGGACACGCCCGATACTTCGGATCGCCGAGCCCATCTTGAAGTACGTCGAGAATCGATGCGAGGGTGTCCAGTCCGATGAAGTCCGCGAGTTCGAGCGGGCCCATCGGATGGTTCATGCCTAGCTTCATGACCGTATCGATCGCTTCGACGGTGCCGACGCCTTCGAAGAGTGCGAAGATCGCTTCGTTGAGCATCGGGCACAGGATCCGGTTCGAGACGAAGCCCGGATAGTTGCGCACTTCGACGGGCCTCTTCCCATGGCGCAGCGCGAGCGAGCGGATCGTCGCGAACGTTTCAGCCGACGTCGCGATGCCGCGGATGATTTCCACCAGCGCCATCACGGGCACCGGGTTCATATAGTGCATGCCGATGACGCGCTCGGGCCGCGACGTTGCGCCGGCGAGTTTGGTGATCGATATCGACGACGTATTGCTCGCGAGAATCGCGGCCTCGGGCGTATGCGCGTCGAGAAGAGCGAATAGATCGCGCTTGACCGCTTCGTTTTCGGTCGCGGCTTCGATCGCGACCTCGACGTCGACGTCCGCCCACGCGCCCAGCGGCACGATCGAGGCGAGCGTTGCATCGCGCTGGGCGGCAGTGATGCGTTCTTTCTCGACGCCGCGCTCGAGCTGCCTGCGAATCGCGGCGAGCCCACGCTGCACGGTCACATCGTCGCGATCGAGCAGCGTCACCTCATCGCCTGCGGCGGCCGCAACTTGCGCGATTCCCGCGCCCATCTGACCCGCCCCGACGACCAGAAGCTTCAACGCTCAACCGACCTTGAGCAGCAGCGCGTCGCCCTGACCGCCGCCGCTGCAGATCGCCGCGATGCCGTAACCGCCGCCGCGCTTACGCAATTGGTGCACGACCGACGCGACGATGCGCGCACCCGACGCGCCGACGGGATGGCCGAAGGCGACGGCACCGCCATGCAGGTTGAGCGCGCGTGGATCGAGCCCAAGCAGATTTGCCGTACTCCAGGCGACGGCGGCGAACGCTTCGTTGATCTCCCAGATCGCGACGTCGCCGGGCCGCAGGCCGTTACGCTCGAGAACGATCTGCGCCGCCATCGCGGGCGTCAGCGCGAGGTAAGCGGGGTCCCACGACGCATCCGCGTGATCGACGATCGTGGCGAGCGCTTCGAGCCCGTGCGCACGCGCGTACTCTTCGCTCGCCAGGACGACGGCAGCCGCGCCATCGTTGACGCCGGGCGCATTGCCGGCCGTGATCGTGCCGTCGCGGTCGAGCGGCGACAATTTCGCGAGCCCGGCGACGGTCGTCTCGCCACGAATCGGTTCGTCTTTATCGACCAGCGTCGCGGGAACGTCGCCCGTCACGTACGAGTTGTAGCGCGCCAGCTGCGCTTGCATGTTCTCGGGCGGTGCGTGAAAGAGTTTTTCCGACGCACCGCTCGGGCCGCCGGCGGTCACGGGAACGCGGGCTCGCGCCGGTTCCGGCAAGGCGTCGACCACGAGTTTTCCCTTCGCCTTCGTCGCGACACGCAGCGCGACGATTTCGTCCGCGAGCGTACCGTCTGCGGTAGCGGCCGCAGCGCGCTGATGGGAGATGGCGGCGAACTCGTCCTGCACCTCGCGCGTGATGCCGAGATCGGCGTTCACGCGCGTCTGCGCTTGCGCCATCGTCCAACCGGAGAACGGGTCGAGCAACGCATCGTAGTTCATGAGATCGACGAGCGCGCCGTCGCCGAAGCGGTAGCCGAAACGCGCTTGCAGCGCCGCATACGGGGCGTTGGACATCGATTCCATCCCGCCGGCGACCGCAACCGACTTTTCATCGGCATTGATCAAGCGAGCCGCTTGCGCGATCGAAACCATGCCCGACGCACACACTTTGTTGATCGTTTCGAAGGTGGTCGTCTTCGCCAGACCCGCCTTGAACATCGCCTGACGCGCCGGCGCCTGCCCGACGCCGCCCTGAATGACGTTGCCCATGATGACGTGGTCGACTTCGGAGGGATGGATCTTCGCACGTGCGACGGCGGCGCGGATCGCTTCGCCGCCGAGCGTCGTTGCCGAAAGCCCGGCCAGCGCCCCGCCGAGTTTACCGAACGGCGTACGGGCGGTACTGATGACGACGGTCTTGGATTTCATGGCTTCCCTCTCAAATGAACGGCGACGCGCTGCCAACGGCGCGGCGGCAATTCTTTCCGGATTACATCGAGCGGGCCCTAGAGTCGAATGCAAGCGGCGCGGCCCCCGGGCGGCCGTGTGCACGTGCGCGACGTCAGTCCGCCGTCGCGCGCATCCGCACCGCCAGCGCCGCCAGCATCACTGCGAACGTAACGAACGTCCGCGTCTCGGCACGCGCGATCGCACTCGAATCGTACGTGCCCGCTTGCGGTTCGCTCGCACTCGTGCGCGGAACCAACCGCGGAACCCGAGCGACGTAATCGTCGAAGGCGGCCCCGAACTTTTCGCGCAGGTATGTTTCCTCGAGCGGCACGATGGCGGCGTACACGCCGAGCATCGTGCCCAGACCCAGCGCGGCAAGGCCGGCGCGTTTGGGGCCAGCCAGGCCGCCGGTAAAGGCGATCGTGAACCCTAGCGCGGTAAGGAAATTACCGACGTATAAGGGATTTCGAACGTAGGCGTACGGCCCGGCGGTCGTGAGCGCGGGTGCGGTGACGTGATCGGCGCGCGTCGTGACGCCCGAATACCCGACCGCCCAACAGCGCAGCGCCTCGCCGGCGAGCGCGAGCGGGAGGCCGAACGTGACCGCGCGACGCGAGGGTTTTCCCAAACACGCGAGCGACACGGCCGGTACAGCGAGCAGCGTCCCACGATACTTAAAAAAAACGTTTCGCCATCCGCTGCCTTCACTTGCCATGGAGCGGACCGTTGAGATTTCCGGAAACGTAGCCGCCTAAATCGAGCGCGACGTAGCGGTAGCCCGCGGCCCGAACCCCCGCGACGATCGCGTCGCGCACGTCCGGCGCCACGAACGCGGCGAGATCGGTCAGTGGAACTTCGATGCGCGCGACATCGCCGTGATGGCGCACGCGGCAACTTCGGATACCGGCCGCGCGGATCGCGCGTTCGGCGCACTCGACCTGCTGCAAGAGTTCGAGCGTGATCGGCGTTCCGTATGGAAAGCGCGACGATAGGCAGGCGAGGGCGGGTTTATCCCAGACGTCGAGCCCCCGTTCGCGGGCGAGCGCGCGCACGTCGTCCTTCGTAAAGCCGCATTCAGCGAGCGGGCTGCGCACCCCAAATTCGCCGGCGGCTTTGCGTCCGGGGCGATAATCGGCAGCGTCGTCGAGATTGAATCCGTCGACCACGTACGCGGCGCCGCGCTCGCGCGCGATCTCTGAGAGCTTGCCGTATAATTCGGTCTTGCAGTAGTAGCACCGATTCGCCGGATTCGCCGCGTAGGCGGGATTCGTGAGCTCGTGCGTCGCGACGACATCGTGCGCGGCGCCGCGCGTTTGCGCGAAGGCGACGGCGCCGCCCAGTTCGTCGCCCGCCAAACTCTCCGATTTCCCCGTGACGCCGTAGGCGCGCGCGCCTAGTTCTTCCGTAGCTATGGCTAAGACGAGCGCGGAATCGACGCCGCCGGAAAACGCGACGACGACGCTCTCGTACGAGCGCAGCAGCGCGCGCAAGCGCGCTTCTTTCGTGGCGAGCGACTCGGAGACGACGATCATGCGGGCGGGAGGTACTCCTGAAGTTCAACGGCGATCTCGCCGACGGGGCGTTCGCGTTCGCGCGCGATCCGAACGACGTCGTCGTACTCGAGCGTACGGCGCGTGCGCCCAGCGACGGTCGCCGTCTTAACGCGTACCGTCCCGAGCGGAGTTTCAACCGCCGCGATGAGGCGCGGCAATGTATAACGCTGCTCTCGCCGCACCCGCACGCCGAGAGTACTGGTCTGCTCGAGCATCGTTCGCGCCACCGCGCCTTCATGTTCCGCTGCCGCGACGGCTCCGAAAAGCACCGCCGGACGCAGCTTCTTCATCGTGACGGGCGCGAGCCAAACGTCGAAGGCGCCGGCGGCCAGCACGCGTTCGAGCGCGAGTTCGTAGTGCTGCGGCGACATATCGTCGATCGTCGCCTCGCAGACCACCACCTCGCCCGCGGCCGGCGGCGACGCGCCCATGCCTTCCGCTGCGAGCGGACCCACCGAGACCCGCAGCACGTTGGGAACCTCGAAATCGGCGCGGCCCGCACCGTAGCCGATCGCCGTCGCCGTCATGGCCGGGCGCGATCCCGGGCGCCGGACCAGCGTGGTGAGGATCGCGGCACCCGTCGTCGTCACCATTTCGCCTGCGATGCCCGCGTCGAAGGTCGGCGCCCCGCGCAACAGTTCGGCCGTTGCCGGCGGCGGATTGGGATAGCGGCCGTGACGCATGGCGATCGTTCCCGAGCCCAGCGGAAAGGGCGAACAGAACACCGCCTCGACGCCGAGTAAATCCAGCGCGACGCAAGCCCCCGCGACGTCGAGGATCGCATCGGTCGCACCGACCTCGTGAAAGTGGATCGCTTCGACCGTCGTGCCGTGCACCTTCGCTTCGGCCTCTCCCAGCCGCACGTAGATCGAACGTGCCCGCGCTTTCTGCTGCGGTGTGAGGGCGCTGCGTTCGAGAACGTCCAGGACATCGGCGAGGTGGCGACCGTCTCGGTCGTCTTCCCGGACGGTGAAATCGAAATGCGTCGCGGCGAGCCCGCGCTTGTGGACCGCGGTCCGTTGCGCCGTCCAGCCGGCGACCGGGATGGTGCGCAACGCGCGTTCGAGTCCACGTTCGTCGGCACCGGCGTCGAGTAACGCGCCGAGAATCATGTTGCCGCTCGCGCCGCCGATGAGCTCGAAGTGCGCAGCGATCACACGCGCGTCGCTTCGCCCCGGGCCGCAGCGTAGATATCGCGTAAGGAATGCGCGAGCGTGTACGTCGGTCTAAAACCGGTGGCGGCGACGAGCTTCGCGTTGTCGCCGTACGAAATGGGGACCTCGACGGCGCGCACGAGTGCGGGGTCTTCCCGAATCTCGACGCCGACGCGCGCCGCCATCACGAGTTGCCGTAAGAGCTCTTGGATTCGTACCGGCACGCCGCTGCAGACGTTATAAATTTCGCCCGGAACGCCGCGCTCGGCGAGATCGGCATAGGCGCGGGCGACGTCGCGAACGTCGAGAAAATCCCGTTGCGACGTCAAGTTGCCGACAGGAAAGAGCGGGGCGCCGCCGGCTGCAATCCCTGCCAAGCGCCGCGCGAACGCGGCCACGACGAAGTTTTCGCTTTGGCCCGGACCGATGTGGTTGAACGGCCGCGCGACGACCGCCGATATGCCGTAGGTTTTCGCGGAAGCGGCGATGATCGTTTCGGCAGCCAACTTGCTCGCGGCATACGGCGTCGCCGGATGGGCCGGTGCCGTCTCGCGTAACGGGTAAATCGTCCCCGCGTCCGCGCCGTACACTTCACCGGAACTCACGTAGACGAGCTTCGCAGGGGCGTCGCCGCGCAGTCCGCGCATCGCCTCGATCACGCGCGCAGTGCCGATAACGTTCGTGTCGTACGTCGCCAGCGGGTCGGTCGTAGCGGCAGGCACGAACGCTTGCGCCGCCAGATGGAAAATCACGCTCGCCCCGGCGGCTTCGACGACTGCGCGCACGTTGCCGGTGTCACCCAGATCCAGCGGCATGTCGATGTGATTGTCGTCGCTGGGGCGCCCGGCGATCACCACGTCCGCGCCACGGCTCCGCAACTCCGTCGTTAGATGCGTTCCGACGAAGCCGTTGCCGCCGGTGATGAGAACCCGCACCCTATACGGGAACGTTCGTGTGTAGGCGCTTGAGGTCAGCGCGGACCATCCGTTCGACCAGCTGTTCGAACGTCAGTTGCGGCGTCCACCCCAAAATGCGTTTCGCTTTCGCGGCATCGCCGATGAGGAGATCGACTTCGGCCGGACGCATGAAGCGCGGATCTTCAACCACGTAATCTTCGTAATTGAGGTCGACGGCGTCGAAAGCGAGGCGGCAAAATTCACGCACCGTATGCGTGCGTCCCGTCGCGACGACGTAATCTTCGGGAACGTCGCTTTGCAGCATCAAGTGCATCGCGCGAACGTAGTCGCCGGCAAAACCCCAATCGCGTTTTGCGTCCAAGTTCCCAAGCGCCAACTTCGTCTGCATGCCGTTCTTGATGCGCGCTACGCCGTCGGTGATCTTCCGCGTCACGAACTCTTTGCCGCGCCGTTCACTCTCGTGATTGAAGAGGATGCCGCTGACGGCGAACATATCGTACGATTCGCGAAAATTGACAGTGATCCAGTGCCCGTACACCTTTGCAACGCCGTACGGACTGCGCGGATAGAAAGAGGTCTCCTCGCGTTGCGGCACCTCTTGGACTTTGCCGAACATTTCGGAACTCGACGCTTGATAGAATCGGATCGACGGGTTAACTTGGCGGATGGCCTCGAGTACGCGGGTCACGCCGAGCGCCGTGAATTCGCCGGTGAGCACCGGTTGCGTCCACGATGTCGGCACGAACGACTGCGCGGCGAGGTTGTAGACTTCGTCCGGACGCAGATCCGTCACGAGCTTCGTCATCGAGCTCTGGTCGAGCAGATCGCCCGAAACGATCTCGACGCGGTCGACGAGATGCTCGATTCGTTCGTGAACCTCGGTGCTCGTACGGCGCGTCATGCCGACGACGCGGTAGCCCTCTTCGAGCAATAATTCTGCCAGATACGAGCCATCTTGCCCGGTGATGCCGGTGATCAGCGCCGTTTTAGTGAACAACGTTACTGCCTTCGATAGCGCGAGCGACCCACGCCTCCACCGCCGTCGCCTCGCGCGGCAGCGCCGCACTGAGATTGCGATAGCCTTGCGCGGTGATGACGATGTCGTCTTCGATACGCACGCCGATGCCGCGATAGCGTTGCGGAACCGTTAGATCGTCGGGCTGCAGATACAAGCCCGGTTCGACCGTGAGCACCATGCCCGCTTCCAGCTTGCCGAATTTGTACGTTTGCGCGCGCGCCGCAGCGCAATCGTGGACGTCGAGCCCGAGCATATGACTCACGTTGTGCAAGGAGTAACGTTTGTAAAACTGGTTCGTCGCGGCCAAAGCTTCGGCAGCCGGCATCGGTAAGATACCCAACGCTTCGAGCCCGTAGGCTAAAACTTCCATGGCCGCAGCGTTGGGCGCCATGAAGTCGTTGCCCGGACGGCAGGCGGCAAAGCCCGCTTCCTGCGCCGCGTAGACCAGATCGTAGATCTCGCGCTGCTCGCGCGAAAACCGTCCACCGATTGGCACGGTTCGCGTGACGTCGGCGGTATAGAGCGTGTGCGCCTCGACGCCGGCATCGAGCAGCAGCAAGTCGTTCGCATGCAGCTCGCCGTCGTTGGACGTCCAGTGCAGCGTACACGCGTGCCGACCGCTCGCCGCGATCGTGCCGTACCCGACGTCGTTGCCCTCAACACGCGCGCGGAAATTGAAAATTCCTTCGACGTACCGTTCCGTGCGCGCCGTCGGCAGGCCGCGCAACACGTCGTCGAAGCCGTTCTTGGTAGCGGCCACCGCCTTTTCGATTTCGCCGATCTCGTAGTCGTCCTTGATCAGACGCAATTCGGAGAGCGCGTTCGCGAAGGCGAGGTCGCGCTCCGCATCCGCCGCCGGCAACCGTACATCGAGATGCGGATCGATGCCGCGTAAGACGCGCGTCCGGCCCGCGGCCGCATCCGAGAAGCGCGTGAGGTCCGCTTCGAGTTCGGCGAGCGGTCGCGCTTCGAGACCGAAGCGGGTGGCGCTTTCGGCCACGCCGAGTCGCGGCCCGACCCAGAGTTCGCCCTTCGACCGATCGGTGTAGAACGTCGCATCGGATTTTCCGGGGTTGGGCTCCACGTACGCTATCGCGACGTGCGACGCACCTTCGGGCCGCAGAATCAGCACGCAATCGGCTTCGACGTTACCGGTCAAGTAATAGAAGTCGGTGCCGGGACGAAAGCGGTACGTCGTATCGTTGGCGCGCGTCTTCGGGTGCCCCGTCGCAACCACGAGCAGCTCGCCGGAAAAGAGCGCCGAAAGGCGTTCGCGCCGGCTTCGAAAACGCGCGGACTCCGGTAACGGCACGGTCGCCGCGTCGCGAGGCGCCCATTGCGTCACCATGAACTCGAGCAGGGCCGGCGGCGGTCCGTCGTCGTGCGGAGCCACCGGGGCGACTGGGGGTGCGGGCGAGAGGGGTGTCGTGACGTCGAGCATCCGGCTACGCTTCGGCGCGCCAGCGCTGGGCGCTTGCCGTCAATCCACGACCAGGCGCGCGAGCACCCGGGCGCGCAGCGCGGCCAGCGCCGGATAGTCGCCGTTCCAGTCGTCGACCTGGAAGGCGAAGGTAACCGCGCCGTGGCGAATCGTCGCGAGAAAGCCGGCGAGCCCCCGCACGTGCATCATGCTCCCGGTTTTTGCGAAGACCCGGCCGGCCGCCGGAGTATCGGCGATGCCCTCGATCGTTCCGCGGGCGCCGCCGACGGGCAGCGAAGCGAGCACGAGTTGACGGTTGGGTCCGTTCCAATCGTGTTGCAACACCGCAACGAGGTCGCGCGGCGTGATGCGATCGTACTGTGACATGCCGCACCCATCCGCGAGCGTGACCGTCGCCGGATCGACACCGATGCTACGGAGCCATACTTTTTCGTAGGCGACACCTTTTTCCGTCGTTCCGGGCAGCGCGCCGGTAACGAGACCGAGCTCTTTGAGCAGCACTTCGCCGACGAGATTGTCGCTGGGAATCCAGAAGTGCGGGCCTAGAAACGTTGCGAGCGGAGGGGAATCGTGTTGCCACAAGACGGTCCCGGGCGCCCGGGTCGCGAGCTGCCGCGCTTCGTAGCGGTGCTCGTCTGGAAACGATGCGACGCGGGTCGCGCTCGGACCCAGAACGCTCTTTAAGCCGCCCCGTAGATAATCGTAGGCGTAGAGCGCCGGGCTCGGCACTGCGGCGTCGATGGTCTGCGGCGGACTGCCAAGGGGTATCGAGCCGACGATATCGATGCAGCCGCCCGGTTCGCGCACGATGTCGAGCGCGTCGGAATCGGAAGCCGCCGGCGCCGTCTTCGCGCGCGGACGGACGACGACGCTTGCCGTGGGGCGGCAACCCTCGCCTGCAAAACGCACCGCATCGAGCGGTGCCGTACCGATCCGGGCGAGTGCGCCGACGCGCGCGCCGGGCCCGACGGTAACGTGAACGACGTTTTCCTCAAACGTGACCGCCGAAATGCGGGGCGCGTAATCGTACGCGAAGTCGTCCCACGTCCAGCCCGCGGGATAGGGAGCGCGGTCGAACCGGGAATCGTCGATCGTAAGGTCGTCGCGCGGCGACGTGAAGCCCGACGCGAGGACCGCCCGCACGCCGTCGTCGAGATCGGCCTTGGCGAGCAGCGGATCGCCGCCGGCACGAAAAACCAGCCGCTTGGGCGAGCCGTCGCCCTGCGCGACGAGCGACGTGTGGAAGCGATACTGTGGTCCGAGGCGGTCCAGCGCGGCGCTACCGACGACGAGCTTGAGCGTACTCGCGGGTTGAAATTCATCGCCCGCGTTACGGGCGTAGAGCATGTCGCCGCTCGCGGTATCGAGCGCGACGACCCCGACGTGCGCGCCGCGCAACGCCGGCGCGTCGCCGAGCAGCGCGTCGAGGTCCGCGGCCAGCTTGGCGACGCCCTCGCTCGTCCAGGCGGTGCCGCCGAGCGCGGGCGTGACGACCGTGGCCGGCGCCGCGAACGCGCCGGTCGTCGCGCACGTCGCGAGCGCGACGGCCCCGGCTACGACGACGGCTCGTGCGCGCGCGTTCACGCCGGCATGCGCTCCGCCATCTGCACGGCCACGAACGTTGCGACATCGCCCGGCAACGTTCCACGACCGAAACCCGCATCGTAGCCGAGTTCTGCCGCTAGCAACCCCGTCATACGCGGACCGCCCGCGATCAACAGAACGTCGTCGCGGATCCCTTCGGCTTCCAGCAATTCGACCAATGCCGTGAAGTTGACGACGTCGCTCCCCTTCTGCGTCACGACTTGCGACGCCAGCAACGCATCGATGCGGTGCTCCTTGGCAAAACACGCTAGCTCCTCGACCGATATTTGGCTGCCGAGATTGAACGTCTCGAACTCCTTGTAACGCTCGAGCCCGTAGTCGCCCTTGTAACCTTTCATGTTGAGAATCGCGTCGATTCCGACGGTATGGGCGTCGGTGCCGATGCACGCGCCGGCAATACGGACCTTGCGCCCGATCCGCTCGCGCACGAAAGCATCGATCTCTTCCATCGACATCGTACGCACCTTACTCGTCGTCGCGATCGTCTCGATATCGACGGCAACGCCTGTGCTCGCGTAGACGACGAAGAACGAATAACCCGTTGCGATGCGGCGCCCTTCTGCGACCGCGACATCGCCGAAACCCATCTTGACGACGAGCGCGCGGGCCGCTTCGTCGGCCGCTTCGTTCCACTCGATCGGCAGGGTAAACGAGAGTTGCAGCTTGCCGTCGTCGCGCGTGTCGCCGTACGGTTTGACGAAGACGCTCACGCGGAGACCAGCGGCGGCGCGGCCTTCGCCTCCAAAGCGTCGGCGAAGGGATTCCAGTAGTCGCTCGCCCGCTCGAAGACGCCGTCGAATCCCCGCCCGCCGTCCGACGAGCGTTTTACGTCGGCAAACACCTTCGCCTCGATCGAGGCCATCAAGCCGTCCCGCGCGACGCGTTCGAGCAACGCGACGGCGTCGCGTAAGACGCTCTGCGCGCGCCGTTCCACGATACCGTCGCGCTTGAACTCGATGTCGTCGCCGAAATGGCGAGCGGTATTCATAACGTATTGCGCGTTCTCGATGGAAAGCGCCCGGTCGCCGAGGAACGGCGTGTGGATCGCTTCCGTCATCATCCCGCACAGATGAATCGTCTGCCGCGTCATCACCGACGTGAGGTTGAACATCGCGTCGATGAGATGGCCCTTGAAGACGTCGCCCGTCATGTGTTTCGTCGGCGGCATATACTTCAACGGAGCGTTCGGAAAACACTGACGTGCCAGCTGCGCCTGAGCGATCGCGAAGAGCAAGCCATCTTCGAGCGCGGGATCGATTTCGTACGCGTCTCCCAGACCGATGCGCCCGTCGGGCATGCCCGCGCGATGCGCGAACGCTTCGTTGATGAACTGCGATGCGAGAACCGCCGGAGCTTGCTCGATCGCATCGGCGGTCGTCAAGTAATTATCCTCACCCGTATTAATGGTGATGCCGGCGCGTGCGTTGAGGAGCCGCGAAAAATGCTGGTCGACGAAGGTCCGTTTCATGTTGATATCGCGAAAGAGAATTCCGTACATCGAATCGTTGAGCAGCATGTCCAGCCGTTCGAGCGCAGCCATCGTCGCGATCTCCGGCATGCAAAGTCCGCTCGCGTAGTTGGTCAGCATCACGTAACGCCCGAGACGGTCGGAGACGGCGTCGAGCGCCTCCCGCATGATGCGGAAGTTCTCTTGCGTCGCATACGTGCCGCCGAAGCCTTCCGTCGTCGCACCGAAGGGCACGAAGTCCAGCAGCGATTGTCCCGTCGACCGGATGACGGCGACGATTTGAGCGCCCGCTTCTGCCGCGGCGACGGCGGCGGCGCGGTCTTCGAAAATATTGCCGCTCGCGACGATAACGTACAGTAACGGCGCCGGCAACTGGGGCGTGCGCTCGAGTCGTCGTTCGCGCTCCGCGCGCACGACGTCAATGCGCACGAGAGCGCCGCGCACGTAACGCTCGAGCGCGCCTCGCGCCGCCGCCTCCGGAGTGCGTGCGGCGAGGGCGACATCGAGCGAGCCGTCGGCCAGGGCGCTCGCCACGTCGTCGGGCGTGCGCCCCGTTTCGGCGACGAGCGCGCCAAGCGTCCGCGCGGCGCCCGAACGCAAGCGCGCCTCGCCGATACGCTCGAGCACGAGATTCGGCACCGGAATATCGTCGCGTCCGACCCCGTCGACCCCGAGCAACCGCAGGATGGAGCGTTCGACGGCGACGGTCGAGTGCGCGTCGATGAAAGCGCCGACCGGCGCCGCAATGGCGCGCGCGAGACTGCGAGCGTCGCGGACCGCAACCGTATCGATGCGCAATTCCATAAGCGCCGACGGTTCCGCGCCGGGCTGCAACTTTCCGGGGCCGGCGAGGTAGGGTGTCCGCAAGAAAGAAGCGGGGGAGGATGACGATCGTCGAGCAGACCGACGAAGAGTTGGTCCGGCTTGTTCTAGGCGGCGAGCGCGAACGCTTTTCCGGCTTAGTCGATCGTTACAAGAGGGGCATTACGAATTTCATCGGTGCGAGCGTGCGCGGTCCGGCGGACGTCGCCGATCTCGCTCAGGAAACGTTCATGCGGGCGTACGCGCACCTCGCAACGTTCAATGCGGCGCTCGGCAAATTCTCGACGTGGATCTACCACATCGCGCGCAACGTGGTTCGCACGCACTTGGGGAAGACGCTTCGGCGCCCGCAGCTGCAAGAGCTCGGCGAGGACCGCACGCTCGAAGCGGTGTTACCCGACACGTCGGCGAGCGCCGATCCTGCCGGCGGAATCTTGCGCGCCGAGGCGGAGAACGACGTGCGCGCCGCCCTCTCCGAATTGCCGGAACGCACGCGGACCGTTCTCTCGCTCCGCTACTACGACAATATGGAATATCAAACCATCGCCGAGACGATGGGACTCTCGCTCGGCAACATCAAGACCTTGATCCATCGCGGCAAGCTCGCGCTCGCCCAGAAGTTGCGCGAGCGCGAACGTGCGGCGATCGGCGATTTGCCGTTCAAACGGGCGACGATCGGAGGGCCGCGTGCGCTGCTCGTCCTCTGAAGCGCAGCTCTCGGCCTACATCGATGGCGAGCTCGGTCCCGTCGCGACGGCGCGTCTGGGCCGGCACCTCGAGAGTTGTGCCGCATGTACCGTTTTCATCGCCGAATTGCGTTCCATCGACGCGCTGCTGCTGACGGCACGCGAGCCGGAACTGGCGCCCAACTTTAGTTACAAAGTGATGGCCGAGGTTCGTTGCTTGCCGTTACCGCAAGCCCGTCGCAGCCGGCCGTTCGCCGTGCTCGGCACGTACGTCGTCTTCGCCTGGGCGGCGATCGGCGCGTTTCTCCTATTCGGCGGCCTCGCGGCCCGCGCGATGCTCGCGACGATTTCGGCGACGTTCGCCCATTTTGCACGCGACGGTGGAGCGCTCGCAACGACCACCGGACGTCTGTTCGGCCAGCATACCTTCGACGTGACCGCGGCGATGGGGGCCCTGCTCGCCCTCGATCTCGCGGTCGCGGCCGGCTTCGTCGCCCTCTATTCGTTACAGCGCGGACGGCGGGCGTTGGCGGGTCCGGAGTCGTGGTGAGCGCGCGACGCCGGCGCGGCATTTTCGTCGTCGCGGCGCTTGTGGCGCTCTTTACCGTGACGATTGCGCTCGCTTCTGCGACGACGTACGGTCACGGCAAGACGGTTTGGTTCAGCGACGTAACGATCGGCGCCGGGGACGATATTCGCGGCGACCTCGATATCGTCTACGGCAACGTGACGTGCGAAGATGGGGCCGCGATCGGCGGCAGCGTACGCACGTTCTTCGGAAGTTTCGATCAGCGCGACGGCTGCAGCGTGGGCGGCCACGTCGTCGATGCGTTCGGCAGCGATTCGCTCGACGCGTACGTGCCGTGGCTCGCTCCCGGCAGCGGCGCACTCTGGGCGCAAAATCGCGGCCTGCTCAATATCTTCGGGTGGGACGTCGTCGTCGTTTTTGGCTTCTTGCTCTTCCCGTTGCGCACGCGTATCGCACTCGAACGCGTCGAACGGCGTCCCGGCCTGTGCGCGGCCACGGGTGCCATGGCGCTGGTTGGGGCGCTTCCCGTCGTCGTACTGTTGGTGCTCAGCATCATTGGCTTGCCACTCATACCGCTCGAGATCGCGGCGCTCTTGGCGGGACTATGGATCGGTTTCGCCGCCGTCGCGCTGCTTATCGGGCGGCGCATGTACGAAATGATTTGGCCGCACGCCACGCCGACGCCGCTTGCCGCGCTCGTTCTCGGGCTCGTCGTCGTCACGGCGGCGCAGACGCTGCCGGTCGTCGGGTGGGCCGTTACCGCGCTCGTGGGCTTCGTCGGCTTGGGCGCCGCCCTACTCGCGTTCGTACGCGAGACCACGTTTCGCCCGTTTACGCACGGCGTGACGAATGCGAGCGTGGCACCGCCGAGCGGCCCGCCGGCAAAGACGTAGCCTCGTCAAACGGGCGTAGAGGCCGAAAGCGTTTCGGAAGCATCCAAAGTACGAGACATGATGACCGGTTTAAAAAACGGCTCGTTTCCGGTCCGTAATTTTCGTATCCATCGTTACAGCATCGTACCGATCGCTCTAGCAACTTTCGTTGCGTTCGAAGTGCTTCACGTCGGGCTTCCGGCATTGTGGCACGACTGGCGCATTCCCGCGGATCCGTCGGCGACGGGTCCGTGGCTTGCGAGCTTCTTCGAGGGCTGGATTCCAAGCGGAATCGGAGCGATTCAGGCCTACCCGACCTTGTACCTGATCGGCTTCCTTCTTTGGCCCTTCCATCTGTTCGCAACGAGCTTTGCCTTCACCGTCGCGATCGTCGTCGTCACCGTCGCGCTGACAGCTGCCGCCGCAATGCGGTTGGCTTGCAATCTTCGTGCCGTTCCGCTCGCGCAGGTCGCCGTAGCGCTTTTCGCGTGCCTCAATCCTTGGGTCTATTCGAAGTACGTCGCAGGTCATATCCTCATGATCTTCGGCTACGCGGTGATGCTCGCGCTGCTGGCCGAAAGCACGAGCGCGAAACCGCGTCGCTCCGTTATGATCCTCCTCGCCGCTTTCAGTATTTCGCAGATCGAATTCTTCCTCATCGCCGCGCCGCTCGTGCTGATCTGGTCGCTGCAGCGCCGGATGTGGACGATCGCATTGGCCGTCGTTTGCACGGCGGCTCCCATCGCGTTCGGGATGTCCGCCTCGTACGGAGACGTACGGGGCACGCCGTTCAATTTGAGCTGGCAACGCTCGCAGTCGGTGGAACTGGGCCAAGCGACGATCTTGCAAGGATACGCGGGCGCATACGCCCGCGCATTCGTTCCGCTGGTATGGTTCTCGCTTGCGCTTGCAGTCGCGGCGCTCGTTGGAATTCCGCGCGTTTTGCGCGATCGACGTTACGCTGCGGCGGTCGCCGTAAGCGCGGGCGCGCTGCTCTCGAGCTCCGGTACCAGAGGGCCGCTCGCGATGCCGTACACGTGGCTCGTGATCCATGTTCCTGAAATCGGTGTGTACCGGGAATTGTACGATCTCGTCGGTGTCGTCGCCATCGGATACGTCGTGCTGCTGGCAGGCGGCGTCGGCCGGTCGCGAATCGGCGGGGCCATGTTGTTCGTCACGGTCTGCTCCTTCGTGTTCCCATGGGTCACGCAGCCGCCGACGAATTTTTTTCTCGACGCAGGACGGCTACCACGTCCGGTTTTTCCCGCGAACCCTACCGCTCGCATCGCGCTCGAGCCCGCGTTTCAACCGCTCACGGCCGACGGACGCGGATCGGGGGTCGACCCGGATGGCTATCCCCGAGCCGGTTACGCCGTGCCGATCAATGAGGTGATGCCGGCATTTCCGGTCGACAGCGCGCTCGGTTTTGCGACGTTTCGCCACGACGAACGCTATCTGCGGGCGCTCGGGGTCGGGGCCGTCATCGCGCGCCCCTACCTCCAGACGAATTTCGGATCGCTGCGTTACCAGTGGATCGCGATGAACGCACGGACCGGCGCCGCAAATGGGAGGATGCTCCACGCACTGCCGCTGCTCACCGTATCGCCGACGGAGCCCGGGCGAGCGACGATCGCCAACCGTCCCGACGAAGCCGCCGTCTTTTTTGGCGATGTCGGATGGTCCCGGCTCGGGCGCTTCTGGCCCGACCGCAGCACGAACGATGCGAAAGCCAGCTGGGTCGACGCGCGGCTAGGCGTGCCGATGCACCCGCAGTGGGGCAACGCCTTCGGCGGCGTGGCGACGCAAAGCGCCGCTCCGCTCGCGCTCGCACTGCCCTCGGCCGGGACGTCGCTGCTCGCAGAGACCGACGGACGGCTCGCGGACGAACGCGGCCGCACCGTCGTTCGCCGCAGCGACGACTTACACTGGTGGCCGCTTCGCTCCGGTATGCGAAGCCTGCGCTGTTACGGAACGTGCGTCGTCGCGTTGCAGGCCGCAATCCCCGCGGGGCTACCCGAACATCGTCCGATGGGTGCTTTCCGCGCCTGCGACGTGCATTTCGCGACGCCATGGCTCGGAAGCGCGACGCTCGAACCGGGCACGCACGGGACGTTGCGCTTGAACGTCCGTTATGCCGACGCATGGCAGGCGTTCGTCGCCGACCGTCCGTTAGCACACGTGCGTCTCGACACGACGCTCAACGCGTGGCACCTCGGAGCGCAATCGGCCGCCCGGGCGACGACCGTTACGTTCGTCGAGACGGTGGCTGCCTGGCAATTCGCACTCGAGATACTCGCAGCAGCGGCACTTCTCGCACTCGCGCTCTTCGAAGCGCTACGCCACCGAGCGCGGCAATGAGCGCAGACGCAGACATCGTCGGCTCACGGCATCTCGGATGCGCGCGAACCATCGTGCGCGTGCAGCGGATGATCGGCCGGAAGTCCGCCGCAGTGCGCGCACGTGTGGACGTCGTCGGCGAGGCGGTCGCCACACGGGCAGACCCAACCGATGCGGCGCGCCGGCGAGCCGATAACGAGCGCGTACGGTGCGACGTCCCGGGTTACGACGGCACCCGCGCCGATCATCGCCCACGTGCCGATGCGGACGCCGGGCAAGATCGTCGCGTTGGCCCCGATCGCAGCGCCGTCGCCGATCGCCGTCTCGCCGACGGTCCAGTCCCCGTCGCCCAGCGGCGCAAATGAGGGGCTCGTCGCCCGCGGCCGCAGGTCGTTCGTAACGATCGCATGCGGTCCGATGAAGACGCCGCGCCCGAGCGTTGCTCCATGATACACGCAGGCGTAATTTTGCAGCTTCGAATCGTCGCCGATGCGGACGTCGAAATCGACGAAAGCGCCCTTGCCCACGATGCAACGAGCGCCCACGTGCGCCCGCGTGCGGATATGCGCGTGATGCCAGACGCGCGTCTGCGCACCGATCGCCACGTCGCCCTCCACGAGCGCGCTTTCGTGCACGAACGCGTCGACGGCGATATCGTTATTCGCGCTCACCGCCGCGCCCGCTCAGGCCCGTTGTGCGATGGCGACGCGCGGCATCGCGCGATCGATATACGCGGTCGCCTCTTCAGCGATGCGGAGCGAAGCGAGCGCGATTCCGGGATCGGGCAAGACGCCGCCCCGGACGCCGTTAACGAAGACTTCGAGTTCGCGAGCGAGCGGTTCGCGCTTCGAGACCGGCAGAGCGATCAGCGTACCGGCTTTATATTGATCGACTAATTCTTCGTAATCGCCCGTCGGTTCGAAGTGTTGACCCGGCGCGAACCAGGCTTCCTGCGTGATGTAATCGACGCGGCAGTAGCCGCGCGTACCGGTAATACTCAGTTCCCGTACCTTCACGGGCGTGATCCAATTCGCTTCGATGGAGACGACGCACCCGCCCGCATCGAGCAGGAGCGTCGCAAAATCCAAGCGATCGTCGAGCACCGCCATGCCGCCCTGCGCGCACAATAGATTCAAGCGCGCTCCGGTAATAAAGGCCGCTATATCGATATCGTGCACGCCGATATCGATGAGGACGTTGGCGTCGCGAATCCGCGGCGGGAGAATCCCCACGCGCCGCGCCGACATGCTGATGAGCCGTCCGAGGCTCCCGGCGGCGACGAAATCGCGCACCGTTTCCATCGCGGGATTATAGCGCTCGACGTACCCGACCATCAGCGGCACGCGCGCGTCCGCGCAGCGCGCCAGCAGGCGCTTCGCGGCGTCCATAGATTTCGCGAGCGGCTTTTCGATGAGGAGCGCGATCGAGCCGTCGATGAACGGCTGCGCGACGTCTTCGTGGGCGCTCGTGGGAACGCTGACGATCGCCGCGTCGAGTCCGGCTGCGATCAACGCCTCGGAGTTTTCGAACGTTGGAAAGCCGGCGGTTCGTGCGGCGAACCGGGCGACCGGGAGCGTTTCGGCGACGCCTACCAACTCGACGCCGTCCATCGCACGCAAATTGCGCGCGTGATGGCGACCGATCGACCCGAACCCGACGACGCCGACGCGTACGTCGCGCATCAGACCCGAGCTCCGACGGCTTCGCGCAGCGATCGAACCGTCCAGGCGAGCTGGGTACGATCGAGTCCGGGATGGATCGGCAACGCCAATATCTGCCGCGCTACGCGCTCGGCGACGGGAAAATCGCCCGGGCCGTAACCGTAGCGCGCAAAGAGTGGATGGAGATGCAAGGGCGTCGGATAGTAGATTCCGCTGCCGACATTACGCCCGGCGAGAGCCGCGCGGACCGCGTCCCGATCTGCCCCATTGGGCGTTTGCGCGGCATCGATCAGCAGCGAGTATTGATGGTAGGCGTGGACGGTGTCCGCGGGCACGCTGGGAACGATAACGCCGGGCACGTCCGCGAGGGCTTTATCGTAAAAGGCAGCATTCGCGCGTCTGGCCGCGCCGATTGCCGGCAGACGACCCAGTTGCACGCGGCCGATCGAAGCGGCCAGATCGGTCATCCGGTAGTTATACCCTAGCGACAGGTACTCGTAGCGATCGCCTTGACCGTGATGGCGGAAGCGTCGCGCCGCCGCCGCGATGTCGTCGCGGTCGGTAACGAGCATACCGCCCTCGCCCGTCATCAAGTTCTTAGTTGCGTAGAACGAAAACGATGCCGCATCGCCGAGGGCCCCCGCCGGCCGCCCGCAGCGCCTCGCGCCGATCGATTGACAGGCGTCCTCGACGAAAGCGATGCCGCGGGCGCGCAAGGCCGCCGCACCGCGCGGAGCGAGCGGCAGACCGAAGAGATCGACCAGAACCGCCGCTTTCGTCTTCGCGGTCGCGGCCGCAAGCGCGGCCGACGGATCGACATCGAACGTGCGGGGGTCGATATCGACAAAACGCGGCACGGCGCGCTGCATCAGGATCGGAGTCGCCGTGGCGGCGAAGGTAAAGGGGGTGCACAGCACCTCGTCGCCATCGCCGATACCGAGCGCCTCGAGGGCGGCGTGGTTGGCGGCCGTTCCCGAATTCATCGCGACGGCGTGTGCGACGCCGATCGTTCGCGCGAACTCGCGCTCGAACGCGGCGACTTGGGGCCCCTGAGCTAACTGCCCGGAACGGAGAACGGCCGTTACGGCGGCGATCTCTTCCTCGCCGAGTTGCGGCGCGACCAGCGGTACGTTAACCGGTGCCTCGATCATGAAACGAACGAACCCTTCTTGCCTTTCTTTTACCGTACTTCGGCACGCCGCGAGCCGATAGTAAGGTACAACGGAGCGCGGTCCGCTCTCACAGAAACGCAGCTTGGTGAGAATCGTCTCGGTCGTCGGTGCCCGCCCCGAATTCGTGCAAGTCGCCGTCCTCTCCCGAGCCATCCGCAGGCGCCACGACGAGACGCTGATCCATACGGGTCAGCACTACGATGCGAGAATGTCGGACCGGTTCTTCGAAGACCTGGGCATCCCCGAGCCGGAGATCAATCTCGGCGTCGGATTTCTCGAGCCGAGCGCCCAGACCGCCGAGATCGTGCGCGGGCTCGCGGGCGCCCTGGCACTTCTGGACCCGGATCTGGTGCTCGTGCGGGGCGACACAACGAGTACCCTGGCGGGCGCGCTCGTGGCGAAGCAACGGCTCTTACCGCTCGCGCATATCGAGGCCGGCATGCGCTCGTACGACCGCACGATGCCCGAAGAGATCAACCGGATCGTTACCGACCACATCTCGGACATCGCCCTGGTCACGGACGAAGCCGCCCGCGATCGCTTGCGCTATGAAGGCGTCCGCGAAAACGTTTACGTCTGCGGCGACGTGATGTTCGACATCTTCGCGCGGGCGCGCACGACGGCGCGTGCCTCGCTTTCGACGGCGCTGGTCGCACTCACGAACGAGCCCTACGATCTGCTGACGCTGCATCGTGCGGAAAACACGGACGACGCCGAACGTCTGCGCGCGCTCGTGGCGGGCTTCGCCCGCGCCCCGCGCCGGATCATTTTTCCCGTGCATCCACGTACGGCGGCCCGCCTACACACGTTCGAAATTGCCTTACCGCCTCCGATCAAGCCAATCGATGCGGTCGGATATCGCGAGATGGTCGCCCTCGAGTGCGGCGCGCGCAGCATCTTCACCGATTCGGGCGGCGTGCAACGCGAGGCATACTTCGCGGCTGTCCCGTGCGTTACGCTGCGCGATTCGACCGAATGGACCAATACCGTCGATGCCGGCTGGAATCGATTGGTCGGTGCGGATACGGCGGCCATCGCCGCAGCGCTCGTCGCGGAGCCCGCCCGGCCCGCGCTCCATCCGCCGCTCTTCGGCGACGGCGACGCGGCGGAACGGATCGTCGCGGCGCTCGAATCGCCGGCAACCGCCGAGATCGTCGCGCGAGCGCGCGCTACGCGGCAGCGTCGCTCGCGGTAGCTGCAGTTCTGGCGCGTCGCGGCACGTTCACACGATAGGCCGCCGTCACGAACGCGATGCCGTTGCCCGCGATCAAGACGGCGATGACGTCGCCGAGCGAGCGGTGATGGAGCGAGATGCCCACGATTTCGCCGAGCGCGACGACCGTAAGCGGCACGATGAAATCGAAGCGATGGATACCGATTTTGTAGGCGACGACGACGTTGAGCGCGGCCAGCAGCACCATCGCGAAACCGTAGGAAAAGACGTACGGCGCGGCCGGCGCGAACGAAGCGCCGGCGAGCGCCGTGATGACGAATGCCGGAAAGAAATAGTAGACCACGAGCCCTGCGCCCGCCATCAACACGATCACGGCGAAGGCCTGCACGAAAACGCCGACCGACGATTCGCCGGCCAGCGCCTTACGCGTCGCCTTCGGCAATACGACCATCGGCACGAACCCTACCAAGAAGAAGAGAATCTTCCCCGAAAGGGAGAGCGCTCCGTAGAGGCCGGCCGTGGTCGGATCTGCAAAATGCTTTACGATTAAAACATCGACGTTCGCGACGCTCGTGAGCAGCAAGGTCGCAACGGCGATTCCAGCCGTCGTTTTCGCAAGTCGCCGCAGGTCGATGAAGAGCACCGCGTCCGGAACGCGCCGGAACCGGCGCAACAGTACGACCGCCGTGTATGCTAGGGCCGCGAAACTGCCGGTCGCCCAGCCCGCGAAGGCGCCCACGACGCCGTAACCCGCGTAGACCAGACCGACGCCGACTACCAGCTTGACGAACGACTCCAGGCACAGCGAGAGCGCGAACGCGGTGAAATCTTCGATGCCTTGAAAGACGGCTCGCAGCGCCGGCGTTGCGATACTGATGCCGATCACGGTCGTCGTCAAGATCACGGCCGGAATGCTCGCGATCTTTAGATACGATGCGATCGTCCCTGCACACAGCGCGCCCAAAGCGATCGTGATCGCCGCGGCGATCGATCCGTAGACCGTCAAGCGGCGAACGAGCGCCGCCAGGTGCGCACGATCGTCGGTCGCCCGGAACTCGGCCGCATATTTGACGACGACGGTCGCCACGATCACGGAGAAAACGATGCTGATCATCAGCACCGAGTTGAGCGCGGACAGAACGCCGTACTGTTCGACGCCGACCTTGCGGCTGATCGCAAAGTGATACGCGTAGCCGAAGACGTTGACCAGCGACGTTGCGATGAACACCACGAGGCCGTGACGCAAGAAGTCGCTTCGCGCGAAGCGCCGCACGTTCGTCATGACTTTAGGCAATGGGAGCTTCGCGATTCTCCGGCGGGCTCGGTACGCGACCCTCAAATTTGCGCATGATCAATTTGAACGAGATCGCGAGTTCTTCGACGCCGAGTAGCCGTGCCGCACCGAGAAACACGAACGCCCCGATGCCTACCTGCCAGGCGAGATACCACGCCCGCGCTCCGAACGACGCGGCGACCGGTGCGCCGAGCGAGGCAATCCACAACAGCGCCGCGCCCATCGCGAGCGAACACGCGGCGATGCGCAGCGCGGACCAGACGACGGTCTTCCAATCGAGGCCGTTGACGAGCCGAAAAACCAGTGCGAACAGCATGGCGGCTTGAATCCACTGGCTCACCGAATTCGCCAGCAGGAGGCCGCGTGCGCCGAGCGGGCCGAGCCACATCAGCGAGAGCACGACGTTGAGCACGACCGTGAAGACCGAGATGCCGACGGTCCAGCGGGTTTCTTTACAGGCGAAACCGCAGCGGGTCAAGACGATTGAAGCCGCAAGTCCGACGAGGCCGATGGCCGCAAACGGCAGCAGCCCGGCGCAAAGATCGGTCGCGCTCGCGTGAAACGCTCCTCGCTGGAAGAGGACGGCGACGATCGGGTGACCGAGGACAATGAGTCCGACGACGGATGGTACGGTTATAAAGTTGACCAGACGCAGTCCCATGACGACGCTGCGCTTGATACCGGCCTTGTTAGAACTCGCGAATTGCGATGCGAGCAGCGGGAAGATCACGGTCGCGATCGCGGCGGCGAAAATCTGTTGCGGAAACCCGACCAATTTCGTCGCATAATTCATGCCCGCGATATAACCCGGCGTCAACGTAGAGGCGAAGTGGCGGTCAAAAAAAATTGCGAGCTGTCCGGCGGCCGAGCCGACGACGATCGGCCCGAGCATCAGCCAAATTTTCGTGAGGCCCGGGTGACGTAAATCCATGACTGGGCGGTACATGCGCAGGTGCAGCATGGCGGGCAATTGGACCAGGAGCTGGGCGGTAAGACCGAGGGCCGTGCCGAGCACGAGCGCGTAGATTCCGAGGCGCCGCTCGAACCACAGCACGATCGCGATCGTGACAATATTGATCGCGATGCCTTGAATCGCCGACGACGAAAAACGGTGGCGTGCGTTGAGCATCGCACTGACGACGCCGGCGAGGCTCGTCGCAACCACGCTCGGCATGAGCCAACGCGTCATCTCGATCGTGGTGCGGAGCTGCGCCGGTGGAAAGCCGTGGGCGACGACCGGCACGAACACGGGTGCGAGAAGCCAGCCGGCGAGCGCGAGCAACGTCAGCCCGATTGCGATGACGTTGAAGATCGTGCTTGCCAGGCGCCACGCCGAGTCGTCTTCGCCACGCGCGACGTACTCGGAAAAGACCGGCACGAGCGCGCTCACGAGCGCCCCATTGAAGACGCCGAAGAGAATGGTCGGAATCGTCGCCGCCGCCAGAAAAGCGTCCATCGGAGCCGACGTGCCGTAAAATTTCGCGTTGACGACTTCGCGCCCGAAGCCGAAAATCGCGGACGCGAGCGTCGCCGCCATGACGAGCACCGTCGACCGGGCGAGCGCGACGTAATTGGGCGACGCAATAGGAATCGCCCGTAGGCGCGGGGTCACGAGACGATCGCGCTAATGAGCGCCCTCGCCTCGCAAGACCGCTGGAATCGTCTTAGCGACGATCTGCAGATCGACCAGCGGCGACCACGTTTCGATGTAGCGATTATCCAATTGCATCCACTGGTCGAACGAGAGATTCGACCGTCCGGAAATCTGCCAGAAACACGTGATACCGGGCTTCACGGTCAATCGCCGGCGCGCGTAATCGTCGTAATGCGCGACTTCTTTCGGTAAGGGCGGACGCGGACCGACGAGCGACATCTCGCCACGCAGCACGTTGAAGAAATTGGGAAGTTCGTCGATGCTGGTCCGCCTCAAGAGCTTGCCCAACGGATGCAGGCGCGGATCGTTACGAATCTTCAGTACGGGACCGTCGACTTCGTTGAGCTCGTGCATGTCGTCGTGATAGAGGTGAGCTCCGTCGACCATCGTCCGAAGTTTGCAGAGCTGGAAGCGGCGGCCGTCCTTGCCAATCCGCTCCTGTAAGAAGAACGGCGAACCCGGTGAAACGCACAGGATGCCCACGGCGGCGAGCGCGACGACGGGCGAAGCGATCACGAGCGCGCTGCCGGAAATCGCGATATCCATCGCACGCTTGAGCGCGTGCCACGTCTGCGGGACGACCCGCCGACGCGGAGTGGCAACGAAATGCGGCCGGCGCGATCGGGCGACGAGCGTTTCGGTTTGCGGGGTCACGTCAACTCCACGGACCGGGCCGGGCCCACGACGGTCCCGCGGACATCGCGACGACGTCCGAACTTCGTATCGAAGTCATGTAGATTCACGAAAACGTATCCCGATTCGACGGAGGTATCAAAGCGAACGTACGCGCTAGCGCGTCATCGATGTCGGCGACGCGCCCTCTCGCTGGAACGCCGCGACCACTGAAAATGTCACCGATCTTCGGATAGCTCATACCCAAGCGACGGGGCGTGCGATCACCCGGGCGCCCCATCCGGCGTAAAGGGCGGTGTTTGCGAGCGGTTGCCCATCCGCGCAAATCGACAAAGCCCGCGACGACCGCGGGGGGAAAGCCGTTGGGAGACGTGGGAAACGGAACGTCCGTACCTTCGCCACGAGACGTCTCTGCGAGTCGTGCGAGAACGATGACGATGCATCGCGACATGGGAAAATCGCTTCGAAATCCGCCGTATGAAGCCTCTCGCCAGATTTTGGAGTCCGAAGTCCGTTGTTACCTCGCCTGACCGTCACGTTCGCGACCGCCCTGCTGTTTCTCGCCGTTGCGGGCGTCCGGGCGCCGCTCGCGTTCGCGCAGGCTCCGCCGGGTACGCCGGCGCCGAGCGTCATCGCTACTCCCGCCCTGGTCGAGCCGCTGGCCGTGCCGGCCGTGACGCCTTCGCCCAGCAGCGCGGTTTCCGCGGCGACGTCGCCCGCGCCGACGGGACGCCGGCTCGCAGCGCTAGGTCTCTCGGCCAACCGCATCGCGTTCTATAGCAACCGTTTCATCGTCGGCGCCGACGGCGCGGTGATGGTCACCCTCGGCGACGGGACGCAGGTCAGCGGCGACACGTTCGCCATGGACCTGCGTCTCAATCGCTTCGTCATCGCGGGCGATGTCAAAGTGCGCGCGAACGGTACGGAGTTCGCCGGCGCGGCTTTCGCCGAGTATCTGGATTTCGACCGCGCGTATTTCGTCCCCGTGACGACCGAGCCCGATCGTTGGACGTTCGCGGCGGGCGACTACACGCATCCGCTGCTCGGACGCGAGATGCCGGGCGACACGTTTTACCTGCCGGACCTCGCGGGCGAACGCGTCTTCTTAACGGCCAAACATGCCACGATCGATCCGAAACAGAGCGTCCGCTTTACTCCGGCGTCGCTCAACTTCGGCCTAACGAGCGTGCCATTTCCATCGTACTTCCTAACCTTCTCCCCGAATCCGAATTTCGCGCAGAACGCGCTCCCCGGTGCGTACGTCGACGGACCGCTCGATTTTGCCGGCGGCGCACACGCGCTGTCCTCGCTGCATCTGCGCTTCGATCCCGTCAACCGAGTCTTTCCGGCCTTCGAACAGCACCAAGTCAGCGACAAGAGCTACTTCGTGTTCTCCGTGAACCCGCTCACCCGGCCGCTCAAACAGTACAACTTCCTCGCCTCCGACCGCATCTCGCCGGGCATACAAGTGCAAGTCGCGCTTCAGGAGACGGCCTTCCAGCATGCGTTCTCGCGGCCGCTTTCCGCAACGGCCTTCGCCGCACTGCAGATCACTGCCAGCCTGCCGCACTCGTACCTGCAGTACAATTCGCAGAACTATTACGACAGCTTACTGGCGCCTCCCAAAGAGTTTGCCGACTCGACGATCTATGGCCGCGTTTTCTATTACGGCGATCCGACCCATCCGTACATTGGCGATCACCCGTCGCAGCAGCAGTTGGCCTGGATCGGGTTCCGCCATCCGCTCGCTAAACTACCGTTTACGTTCCAGCTTCGCTCGTCCATCGGAGCCGCCAGAAACACCATTACGCCAGTGGCAAACTTTCGGGGCGCCCCGTATACGTCGCTCGTTTCGAAAGCCGTCGGCCTCAACATCGCGAGCAAGTCGTTCGTCATTCTCCCCGACCGAAAGCACCGGGGTCGCGATCTCTACGTGACGGCAGCCGCAGACAAGCAGCGCCAATATTCGTCGCTGCCGCACTATATCGACACTCAGATCGAGACGGCGGCCGTGACGAAGATATTCGATCCGCGCAGGCTGTCGTTCGTCACGTCGTACACGATCGCGAACATCGGCGATTTCTTCGGCGCACAACAACCGTACGCATACGGGGTCGCAACCGCGTACAATCCGTATACCGGTGAGGCGTTTCCCGGATATCGGGCGTTTCGCGGGTTCAGCACGCTGCATGCCCTGGTGGAGCAGTTCGTCTTCACGCCGACGCAACTGATGACGCTCAACGTCGTCATGCGCGAGAGCCACGATTTTCCCCGCGCCATACCGGGAGCGCCCACGGCGATCGCCAACTCCATTACGTTCTCGAACTTCGGAGCGGCGCCGTACCAAGCCGATCTCGACTTGCGTTATCGTGTTACGCGCCAGCTCACGATCGACGTCGGCCGATCCTACTTCTTCAACTTCGGAGGTTACGAACGCTGGAGCCCGCGCTTCTCGTTCGCACTCACCAGATGACATCGCACCGTTATCGCTTCGCCGCAGCGGCGATCGTCCTAGCAGCGCTGATCAGTGCTTCCAATTCGGCGTTTACAAACGTCGCCGGGGCGGCGGTTCGGACGCCGTCGGCCGCCGCAAGCGGACAAACGCCGCCACCGCTGAGCGCCACCGCAACGCCCGCCCACGCCGGTACGCTCGTAAAATTCTCCGGACAGTTGCTCGATAACCGCGCCGGTTTCGTGTTCTTCACCACGGGCGACGGGTTTCGGCTCGATCCCAACGTGAAGATCGACGACGCGAAGACGGGCGGTCCGACCTCGCTCGCGCCATCGACGCGCACGTATGCCCGGGCGACCTTAGACTCGGCCTCGGGTCAGGTCGTCGAACTGTCGCTGGCAACTCGCAAGCTGCCCGACGAAGCGCGCTACGAAGATATCAAGCGCTTCGCAATCGCACTGTCCACGCCGGCCCCCAATCCCGATCTGCGCGGCGGCGGGGAGGGTCTCAACGGTAAAGCGGTGCTGGTCACGTTCACGGTCGAAGTTCCCTCGAAAACGGCCTTCGCGGATGCCGTCTACGTTGCGACCGATACGAGCGGCTGGAGCGCGACCGCGATCCGCATGAACCGCCTGGACGCCCTGCATTACCGCGTCTCGCGACCGTTCAGTTCTGGCACGCGCTTCCTTTACCGCTACACGCGCGGATCGTGGCGCTCGGCGGAACGCGGTCAGAACGGACTCGAAGTCTCGCCGCGGCCTTTCCTCGTCGTTAACGCCGACGTAAAATCTAAGAACGACATCGTTTACAGCTGGGGCGATTCGGATCAGTTCGCGCCGGATCTGGGTTCGTCGATTCCGACCCCGTTCAACCCGGTCCCCTTCGTCCTGCCGCCGACGAAACCGAAGCCCTAGGGTGCGCCTCGGCCGGTTCGTCGCCATGTCGGTGGCAGCGCTCGCCGCAAACGCGGCCGCTGCCGGCGCGCGCGACTCCGGCTCGCGGGTCGACATCCGCGGCGATGCTGTGGGTTTCTTCCCCTATTCGAATCAGACGCTGGTCGCCGCCGACGGTCACGTCGTCGTACGCGTCGGAAGGCGCACGATTCAAGCGAACGCGCTCCGTTACGACGTATCGGCCAATCGATTGACGGCGTCGGGCGACGTGCACGTCAGGGGCCGCGGGGACGAACTCCGAGGCGCGGCGTACCGGCTCGAGCTCGATTCGGATCGTGCTTATTTTTTACGCGTCGACCCGTTGCCCGCGACGTTCACCTTGCACGCGGACGACCTGCAGGCGGCCGTCGAGGGGCCGGTACCGCCTGATACCTTCGCCGAGGTCGATCTCGACGGTCAACGACCGTATATCCGCTCCCGCCACGCCATTGTCGTTCCGTCCGGAAGCGTTCGTATGACTCCCGCCGAATTTCCAACTAGCGCGGGGCCGGCCTTTTCCGTACCGACGTATCTCTACACGCTCGTAACCAATCAAAATATCGCGCAGAGCGCGGGTCCCGGCGCATCCTTCGATCAGCCGTACAACCTTTTCGGCTCGACGAACTCGCTGACGGCGGCGCACGTTCGCTACGAATCGCAAAGCGGCGTCACGCTCGCCGTCGATACGCGGCTCGTCGATCGCACGCGGGCATACGCGGTAACGTCGTTCCTGCCGCTACGCAACCGGCGCGCCGATTTGGTGGCGTATCAGCAGTTGCGCCCGGGCTTACAGCAGACCCTCGGCGCGACCCACACGTTCGCGAATTATCCGGCGACGCTGTTTTCGTACCGCTTGCAGGGAACCGGACGATTTTCCATCGCCTCGTTGAGCGCGAATCAATACAACACCACCAACGGCGTCGAACTCGGGCTGAGCACCATCCCGCACGATGTCGGCCGCTACTTCAGTTATCAGGTGCACAGCGCGTACGGTTACGATCACGATTTGTTCGGCTATCCGTACGCGAACGATTACCATCGGTCGCTCGGCGGCTACGTCATCCCGCCCGGCGTGACGCTCGCCGGAACGAATCTGAGCGCCCGTTACGATTACAATCTGACCGCCTACGATTACCCTCACCAATCGTCGACCGGAACCCTCACGCTTTCGGGCGGACGCAGGTTCCCGCGCGGCGTCGGCCTCTACGCGAGCGCGGCCTTCGCACAGAACGCGAACCGCTATCGCGACGCGGCGACCGCAGCGCGGGCCTTGCAGTTGCCCGATCGAAACCGGCCGTACTTTTCGCCCGACGGAACGCCGTTTCCGGGATATTTCGCATTCGCCGGCCTCAACACGTATCGTACGTATCAATTGCAAACGACGTTTTCCGGCCGCTCCAACGAAGATCGCACGCAGCTGACCCTGACGCACACGCGCGACTTCCCGCAATCTTTCGGCTACGGACGTGCGCCGCTCACCGCCGGAATCGATTTCACGCGGCGTTTGACGCGCACGATCCGCGTCGAAATCGGCCGTTCGTATACGTTCGGCTGGAGTGGCCGCTACCTCTCGCCGCAGTACACCTTCGCCATCTCGCCGTGAAGCGTCGCGTGCTCGCGTTCGCCGTTGCACTGGGTGCGCCGCTCATAACGCCGTTCGGTGGCGCGACGCTCGCGCAAAGCGAGTTGCACGCCCGCGGTCAAGTCCTCGCGATCGGCACGCGCTACCTCGTGTTCGCAACCGGTGACGCGCTCCGGTTGCGCCCCGGCACCGTGGTTCCCAAAGGTACGACGCTCGGCAGCGTCGTGCTGGTGACGCTCGATCCGCTCGCTCACGACGTAAGCGCGATCGCTCTGGAAGGCGCGCCGGTTGCGGGCGAGATCGCGATCGCGCAGGTGCCGCGCGAATTCGTCGTCGCCGCGCCCAGGAGCGCGCGTCCGATCGTCTCCGAAGCCGCTGCCCCATCCGCCACCGCCGCCGCGCGTGCGGGCTCGGATGCAGCGTCACCGACGGTGATGCTCGTCGTAACGGTGCCGACGAACACGCCGCCGACCGACGACGTGTACGTCGCGACCGATCGCAGTAACTACGGTCCCTCCGAGATTCGCATGCAGCGCATCGATTCGCGCCGCTTCACCGCCGCGGTCGCGTTCGACGTCAACGGCAGAGTGAAATATCAGTACACGCGCGGCAGCTACGCGACCGTGGAACGCGATCGGTCCGGCGGCATCGTGGAACCGCACGCCGTCGCTCGGCCGACGCAAAAGATCGAAGATTCCGTCACGCGCTGGGCGGATTTGAACTAACGATTTTGTGCGCGACGCAGGCTGCGCCGAAACCATTATCGATGTTGACGACGCTGATCCCGGGCGCACACGAGTTGAGCATGGCGAGCAAGGCGGCGAGTCCGCCGAAAGAGGCTCCGTAGCCAATCGACGTCGGCACGGCAACGACGGGCGGCCGCACGAGTCCCGCGATAACCGAGGGCAACGCGCCTTCCATGCCCGCGACGACAACGAGCACCCGGCAGGCATCGAGTGCGTCGCGCGAATCGAGCGTACGATGGAGGCCGGCGACGCCGACGTCGTAGCGCTCGACGACGTCGTGTCCCAAGGCATCGAGCGTTCGTGCTGCTTCTTCGGCGACGGGCAGATCGGAGGTTCCGGCGCAGGCGACGCCTATCCGTTGGCCGGTGCGCGGCAGTGAGCCGCAGCGCAGGATCTTCGCGGTCTCGAAATAGCGTGCGTCGGGGAGCGTCGCCGCGAGTGCCTCCCCGTCGATGCGCTCCACCCGCGTTGCCAGCGCGAAACCCGCGACGGCATGCAGTTCCCGCGCGATGCGCTCGATCTGCTCGCGCGTCTTCGAAGCTGCGTAGATGACTTCGGGGACGTTGGTACGCGCCAGCCGCGCGTGATCGACGCGAACGTCGCTCATCGGAACGTCATCGAAACGGCGCTTTTCGCCGTCGCACCGCCGCCCGCCGTCGCCGTCACCTCGAGCGCATACGTTCCGTGGAAGACCGCCGGCACGTTCGCCGGGACCGTGAAATTCAGCGCGAATCGACCCGGACCGAGCTTCTGCAATGGTAAGGTATACGCGGACACGTGGGCCGTCACGGTCACGATATCGGGCGTCGTTCGAACGTTCCAAACGACGTTATCGCCGGCATGCACGACGCTCGGCGACATGCGTACCGACAGTATCTGCGTAGCTCTGAACGTCGCTAGGGCGGACGCCGCCGGCGCGGACAGTCTCGCCTGGGGGGTCGTCGCCGTCGATCGATGCATCTGCGTTCTCGCACAGCCGGCCACGCTCGCCGCCAACCACAAGAAGACAAGGGCTCGTTTCCAGCTGGTGGAACCGCCGACGGGTGGCATACCCGCCGATCGACTTGCGACGTTTGCGCGTGACCTCACTGGACGCTCGCCCTTCTAAGGTTCAGAGTTCCGATAGCGGCCGAACGGTCCCCGTCGATGCATCGTTTCGGACGTGGTTCGACGCTCTTCCGAACATCCTGGCCGGCGGCAGTCTGCGCGAACTCGTAAGCCGCACGGCGGCCGCGATCTGCGGCGGCCGGCCCGTGCTCGTCGGGATCGGCGGGCACGTCATCAAAGTCGGACTCGCAGGGATGCTGTGCGATCTGATTCGCGACGGCCTGGTCGCGGCGATCGCCTCCAACGGCTCGGTGACCATTCACGATACCGAACTCGCTCTCGTCGGAAAGACCTCCGAAGACGTCGATATCGCGCTGACGGACGGCTCCTTCGGAATGTCCGCAGAGACGGCCGAATTCGTTCTCGGTGCGATCGCGCGCGGACGTCGCTGCGGGATCGGCCGGGCGCTGGGCGATGCCTTGCTCGCCGCGGATGCCCCCAATGCCGCGAGCTCCGTACTCGCGACCTGTGCCCAGCGAAACGTTCCGATGTGCGTGAGCGTCGCGATCGGAACCGACATCGTGCACGCCCACCCACAAGCGGACGGTGCGGCGCTCGGAGAAGCGGCGCTACTCGATTTTCGCACGTTGTGCTCGGTCGTGGCGGACCTGCTCGACGGCGGCGTATACTTGAATTTCGGCTCGGCGGTGCTATTGCCCGAGGCGTTTCTCAAAGCGGTCAGCGTCGCCCGCAATCTCGGAGCCCGCGGCGATTGTACGACCGCCGATTTCGACTTCGTGCGTCAATATCGTCCCCAAACCAACGTCGTTCGGCGGCCGCACCTCGGTACGAACGGCCGCGGGTTCGCGTTTACCGGACACCACGAATTGCTCTTTCCGCTGTTCTGGCAAGCCGTCCGTACGGAGCTCGCATGAGTCTCATCAGCGTGGTCGTCCCGCTTTACAATGAAGAAGGCAACGTCGCCGAGCTGATGCGCCGCATCACGGCAATCATGCAGCGCGTCTGCCGGACCGACGCCTACGAGATCGTGGCGGTCAACGACGGGTCGCGCGACGGGACGCTCCTGGCCCTGCGCCGCGCTCGCGCGTTCGAGCCGCACCTAGTCGTGGTGGATCTCTCGCGAAATTTCGGTCACCAGATCGCAGCGACGGCCGGCCTCGATACGGCGCGCGGGGACGCCGTCGTGCTCATGGACGGCGATCTGCAAGACCCGCCCGAACTCATCGAAGCGTTTCTCGAAAAATGGCGCGATGGCTACGACGTCGTCTACGCGACGCGAAAAACGCGCAAAGGCGAAAGCTTCTTCAAGCTTCAAACCGCGAAGCTGTTCTACCGCACCATCCGGCGCTTGACGAACGTGTCGATTCCGGTCGATACCGGCGACTTTCGTCTGATGAGCCGCCGCGTCGTCGATGCGCTGGGGCAAACGCGCGAGAAACACCGGTTCCTGCGCGGGCTGGTGAGCTGGGTCGGCTTCAAGCAGACGGGGGTCCAGTACGAGCGCGACGCGCGCACGTCGGGCGAAACGAAATACCCGTTTTCGAAAATGCTCAAGTTCGCGATCGACGGCATCACGTCGTTCTCCGAAATTCCGCTGCGTCTCGCGACCTATCTCGGCTTCGTCGTCAGCATCGTCGCGTTTTGCTATGTGGCCGTGGTGCTCGTACTCAAATTGCTCGGGCTCAACGAGCCGGGCTACACGTCGATGATGAGCGTTATTCTTTTCCTCGGCGGCGTTCAACTCGTGACCATCGGTATCGCGGGCGAATACCTCGGCCGCATCTACGACCAAGTCAAAGCGCGCCCGCTCTACCTGCTCTCGAGCGTCGAACGCGCCGAACCCGGACCCTCGCGTGCGCCCGCACCGCTTTACGCCGACGCCGGGCGAAGCGTGGAGAGCGCGCCGATCTCGCCGTAAACCAGCGGGCATCGCTTCGCCCGTCATCGCTCCGCCACGCCCCTGGGATTCGCACGTTACCGCACGAAGGCCGCGGAGTGAGCGCGCGTCGATTCGCCAGCCTCGCGCTCGTGACGAGTCCGCTCGCCGCGAGCGCCTATGGCGCCGCAACGCTTGCCCGGCAGCATCCCGCCCGGCTCGCGGCCGACTTCGCCCAGCCCCTCGTCGTCGTCACGGCGTGGGGCGCGTACGGCACGGCGGCATTCGCTTGGCTTGCGGGCGGGATCGGCGCGTGCGCCGTTTTGCTCGGCTTTGCGCTGGCGCGGGTCGCCCGCGAGCCGCTGCCGATCGACCGCTACGCGATCTTTACCGGCGCGGCCCTGGGCCTGCTCGCGGCGGCGGCCTGGCCCTTCGTGTTTTCGAGCGACGCCTACGCCTATGCCGCTTACGGCGCGCTGGCGGAGCACGGTTATAGCCCGTACATTCTGCCGCCGGCGACGCTGCACGACGCGTTCCTCGACGCGGCCCGCTGGCAATGGCATGGCCCGATTCCGGTCGATATTTACGGTCCCGGTATGCTTGCGATTTCCCGCACCGCCGTACGCCTCGGGCACGGGCGGGGCGTCGCAGCAACGCTCGGGACGCTGCGCCTGTGGGCGGGCTGCGCCTTTATCGCGAGCGTCGTCGGGCTCGACGTCGCCCTCGCAGCCGTAGCGCCGCGCCGGCGCTCCCTGGCGCTGGCTGCCTACGCCCTGAATCCGGTCGTCATCTGGGGAACCGCCGAAGGCCATAACGATGCCTTCGTGGCGCTGGGACTGGCCGCCGCAGCGGCGGCCGCGCGGTTCGGACGAGTGCGCGCCGGCGGGTTGCTGGCCGGGCTTTTGCTCCTTTTCAAAGCGACGGGGGGGGCGCTCGGGCTCGGATACGCGCTGGAGGCGCTTCGAGTACGAGGCGGCCGCGGTCGTTCCGGCGCGGCTGCGACGCTCGCCGGGCTCGCGCTCGCGGCCGCCTTTGCCGTTCCCCCGCTCGTGGCAGCGCTGGGTACGGTTCGCGCAAGCGGGCGCTATGCACCGGCCGTGTCCGCCGGCAGCCTGTTCGGCTTGGGACCTGCGCTCGCTGTGGCCGCCGCCGCATTCCTGCGCGGGGCGCGCCACCTCGTTCGCGGCGACCGGCGTGGGTATGCGTGGTTCGGAATCGCCGCGCTGCTGGCGCTGCCCAACGTCTACCCGTGGTACGCGCTGTGGATCGTGCCATGCACGCTGGCCGCCGCCGGCGGCCCGGCAGCGATCGGGCTCTGGGCCGCGACGATCTCGAGCCTCGTGCGTTATCTACCCGACGCTTCGGGCACGTTGTCCGGGCACGCGGCGCAACTCGCCGCAGCCGTCGCCCTCGCTCCCCTCACCTTCGCCCTTGCCGAAGTTTGGCCGCACCCTCGGCCCAAGAAAGTATCAGCATCGACGTGATCGCCGCCTCCGTTTTGTTTTTGGCTCTCGCCACTCCGCACGAGCATCACCCTGCGAAAAACGTCGCCCAGGCAACGCCGGCCGCGAGCGGTTCGCCGAGCGAAAGCTCCGTCGCAACCCCGACTGCGGGCGGGCAGCGTACCGTGCCGGCGACAACGCCGGCGACGGCGTCACCGTACGGTTATCGTTTCGTACCGCGCCAGCCGAGCCGGCTCGAAGCCGGGCAGCCGCAGATTTTCGCGGTCTATATCAACGATAAGAAACTGCGCTCGCACGGCGCCATTCGGATCAAAGTCGAAACGAGCACGAACGTCGTCAAGGTCGTGAGCCGCAGCGCCGGCCGCGAAGGCATCATTCCCTTGATCGCCGCGGGTGATTTCGAAGCGACGAGCGTGCTGCCAAAAATCCCGTTCATCGCCGCCGGCATGAGCGTCGATCTCGAATTCGTCGCGACCGGTCCCGACGGACGTAAAACGACCGTGCGCGTTCCGGTCCAGCTGAATTGATGGTGGGAACGATGTTTGGCCCGGCGCTCGTTGCGGCCGCCGTCGTCGTTGCGGCCGCCACGGCGGTTCCAGTAGAGGCTCCGCCCGCGGCTTCGCCCGCAAAACCCACGGCAGTCGCGACCCCGACGTACGGCTTCGTGTACAAAGCCACTCCCTCGCCCGACGTCACGCCCTTTCCCGGGCCTAACCCTCCGGCAATTTCGGAGATCGATCTCAGCGGCGCGACGCTGGTCACGCCCGGAACGATTCGCGTTCGCGTGCTCACGAGCGACGCGGTGGTCTCGGTCGCCGCCGAAACCTTCGGTTCTTCGATCGCGATCGCGCGTTCGGCGCCCGGCATCTTCACGCTCGAAGGGTACGTCCCGGCGGTCCCAGCCGCGTTTAAAAACCGGCAGTACGACGTCACGTTTACGGCAAGTTCCGCCGACGGCCGCACCGCGCGCGTCGTCCTACCGCTCTTGCTGAAGTAAGCGATGCAACCTCGGTCGGCCGTCTCCGGTCGAACTCGAGGCGCCGCTTCCACTTCGACCTGAGGCTCTTATCGCAACGCTCGCCCCATCGCTCGTTCGTGCCCTGCCGAGTTCGAGCCGCCCCCTAGCCGGACTGCTCGAACGCTTGCGCACGCATCGGGACGCGTTCGCCTTGCACGAAACGACGCAAGCGGCGCGCCCCTATCTCATCGCCGGGATATTTCGCGCGCTACGCGCGCCGCTATTCGTCGTTGTTCCCACCGCCGATATCGCGGAGCGGACGTTCGCCGATCTGACGTATTATCTAGGCGGCGGCACGGGCGCGGATGCCGCCGCGTCTCGCGACGTAACGCTCGTGCGGCCACGCGAAGAAAGTGTCGGCGTGATCGAATCGCCTTCCGAGCGCAGCGCGCGCATGACGCTCTTTGCGGATCTGGTCGCGAAGCGGCCAGCGATCGTGGTAGCACCCGTCGCGGCGCTACGGCAATACGTCATGCCGCGTGCGATCTTCGAAGCCCGCTCGTTCGGCGTCGCCGCCGGCGACGATATCGGTTTCGACGAATTGCAAGAGCGGCTCTTCGATATCGGATACCATCGGACCGACGTCGTCGCGGCGGCGGGCGAATTTGCCGTCCGCGGCGGGATCGTCGATTGCTGGGCGGCGACGGCCGCGACGCCCGTCCGCATCGAATTTTTCGGCGACGAGGTGGAATCGATCCGCAATTTCGATCTCGTGTCGCAGCGCAGCAGCGAGGCGCTCGAACGGCTCGAGGTGGTACCGTGGAGCGAGATTCCACGCGACGAAGATGTACGTGAGCGCGTGCTCGCCCGCGTCACCGGCACCGCCGCGACGATTTCGGCCGCACGCGCGTACATCGCCAGCGGCGGCGAACTGCCGGAAACGTGGCTGCCCTTGGCTTACGACGAACGCGAAACGCTGCTCGATTATTTTTCAAACGACGGCACCGTCGTGCTCGAAGAGCCGGCGATGCTTGCGACGATCGAGCGCGGCCTCGAGGACGAGCGCGCCCGCGAAGATCACGTGTTGCTGGCAGCGATCGAATCGGGCGAACTCGCCGTCGACGAGTCGGCAGTCGGCGAGGCGCTCCTGGCGGACGTCGTCGCACCGCATCCGACGCTCGCCATGCTCGCCACTACGCTCGCGGCGCGGCGGGCGCTGGTCATGCCGGGCGCGATCGAAGCGGAACCGACACCGTGGTTGCCACGGACCCTCGAGACCTTCGTGCTCGAGACACGTCCCGTCGAGCACTTCAATCGCCAGTTGACGATGTTTCTCGATCAGGTCAAAGCCTGGGTCGGCGCGGGCGAAACCGTCGCGTGCGTCGCATCGGGCGCTTCGCGTCTTTCCGAAATGCTACGGGCGGCCAATCTCACGGTCGAACGCAGCGCCACGATGCTGCACCTGCGCGAAAACGGCGTCGCCTCGTTCGTCGGGGGCGCGCCCGGTATGACACGTGGCGGCGTCGTTTTCGTCGATCAAGGCAACATCGAAGCGGGCTTTGCGATTCCGGGCCTACGCCTGCACGTACTCGGCGACCGCGAGATCTACGGTCAACCGCCCAAGCGCGTCAAACTGCGCGCCATCAAAGAGGGCGTGCCCGTTACGCTCGGCGACCTCAAAGTCGGCGACTACGTCGTTCATGCCGTTCATGGCATCGGGCAATATCTGGGTCTGCGTACGGAGAAGATTCTCGGCGCGACGCAAGATTATCTGGATTTGCGGTATGCCGGAACGGATCGCATGCTGGTGCCGGTCACGCAGATGCATCAAGTCACAAAGTACGGTGCGAACGAAAGTTCGGCACCGAAGCTTTCGAAGATGGGCGGCGCCGATTGGGCGCGCGCCAAGACCCGTGTTTCGGAAAGTCTGGCGAAGATCGCCGACGGTCTCGTCGGGCTCTATGCGGAAAGGGAAATTGCGCCCGGGCACGCGTTCGGTCCCGATACGCCGTGGCAAGCGGAACTCGAGGAAGCGTTTCCGTACGAGACGACGCCCGATCAGCAAAAAGCGATCGACGACGCGAAAGCCGACATGGAACGCACGCGGCCGATGGATCGGGTCGTTTGCGGCGACGTGGGCTACGGCAAGACGGAAGTCGCCGTCCGCGCGACCTTCAAAGCGATCGCCGATAAACGTCAAGTCGCGGTGCTCGTGCCGACGACGCTGCTCGCGGCGCAACATCACCGAACGTTCGCGGCACGCTTCGCAAGCTTTCCCGTGCGCATCGAAGAGCTGTCGCGTTTCAAGAGCAAAAAAGAACAACAGCAAACGCTCCAAGATCTCGCCGACGGTAAAGTCGACGTCGTGGTGGGAACGCACCGCTTGTTACAAAAGGACGTCGTCTTCAAAGACCTCGGCCTCATCGTCGTCGATGAAGAGCAGCGTTTCGGCGTCATGCACAAGGAACGCTTGAAGCAGATGAAGGCGTCCGTCGACGTGCTGACGCTTTCGGCGACGCCGATTCCGCGCACGCTGCACATGTCGCTGCTGGGCGTGCGGGATCTCTCGCTGATTCAAACGGCGCCGAAGAACCGCATGTCGATCAAGACGGTGGTCGTGCCCGCCTCCGACGTCATCGTTGCGAAAGCGATCGTACACGAGCTCGACCGGGGCGGCCAAGTGTACTATTTGCACAATCGTGTCGAATCGATTTACGGCGTCGCGCGAGCGCTCGAGAAGCTCGTTCCCAAAGCGCGGGTTGCCGTGGGGCACGGCCAGATGGGCGAGAGCCAACTCGAGCCCGTGATGGCGAAATTTGTCGACGGCGAGATCGATATTCTCGTGGCGACGACGATCATCGAAAACGGTATCGATATTCCCAACGTCAATACGATCATCGTCAACGACGCCGATCGCTTCGGGCTCGCGCAGCTCTATCAGCTGCGCGGCCGCGTCGGACGCTCGAACCATCAAGCCTACGCGTTTCTCCTCTACCAGGCACACAAAGCGCTCAGCGAAGATGCGAAGGCGCGACTCGAAGCGATTCGCGAATTCGCGCACCTCGGCAGCGGCCTACAAGTCGCGATGCGCGATCTCGAGATTCGCGGCGCGGGCAATCTGCTGGGCGCGGCCCAATCGGGTTTTATCGGGGCGGTCGGTTTCGAGACGTATTGCGAATTGCTGGCCGAAGCAATCGCGGCCCGCAAAGGTTCGCACGAAGGCATGGTCGAGAAGCGCGAAGCCGTCATCGACGTCAAGCTCGACGCCTACATTCCCAACGACTACATCCCCCAAGTTTCGCAGAAGATCGCGGCGTACCAGCAGCTCGCGAACGCCCGCAGCGAAGCGGCGGTCGACGAAATCGCCGAAGGCCTGCGCGATCGCTTTGGGACCTTACCGCCGGCGCTCTCTAATCTGGTCGAGGTGACGAAATTGCGCACGCAGGCTCTCGAAAAGCGCGTTACGCGCGTGATCATCGATTCGACGCGTCTCACGCTCGGCGTGGGAAGCGGCTTCAGTTTGGCAGCGACGACGGTTCCCCGTTTGCAATCTCTAACGAAGAATCGCTTCCGCTTCGGCGAGGGCAAGATCACGATCGATCTGCCCGATCGCAAGCCGGTCGAACACCTACCGCTGCTACGCGCACTGCTCGAAGCGCTGTAAACGCGGGGCCGGCCGCCGGCGCGGCCCCTTGCGCGCCATGAGCGATCGATCGTGCGTAAAGCGATCGACGTGAGCTGCACCTGGACTGCGGCGTCGATCTCAAAAGCGGGCGCGACCCGCGGTAGCCACAGCGGCTAGAGATCATTTCGCGGAATGTTCATCCCGGAATTCCCCCCCTCAAATCGAAACGATTTCTTCCGCCCATCGTGGCAACTGCGCATTGCTCGCCGCCGTACTCGTGGGAATACCGCTGCGCAAAGCGTTGGCTACTGCTATGTTAGCCGGCACGACTGGGGGCGGTATCTACCGTGTAGCAGCTGGGTTAACCAACGCCCGGAGAACGGAGAACGAGCTATTCTCGGATATAGCCGACGCCACCGGGACCGGAGCACTGTCGGCTCCGTTCATCGGAAGAGCATCCAAGGTGCTGGTCTTAGCGCTAGCACGGTCGATACAGCAACCAACAAAATTTCAGGGGTTGCACCGATAATTTGCGGATTAGGAATACATCGCTCATAGGTAAGCCTGAAGTCGTCTTATCACAAATGATGGGAACGGTGGTCGGTGTCAGGCTATCTGTCTCAACATAACATTCCTCGCGTGGGGGTGCGTTCAACCACACGTACGAGAGCGATCCTCTGCCGGGGCTTTTTGGAACTCAGTCCTACATTGACGGGTTCACCAACATGTGCGCATTTTCGAACGGCGGCGTGTTCTATTGCTATAGGCACAGCTTTAAAGCGTTTGAGAGGTACTGATGCATGAATTACTGTTGTGGCTCTGGCTAATGGCCGCGCGTTCTCCAGCCGCCCTTTCCTACCGGCGTGGGCCTTCGTTCCGTTCATGCGACGGAGCCTCCAAAAATTGCGCCGACGCCGAGACTGGCGCTCCGCGGCACGAATATAATGGGTCTTGCATACCCCTCGGCGTTGCTGATCGCGTTACTTACTGACGGCAGCTATCTCGCCTTAATCGGCTATTGTCCGCTTTGTGTTGGATTAGTGCTGTTTTGTTGGTAATGGTAGGGGCGAGATACCAGCGAAGCGACGTACGAAACAAGACTCGTCGTTCCCATCGGACGAGCGATATGGCCTCCAATCGACGTCACGGGATATGATGCAGTTCGGTTCGAGTAAAGGTTAGAAAGACGACGGGTTCCGCCTAGTTGGAATCGAGCGGAGGGGAGCGGAGCGTGGCGAGGCGCGTAGTTCGAGGGAAGAGGGACAGAGTGATCACCGCGATGCACGCGATTTTTTACACCAAGCACTCCAAGGAGATGTATGACTTTCTCAAGGACGTGCTCGACCTGCACTACGTCGACGCCGGCAACGGGCGGCTCTTCTTCGCCGCACCGCCGACCGAACTCGCCGTCCATGAGACGGAAGACGTCCCAGAACACGAACTGTGGCTGATTTGCGACGATATCGCCGCGACGGTACAGCAGCTCGAGAAAAAGGAAATCCAAACTACACCGGTGGCCGACCGCGGCTGGGGTTTAGTGACGACGCTCGAACTCCCCGGTGGCGACAAGCTCGGCCTCTACGAAGCAAAGCACCTCTCGCCGCTCACGTAACTCGTGCTCGGGTGAGCCATCGCACCGTGTCGGAGTATCTCGGCGAAACTTTCACGGATTAAGTGGCGCTTGACGGCCTAGGCGTCTCCGCTGACTTCCGCGGCAAATTGCGAGCGACGATAACGGCGTGGCCGGAACGGCGGAGCGGCCCGCACCTCGTCGACGGTGAAACTCGATGTCGGCGCGCAGCTCACCGCAGCGCGTACCGTCCGCACGAACCTAACACGTCTACGGTGTTTCCTTTCGGTGTCGCGGGCTATCGGCTCCCGGCCGGGACGATTTCGTTCGCAAGCCGATCGGCATGGTACACCTCACGCAGCCCCGCGAGCAGCGCGCGGCTGTCGACGGCGACGGCACGGTTGGCTTTTAGATCGTAACCAAAGGAGCCACCGAGTGAAAAGATGTTGCCGTCGAAGATCAAGCCGACCACTTCCCCGTCCCGATTGACCAGCGGGCTTCCCGAATTGCCGCCGATGATGTCGTTGGTCGTCGAGAGATTCATCGGCGTGTTCGGATCGATCGTCCCTCTTGCGGCGAGCCACGACGGCGGTAGCACGTAGGGCTGGCTGCCCGTGGCGCGAGCATACAGCCCGCCGATCGTCGTATACGGCGGCACACGGTTGCCGTTGGCGTCGGTAAAACCCGCGACCGTACCGTAGCTCAGGCGCAAAGTAAAGGTCGCATCGGGATCGACGGAGGTCCCCGTTACCGCAAAGCGCGCCTTCGCGATGTCTTCGCTCGCTTTAGCAACCGGCGCCTGCACTTCGTCCTCCCACATCTTGCGCACGGAGCGAATCTCGGGATCGAGGCTCGCCATCAAGCGAATGACCGGGTCGGTGGAGGCATCGATCGCCGCCTGACCACCGTCGTAGAGCGCCTTGCGAACGGCGGGATCGCCGAGCTTCGTGCCGGCGATGATATCGTGCGCCCAGGCCGCCGGTGATTTCGTGCCCAGCAACTTTTTGATGAAGGGATCGTCCGTCCCTAAATCTTCGCGCGCCTTTTTCGCGAAAAAAGCGAGCTGCAATTCATCGGGGCCGGCATACGTTGGAATCGGCGCGAGCAGCTGCTGCGGCAGCGTAACGAGGCGCGCGTCGCTATATTCGGGCAAGCGGGTTGCTGACGGTTTTGCCTTTTCGGCCGGCAGCTGGACGAGTTCGAGCGCCCAACGCGTGAGGAGCAAACGCGGTCCGTTCGCGATGTAGTTATAGCGATTCGCCAGCCGGTCGGCGATCGTTTCGGCGCGCGCGATCGCCGCATAATCGGCGTCGATCCGCTTCGCCAGCGCCGGGTTTTTGGCGAAGCCGCGGCGCAAGGCCGATTCCTCCGCCACTTTCGTTGCGAAAAAAGCGGGATCGAGCAAAGCTCGTTCTTCTCCCGTGAGCGCTTTGTAGTAATTCTCCAGCCCGAAGAGCGTTTCGTTGGTCTGGCGTCGCTGCTCGTCGCCTTCGGTTTGATAGCGTTCGAGCAACCCACGTAATTCCGCAATGTCCGGCAGTGCTCGGGGATTGACGTTGTCGCGCAAGTTCGCGAGTTGCGCGATCGTGAGCAGCCGCTCCGTCGACCCGGGGTTGCCCGAAACGAAGACGACGTCGCCTGCTTTCGAGCCGTTCTTGCTCCAGTGAAGGTACTCGGGCGTTGCGGCCGGGGCGCCTTTATCGTACGCGCGGACGAGCCCGATATCGAAATCGAAGCGGGGAAAATTGAAGTTGTCCGGATCGCCGCCGAATTGCGCGACGCTGTACTCCGGCGCGAATGCGAGTCGCACGTCGGTGTAGCGGCGATACCGATAGAGTTTGTATTGGCCGCCGTGATAGAGATCGACGACATCGCAGCGAAGCTCGTCGCTCTTACCACAGCTGCCGCTCAGTTCCGCGTACTTCGCGCGGGTCGCGTCGATCAAGGCGCGACCGCTCTTGCCGCCCGTCGCGCTGCGAATCGCGGCCGTAACGTCGTCGATTCTATCGAGGCGATCGAGTTCGAAGCCGGGGCACTTGATCTCGTCCTCGGCACGTTTCGCATAGAACCCGGTCTCGACGTAATCTTGCTTTTCGGTCGAAAGCTGGCCGACGCACCCCACCACACAATGGTGGTTCGTCATGACCAGGCCCTGCGGCGACACAAAGGATGAGGAGCACCCCCCGGCGATCCGCGCCGAGCTCGCCCGCACGTGATCGAGAAACGCACGGGTCGGCGCGAATCCGTAGGCGGCCTTGACTTTGGCCGCGGGGAACGCATCGAACGTCCACATGCCTTCGTCGGCGCGCGTAACGCTCGTCGTGGTTGCGACCAGCCCGAAAAGAAGAGCTACGGTCAAAGTGCGTCTCATGCCGCAACCTTTGCGACGCGACGCCCTCGAACTCCGGTCGCGGCAGGAGCGGCTGCTCGAAACACGCGAATAGAGACGTTTGCGGGGCCGATAAGGCGCCGCGCTTTTATGTCCGTCAGGGAGTTTTAATGTCGAACCGCGTTTTCGCCTTCTGGGCCGCCGCTTTTCTGGGCTCGACCGTTGCCGGTTGCGCCGGCCAGGCGTCGACCGGCGACGTCGCCGCCGTCAACGGTGAAAAAATATCGCGAACCGATTACGACGGGAAGCTCGAGGCGGGCCCGCAAGGAAAAGCGGTCCTCACGCAACTCGTGCAGAGTGCCCTCATCGATCAGTACGCCAAAGACAATCACGTCGACATCGCCGACGCCGACGTGACCAAAAAAGAAGAGGATATCAAGTCGAAATATCCGCCGGGACAATTCGCACAGATACTCAAAGCGCAGAACCTCAGTGAAGACGACGTGCGCCGCATCTTGCGCCAACAGCTCGTCGTCGAGAAAGCCGTCGGTGCGAACGTCAAGTTGAGCGACGCCGATATCAAAGCGTATCTCGATAAGAACCATGCCACGCTCGATACGGCAGCGCAGGTCCGCGCGCGCCACATTCTCGTAGCGGACGCAGGCAAGGCCGCAGAGGTCGAAAGCAAGCTCAAGGGTGGCGCTAAATTCGAAGACGTCGCGAAGCAATATTCGACCGACCCGTCGAGCAAAGATAAAGGCGGCGAACTCGGGTTCTTCGGGAAAGGGCAGATGGTGCCGGCGTTCCAAGCTGCGGCCTTCTCGCAGAAACTCAACGTGGTCGGACCGCCGGTGAAATCGCCCTTCGGCTACCACATCATCGAAGTGGAAGAGAAGAAACCCGCGACCGTCGCGACGCTCGCCAACAGTCGCGATAAGATCAAGACGTTATTGACGACGCAGCAGGATCAGCAGCAAGTGCCGCAGTTCCTCGCGGGCCTGCGCAGCAAAGCCAAAATCGAAATCTACGACGACCGGCTCAAGGATGCGTTACCGCCGGTACCGGTGGCAGCTCCGTCGGCCGCCGTGCCCGCGGCTTCGGCTGCCGCGGCCCCCAGTGCCGCAGCCCCCAGTTCCGCCGCTCCCAGCGCCGCCACGACGCCGAGCGCGGACGCGAGCAAAGCGCCGTAAGACCGGCGCCGAGCGGCGGCGAAGCCGTCCGGCGAGCGTATGGCAGCATGTATCCGTATCGTCGGTCTCGGGCCGGGCGACCCCGACCTCTTGACGCTCGGCAGCATCGAAGCGCTGCGCGCCGTCGGTCGCGTCGTGACGCTGCTCGCGCCGCCGGAACTGGCGCTCTTCATCGAAAGCGAAGGCGTCGTGCTGGTGCGCGACCGCGTCCGCGATGCCGCACTATTCGTGCGCGGTTCGCGCGAGTCGATCGAAGCGTTCGTCGCCGGGCTCGACGACGCGGACCTGGCGATCGGCGTGCTCGGTAATCCACTCTCGGACTTCCCAGGCTTACCGTTGCTCTTACGCGCGCTCGAAGGCGCGGGTATGCAGAGCGAACTCGTGCCCGGTATGCCGCGCGCGACCCTCTCCGCCGCGATCGCGATGCCGCTCGTGCCGCTGCCGCCGGCGTCGGCACATTACACGTGGCGCGATCTCATCGAAGTGATGGCGCGATTGCGCAGCACCTGTCCGTGGGACCGCGAGCAGACGCACGAATCGCTCGTGCCGTATCTCATCGAAGAGACGTACGAGGTCGCCGACGCCATCGAAGCGCATAGCGACGGCGATCTCTGCGAAGAACTCGGCGATCTCTTGCTGCAGATCGTCTTTCACTCGCAGCTCGCGACGGAACGCGGTAAATTTTCGATCGCGGACGTCGTCGATGGACTCTCCAATAAAATGATCCGCCGCCACCCGCACGTTTTCGGCGACGCCGCCGTCTCGAGCGTCGCCGAAGTTTGGCAGAATTGGGACCAGCTCAAAGCGCTCGAACCATCCGCCGCGAAACGCTCGAGTCGCCTCGACGGCATTCCGCGCGGGCTCGGCGCATTGCAACGCGGCCAAAAAATGCAAGACAAAGCCGCACGCGTCGGCTTCGATTGGCCGCACATCGACGGCATCCGCGCGAAGCTCGTCGAGGAAGTGGCCGAACTCGAGGCCGCGCGGCGCGAGAACGATCCGCGCGCGATCCGCGAAGAACTCGGCGACGTGATCTTTACGGTGGTGAACCTCGCGCGCGCGCTCGGCGTCGACGCCGAGGGGGCGATGCGCGACGCGAACGATAAATTTTACAAACGCTTCGCGTTCATGGAGCGGCGCGCGGAGACGTCGGGGCGCAAGCTGGGCGACATGACGCTCGACGAACTCGAAGAGTTGTGGCAACTCGCAAAAACGGCGGCGTAAGTGGCGAACGATGAGCGCGTGATCGTCGTAACGGTTTACATTCGTCTACGCATGTCCGCGCACGACGCGCATTACGGCGGCGATCTCGTCGACGGCGCGCGGATGCTCGCGCTCTTCGGGGATGTCGCAACGGAGCTATGCATTCGCGACTCCGGCGACGAGGGACTTTTCGCGGGCTACGAGTCCATTGAGTTCCTCGCACCCGTCCACGCGGGCGATTACGTCGAAGCCGAAGGGCGCATCGTCCGCCGCGGTAATCGCTCGCGCGCGATGGAGTTTGAAGCGCGCAAGGTGATCGTGGCGCGCCCCGACGTTTCGCCGAGCGCGGCCGAGGTGCTCGCGGGGCCGGTCGTCGTGTGCCGCGCCCGCGGGACGTGCGTCGTGCCGGCCCACGCCGGACCTACAATGGCCCGGCCGGGAGCGATAGACGAGTGACTGCGATCGATGCGAACCGCTCGAGCGCTATCGCCGAAACATTCGCTTGGTCGCTCGTCGGTGCTCCGTCTTCCGCAGGCAATTTTCTGGCCTTACGCATCCTGGTCCCGGGCCGTACGTGAGGATCGATAAGTACTTGAAAGTCACGCGTCTGGCGAAACGGCGGAGCGAAGCACACGAAGCGCTCGTCAACGGACGAATCACCATCGGCGACAAGCCGCTCAAGCCCGGCTACGACGTCAAGGTTGGTGACGTTATCGAACTGCACTATTCACGCAAGTACGTGACTGTTCGCGTGCTCCACGTTCCCCGCAAGATCACGCCCGCGCTCAAAGACATCGTCATGTACGAAGTGCTCGCCGAACGCAAGGACGAGCCCGCCGACTGGCTCGGGTGATGCGAATCTCTTAGATGGCGGGATCCACGCTCTCCGCGGATACGAAAGATGCGCTGGTGCGCGATGACGTGGACGCGGCCCACTGTCGTGCGGCACTGCGGGACGCAATCTTGCTGTACGGCAGCGATCCAAACACGCACGTCTTTCGGACGCAGCGTGCGCCACTCGTCCGTCTGGCATGGTCCTTGCTCGACGACCGCAGCGCTCACGCGATCCGTCGGGTCGCCGGGGTCCGCTTGCGGCGTTTACCAATGTTCGAAATCGCAGGACCCGCGCGAGACGTACCGCGCAAACCGACGGCGCGCTGTGACCGCCGCATGGAATTGCGCGGCGCGTTTCTCGCCTGCGGCTCGCTCGCCTCACCCGCGCGCGGCTATCACCTCGAATTCGTTCCACCGACGGACGCGCTGGCCGAGCGCCTCGCGCGGATGCTGCGGGCGGAGGGGCTCGAGCCGAAGCTGGCCCGGCGTAACGGTCGCCGCATCGTCTACTTCAAAGATATCGAGGCGATCACGGAGCTCCTGGCGTCGATCGGGGCCGCGCACGCCGTGCTCCATCTCCAAGACGTTCGCGCGCTCAAAGAAACGAAGAACCGCATTCATCGTCTGGTCAACACCGAGGCGGCGAACGTCGATCGTGCGACCAGCGCCGCGGCCTCCCAACGCGAAGCGATCGCGTATTTAGCCGACGCGTACGGGCTGTGGAACCTTTCGAAGCCGTTACGCGAGGCCGCGGCGTTGCGGCTCGCGCATCCCACGGAGACGCTCGCGGAACTGGGACGCCGCTGCAATCCGCAAGCGAAGAAATCGACGGTAAACGGCCGCATCGCCGCCCTCGTGCGACTGGCGCGGCAACTCTCGTCGCGCCGGCCGTAACGCCAGTCACCGAAAAGAGGGCTCGTCGCCGACCGTCGAATGACGGACCGTCCACCGCCGTTTTCCGCGAACGGAAATTATATCTTACAGAGGAGACGATTTGCGTATCGGTATCAACGGGTTCGGCCGGATCGGCCGGAATTTCACGAAGGCGTTGCTCGAGCGGCATCCCGGCGTGGAGATCGCCGCCGTCAACGATCTGACGAGCCCCGCCGAATGCGCGCACCTCTTCAAATACGATTCGAACTACGGCACCTTCGACGGTGACGTGCGAGCGACGGCGGACGGCATTTCGATAAACGGTAAAGCGATCGCAGTTTTCGCCGAGCGCGATCCCGGCAAAATTCCGTGGAAAGAGCACGGCGTCGATGTCGTGGTCGAATCGACCGGCCTCTTCACCGACGCCGCCAAGGCGCGCGCGCACGTGGACGGCGGCGGTGCCAAAAAAGTTATTATTTCGGCGCCCGCTAAAGGTGAAGACATCACGCTGGTGCTGGGCGTCAACGGCGGCGATTACGACCCCGAAAAACATCACATTATTTCGAACGCGTCGTGTACGACCAACTGTCTGGCAACGGCGGTAAAGCCGATCGTCGATCGGCTCGGTTGGGTCAAGGGTTTCATGACGACGGTTCACTCCTATACCAACGACCAGAACATTCTGGACGCACCTCACAAAGATCTCCGGCGCGCGCGCAACGCCGCGACCAATATCGTGCCGACGTCGACCGGCGCCGCGAAGGCGCTCTACCTCACGATTCCCGAGATCGAAGGTACCTTCGATGGTTTCGCGTTGCGCGTGCCGACGGCGACCGTTTCGATGATCTATCTGGTCGCCGTCGTCAAGAAGGCGACGACCAAAGACGAACTCAATGCGATCCTCAAGGGTGCGTCGCAGAGCGGCGATCTGGAGGGACTCGTACGTTACTGCGACGAGGAGCTGGTATCGTCGGATTTCAAGCGCTCGTCGTACAGTTCGATTATCGACTCGAAGCTCAACAACGCCAACGGTGATCTCATTCAGCTCGCCGCCTGGTACGATAACGAGTGGGGCTATTCGTGCCGGCTGGCGGACGTCACGGCGATGGTTCTTTCGAAACTTCCGGCAAGCGTTTAGAGCGCACGGTGCGGTTTCGCACGCTGCGCGAGTTGGACGTGTGCGGCAAGCGCGTCGTCGTGCGCGAAGATCTCAACGTGCCGATGAAGAACGGCGTCGTCGCCGACGATACCCGAATCGTCGCGGCACTCGACACGTTGCGCTATCTTCACGAACGGGGGGCGCGCACGATCGTCCTCTCGCACCTCGGCCGTCCCAACGGCAAAACGGCGCCGGCGCTGTCGCTTCGCCCCGTCGCAGCCGAACTCTCGAAGCGACTCGGGCTCGACGTCGCCTTTGCGCACGAATGCGTCGGACCGATCGCCGAAACGGCCGTCGCCGGCATGAGTGACGGCGACGTCGTCCTGCTCGAGAACGTGCGCTTCCATGCGGCCGAAGAGCAGAACGATCCGACGTTCGCAAGAGCCCTTGCAGCGCTCGGCGACTTGTACGTCAACGACGCGTTCGGCACCGCGCATCGCGCGCACGCCTCGACCGCAGGGATCGCCCAATATCTGCCCGCCGCGGCGGGCTTCTTGATGGAAGCCGAGCTTACGGCGCTCGCGGCGCTGACCGACGCCCCGCAGGTGCCGTTCGTCTGCGCGATCGGCGGGGCGAAGGTCAAAGACAAGCTCGGTGTGTTCGCGCATCTGATGGAACGCGTGAGCGCGTTCGTAATCGGGGGCGGCATGGCGAACACGTTTCTCGCCGCGCGCGGAGTCGCCGTCGGCTCCAGTCTCAAGGACGCCGATCTCGGCCCGGCAACCGAGATCATCGCGCTCGCTACGAGCAAGAACGTTCCCCTGCATCTGCCGACCGATGCCGTCGTGTCGACGTCCTTCGATGCCGACGATGAGGCGCAGACGGTCGCACTCGCCGATATCGGGGAACGCATGATTCTCGACATCGGACCGGCGAGCGCGGCGTCCTATGCGACCGTTTTGCGCGCGGCGAAGACGATCGTCTTCAACGGTCCGATGGGCGTCTACGAGAAGCCCCCATATCGAAACGGTACGCGCACGATCGGCGAAGCGATCGGCGATGCGACCAAAGCGGGCGCGATCTCCGTCGTCGGCGGCGGCGATGCGGCGGCGGCGGCCCACGAACTCGGTTTCGCGAAGGCGATGACGCACGTCTCGACGGGCGGCGGCGCGACGCTGGAGTTCCTCGAGGGGACGACCCTGCCCGGCATTGCGGCGCTCGAACGGGCGGCGAACGCGCAGAACCAGCGCGAGTGAACCCACGTACGATGTCGCGCCGGCCGCTCGTTGCGGGAAACTGGAAGATGAACGGGACGATCGCGCAGACGCGCGCGCTCGTTCGCGAGCTGGTCGCACTGCTGTTGCCGGACGACGTCGATGTCGCGATCGCGCCGCCTTTCACCGCGCTCGCGGCGGCGCGCGAGACGCTGGGATCGTCGTCCATCGCACTCGCCGCTCAGACGATGCACGATTTCACCCACGGCCCGTTCACGGGAGAGATCGCCGCCCCGATGCTGAGCGAACTCGGCGTCTCGTACGTGATCCTGGGACACTCGGAACGGCGGGCCTGCTGCAACGAAACCGACGACGCCATCAACCGTAAAGTTCGCGTCGCGCTCGCTTACGGGTTGACGCCGATCGTCGCCGTCGGGGAGACGGCGAGCGAACGCGAGCGCGGCGAAACGCACGCGAAAGTTAGCCGGCAAACGCGCGCCGCGTTCGCGGGCGTCGCGGGCGCGGATATCGCCCGCTGCGTCATCGCTTACGAACCGATTTGGGCGATCGGCACGGGGCTGGGCGACGAACCCGCCAGTGCCAACGACGTAATCGGAGCGATTCGGGCGAGTATCGCGGATCTGGCGGGGGCACGTCTGCTCTACGGAGGCAGTATGAACGGCCAGAACGCTGCGGCGTTGATGGCGCAGCCGCACATCGACGGCGGCCTCATCGGCGGCGCGAGCCTGAGCGCACCCACGTTCGCAGCCGTCGTCGGTGCGGCGCGTTCGCGAGCGCGCGCGTAGTGCCGGCTCGCGCTCGCAAGGGCCCGCTCGTCATCGCAATTCTCGACGGCTGGGGGCAGCGCGACGAAACGCACGGAAACGCCATCGCTTCGGCTCGGTTGCCGAATTGGCGGCGGATGCTCGCGACCTATCCGCACGCGCTGCTCGAAGCGAGCGGTGAAGAAGTAGGCTTACCCGCGGGCGTCATGGGCAATAGCGAAGTCGGGCACATCAATTTGGGCAGCGGCCGCGTCGTGCCGCAAGGCGTCGTCGTCATCAACGAATCGCTCGACGACGGAACGTTCGCCGCGAATCCCACGCTGGCAGCCGCGTTCGCTCGCGCCCGCGAGTCGGGCGGGCGGATTCACTTCATGGGTTTACTTTCCGACGGTCGCGTCCACAGTTCGATCGACCATCTCTTCGCGCTCATCGACGCCGCGGCGCTCGCCCGGGTCGCCATCGCAGTACACGCGTTCGGCGATGGCCGCGACGTACCGCCGTCCTCGATGCAGGGCTATCTCGACCGGCTCGAAGCGCATCTCGCGACGGCGGGCCTGACAGGCGCCGTCGCGAGCGTCAGCGGGCGCTTCTACGCGATGGATCGGGATAAGCGCTGGGAGCGCGTCGAGAAAGCGTATCGCGCGCTCGCCGAAGGGCGCGCGGACCACCGCGGCGCGACCGCCGGCGAAGCGCTAGCTGCGGCCTATGCGCGCGGCGAAACCGATGAGTTCATCGAGCCGACGATCGTCGGCGAAGCGCGGCCGGTACGCGACGGCGATGCCGTCGTGTTTTTCAACTTCCGACCCGATCGGGCACGCGAGCTCACCCTCGCCTTTTCGAAGCCCGGATTTCACCACTTTCACGTGCGTGCGTACGACCGTCTGTTCTTCGCCACCATGACAAAATACGAAGAGGACATGACGAACCCGGTCCTCTTCGGGCCCCGCCCGCAGGCGGACACCTTCGGCGACGTTGCAGCTGCTAGCGGGCTAACCCAGCTCCGGCTCGCAGAAACCGAAAAGTTCGCGCACGTGACCTACTTCTTCAACGGCGGCCGAGAGACCGAGTTCCCCGGTGAGGAGCGCGTGCTGATTGCCTCCGACCGCAGCGTCGCCACGTACGACTTGGCGCCGGAGATGCGCGCGAGCGAAATTACGAGCGCGGCCGCCGAGGACATTCGCGACCGGCAGCACGACGTCATCGTCATGAATTACGCCAATGCCGATATGGTCGGTCACACGGGCGTGTTGAACGCCACGATCTCCGCTGTTGAAACGCTCGACGTGGCGCTCGGGCGACTCGAGCGTGCCGTGCTCGACGCCGACGGCATTCTCGCGATCACCGCCGATCATGGCAACGCCGAAGAGAAGCTCGACGCCAAAGGCAACGCGTTGACGGCGCATACGACCAATCCCGTGCCATTGCTCATCGTCTCGCGCGAACCATATTTCGGACCGCTCTCGGACGGTAAACTCGGCGACGTCGCACCCACCTTATTGCCGCTGCTGGGACTGCCCGTCCCGAGCGCCATGACGGGAGCGAACCTCTTGGACGCGGGCCGCGCCGCGGCAACGGCGCTCTAATCCATGCGGTACGACCCGCTCGGGTCGACCGACACTTTTCGACCGGCTACGACGATCGAGCGCACGCGATGCTCCCAGACCGCGACGACGTGCAGTACGACGGGCTTGAGTTTGGCGACGAGCGCGCGCGCTCGCTGCGAGAGCGAGACGGCGTCCTTGAGCCAGGCGGGATGATCGCTCGGCAGCGCCGGGCCGCCGTATTGATCGTCGTTATCGAAAGCGATGGGGGCGAGCGCCGGACTCCCGGCGAGTTGCGCGGCACCAGGCGGTAGCACGACTTGTGCATCCGCTTCGACGCGCGCGCTCATGCGGGAGGCACCGCATGACGCAGTCGCGCGAGCGCGCCGATGTGCAGTTGCGAGACGCGTTGCGGCGAAACGCGCATCGTCGTGCCGATCGCATGCAGGCTCATCCCCGAGCCATAGTGCAACGCGACGATACGACGCTGACGCTCCGGCAACAGGGCGACGGCCTCCATCAAAGCGGCCCGCTTTGCACGTTCGCTCGCGCGTGCGCTCGGCTCGGTTTCCCAATCGACGAGAGGGTCGTGGCCGCCCCGCAGCGGAGCGTCGAGCGAAAGCGCCGCTTGCCGGAACGCGGCGACGCGCGCGCGCCGGATACGATCGTCGTCGCGATCGAGTTCGTTGCATGCCGGCAACGTACCGCGTTCTTGAGCGATAGCGTAGCGCCGTTCTTCGGCCCGACGCAGCGTTCGCCTGACGCGTTCCGAAACGGGATCGAGCCGCCGTAAACCGTTGAGCATGGCACCGACGATCAATTTGCGAGCGTACGTTTCGAGCGTCGCTCCGCGAGCCGGATCGAAGCTGTCGACGGCACGGATCAAACCGATCGCACCGTCGCCTGCCAGATCGCCCGGATCGGCGCCGCTGGCAACGCGCGCGACTCGACGCGTGATCGCACGCACGAGCGGGTACAGTTCGCGAATCGTCGCATCGCGCTCGGCGGGCGTCATCGTGCCGGTTCCACAGACGTCGTGCGCTGCGAGGCCGCTTCGATCGCACGTTCGAGGCGATCGGTCATACCGCCACGTTCGCCGCGGGCCATCGTTTCAGCCACCAGTCCGACGACGGTATCGCCGTAGAATCCGATTGCTTTGGCGAGCGGTTTGAACGCCTCTGCGACGAGCAATGCGTTGAAAGCGGCAGCGACTTCACGCGCCCGGCTCGCATTAGGAACGGTGGATGTTGTTGGCGATCCGCAGCATTTCATCGGCGGCTTGCACTCCTTTCGAATTGGCTTCATACGCCCGCTGCGCCGCGAGGATCGCCATCATCGACTCGACGATAGAGACGTTGGATTTCTCGAGCGAACCGAACGCGATTTTTGGTTGGCGATCGCCGCCGGCCGCAATCGTTTGCGGGGCGCCCGAGGCGCGCGTCGCCGCAAAAACTGCCGAGCCGATCGGACGCAACTGCTCGGGCGCGTCGAAGGCGGCAAGGCGGATGTGACCGGCGGTCGCGGACGCCCGGCCGTCCAAGCGGACCGTCACGCGGCCGTCGGCGGCGACCGCGACGTCGCTCGCGTTCTTGGCTATGCGGACGCCCGCGAGCGTCCAGCCCTCGGCGTCACGCAACGTGCCGTCGTTCGCGCGCGCGAACGCACCGGCGCGCGTGTACGCCGTTACGCCGTCGCGGGAGACACGAAAGAAGCCCCTTCCGTCGATCGCGACGTCGAAGGGACCGCCCGATTTCATCAGCTTTCCCTGCGCTAAGATCTCGCGCACGCCCGTCGCAGCGGTACCCAATTGCGCGTTACCGCCGATCGCCGCAAACGTCGCTTGCGCGCCCTTGAAACCGGCGACATCGGCGTTGGCCAAATTGTCGGCAACGACATCGAGGTTTTGCTGCTGCGCCGCCATGCCGCTGGCGGCCGCGTATAGCGCGCGATTCACGATTTGACTCGCACGACGTCGTTGGTTTCTTTCTGGCGTTCCTCGTCGATTGCCGAGAGCGTCTTCTGCGCCGTTTCGAAGGCGCGTTGCGCCGTCAAGACGTCGACCATCTCGCTGACGCTATCGACATTCGTGCTTTCGAGAAAACCGCTTTGCAGCGCCGTGCCCGGCGCGACCCGCACGCGATCGACGGGATTACCCGCTTCGCGTACGATACCGCGCGCGTCGATCGTCGCATCGGCGGAAACGACGATCGGGCCGTGCGCACCCTGGAGCACGTTGCCGCGGTCGTCCGTGAGCGCGCCCGCGGCCGAACGCGCGAACGAGCCCGAACGCGCCGGCACCAGCGTGCCCGTCGCGTCGCGAACGACAAAGCCGCCGGCACCCGCGGTCGCGAGATCGAGCGCGCGCCCCGTATGGCGCAGCGGCCCCGGTTTCTCATCGATCGCGCTAGACACGTGCAGGCCGGTTGCCGTCAGCGTCGCGCGGCTGCGCCGTTTGTGAAAGCCGTCGCTCGAGACGTTCGCGAGGTTGAAGGCCGACACGTCGAGTCGTGTCTTCGCCGCGTGCAGTGCGGTCGCCATGAGTTCGATTCCGTCCATGCCACAAGTGTCGCGGGCCGGGATTGCCGGCACGTCGACGGCGTGTTTCCGAATCTCGCTTGGGTACGACGTGACGGTGACGATCGATCCGGAGCTCATCGAGGTCGCCGCTTGCGACGTCGACGGCGTACCGTGCGCCGGACGGCGTGCGGAACTCGGGGCGCTGCGCCGAGCGGGTTACACCGACCTCAGCATGGGACGCATCTACGAAGGCCACGTCAACGCGCTGCAACTCATCGCACGTTTCGGCAACGCGACGCAGCGCGATACCGTTTTCGAAGACGTGCGCCGTGGGCGCCTCTTCGGCGTCTGGAACACGCAAGACGACGCGCCGGTCCGCATCGTCGCCGACGGAGCGCGCTTTCGCTTGACCGGTTCGAAATCGTGGGCATCGGGCGCAACGTTCGTCGCGCGTCCGATCGTCACGGCAACGTGGCCGGACGGCTCGCTACAGATGTGCGTCGTTCCGATGGATGCCGTCTCGCCAAGAATCGATGCGACCGCGTGGCGGCCACACGGCATGCGCGATTCCGAAAGTTATCTCGTCGCATTCGACGGCATCGTGCTCGACGCCACACGGCTGATCGGCCGTCCCGGAGATTACGTTCGTCAGCCGTGGTTCTTCGGCGGTGCTGTTCGCTTTACCGCCGTACAAACCGGCGGCATCGAACGCCTCGTCTTCGAAACGGCGCAATATCTCGCGCACCGCGGTCGCGCGGGCGACCTGTTGCAGACGATGCGGCTGGGCGAAATGCGCGTGGCGCTGCGTACGGCGCTGCACTGGCTCGATGTCGGCGCCGATGCGTGGTCGGCCTACGACGCGGGCCCCGGCGATGAGGCGGCGGCGCAGGCTGTGGTCGAGGCCGCCGACGGCGCGCGCATTGCGATCGAAGGCGCTGCACTCTCGGTCATCGAGCGCGCCATGCGGGCGATCGGGGCCCGCGGCTTACAGGAACCGCTTCCATTCGTGCGTCTCGTGCGCGATCTCGAGATGTATCTGCGTCAGCCGGCACCCGATGCTGCGATCGCGCGCGTCGGACGGGCGGCCTTCGAGGCCACGAGCGCGCAGCGCAGCGCCGCGAGCGCCACGGTCGTTGGTTCCGGGGGGACGCCCGCGAACGTATGAGACGCGCACGCTTCGAGACGCTCGGCATTCGCTCCGAACGCTTCCGACCGCTCGAAGAGCCGCTGGAACCGGTCGCGCGACAGCGCATACGTGGCGGTCACGCGAGCGAGATCCTCCGGAAGCGCAACGCCCCGCCACAGCCGTCGCAACGCCGCACGTGCATCGATGCGCGCGAGCGTCAGCCCGGCCGGTTCCACGAGCGGTTCGTCCCGCCGTTCGGCGCAGGCGTGCAGATCACGCAGGAACGTCGCGAATCCACCTTCGACGCGCGCGAGCGTGCGGGCCGAGGTCGCGACGCGCACGCGCGTGCTGTGACGCACGCGTGCGTCGATCCGCTGCAACGCTTGAAAGAACGCCAGATCTTCGAGCACCGGTCGCGGCGGAACGCCGCCGGCCCGGGCGTACGCGCCGGCCGATACCGCAAAGCTCGCGCCGTAATGTTGACCGTGCCGCGGTAACGGATCGCAGGCGACGGGATCGCGCAACGCTTCGAGTTCGGCGACGACCCGGCGATAGGCCATATCGCGCAAGTAGAGGCGGCGCATCTGGGCGGAAAGCCGCTCGCGATCCCCGGGCGCGAGCAGGATACGTCCCATGACGGCATCCGCCTCACTGGCTTCGGCAACGGTTTCGGCAATCCAACCCGCATCGACGATCGTATCGGCATCCGTCGTCGCGACCGTACCGCGCGGTCGTCCCGCCTCGAAAAATCGACGTGCGGCGACGTCCATGACGGCTTTTCGGGCGGTGCCGACGTGCGCGTCCCGGGGAGGTAACGCTCCGGCGACGACGTGCAACGCGAATCCGGTATGCGCGCCTGCGACCTCTCGAGCGCGTGCGACGGTCGCGTCCTCGCAATCGTTCGCGAAAACGATGACGTCGTAGCGTGTATACGCGAACGGCGCCCCGTCGCGTTGCCGTTGCTGCGCCAGCGCTCGCAACGCCGGGCCGATCGAAGCTTCTTCGTTACGCGCGGGAATCGCAACCGTGAGGGTGACGGCGGACGCGAGCGGCGGGATGGCCGCGAAGCCGCCCGTCATCGAACGCGCAACACGTCGAGGCGGTAGCGTTCCGCCCGCATGCCGCCCACGCGTTCGAAACGCGCGTCGCGGGCAAATTCATCGTGCACGGCGTCGCCCGTGCGCGCATAATCCGGCACGCCGGGCAGATAATGGACGAGTTCGACGAAACCGCCCGGAGCGCTCGCCGCGATGCGTTCGCGTGCGCGTGCGAAATCCGTCGCGGACCAATAGTATGCGACTTCGGAGACGAGCACGAGATCGAATGGGCCGGGAACCGTCTCGTGGGGAAACGTACGTCGTTCGAAACGCACGTTCGAGCACGAGGCGCAGCGTACGCGCGCGAGTTCGAGCGCGCGGGGATCGATATCGATGCCCACGATTTCGTCGCACCGTTGCGCCAGTCGTGCCGTCAGTACGCCGATCGAACAACCGATTTCAAGCGCCCGTCGGAAGTGCGGTGCCGGCAAGGCGGCGAGCGTCGCATCGTACTTCGCGCGCTCGTAGGGGCTCGTGGCGAAGCCCCACGGATCTTCGCTGCGCGCGTAGATTCCGGCAAAATACGCCGCGTCGAGCGAGCGATCAGACATGGCTCGCCCGCGCCGGCATCCTCGGCGAAACCCGAAAAGCGAACGCTGAGTGAGCCTGCCCGAACGCCATCTGCGCCATCATGCCCAAATACGGCGAGAATTGCGCGAAAATAGCGAAATGTTGGGCAAATGACGTGCTTTACGCAACGATGCGTATTATACTGAGCGCAACGCGGTTCGAACGTATCGAGCCGATACCGCAAACGAAAGGACCCATGACAAAAAACGAACTGGTCAGAGAACTCGCGGCCGACTTCGAGCTCCCGCGCAAACAGGTCGCCGAAATGATGGAGTCCATCCTGATCAAGATGACCGAGGTCCTCAAGTCGGGTGACAAAGTCCAGTTGACGCCGTTCGGGCAGTTCAAGATTCGCGATCGCGCGGCCCGGGTCGCTCGCAATCCGCAAACGGGCGAGCCCGTCAACGTACCTGCGAAACGCGTGCTCAAGTTCATTCCCGGCAAGCCCCTCAAAGAGGCCGTCGGCGCCCCCAAACGCGGCGGCACGGCGAAGAAAGCCGCCTCGAAAGCGGCACCGGCACGCAAGTCTGCGGCCAAGGGCGCGCCCGCTTCGAAAAAGAAGTCGGCGGCCGCTCCGGCGCGCAACGCCGCCGCGAAGAAAGCTCCGGCCCGTAAGGCGAAGCGCTAACGCGTGAAGGAAAAGGATCGGGGTGCATCTTCGCGCTGCGTTCCGGTTCTTTTCCGGCGAACGCAGCAGGCTCAAGAATCGTAAGCGCGCACCGTCGTCGCGCACGGTGCGCAGAGCGTCGGATGCAACGGGTCGCCCGCTGGCGGCAACGTCTTCCGGCAACGGGGGCACTTCGCTCCGGGCGCGGCGCTGAATTCGACGCGTACTCCACCGGGTTCGAGCTTCTCGTCGCGATATAAGTTGAGCGTCGAGACGACGAGGGCTTCGCGCAGCGAATCGCCGAGCGCGGTCAACTGCGGGTGAAGGGCGGCACCCGCATAGACGCGCGCGGCCAGCGCAAAGTCCCGTTCGCCGTCGCTGGCGGCGACGATCGTGCGCAAGCGCTTGAGCACCTCCCAGAGGTCGAGTTCCGCGGCTTCGACCGGGCCGCGCACGCGACCGTGCGGCAACGCGAGATCGAAGACGCTCGTGCGGCCGCCGCGCAGCGCCTCGGGTACGTGTTGCCACGCTTCTTCCGCCGTGAAGGACAGCAGCGGTGCGAAGAGCGCGCAGAGCGCTTCGAGGATCGTATAGAGCGCCGTCTGTGCGGAGCGGCGGCGCCGGCCCGAACGCGCGCCCGAGTACAACGGATCCTTGAGAACGTCGACGTAAAAACTCGAGAGATCGGCGGTATCGAACTCCACGAGTGCGAGATAGACCTCGTGTAGGCGATACGCTTTGTAATGCTCGACGACGCGATACGCGACGTCATCGAGACGGGCGAGCGCGAGCCGGTCGATCGGTTCGAGCTCCTCGCGCGGCAGCACGTGCGCTGGTGTCAAATCGTCGATGAGCCCGAGCAGCATTTTGAGGCGGTTGCGCAAATTGCGGTAGACGCTGCCAATCGATTTGACCAGGCCGTCGCCCAGGCGCATGTCGGACGTAAACTCAACCGACGCCACCCAAAGCCGCAACACGTCGGCACCGTAAGTCGACATGCCGTCTTCGGCAGCGATGTAGTTTCCCGTCGATTTGTGCATCGCGCGGCCGTCCGCATCGACGACCCAGCCGGTCGACACGACGTTCTCGTACGGCGGTGCGCCGCTGGTCGCTACGGCCGTGATGAGGTTGCTGCGGAACCAGCCGCGATACTGATCGCTGCCTTCGAGATACAGATCCGCGGGCCAATGCATACCGCGCTGGCGTAGGACCGCGCGATGCGTGACGCCCGACTCGAACCAGATGTCGACGATGTTTCGTTCCTTCTCGAAGGTGCGACCGTTGCAGTTCTTGCACGCGAAGTTCTCCGGCAAGAACGTCTGCACGGGCTCCGTCCACCACAGATCCGATGCGTTCGTATCCGGCCGGCCGCGCTCGCGGAAGACGCGTGCGACGGTCCGCGCGACCTCGGGATCGAGCATCGTCTCGCCGCACGTCCGGCAGACCAGCGCCGGAATCGGCGTGCCCCACGTGCGTTGGCGGGAGACGCACCATTCGGGATGGTTCTCGATCATCTGGGCCATGCGATGCTGACCCCAGGCCGGATACCAACGGACCCCTGGAATCTGGTCCTCGATGCGTTTACGCAAGCGGTTCACGTCCATCGCGATGAACCACTGCGCGGTCGAGCGGAAGATAACGGGATTCTTGCAGCGCCAGCAATGCGGATAAGAATGCTCGTACTGCGCGCGCGCGAAGAGCGCGCCGCTTGCCGCGAGATCGGCGACGATATCTTCGTTCGCCTCGAAAATCCCGAGCCCGGCATACGGCCCCGCTTCGGCCATGAAATGGCCCGAACCGTCGACCGGGTTGAGGATCGGAAGCCCGAAACGCACGCCCGTCTCGAAATCGTCGGCGCCGTGTCCCGGTGCCGTATGGACGGCACCGGTGCCCGTTTCGAGCTCCACGTAGTCGGCGCTGACGACGAGCGCATCGCGCTCTGCGAACGGATGGCGCACCGTCGCGCCCACGAGGGCCGTCCCGAGCGCACCGCCGAGGCGCTCGAACGGCGCGTCTCCCGCGCGCGCGAAAACGTCCGCGGCGAGGTCGTCCGCGAGCAGCAGCAATTCGTCCCCGCGGCGATAGATGCCGTACGAAGCCCCAGCGCACAGCGCGATCGCGACGTTTGCGGGCAAGGTCCACGGCGTGGTCGTCCAAATCACGATGGAGAGCGGTTTGCAATGCGTCGATGCCGTTAGGCCGCAGCGCTCCAGGATGTCGCCGCGCTGTGCGTCCGTCGCAGTAAAGCGCACGTAGATCGACGGCGAAACGCGGTCCGCATATTCGATTTCGGCTTCGGCGAGGGCGGTTTCGTCGTGCACGCACCACAGCGTCGCGCGTAGCCCTTTGTAGAGTTGTTCCGCTTCGGCGAGGTCGGCTAACGTCTCGACGATCGTCGCTTCGAATTCCTTATCGATAGTGCGGTACGGATGCGCGTAATCGCCGAGGACGCCCATGCGCTCGATGGTCGCACGCTGACGATCGAGCCAGTACAGCGCCCGTTCGCGGCATTTAGCGCGCAGTTCGATCGGATCGACCGTCTTGAAATCGAGACCGAGGTGCTTGAGCGTTTCGAACTCGATCGGCAAGCCGTGCATGTCCCAGCCCGGCACGAACTTCGCATCGTAACCGTCCAGAAGGTGCACTTTGACGAACACGTCTTTGAGGACGCGATTGACGAAATGCCCCATGTGCAGGTCGCCGTTGGCGTACGGTGGGCCGTCGTGAAGGATCCACTGCGGATTGCCGGCGTTGGCCGCCAAGCGGCGCTCGTAGACGCCGTGCGCCTTCCACCAAGCGACGCGCTCAGGTTCCTTTTTGGGGAGGTCGCCGCGCATCGGAAAACCGGTGGCCGGCAAGTTGAGCGTGGACCGATAATCGGTCGCGATCGTCTCGTTCGAAGACATGGACCCGGAAGATTCGCCGATACCGCGCCGGAGGTCCCCCGCGGTAAACAAGTCGGCCCGCCCAGCCGATGTTCTTCCGTAGGCCCGGTAGGAGACTGTGTTGGAACGTTATCCCAGGCGCATCTTTCTCGGCAGCGGCGCGGCGCTCGCCCTCGTCGGCACGACGTTGATGCGCGATTTCGCCTTGGCCGCGACCGTCGCCGATCCGCTCGATCTTGCGACGCTCAACGCCGCCCTCGAACTCGAGAGCGCGGGCATCAAAGCCTATGACGATGCCGCCAGAACGAAGCTGCTCTCCCCGCAATCCGTGAAATTCACGCTCGGCTTTCGCAGCGACCACATCGCCCATCGCGATGCGCTCGCCGCGGCGGTTCGCTCGGGCGGTGCCACGCCGTCGCGACGCACCGCGCGAATCGCATACCCGGCGTTACGGCACGAATACGACGTCCTTCGCTTCGCGAAGACGTTCGAGGAATTAGCCGCCTCGACCTATTTGTCGGTCATTCCCGATCTGCGCGACCGGAAGCTCGCGCAAGTCGCCGCCGCGATCCTGGGCGTCGAAACCACGCACGTCTCAACCCTCGCGCAGATGTTGGGCACGACCAACCCGTACGAACGCGGTTTCGTCGTCTAAACGTGATTCGCAAGGAAGCGTCGGGCCTGCGGCTGACTTTTCTCGGAAAGTTTTTTCTCATTACGTTCGCCGTGTCGGCGATCGTCGCAAACGCTCTGGCGCTGTTCCTGATCAGCCGGCACGAGGCGGCGGTCGAAAACAACGAGGGAGCCAATGCCGCCGGCGAAATCGCGGAACTCGCCACGCGACCGCTGTCGCTGGTACCGCCCGCCGGCGACGCCAAAGCCGGACCCTGGCTCCAATCGTTGACGGCCGTCGATGCCGCAGCGAAACGGTTCCAATACGTCGTCGGGATCCGCGTCTACATGCCCGACGGTCGCGCGCTCTATCCGCGCGGCAGCGCGGCCGCTCGTGCCGACGTTCGCAAAACGCTGCAAGGCAATACGCTGTGGTCGCACAACGGCGCGACGCCCAGCGGCGAAGATATCCGCACCGAATTTCTGCCGTTCGTATCGACGCACGCTATTTTCGTCATCGCGATCGATCTCTCGCGCTCGCTGATGCGCGCGCAAGCGCAGGGCGAAGCGCGCACGGTCCGCATCGCGACGCTCGGTGCGATCGCCCTGATCTTTATCGCGCTCGTGGTCCTGGCCGCAGGCGCATCGGCCGAACTGGAACGGCTGCGGCGTCAGTCGCAACGGACGCTCCTGACGACGCTGACGGTCCTCGCCGACGCGATCGATCGCCGGGACCGTTATACCGCGGGTCATTCGCGGCGCGTCGCCAGCTATAGCCGCCTCCTCGCGAGCGCCCTGCGCTTTCCGGAACGCGAATGCGAGACGATCGAGCATGCGGCCTTACTTCACGACCTCGGTAAGATCGGCGTGCCGGATGCCGTGCTCCTCAAACCCGGAAAACTCGACGCGTCCGAGCGCCGGATCATCGGAGAACATCCGACGGTCGGCGCCGAGATCATCCGCGGTTGCGGAGCGATGGACGACGTGGTGCCGTGCGTCCTGCACCATCACGAGCGCATCGACGGCACGGGCTACCCGGCCGGACTCGCAAACGGCGCTATTCCGCGCGGCGCTCGCGTGATCGCGGTCGCCGACAGCTTCGATGCGATGACGACGGACCGCCCCTACCGCCGGGCGCTATCGACCGGAACGGCACTGGGCGAGCTCCGCCGCGTCGCGGGGACTCAACTCGACGCGACCTTCGTGACGGCGTTCGAAGCGCTCGTCACGAGCGGGCTCGTCGCCCCGCCTCCGGCGGTCGCCAACGACCGCGAGTTCGAAAAACTCTTTCCGTCACCCGAAGCTGCGGCGACTTAGCAGGCTGCTAGAGCGCTCGCGGCAACGAAACCAGCGACGGCCCTTTGCGGACGCGCACGCGCTCCCGGCGCAGACCGTTTACGGCATTCCACGCGGAAATCGTCGCCACGCCCGAGGCGACGTTGGCGAACGAGAATGCGCCGTCGACGCGCAAGAACGGCCCGTCGACGACGACGATCGTCGCGCGCATCGACGCGTGGATATGACAACGCACCTCCAGTATTCCGGTGCGATTGAAGGTCACGTCTTTGCCGGGGCCCGTTTCGTAAAAGCCGATATCGAACGGGTCGGCATCGGAGCCGGAATAGATACTGTGGAAAAACGGATCGTCGTTGGGGAAACGGACCGTTCCGCCGAGCGGGACCACGAGCAGTTCCGGTACGAACGTCTTATCGACGTTGCGCATTTCTTGCACCGGCGTGCGTGCGATCGGCCCCGAGATCCATACGATGCTCGATGAGGCGACCTTCCCGGCGATCGTCGCGGCGGAGGCGGGAGCACCGCAGAAACTCCAACCGAGCGCTGCAAAAGCGAGCGAACCGCGCGCGAAGAGACGGTACGGTAACATACCCTCTCCTATCGTCCGCCCGCAGCGCCGCCTTGAGCGGCCCTCATCGTACGAGCGTATCGAGAATCGTGAAATTTCGCTCGGCGAGGGCGCGTTGCCCGGCCGCTGCGGCGGTCAAGTGCGCGGCCAATTCGTCGCGCCGCGCCCAGAGTTCGTCGACGCTGCGCTCGATTTGACTCGCCGTCGCGCGTCGACCGGGGATCCAGAGCGGATCCAGCGGATACCCGATGTCGGCGAGCAGACCCGTTACCTTCGGATCGTACGGCACTGCCAGAAACGGGATGCCGAAACGGATCGCCAGGATCAAGGCGTGAAGCCGGACGCCGATGACGAGCTTGGCCCGGGCGATAGCGGCCGCGACCGCATCGAGATCGTCGAGTGCGACGAGCATCGGTTGCGACGTACATTTGCGGATGACGAGCGTCGATGCTTCGGCGTCGGGCGTCCCGCCGAAGGGGACGAACGCGACCCGCGCGCCGTACCGCTCTGCGAGCCGGTCGACCGCCGCCGCGATCGCCACGACGCCGTCGTTTTGATGCGCGGTCTTGCGCACGCAGACGACGACGAGGGGATCGCTCTGCGGTCCCAGACCCGCCGCGCAAAGATCGACCGGCTTCTCCGGCAGCTCGTAGAGAAAAACGGGATCGGCGGTACGTTCGACGCGCGTTGCGGGTACGAGCGGCGCGAAGAGCTCGCGGGACCGTTCGTCGCGAACGGTCGCCGCGTGTAAACCCTTGCAGCACTCACGCACCATCTGTTTGCCCCAGAAATCGAGCGGTCCGATCGATTGCGCGAAGACCATCGTCTTCTTACCCGCACGAATCGCGGTGCGCACGATGCCGGCATAATAGAGCAGGCTCTTGAGACTCGTCGCGTTTTGAAAGAGTCCGCCGCCCCCGGAGAGCACGACGTCGGCTTGCGCGATCGCAGCGCGGACCGTGCTCTGATCCCAGCGCGCCGTCGCGGTGATACCGAATTCGTGCGCGGTTACATCGGGATTGGCCGATAGTGCATCGATCGTCGCGTGCGGATAGCGCGTGCGCAATCGCGCCGCGACGATCGCGAGCAACGCGTCGTCCCCGAGGTTATCGAAGCCATAATATCCGCTGAGAAGGAACCGCACTACGTCGCGCGCGGGCGATGGATGCGAACTTCGATCGCGCGATAGAGGGCGATGGCGACGATGCCGAGCGCGATGCCGACGACGGCACCGTTGAACACGCGGGTGAGCGATGCGACCAGCGGCGTATGGAGATGCGAGAACGTATCGACCACATCCGACGTCCCGATCGCGATCGCGATCGCGAAGAGCCAGCCAAATGCGCGTTTGTGTTCGAGGCGCAAAGCGGGCAAGAGCATCGCAAGCGGGATCCCGATGGCGAACTCTTTGAAGCGCGGCCGGATGCCCAGAAGCTGGGTGAGATTCGAACGCAACGCGAGTTCGAAAGCGGTCGGCGACACGTCACTCTGATTGCCGCTACGCGAAACGTATACGAACGCGGCACCGGCGAGCACGACGAAAACCGCCAGCTGATAGACGAGCACGGGCGAGACGGCACTCCCGCGCACGCTCGGCGGTTCGTTGCCGAACCGGCGCGTGTAAATATAGAGCGCGAGCGCGAGCAGCGGCGGCACGACGATCACGAGCTTGACGCCGGTGAAGCGATCGATCTCTTCCATCAGCGCCGGCGTGCTGACCAGACCGACGACGACCAGCGCCCCCGCGAGTGCGAATGCGAGCGCGATGCCGACGGTTCGCAGGCCGGCGAGCACGCTCGCCAGCAGCGTTCGCGGCGGCGGCAACGTAAACGAGCGTGGCACGGCGACGAAACCCATGGTCGCAAAACCGATCGCACCGGCGAGCGCGAGCGATTTACGCGCGACCAGATCGTGATGCGAGAGGTACCCGGCCAAGAGTAACGCTGCGTCGATCGCGAAAGCCACGTACGCGATCTGCGCCCGGCGTTTACCGAACGCTTCGAAGAGCAATACGACGATCGCGGGCACCGCGAGCGATGCGAGAAAGACGACCAGCGGATTCACACGGAATCCGGGGACCGGCGTCGCACGCCCGAGCGCGAAGCCGCGCGCGCGAAGTCCGGCTGCGATCTCACGGACGAGTTCGATATTCGTTTTCGCAAGAGACATGCCGCCCTGGGCGTGTAAGAACGGTCGCAGGTAGACGACGCGTACGTTGCGTTCGCGCACGCCGAGCAGATAGCGCGCGGCGACCGTGTTGAAATCGAGTTTGTCGAGTTCGGCCTTGGCGATCGCCTGTACCCGCGTCGTTCGCGCGATCGCCCGCAAGGCGAGTTCGTCGCTGCCTTTCTGGACCTGGTTTTTATCGTAGGTTTCGATCGAACCGAAATTGAGGCCGCTGCGTCGAAACGCAGTCGCCGTCTCGGCAAGATGATCGGGAAAGCCGAGCACTTCGTTGCGTTGCCCGAAGAAGACGACCGTCGAAGGCCGTTCCCCGCGCTCGAGCCCCGCGAAGATGCGGTCGATTTCGGCGCCGCCGAAACGCTCGTCGTTCTGCAAGCGTGGAAGGAAATACAGGTGCAACTCGCGCGCGAGCGCCAGCGGCTGCGCCGGAAAACCCAGCGCCAGACTCGCGAAGTACTCGTTCTGCGAGCGGATGGCGAGAATGGTGGGATTGCGCGCCTTGAGCGTTCGCACCGCGTGCGGCCCGAGGTGCTCGGCAAAAGCCGTGCGATACCGGCCGAGTTCCGCTTCGTCGAAAACGATGAGGTAGATTTCGTCCGCCGACAGTCGTCCGCCAGCCGCGAGCGCGCTCAAAGTCGGGTCGCGCAACGTTCCCAGTCGCGCTTGCGAGATCAGCGTCTGCCCCGGCAAGGCGTAGGCGGTCGCGCCGCCGTTGATATTACCGCCGAGTTCTTCGGAGATCGCGAGCGACGTCAGGCCCGCGCGGCGCAGCGATACCAAAAAGTTTTTCTTATCGTACCCGTACGATTGCGACAGTGCGGCGAAATCCCCGTAGTCCATCGCGATCTCGACGTGCCGCGACGCGAGCTCGTTACGTTCGCGAACGATGGCGACGTAGAGCGACGCGAGCAGCGCGACGGCGAGGATTGCGGTTGAGATCGTCCGGTAGCGCCGCGGTGCGCTCATGGCGACCATCGGAGGGTCCGCTTGAAGATGGTGTCCTCCATCGGTGGCGAGCTGCGCGATCGGGTCGCCCGATGGCAAACGTCAATAATGCGTGCTTGACGCACGAGCGGCGCGTTCGGTATAGTTGGCGCACTTAACTGCCCCGACCCAGGTGGAATCGCTTGTCGCTCACTCACCCAGCGCACGCGGATCGCACCGGCGCCCTAGCGGACGTTCGCATCGCCCTATTGGGTTGCGGCACCGTCGGTAGCGGCGTCGCGCGACTGCTCGTCAATTCGACGTCTTCGGTTCCGGCTCGTAGCGGCGTCGACTATTGGCTCGCCGGCATTGCGATCCGGTCGCTGCGCAAAGCGCGGCCCCCCGAGATTCCGCTCGATCTCTTTACGGAAGACGCGCGTGCTCTCGTCGACGATCCGACCATCGACGTCGTGATCGAGTGTATCGGAGGTACGGGCGTTGCGGCCGAGCTCGTAACGGGCGCCCTCGAATCGAGCAAACACGTCGTCACCGCAAACAAAGATCTGCTGGCGACGCGCGGCCCGGAATTACGGACCCTCGCGGCGGCGCGCGGCGTGACGATCGCCTACGAAGCGGCCGTCGGCGGCGCGATCCCGATCGTTCGCACGATCGCCGAATCGCTCGCCGGCGAGGAGATCCTCGAAGTCGGGGGCGTGCTCAACGGAACCACCAACTTCATTCTATCGGAGATGTTCGCCGGCGCGACCTATGCCGGCGCACTCGCACGCGCCCAACGCCTCGGCCTCGCCGAAACGGATCCGACGAACGACGTCGAGGGCATCGACGCCGCTCACAAGCTCGCGATCCTCGCGCAGCTGGCGTTCCGCCGCGGCCTCGTTACGAGCGAGATCCGGCGTACCGGCATTACGGCACTCTCCGCAGACGATCACTCGCTGGCACGACGCGCCGGCTGGCGCCTCAAGCTCATCGGCTGTGCGCGCAGCAACGCGTCCCTCGTGACGCCGGCCTACGTGCCCGCCGAACACCCATTCGCGCAACCCGTCGGACCGCAGAACTGCATCCGCGTGACCGGTCGCAGTTCGGGCTCGCTGACGTTCGCCGGTACGGGCGCCGGGAGCGATCCGACCGCGTCGTCGGTGGTCGGGGACGTCGTCGCGGTCCTGCGGCGGATCGCAGCCGGCCGCCATGCCGGCATAAGTCCGCGCGACACGCAGCTCGCTACGGTGCCTCCCGGCACGCTCGAGCCGACCATCCCGCTACGCCGGGTCGTGCGCTTAGCGACCCTCGGCGACGTGCGACCGGCACGCGAAACGCTCGTCGCACACGGCATCGCGGCAGAACCGCTCCCGGGCTTACCGGCCGTCGTGACCGGACGCATCGACTACGAGGCGACCATCGCGCTGGAAGCGCCGCTCGTGCGGCGTCGCGTCGGGCCCGCAAGCGTCATCCCGCTGTGGGAAGATATCGCCGTTGCGGCGCTGCGACCGCAAAGCGCCGTTGCCGAATCGTCGCAAGCGCCGCCCGTTACCGCCAACGCCTAGGAGTCTCGAGCATGGCACAGAGCGAGTATCGTTTCGACACGACCGCCATTCACGGCGGCCACGCCGGCGATCCGCATACGAAATCGCGTGCGGTCCCAATCTATCAGACCACCTCGTACACGTTCGACGATGCCGACCACGCCGCGCGCCTGTTCGCGCTTCAAGAGTTCGGCAACATCTATACGCGCATCATGAACCCGACGAGCGACGTGCTCGAACAACGCATCGCGGCGCTCGAGGGCGGCGTCGGCGCGCTGGCGCTCGCCAGCGGTCAGGCGGCGAACGTTTATTCGATTTTGAATATCGCGCGCGCGGGCGATCATATCGTCGCATCTGCATCGCTCTACGGTGGCACGCACAGCGCGTTCGTGCACACGCTGCCTAAATTCGGCATCGAGATCACGCTCGTCGATCCGTCGAAGACGGATAATTTCACAGCAGCACTGCGTGCGAATACCAAAGCGATCTTCGCGGAGACGATCGGCAATCCACGGGTCGACGTGCTCGATATCGAAACGGTCGCGAAGATCGCGCACGATGCGAAGATTCCGCTCATCGTCGACAGCACGCTCGCTACACCGTATCTGATCCGGCCCTTCGAGTGGGGCGCCAATATCGTCGTGCATTCGGCGACTAAGTTCATCGGCGGGCACGGCACGTCGATCGGCGGCTTACTCGTCGACGGCGGAAACTTCGACTGGGCGGCGTCGGGTAAATTCCCGGACTTCACGGAGCCCGACCCGTCGTATCACGGCGTGCGTTACGTCGACTCGTTCGGCAATCTCGCGTACATCATCAAGGCGCGCGTGCAGTTACTGCGCGACCTGGGTGCCGCGATATCGCCGTTCAACTCGTGGTTGCTACTGCAAGGCCTCGAAACGCTCGGCCTGCGAATGCAACGTCATTCGAACAACGCGCTGGCGGTCGCGCAACACTTGCAGAAGCATGCGGACGTCACGTGGGTCTCGTATCCGAGCGTATCCGATCACCATTCGCACGCGCGCGCCAAGAAGTACCTGCCCGACGGCGCGGGTGCGATCCTGACGTTCGGCGTGAAGGGCGGCGCACCGGCGGCGAAGACGTTGATCGACCGGCTCAAACTCTTTTCGCTGCTGGCCAACGTCGGCGACGCGAAGTCGCTCGTCATCCATCCGGCCACCACGACGCACTCGCAACTCGGCGTCGTCGCGCAAATCGAGGCGGGCGTTACGGAAGACATGATCCGGCTCTCCATCGGTATCGAAGACGTGCGCGACATCGTCGCCGATCTCGATCAAGCGCTCGCCGGAGCGCGCGAAGTACTCTTCCCGCGCGAACCCGCGAGCGTCTGAACGCGAGCAGCGAGCCCGCGTTCGAGCGCGACGTCTCGATCGGCGCGCTCGATCTCGATGGCGGCCAAACCCTCCAGAGCGTCACGCAACGCGTCTCGCTGTACGGCGAGCCGCGCGCTGATCGCGCCAACGTCGTGCTCGTCTGTCACGCGCTGACCGGCACCTCCCGCGTGCTCGATTGGTGGGGCGGCCTCGCGGGGCCACAAAAACTTCTCGATACGGACGCACTCGCGATCCTTTGCGTCAACGCGCTCGGAAGCTGTTACGGGTCGACTGGTCCGGGATCGCCCGCACCCGACGGCGCCCCGTACGGCGTGCGCTTTCCGCTCGTTTCGGTCGCGGATATGGTGCGGGCGCAGCGCCGGGCGCTCGCCGCGCTCGGATACACGCGTTTCGCGGCGGTCGTCGGTGGATCGCTCGGCGGTATGCAGGCGCTGCAGTGGGCGCTCGAAGCGCCGAACGACGTGGACCGTACAATCGTGATCGGCGCGTACGACCACTTCGCGGCGATGGGCATCGCGCTCAACGCGATCGCGCGCGAAGCGATCCGGATCGCCCGCACGCCGGCGGAAGGCATCGCGCTCGCCCGAAAGATCGCGATGCTCACGTATAAATCGGAAGCGCTGCTCGGCGAACGCTTCGCGCGTAAGTTCGACCGCCGCGGCGGAGATCCGACCCGCGTTGCCGCCGATCGCTACGATGTCGAAGGGTATCTCGATCATCAGGGCGCGATATTCGCGGCGCGCATGCTGCCGGAGGCCTATCTCGCCCTCACGCGTGCGATGGATCTCTACGATACGCGCGAGCGTACGCTCGCGAGCGTGCATCCCGCCTTCACGTTCGTCGGTATCTCGAGCGATTGGCTCTTTCTGCCGCAGCACGTGCGCAAGGCCGCGGAACGCTTCGCGGCGGCCGGTGCGGACAGCGTCTACGACGAACTGGTTTCCGATCACGGGCACGACGCATTCCTCGCCGAACCCGATCGCTTGCGAACCCTCGTCGCGCCGCGGCTGGCGGCCCTCTACGACGCCCTACGCCGGGCTTAGCGTTTCCACTCCGGCGCCCGGCGTTCGAGGAACGCGCCGATTCCCTCGCGAGCATCCGCATCCATCGCGTTGACGCTCATGACTTCTTTTGCATAAGCGTACGCTTTGGGCTGATCGAGATCGATCTGAGCGTAGAACGCGGCTTTGCCGAGGCCCACGGTAAAGCTGCTTGCGGCCGCAATCTTGCGGGCGAGCGCGACCGTCTCGTCGTGCAACGCCTCCGGCGCGACGGCACGATTGATCAAGCCCCACTCGGCAGCCGTCGCGGCATCGATGAAGTCGCCCGTGAGCAACATCTCCATCGCGCGCTTACGTCCGATGCTGCGCGTGAGCGCAACCATCGGCGTCGTACAAAAAAGCCCGATTTTGACGCCCGGCGTCGCGAAGCGTGCATCGTCTGCGGCGAGCGCAAGGTCGCAGGTCGCGACCAGCTGGCAGCCGGCGGCCGTCGCGATGCCGGCGACTTCCGCGATGACCGGTTGCGGGATGCTCTGCATCGCGCTCATGACGCGCACGCAGGCGTCGAATATTTCGCGAAAGGCCGCGACGTCGCCGGCATCGCCCGCGCAGCGCATCTCGCGCAGATCGTGACCGGCACTGAAAACCGTTCCCAGCGCACGCAAGATGACGGCCTTGACGTCACGATCTTCGCGGATCGCTTCGAACGCGGCGAGCAAATCCTGCATCGTCGCAAGCGAGAGCGCGTTGCGCCGGTCGGGATTGGTCAGCGTCAGCGTGGCGATGCCGTCGGCGGACGCGCACGTCACATTGCGCAGAGCAGCGGTATCGAGCACGAGCTACTCCTTCGTTTCCTTGATATGGATCATGCGTGGCGAACGCATTCAACGCTGCCGGTCATAGCTTCGCGCGCTTTGTCGCCATCGGATCCTCCAAAAACGTTATCGTAAGAACGTGACGTTTCGCTTCTGCGAAAATGGGCGATGACGGGATCGAACCGCCGACCATCACCGTGTAAAGGTGCCGCTCTCCCAGCTGAGCTAATCGCCCGAGGCACCGATATTCGAGGGCGCTTTCGAGCCCCCCTCGAACGCGCCGACGATGATCGATCTTCCCGGTCGGCGCGTTGTGTGCGCGCTCGTCCTGCTGGCGGCACTTCCGATTACGGCGGTTCAGGCCGCAGTCGCGCCGCGCGAAGCCGCGACGACGTCCGCCGCATACGAAGGCCTGCAAAATCTGGCTCGCGACATGACCTACGGTTGGGCAAAGCGTCATCCGCTGGGAGCGACGGAACTCGGTCTCACCCAATACGACGGCGCCGTCGATGCGCCGTCGGCGGCCGCGAATGTCGCAGATCTAGCGTTAGTTCGTGCGTGGCGTGCGCGGCTGGATCGCATCGAGCGCTCGACGGCGACGCTCGTGGATCGCGACGACGCGCAGCTGCTGCGCGCGCGACTGACGCGCTTGGAACGCCGTTACACGACGTACCGCGATTACGAGAAAGATTACGCGGCACCGTCGCAGGCGATCGTCGGCGCACTCTTCACGCAGTTCCAGCATCTGCCGGTCGCCGGCACGAACGGAGCCGTCGCAGCGGATAACGCGGCCGCCTGGACCGCCATCACCGCGCGGCTCGAAGCTGCACCCACGTACATCGCGGCGGCGGAGAAGCTCGTAACGCGGCCGGGACATCTCCAAGGCGAGGTGGGCGCAGAACAGATGGCCGGCGCCCCGGATTTTTTAGGCGGCGCGCTCACGGCAGCCGCGAAAGCGCAGCTTCCCGCAGACCGTTTCTCGCGCTTCGAGCGCGCGCGCGATGCCACGCTCGCGACGATCGCGTCTGCGAAATCGTACATCGACGCGCACGTCGCAACGTGGCCGGAGAACTACGCGATCGGTCGCGCGGCCTACGATGCGATGCTGGCGGACGAACAACTCTTGCCCTTCACCGGCGCCGACGTGGAACGGATGGCGCACGACGAATTGGCGCACGGCTGGGCGGTCCAGACGTGGGTCGAAGATCTCGCCGCACAGCAGCGTACGCCGATCGGTCCGCAAAGCGGTGGCGGCCTCGCTCCCGGCGGCGCGGCACTCGTGGATTACTATCGCGACCGCATCGCACAATTGCAGAATTTCGTCGGCTCCCACCGCGTCGTCGACGTCCCGTCCTGGCTCGGGAAGATCGATGTCGTCGAGACGCCGAAGTTCCTGCAGCCCGTATCGCCCGGCGCATCGATGAATCCGCCGTTGCTCTTTGGTTCGGGCTCCACCGGATTCTATTTCATCACGCCGCCGAAGTCGCTGGAAGATGCGGCCAAGCGACTCGATCCCAATGAGGATTTCGATCGCGATCGCATCCTTTCGACCGGAGCGCACGAAGCGATGCCCGGTCATTTTTTGCAGCTCTCCATCGCGCGGCGTCATCCCGACTTCGTGCGCAAAACCTCCGATAGCGGCGTCTTCGCCGAAGGCTGGGCGTTCTACGGGGAAGAGCTCTTCGTCGCGCTCGGACTCTACGGCGACGATCTCGACGGGCGATTTTACACCGCGCAGTGGGAACGGGTCCGCGGAGCGCGCGCCATCGTCGATCCCGCCCTCGCGAGCGGTACGATGAACGTCGCGCAAGCCGCCGACTTCTTCGCAAAGCAGACCGGCTTTTCGCCCGAGCAAGCCAAAGCGGCGATCGACGGCATCGCGCTCGACCCCGGCTACGTAATCTCCTACACGGTCGGTCGCTACCAGCTCGAAGCGCTGCTCGCGGACTACCGCGCCCGCGCGGGCGCGAGCGCGTCGCTGCTCGATTTTCACGATCGGTTGCTGTCGTACGGGACGACGCCTTTTGCCATCGTCGGCCCCGAACTGCTTGCCGATCTCGCGCTGCCGCTCGCAAACGTTCGCGCGCACGCACACTATTAGATCGAGCCCATGACGCCCCGCAAGCTGCTCCACACATTCGTGTTCGTACCGCTCGCCGTTGCGATTCTCGCCGACGCGACGCTTGCGTCTACGGCGCGCGGAATCGTTGCCAAGAACGCAACGCCCGCCTGGCTCGCACTGCGCCCCGGAACGCTCGCTCGCGTCGATATCGCGCCGTGGCTCTACTCCGACGAACCGGAGGCCGCGCTGACGGAATCCGCCGCATCGATAGCGCGCGATTTCTCCAAGCACGCCGAGCGTCCGGAAGACGTCGTGTACCAACCGATCGGGGCGCGGGTGAGCGTCGTTCGCGTGCTGCCGGGCGGTCGCATCGTCCGCGTTCGCGGGCGGGACGCACGTTTCGAAGCCTATACGTTGGTCGCGCGGCTCGTACCCGACGTGCCGCCCGGAACGCCGCTCCGCGCGGCGGGCGGGTTCCAGGGATTTTCGGATTTTTTCGCGACCGCTGCGACGCCGTATAAAGCCGCAACGCGTCTGGAGACCGGCAGCGCGCTGGTGGCGCTGGGCATGGGAGCCGGACCCTACGACCCCGACACCTCTGACCTCGTGCGCGTGCACGTGCGCGTCGTCTCCGGCGCGCTACGCGGACGCACCGGTTGGGTCGCCGTCGTCTACACGGGGCTTCCCGTCGCCCGCCTGTCGCCGTCGGCGGCCATCGCGGAACAGGCGTGTACGTGCCGCATCGTCGAGTTCGGTTCTTCGCCCTAAGAGCCGATACGGTCTTATATGATGCAGGCGCAAAGCATCGAGGAGATCGTGGTACGCCGGGCGATCCCGTCGAGCGACACCGTGCGCGACCGCTTCGGCGCGGTCGATGGGTTGCGCGCGATCGCGATCGCCGCCGTGCTCGCCTACGAGATCGTGCGGCTCGCACCTGCGCTCGTCGCCCATAACGCCGTCGCGGCGGCTGCGGCGTTCGACGCGAGTCAAGGCTTTACGCTTTTCCTCATCCTCTCCGGCTTCACGCTCGCATATCCGCCGCTTGTCGCCTACACCGAGAACGGATGCGCGTATCTCGATATCGGGCGCTTCATCGTTAAGCGCGTCCTGCGTATCTATCCCGCGTATCTGTTCGCGCTCGTGCTCGCGATCGTCGTTCCGCCGCTGGCCTTGCGCTATGGTTTGCCGGCGCTCGCAGGCGGCACGCGAACGCTCGCGCCCGGCGCGTTGTGGCGCAACGCATTTTTTGTCGGCGACGGACTGGGCAACGACGGCTTCCGCGCGCTCGGCGTCTTCGTTCGCTGCTACGCCGTCTTTCCGTTTCTGATTCTCCTGTGGGCTCGCGCGCGCAGGTTCTATCCCGCGGTGCTCGTGCTCGCCATCGTGCTCGATGCCTTCACGGGCTTACACGCCAGCGGCGTCGGAGCGCTGCTTCCTTTCGCTCTGGGCATCGTCGCAGCCGACGTACGCGCACAAAACCTGCCGGCGCATCGCTTCGGCTTGCCGCTAGCGCTCATCGCGGGCGGTGCGGCCCTGCGCTTCGGACCGGGCCTGGCCAATTTTGCTAACGCGCACGCACCCGGCGCTTTGCGCATCGATCCACTTTGGGCGATCGCCCTCTTCGGGCTCCTGGTCGCGATCGGCGCGCTCGACCCGCTCGAGCGCGTGCTCTCCTTTGGGCCCTTGCGGTTAGTGGGCGTAACGTCGTTTGCCGTGTCGCTGGTCGTCGCTCCGGTAGCGGCGTTTGCGATCCGGCAGCTCGCCGGGCGTTTGGGCTATGCTACCGCAGCCGTCGATGCACTCGTGGCCAGTCTCGTCATGGGTTTCGCGCTCTATTGGCTCGTCGATCGCAGCTTCTGCGACGGCCGCCTCCGACGCGAGATCGCGACCAAGCTCGGGCCGCAGCTCAACTCGTTACTCGCGCGGGTGCGCGCTCACCGCGTGCTTCTCGGCAAAGCGCCCGTCGCGGTTGAGACCGAAATCGCGCAGACTCACGCGGAAGTCGCCTTCTACGCACCGCCTCCGCGGCCCGATACGCGTGAGCTAGCGATCGTATCGACCCGGACGGGATCCGCGGGCGAGCTCGCCGCCGAAATACTCGCGACGAAGAAACGTCTCTCCGAGCGCTCGGCCGCCTTTTTTGACGAACCGGCGCCGGCCGGGCGGCCGATCGCCTATGAGAAACCGGGGTTTTACCGCAAACCCAAAGCGCTCGTGTCCGCCGACCGGCAAGCGATAAAAATGCGAATCAATTCGACGACGCGCGACACGGCGGCCGATGATTGAGCGCGACGAGTTCGCGCTCGTCGAAGAGACGATCCGCCAACTCGCCGCGGCCGCGCAAGACGTCGCGCGCGAACGGGCCTCCTGCGAGCGTGCGGTCGCAACGGCCCGTGAAGCGCTCGAAGCCGCCCGTACGGAACTTCCCGAAGCCGAGCGGGTCGCCAAAGAAACCCGTCAAGCGCAAAGCGATGCGATTCGCGGACGCGCCAATCTCGAACGCCGGCTTCATGAAATTGAGGAAACGGAAGCACTGGCGCGTACGCGACGGCAACAGGCGGAACAAAAAGCCGTCGGCTTCCGCGCCGCAGCAAATTTCGCTGCCGCCGGACGGGCCGAAGCCGACGACGCGAGCGACAACGAGCGGGCGGAACGCGAGCGACTCGTCGAAGCGCGAGCCGTGCGTGAAGCCTCCGTCGCCGAATCGCGCGCCACCGAAGAACGCCAAGAAGAAGAGAAGATCGGACGCCTGCGGGCGGAGTTCGAGTCGCACGTCGCGGCCGAACGCGAAGTGGAGCTCGCCTTCGCGCGGGAGCGCGACGATGCGCAAAGCCGTGCCGCCGAGCTGCACGGCGCGCTCGAGCGTGCCGCTCTCGACGTACGGGAAACCGAAGCGTTGCTCGCAGCCTTGACGCTGGAAGCGGAGCGTATCGCGTGCGAACGGGCGGGCTTCGAAGAGCAACTGCACGACACTAGCCGGCGCACGCGCGAGAGCATCGAATTGCGCATCGCCGAACTGCGCCGCGTCGAAACCGACGCAGCGCGCGAACGCGCGGAGCACGAGCGCACGCTCGCTGCCATCGACGCGCGAGAAGAACAACTCAAAACCGCAGCACTCGACGCGGAACGCGTAGCACGCGAAGCCGCCGAGGCGGCGGCGGCCGAACGCTTGCGAACGGCGAGCGTGCCCGCCTCGCCGACAGCCGCGCCGAGCGAAGAGTTTCCAAGGCCGTTCAAAAAGACGCTGTCCGCATTGGAATCCAACGGCAAGCCAAAGCCGAAGGAATCGTTCATCCGTCCCGCGCCCCCGCTGCCGCCCCGGCCCGCGGGCAAATGGTCCGGTGCCGACGACGAAGAGTTGATCCCGGGCCTCAAATCGCTCATGGGCAATCTTTTCGCACGGAAAAAAGCCGAGCCGCCAGCGGAAGTCCCCGCTGCGAGCGACCATGGTTCGTCGATCGCCGACCGCATCGCACGCGATTTCGGCCTGCTAGGTGGCAGCTCCGGGGACGCGCAAACGCCATCCGCGGCGCGGACGGGCGACGCGCACTAGGCTTCCCGTTCTATCGAATCGGATGCTTCTCGGGAAGTTACGAGTGGAATCGCTGGCTTTACGTCGCCGTCGGACAAGGCCGACGGCTTCCTAGCGGAATCGGCTACGCGAAAAGGTCGCCGATCTCGAAGCTGAGCGCTTCGGCAGTGAACGGTTTGAGCAGAAAGCCTTGCGCGCCGCGACGCACCGCTTCGACGGCCGTCGGCTTATCGTTGAGCGCCGAGATCACCAAAATTCGCGCTAGCGGGTGCCGTCGCAGGATGCCCTCGATGCAGGTCAGACCGTCCATCTCCGGCATGGAGATATCCATCGTCACGATTTCGGGATCGAAGCTTTCCACGACGCGCAAGGCCTGGAGACCGTTGCTCGCGGTCTCGATTCGATCGTCGTCTTTCTGTATCGTCCGCTTGATCGCGCGACGGATGAGGTCGGAATCGTCGACGACGAGGTACCTCATCGTACTTCCGCCAGCGCGCCGCGTTCGCGCGTCGGCAAAACGAACGAAAATTCACAAAATGCACCGGCCTCCGAATCGACGGCGATCTCGCCGCCGCAATCGTCGACGACGCGTCCCTTGACGACGTTCATCCCGACGCCGCGCCCCGCTGCCGTCGTCGTCTCGTCGGCGGTCGAAAAACCGGGTTCGAAGATGAGTCCGGCGATCTGCGAATCGTCGATACCGGCCGCACGCTCGGCGTCGAGCAACCCCGCCTCGATTGCGCGCGCGCGAATTTTCGCTGCATCCAGCCCGCGGCCGTCGTCCCGGAACGTGAATCCGAACGTATCGGCGGCCGCGTTCGGCATCGGATGGATCTCGAGCGTCGCGAAGCGTGTTTTCTTCGCCGCCAGCCGTTCCGCCGGTGTCTCGACGCCATGGATGAGACTGTTGCGCACGAGTTGGATGAGAACGTCCTTCACGACCATACGATGAGCCGGCGCGAGCGAACGCGAGTCGAAGCCGTCGGCATCGACGCGAACTTCTTTTCCGTGCTTGCTCGCGAGATCGTGGGCGAGCCGGGTCACGCTCGTCACGAGATCGTCGCCGACCTCGGCGCGAATCTGCTCGCCGCGATAGATGCCTGCCAGCTTTACGCGCAACGATTGGAGATCGTCGAGATCGGAACGGAATGCTGCGAGCCCAATGACGACGGTGAGAAAGTCGTCGCCGCCGAGGGCGGAGCGGTACTTGAGATCGACGACCTTCTGTTCGAACTCTTGCGCGAGTTTTTCGAAATGGTCGAGCCGCAGGAACGAGGCGTTGCCTTTGATGTTGTGGAGGCGCTCCAGCACGACGTCGAGCCGCTGCCGCAGGAGCGCGGTCTGCCCGATCGTTGCGGACGCAAAATCGGAGGCTTTGAGCGCATCGTCTACGGTCGAGAGCTGCTGGTTTGCCAGCGCGATGAAATTATCGAGCGCCGTCGGTTCGACGTGCAAGATACCGATGAGCAATTCGAACTGCTTGACCTTGCGTTGCTCGGACTCTCGCAAATGCCGTTCGCGAAGCGTCCGCTCGCTGACGTCTTCGACGGAAACCAGCACGCGGGTTACGACGCCGTCTTCGACGATCCGGCGGAAATCGAAGTTCAGATAGCGTAGGCCGGCCGCGGCGCCCGTGCCTTCGGAGGCGACCTCGACTTCGTCGAGCGGATTGACCTTCAGAACGACCCGTTCTTTGCGCGCCGGATCGAAAAGCAGCGCGAGGTAATCGCGCGCCGTCTTGAACATGCGGTCGGAAAGAATGCGCTGGAGCACGTTGAGAAAATTTTCGTGGCCGAGTTCGCGTTGATTGAAGATGCCCTCGAGTTCGCTCGAGTAACGGCTCTGGATCAGGTACGAGGCGTCGATGATCATGAGGTGCGCGCGCACCGCACTGAGGACGGCATCGCTCTCGCGCTTCGAGGCTTCCAAGGCACGATTGTGTTGCCACAGATCGACGTTCTGACGTTCGAACTCCGCAACGCGCGATTGCAGCGCTTCGCGTTCGCTATTGGCGGCGCATACGAGAGTGTAGCCGGCGAGCGCGAGTCCGACGATACCCACGACCAGGGCGGCGACGAGCGTTTTGGAGGCGAGGAAAAGCGCCCCGACGACCAGCGCCGCTCCGACGATGGGGATGACAGGGTAAGCCGGGCGAAGGCGCGCGGCGGCGGTGGCAGCGGCAAGGGGGCGAACGGGCACGATGAGTCTCCAGTATGCTTCCTTACCGGTATCGGCCGAACGCGCCGTCGCCGTAGCCGCCTTTGGCGCGCGCACGCCGCGGGCGCTTGGCAAGAACGACGCGAACGGGCAGCTATCGCGAACGCGCCCGACCCGCGTTTCGCAGCATGAAGCCCTGGATAATGAGGATCATGGATGCTCTGATCGTTTGTGAATGCCGACACACTATCGTGGCTCATGAGAACGGAAGATGCACCGCTCCGCGTTGCGAATGCACTCTTGGCAGCTTTACCGTACTCGACGATGCCATCGACCGCATCAAAGCCGAGCACGGCGCCAAGCACGGAGCCGGCCCATCGCACGAGCTCCAAGCACTGGCGCGTTCGTAACGGCGTCGTCCCGCCCGGGCTGGCAGCGCAGCGAACGCGATTACAATGTCGCTCTCGAACTCGCGCGCCGCGATCGGCTACGGTCGACCCGGACATCCTTTTCGCCGCAATCTTTCTTCACGACATGGCGACGTTTGCGTCGTAGCAGCGGCCCCGTGTCGAACACGGCCGCTTGTGGCGCTCTGGGTATTAGAAGAATATGGACAAACAGAACGCACCCAAACGCCCCGATCGTGACGAAGTTCGCTCGGATGAAGTTTCGTCGCCCGACGATCCGCTGCTCACGCAATACGACAAGGAACTTGCCGACTCGTTTCCCGCGAGCGATCCGCCCGCTCAACCGTAGCCGCCCCGAAGCGATCGATCCGCACTTATAGCATGCCGCCGATAAGCTCGCATAATCAGTTTGCCGCGCTCTGCGTCAACATCGCTGCTCCCAACCAGGCGCCTGAAGCCGGAACAACCTGACTTCGTAGTCGGCGTGGATAGCGGCCATTGGAACGCATTGAAGCAGCATGTGTTCCAAATTCGCGTGAACGTGGTCGGGTAGGTCTTTTGATGGACAAGTTACCGAATATAGGCTACCATTAGCCTCATGAAAACGGCAGCCGCGCCGACACTCGAACGCCTCTCAGGGCCAGGACTCCGCGCTTTTTTTCGAATCGCCGAGGCCTGGCGCTTGACGATCGCTGAGCAGCAGAACCTTCTGGGTGGGGTCGCCAAGCAGACCATTTACAATTGGAGGGCGCGCCCTCGAGAAGCTCGACTTACGGGCGATCAACTCGATCGCATCTCGTATGTTCTCGGTATCTATAAAGCGTTGAACATTCTCTTCACGAGATCGGAACAGGCCGATACGTGGATGCGTCGGGATAATAGCTCGCCGCCGTTTGGCGGCCACCCCGCGGCGGATCTCATGTTCAGCGGACGCATGGAAGATCTCATACGCGTGCGGCGTTATCTCGACGGCGCCCGCGGCGCTTGGTAGCGATCGATTGGGATCAGAGCTTCCGGATCATTTTCTCCCGCTACCCGTGCATCGGAATTTACGATCGTATCGCCGACCCTGCAGATATTCAAGCCGTCATCGAACTCGAGCGACTCACGAATGATCGCGTTCGCGACGAGGCGGGGGACATTGCATTGATCCCACCGGCGGATCGCATTGCGGGACCCGGGTCGACGCCCGTCATGGCAGCCTTCACACACGCGAGACCTAGCCGCTTCTCCGACGGTTCCTTTGGAGTTTACTACGCTGCACGCGTGATGGGAACCGCAATCGCAGAAACCATCTTCCACATAGAACTCCTCTACCGGAGCACCTCGGAACAGAGTGCCGACATCGACATGCGAGTGTACGTAGCTCGTATCAACGGCATGTTCGACGATCTCCGTTCGCTTGCTCTTACGGATGCACGGCTCGCTCCGCACTCTTACGCCGCATCGCAACCGTACGCGCAAGCACTTCGAGAAAGGAGCGATACCGATGGCATACTTTATAACAGCGTCCGCGATCCGCAGCATCGTGATTGCACCGCCTGCTTTCGTCCGCGAAGCATTGCGTCATGTCAGCCGCAAAGCTACTTGACCTATCGATGGGATGGTTTGCAGCAACGTATCGTAGACACGTTTCATCGCGAATCCCTCGCAGGACCATAAGTCATGCCGGCGTGTCAACGCTTCGATTCCAGGCGACGAGTAAAGACTTGGGCCACGCCGACGCGGGAACGACCCGGCACCTCTACTCGCACGTCGTTAGCAAACGTCAGTGCACCAACGTCTCGCTGGCGACGTGCTTCCGGGCTGCGGGCAATCCCGCGGTGCCCCGTTGCCCGAAGTGCCGACGCATAGTCTCACCTTGACCCCAATAGCTGGAGCGATAAATGTGAGCGAAGTAATCGTCAGCGGCCATCCCGCGTGTCCTTCGCACATATTGCAGCCGAGCAAGAGCATTCTCATGTAACCCTGGAAACGGTCGCGAGGAATTGACCCCCTAGCGGTCGTTACGATTTGACCCCCAATGAGGTAGGAGCTTCGGACATGTGGGTTGCGTTCCCGTTCTTGCCCTTGCGTTGCCGCAGTCGATGGCTTTGGCCAGCGAACTGGAAGATTGTCCCGTGATGGATTAAGCGATCGATAACGGCGGCGGCAGTC